>Ga0209270_1000107_pt1 | contig 210302 bp, 211 predicted proteins | sample MTBAKSrepl1MetaG_FD_187456 | JGI IMG/M metagenome (GOLD analysis project Ga0209270, IMG submission 187456) | Enrichment culture microbial communities from Arthur Kill intertidal strait, New Jersey, USA, that are MTBE-degrading - MTBE-AKS1... | ecosystem: Environmental > Aquatic > Marine >...
ACGACACTAAAGGTCTGTGGTAGACTACCACGTTGATAGGCTGGAGGTGTAAGTGCAGTAATGCATTGAGCTGACCAGTACTAATAGACCGTGCGGCTTGACCCTTATTCATTCCTCCTGTTGTCAAATAGGATAGGGCCCAATGATGAAGGCCCTATTTCTGCGTTTTAGGAGAAGATATGAGAGAGAGAGATATTTTTGAAGATATCATAGACATCGGTAAGAGACGGGGAACCCTTACCTATGATGAAATAAATGATGCACTTCCATCCGAGTTCTTCTCGCCTGATGAGATAGAGGACCTTATGGATATTCTTCTGGACATGGGAGTTAAGGTAGTGGATCACGAGGAATCAGTACAGCCTGAAGAAGAGATTGAAGAGGAAATTGAAGAATATGGAAAGACCGAGGACCTTGTGCAGGCATACTTCTATTCCATGGGAGACATTTCAATACTTACGAAAGATGAAGAGACAGAGCTTGCCAAACGTCTTGAAGCAGGAAAAGAAATTATAAAAGAGATAGTAACGGTTTTACCACTTTATAAAAAACTTGAGGCCAGTCTGAACGGAGACGAAGATGAATTAAATTCCGAAGAGGATAAGACAGACGAACCGCTTCTGAAAAGTGTGGAAATACTGGAGCATCTCATGCACGAAATTGAAGCGGCAGACAGAAAAATTGCAAGGTATGATTCGCTTAAGGGACTAAAGAGAATAATCAGGGAGAAAAAGAAAAAGCGCATTGATACAAAGAAACTAGAGGAATTAGCAAAGGAGACAGAAAAGAAATACAAGAGCGTTGAATCTGAAGTAGGCGTGAAGATAGATGAACTTAAGATGATGTGGACCCGCATCGTAAAGGCAAAGACACTTATCGAAACTGCAAAAAACGAACTCATAACCCGCAATCTCCGGCTAGTTGTCAACATTGCAAAGAATTATGTCGGCAGGGGACTCCCACTACTTGACCTCATACAGGAAGGAAATATAGGTCTCATGAAGGCCGTTGATAAATTTAAATATGAAAAGGGATTCAAGTTCAGTACGTACGCAACGTGGTGGATCAGGCAGGCTATAACTAGAGCATTAATTGACCAGACAAAGACTATCAGGGTTCCGGTACATATGATGGAGTTCTACAACAGGGTAACAAAGGCATCTAGAGAATTAACACAGCAGCTAGGAAGAGAACCTACAAACGAAGAAATTGCCCAGAAGCTCTCGGTACCGACAAGAAAGGTAGAAGAGGTCTTCAGGGCGATTCAGGACCCCATAGCACTTCAGACACCTGTCGGGGATGAGGATACAGAGCTTGAGGATTTCATAGGAGATAAGAACAGCCCTTCCCCTTATTCTGACGCAGAAAAGACCGAGACATCCGAACAGATACAGATGGTTTTAAAGACGCTTACTCCCAAGGAAGAAAAGGTCATAAGGATGCGGTTCGGCATTGGAGCCGACAGGGACCATACCCTTGAGGAAGTTGGCAGGCATCTTTCCATAACGCGAGAAAGGGTCAGACAGATAGAGGCAAAGGCATTGAGGAAGCTGAAGCATCCCAGCAGGCTAAAGGCACTCAAGAAATTAACAATTACCCCTCCCTAGCCTGAGTTATCCCATCTCCTCTAACAATCTCTCTATCGCACTTTTTCACTATAGCAGTTGAAGTTGTTGCACGAAGGTTGATAATCTGAACGAGCCCGTTATATATCTTATGCCTACTCTGGAGCGTAGTTGCAAGTAAATCTCCTGCTTCCAATCCGTCATCGCTTCCTTTATCAATATAGACTATGTCGAACGTACCGGAGATTCTGTGGAGCTGTTTCGTTGCAACTACATGGCCAATGACATCCGGTTTCCTCGGGATATCAATCGCAGGAGATGGTTCGATCTCATAGTAATTATCAAGAAGGTCTCCCTGTGATATCTCCCCGTAAGCCTTTGTAATGATTACTTTCGGATCCCCACTGTTTTCAACAACCTCTGCGATACCAAGTATCTCGATCAAATATCCAAGGCTGATGCCGGTGTCAGGGTGATCTATTTTTTCAATGACGTCGATGACATAGAATTTATCACCTATCTGAACCGGTTTGTGAGATTTTATATATGCATAATCATTATTACCGATAACTGTTCTGTCTGTCGGGGTATCAGATACCGTCCCGACGTCAGGGACTGAATCAGCAATATAGCCACTTGCGATTAGAAGATTCTTATCCGCAAGATACTTAATTTCTTCGGGTTCAACTATTTCCTCTAAAGGTTTTTCTTCAACAATTTTCGGTTTTTTTACAACTTTTGGTTTTTCAGCAGGGATTTCTTTTTGCAGCAGATAGAGGGGTATCTTTATTTTTTGATCGGGATATATCCTGTCCGGATTTTTAATTTCGGGATTATCTTTCCATACTTTCGGCCAGAGAAACGGGTCATCCAGTTCTTTCTGCGAGATATCCCAGAGTGTATCACCTCTTATGACCGTATAGTCCTTATGTTCCTCATAGGTCTGCATCTCTGCAAAGGTCAATGAAGGAACGAGAATAATGAGAAAGAAAATAAAGAGCGTGTTTCTTGATAGAATTTTTCTTATCATATAGGTGCTCTCCTCTACGATGTAAATTTTACATAAAACATAACTAAGATAACTGAAACTGTCAAGTAATAATTTTTATTTATGACTGCAAAAGTATTTTTACATAGCGGAATATTTTCCATGTCAGCGAATAAGTTCTCTGTAGAAGGTGTCCTTTATTTGCCTGCATATTTTCTGATAATATTTGTATATGAAGTACATAAAGGCGATTTTCATCTTCGTTTTTTTTTGCTTGCCGACCGTTACCGGTGCAGAGGAGGTCAAGGAATACAGGCTTGACAACGGACTGAAGGTTCTTATCATAGAAGAACACAAGGCGCCTGTAGCTACCTTCCAGGTCTGGTATCGCGCTGGTTCAAGGAATGAGCCTGCGGGAAAATCAGGGATTTCCCACTTGCTGGAACACATGATGTTTAAGGGAACCGCAGAGTATGGTCCCGGAGAATTGTCAAGGATTGTACAGAAGAACGGCGGCATCGATAACGCCTACACGACAAAGGACTATACCGCATATTTTGAACTTCTTTCCGCTGACAGGATTTCCATCGCGGTCGATCTGGAGTCTGACCGTATGCAAAATCTGACCTTTGAACCAAAGGAGGTCTCTTCTGAGCGACGTGTGGTTATGGAAGAGAGAAGATTGAGGTATGAAGACGACCCGCAGAACTCTTTATTCGAAGAGGTCGTTTCATCTGCATTTAAGGTCCATCCCTATCAAAGGCCTGTCATAGGATGGATGTCGGAAATTGATTCTATAGAAAGAAAGGACCTGTACGACTATTATAAGAAATATTACTCTCCTGATAATGCCTCCATCATTATTGTCGGCGATGTGAATGCTGTAAAGATTATTGAAGAGGTGAAAGAATCGTTTGGGGATATACCTGCGGCGGAATCTCCCATGAGAGATATTATATCTGTAGAGCCCGAGCAGAAAGGGGAAAGGAGGGTGCTTCTAAAGAGAGAAGCGGAGCTGCCTTACATTATTATGGCGTACCATACCCCAAGCTTTCCACACGAAGACAGCTATGCTCTCGATGTTCTCAGCATGGTACTTTCAGGGGGGAAGAGTTCACGGCTCTATCAATCCCTGGTATATGATCAGAAGATAGCTCTCAGTGCCTCTGCAGATTACAGCGGTTTCAACAGAGATCCATATCTGTTTTTCTTTTCGGCAACAGCAGCTCCGGGTGCTGATATCAACGAGGTGGAAAAAGCCATCCATACACAGATTGAGAAAATTATTACGGATTTTCCGTCTGATCGAGAGATAAAAAAGGCAAAAAACCAGATTGAGTCTTCATTTATCATGGGACAGGATTCAATATATCTGCAGGCCATGAAATATGGGATATTTGAAATGCTCGGTGACTGGAGGCTCATTGACAGCTATCTGGAAGGGATAAGACAGGTGAAAGCTGATGACATAGTTAAGGTCACAAGGAAATATTTTACTGAGAATAACAGGACGGTCGGAATCCTGATACCAACAGAAAAGTGAAGATGAACGATAAAAATGCCATAAACTTACTGTCATTGCCAGCAGCCTCAGGGCGCGGGTCAAACTCATTGAACAAAGCGAGATTACCACTTTTCACTTACAATGGCATTCCTTTTAACCTGATAAAAATTGTTTTCATCTCCTTACTGATTGCTGCCATTTCTATGCTTCCTTCTTATGCACATGCCCTCGATGTAAAAAGGACTGTCCTTCCGAACGGACTTGTGGTTCTCCACTCCGAGAAACATAACCTCCCTATTGTCATGCTGACGTTCATTGTTAAAGCCGGACAAATCAACGAACCTGAAGACAAGGCAGGGCTCGCATATCTGACGGCCGAGCTTCTTACAGAGGGAACGAAGCACCGGAGCGCTTTAGAGGTGAGTGAAGAAATAGAATTCATGGGGGCATCGCTCGATGCATCGGCAAAAAGAGATTATACGGCGCTTTCGCTGTCAGTTCTAAAAAGGGATATTAAGAAGGGATTCGAACTCTTTTCGGATATCCTGCTTTATCCTACATTTCCACAGGAAGAAATTGAGAGGAAAAGCGAGCTTATCAAGGGGTACCTGAAACAGCAAGAGGAAGACCCTTCTTTTCTTGCAGAGCGCGCTTTTATCAAGGAAGTTTTCGGAGAACATCCGTACGGACGGCTCATTGAAGGTAATCTTAAAACCATTGATAGAGTAAAAAGACAAGACATTTTCGATTTTTATAATGAGTTCTTCGTGCCCAACAATTCAATTATGTCTGTCGTCGGAGACCTCACTGCTGAAGAGTTGGCTATTTTGATAGGGCAGTATCTTGGCGGGTGGAAGAACGTAAAGGAAGGGAAATATTCCGCTACACCCCGCTCGATAGGGAACGTTTACTCTCTTACCGAAGAATCGGGCAAGGGAGAGGGGATATTTTCGGAAGGTAAAAAGGCAAAAAAAATTATAAAAATAGACAGGGACCTGACTCAGGCAAATATCATGCTCGGGAACCCCGGTATCAGCAGGGATAACCCTGATTACTATGCCGTATCAGTTATGAACTATATCCTCGGTGGCGGTGGCTTTACGTCAAGGCTCATGCAATCTGTTCGGGATGAAATGGGGCTGGCATATGATATCCATAGCTTGTTTTTGTCTTATAAGCAGGGAGGTGTATTCCTGGTAAGCTCACAGACAAAGAATGAATCTGCAAATACCGTAATTCAGGAGATACTCACGCAGATTGAAAACATAAGAAAAGAGGGAGTTACTGAAGAAGAACTGTCAGACGCTCAGGCATATTTGACAGGCAGTTTCCCGAGGCGGCTTGACACGAACAGGAAGATTGCGGATTTCTTTGCTGCTGTTGAATTCTACGAACTCGGCCTTGATTATGCCGAAAAATTTCCAATGTATATCAATTCAGTCACGAGAGAAGATGTTTTGAGGGTTGCACGGAAATATCTTGACCATGAGAATTATGTACTTGTAATCGTTGCAGACCAGGAGAAGGCAAATATAGAAGACCTACAAAAAACAGCGGAAGTGTTAGCCTGCATATCCTACAATTGAAATACCTGCCTTATTTGATTCTGCAATAATTTTTTCCCTGTCCATGAATATGCTTTTTTTTGATTCAACAGACAAGACACACGCTCCAACCCCGATCATAGCCTGTAACGTATCCAACCCTACAGCAGGCACATCAAATCTCATATCCTGATTAGGCTTGCTGACTTTAACGACCACGGCTCCGCGCCCTGCAAGATACCCGCCCCTTTTTATCGCTTCATCAGTTCCCTCGATAGCTTCTACAGCCATCACAGACTGATTCTTGACAACAACTGTCTGCCCTATGTCCAGCCTCCCGATTTCCTTTGCTATCTTCCATCCGAAAGTAATGTCTTTCCATTCGTCTTTAGTAGGTCTTCTTTTTGTAAGAACCCCTTCCGGCGTAAGGAGACCGCTGCTGAAACCCGTAATATCAAGGAGTTGAATGCCTTCTTTCTCGAGTTCTTTCGTTATAGCAAGCAGGATGGAATCATCGCTTCTGTCTTTCAGGGAGAAAAGGAGTTTTACTGCCCTTAGATCGGGAGTGATATTGCTCTTATACAGTAATGTCTTGGAGACCTTTCCTGCCATGACAGCTTTTTTGATCCCGGACTGTTTCATTAAACCGATAATGGTACCGAATTTGCCGACGTTTACCCGTTTTATTTCGTCAACGTAAGACGACAGTGATCTATCCGCAAGAGGGTCAAGAGCTATCGCAAAGACAGTATAGCCCAGGGCCTTTGCCTCTGTGGCAACTGCCTTTGGAACTTCTCCGGTCCCTGCGATCAGTCCAAGTTTTTTCATGGGGCCTTATTAAGCAACGAAGTAATATATGTTATACAAAAGTCATGTAGCAGAAAAAGTTGCAGAATATTTCGTATGTTGTATCGCGCATCCCGTATCACCTGGCTTACCTGCAGATACCTCTTTTATTTTTTTGAATAAACTCGATGAGGTTCTTTATCTCATCGGTGTATGGAAGGTCTTCCTGTATCTTCTTTAAAGCATCCTTGAGAGTTCTTTTTTCTCTGAAGAGTATCTTGTATGCTTTTTTGAGATCATGTATTGCTGTATCAGAAAAACCATGCCTCTTGAGTCCGATTGTATTAAGGCCGTAGAGTCTCGCACGGGCTCCGGAAGCTATCATGTAAGGCGGGATATCCTGTCCTACGCCGCTAAAACCGCCGACCATTGCATATGCGCCAATACGTGTGAACTGATGGATCGCAACAAGACCGCCTATAACGGCATGATCCCCTACTACGACATGGCCTGCAAGGGTTGCAACATTTGCCATCAGCACAGAGTTGCCAATTTTACAATCATGCGCGATATGCACATATGCCATAAGGAAGTTATCATCTCCTATTGTTGTGATACCGTCTCCTCCAACAGATGCCCTGTGTATAGTAGTGTATTCACGGATGGTGTTATTGTTTCCTATTATTACTCCTGTTTTTTCTCCTTTATATTTGGTATCCTGGGGTGGGAGCCCTATGCTAGTGAATGGATAAATGAGGCAATTCGTCCCGATTTCCGTATCCCCTTCTATGATAATGTTTGAGACAAGCTTCGTTCCCTTTCTGATACTTACTCCTTCATTGAGAATGCAGAACGGGCCAATAGATGTCTCTTCGTCTATCTCTGCGCCGGGTGAAATAATTGCTGTAGGATGAATGTCTTTTTTCATAATCTCCCTATATCTCCCTGTCTGTAACCATCGCTAAAAATTCAGCTTCTGCAGCTATCTTGTCATCAACGATTGCGTTCCCTGAAAATTTCCATACACTCTTTCCCCTGAGGTGTAATACGTTGACCTCTAACCTCAACTGGTCGCCGGGTATAACAGGTTTCCTGAATTTTGCTTTTTCTATGCTCATAAAGTAGACGGATTTACCCGCAGATACCCCAGAACGGAAAGCGAGTATGCCTCCCACCTGTGCCAATGCTTCTATAATGAGGACGCCGGGCATTATAGGGTTCCCGGGGAAGTGACCCTGAAAGAATTGTTCGTTGACAGTTATATTCTTTATTCCCACAGCCTTTACTTTCGGCTCTAACTCTATAATCCTGTCAACAAGAAGAAATGGATATCTGTGGGGCAAGAGTTTCTGTATCTCCGTAATGTTCATCATCCGGAGTTCCTCCTTTCGAGTTCCCTTATCTTTTTTTCGAGTTCTTTGATCTGCTTGTTCAATACAGGTAATTTTGCAAAAAGAACCTGCGCCTTCAGCCATGCTCTATGGGGAATGGCAGGTGTGCCCATATAGGTTCCTTTTGTGATGTGTCCCATGAAAATACCTGACTGCCCACCGATTACAGTCCCGGATTCTATCTGAGCGTGATCGGAAACCCCGACCTGACCGGCCAGAGTGACATAGTCGCCAATCTCGGTGCTTCCTCCAATACCTGCCTGACCTACGATGACCGAATGACTACCGATCTTAACATTATGGGCTATTTGTACAAGATTGTCTATTTTTGTACCCTTTCCGATTACCGTATTGCCTGTTGTTGCACGGTCAACAGAGACATTGGACCCTATCTCAACGTTATCTTCAATTAAAACGCCTCCGACCTGAGGAATCTTATGATATGTTCCTTCATCAAAAACATAACCAAATCCGTCGGACCCTATGACTGAACCCGCATGGATGATGACGTTGTTCCCTATACGAACACCCTCTCTCAAAGTAACATGCGGATAAATAAGACATTGTTCCCCTATCGTGGTATGTTCGCCGATAAATACATATGGATATATGATAGTGCCGCGTCCTATTTTAACATGATCTGAAATATATGAGAACGGAAAGACAGAAACTTCAGGAGCAATATGACTTTTCTCAGATATAATAGCCCCGTCGCTGATACCGGAAAATTTCTTTGGTTTCACATAAAACTGTTCGAGTAAAGTTGCAAAAGCAAGGTATGGATTAGAAACTTTTAGCTGAGTGATGTTTATGTCAGGAAGTGCTTCATTTACGATTATACAGGATGCCTTGCAGGAGGGGAGTTCCTTTAGGTACTTCTTTGCTGCTATGAACGTGATGTCGCCTTCTTGGGCATCATGTATGCCTGAAACCCCGGTGATCTCGATATCACCCGCCCGGGGCAGGCCGATAATTTCCCCCCTGACAAGGGATGCGATGTCTTTGAGCTTCACTATTAATTTTTTGATTTGTTGTATTCTTTTATTATCCTGTCTGTTATATCCAGATCTTGATTGGCATAGAGGGCCAGGCTCCTCTCTATGATGATGATGTAGCCCTCCTCTTTCCCGATCCTTTCAACTATTTCATGAACTCCTTTAATGATAGTTTCCGTCAGTTCTCCTTCTTTTTTCTTTACTTCTGCCTGTGAATCCTGGACAGTCCGCTGATAATCCCTAAGCAATTTTTCAAGTTCATCTTCTTTATTTTTCTTTGCTTCGGCAGAAAGGGCAGAGGCCTGTTGCTGGAGTTCGTTTTTCAGCTTTTCGATTTCTTTGCTTTTTTCCTCAATAGCAGACTCCTTTGATTTTATCAGGGCCTCCAGATTGGTTTTGGCCTTTTTCCCTGCTTCGCATTCGTTTAAGACCCTTTGGAGGTCTATAATCCCTATCTTGCTGTCCCCCGCTGCATGGGCATATGCCGGCAAGATAAGGCATATGCATAAAAGTAAAAAAAACTTTTTCATGGTTCCTCCTTAATTTTATCTTAATATTTTAAAAAATATCACGGGATTGAAGAAACCCCGTAGCAAGACCACGAGGTTATACTCGTTATACATTATTAATTATTAAAAGAATGTTCCGAATGCAAATTCAAACCTGCTTGCGCTCTCGCCTTCTCTCTTATCAATATTATACCCCCATTCGAGACGGACTGGTCCGAAGGGAGATATCCAACGTACACCGGCACCTGTAGTATAACGCAATGTACCGAAGTTGTCGGATATACAATTAGTTTCGTTGTCGCAGGAGTGATCATAGGAATTCCCTGCATCTGCAAAGACAACACCCTTTAACCGCAGACTCGGCAATATGGGGAAGATATATTCGGCATTGAAGATAAGTTCTGTTTTTCCGCCTATGGGCTCTCCTGCTATGGGGGTAGGATAAGGGTTGCCTTCAGGGTCTTCGGTTATGAGGTCCTGGGGGCCTGCCTCACCCCAATCCAGTCCCCTGATCGTATATATGCCGCCGAGGTAGAAGCGCTCATAGAGAGGGAGTTCCTTGTCCAAGATGCCCTCGGCGTAACCGATCCTTCCCCTGAGCATTATGGATGTCCTTCCGATAGGGAAATACCATGCAGAATCAAATTCGGTCTTGATAAACCTGTTCGTACCCCCTAACCCGGCAAATGTAAAGTAAAGGGAATTTCTTGATCCCTTCATTGGATCGATGTAGTTGTCCCTTGAATCCCTTGTTAGTGACGGGGTGATACTGCTTGTCTTGTTCCTGCCTTCCTGGTCAAGAATAATCGGGTTTTGAGTTGTTACGTCCTCTATCTCCGCATCCTCAAAATTATATGCAACAACCCCCCACCAGTATTCCGAGAAATTCTTCCCCAAAGACAAGCCAAATCCTGTTGCGTCCTTGGTGTACGCAAAATATTCCCTGTTCATCCTGTATACGTTTGCTGAGAAAGACAGTGGTTTGTCAAGGAACCAGGGATCTCTGAAGGTGACGTCGTAATATGTGGTCCTTCCGCCAAGTTCAGCTCTTATCTTTAAGTGATATCCTTTTCCGAAAAGGTTGCCCTGGGTTAAATCAACCATTGCAAGGAATTTTTCTACTGAACTGTAACCTCCGCCTACACTGAAAAAGCCGGTTGGTTTTTCCTTTACTTTTATATCGAGATCGACAAGTTTTTCATCCGGCTGTGGTTTTGGGGCTATGTCCACTGTTTCAAAAAAGTTCAGGTTGTTCAGCCTCTCATAGCTTCTCCTTATCAGTGAGCTATTAAACGTGTCTCCCTCGTCAAGCCTTACTTCCCTCCGGATGACATTGTCCCTTGTTTTTGTATTACCTGATATTTCTATCCTTCCGATCCGGTATTTATCACCTTCGTCGATTTTCAGAACGACATCCACAGATTTTTTTGTTTCGTCCGGAGTAATGTCGGGGATAACGGTTATGAGCGCATACCCGTTTTCTGAATAGAGTTCCGAGATTGAGAATATATCCCTACGAAGAGTCTCCTTGCTGAAGGGCTTGCCGGGCATCATGGTAATCCTTTTTTTTATCTCTTCATCGCTGAAGACCTTGTTGTTCGCCACTGATACAGAAGAAACCTCGAATTGGTCACCTTCTGAAATTGATATCGTTATGATCATGCCCTTTTTCCCCTGAGTGAGTTGAATTTTCGGCTCGCCTATTGTTGCCATGATGAAACCATTATTGAAATAGAGATCCCTTATCCTTTCAACATCTAATTCCATCTGCTCCTTTTTGAAATAGCCGGACGAGGTTATAAAAGAAAAAAACCCCCATTCTTTTGTTTTCATAACACCTTTTATCTTGCCATCTGAAAGGGCATGATTCCCCTCTATTATTATGTCTTTTATCCTGACTTTCGGCCCTTCCGTTATCTGATACGTCAGGGTTACCTCATCGGGGCTTACCGTTTTTATGACCGGAACGATCTGTGATAACCAATATCCCTCCTCTTCGTAGAAGGCCCTCAATTTATTGGCATTGTCCTGTATGAGGACAGTATCAGCTATTGAACCTGCTGATATAGTTATCTTTTCCTTCAGTTTTGTATCGTCGAACTCTTTATTGCCCTGAAACCCGATGCTTTTGATAATTGGCTTTTCCGTGGCGACATAGATTAACTTTATTCCCCCCTCAAAGGGTTCGATTTCTGCCCGAACATCGTCGAAATATCCCATCTTGAAAATATTCTTGATGTCCTCGTTCGTTTTCTCCTGGGAGAGTTGTTCCCCTACCTGCTGAGTTATCTTCGCCTTGACCGCACTTTCTTCTATCCTCTTTAATCCCTTTACCTCAATTGCATTAATAACAGGTAGTTCCTCGGCATGGGTATTCAAGGTATAAAAAGAGCAGCTTATGATAATAAATAGCGGAAGCAACACTATTTTCCTGAGCATATAACCTCCTTCGCGAGAGATTCGGAAAGTATAGCATTCTTTAAGGGGGAGATGTAAATAAAAAATAGGGAAATTTAGCAACAACTCATTTTACCTCCTTATTTAAGGTAAAGCGCAAGAACATGCCTCGATATATTTGTTTATTGAAAAATTAAGAATGCCATATTTTAGACTTACTGGAATAATTTTTTTTAAAGTTTTTGTAATAGCTTGTTGCATGATGATCCCGGATTTTTATCTAATTTATATATTATAGTTTTAGGAAACATAATAATGAAATTTTGCTCTATAATAGTTCACTTTTTTCCCTTGACAAATAACAAGGACTTGATTATTATTAAACACTTTTCTTGAGGTATATGTTTTTTCTGTAGCTTCTGAAGCAGTATCTATGAAAAAAGAAGACTACTTTTAAATCAACACATTATGACGCGAAATATCTTTTTTAAGGAAGGGGGTGGAGAGTAAAAGCATTATCCGTTCAATAAGTACTTCATTTTTAATTCCAAAAGAAGGAGGTTGAAATGGGAATCGAAGGACAAGATCATCTATGGGATAAAGAAGTAGCAGGCCATAGAACGTATAACGACATCAGGATTTTCGAAGACTCAGAGCTTAAAAATTATACAGAAGACGAGCTGAAAAGTTTCAAGATCAAACATGACACGCCGTTGCTGGATGAACTGGAAAAAGGTCCATGGCCAAGCTTTGTGAGCGACATAAAGAGGGAAGCGCTCCACAGGAAGAAAATCGGCCAGGACAAGCTCATGATGCCTATGGAAGCATGTGAAGACCTGTTGGGACAGGTTGAAATGTCATATGTCGATGGCGAGACCCACTGGAAACACGGCGGCATCGTCGGCGTGCTCGGTTATGGCGGCGGCGTCATAGGCCGTTATTCCGACCAGCAGGAGAAATTCCCGAATATTGCACACTTCCATACCGTCAGAATCAACCAGCCAGGCGGTAAATTTTATACAACTGATTATCTCAGGGGATTAATGGATATCTGTGAATTCCGCGGGAGCGGCATAACAAATATGCACGGTTCCACCGGTGACACCGTATTTCTCGGAACTACGACAGAACAGCTGGAGCCCATTTTCTTTGACCTGACGCATGACCTCGGTGTTGATATCGGCGGCTCCGGTTCCAACCTGCGTACACCGTCCGACTGCCTCGGTCCAGCACGGTGCGAGTTTACCTGTTACGATACACTGGATTTGTGTTATTCGATGACCATGGAATTCCAGGATGAATTGCACAGGCCAGCCTTCCCGTATAAGTATAAGTTTAAATTCGACGGATGCCCGAATTGCTGCGTTGCATCAATCGCCCGGTCAGATGAGGCATTTATCGGTACCTGGAAGGATGACATCAGGATAAATCAGGATGCAGTAATGGCATATGTAAACAATGAGCTCCCCCGCGACGGAGGAGGAATGACCGGCAGGGATTGGGGACCGTTTAACATTCAGGAGGAAGTAATTGAAAACTGTCCGACAAAATGTATGAGCTGGGACGGGAAAAAACTCACCATCAATAATGCTGAATGTACCCGTTGCATGCACTGCATTAATGCAATGCCGGAGGCATTAAGAGTTGGTAATGATAAGGGCTTGAGCATTCTCTTTGGTGCAAAGGCACCTATCCTTGAAGGAGCGCAGATGTCAGTCTTGACAATTCCGTTTACCTATGTAAATAAACCATACGAAAATATCATAACGTTAACGAGGAAGGTCCATGACTGGTGGATTGAAGAAGGCAAGAACCGCGAGCGGCTCGGTGAGTTGATACAGCGTATGGGATTGAAGGTGTTCATCGAAGTGCTCGGTATCCCTGCACTGCCCCAGATGATAAAAGAGCCTCGTTCCAATCCGTATGTGTTCTTTAAGGAGTCAGAGGTACCCGGCGGATGGCAAAGGGATATTAACGTCTACAGAGCAAAGCATCCAAGATAAATATAAGGAGGTAAGGTAATATGTCGAAGACCAGATTTGGTTATTTTAATCCTAAGAAACCTTTAGAGGACAGGATAACTGACTGCGGCCCTATACACTACATGCAGGGGATACCGCCCATCCTGAGAAAAAATTATGGGAAATGGCTTTCCCACAGGCTCCTGGAACCCGGTATTCTGATGCATGTTGCTGAATCAGGAGACAAGGTCTATACAGTAAGATTCGGAGCACCGAGGTTAGCATCAGCAGAACACATCCGTGAAATTTGTGACATAGCTGACAAATATGCTAACGGGTATGTGAGATGGACAACGCGAAATAACGTTGAGATTATTGTGGATAGCGAACAGAAAGCAAAAGATTTAAAGAAAGATCTGGACAGCAGGAAACATGTCGGCGGCTCTTTCAAATTCCCTACAGGCGGCACGGGGAACAGCATTACGGCCATCGTTCATACACAGGGTTGGGTTCACTGCCATACCCCTGCTACTGATGCATCCGGCCTCGTGAAGTCAGTTCACGATGCACTCTTCGAAGATTTCCAGACGATGAGATTGCCGGCAAAGCTGAGGATTTCAATGGCATGCTGTCTTAACATGTGCGGCGCTGTGCACTGTTCAGACATTGCTCTCCTCGGCTATCACCGCAAGCCCCCTGTCATTGACCATGAGGTTGCAAACAAGGTCTGCGAGCTCCCTCTTGTTGTAGCAGCATGTCCTCTTTACGCGATCAAGCCCTATACGACACCAGAAGGGGTAAAGAGCGTCACTGTTAACCAGGAAAAGTGCATGTACTGCGGAAACTGCTACACCATGTGCATGGCTCTGCCATTGGCTGACAAGGAAGGTGACGGTGTTGCCATATTAGCCGGAGGGAAAATCTCGAACCGTAGGAGCGCACCGAAGTTCTCAAAGGTTGTTGTGCCGTGGTTGCCGAATGAAATGCCCCGCTGGCCAACCGTTGTAAATACAGTCAGGCAAATCGTTGAGGCCTACGCAAAAGATGCGAAGAAATACGAAAGACTCGGTGACTGGGCAGAGCGTATAGGCTGGGAGAGATTCTTTGAAAAGTGCAGCCTTCCGTTTACCTGGCACATACTGGATGATTACCGCCTTGCTTACGATACCTTCAGAACTACAACACAATTTAAATACACTGACCATGCATGGGCCGTATCCAAGGCTGTAGGAGGCATATAAACTATAAGAGGAGTTATTATGGGAAGAGAAGAAGATATCAGACAAGCGATTATTGATTACGGCTCAAAAGGTGCAAAAACAAAGTTTTATTTCAAGGATATGCTCGCCGGTGTCAAAAAGGTAGTCCCGGATGCCGGTTCGTCTGAAGTTAAGAAAGTAGCCTCAGCAATGGTGGCTGACGGGACTATGGAGTACTTTTCAACAGGGAGTTCCACCATGTACGGGCTCAAGGGAAGAGGCATATCTGCTGAAGATGCAGGAGCATAAGCACAGGCTGAGCAGGATACTTTTAACTTAAGTTTAACGTAAAGGAGAAATTTTTCTCCTGAGCAAAGAAGAAAACGGGTGGCTGGCAAAGGCAACGTCAGCCACCCGCTAGACCTTTTCCTTATCATAAGAACGATTATTGTTTTGAAGATTTCAGCTCTTTCCTGATTTCTAGGAATGTTAACAAGACCTGCCTCTGTACCGTGAAGGATTATAACGCCTTCCATGGGGATGACATATTCAAAGACTTCCTTTTATATGGGTTGCTTCATAATTATGTTTTAGACAGGATTATGTTTTAGACAGGATTATGTTTTAGACGGGGTTTACGCATTAATACGAAAAATAGTAAAATGATAAATCATGACGGATCCTGAAGATATCGATAAATTTATTGCTGAGCAGAAGGCGAATCTCAGAAACAATCCTGAATGCGCCTCAACGCTCTATAACCTCGGTGTAGCCTTCATGCAACAGGGGAAATTTGACGATGCGATCGAGGCCTTTGAAGCCTCTATTGAGGAGGGCGTCAGGATGTTCGAGGCATACGTGAACCTGGGATATATCTATTTTAAAGAGGGTGACCTCGAGAAAGTAGTGAAGGCAAATTTGCGGGCTGTCGAAATAGAACCCCGGTATGCACGGGGTTATGCAAATCTCGGCTTTGCATACCTCCAGATGGGGAAGACAGATGAGGCAATCGATGCACTGGAGAAGTCTCTTGATCAGAATCCGGAGATTGTTCAGGCAATGTGTAACCTTGCTAATGCGTATCTACAAAAAGGGGATATTGAAAAGAGTATTGAAGTAAACAGAAAGATGCTGGAATTAGCTCCTGAATTTGCACTTGGTCACAATAACATTGCGAATGCCTATTTCATGAAAGGTGACTATGGACAGGCTGTGAAACATTGCGAAAAGGCACAGGCTTTAGGGTTTGAGGTGCATCCTGAATTTATCAGGCTCCTGGAACAGCACAGGGTAGAATAGCTCTATTATGATAATAGAAGAGCTCTTTTCAAAATATGCAACCGAGGCCAGAAAGGCTGACTATCTCTTTCATACTATCCAGGAGAAGTATCCCCTAAGTGTCAAGTGCAGAATCCGTTGTAGCGACTGCTGTTACGCTGTCTTTGGTGTTTTCCCTATTGAAGCTGCCTATATAAACTATCACTTTAACCGTCTCGAGAGGAGAGTTAAAAGGGATGTTCTCAGGAGAGCTGAAAAAGCAGAAACTGAAATCATAAGGGCAAAGGACAAGCTCGAGGAGGTCTTTGAAGATAAACCGGACATGAGGGTATACGGTTTAGGCAAAGAACGGATCAGGTGCCCTTTTTTAACTGACAAAAAAGAATGTCTGCTCTATGACAGGCGCCCGATTATCTGCCGTATCTACGGAGTCCCTTACAGCCTCAATAAAGGGAAGAAAGAGAAATCTTATGTCTGCTGTCTATCAGGTTTTGAGGAGAACGTGACTTATCCGGCTGTTAAACTCGATAAGATATACAGCAGTCTATGCCGGCTTTCCAGGGAAATGCTCACAAAAGCAGGTTCGACACATCCTGAAAAGGCTGATTACATGTTGCCGCTCTCGAGAGTGCTGCGAATGCCTTTTGAAAAAATTGTCACGGGAGATTTTGAAGAGTAACGTATAATTTCTCTACATGGTCTTCCAGTTTATCTACTATTACAGGTAAATCCTCTGAGCCGCGGTAAAGGTCTGTTAAAGGTGTGCAGGTATTTTTTAATTCTTCTTTCCTGAATGACCGTAACAAGCCTGAAAATTCTTCTGCAAGACCGGGATAGTCATCAAGGTTCTCCTTTAATTTCAGGGCTTCCATAAATCCTGTTACCGTTGCTTCGATACAAAAATCGTCAGCCCATAGTATTTCACCAAGGCCGTCATTTCTGTCCAGGCGCATTCTTATAGACAGATTAAGAAAAAAATAGTATAGGGCCAGGAAGGGACTTACATGTTTTTCAAAGTTCATGATTGGTTCATAGCGCCTAACCGTTGAAAGACGCACTTCTATTTTTGAAAATCCCCCCTCGCCCCCCTTTGACAAAGGGGGGATAGAGGGGTTTTTATCATCTTCAATTTTTGCTATGAAATCTCCTGCTGCATGATGCCATGGGCAGATCTCTTTAAAGGTTTGAATGTTATAATAAAAGGTTAAAATCCGGGATGCCTGTTTATAGATTTCGAAGGTCTGTTCCTGGGAAAGATACCTGTAGCCTGGCCCGAACTCCCAGAGTTTTATCTTTTTGTTTCCACCGGTATCATGAGAAATGTGAAATTCATGGTACCCGTCAAACCATTCCTCGATAAGGAATGCCATTGTATCGAACTCAGCAAAGCGATATGCCTTTGGTAAATATTGAAGCTTATACATATCGTTTAACTGACTGATGACTGAGAATTCCTCTCTGAGGTACGCTCTCCCCGTGTCAGTAACTGCAACTTGTAGCCCGAATTTTACCTTTCCTTCCTCGAGATTTATATCTATGCTTGCCGGGTGGTAGAGTGCGCCATGTTTTTCTGAGCGGATAATAAGTTCGTTTATGTCTCTTAATTTAACGTGTTTTTTAAGGATGTCGCCGACAATTACCAGCAGGTAATTGCATCCGTCTCGGGTAAGAAATTTCTTTATGGTATGGAAATAGGTCTTATAGGATGTCTGTAACGGATCGCCTTCCAGCGGGAGATCCCACCTTTCTCTGTCAGCAGGAATATCTCCGCAAGGGGAGGAAACAAGATAGCTTACGCGGGGTGGGTGCATCTATTGAGTTTTTCAATCGCCTTTTTTGCTAAATCGGAGACTGATGCTTCCTGAAGTCTGCCCTCTTTATAAATGGTAATTACATGATTGTCCGATATAAGTTTCTCAAGCTCTTTTTTTGCATCTGGAATCTCCAGCTCTCCGAGGGCCCATGCCGCGTGTCCCCGCAGGGCCGGGTCTGACTCTCCAAGGAATGAACAGAGGGCGGGATAAGAACGTCTTACAAGGGCAGGATCCCTTGTTGCTATCCTGCCGATAGCCCATGTGACCTCCTTCCAGAGATTTCTGTATTGCAGAAATGAAAGGAGCGACTGGCTGTACTCACCGAAAAAGTCAGGATTAGCGCTTATGATAGAACCGCTTGCCTCGAGAGCACCCCATGCTGATGCTGCTGAATCTTTGGCACTGTATAAGAGGCGATAGAGTAATTTATTAAGGGTATCAAGTTGTTGTTCAACGACATTGAAACTCACTTCGGCAATAAGTTCAATGGTCTGCCAGCGGAGCTGCTCGTCAGGGGTGAGGAGCATCCGTTGCAGTTCAGAGATAACACGGGAATCCTCCTGAGCGAGTGAGATAAGGTCTTTGAGATTGTTGTCCTGTATGAACTTGCGCACCCTTTCCTTGGAGAATTTATCCGAACGGTATTTCTGTTTCGATTGCGGGAGTGCGGTCCGCATTTTTTCTTTCACTTTATCCCGGGTGACTTCCTGGAATTCATTGTTCAGTTTGACAAAGATCAAGGCTCCCCTGATATACCTGTCGTCGAGATTTCCCTCAAGGGCAATTCGGTGACTCATGAGGTCATACTTTTCAATGACAGCATCGGTATAATCTTCGTCTGCTGAAAGGGAGAATGCCAGGTAGTCGTCATCATTGCAGGCAAAGAGCAGCGCCTCAACAAAGGCAGCCCCTCTGTTGTGTCCTGTGGCATCGAAGGCATAGACAGCACCACACTGCTCGCAAGAGCCCAGAGGGAATTCCAAAGGCTTTTTCTCTTTGAATTCCTTAGGTTTTTCAAGGGGCTGGTTACAGAAAGGACATCTCAGCTCGGCTATTTCAGGATATTTTCTCATCGAATTCTTATTCTATTCTGTAACGAAACAGAGAGAATTGTCAATGAGCGCCCTGCCCTTGTCGGGTTCCGGTAGCATCTCATAACCCCGCTATGTTACTATGTAAAATAGTTTATTATGCTTTTTGTTTTCTCAGAAGACGGAAGTAATCTCTGATTTTTAACACAGGAGGAATGGTATGCCCATATATGAATTCAGGTGTCTAAAATGCGGTGAGGTCTTTGAGCTTTTAAATCTCAAGAAAGAAGGTGAGGGAATAAAGATGAAGTGCCCGAAGTGCAATTCGCCTCATCTGGAAAAGGTCATGAGCAGGATGAGCGTTATCCGGTCAGGAAGCAGTAAGGCTACCCAGACTGAAAAATCTTGCAGCAGCGGCTCGTGCTCAACGATTGAGGTGCCGGGTCATTACGAATGAGTCATTGCCCAAGGCTTATATTTGCCGGACTTGGCGGTGATACAGGAAAGACCGTTGTCACAGTAGGTCTCTGCAGGGCATGGCAACGACAGGGATACAAGGTTACCCCTTTCAAGAAAGGTCCTGATTATATCGATATGGGATGGTTAAATCTGGCAGCGCGACATCCCTGTTACAATCTCGACCTCTTTCTTATGAGTAAGGATCAGGTTCTTTCTTCCTTCGGTCTTCATACCGAACATGCGGACATTGCCCTTATTGAGGGCAACCGGGGACTCTATGATGGCTTGGATATCGAAGGGAGCGTGAGTACCGCAGAGGTTGCAAAGACACTTCAATTACCGGTTATCCTTATCGTTGACTGCACTAAGATTACACGTACCGTTGCCGCCCTAGTCCTTGGTTGTCAGAAATTTGATCCAGGTGTTTCTCTAAAGGGAGTAGTTCTTAATAGATTGGCCAGCCCACGTCAGGAATCAGTGATCCGGAAAAGTATCGAACATTACTGTAGCGTGCCTGTACTCGGTGCAATCCCAAGACTTGCTAATATTACATTCCCGGGAAGGCATCTCGGATTGGTTCCTCCCCATGAACATCCGCTTGCTGAAGAAGCAATTACTATTGCTTGCGAAACAGTGGTAAAGTATTTGGATTTAAAACAGTTATGGAAGATTGCCCAGAATGCGCCTGCGCTTCACCCTATATTTGAAAGGTATCCCGAACAAGGGGATAAACACGTAACTATCGGTGTAATCCGTGATTCAGCTTTCCATTTTTACTATGAAGAGAATCTTGAAGGCCTGAAAAGATCAGGGGCAAAGTTGATAGAATTCAGTGCTCTTTCTGACGAATTGCCCCACGGAATTGATGCCCTTTACATCGGTGGTGGTTTCCCCGAAACACATGCTCAGGCTTTAATGTCCAATGAACGGTTAAGGTTGGCTTTAAGAAAAGCAGCAGATGACTATCTGCCGATTTACGCTGAATGCGGTGGCCTGATGTATTTAGGCGAAAAGTTGTGCTACAAAGGAAAGTCGTATGAGATGTCGGGTGTACTCCCTATTACAATAGGCGTCAGCGAGAGACCACAGGGGCATGGATACAGTGTCCTGGAGGTTGAGTCGGAGAATCCTTATTTTAAGCAAGGATCTACTCTTAAGGGCCATGAGTTTCATTATTCATATGTACTCGAGATCGCTGAAAAAAAAGATGTATATTTTGCTTTCAGGGCTGCAAGAGGAAATGGGATAATAAACAAGCGGGAAGGCATGTGTTACAGGAATGTACTTGCCACTTATACTCATCTCCACGCCCTTGGCACAAAAGAATGGTCTCCCGGCATACTAAAGGCATCATTAAGCTATAAAATGCACTGATGATTCTTTACAGCCTGTTGAAAAAATATGTTCGTATCAATTGACTCTCCGTCAATTGTAAAATTTCAAAATCTTATTTGAAGATGCAAGGTTTATAACTTTTAAATTGTGCACTATTATTCAGGCTGAAGCCCGCGGCTACCTTTGCCGGAAAGCCTTCCTGCAACGGGCTGGACATAATTTTTTCAAAACTAAATAGCTAATGTTAGGGTTATCTAATTTCTATAGAGAGGTTTAGGATTTTTAGTAATTGTAATTTCAAGTTGACTTTTTGCTACAAAAACTTTTATATAGAAAAAAACATTGAACTACTTTCAGTACACATAGAAATTGAAAATAAATAACTACAACTCACATATCCTTATAGACATGATAAGTTTTTTTAATTTGACGTTGATTTGCGTTTTATATTACCTTTTATGACTCTTGCCGGGGGAATTAATTACTTCTTGCATTTGATGGAAAGAATATGATATTGTATTTCGTTTTTAACTGGGGGTTTCCCAAATAATCTGGCTAAATAACCTAAAAAGGAGGAAAAAATTATGCCAATGTGGACGTATAAGGGAAAAGAGTACGAGTTAGATGAGGATGGTTTCCTTACTGACTGGCAGGCATGGGAAGAAGGAATGGCAGAGGCAATGGCGGCAGAAGACGGACAGGAGCTTACGGAAAACCACTGGGAGCTCATCAGGTACCTGAGAGAGTATTTTATAAAGTTCCAGATAGCACCACCGGTTAAGATGCTCATCAAGGAGCTGGCAAGGGCGTTTGGCCCTGAAAAGGGAAATTCAAAGTATCTTTATCAACTGTTCCCGGCCGGCCCTGCAAAACAGGGATGTAGATACGCAGGACTTCCAAAACCAACAGGTTGTGTATAAGAAAAAAAGAAAAACAAGATATTATCAACGAGTAACGAGTTAGGAAAGGGCTCGTTACTCGTTTTTATAAAGATATCTTGTTTTACGAGTTGAAAAGCTTTTTTGTTCTCGCTGATTATATCTTATGCCGTAGAGTTATTCTTGAAGGATCAGGATTAACTCATGGACAAAGATAAATAAGTTTATGCGTTTAGAACCAGGAATTTTGACGCTGCGAGAAGAAGCCAAGGTTGGACGTGAATCTTGATAATCTATTAACGAAAAAGAAATCAGCAATAATGGGCAGGTGGTTCGACCTGGTAATCGAGACCTATCCTTCCGAGACAGCAAAATTCTTCAAAGGACAGAAAAACCCTTTTGCCAATCCAGTAGGCTCAACTATTTTGCAGGGGATCGAGGGGCTTTTTGAGGAGATTATTCAAGGAGTTGATATCGAATCTGAAAAAATCTCCACCTTTCTTGACAATATAATAAGAATCAGAGCAGTGCAGGATTTTTCTCCGTCCCAGGCTGTTTCTTTTATTTTTCTCCTGAAACAGATTATTAGAGAAGAGTTAAGGGAAGAGATAAGAGACAACAAAATTTCTGAGGAATTACTTGATTTAGAATCCAAGATAGACAATTTGGCTCTTCTGTCTTTTAATATATACATGGAATGCCGTGAGAAGATTAATAAGTTTAAAGCTATGGAAATGCAACAGAGGACATTTAACCTGTTGAAAAGGCATAACCTTATAATAGATCTTAACGAGCAGGAAGCAGAAAAAACTAATGAAAATATCAGCTAACAATCTCTATGAAATGAGGTGAGAATAAATGGGCTTTGGGATTTCTCTATTTGTTTCAGCTTTTGCAGTTATTGTGCTGATTTTGCTTGCATATTTTGGGGTAGAATCAATTGGTTTGAAGTATCTGTTCGGAGTGTATATCCCCTATGCTGCCTTTTTGACGTTTATTATTGGGGTTGTTATCAAGGTTTTTGCATGGGGACGCATCCCTGTACCATTTCGGATACCTACAACCACAGGGCAGCAAAAAACACTCCCCTGGATCAAACACAGTAAATTCGATAACCCTTTTACTACATTTGGTGTTATCGTGCGAATGGCGTTCGAGGTGCTTCTCTTCCGATCCCTTTTCAGGAACACACGGGTTGAGCTGCGGGGGGGGCCAAAGGTCTCTTATGCGTCGGCTAAATGGCTTTGGGCAGCAGCGCTTGCATTTCATTACGCCTTTCTTATCATCCTTGTCAGACACTTAAGATTATTCACCGAACCGGTACCATATGTAATAGAGAAACTGGAGTTTTTTGATTCTTTATTCCAGGTAGGGGTTCCCTTACTTTACATAACTGACCTTGTCTTTTTAGGTGCGGTAACATACCTTTTCCTGAGAAGGGTATATATTCCACAAATGCGTTATATTTCCCTGCCCTCCGATCATTTTCCCCTTATCCTGTTAGGCAGCATCGGGGTAACCGGTGTGCTTATGAGATATTTCGAATCTTTCAAGATTAACGTAGTCGGTGTAAAAGAACTAACCATGGGACTGGTCAAGTTTAGCCCGACTATACCCGAGGGGATAGGAACTATTTTTTACATACATTTGTTCCTTGTCAGCGTTTTATTCGCTTATTTCCCGTTCAGCAAACTGATGCACATGGCAGGTGTTTTTCTTAGCCCGACGCGAAACCTTGCTAATAATAACCGCTGGAAAAGGCATGTCAATCCTTGGAATTACCCTGTCAAGGTCCACACATATGAACAATATGAAGATGAAAATAGAGAATACATGAAAAACGCTGGGATACCAGTAGACAAGGAGTAGGCTATGGCAATTGTGAAAAAGAAAGGGCTGACAAAAGAAGAGCTGCTAAAGTTTAGTTATAATCCACCAAAAAAGTCGTGGATGGAAACCCCGCTTGACTGGAAAGAGGGGAAATGGATCTATCCTGCAAAGAAACACTACATGGAGGTCCTCGATCTTCCGAATCCGAGGCAGTGGTCGCCACTAGATGAAGACTGGAAATTGCCTGAAAACTGGCAAGAGATAGTCCTTGAGGGCATGAAGGACCGGCTTAAGCACTATAGGGCCTTCCGGCTCTTTATGGACATCTGCGTGCGATGCGGTGCGTGTGCTGACAAATGTCACTATTTTATTGGTGGCGGGGACCCCAAGAACATGCCGGTCCTAAGGGCTGAACTTCTCAGGTCAATATACAGAAGATATTTTACAACAGCAGGAAAGCTGGGGAAACTTGCCGGTGCACGAGATCTCACATACGATGTTATTAAGGAATGGTTTTATTATTTCTTCCAGTGCACGGAATGCCGTCGATGCTCAGTGTTTTGTCCGTACGGCATTGATACTGCTGAAATCACAATTATGGGTAGGGAACTCCTTGTGTTGCTCGGGTGCCATATAAACTGGGCAATAGAACCCGTTGGAAAATCCTTTATGACGGGAAACCACATGGGTATACTCCCTCATACCTTTAAAGACATGATGGATGGATTTTCAGAAGACTTAGAGGCTATTACCGGTATCAAGGTTGAGGTTCCGATAAACAAGAAAGGTGCTGAAATCCTCTTCATTGTACCGTCAGGGGATTTGTTTGACGAACGGGGCGGCTATCTCACCATGGGTACCATATTGCTGTTTCACTACCTCGGGCTTGACTATACCTTTAGCACATATGCATCTGAGGGCGGCAACTTCGGATTATTTACATCCCACGAGATGATGAAACGACTTAATGCCAAGATGTACGCCGAAGCCAAGAGATTAGGGGTTAAATGGATCCTTGGAGGTGAATGCGGCCATATGTGGAGGGTTGTCAATCAATACATGGATACCTTGAACGGTCCGGCAGACTTCCTTGAGGAGCCTGTTTCCCCTATTACAGGGACAAAGTTCGAAAATGCAAAATCGACAAAAATGGTTCATATATGTGAATTTACCGCTGATCTTATCAAGAACAATAAACTGAATCTGGATCCGAGCAGAAATGATCATATCATAGCAACCCACCATGACTCGTGTAATCCTGCGAGGGCAATGGGACTTCTCGAAGAGCCAAGATATATTCTCAGGAGCGTGCTGAATAATTTCCATGAAATGCCGCCGAATACGATAAGGGAGCAGACATTCTGCTGTGCAGGCGGAGCAGGCCTTGGCACAGATGAATTTATGGAAATGAGAATGAGAGGAGGTCTCCCAAGGGGAAACGCAGTAAAACACGTCCAGGAAAAGTACGATGTCAACAGACTTACCTGTATCTGTGCTATTGATAGAGCTGTCCTTACTACCCTGGTCGAATACTGGGTCCCGGAAGTCAATGTTGGAGGGGTTCATGAGCTTGTCGGGAATGCGTTGATAGTTCCCGGAGAAAAGTCAAGGGATGTAGATCTTCGCGGTGAACCACTTGTAAGACCTATCAAGGGAAAGGAGGAAAAAGAGAATGTATGACGGCTGGAAGATCATTCTCGGAGTAATTATTTTTATTGGCTTGATGGCGTTCCCCATATATTACGGTTTCGGGAAAGCTACACCTCCGCCTGACCCCAAAGTTGATACCCCTGAAATTATGAAACTGCCGGAGAGTGAGAGAAAATGTATTGAGCCCAAAGATTTCATGAAAACGGCACACATGAAGATGCTGGATGACTGGAGGGACTGGGTAGTGCGCGACGGCATGACGGTTTTTATAGCAAGTGACGGAAAGCAATATACGATGAGTCTTCAGAATACATGTATGAATTGCCATTCTAACAAGAAGGAATTTTGTGATGAATGTCATAATTATACGGCTGTTAGCCCATATTGCTGGGACTGCCACATAGAGCCAAAGGAGAATGAGCTATGAGCATGGATAGGAGAACATTTCTAAAGATTGCTGGAATCTCTACGGTATTGGGCGTGGGGGGTATTTCAGCCGGTGCCGGGCTCAGTAAAAACGTTGTTGAGGCCTCGTCCATTACGAGAAATTCTGAAGCCCTTATAGGGAAAAGATGGGGCATGGTCGTTGATTTGAGCAAATTTGACGATGAGACAATGAAACGGGTTGTTGAAGCATGCCATCGTGAGCACAATGTGCCCTCTGTTGATTATGAAAAGCACGAAATCAAATGGTTATGGCCGGAGAAATTTGAGCATGCATTCCCTGAACAGGAGGATGAATACCTGGCAGAGGATATAAAACACTCATATGTTCCCTTGCTCTGCAACCACTGTGATAATCCCCCATGCGTGAGGGTGTGTCCTACACAGGCTACGTTCAAGAGAGAAGACGGGATCGTTATGATGGATATGCACCGGTGCATAGGATGCAGGTTCTGCATGGCAGCATGTCCTTTCGGAGCGAGAAGCTTTAATTACAAGGACCCACGGAAACTTGACCCGAAGTTGGAAAAAAACCCTGAATTTCCAACAAGGATGAGGGGAGTGGTTGAAAAATGCACTTTATGCTACGAGAGGCTTGCCAAGGGACTCGAGCCCACATGCGTGAAAGAATCGAACGGGGCATTGATTTTTGGCGATCTGGATGATCCGAATTCAGAGGTCAGGAAGATCCTTGATGAACATTACAGCATACGGCGAAAACCAGAGCTTGGAACGAAGCCTAGTGTGTACTATATATTTGGATAAAAGGAGGCAATAGATATGCTTGAAGCTGCGATAAAAGGAGGCAAAAGATACTGGACGTTGATCTGTTGTTTACTCGCCTTGATCGGTGTTGGTGTTGCTGCTTATATCTACCAGTTCATGGTTGGCCTGGGCGTAACAGGCATGAGTAGAGATGTTTCATGGGGATTGTATATCGGCCAGTTTACTTTTCTTGTTGGTGTTGCCGCATCAGGTGTCATGGTCGTCTTACCCTATTACCTCCACAATCATAAGGCGTTCGGAAGGATTACTGTTTTAGGTGAATTCCTCGCTATCGCTGCTGTTATCATGTGCATGCTCTTCATTTTCGTAGATCTGGGTCAGCCGCTTCGTGTCCTGAACGTCATACTCCATCCAACACCAAACTCGGTCATGTTTTATGACATGGTCGTATTGAGCGGCTACCTTTTTCTCAATGTGCTGGTCGGATGGACAGTACTAGGTGCGGAACGTAAAGGGATAGCAGCACCTTCATGGGTAAAGCCTTTCATTATTATTTCTATTGCATGGGCGCCTTCAATTCATACGGTTACGGCATTCCTGTACGCGGGTATTCCGGGAAGGCATCTGTGGTTAACAGCTATTATGGCAGCCCGTTTCTTGGCCTCAGCATTTTCCGGTGGCCCTTCTTTGCTTCTCATTTTGGCACTGATTTTAAGAAAATATACAAAGTTTGATCCCGGACAGCAGGCTATACAGACATTGGGCAAGATCATAACATACTTCATGATTACGAACGTATTCTTCCTCGGGCTCGAATTCTTTACAGCATTTTACAGTCAGATACCAGGACATATGCATCCGTTAGTTTATCTATATACAGGCATAGACGGACAGGGGAAGCTTGTCCCGGTCATGTGGACATCTGCAATATTAGGTATTGTTGCTCTTATATTGCTTGTTCCTCCAAAATTCAGGAGGAACGAGACGCTATTGACAATAGCCTGTGTTGCAACATTTTTATCACTATGGATTGAAAAGGGATTTGGCCTGATCGTTGGTGGATTTGTTCCAAATCCTTTTGAAACCATTACCGAGTACTGGCCTACATTGCCTGAGATATTAATTGCCATCGGCGTGTGGTCTATAGGATTCCTGGTGCTTACTATACTTTATAAAACAGCCGTAACGGTTAAGGAAGAGGTTGTCTTCGACAAGTACGGTCAAAGGCAGGTAAAGGCTGAGTGAGAGAAGGATTTGAGCAGAACATAAGATACAAAGAGGTGATTTGAATTGGGCCTGCAACCTGTCGTTGATAAAGACAAATGCGAGGGCTGTGAAGAATGCGTGAACAACTGTCCGGTGGGGGTTTTTCAGATGGTTGATGGCAAGTCAGAGCCTGTTCAACCAGAAGCATGCGAAGAATGTGAGACATGCATTAGTGTATGCCCATCCGGAGCAGTAGTGCTGCAATAAATGTAGAGGTTTGTTTCCAGAGTCATAAAGGGGGATGCCGGGATAACTGGCATCCCTTTTTTTGTCATATTCTGCTGGAAGAATATTATCCTGAGTGTAGATCGGAGGTTTTCTGGAAGAGTTCATCTCGCAATACGGGTATATCGCAATTTTCATACTGACTTTTTTCGAAGGCGAGAGTGTGCTAATCGCTGCGGGGTTCCTCTCATATACCGGCTATCTTGAATTGTACCTTGTTATTATCATTGCGACAGGTGCTTCATACATAGGTCATGGAGCTTTTTTCCTTATAGCCTTAAAGAGGAGGACGGCTTTTATTAATTTTGCCCGGAAATTAATAAAAGTTAACTTGCAAAAACTTGAATCCTTAATGGCACGATATGGAATAGCAGCCATATTTATCAGTCAATGGATTTATGGGTTCAGGTTAATGAGTGCAGCCGTCCTTGGACTTTCCGGAATGGGCAAGACAAAATATTTTAGTTTCTTGTTTGTAAGCTGTCTCATATGGGCAACTATCTGTACCTATGCAGGGTATTTTTTCGGCTCAACACTTAAAGATATCCTTGGTGATATCAATGAATACGAGATGCAGATAGCAGGCGGTGTCATGGTCGTTGGTTTTATCATATGGCTCGTGAGAGACGTAAGGAAGCGGAGGGGCAATAATAACATGAATACGAAGCCGCGGAAATAGGATCTTTGGTACCCATGCTGATTAATATTTTTTAAATAGCACCTCTAAGTTTTTTGAATGTAAATTTCCCAAAATCCTTTATCGGCAAGCCATACAACCTCCAACTGATACCCGTGCATCTCTACAAACCTGGGAATTGTCTGCTCGACGAATACCGGCAAGTCACAAATGATCTTTAATATTGCTCCGCTAGGTAGTTTTGACATTTCCTTTTTAGTTTCAATGATGGGATACGGACAAGCTCTTCCAAGAAAATCAAGTACTTGCGTTGGTGTTTTTGACTTTATATCAGCCATAGGAAGGAATTCTCCTTAATATTTTTACTTATTGCGAGCGTTAGGTAAAAAGGTTTATTGTTTTATTAAAGTCATATAATATATACCTTTTTGGGGGGCTATTCGTCAATATAAAAATGCAGAACGGTCGATAATAAATTTTGTTTAATAAGCTATTCGAAGCCATAGTTTGTCATTTCGAGCGAAGCGAGAAATCTTGTCGTCTGGTGCAGTAGACTGACATGGAGAAATTAAAAGATTCCTCACGGAGCCTGCCCCGAGCCTTCCGTAAGATTTCTCTCCCGAAGCAAGTTCGGGATCGGAATAACAGGTGAAGGGTTCGGAATGACAGAGGTTCAAAGAAGACATTTTAAAACATAACCATTATAACAGTGTTCGCTATGAATTATCTGTGCTAAAGATGAAATGTACCTTGTTCTTTAGAAATGAGAAATATGCGACAAGAGTTTTTATTATGGGGTAAAAGGTGGTATTATTTTGTAATGGTAACATAGAAAGAGGTAAAACGTTCATGAATTGCATATTTTGCGATATTATAATGAAGAAAAGACCAGCTAAGATACTTTATGAAGATGATTCGGTCCTTGCCTTTGAAGACATAAATCCCCAGGCACCTGTTCATGTCCTTGTGATTCCCAAGAAGCATATCCCCACGAGCCTCGATATCGAAGAAGAAGACTTGCCCCTCATTGGCTATTTATGCCGAATAGCAGGCAATATCGCGAGAGAAAAAGGTATAGCAGAACGTGGATTCCGACTGGTTATGAATTGTAACAGGGAAGCAGGGCAGACAGTATTTCATCTCCATCTTCACGTACTAGGGGGGAGAGGCATGCATTGGCCGCCGGGATAGAGGGTTCTGAAAAGAAGCATGTATTGGGGGCAGGGATTATGGTAAAACGAAAAAAAACAAATTATATGAATCTTAATACCTATGGAAAAAGCGAGAAGGCTGCTGAAGCGATCTACACGCCGTTCAAAGGGCTCAAAGAAGCTCTAAGGCACAGGAAATACGATGAGAGAAAGGACAGTCCTGTCACAGGCAAGACAGATGAAGAGATATTCCTGGAGGCAATGTCCGATGTCAGAGAGATAAAGGAATTCAGAAGAATCCCTGTCCTGCGATCAACAAAGATTGAACGCCAAACGGTGAAGGCAGATAATTCCATCGGAATCTTGGAGCAGATAGTGAACGGAGAAATTAAAATAACACTTTCTGATACAGGTGAATATATAGAGTGGGTAAGCCCTCTCATTAGAAAAGATATTGCCCAGAAACTTCATCGGGGTGATTTTTCCGTGCAGGATTATATTGATCTGCATGGCATGACACTCAGTGAAGCGGAAGAGGCGTTCCGGCTTTTTTTTCAGGAGGCATTGAAGAAACGGCTATTTTGTATAAAGGTCATACATGGAAGAGGTTTAAGGTCACCAAAAGGTCCGGTACTTAAAGAAGCTTTAAAGACATGGCTTCATGGAAAATTAAGGAAGCGGATTCTCGCTTATTCTTCTGCTAAGGACTGTGACGGCGGTCTAGGGGCGACCTACATAATCCTCCAGACAAACCCCTCATTGTCCCCGGTTATGGGAAGGCTGAAAAGGGGGTTTAAAGGGCTGGACAGATGAGCCTGGACCAGCAGGTGGGAGTTTATGCATAGTATTAAGATAAAGATATATTATGAGGATACAGATGCGGTTGGAGTAGTCTATTACGCAAATTATCTCCGCTATTTCGAGAGGGCAAGGACAGAATTCTTTCTTGAAAACGGTATCAATGTCGCAGCGTATCATGATAGAGGCTATTTTTTCCCCGTAGTCCACGTAGATATGCATTACAGGAGACCGGCACGGCTCGGGGATATTATCGAAGTTATTACTGAAATAACAGAAACAAAAAATGCTACGGTCTCTTTAAAACAGCGTGCATTGAAGGATGAGACGCTGCTTGTTGAAGCAGATGTGAAGCTCGCCTGTATTGATAAAGACGGCAGGCCCAGAAGATTGCCGGCTGAGCTGAAGAAAATAGGCAACTAATTCCATTATTAATATTATATTAAATTCTATATAATGATTACCGATAACAGTATTAGAAGGGAGGAAAAACTATGAAAAAAAGAATTATTTTTTTTCTGATGGTTTTCCTGATAGTTATGCTAGTGGGGGTGGCTTTAGTTTTGGCCCAGTCAAGTAGGGTTAAAAAAGGGGGAACCTTACCAAAATCAACTATGAAAGCTTCCGCGCAACTACCTCAACTGCCACCACAACCTAGAACCGATAGCCCGTCATTACCAGATGTAAAAATCAAGGAATTCAAATTCTCAGGGTCTGGATCTTGGGACCCTGCAAAGACTTATAACATTGGTGTTGTCCTAGAAAACATTGGTCAGTATGAGACAGGCGACTTTTATCTCAAACTCAACGTCAGGGTTCAAGTCCCGTCTATAAGAAAGGATGATATTTCTACAATTAGTGAGAAACGGGTCTCATCGATACAGCCGCGCAAGACCGGCGTGTCTATCGGGACATCTGAAGTATGGTTCAACTATACAACTGGCAGTTATGACTGGGCTCAATATACGTTCACCGCGGTGGCCGATTCAACGAATCATATAGAAGAATTCGATGAAGCGAATAATGAGAAGACCAGTTTAGATCAGACGGTAGATATACACAGATGAAATAACATGTGGAGGTGCATTCTAATGTCAGTATCATGAAATGGTAAAAAGTCCAGATACGTGATGGAGTCTTATGTTGTTTGAGGTGACGTAATGGCCATGACGGCTTAGCCCATTGTAACCAACCCGGCTTCTCCAATTTTCCCTTCAATGGCGTAATGAAATTCATGGAATAACCCGATGGCCCATAAATTTGTTAAAAGGTGTTGTGTTATACGAGATGTTGTAAAAGTAGATTTTTTCTGAGAGAGAGAAAGGTATAAAACTATCTGGTCAGCTATGTATGGGTCAAGGGCTGCTCCTGAAGAATGATATGTGAGAAATTCATTCGCAGCCTCTTCGCCAACAGCCTCGGCCCTTTTCCCCCGGGCGCCAAGTGACGTGAAGCCGGCTATTGAATTTTCTGTTTCAGACCGGAGGAATAAAAAAGTTCCCTGTCCCGGTGTTGGTACCTGTTTCAGTTCTATGTTCACAGGACATGCCAGATCATGCATCAAATCATGGATTTTATTGAGAAAAGCTGTTCTCTGTCTTTCGGCTATCGATAAGGGAAGATTTCCAACCCCAGAATAACCTCTAATGCTTAAAATCCTTCCTCTCTCTGTTATGCGTAAAGGCTTTAATTCTTCAGCAGGAAATATCGTAGCCCTGATCATTCCTCCGCCTTTAGGATAAAATCCATAGGAGTCTATTGTAAGCTCTATTTCAAGACCGGTTTTTTTCAGAAATTGCGCAAAAACAGCTTGAATGTAATGGAAGGAAGGGCTGAAAGGGACATGAGTCCCTCCTTTAAGGGTTATAGTAGACTTTTGCCCCTCAAATCCCCCCATCCCCCCTTTACTAAAGTGGGGCGAGGGGGGATTATTTGAAAAAATGATGGCCGGGATAAGTGTCTGGAGAACCAGTGAGGTAGAACCAGCAGTGCCGATATCGAAAAAGAACTCCCCGCATTTTACTTCACCGGGTGAAAATACAAGTTCACCGGAACCCTTCTGGTTACCTTTTACCTCTGCCCTGAAAAGGAGTTGTGCGGCTCTGATGCAGGTGAGATGTTGTGGCATGAGGCCCGGCTTCTTCCTGCCCTTTCTGATATTAAATATTCTGAAAGGCTTTTGAAGAAGGCATGAAAGGCTCAGGGAAGTCCGGAGGATCTGTCCCCCGCCCTCGCCGTAACTGCCGTCTATTTCTATCATTCGTATCACATCTTAGCATAATTGGATAAAAAGGTTCTAAAATGATATCATGTGGTGGTAGACTTATTCGTATGCGCCATTGTGTAGCATCCTGAGGGATAAGAAACTTACCAGTTTGAGAAGGCACATAATTGAAAATTATCGAGGGAGGAGGTATTTATTATGGAATTGAAAAATGTTATCGGCATAAGCGACAAGGGAATTGAGATTAAAGATTCGGACGGCTTAAGAAATATACTGGACGGTCTTGTTTATCAGGCAGTGTTTTCTGATGGTGATAAAAAAAATGCAATGTTGACGCTAATAAAGGAAATCGCAAAAGCAGCAGGCGCAGTCCCGTCGTCTATTCAGACCCTCTATGAGGAGATGGGAAGAGCGTATCCCGGTTTTACAGTACCTGCCATAAATATACGGGGGCTCGCATATGATTCAGCAAAGGCCGTCTTCAGGAAGGCCCTTGAGTTGAACGTAGGGGCTTTCATATTCGAGATAGCCCGTTCAGAGATAGGGTATACAAAACAGAGACCCCTCGAATATGCTTCAGTGGTCCTTGCAGCAGCGGTGAAAGAAGGGTATAAAGGCCCGGTATTCATTCAGGGCGACCATTTTCAGTTCGTCAGGAAAAACTATCTGGCAGATCCAAAGGCTGAAACAGACTATATAAAGGGACTGACGAAAGAAGCGATAGAGTCCGAGTTCTATAATATTGATATTGATTCCTCCACGCTTGTCGACCTGGAGAGAGAAACGATTAAAGAGCAGCAAAGGCCTAACTTTGAGAAGACAGCAGAGCTTGCAGCATATATAAGGGAAGTTCAACCCGATGGCGTTGAAATATCCGTCGGCGGTGAAATAGGGGAGATAGGGAAGAAGAACAGTACGTCTGAAGAACTAAAGGCCTATCTTGACGGGTTCAGGGAGACCTTCAAATCGGGTAAGGGATTAAGTAAGCTCAGCGTACAGACCGGAACGAGCCATGGTGGCGTTGTACTGCCGGACGGGACGCTTGCAAAGGTAAAAATAGACTTTGAGACGCTCAGAACGCTTTCGGACCTTGCAAGAAAAGAATATGGTCTTTCCGGCTGCGTCCAGCATGGCGCATCGACCCTTCCAGAGGAGGCATTTCACATGTTCCCTGAGACAGGCACATCCGAGGTCCATCTCGCTACCGGATTCCAGAACATCATTTATGACAGCCCGGTGCTTCCTGCGGAATTCAGAGAAGATGTGTACACTTTCATAAAGCAGGAACATGCAAAGGAAAGGAAGGAAGGACAGACCGAGGAGCAGTTTATATATAGCACAAGGAAAAAGGGGTTCGGGCCACTGAAAAAGAAATGGTGGGATCTGCCTTCAAGTGTGAAAGAGCCTATCATGAAGGAGCTGGAGGCAAAATTCGGGCTGTTATTCGAAGAATTGAAAGTTACCAATACAACGGAGATCGTGCAGAAAAATGTGAAGCCTGTGGTTATCAGGAAGAAAGTTGATTATAGTTTGCTGGGTTTGTAAAGGTTCATGGAACAACTATTCCACGAGTCGTTACTGGCGCCGTCCGGGAATGTTCAGGAGGTTCCCCGCAATGATATCTAATATTGCAAATTAATAGCACTATGAAACATTTAAACTGGAAGATTCTCCTGGGGCTTGCTTTAATCGCGCTTTCTGTATTTTTCTATCTTGTCCACTATGCAATTTTTAGAGATCCCCATCATATTTTTATTTTCTTCGTGGGGGATGTCGCATTTGTCTTTGTTGAAGTCCTTCTGGTCACATTGATTATCCACAAGTTGTTGGGTGAAAGAGAAAAACGACAAATGCTCAAAAAGTTGAACATGGTCATAGGGGCTTTTTTCAGCGAGGTCGGAATGCGTCTCTTGAAAGCTCTTTCTGATTTCGATACGAACCCTGAAAGCATGAAAGGCGAACTTGTCATTACGAGCAGTTGGTCGGATAAGGAATTTTCTCTTACGAGCAAACGTGTCAGGGGGTATGATTTTAACATTGATAGCCGGAAAGGTGATTTAGGGGAATTAAAACTATTCCTTACAGGGAAAAGGGAATTCTTGTTGGGTCTCCTGGAAAACCCCAATTTGCTGGAACATGAGTCCTTTACAGACCTCCTCTGGGCAGTCTTTCACCTTACTGAGGAGTTGGATTTTAGAAAAGAAGTGAATCGTTTATCCAGGGGTGATTACGGCCATCTCAGTAACGATATCAGACGGGCTTACAGACTGCTCGTCTCCGAATGGCTGGTGTATATGAAGCATCTCAAGGATAACTATCCGTATCTCTTCTCTCTTGCCATAAGGACAAATCCCTTTGATCCGAATGCATCGGTAGAGATTACGTAAACCTTGTTAGAATACTTCTGCCCTTATAATGGAAAAGCTCACAAGGGCACTCAGCAGGCTTTCTAACGGGGTGAAGAGCCGTTTACATCTTTGTTTTCCATCCAAGCATTATAGTTATAATAAATGCCTCTGCACATGCGATTGTTGCCCAAAATACTAATTCCAGGCCAATAAGCGGGAGAGGCTCACCGAACAGGTTGAATGGCGTGAAGAATTCCCAGAAGAGAAAGGAAAGAAAGAAGACAAGAATCCCCATTCGTAACATCCGTGCAATAATCCCTTGTGGCCATGCAGGTGCAAGCCATCGGTAAATGAAGGCATGACCGATGCCGAATAGAATAAACCCTATAATAATAGGTGCTGGTTTGGATACCACGAGCGGTATCGGCTCCAGTTCTGTCCATATTGCTATCAGTTTTTGACTCTGTGTCGGGTGACTGATCAGTATACCTTTGCCATCCCATCCAAAACCGAGCAGGCGGAATGTCAATAACATAGTGACGTTTAACATTATCCCGCCGCTCAAACCAGCCAGAAGTGTTCTGGAAATGGAAGCTTTGGTCGTCATTGCAGATATTTTACCATCTTTGTGTTGCTGGATAGGGAGCTCGCATCCTGCAGTCCCCCTCTTGACAAAATCTTCAAAATAGTATACAAATGTATATATAATTGCTTTATCCCTTTTTTGATGTTTCACCGGGGAAGTGCACGGGCAATAGAGATCACTTTGAAAGAGCTTACGACAAAACAGAAAAGAATAATCGAATTCCTTAAGTCCTACGTCAGGGAACACGGATACCCGCCGACAATGCGGGAGATCGGGACTTACTTCGGCTTTACCTGGCCTGCTGCCAAGGGGCATCTTAGTGCCCTTAAGAAAAAGGGCCTTATACGCATGAACCCTTTTAAGTCAAGAGGCATAGAAATTCTAGGCTCAAAATATAGTGATGCCTTTGAGTTGCCCGTTGCGGGAAGGATACGGGCCGGCAAGCCGGTTCTTGCCGTAGAAGAGATAGAAGACCATATCGTCATAGACAGGACCCTGTTTAAAGCCGGCAATGCTTTTGCATTGAGGATTATAGGGGACAGCATGACAGAGGCAGGGATATTTGACGGGGATTATGTGATCGTGAAGCCGCAGGGCACGATCGAAAACGGAGAGATAGGTGTTGTTCTCCTGGAAGACGAGGCTACAGTAAAGAGGGTATACAGAGAAAAAAGAAAAGTTGTCCTGAAGCCCGAAAACAGGGCTATGCAACCGACAAAACACAACCCGGACGAGGTAACCATCATCGGCAGGGTTATAGGCGTGATAAGGAAACTGTAATTGTTTAAAAGGCCATGAGTGAGACAACTTACAAATGCATTTAGAAACACCGTCATTCCCGCGAAGGCAGGAATCCAGGCATATTTTCTGTGAAAACAGGGATACAAGCAAATAACTGGATTCCGGGTCAAGCCCGGAATGACGAAAGTATTAACAATGTACATCGGGGAAACCATAAGTGTTGTCGCATCATTCGGAGTGCCGTATAAAATACGGCCCGTAAGGTTCAGATGGTCCGGGAAGATCCGGGAGGTAAAAGATATCACCTATACGTGGATGACAAAGGAAGGTCAGGACAGCATTTATCATTTTTCAGTAACAGACGGCAATGCGTTATATGAACTCAGTTTTCATGGAACCTCACTCCTCTGGAGGCTGGAGAATATTGAGGCATAGGGGGCACTTTCCTCCACTTTCTTAGGGGAGGTTCCAGACCTCCCCCGCCCCCTTTGAGTTGAGGCCGTGTAGTGGTGAAAATTGAATATAAAGGCGCTATAAATATAATGTGGTATAGTTAGGAGAATATTAATTAATCATTGGTGGGATCGAATGAAAGAAAAGCCTGAATGGTTAAAGCGGGAAAATCGGGACTGGGAAGAGATATATTCAAAGCGCAGCCTGGCTGAAATCCCCTGGCATTCCGAAAGGCCCGACCAGGAACTAATCGATTTAATAGAGAATGAAAAGGTAAAACCGTATTCTGTATTAGACGTAGGATGCGGGGCAGGGACTGATGCAATATATCTTGCTTCAAAAGGATGTAAAGTAACCGCGATTGACGTGTCACGTGGAGCGGTCAGGACTGCACGGGAAAGGGCTGGGGAGGCCGGAGTAGAAATTGATTTTATAGCAGGCAATTTTTTGGACGTAGCATTTGATAGTGAAAGTTTCGACTTCATTAATGACAGGGGGTTTTTCCACCACATAAACCCAGGTGACAGGAAAAAAGTTGCAATAAAAATTAACGAGCTGCTAAAAAGCAACGGGTATTATTTCCTGAGATGCTGGAGCGACAAAGAGGAAGAGAGCGAACGGGGTCCTTACAGGATATCAAAAGATGAAATAAGAGAAACGTTTTCACGGTTTTTTCAGGTAGGTGAAATAAAAGATTTCAGATTTGGTGGAAAAGGTGCAAGGGGGTACGCGTGCTTGATGAGGAAAGAGGCCCATAAATGAAATTTCGCATACGCAATGTATATTTTAGCGCAATATTATCCATGTGAGCTTTATTGGGGAGATTCAAATCTTCCTGCCCCTGTTTTGTAGAAAAGGGGTATTAGCAAATAAATTAGCCGATCATGCCAGAAAAAATAATAATGTGCATAGATATGGATGCATTTTTTGCCTCTGTTGAGCAGCAGACAGATCCAAAGCTCAGAGGGAAACCGGTCGCTGTGATCGGTTCGGGAGGAAGGACGGTTATTACGACCCGCTCATATGAAGCGAGGAAATACGGCGTGAAAACAGGTATGAATGTTTACGAGGCAAAAAAACTCTGTCCGCATATCATCTTTGTCTCAGGAAATAACGGGAAGTATACGCATACCTGTAAAGAACTTCAAAAGATTTACCTCCGGTTTACCCCTGATTTAGAAGTCTATTCTATTGATGAAGCTTTTCTTGACATAACTACTACCCATCATCTTTTCGGGGGTCCGGAGGAGATAGGCTGGTCCATTAAAAAGCAGATCAAAAAACAGCTCGGCATTACCTGCACGGTCGGCATTGCTCCGAACATACTCATTGCAAAACTCGCCAGTGACCTGGCAAAGCCCGATGGAAACAGGTGGATTCGACCTGAAGAAGTGAGATCCGTACTTGAAGACCTGCCGCTAAAGGAACTCTGGGGAATAAGTTCGGGACTTACCGGGAGACTTGAAGCCCTGGGCATAAAAAAGTGCGGAGAACTGGGAAGGGCACCGGCAAGCCTTCTAAGGAGCGTATTCGGCATTATCGGTGAACATCTCAAGGCCATGGGAATGGGATGCTGCAACCGCCCCCTCTATGTGCAGGACACAGAACCGAAGTCTATAGGCCACAGCATGACCTTTCCGAAGGATTTATCCGACCGGGAAGAGATAAAGGCAGAGATCCTGAAATTGAGCGATATGGTAGGAAGGAGGGCCAGGGGATACGGGTTTATCGGGAGAAGGGTGACCCTTACCGTGAGGTATACTGATTTTTATACCTTTTCGAAACAGGCAACGCTTTCTGGTTACACAAACCATACCCATGAGATCTACGGGCATGTCCTTTCCATATTGAACAGCATCAGGTTGAAAGATAAAGTCAGGTTGCTTGGAGTTTCTCTGTCGGGTCTTATAAGAGACGGTAACCAGATGCCCCTGTTTGAAGACCTGAGAAGGAAAAGGGTGCTTCTCAGGGCAATGGATGCGGTCAATGACCGGTACGGTGATTTCAAACTTATCTGGGGATTATACCTTGAGCAGCGTCAGCCGCCGCGTGTCATATCTCCGTCCTGGAGGCCATCAGGGGTAAAAAGTGTGCATGTGAGGTAAATGATAAATTTTATGCCGGAAAAGGTTACCTTACCCTGAATTATTCATGGATTTTTTTATCAATCGGAACAGAAGCAGTATTGGAGCGGCTTTACAGGACAAGAAAGAAATAATTTAGCAGCAGTTTCATAATCGCAAAACTTATTACGAATGCTAAGGAGGGTGCTAATATCCAGTTAACCCCCATTTTTTTTATGAGTTCGATCCTCACTGTTTTCATCCCCTTTGACATCCCGACAGCACTAATCCCCCCGATTATACAATATGTTGTTGAGACCGGCATTCCGAGAAAGGTAAAAAGTAATACGCAGATGCCTGCCCCGAACTGTGCAGCAAACCCTGAATAGGGATCCAGAGTGGTTATCCCCTTCCCGATTGTTTCAATGACACGTTTGCTCAGAAGGGCAGCCCCGAGAAATACAAAAAAAGAGCCCAGGAGATAGGCAGGCATTTTTTCTGCCAGTCCTGAGTGAATGACCGGGCCTAGTATAGTCGCAAGTTCATTCGCACCGGTATTAAAGGCGATGAGAATTCCACTGAAGAGCAGAAGGGCCCTCAAAATACGTTCTATACGAAATAAAGATAGTTTTGAAATAGTCTTTTCCATTGCCTTGTACAGTAATAAAGCTGAGAAAAAGGCAATCACGGGAGATACGATCCATGAAATTATAATCTTGAGGATGGATAAGAAATTTATATCTGCTCCGGAGGCAATACCGGAACCGGCCAAGCTACCTATTATTACCTGGTGTGTTGAGAGGGGCAGTTTCTTCCAATTGGAAAAGATAATCAAGATGGCAGATACGGATAGGGATATGCTTATAATGTGAGGATTTACATCCACGATATCTTTCCCCACCGTCCGCATAACCGATTGGCCTTTCAACAAAATCCCGATGAGAACGAAGCACCCGAATAGGAGCAACGCTTTTCTCAAACGTATTATCCCGCATCCGATAGATATCCCGAGAGCGTTTGATGTATCGTTTGACCCTATGCCAAAGGCTATAAGAATACTGGCCGCAACAGGAATTAATACTGTCATGTAATCGAATAAACATCGAGATTCATAAGATATTATCTAAGGCTTACATTTATAATATGCAGATAATCACTGGCATCTTCGATAACGTCGCTTATACGCGTGAGGTAATATATAAAATCCGAGAGTGACCTGCCCTCCCAAAAGTCTTTTACCTCTTTTTTTCTCAGTCTTTTGATGAGATCAAATTTTATTTCGTCAACCTGCTTCTCATATATCCTGATAGCCAGCGTTTTTTCCCTTAAATCCCCCTTACTGAAAAGTGTTTCAAAAGCGATAAGAAGCATATCGCACATATTCAGGTTTATATCAGCAATCTTGATGCAGTCTTCCTCTATCCCTTTGTCCAATTTTGAATTTAAATACTCGAACTCTGAGGCTGCATCCTCCAGCATATCAAAGGCTTCATCTACTATTTCAACAAACCTGCATATATTTGAACGGATAATCGGTAAAAATGCGCCTTCATAAATAGCTGAGATGATTTCACGTCTGACCCTGTCCCCCTCTCTTTCCAGCTCAGGGATACAGTATATTTGTTTTTTATCCTGTGATTGCAAAGCCTTTTTAAAACAATCCGATGCAGAATGAAGGGTATGTATTTGTTTTTTTATATCTTCTATAACCTTTTGTTCGGTTTTGCCGCCGAAAATATTCTTAAGCACCGTGACCCTCTCTTGCCCTTTGTATCAAAGCGGCAGACATGACGTCCAATAATGAGACAATCCCTATAACTTCTTTCCCGTTGCATACAAAGACCCTTGAAATATTGAATTTGATCATCAGATTTATAACATATTCCACATCCATGCCCTTATCGACACAGACCAGCGGTTTTGATGTAATTTCTCCGACTTTTGTCTTGTTCAAATTAAGATTTTTACCGAGTGTTTTATAAACAATGTCCCTGACAGTGATAACGCCGTAGACATCTTTTTCATCCCTGGGCCTTACCAATAAAGACCTGATCCTTTTATCGATCATTATTTCAATAGCATCGTATACAGGAGCATCAGATTCTATGGTTTCTAATTTTTTTGTCATTATCTCATCTATTTTCATAGTTTGCCTCCATAGCAGATTTTCTTATAACTTATCAAATTTAGTGGAAAAATGCAGTTAAAACCTTCACGGTATGTCATTTAAAACGAATATGCAGATCCAATTCAGAGATTATCCTGTGTCATCGTTCTTTCCTTGCGACACCGGTTTTAAAAGCTGCCTTTGACACGGCAGAAGCAACTGCGGAAACTACTTTTCTATCAAAGATACTCGGCACTATATAGTCCTCACTCAGTTCTTTTTCATCTACCATAGAAGCTATTGCCTCTGCAGCAGCACGTTTAATGCCTTCGTTTACTGTCCTGGCCCTTGAATCGAGAAGGCCCCTGAATAACCCGGGAAAGCAGAGCATATTATTAATCTGATTGGGGTAATCAGACCTCCCTGTTGCGAGGATCCTGACATGGGGAGACCCCTCTTCCGGGGCTATTTCAGGATCTGGATTTGCGAGGGCAAAAACGATAGGATCAGATGACATTTTTTTAATATCACCAACGGTTACTATGTTAGGCGCTGAGAGACCGATCAAGACATCTGCCTGCTCCATCGCATCCGGGAGAGACCCCTTTTTCATTAAAGGATTCGTATATTCTGAAATCAACTTTTTGTAGGTATTCATATTCTTTTTTCTGCCTTTAAAAATAATGCCACTCTTATCGCAGATAATGATATTCTCTATCCCAACATCCTTGAGCATCTTGCACGTTGCCGTCCCGGAAGCGCCGGCACCTGATATAACTACCTTGAGCCTCTTAAGTTGCTTCCCGGTAAGCTTGACTGCATTAATGAGCGCTGCCAAAATAACGACTGCTGTTCCGTGCTGGTCATCGTGGAAGACGGGGATATCAAGTGTTTCTCGAAGACACTCTTCTATCTCAAAGCATCTCGGAGATGAAATGTCCTCGATATTGATTCCTCCGAAGACCGGTGAGATATATTGTACAGTCTGAATGATCTCTTTTGGATTTTTTGTTGAAAGACAGATGGGAAAAGCATCGATATGAGCGAACTCTTTGAAAAGCATAGCTTTCCCTTCCATGACAGGCAGGGCTGCTTCGGGCCCAATGTCTCCGAGGCCAAGAACTGTACTCCCATCTGTCACAATGGCGACGCAATTCCTTTTTATCGTATATCTATAGGCTTTTTCCTTATCGAGATGTATGGCATTACAGACGCGTGCAACTCCCGGTGTGTAAACCCTCGAGAGGTCATTGCGGTTTTTTACAGGCACCTTGTTATGTATCTCGATTTTGCCGCTATGGTGCATGAGGAATGTCCTATCTGAAACATGGATAATCCTGACCCCTTTAATTTTCCTTACAGCATCGACGAGTTCTTTCTCATGTGTTTCATCCCGGGCATTGATTGTGAAGTCTCTTACTATATTGCCCTTGCCTACCCTTACAATATCGACTGCATCAATATCCCCGCCTGTGTTACCAATAGTGGTTGCAATTTTTCCAAACATGCCAACCTGGTTTACTATCTCGAGCCTGAGGGTTATACTGTAGCTCGGGCTTGGTGTTTCCATAGTGTAATTATACAGTCAAAATACGACAGAAGAAAGATATAACAGCAATTATGCGAAGAAAGAACGTAAAATTTATTACGTTTGTCTCTATCCTTTTTATAGCTATAATCTACATAACCCACGACATAAATCTCCCGGAGAGAAAGGAAGACGCTGTAACAGGAGTGCCTGTTATAAGAGTCCATGACGGTGACACAATCAGTGTTATCATGCAAGGTAACAAAGAAAAGGTAAGGCTTATCGGGATAGATGCTCCCGAGATAGGTCAGCGGCCATGGGGAATGAGGGCAAAGAAATACCTAGAGACACTGGTAGATGCTTCAGAAATGAAGGTAAGGATCGAATTTGATCTTGCCCGGAGAGATAAGTATGGGCGCTTTCTTGCCTATGTCTGGGCAGAGAACGGTGAGATGTTAAATCTATTAATGGTGAGGAACGGATATGCGGTGCTTTATACGATACCTCCTAATGTCAGGTATACGAATGAGTTGCGGCAGTCACAGGAAGAAGCCAGGGATATGAGACTCGGCATATGGAAAGAAACAGGGCTTAAGGAATTGCCGGTTGATTACAGGAAAAGACACCCGAGGAAATGATGCAGGTTCTGTTATGTGCAACCAAGAATACCGGGGCGTCAGAAAGCCCGTTGCCGCGTCCAACAGTCTTTTCACAGTGGTCAGCACTACATCTCTGGTATCAACCCTCCCATGATATTCTTTTATAAATGGTTCCCCGTTTTGTTATAATAAAGCCAACAGAGAGATTGTATGTTTACAGAAAAACGCACAGTACTTAAATTTTCAATCTGCGTATTCTTTTTTTTGTTTTCTTTGTCTGCTGCATATTCCGAAATTGATCAGGTTGAAAGATTGATTCAAAATATTGACAGCAGATACCGGGACCTCAGAATGAGCTCAATATGGACGCTGGGAAAGGTAGATGATCCCCGTGCATTCAACGCCCTTGTTTCTGCATTAAAACATGAAGACCTGGGGGTACGCATTGCAGCAGCAGATGAATTAGGCAATAAGAAAAATCCCCAGGCAATATTCCCTCTGATTACGGGGCTCAAAGATAACGAGGAGGATGTACAGGAAGCCTTTGCAAAAGCTCTTCAGCTGATAACAGGAAAAGATTTTGGCATTGATCACGAGAAATGGCAGGTTTGGTGGAACGATAACAAGAATACCGTTCTAAAAAAATAATTGGCATTGTTTCACAATCCGCGATGATTCATGAGATGTAGCTTCGCCTTTACATATCCTCCCTTCATGATCTGCACTGTCATACATTTCCTGATTAGACATATGAGGAAGTAGCACCGGGCACTCCGGGGGTGATTTTTCTGATATAATGAGGGAATAATGGGAGATATACTGTCTGTAATTCCTCTCGGCGGAGTTGAGGAAATCGGTCTCAATATGACCGTATTTCAGTATGGTGATGATATCGTAGTTGTAGATGCCGGCCTCATGTTCCCTGAAGAAGATATGCTGGGCATTGATTTTGTTATACCGGCATTCTCTTATTTACTTGCCAACAAGGAAAAGATTAAAGGGATTATTCTTACCCACGGGCATGAGGATCACACGGGGGCTATCCCTTTTCTGCTCAAGGAAATCAATATCCCCGTGTATGGAACTGCATTGACGCTCGGACTCGTGAAGGAAAAGCTTCGTGAACATAACCTTGAGAAATCCGAGCTTATCCCGGTAAGACCAAGGGACATTGTGAAGCTTGGCGTTTTTGAGGTCGAATTCGTAAGGGTTACACACAGCATAGTCGATGGTGTCGGCCTCGGCATAAGGACACCACTGGGTCTTGTTGTCCATACGGGTGATTTCAAGCTCGACCCCACTCCCGTGGATGGTCAGCTTATGGATTTTCATAAATTTTCACAATACGGAGAAGAAGGCACGCTCCTTCTCCTTTCTGACAGCACGAACGCTGAAAGTGGCGGGTTTACCTATTCAGAGAAAGAGGTGCGTCGGGCTTTTGTTGATATCTTTTCAAAGGCAAATGGCAGGATTATTATTGCAATATTTGCATCTCATATCCATAGAATTCAGCAGGCAATCGATGTTGCCGTACAATATAAAAAGAAGGTTATCCTGTGCGGTAAGAGCATAGTATCAAATGCCCAGATCGCACTCGATCTCGGTTATCTCAGAATACCGAAAAATACCTGGCTCAGGCTGGAGGACCTAAAAGACCTCAAGGATGACGAAATTGTCATTATAACGACAGGAAGCCAGGGAGAACCGATGAGCGTCCTGTCGAGAATAGCAACGGATGAACACAAGTTCATCAAGATCAAGGAAGGTGATACGGTAATACTGTCAGCTAAAATGATTCCCGGGAATGAACGTTCTATAGGCAGGATTATTAACCATCTCTTCAGGAGAGGTGCTCATGTCGTATACGAAAAGGTATCGGAAGTGCATGTCTCGGGACACGCGTCAAAAGAAGAACTGAAACTCATGCTCAACCTCGTCAGGCCGAGATATTTCATGCCTGTTCACGGAGAATACAGACATCTTGTTTATCATTCATTGCTTGCAAAGAAACTCGATATCCCGAAAGAAAATATATTCATAATGAAAAACGGCAACATCCTGGAGATATCCGAAACCGGGGCGAGCATGAACGGAAGGGTACCCTCGGGCAGGATATTCATCGATGGCAAGGGTATCGGTGATGTTGAGGAGATGGTCCTCCGAGATCGTATGAGACTCGCTCATGATGGAATTGTCCTGATCCTGCTGGGAATCGAAAAGCTAACAGGGAATATAGTCTCAGGTCCTGATATCATATCGAGGGGATTTGTATTTGAGGAAGCTTCCCACGAGGTGATCAATAACGTGAGAGGAATTCTGGCCGATACGATAAAAGGGCTAGACCGGGAGCTGATATCGGATTCTTCCCTGCTCAAGGCAAAGATGAGAAATACCCTGAAGAAATACCTCAGAAATACCATGGATAGAAGGCCGATGATCATGCCGATAATCTTCGAGGTTTAGCAGAACCGGTTCTACAGGAGATTTTTAAAATAGAAAGAGAGATTTTGTGCCCTTTATAAAGCCTGCCTCGTGAAAGGGAATATCCAATCTGGTATAATCAAGCGATGTTGATTGCTATCATGCTTGGTATTGTTCAGGGCTTAACCGAATTTATCCCTGTCAGCAGTACAGCACATTTGATATTATTCCCCTGGTTTTTCAATTGGAGTGGTCAGGTGGACACACTCACGTTTGATATCGCCCTTCATACAGGAACACTGGCTGCACTTGTTTTATGTTTCTGGAGAGACTGGATAAATCTTGCACTAAGGAGACAGAGATTGCTGGGCATTATTATTTTAGCATCAGTTCCGGCAGGAATAGCCGGGTTCTTTCTGAACGACATAGCAGAGAATAGCCTTAGAGAGCCGCTTTTAATAGTTATCATGCTGGTTTCCGTAGGAGTCCTGATGCTCATATCTGAAAAGGTATACAAACACAAGGATTTGGAAGAAACCGGGCTGAAAGATGCGATTATAATAGGCATTGCACAGGCGCTTGCAATTATCCCGGGTGTCTCCAGGTCAGGCATCACGATTTCAGCGGGGCTTTTCAGGGGGTTTGAAAGAGAAGCAGCAGCACGATTCTCGTTCCTCCTCGCAACACCGGTTATTGCCGGTGCCACGCTGCTTCATTTTGAGAAGGCTCTCAACGGGCACGAGCATCATGATTTTGAAATATTTGCTGTCGGAATCATTTCTTCCTTTATAACGGGTTTTATTGCTATTAAGTTTCTCCTCAAATTCCTGAAAAGATATCCGTTGAATCTCTTTGTTTATTACAGATTTGCACTTTCTGCTATTATAATAGCAGGGATATGGTTGAAGGGATAAAACGCAAGATCCAGACGGTAGTTGGTGTTGCCTCTGTCATGGGTAGCCTTTACCTTTTCATGAGCCTCGTTACACATAATCTCAGAGACCCTGTCCTCTTTCTGCGTTCCACGGACCCCCCTGAACCCATACGGAATCTAGGTGGAATTTTAGGCGCACATATTTCAGGCTGGATGGTTGTCCTGTTAGGGGGCGCTGCCTTTCTTATCCCTCTTCTCTTGTTTGCCTTTGGAGTGAGAAGAATGCTCGGGAAAGAGGGGCACAGGATCTATCTGGTCGGGAGCATTCTGCTTATAATATCGTGTTCTTTGCTCTTTGAGCTCATGTCATATACCTTTGGTATAACCGTAACAAGGTATCCTGACGGCATCGGCGGCCTTTTCGGGAGAGGTGTGGAAAGCCTTGCAAATAAACTGGTGTCACTTCCCGGAGCATACATGTTTTCGCTTGCACTGTTCTTTTCTTCAGTTGTCTTGATAAGCCCCGTATCGGTTACTTCGCTTGCATTTAGAAAGAAGCCAAAGGCTTCAAGAGAACGGCAGATAGTTGATGAGATACGCCCGCTGGAGGAAGATAGGAAGGATGGAGGTCCCGTTATAAAACAGGAAGAACTTAAAGAAATTATCCGGGAACACCATGCTGTGGTGCCAAGAAGAACAGGGGGGTATGAGCTTCCTTCCCAGGATCTCTTGAATGCACCAGGCACGCCGTCCGTAAAGCATTCAAAGGAAGAACTCTATGCGGACTCAACGATGATTGAGAAGAAGCTCCAGGACTTTGGCGTTGTCGGAAATGTTACCCATGTGCAGACAGGTCCTGTTGTAACAATGTTTCAATTCGAACCTGCCGCAGGTGTGAAAATAAACCGGGTAGTATCCCTTTCCGATGACCTCGCACTTGCCCTTAAAGCGCAGAGCATACGGATTTCGCCTATGCCAGGCACAGCAGCTATTGGCATAGAGATCCCTAACAGGCAGAGGGAAATTGTAGTCCTGAGAGAGATACTCTCATCAGAGGGGTTCAGAAAGAGCAAGTCGAAAATTACCCTTGGTCTGGGAAAGGATATATCAGGAAAGCCGGTCGTAACGGACTTGCTCAAGATGCCGCACCTTCTCGTTGCAGGTGCGACGGGATCTGGAAAAAGCGTATCCATAAATGCAATGGTAATGAGCATATTGTACAAGGCAACGCCGGCAGAGGTTAAGATGTTGATGGTTGACCCGAAACTGCTTGAACTCTCGGCATACGAAGAAATACCCCATCTCATCTCGCCGGTGATCACAAACCCAAAAGAGGCTGCAGAGGCGCTGAAGAAGATGGTCATAGAAATGGAGCGGAGATACAGGGTGCTTGCTGAACGGGCTGCCCGAAATATTGAGAATTTTAACCTCAAGGTAACAGATGAAGAGAAACTCCCCTATATTATTGTCATCATAGATGAGCTTGCCGATCTCATGTTCACCTCAGCGAGTGATGTCGAGGATTCAATTGCGAGACTGGCACAGATGGGAAGGGCTTCGGGGATACACCTTATCCTTGCTACACAAAGGCCGTCTGTTGACGTAATTACCGGCATCATCAAGGCAAACTTCCCGGCGCGCATAGCGTTTCAGGTATCTTCAAAGGTAGACTCAAGGACAATCCTTGATACCCACGGAGCTGAAACTCTTCTCGGCAAGGGTGATATGCTTTTGTTGCTCCCGGGTGCGAGGATCACAAGAATCCACGGTGCGCTCCTTACAGAAGATGAAACAAGACGTGTAACTGAGTTCATACGATCGCAGGAAAGGCCTGATTATTCGCTTTTGGAAAACATTCAGGATGTCAGTGGGACAGGGGAAGCAGACCGTTCGGGTGAGAGAGACGAACTTTATCTGAAGGCTGTCGAATTCGGGGAATCAACAGGGGAGGTATCAATATCCTCAATCCAGAGGAGACTTAAAATAGGCTATAACAGGGCAGCAAGGATTATGGAGCTTTTGGAGGAAGACGGCCGGGTTGGTCCGCACAGGGGTGCAGGGAAATCCAGGGAGTTTTTACGGAGGAAAAGATAAGGGCAGACAGATCAGGCCGTGTAGTTCATTCATGAAACAAAGGTCGGTTATTTTACAGCTTCTTTATCCAATTTCTTTCTCACCTTCCGTAAAAGCTCCTGTGGTAAGATAGGCTTTGGGATAAAATCTAACCCCTCAGTTATGATCCCCTTATTGTGGATAATCTCCTCATTATATCCGCTGGTAAAGATAGCCTTGATATCCGGGTTTGCCTCCTTTATCTCATCATAGACCTCTTTCCCGTTATTTTTCGGCATCACAACATCAAGAATAACTAACTGAATCTTTTCTCGCTGCGCGGTAAATGCTTTTAAGGCCTCCTCGCCGTCCCCTACATCAATAACCTTATACCCGGATCCTTCAAGCACCTCTTTTATGAATTCTCTAACCAGAGCATTATCCTCTGCTACCAGTATAGTCTCTGTCCCGGTTCTTATGACGGGATGGGCTTCCACTTCTTCTTCTTTAATCCCCGACTTAATCAGAGGAAGATATATCTTGAATGTTGTACCTGCACCGGTCTTGCTATTTACGTTAATATATCCTTCATGCTGTTTGATTATTCCATATACCATTGCCAGCCCGAGTCCTGTGCCTTTCCCTACTTCCTTGGTCGTAAAAAACGGATCGAATATCCTTTCCTTTGTCTTTTCATCCATGCCCTGACCTGTGTCTTTAACTGTGATAAGGGCATAAGATCCTGCTCTTCCATAATTATGTTCCTTGATGAATCCCGTGTCTAATTCTAAGCGTTCTGTTTTAATTGAGAATGTCCCGCCATCAGGCATGGCATCACGTGCATTTGTTGCAAGGTTCATCAATACTGTCTCCATCTGGGTACTGTCAGCCATGACCGTCAAATGTTTATCCGAAAAACTCGTGTAAAGTTCTATATCCTCACTAATGAGTCTGGAAAGCAGCTTTTCCATCCCTTGTATAATCTCGTTGAGATTTACGGGCTTGGGACTGATTATCTGTTCCCTGCTAAAGGCAAGGAGGCTTTGGGTTAAATATGCAGCCTTTTGCGCTGAGTTTAGTATCTTTGCTATATAGTTGTTCAAGAGATCATCATTACTTACTTTATCTTGCAAGAGGTTCCCAAATCCTATTATGGCAGTAAGGATATTGTTAAAATCATGGGCAACGCCTCCTGCAAGCTGACCGATAGCTTCCATCTTTTGCGCTTGGATAAGCTGTCTTTCAAGCTTTTTGTGCGATGTAATGTCTCTCGAAATTTCAATAACAGCAGTCGGGATCCCCTCTTTATCTCTGAATGCTACATTAGCAGTACAGTGAAAATAGACTATGTTCCCGTCTTTATCCAGTACCTGTGTCTCATGTTCATGAACCTTACCATCCCGGAATGCCTTAAGCGTCAGACAAGGATACGGGTCACATGGCATGTTCCTTTTATGGTATACCTCATAACATTTTTTACCAATTATGTCGTCACCAAAGATTTTTTTTGCAACATTGTTGGCCCAGATAATTGTTAAGTCTTTATCCATCATGCTTATGTGATCAGCTATGGACAGCAGCATGGCGTTGAGTTTTGCCTCGCTTTCCCTTAGTGAATTTTCCGCGAGCCTCAACTCGGTGATATCCCGTATGATCTCAATGCCTGCTACGATTTTCCCGGACGAATCTCTTAAAGGAGACACGGTATTGATGACGTATAGCAGCCCTTCTCCTTTCGGTAAAGTTCTTTCCTTTGAATGTATGTTGCCGTCCCTGAAACATTCAACCAATTGGCAACCTTCGCAAATCTCATCATGATTCTTAATTGCCTTGTAACAGATTTCGCCTATATGTTCTCCATAAGAGTCTCTGTGGACCCTGTTTTGGTACAAAAACCTGAAGTCAGTACCTATAATACCCAGCGGCTCCCCGATGCTTTCAATAATTGATTGTGTTTTCAGTCTTTCGTCTTCCGCTGTCCTGAGTGCTGACTGCAGCGCCTCTACTGACTTCTTGCGCTCTGTGATATCACTGAATATGACAACCGCCCCCTTTAATTCGTCCCTTTCCCGGATCGGGGTGCTTACATACTCAATCGGAACAGGCGTTCCATCCTTTTTCAAAAATACCTCGTCTGTCCCGTGATGGACGACCCCGTCTTTATAAGCCGCATAGATGGGACAATGTTCTGCAGGATAAGAGGTCCCGTCTGGTTTCAGATAGTGTACCTTTTCATGATGAACCGTCCCGATTAGTTCCTCCACCTCATATCCAAGCATTCGAGCTGCAGCAGGGTTAACAAATGCAACTCTCCCTTGCAGATCGAGCCCAAAGATTCCTTCTCCTGCTGCATTAAGAATGAGTTCATTTTTACGGCTCAGCTGCTCAAGTTCATTTTCTGCCTGTTTGCGCTCGGTGATGTGTATGATTAAGGGCCGGAAAACAAAAAAGTAGAGAGCGGGAAAGAGCAGAAAGATTAATAATGTAGCGTCAAGGAGAGCCCACTGCCACGTAGAAAAGGGTGGCAGGAAAGAGAGGAGAAACATTATAAGTGCCTCTGAGACAAAAACCGAGAGACATACAATGAATAAAAGCAGAACAGGCGAACTGTATATAGGTATCTGCCTGCGAAGCTTTTTACCTGTAGAAAGAGCTTCCATTAGCTTTATGTTTTGTTCTCTATTACAATTTCTACTGCTTCTGAAGGCTTCTGCATATCCTCATAAACATACTAAATCAACAGGATAATTAATACCGCGTACCCAATGTTGTAAAAAGAAGTTTCCCCATTTAAAGCCATAGGGCGTTATAGGGAGACTATGTTCTTTACCTTTATACGTTGTCGTCAATCGGGTCATTCAGCCCTCAATTCCTTGTCTGCGGGATATTTTGGGCTGCAGTGACTTCTAAAATATGCTAATGTAGAAGTATAGCATAAAATGCTGTTTGATCAAACTTACTTATGTCAGCAATTTGAATGCCAAAATCATCTAAAAAGGGACAAAAAAGTCATCACGATCATTCCATAACTACCAAGATTATTTTAGACAGCGTAGCAGTAGGAGTGTTTACAGTGGACAGGGAGTGGAACATCACGTTTATAAACCGCACTGCTGAAAATATCATAGGTATAAAGTCTCAAAAGGCTTTAGGGAAAAAATGTTTTGATATTTTTCACTCTAATATCTGCCAGTCGGCTTGTGCTTTGGAAGAGACATTAAAGACCGGGAAACCGATCCTCAATGTGCCGATAAACATTCTAAATAACAAAGGCGATATCATTCCCGTTGCCATTACCACAGCAGTCTTGAAAGATGAAAAGGGGGCGATAATAGGAGGAGTAGAGACCTTTCGTGACCTTTCCACCATTGAAGCTCTTAAGAAAGAGATTTCACGCAATTATTCCAAAGAAGACATAATCAGCAAGAGTCACAAGATCCAGTCAATCTTCGAAATCCTTCCTCAGATCGCTGAAAGCGATAGCAGTGTTATTATTCAGGGGGAAAGCGGAACAGGAAAGGAATTATTTGCACGTGCTATCCATAATCTAAGCAATCGTAAAAAAGGTCCTTTTGTTGCTGTCAATTGTGGTGCTCTGCCAGAAAACCTTTTAGAATCAGAACTTTTTGGTTACAGGAGGGGTGCATTTACCGATGCGAAAAAAGATAAACCTGGCCGGTTTGCCCTGGCAGAAGGAGGGACTCTTTTTCTGGATGAAATCAGCGATTTTTCGCCTCTTTTGCAGGCGAAGCTGCTTCGTGTCTTACAGGAGAAGGAATATGAACCATTAGGAGCTACCTCTCCAGTGAAGGCCGATGTTCGTATCGTTGCCGCCACCAATCAGAATCTGTCAGAGATGGTGAGGGAAAAAACCTTTCGGGAGGATCTCTTTTACCGTTTGAACATAGTAAAAATTGATCTCCCCCCACTTCGTGAAAGAAAAGAAGACATACCTCTCCTTGCAGAGCATTTCGTAAAGAAGCTCTGCCTGAAAACAGGAAAGGTGATCAAATTTGTGTCTGCCGATGTAATCCGTCTTTTTATGGGATATAATTTTCCTGGAAATATCCGGGAACTTGAAAACATCATAGAGCATGCATTTATTATGTGTGCAGGAGAAACGCTGGAAATTGACCATCTGCCTGCGGAATTGAGAGAAACTATGATGACGGTATCTTTTACTAAAAAGCCTTCCTTACATGATCGTTTCAGAAAATCTGAAGAAGATATCATCAAGGATGCCTTACAGAGAAATCTCGGTAAGCGTTCTGCAACAGCGAAAGAATTGGGAGTTCATCCGACCACCCTTTGGAGAAAGATGAAGCAATGTGGATTGGTTTAAAGCCAATTAATGCAAGAATGCAATAAATAGTGCATTATATTGCAGATTTGCAATATCCGGTTTCTGAAAATATCCCGCCTTCTATTCATATAACTATTTGTTTATCATATCTTAATTTCACAGTAGCATCTTTGGCATTATTTTTGCTCAAATAAAAATGAGAGATTTTTAAAAATAGTTTTAAACAGACAGGAAAACGATAATATCAAAGGTGGATGCAGATAAAAAGGTTTTCTTGTGGAATCCTGCATGCTCATGGAAGATGCGGGACAACTCAGAGTTTTGTAAACTTGAAGTGAAATAAAGCAAAAGCTTGATATTCCAGGATACTTTATGAGGATAGCTATTTCCATTTTCAACGGCAAGGTATCACCACGGTTTGACGTTGCACCTGAGCTTAGGGTATATGACATAGAGAAACATAAAATAGGTTATGAAAGAGGACTATCATGTGAAGGCTGGAGTGACATTGAAAGAGTCCGCAAGTTGAAAGAACTGGGCGTTGAAATACTAGTCTGCGGAGGAATTCCAAACTACCTGTGCGAGATTCTATTGAATAATGATATAAATGTAGTCCCTCGCGTAACAGGTGAGGCAAAAGATGTTCTCAAAAAGTTTCTAAGAAGAAAGACGAAACCAAAGATAACTCAGAGGTGAAAAGCGGGCAGGTAAATAGGGTAATGAAGTCGGGGGATATAATGGGTGAGAAAGAAGATATGTCCGAAGTGCTTGAGCAACAAAAGAAAGGAGGCGACATTCATAACAAGGAATATTTTTCTCTCGAAGAGGTCTTATTGGTTCATGATTTTTCACAGCGTGCATTTATTAACCTTTCAAAATCCAAAGGGACTGTTCGTAAAAAGGATTTGCTCGATGAGACGAAGAGATTACTATTAGAAAACATCATGGAAAAAATTCGGGAGAAGAAAGCGTGATATGAAGATATTGCTTCCAACAGATGGGTCAAAACACTCAGATGGAGCGGCCAGATTCCTGAAGAACCTGGAATTCACATCAGGTGATGAAATTACCATACTACATGTTGTAAGTGAAGTGCCCTTTAAGATTGACAGGAAAGCCTACTATTCGATACTAAAACATATTCTAAAGCCAGTCAGGCTTGAGGTTTCACCTGAAATTATTAAGCGTACCATTGATATCCTGGAACCTGTAGATGCAAAAAAAAGAGAACTCGTAAAAACCGGTTATCCGGATAAGATTATTAATAACATAGCAAAAAGGTATCATGCTGACATAATTGTTATGGGGGCACGAGGGCTCTCAGGCATGAAAGCGCTTCTCATCGGGGGTGTCACAAGGTCGGTAGCAATTAATTGTTCAACACCGGTACTTGTTGTAAAAACCCCCCAATGGAATGTACATGGCAAATTGAAGATTCTTTTTGCAACAGACGGTTCTGATTCTGCAAATGAGACCGCACGGTTTTTATCTTCCATCCCGTTTGGTACTAATACAGAAATGACCATAGTGCATGTAATACCCTCATTTTATGACATAGCTGAAAGAACTCATATAGAAGTACTTGCGTCAGTCAAAAAGTATGTAGCTGAAATGAAAACGGTCGCGTACAGAGAATCTGAAAAAATTATAAATAAAACATATGAATTGTTAGGGAACAGATACATAAAAACAAGGGACTTGATACGCGAAGGAGATCCTAAATTAGAGATCCTCAATACGGAGAAGGAGTTACACGCAGATATAATTGTAGTTGGAAGTAAGGGCCTGAGGGGAATCAAAGGGATGCTTGGAAGCGTGGCGAGGTATGTACTGAGCCATGCCGAATGCTCCGTTCTTATAGGAAAGGCAAAATAAGAATAAAAGCATACATACGTTATTGAGATGCAGATTGATGTTTTTTGCTTTATGGATGCTCACTAACAGGATTGAATGATGAAAACATATTTAGACTGTATCCCCTGTTTTTTCAGACAAGCATTGGATGCCGCCAGGAATTCCGGGGCCAGCACGATAAAACAGAGGCAAATATTAATTGAGCTGGCAAAGGCATTACCGGAAGTTTCTTTGAAATCTACTCCTCCGGACATGGCACGAATGGTATATGGAATTGTAAGGAAAGTTACAAATAATGACGATCCCTACAGGGAAATAAAATCCAAAAGCAACAGGCTTGCACTTAGGATCTATCCTGAATTAGTGAAGATAGTGTCGAAATCAGATGACCGGCTGCTAAAAGCCGTAGAATTGGCTATCGCCGGCAATATCATTGATTATGGAGTAAAAAATTCCCTCAATATAAAAGAAGAATTAAAAATAATTTTAGGCAAAGAGGAACTATTCATTCATAAAAACAGAGACGGCCTATTCGACTATCCAAATTTTAGACATGCTATCAATAGAGCCAGGAACGTTCTTTACCTGGCAGATAACGCTGGCGAAACGGTTTTTGACAGAATTCTTATCGAAGAGATAAAACGGGTGGACAAGCAAAAACAGATTATTTACGCGGTAAAAGAAAATCCTATCATTAACGATGCTTTACTTGAAGACGCATATCAATGCGGTCTTGATAGGATAGCGACCGTTCTGTCTTGCGGTCTCAATGCGCCCGGAACAATATTATCTTTATGTTCAAAAGAATTTCAGAAAATTTATAAAAAGGCTGACATGATTATCAGCAAGGGGCAGGGAAATTTCGAGGCACTATCAGAGGAAAAGAGGCCGCTATTTTTTCTGCTCAAGGCCAAATGCCCGGTAGTTGCAAAAGACATCGGATGTCGTGTCGGGGACATCATTTTACTTTTCAACGTGAGAAGGTCCAGGATGTCCAGAAAGTACCGCACATGAGTTTCTCAGCCCCAAGAAGGATCCCTGTTATGCCTGGCCTGAAAAATAATTTATAAATCAGAAAATATCCTCAGAAGGATAGTATGGAAAACAGCTTTTGGATAGCCTTCGCTGTCAGTACTCTTGCTGCACTGGTAACAATAATAGGGATTTTTACGATCCGCTATTTTGAGACATGGGGCCGCAGAAACACTACCTACTTCATGTGTTTTGCCGCAGGAGTACTCATTTCTGCCTCTTTTTTGCATATTATCCCAAAATCATTTACGATGAACGCCGATGCCCCTCTCTACCTTCTGTGCGGCTTTCTCGGTCTCCATTTATTCAACCGTTTTATAACTGCCTTTGTCTGCACGAGGTCATCAGATGCGCAGTACAGCATCGGAATCATACCGATGCTGGGGATCGGATTTCACTCCTTTATTGATGGATTCGTTTATTCCATAACTTTTACGGTCAGCATCTTTACCGGTTTCCTGGCTGCCACCGGAATGGTATTACATGAATTCCCTGAAGGGATTATTACTTACCTCCTGCTGGTACGCAGCGGTTTCAAGGAAAAGACATCGTTGTTCTTAGCCTTTTTAACCGCTGCCATAACGACGCCCTTCGGGATGCTTGTATCGTATCCGTATATCAGTCAGATAGATGAGTCGCTGCTTGGATCCCTGCTGGCGATATCAGCCGGGGCACTTGTCTATGTGGGGGCTACGCACCTCTTGCCTCAGGCTGAAAAGGAACACAAAAAATACAGCCTCGTTGCCCTCGGCACAGGTATACTCGTTGCAACTGTGATCGTATTATCTAAGACTTAAAAGTCTCAACAGGGTATTTTTAAAGGAGGAACGTATGGAAGAGAAAAGGGTAAGAGATATCATGAGCAGAGGAGTCATAACTTGCCGGTTTAATGATACGCTCCCTGTTATTGCAGAAAATATGGCAAAGGAGAATATATCTACTATTGTAATAGTAAATCAAAACGATGAGACAGTGGGAATTGTTTCTTCTCTTGATATTGTAAAGGCTTTTGGTAAACGGGCCCCTTCGGAATTGAAACAATTGACTGCGGAGGAGATAATGACACCCCTCGTGTATAATGTAAACCCGGAAATGACATTAAAGGAAGTATCAAATATAATGGTGGTCAAAAATATTCACAGAGTTATAGTCTTGTCATCTGATGGGAAAAGGAAACCTGTCGGCGTATTATCGTCAAAGGATATTGTAAGGGAAGTCGGAAAGGTCCGGTGACAAACATGAAAGAAGCAATGTTTTATACAGGACTTGACGGAAAACTCAAATGTAGCCTCTGCAATCACTACTGCACAATAAGAGAGGGTAAAAGGGGGATTTGCGGTGTTCGCAAACATATGAACGCCAAACTTTATTCGCTGGTTTACGGAAAATCAATAGCATCCGATGTTGATCCAATCGAGAAAAAGCCATTTTTTAATTTTTATCCTGGTACAACAGCCTATTCAATTGCTACGGTTGGCTGCAATTTCCATTGCCTTAACTGTCAGAATTGGGAAATTTCCCAGATGCCGAAAGAGAAGGAGGGCAAAATCATTGGTCAGGAAGTGTTGCCGGAAGAGGTTATTTCAAATGCAGAAAGAAAGGGGTGCAAGTGCATTGCCTATACTTATACAGAACCTACCATCTTTTTTGAGTACGCATATGATACGGCGAAGCTTGCGCATGAGGAGGGAATAAAGAATGTATTTGTAACAAACGGCTATACAGGTCCGGAAGCGATCAAGGAGATCTCTCCCTTCCTGGATGCTGCAAACGTTGATTTAAAAAGTTTCAGCGAAGAGTTTTATCATAAAGTATGTGGTGCAAAACTCCAGCCGGTTTTAGATAATATCAAGCTTTATAAAGAACTCGGTATTTGGATCGAAATTACAACCCTGATTATTCCGGGATATAATGATGAAGAAAATCACCTTAAAGAGATAGCCCGTTTCATTAAAAATGTTGGAGAAGACATTCCCTGGCATATTACAGCTTTTTATCCGGCATATAAACTCAAACATGTTCCTCCTACCCCTGTAGAGTCCCTTCGCAAAGCGAGAGAAATCGGGTTAGAGACAGGCCTAAGATATGTTTATGAAGGCAATGTCCCTGGCGAGGGAGGAGAGAATACCTATTGTTATAACTGCGGTGAACTTCTTATCAAGCGTTATGGTTTTAAAATCATAAACAACAGGCTAATTGACGGGATGTGTCCACAATGCAAGACAAGGATGGACGGTGTTGGAATCTGAGGATGTTACGTCTCCATATAAGAGAGCATTGTTCAAAACAAAAAACTCATTTATTCAAACAGTGCCTTTCTTAATAGGTACGTTATTGTTAATCTGTATGTTAAACAGTATTTTTACTAAACGGGAAATCGTTAGAATATTTTCTGGAAATGTTTTGGCCGATTCATTTATCGGCTCTTTTTTGGGCAGTATTATGACGGGTAACCCTTTAATCAGCTATATCATCGGTGGGGAATTATTGAAATCCGGTGTCGGTTTGATTCCCATTATAGCATTTTTGACAGCATGGGTTACGGTCGGCATAGTCCAGCTGCCGGCCGAATGCATGATATTAGGAAAGAAGTTTGCTTTAGTGCGAAACGGCTTCAGTTTTATAAGTTCTATAGGTATAGCAGTTTTGACTTATTTCATTTTACAAGTCATATGAGCACTCTATATTTTAAACAATCGAATACCGGCTGGATATTTTTGATACTAGTACTATGTCTCTATATAATAAGTATCTTCATAAATATATCATTGGTTTTTGAGAGCCTGAGCAGATTTTTTCGACTTTTCTATGAGTTATTGCCGGTTTTGCTTGTGGTGTTTGCGTTAATTTATTTATTCAATCTTTTAGATCCAAAAAGTATAAAACAATATTTACGCAGAAATATGGGGATGAAAAAATATCTCATGGTTTCATTCCTCGGTATACTTTCTTTAGGGCCAATATATATGTGGTATCCTTTGTTAGCCGATACAAGAGAAAAAGGATTGAATGACGGACTCATTGCTACTTTTTTATATGCCCGTGCTATAAAGCTTCCTTTATTGCCACTTATGATTTCATATTTTTCACTGAACATTACGATAATTTTCACTCTGCTCGTATTAGTTTTTTCTTTTGCGAATGGGTTTTTAGTTAATCTTGTTATGAAAGGGAACTTATTGAAAGGAGCCCGTGACAGTCAGGGTTAAAGGGTATCCCTCTCGGTAAATGTAAAGCGAAAGAGGATCTACAAAGGATGCTGGAAAAGTTGTGAAACCTGTAAGATTATTAAACGTGAGGGGATGTCCTTATGGGAAAACCATAAACATACATGGATCAGGATAGCTTTAACAGAGGAGAATCTTATGGAAAAAAGCAAACTTGAAAAAGGCGGGTTTCCTTTTGAAGGAATAGATCTGGCCCTTTGTGAAAATCCTCTTCCCCCGATAGATGAAGCTATAGAAAGGGCTAAAAAAGAGACCTATATCAGCAATCGCTATACTGAGCCTTATTCATGGAAACTGAAAGAAAGAATATCAGAATATGTTAATGTCCCTGTTGAAAACATCCATATAAATGCAGGCTCCGAGCTTATACTCCGCCAGTTGTTTTCACTTTATGGCCGAAAGGTGCATTTAATCTGTCCCACCTATTATCTTTTTGAGGAGATCGCAGAGGTTAAAACTTGTACATTTTTGGATGAAAAGGAAGATTTCCTTTTCGATATGGGAAAACTTGACATACCTGAATATACCACGTTAGCAGTAATAGTTAACCCAAACAATCCGAGCGGATCTGTCTTTAATGTAAAAGAAAACATCTCACTCATCGAAAAACACCCCGATACAATATTTTTAATCGATGAGGCATTCATTGAATTTGGAGGCACGGCAGCGGCAGAACTGATCTTTGAGCATAAAAATGTCATTATCAGCAGGACCTTCTCAAAGGCATTTAGTTTGGCGGGCTTAAGGGTAGGCTATGCCATCGCAGAAAGTGGAGTAATAGATTACCTGAATACCCATAATGATGCTTATCCCCTCGCGAGAACTGCTGAGGCTGCTGCTATTGCATCCCTTGAACAAATGGATAAGATCAGGGAAAGAGTGAGCATGTTAAAAAGTCTTGCCGGGGATTTTGCAGAATCATTAAAAGGACTGGGGATCAGGACATATCCTTCGGAGACCTATTTCTTCCTGGGCAAGATCGCTCATATGAGCGCGGATGAATTCGCAGCTGCCTTGGGTGAAAGGAATATTTTCATAAGGCCCCTTCACGAGGAAAGAATGGAGAATAACTTTCTGCGGTTTGCGACTTCTTCTCCCGAAAACAACAGGATAGTTATAAATACGATAAAAAAGATCTTTGGAAGTCTCTAGTTTATATGAAGTTCCGGTGTGTCCGCATATTCTATGAAGGATAATGGGCCCCTGAGTGTTATCGATCACTTTCCAGCACACATGCTCCTGCATACTCTTTATTAGGTAATATCATTGGTGAATATGACGCTTCATAAGGCTGTTGTTATATAATAAAAGGTAAAAAGATATGGAACGTGAAGTCGTAGAATTCGATGTTATCTTTGTCGGAGGAGGGCCTGCCAATTTAAGCAGTTCAATTCATCTTACGAACCTCATCCATGAACATAACAAAAACATAGAGGAAGGGAAGCAGAAAGGCAGTAAAATTGAAATAGAAGACAAAATTGCCGTTCTGGAAAAAGGCGCATATTTTGGAGCGCATAACATTTCCGGGGCGATACTGATCCCCGATGTACTTTCGGAACTGTTACCTGACCATAAGCAGCTCGGCTGTCCCATTGACGCCGAGGTAAGCAAGGAATCCATTTATTACTTGACCAAAAAGGGGAACATTAAAGTTCCTTTTACGCCGTCGTTTTTGAATAATCACGGCAATTATTTTCTCTCGCTCTCCAAATTCGTCGGCTGGCTTTCCAAGATTGCGGAAAAGAACGGAGTGATGCTGCTTGAGGGAACGGCCGCAGTCGAAATTCTTTATGAAGGATCCAAAGTAATAGGTGTACTGACGGATGACAAACGTCTCAAGGAGAACGGAGAATATGAGACCCCCGGCTATATTCTCAACTCAAAGGTTGTTGTGCTGGGAGAGGGGAGCAACGGCACTTTGTGCAGTAGTATCATTAAGAAGCTGAATCTTGACCAGGGAAGGGCTCCTTCCATCTATGAGCTTGGCGTAAAAGAGATATATGAACTGAAGAGTAATCCTCTCAAGAAAGGAGAATGTATCCATACAATCGGATATCCTTTCAGGAAAGGACTTTCCGGCGGCGGATTTATATATTGTATTTCCGAACTCAGGGTTGTTATCGGGCTTATCGCTCATCTCAGTTCCGAAGACCCACAGTTCGATCCGCACAAGGAACTTCAAAAATACAAACAGCATCCGTTTATTTTCGATATCGTCAAGGAAGGTACCCCAACGCATTACGGTGCAAGAACGCTTCCCTGCGGCGGGTATTTCTCCATACCTAAGATTACGTCAGACGGCGTTATGATAACAGGCGACTCCGCGAACCTGGTAGATTCACAAAAACTGAAGGGACTCCATACATCAATAAAATCCGGGATGCTTGCCGCTGAAGTCCTCTTTGAAGCGTTCAAAAACGATGATTTCTCTGCAACACAATTGGCAAAATATGAGGAGAAATTGAAAAATAGCTGGATTTACGCTGATCTCAGGAAGGGGCGAAATTTTACTCCCGCGGTCGCCATGGGAGTCCCTTTCCCGGGAGGGCCTCTCCTCGGCTTTCAGATTCTTACCGGTGGTGCCACACCGATGGGCAATCTTAAGACAAGACCTGATTACTCGGCAACTGAAGACATGAAGCATTTTTACGGGAATAAATTTCCGGAACAATTGCCGAAGGAAGACGATAGAATTATCGTCGGCAAATTGACGGATGTTTATCTTTCAGGCACAAAGCACGACGAAAAACAGAAAAGCCATATTATGTTGAAAGATGAAGATGTATGCAAAAAATGTATTTCTGATTATAAAGCGCCCTGCACTGTATTCTGCCCTGCGAGTGTATATGAAATGGTAAATGATAAGATAAAAGTAAACTTCAGTAACTGCATGCACTGTAAGACCTGTGATTTGAAATGTCCTTTCCGGAATATCGTCTGGAACCTTCCTGAGGGAGGTGGCGGGCCCCGTTATAGTCTCCAGTGAAAGACGGGCCAAAGCATGTTACTAAGGAAGAGGGTAGAAACTATAGGATAAGATAATATTTGATTTTGTTCAGAGTAAAGAGGCCCCGATACGGAAGCAGCCAGGGCTTTTCATGCTATTCCACCTGACAACGCAGGTTCTCGTGTTGTCCCAGATATGTGGTATTTTTACATCGAGTCTAAGACCTGTACGAAGGGGTTTGTCTGTGTAAAAACCTATCCCGGAACCGCTGATGTCAGCGGTTGTCCCTTTGTTTTCGGTCAGTTTATGTTCATCAGAATAGGTATAGATGACAGGCAGATTGATTCTAATCCTCTTCAGAGACCTTTGTTTCTTAATGACAGATCCCATCCTCTTTAAGAATATTAGATGAAAAAAACAAGTATTTGTCAATATATTTTTTATACAAAAATTGCAGAAGCCGGTATGAGGGCTAGGAGGTGAGTTTTTTATCCCGTACCTTGAGTTTAGTATTTATAAAATCCCTGTGTTCTACATAAATAAGGTCAGCTATCTTGCGAACCATGTGTTCTTCATATTTGTCAATCTTTGTATCAGCGAAAGCGACTTCCCATAAGTGCTCTATTACCTTGAGCTTCTGTTCATAGGTGAACCATTTATTGATGAGCGAGGTGAATTCGTAATAGCCTGTAGATTTCCAGATTTCGTCCTCGGCCAGTCTTAAGAGAGAGTCTGTTTCTTCCTCTGTAAGGTTGAATTTAGACTTCATGGCTTCTGTAACTGTTTTCATTTCCTCATCGCTGATTTTTGTATCGGCCCTTACCATCTCAAGAAGCAGAGCTGCAGTAGCAATCTGCAGAGCGTTATCGTATCCCCTGTCCGAAGCATCAGAAGTCGACTTTATATATTTGTCGAAGAATTTTTTTACAATGCTTACCATGAGAATAATCGGTTTATATATAAAGAATGGTGCCGAAGGCGGGATTTGAACCCGCACGGGTTTCCCCACACGCCCCTCAAACGTGCGTGTCTACCAGGTTCCACCACTTCGGCAGAAAACTATATATGCTACTATAAAAAATTTGAGGTTTTCAAGCTATTAACTGAAAAATTGCAATAAGTAATGTTGATATTTTGTCCGGACCCGTCTGATCCGCCGCGACGGATCCGCTGAGGCGAAGGCAATGCCTGCATTCCGGCTTAAACAAAGATGGGCCTTCAATTGTTGTCAGTCAAAAAGTTCTTTGTGAACGGTAACCTTTATATTTTTCTTGGCTCCTTCAATGAAGGACTTGACAGCCTTCTCTTTCCTTTCATGAATCATCTGTTGTTTAACCATAGCAACTATCTGTTCATCCCCGGATATTTGCATCTGTTCATCGATTTCCGTGGTATCAACAGACAACTCAATGAGTCGTCTCATTTTCTTGATTGTCAGTTCCTGGCGCTTCATGCTCTCATAAGACTCGGGAGTTAATCTGTTCAATTGGAGTCTTTTCAGGTACAGTTCCTTGTTGAAGACCCCGTCTTTCTGAAACATAGGCTCGTGTGTTATTGCATCACTCAGTTCCTCGTCATTGATTTGGATGCCCATTTCCATGGCAGTTGTGAGAAGCACGTGGTCATCGATCATTGCGTCGAGGATTTTCTCTTTAAGGTTCATCGTTTTCATCATTTCTTCAAAATTGTCCTTGTATATCTCTCTGTAAAAACGGGAAGTACCCTCGTATACTCTCCAAAAATCTTGAGAGTTTATTTTGTATTTTCCGACTTCTGCGATAACCTGGCTTTGTCCTGTGTCATCGTCGACCCCTCCTATCCCCCAGAAAATGAACGAGAGGATAACGATGAAGAAGAGAAAATAGAAATACTTTGCATGCTTCCGCATTACCTTGATCATAGACTAAAACCTCCCTGAAAAATAATCCGCAAGGATATCTCTGTGGTCGAAAGCTATCTTGTCCGGCAAGGTATTTTCCGAAAAAATACCTATTTTCTTGGCGTCGTCTCCTGCTTTCGGTTCCCCTTTTGATTTTGCAAGAAAAACTGTCGTTATAGTATGATGCCGGGGGTCTCTTTTAGGGTCGGAGTATGCATGAAACTGCCGGATGAGTTCAATGTCCAGTCCTGTCTCTTCCTTTGCCTCACGTACGGCAGCAGATTCAAGTGTTTCTCCGTAATCTACAAATCCCCCTGGCAATGCCCATCCATATGGTGGGTTTTTTCTTTCTATTAATATTATGCCTTTATTATATTCTATGATAATATCAACAGTGGGGATTGGGTTTATCTGGTTACTGCTGATCTTCAAGTTTAATCCCGAACTCCTTCTCAGGTACTATTGTGGATACTGAATGCTTATAGATGAGTGACAGAGTATTTTCTTTCAGGAGTATGACAAAGTTATCAAATCCTTTTATTATGCCTTTTAATCTCACCCCGTTCATGAGATAAACAATGACGGGAATCTTCTCTTTCCTGAGCTGGTTAAGAAAATCATCCTGCAGATTGAGGCCTTTCTGGCCTGAAGCCATGCTACTAACTCCCTTTATTGTCTTTTATTTTCTAACATAAAGTATTTGGTTCTATTATTGCAAGCTAAATGACCCTGTTTGCCTTATACCAGCAAATTCGCGAGAATCCTGTTTACCCTATCAAAAGCCGTGTTCCTGTCAAAAACGCCGGTTATATCAATCCAGCGAACACCTTCTTCTTTTCTGAACCAGGTAAACTGCCTCTTAGCATATCTCTTTGAACCTTTCTTGACAAGTCTTATAACCTCATCCAGGCTTTTCTCTCCGGTAAGGTACTGTGCAAATTCTTTATAACCGATAGCCTGCATTGAGGGAAGCGGGACAGCGCCGACCCGGCTGTGAGATTGTGCGTCCCTTATCATCTCCGATACTATTTTAACCTCGCCTATTAACCCGCGGGCGAGCATGCTATCAACCCGGTCTTCGATGATCCTGTAAAGCTCACTCCTTTCCCTCGAAAGGCCGATCTTAATAAATTCATACGGGAGTGGTTTTGTAAGTCTTTCCCGGATTTCTGTAACAGGGCGGTTGCTTTTCAAAGAGACTTCCAGTGCCCTGATAATTCTTCTCCTGTCATGAGAGGTTATTTTATATGCTGCCTCTGGATCCAGTGCTTTTAGATGGCTGTACAGGATTCCGGGCTCTTCTTCCTCCAGTTCACGGAGTTCTTCACGGAGAGACCAGTCAGCAGACGGGCCACTGAAGATACCCCTTGTCATGGATTTAATATACAGTCCTGTACCCCCGACAACTATCGGGATCTTTCCTTTCTTTATAAGCCCGTCAAAAATAGGAATAACAGCCGCGATGTACTTGCCTGTGCTAAAGGACTCCCAGGGATCAATGATATCAATCATGTGGTGTTTTACTTCCGCCCTTTGTTCCGGTGTCGGCTTGGCAGTCCCGATATCCATATGCCGGTAAATCTGCATCGAATCAGCGCTGATTATCTCCGTATCCAAAGCTTTGGCAAGAAGGATTGAAATATCTGTCTTGCCGACGCCTGTAGGCCCCAGCAGGATAAGCACCTTGCTCATTTTCGCTTGAACATTTTCTTGAGATCGTCAAGAGAGAGGAAGATCCTTGCTGGTCTTCCATGGGGGCATTGATCAGGATTGTCGGCCTGCTCGAGCTGGGTAATAAGATTCATAATTTTTTCATTGTTCAATATAATTTTGCCGCGTATTGAGCTGTGACATGCAATCTTTGCTGCGAGGGTTTCTCTGAGTGATTTGTCCGGCCGGATACCTTCAATCAGGCATGATGCCGTATCGGAGAGTATCCCCCTCACGTCTGAATCTTTGAGTGCATCCGGCAGAGATCTGACAATAAGCGTTGCATGACCAAAATCTTCTATATCGATGCCGAAGTCTTTGAGTATCCCGGAATGTTCGAGGATTACCGCATATTCTTTATGGGATAGCTTGACCTGTCTCGGAAAAAGGAGTTGATTGGCATGAAGCCTTGCTGATTTTAAAAGCTTTTCATAGAGAATCCTTTCGTGTGCGGCATGGTAATCAATGAGCATGAGACCTCCCTTGCCCGATACCGCGATAAAGGTTTCACCGAGATAAATAAAAGGCTCGTGTGCCTTGTAGGAGAATTCCAGGGGTTCGGCTACAGTAGAATTTGAGACCTGAAAGGGTCGGCATATACTGTGGATATCATGGGGGGTTAACGGTACGGGAGCAGGTATTTCTGTAAATTCTTTTGCATATTCACGCCGCTCACCTTTAACGGCATTCTTTATAGCAGAATATACGAAATGGTAGATGGATTCTTTATCTTCAAACCTGACTTCCCTTTTTGTTGGGTGGACATTAAAGTCAACTTTCTGTGGGTCGATGGAAAGGAAGAGGAAGAAAACAGGATGCTTGTCACGCGGAATAATTCCTTCATATGCCCTGTATACAGCGTGGGAAAGAGAGCGATCTTTGACAGGCCGTGTATTAATAAAAATGTGCTGCTGCGATTTCCTGTCCCCGAAGTGTGTCCCTTTTGAGACATAGGATGTCAGCTCTATCCCTTCCACTTCATTCCTGACTTCCATAAGATTACCAAGAAGCTCTTCTCCGTAAATCTGTATGATACGTTCCTTGTGATCGGATGCTAAGGGGAGGATCAGGGTCTCCTTGTTATCAGAACTGAGCCGGAAGCCTATGGCGCAGTGAGAAAGGGCCTCTTTCGTTACCGTATCGAATATGTGAAACAATTCCGTATTATTGGACTTGAGGAATTTTTTTCTTGCAGGGGTGTTAAAAAACAAATCTCTTATCTCGACGGATGTACCGAAGAAGGGCGAGTCCTTTACTTCTGTTATCTCGCCTCCGCTTGTTTCAACGGATACTCCGTTAGAGGAGCCCCTTAGGCCTGTTACCAGTTTTACTCTTGAGACAGCTGATATTGATGAAAGGGCCTCGCCCCTGAACCCCATGGTCTTGATATTGAAGAGGTCCTTTTCACTGAAGAGCTTGCTCGTTGCGTATTTCTTAAAGCAGAGAAGGGCATCTTCTCTATCCATGCCTATCCCGTTGTCTGAGACCCTTACGAGACGTTTGCCGCCGTAGAGTATCTCTATCCTGATATCTGTACTTCCGGCATCTATTGCATTTTCTATCAGCTCTTTTACAACAGAGGCCGGTCTCTCAATAACTTCGCCTGCCGCGATTTTGTTCTGTAAATCAGGGGGTAGGATTTTAATTTGTGACATAGGACATTTTAAAAGCAGGACAATAGTAAGTCAATCTGTGGTATAGTTACAATAACCGTGTTAATCCACATATCGCGGATAAAAGATCTTTGCCGGATTATTTAATGGGGGTCGTGAACATGAGGACATTTGTTCTACGTAAAGCAATGGAGGCAAAAGAGGGTGCAAGGGTACTTTTGAAATCGTCGTCGGAACAGAAAAATACAGTGCTTGTAAAGACGGCTGAAGCCTTGCAAAAAAGGTCCCGGGAACTTATAGCTGAAAACAGGAAGGACATAAATTTTGCCCGAAAAAAAGGCCTTTCGAAGGCTTTGATAGACAGATTGGCATTGAACAGGAAGCGCATCAGCGAAATGGCAGAAGCGCTGAAAGAGGTCGCTGCTCTCCCTGATCCGGTTGGTGAAATTATAAATATGTGGCGGAGACCGAATGGTATGACAGTCGGCAGGATGCGCGTCCCGATAGGGGTGATCGGGATTATCTACGAATCAAGGCCTAATGTTACTGCAGACGCAGCCGGGCTATGTCTTAAGGCAGGGAACGCAGTTCTGCTACGGGGAGGGTCAGAGGCTATCAATTCCAACAGGGCTATTGTCAGGGTATTAAGGGATGTTGCCGGGAAATATGGTCTCCGTGAAGGCGTTGTGACGTTTCTCGATACACCCGACAGGTCGGCTATTACAGAGATGCTGAAACTGGAGGGCATTGTAGACCTGATAATACCGAGAGGGGGTGAGGCCCTCATTCGTACAGTTACTGAAAATTCCAGGATCCCCGTGCTGAAACACTACAAGGGCGTCTGTCATGTCTTTATTGACAGGGATGCTGAGATAAAGATGGCTGAGGAGATTTGTTTTAATGCAAAGGTACAGAGGCCTGGCACCTGCAACGCTATGGAGACGATGCTTGTAGATACGAAGATTGCGAAGGCTTTTCTCCCAGGGATGATAAAGAGGTTCACGAAGGCAGGTGTAAGATTGAAGGGTTGTCCAACGACCATAAAAATTGATTCATCAATTGAGAAGGTTGAAAACGAAGATTTTTACAGCGAATATCTCGACTTGATACTGAACGTGAAGGTCGTAAAGGATATTGATGATGCAATGGCGCATATTGCCCGGTATAGCTCCGCGCATTCCGATGCAATTGTAACAAATGACTATGGTAAAGCTTTGCGTTTCCTGAGGGAGGTTGATTCGTCTGCTGTCTTTGTAAATGCATCAACGAGGCTGAATGACGGGTTCCAGTTTGGACTTGGGGCAGAAATCGGGATATCTACCGATAAAATCCATGCGCGGGGACCGATGGGACTTGAGGAACTGACGTGCACAAAATTTATTGTATTGGGGAGCGGGCAATTAAGGGAGTAATTTTTATAATAAACAGGATTGTCTTCCGCTCCCGGCCATATTTTTCGACAGTTTTATGCACCTTCCCTTACAGCCTTGAAGCCCCCCCTGAAGGGCTTTTGGGTTCAAGCAGTCGAGGCAGTGGCCATTTCAGTTTACCAGGAGCTGTTCCCGGAAAAATCTCTAAAGAAACAAGTATATGAAAGTAGGGATCTTCGGGGGCACATTCAACCCCATACATTACGGTCATCTGCGGGCAGCCGAGGAAGTAAGAGAAAAAGTAAAATTAGACAAGATCCTCTTCATCCCGTCAGGGAGGCCCCCTCTCAAGACAAGAGAGGTCGCAGAAGCAAGGCACAGATATGAAATGACGAGACGTGCTCTTGTAAAAAACCCCCATTTCGAACTTTCTGGGATAGAGTGCAGGCAAACGGGGAAATCATATACGGTCAATACACTCAAGGAATTGAAAAAATCTCATCCTGAAAGAGACTTTTACTTTATTCTTGGCATTGACGCTTTTCTCGATATACCTCAGTGGTGGCACCACGAAGAGCTCCTTGAGCTCGCTTACTTCATTATTATCTCACGACCAGGACTTCAGTTTATCAGTCTTCAGGCGTCTCCCCTTTTAGAAGTGAATGAGAGGACCCTGAGAAAGCTTGACAACGAAGAAATTGAGATATATACAGTAAAAGTACATGGACATACCAGAGTAAAGCTCCTGAACGTCACTCCAATAGGCATATCATCCCATGAGATAAGGAGCCATATAAGGCAGGAAAAAAGTATTAAATACCTGTTGCCAGCCTCGGTAGAATCTTATATAATTGCTAATAAGCTCTATCGGAGCGTTAAGGGCAAGAGATAGACATTTTTAAAAGACAGAAGGGAGGGATGACCTTTAAGCAGTAAAGATAAAGCCCTTGAAGCAGCAAGGGCAGCCCAGGATAAGAAGGCAAAGGAGATTCTTATCCTTGATTTAATAAGCCTGACCACCATAACAGACTACTTTGTAATCTGCTCGGGAGAGAGCACGACACAGGTCAAAGCAATCGCAGAACAGATCAAAGAGAAATTTGGGGAAGCAAAAATAAGTCCACGCAGTATCGAGGGGTTGTCATATAGTCACTGGGTCCTTATGGACTATGGAAACGTAATCGTCCATATCTTTGAGGAGGAAACGAGGAAATTTTATGAGCTTGAAAAACTCTGGATTGATGCCAAGAGGGTGCCTTTACAAGGAAAAAACTGATGGGTAAGGCGGCATTAATCCTTATAGTAGTGTTCCTCTTTGCATTGGCTGTCTTTTTTATAGCCAATCATGATGTGACTGCAACCGTAAAGATGCCCTGGCCGATTGATGAGACGTATGAAACCCACACGATTGTCCTTATCTTAATCTCAGGTGCGATTGGTGTCCTGACGAGCTTAATACTTGTCATTGTGAGAGATACCAAAAGATATGTCGACAGATGGCAATTCCAGAAGAGACAGAAAAAGGAAGCGAAGGTCCAGGAGTTATATTCAAAGGCCTTGAATAATCTCTATGCACATCATAACCTGGAGGAAGCAAAATCATTACTGCAGGATATTCTCGCTGAAGAACCGGAACATATGAATTCATTGCTAAAGCTGGGAGATATTGCACTGAGCGAGGAGGATTTTCAGAAGGCCCGGGAGTATTACCAAAAGGCGAGGGAAATGAATCCAAAGAACTTCGATGCACTCTTTGCATTAGAGCGGCTTATGGAAAAGACAGGAAGGTGGTCGGATGCCCTGAGATATGTCGAAGAAGTGCTTGATATAGATGACGGAAATCTTTCAGCCCTTTACAGGAAACGGGATATACTTGAAAAACTGGATAAATGGGATGAGATTGTCCTCGTCCAAAAGACAATATTGAAAAATGAAAGAGTTGAAAAGGATAAAAATCGGGAGAGGCAAAATCTTGTAGGCTACAAGTACGAGTACGGCAGACACAGTCTTGAAAATGGAGAACTTGAGAAGGCAAAAAAGGCTTTCAGGACAGTATTGAGGCTCGAAAAGGATTTTATCCCTGCTATCCTGGGGCTTGCGGAAGTACTGCTCCGGGAAGGTGAGACGGAGGAGGCAATTAATCTCCTTGAGAAGAGCTATGAAAACGTATCTTCCATGATAATCCTGTCAAGGCTGGAGGATTTATTGATCAATGTGGGTGAACCGGCAAGGCTTATACGGACTTATAAGAACAGCCTGTCAAGGAATCCACAGGATCCTGTTATACGGTTCTTCCTGGGAAAATTATATTACAGACTGGAGATGATTGATGATGCCTTCGAAATACTCACATCCATTGATACAGGCGGTGCAGTCTATCCGGAACTTCACCAGTTGATGGGGAATCTTTACATGAAGAGGAACCAGATGGACAGGGCAGTTTATGAATTCAAGAAGGCGCTTGATATCCATAAGCCTCCCTTTGTCATCTCTTATCGTTGTAATAACTGCGGCTTCACTTCTTCTGAATGGTCGGGGAGATGTCCGAGTTGCAAGCAGTGGAGCACACTTCAGTTTAGCCTCGGGAAAGGCTCTCAAGTTTTGGATACAGTTTCACCGCTGGTCGGCTAACATAATCAGTCTTCTATCCGGACGATCTTGTCTTCCGGTAATTTTTCCAAGAGCTTAAGGACAGCTGATTCGAGATGCCCCTTCCGTAGAGATTCGAGGGTTACCATCACCTGATAGTCTCTGTTGTCCACAACGGGATACGAACCTATTTTAATATCGGTCAAGCCCTGCAAGATCTCGTTGAGAATGGTCGCTATACTTGATTCGTTTTCGTTCACGTAAACCCTTTTTATGAATATTGGCGGCTCGTGGAATATATTCACGATGGCTGCGAATTTCTTCCTGAGAAATTCAGGGATGCCAGGGAAAATGAAAATGTTTTTAAATTTTATTAAAGGGAAAGCGAGCGTACCGTCATTAATAAGTTCGGAGCCTTCCGGAACCTCAGCCATTTTGAGTTGTTCAGGGGTAGGGGTGGAATGTCTTTTCTCGAGAATTTCCCTCAGCTTGGCGTGAATGACCGGTTTTACCTTGAATGCCTTGGAAATACCTTCAATAGTTACATCGTCATGAGTTGGGCCGATACCGCCGGAGGTAAAAACGTAATCGAATGTCTCGGAAAAAGTTTTGACTTCCTGGGCGATTTCATCAACGGAATCGGGAATAATGCATATGCGGCAAAGATTTATACCATGCAACCACAGCTCTTTTGCCATAAAGAAAGAGTTGTTTTCATGGATCTTGCCGGAAAGGATCTCATCTCCGATGATAATTATTCCTGCTGTTTTCCCCATAGTACCTCATAGCAACCAGTAAAGACAGACATGTTCACTTTATGCCTCCGGCTGCAGCGGGTAAAGAAAAAAAAGTAACAGATTATTCTCGCTATCTGGATTTAGCATGATTATATCTTGAAAAGGCATTTAATGCAATCCTGGGAATATTTATTGTCTGACCTTTCTTTGTCCTGTAAAATACGAAGTAGTATTTTTGCTATAATACCGTTTTATAGTGACTAGTGTGCAGTCCTATAAAGGGCTTTACTCAAATTGTCATTCCTGCGTCCGCCCCAGCGGATCCGCCGAGGAGGAAAAGCAGGAATCCAGAAAAATCAAGTACTGGATTCCGCATCAAGTGCGGAATGACACTACAAAAAATGTATAGATCTGTTAGGGACACAACACTAGTTTATATCGATTTCAGGAGGTTTTGTGCTTGGAAGAGAGATATGATCCTCAACGTGTTGAATTAAAGTGGCAGAAATACTGGAGTGACAGAGATCTTTTTAGAACAGAAACCGATCCTTCCCGGAAGAAATTTTACTGTCTTGAGATGTTCCCGTATCCTTCGGGAGAAATTCACATGGGTCATGTCCGGAATTATGCCATCGGTGATGTCATAGCAAGATACAAGAGGTTGTGCGGGTATAACGTTCTTCATCCGATGGGGTGGGATGCATTTGGAATGCCTGCCGAGAATGCAGCTATTAAACACGGGATACATCCTGCTGAATGGACAAACAAGAATATTGTGAATATGAAAAAGCAGCTGGATCGTATGGGATTGAGTTACGACTGGACACGAGAGGTATCGACCAGTGCACCTGAATATTATAAATGGAACCAGTGGTTTTTCTTAAAGATGCTTGAAAAAGGCCTTGCTTACAGAAAATATTCACCAGTGAATTGGTGCCCTGCATGTGCTACAGTTCTTGCCAACGAGCAGGTGATTGACGAAAAGTGCTGGCGCTGCGAAACGACAGTGACACAAAAGAAACTTGAGCAGTGGTTTTTCAGGATTACCCATTACGCAGAAGAGTTGCTAAGGGGATGCGACGAATTAAGCGGATGGCCTGAGCGGGTTGTACTGATGCAGAAAAACTGGATCGGCAAGGGCGAGGGCGTAGAAGTAGATTTCCCGGTTGAGGGGATAAATGAGTCAATAAGGATATTTACGACAAGGCCGGATACTTTATTCGGAGTAACTTTTATGTGTATTGCACCGGAACATCCATTGGTCCCGATACTCGTCAGAGATTCTGTTCAGCTTGGGGCTTTGAAAGAACGGTACGGAAAGGAAGACGAGAAAGTAGGACTTTTCACCGGGTATTATGCCAGGAATCCATTAAATGGAGACAGGGTGCCTGTATATGTCGCAAATTTCGTTCTCATGGAATACGGGACGGGTGCAATTATGTCTGTTCCTGCACACGACCAGAGGGATTATGAATTTGCAGTGAAATATAATCTGCCGGTCAAGATTGTTATCGTACCGGAGGAAAGAAGGCTTTCTGAGGTTAGGGAGGCTTATGAAGACGAAGGCATACTGGTCGATTCGGGCCGGTTCAGCAATATGGAGAGTGACGTTGCAAGAGAGAAGATTATAGAGTTTATAGAAGAGCAGGGTCTCGGAAAAGCAGTTGTGAATTATAAATTAAGAGACTGGGGTATCTCGCGCCAGAGATACTGGGGTACGCCCATACCGGTGCTGTATTGCGACAACTGTGGAGTCGTCCCTGTTCCGGAGGAAAGTCTTCCTGTCCTCTTGCCCGAGGATGTCAGGATTACCGGCAAGGGGGGATCGCCCCTTCTGGATAACGAAGAATTCCTTCGGGCTCCGTGCCCTAAATGCGGTGCTCTTGCAAGACGGGAGACAGACACCATGGACACTTTCGTAGATTCTTCCTGGTATTTTATCCGGTATTGTTCAAAGAGGGATGAAGCCCCCCTCGACAGCAGGAACATCGCTTACTGGATGCCCGTCGACCAGTACATAGGAGGTGTGGAGCATGCCGTTCTCCATCTCCTTTACTCCAGGTTTTTTACAAGGGTGATTCGTGACCTTGGATTGATCTCGGTCAGTGAGCCTTTCCAAAACCTTCTGACGCAGGGGATGGTGATAAAAGACGGGGCAAAGATGTCTAAGTCGAAAGGGAACGTTGTTGATCCGAATCACCTTATTGATAGATATGGAGCTGATACCGCACGGTTATTTTCTCTTTTTGCAGCACCGCCTGAGAAGGATCTCGAGTGGTCGGACAAGGGGGTTGAGGGAGCACACAGGTTCTTGCACAGGCTATGGGGAATTGTGTACAAGAATAAATCCAAAATCCAGAATTCAAAATCTAAAATGGTTGATTTACAGGACAGCCTGAAGCCCGGAGCAAGGAATTTATATCGAAAGACACATCAGGCCATAAAGAAGGTTACTACAGACATTGAGAGGGAGTACCATTTTAATACTGCAATTGCTGCATTGATGCAGCTCTTAAATGAACTTAGCGCATTCGAACCAGGATCGGATGAGGATTGGACTACATACAAGTTTGTAATAGAGCGGATGCTTCTTCTCATTTCCCCGTTTGCTCCACATTGTGCAGAAGAACTCTGGGAGGCGATTGGCAACAAACCGAGTATCTTTGATCAACAATGGCCTGCATGGGACGAAAATATGGCAAGCGAAGAAACCGTAGAACTCGTTATTCAGGTTAATGGCAAAGTGCGTTCAAAGTCGATGATATCGCCACAGACCCGTGACGATGAGATCAAAAATATCGCCCTTGAAGATAAGAGGATAAAGGAGACCATCGGTACAAAGAAAATCAACAAGATCATTGTTGTTAAAGGTAAATTAGTTAATATTGTTATTGGTAAATGATGAAAATCAGGAGTTCACATTCAAAAATGCAAGAAATTTTATCCGGGTTACTGCTCACTGTTTACTGTTTACCCTTTGCTTTATATGGTTGCGGGTACACCATGTACGGCAAGGCAGCACTGCCTTTCGAATCCATAGCGATCGGAACGATAGAAAATAAAACCATGGAACCAAAGCTCCAGGATAAACTCTACCAATCACTAACAGAGGAGTTCCTGAAACAGGGAATTCTTGTTTCTCCCGATGCCGATCATAAACTGAGCGGGAGGATTAATCAGTTTGAATTAATAATTCTGTCGGAAAAGAGCGGCGTAGCATCAGAATACAAGGTCATTATAAGGGGAGACTTTGAGCTTGTCATGCCTACGGGTGATGTTAAGGACCTGAAAGGCATCGGGTCTCCTTTTATTGTCTCTTTCCAAAGTAATAACTTGCTGGAGGATGTCATTGCAAATAAAGAGCTTGCTTCAGCGGAGGCAATAAGGGACATGGCCGTTGAGATCATTGCGAATCTAATCTACAGATGAGCTTCCAGGGTTTCATTGATCAGGTAGAAAAGGGGTTGCCATCCCCGGTTTACCTCCTCTATGCCTCTGACCCGTTTATGCATAGAGAGGCAATAGTGCGCATAAAGAGACTTGTGCCTGAAGAGGAACGGGATTTTAATTTCCATGTATTCGATCTTTCACTCTTTAAGGAAGAGAACCTGGACTTTGAGAGAATCGTGGAAGTTGTGTGTACCGCTTCTTTTTTTGGGGGCAGGCGGGTAACTGTGCTTACAGGCAACCTACAGAAGATACCTAAAAAAGACCTTCATAAGCTTGATGAATATATTTCGAACCCATTGCCGGATTCGGTCTTTGTAATGCTTCATGAAGGAACATTGAAGAAGGACCTGCGAGAACGATTTAAACGTTTGCATCTCATATCCCTGGATGTGAGGGAAGGAGAGATTCCTTCCTGGATAAAACAGAGGGCTGCAATGAGGGGTATTGAAATATCCCGCGAGGCAGTAGATTATTTAATCTGCATTACCGGCCCTGACCTGGGACTCCTTTCATCAGAGATTGAGAAGGTATCATTACTCGGTCACAAGAGAGTTGATGTGCACGATCTTTCTGATATTATCGGTGGCGGGAGGCTCCACAGCACATTTGACCTCGTAGACGCACTCAAGGAAAGGGATGTTGAACAGGTTTTCAGGATATACGAAAACCTTAAAGAAGTCTCAGACGACTACGGGCTTATAGGAGCACTGAACTGGCATTACGGACAACGGATGCTCTCAGAAGGCAGGAAAAATAACTCATACTTATACAAGGTATTTAACCTGCTCCATAATGCAGATAAAGACATAAAAAGCTCAGGGAGAGCGTTTCCTATGGAATATCTATTGGTTAAGCTGCTCCGGCTTTGAGAAAGGCATTTACCTTTTTTGTAATCCTTGAAATATTTCTTGAAGCGGTGTTTTTGTGTATTACACCTCTTGATGCAGCCTGGTTCAGTGCTTTTGTGGCCTGAGCAAGTATCTTGCCTGCATCATCTTTATTGCCTGACGACAGAGACGAGTCGAGTTTCTTCAGGATAGTTTTAACACTGCTCAGCCTGCTTCGATTACGGATACCGCGTTTCACGGACTGGCGTGCCCGTTTCATAGCTGATAGATTTTTCTTTGGTGCTGCTTTTGCTGGCAAACCGAATCCTCCTTAAAAAAGAATGTAAAAAAATACCATAAAAGAGCATATAAAATCAATACGAGTCAACGGGGCTATCCCGTTCAGGTTTCGGCCTCTACGGTCAAGAGCCAAAAATGGGCAGGTGAAGACCGGATTTTCCTTGTGAGTTCTTCCGAGACCCAGTGAGAATCTTCCGCAAGATTATAAAAGTATGTATCGACACCAAAAAAGCCGTCCAGGAAATGAGTGACAGTATGGAGCATGCTACTTTTATATCCCTGGGATAGGCCCTCCAGATCTTCCACTGCAGTTACTCCTTCATCGCAAAGTTCTTTGAGGAGTTGTTCGAGTATGAGGCGGTTTTCCATGATTGCGTTCCTCATCCTGTCCCAGAAGTCCGGACTTGAGGCAGGCAGTGAGTCTTCTTTTACGATCATGATGCGGGAATAACGAATGAGCTGGAAAGCCTGGAAGAAGGAGAGGACTTTTTTTGTTGAGGTCTCAAAATCCGGTCCTGTAGACAGCATGACATGGTAAAGTTTCAACACTTCCTCCTAACGTAACGAATACAGAATTGAGTAACCCAAAAAAATGCAAAATAGGGGTATTATCCCCTCTTGAGTTATTTTCCGGGTTAATAAATTCGGGAATGGCCGGGCATGCTTTATTATACATTGTATCACGAGACATTAATAATTCATTTTATGGTAAGATTTACTTCATGAAAAAGTATCGCGCCGTCTCTCTAAAGAAAATTAAGACGTACCCCCTTCAAACGAGGAAGAGCAAGGTTTCCAGAAACGCCTTTGCTATCCCACCCGTCAAGGGTGAGACACTGAAGAGTTTTTTGGAAAAATTCCCGGATTTTCTAGCGGCAAGGGATTTACGTCATATAGTCAGGGCGATTGCGAAGGCAAGGAGCGCAGACAGACCCGTAGTCCTAGGTATGGGGGCCCATCCAATAAAGGTTGGCCTTTCACCGGTCATTATAGACCTTATGAGAAGGAACATTATTAGTGCACTCGCTACCAATGGTGCATGCATTATTCATGATTTCGAACTGTCTTTTATAGGCAAAACGTCCGAGGATGTCGACAAGGAGCTTTGCAAAGGAACGTTTGGCATGTCACAGCAAACGGGGAAATATCTCCACAAGGCAATAAAAGGAGGGATTAAAAAGGGTTACGGCATAGGAAAATCTGTGGGTGAAATGATTTATAAGAGCACATTCCCTTTTAAACAGGACAGCATCTTTTCTGCTGCCTATGAGCTGAACATCCCTGCAACGGTGCATGTTGCCATTGGAACGGATATTATCCACGTGCATAAGGATGCGAGTGGCCCTGTCCTTGGTGAAGGAAGCTTCAGGGATTTCAAACTCCTTATCGCTGTTATCTCTGACCTTGATGGAGGAGTTTACATTAACCTCGGCTCAGCTGTTATTATGCCCGAGGTCTTTCTCAAGGCACTTTCAGTTGCAAGGAATCTCGGCAATACTGTTGAAAACATAACAACTGTCAATATGGATTTCATACAGCATTACAGACCGGTTGTGAATGTTCTCAGGAGACCTACGATGAAGAAAGGTGCTGCTTATGCACTGACGGGACACCATGAAATCATGTTCCCACTCCTTGCAGCTGCTATAGTTGAGGAGACCGGATAAAAGGCCATGAAGTTCCGCCAAACACATATGATGCCAATTTTTTCATACTGAATGTGTAGCTGAGATTTTATTGTCTTATGCTCTTTATTATTCCCTCTTCCCAATGAATGTCGTATAAAAGAGAGCAGGGGAGCTCACCTCTCCCTAGCCCTCCAGAAAGGCAGTCTTTGCAACAGCACATAAGCTTATGAGAGTGATCTTCGCAATGTTGTCGAATAGAATTTATTTCCAGCAGGGGTGGTTGTAGTTGCTATACCAAACGCCTGTTGGCTTTTCACTAGGGAGCAACATTTCTAAGAGTAGTCCTCGACCAAACAAAACTAGCCCGTGGAACTTTTTATTTCAGGACTGGCGTTGCAGAAAAATCTGACGCCCTTGTATTTCTGATCTAAACTTTTAAGAACGATTGTTTTTTGAAGCCCGTTGCATTTTATTTACAAATTGGTATACTTAGTCACAAGACTAGGAGGGAGTTGTGAAGGAGAAGATACCGTGACCCCCGAAGCCCCTAAGCCGCCGAAGCCTCCCGTCCACCAAAGTTGCCCGATTAGTATGAACAAAATGACATATAATTATCAGTAAAGGATGCTGGTGACAACACCAGTATCGCATTCAAGGCAGACGAAAAGGGGCTTGGAACGGCTCTGATCGAAAAGAGACTAAAATGGATCCTGAAAATTTTGTGGATATAAACTTCATGGACGCCGTCGCCGGATGGCTCTCGAATCCAAACGTGCAGAAAATCATTTTTGCGGCCGTCGGGTTTCTCGTCATCGTTTTCCTAATTCGCTTGGCCAAAGCACTTGTCAGGCACCGCATACAGGACGCCGAACGAAGGTACAGACTACGCAAGATAGTTTCCTTTATCGGTTATCTGATCGCATTGTTTTTTGTGGCCACTGTGTTAGGCGAACGGCTCGGTGGCATACAGGTCGCATTCGGTATTGCCGGCGCGGGCATTGCCTTCTCCCTTCAGGAGGTAATCGTGAGTATCGCCGGATGGATTGCGATATCCTTCGGCAATTTCTACCGGCCTGGGGAAAGGGTTCTCCTTGGTGGCATAATGGGAGACGTTATAGATATAGGGATGCTCCGGACAACACTTATGGAATGCGGGCAGTGGGTGAATGCCGACCAGTACAATGGCAGAATCGTCAGGATAGCGAACAGCTTCGTCTTCAAGGAGCCGGTATTTAATTACTCTTCGGACTTTCCTTTCCTCTGGGACGAGATCACCATGCCTGTAAAATACGGCAGCGACTATGAGATGGCACGGAAAATTTTTCTTAGCGTACTGAATGAAGTCGCAGGAGACTATGCCAGATACGCAGGCGAGGCATGGAAAGCAGTCGTCAGAAAATTCCTTATTGAGGCTGCCAGCGTTGAGCCGATGGTGGTTATGAAATTGACTGACAATTGGGTTCAGTTTACGCTGCGTTATGTGGTCGACTACAAGGAGAGACGAAATACGAGCGACAGAATTTTTACTCGTATTCTTGAAGAAATCGACAAAACTGACGAACGCGTATCAATAGCTTCAGCAACCATTCAAATTACCGAAGGTCCTCCCATAGATGTTAGGCTATCTGAGAAGTCGAAATGAAAGTTGGTATAAAGCGTACTGCGTTTTATTCCCGTGTTAAATCCTGTCGCAGGAGCGGTCAGCTATATGCTTATAAACCTTATTGTCTATGTCCTTAACATATTCGTCAAGCGTGTAGACCTTGTTGCATTTCATGCAACATAACGTAACAGACCTTCAACCGAAGACGATCTTTAATTTCCCCCCGCAATCTTTACATTTCATAAGTGAAATTATGACTCAAAAGTTTTAAAAATTCAAATAAGGTAGCCATATCTATTCACGTTGTCCTGCATTAAGGCGGCTACACTGTGAGGCAAGGCGAGTGATATATGAAGAGTTTTGTTATACTTTTTTAAGGACATGATCAAGCGAATACCAAAGCCAATTTCGGGTGGATTGATTCTTTCGTACAAGTGTTCTGCTTCCTGTCGTCACTGCATTTATGCATGCTCCCAGGGATGGGATGCCAATTGGATTTCGGAAGAGAATCTGGAAACGATTTTAAAACAGCTTTCAGGCAAAATCCTCCCGAGTCATCATGGCCCGCGTACCATAAGCCTCAATTACGGACTTCACTTTACAGGTGGAGAGCCATTCCTGAACTTTGAATTGTTATGCAAGGCTGTCGAGATCGCAGACCGGCTCAGGATCCCCTCAACTTTTGTCGAGACAAACTGTTTCTGGGCGGCAGATGATACATCAACAAAAGAAAAATTAAAGCTCCTGAAGAAAAAAGGCTTACGGGGGATCATGATCTCTGTAAATCCATTCTATCTGGAGTATGTACCATTTGAAAGGACCGAAAGGGCAATCAGAACGAGCCTGGATGTATTCGGTCAGAATGTTATGGTTTATCAGCTTGAATACTATAAACGATTCAGGGAATGGGGGATAAAAGGGAAGGTTCCCTTTGAGGATTATATGAAGCTAGGAAAAAAAGAAGACTTTTTCAGGAATATAGAGTTCCTTCTCATGGGCAGGGCGCCGTATAAGCTAAGAGATACCTTGGAGCAATACATCCCGAAATATACCGCGGAACAGTTTTTTAAAGAGCCATGTGCGCCGTCTTTCTTAAGGCCTCTCCATAACCATTTTGATAACTTTGGGAATTATATCCCCGGGTTCTGCGGAGGTATTTCCCTCGGGGACTGCCGCGAACTGGACAGGCTCCTGGAGCAAGGAATAGATACCGGAGACCATCCGGTTCTGGGATATTTGATGGAGGAAGACCTCCGGGGTCTTTTCGCATTGGCAGAAGGCATGGGTTTCAGAGAATCTCGGGACGGATATTTCTCAAAATGCCATGTATGCATGGATATAAGAAAGTTCTTGAGTCAGAAAGAAGATTATAATGAACTCAGGCCGAAGGAATTTTATTTACACTTGGAGTGAACGACCCTGCATCTTCACTTGCACTGATTCATTTTCTCAACTATTTCATGGAGTACATCGCCTGCATTTTCCCTGAATACCACGGCAGCGAGGTGGTCCCACGGTGTGCTTGTCCTATTTATAAAGATTAATGTCGCACCGGCAGAATGTGCGATACGCGGGATAGATGCTGCGGGCTCTACCTGAAGGGATGAGCCGATCATGAGAAGGAGGTCACATTTCGATGCACATTCATATGCCCTTGTCATCTCTGTTTCAGGCATTGCCTGACCAAAAGAGACGGTAGCAGGTTTTATGAAGCCGCCGCATTTCTCACACCGCGGGTCCAGATCTCCTGATTCAAGCCTCGCCTGTATCTCTTCGATGGGCCATAAATTACCGCACTGTACACAAATTGCCTTCCTGTTTGTACCATGTAATTCTATCACGATATGCGGGGAACTGCCGCTATCCTGATGAAACCCGTCTATGTTCTGCGTTATAAGGCATTCAAGCTTGCCCATCTTCTCCAATTGTGCAAGGGCATAATGAGCCTTATTGGGTCGCGCGGATTTTAACTCATTGTAGAATTCTTTTTTCATTGTCCAGTACTCTACCCGTGCTTCGTGGCTAATGAGAAATTCCTGATAGGTTACAATCCTGTAACGGTCCCATACACCTCCGGGACTTCTGAAATCTGACAGGCCGCTTTCTGTTGATATGCCGGCGCCGGTAAAGGCAGCAGGACGTTTTACATTTTTATAGAGTGCTACAGCATTTTTTAATCGTTCATCGAATGATTGCATGGGTGGTATTTGCGTTGTGTGATAAATTATTCATACGAGGTTATTATAATGTATGACATCCGGTTACATCAAAGAAACCGGCTATAATTTTAGGTAGCACAATATGGCAGAAGAGTGGATTGAAGTCCTGGTTACATATGACCAGATAGAGGCAGAAATTGTTAAGGATCTTCTGGAAAGCGGAGGTATTCCTGCCGTCATAAGGTCTTCCAAGGTATCCCCTTATCCGGTGAATGTCGGAAAGATCGGTGAGGTAAGGGTGTTAGTTCGGAATAAAGACAGGGAGCTGGCAGAGGAGATGATAAAACAGGAAATCGAGTAGGTTACCTTTCGATACATATTTTCAGATTTTCAGACCCCCCGGTTCTGTTGGGCGGTTTAAAAAGCGCATGTGACTCAGCTTAAGAGATTCACATGCGCTTTTATGTCAACCTTATACCTCTTTAGATCGATATCATCTGAAACGGTTTATTGTGATGATAAGACAAAACGCTTGTTAACCGGTAGCACAGGTCGATTATTATCTACACCCATGACCGTCCTGAATTTTGCTATCTGTTCTTCTGATACCTCTATCGGGGTCTTCAATACACTCCAGTTTACACCTTCAGTGCAGGGAGGGGTCGTGAGAGAGCCAAAATAGTGATAATAACCTCTATCTGAGGGCAGGAGGCCGGCAGCATTGACTGAGATTCCGCTAACTGTATTTTCCTGATTGACCTCTGCCGGGATGTTATCCCAGAGGACCTGGATTATGTTATTGGGTTTGCCTTTCTTGAGCATTACGCCTATAACGGCAAGTTCATCCTTGCTATTTTTATGCACGAGGTGCATCTCCATATCGTAGAATGTACCCTTTACCGTGTGCTCGCTCGGTGCATGAAAATGGAATTGCAGGAGTTCGTAAGTTTCCCCATCTATGGTCGCAGAGCTGCCTGGTTCATAATTGACCTGGATGGAATGGCCGTTATTGATTATCCTTAAAGGCGAATCTTTATAAGAGAAATCAATTTTATCTAATGAAGCGGCAATCGTCTTGTTAATGTCAATAGGCGACTGGTAGAGGCCGCTGCCGCATGTGGCATACTCTGGCTTCAAGCTCCCCCAGTGCGCGGGAGCGCCTTCACCTTCATATCCCCAGTGGACCTCATGTTTTTCCGGTACCGCTTGCTCGGCAGGCTGCTCCGCCGGCTTGCAACCAAAAACAATACCTATTAACAGTATAGATAAAATAATACAGACAACTTTTGTCTTCATTCTTACCTCCTTTTTTGTGGTGCGACTTATTATAGCAGTGATAAGTATTCTTCATTAAGAAAATCTCGCCTTTCGGTCTCACCCCCTTTTAACAAGTTATGCGTTTGTAACGATATTGCCGAATGGCTTTCTATTTTACAGTCTACTGTTAATATAATTCCAGAAAATAATTGTGTATTTAAAGTTCTAATTTTATTATTTTTAATACATCTAATTTTGGCAGGGAAATGTATTGTAACTTGTAAAAAGACACAAGCTTCCATGAGGATTGTATTGATTTACTTGAGTTCTGCTATACTTTCCATATGAAGAACCAGGAAGTATCAAAAATTTTCAATGATATTGCTGATATCCTCGAGATAAAAGGAGACAACCCCTTCAGGATACGGGCATACAGGCGCGCTGCAATGAATATAGAGGGTCTTTCACGGGATGTTGCAGAAATTTCAAAAGAAGAGCTTATGGAGCTGCCTGGAATTGGTAAAGATCTTGCCGGCAAGGTGGAGGAGTATGTTACAACCGGCAGGCTCCCGTATTATGAAGACCTGAAAAAAGAAGTTCCCGAAAGTCTCATCGCCCTGCTTTCAGTCCCCGGACTTGGCCCAAAAACAGCAAAACTTTTATTTGACGAATTAAATATCAGATCCATTGAGACCCTTGAACAGCTCGCACGGGAACACAAGCTAAGTGGCCTCCCTGGTATAAAAGAAAAAACAGAAGAAAATATTCTTAAAGGTATCGAGCTTGTCAGGAGAGGCACGGAAAGAAGACCCCTTGGAAAAGTCCTCCCTATTGCCAATGATATCCTGGCATACCTTGAACGTACGGCCCCGGTGGAAAAACTTACTATCGCTGGGAGCATCAGACGGTATAAGGAAACTATTAAAGACATAGATATACTTGCTACCTCAAAGGAACCCGGTGCCGTTATGAATGTTTTCGTTCGCATGCCTCATGTCAGGGACGTTATTATGAAGGGGCCAACAAAATCGAGCGTCCTTGTACAGGAAGGAATCCAGGTTGACCTCAGGGTTGTAGAACAGGAGAGCTTCGGCGCTGCGTTGGCATATTTTACGGGTAGCAAGGCACATAACATACGATTGCGTGAAATGGCTGTGAAAAAAGGTCTGAAAATAAATGAATACGGAGTATTTAGGGAGAAGGACGACCGGAAAGTAGGCGGAGAAAAAGAGGAGGATATTTACAGGATACTGGGACTGCCTTACATACCACCTGAATTAAGAGAGGATTCAGGAGAAATAGAAGTGGCTTTTGAGGGAAGGCTGCCGAGACTCGTTGAAATCGGTGACATAAAAGGTGACCTCCATGTCCACAGTAACTGGAGTGATGGGAGTCATGATTTAATAGAACTTGCTGAAGCGGCGAAAGCACGGGGCTATGAATATATTGCAATAACAGACCATTCAAAGGGTCTTGGAATTGCACGGGGGTTGACTGCTGAGAGGCTTGTGGAACAAAAAAGGGAGATTCATAAGATAAATAAGCGACTGAAGGGTTTTCATCTTCTCGCAGGCATTGAGGTGGACATAAAGAGCGATGGAAAGATGGACCTTCCGGATCATGTTCTGGGAGGATTGGATATCGTTGTTGCGTCGATTCATTCCGGTTTCAGACAGGAAAAAGATAAGATAACAAAAAGACTAGTGGCTGCAATGAAAAACCCTTATGTTTCTGTTATTGCACATCCGACGGGAAGGTTGATAGGAGAAAGAGACCCGTATGATGTTGACATGAAGGAGGTTCTGAAAGTCGCCCGTGAAACAGGTACTGCCCTCGAGATAAATGCCTATCCGCTCAGGCTGGATATCAATGATACATACGCAAAAATGGCAAAAGAAATGGGAGTGTCTCTGGCCATTGATACCGACACGCATGTAAAAGACCAGTTCGACTATATGACCTATGGGGTTTCGATCGCCCGGAGGGGCTGGCTCGAAAAGAAGGACGTTTTGAATACCCGTGGGTACAACCCCCTCATGAAGCTACTGAAGCAAAAAAGGTCATAGCCGGGTTTCGGTGAATTGATAAAATAGGGTATGGATATCATAACCTGTCATATAAACGCTGACTTTGACTCTTTTGCCTCGATGGTTGCTGCAAAGAAGCTCTATCCCGAAGCGAAAATAGTTTTCCCCGGTTCCCAGGAAAAAAAAGTGAGAGATTTTATCAGTACCTTCCAGACTGTCGAGATCAACCGGGTAAAGGATATAGATTTTTCCAAAGTCAAGAGGCTTATTATTGTAGATACCAAAATGCCTGACAGGATAGGCCCCTTTGCAGAACTGCTTTCCAGGAAAGGCATAAAGATACATATATACGACCACCATCCTTTCAGCAAAGGTGAGATCAGGGGGGAGGTTGAAAAGATTGAGAACATCGGGGCGACGGTAACGATATTCGTTGAGATACTGAAAAGCAGGAGATTGCCTCTCTCGCCCATAGAGGCTACCGTGCTGGCCCTGGGGATATATGAAGAAACAGGCTCCCTGCTTTTTCCGTCGACTACAGAACGGGATATTCTCGCTGTTGCTTATCTCGTAAAAAGGGGGGCAAACCTGAATATTGTTTCAGATTTCTTAACGATGGAATTGAGCCTGGAAGAACTTGACCTTCTCAATGAGCTGGTACAGGCTTCAATAGATGTCGTCATCGAGGGAATAAGGATCCGGGTGACAAAGGCCTCCCGTGAACATTACTCCAGGGATGCAGCTCCCCTCGCCCACAGGATAATGGAAATGGAAGATATTGACGCGGTCTTTGTCCTCCTCAATATTGAAGGCAAGATAGTCATGGTTGCAAGAAGCAAGGTACCGGAGCTCGATGTCTCGAAGGTCCTGAATGAATTCGGAGGGGGAGGCCACCCTGCAGCATCCTCAGCCACGGTCAAAGAAGCATCACTCGAGATTATTGAAGAGAAGTTGCTTGACATGATCAACAGAAACGTAAAGCCGGTCAAGACTGCTTCGGATATCATGACGAAGCCGGTAATCTGTATCCAGTGGAACAGCAGCATTAAAGAGGCAGAAGTTATGATGACACGGTATTCTATCAACGTCTTGCCTATTTTAAGGAAGGAGCGGTTCCTGGGCCTCATATCCCGCGAGATCGTTGAAAAAGCACTCTTTCACGGTTTCGGAAAAAGCAAGGTGATAGACTTTGCGACGACAGACGCAAGGGAGGTTTATCCGCATACGCCCATCAGGGAAATCGAGACGATGATGATCGAGCAAAATGAGAGGTTCATGCCTGTTGTCGAGAACGGCAAGATTGTTGGTGCAATAACGCGCACAGACCTTCTGAGAACACTATACGAGGAGTTTTTAAGGCGAAGGAAGATAGAAGAGACTCCCACGAAAGAAAAGACAGTACCTGGAAGGAGCCTCTCTTCGTGGTTGAAAGAGAGGTTTTCCCCGGACATCTTCAACCTGCTGAAGTTTTCAGGTGAAGTGGCAGAGGGATTAGGATACCGTGCGTACCTTGTAGGAGGTTTTGTGCGGGATTTGCTCCGTGGCGAACCAAACCTGGACATAGATATTGTTATTGAGGGAGATGGAATCGCATTCGCAAGGGCAATAGGGCAGAGACTTCAGGCAAAGGTAAAGACACATCAGCGGTTCGAAACAGCCCAGATCATCACCAATGGGGTCAAGCTGGATGTAGCAACTGCAAGGACCGAATACTACGAGTCTCCCGCTGCACTTCCAAAGGTAGAGATGTCATCGATAAAGAAGGATCTTTATCGGCGGGATTTTACTATTAATACCCTTGCTATAAAACTGAACCCAAGGGATTTCGGCCTGCTCATTGACTTTTTTGGTGGGCAGCGTGACCTGAGAGAAAAAACGATAAGGGTTCTTCACAATCTGAGCTTTATTGAAGACCCGACAAGGGCTTTCAGGGCAGTAAGGTTTTCTGAGAGATTCGGGTTCAAGATAAGCAAGCATACGGAAAACCTCATAAAATCAGCGATTGAGATGCACCTCTTTGATAAACTCTCCGGGGCAAGGCTGTATGATGAACTGCTCTTGTCATTTCAGGAGACAGAACCCGTCAAGACCCTCAAGAGGCTTTCTGATTTTGGACTACTGAAGGTTATACATCCAAAGCTGATTTTCAATGCAGAGCTCGAGGCAGTACTCAAATCGATGCATGATACCCTGTCATGGTTTAATCTTCTCTTTCTTGATGAAAAGACAGACAGGGGGATTTTGTATCTGATGGCCTTACTCTCTGAATTAAAGGTCGAAGATATCATGACAGCATTGAAAAGACTGTCTCCGCCACCGAAGGAGCGTGAAATCATCTTGAAAGGTATATCTCAGGCAAGGGATATGCTCAAAAGGTTTCCTCTAAGTGACCCGGTCGAACTTTATAAGGTACTTAGCAACCTGAGGCTCGAAACAGTGTTATTCGCCATGGCTTTGAGCAAAGAAAGACAGACAAAAAAGGAAATCTCAAGATACCTTACGGAACTTAGGAATGTGAAAACAATTCTTAAGGGGCATGACCTCAAAAGAATGGGCATACAACCAGGGCCCATATATTCTGAGATACTCAGAGAACTTCTTAATGAGAAGCTGAGGGGAAAAGTCAAATCTCTAGAGGACGAAGAGAGATTTGTTATGGGGAGGATAAAATAGCCCCGTTCTTCTTATACCGCTGCCTGCCGTTGTGATACCTTATTAAACGAGCATGATAGATTTTACAATTTAGGATATTATATTACGATGTCATGATAATACGAATATACATTAAAAAAGAAGGGGCAGAATTATTGCCCCTTCTCATAAGTTAAAGTATAGCGATTATTTAACTGAGTCTTTGAGTGCTTTGCCCGATGTAAATTTTGGTATCTTTGCGGCAGGAATTGTAATAACCTGACCGGTTCTCGGATTGCGGCCTTTTCTTGATTTTCTTTTAACAACAGAGAAGGTGCCGAACCCTACAAGTGTAACCTTCTGGCCTTTCTTTAAAGCTAATCTGATTGAATTAAGAGTAGCATCCAATGCCCTTGCTGAATCTGCCTTGCTTAGTCCTGTTCCTGATGCAATCTTGTCAATAAGCTCTGCCTTTGTCATCTATGTTTCCCCCCTTTCATAGTTAAGAATTAATAATCACTGATGTATTTAATACAACAATTGTCATTAAATAATACTATATAAACAATATTACATATAAGCTGCCATACGATATCAAGTCAGAAATCCTTTTGTCAAGCCAAAAATTAATCAATTATCAGGAAAAACTCATGCCAGTTAATAAAGTGTTGTTGTCCTCTGTAAGGCGGCCTGGCTGTCGATGACAGACCATACTCACCAAAGAAAGTTGCTTATCTTTCTTATAGCCGGAGTATTTTACGGGGATGTCTTGCCGCGATAAATTATCAAAACTTTATTCGACACACAGTCCCTTTATCGGGTATTGGATTGATTATGAACAATGTCCAATGATTTTTTATCACAATACTATTATTACTATAAAACTATATATTGTGGTTTTAATAATTTATTTACACATGATATAGAATTTATTCATTTTTTGCTTGACATCAATAATCTAACGCACTAATATTTAGTGGTAGAAAGTGGTAGAAAGTGGAGGAAATAATGCCAGCTTTCTCTGGTAAGTATTATTACAATGTAGATCTTAAAGGCAGAATCATTGTCCCTGCTCCATTCAGAGAGATCATCTCGAGCAATTACAGTTCGAAACTATTTATTACTAACGCACCATTTGACAGGTGCCTCTATATATACCCCCTCGAAGAATGGAACAGGCTACACGAACAGGTGCGAACAAAGCCTAGGTCTGACGAGGCGATCAGGTTCTTTCTAAGGAGGGTTATAGCATCTGCCGTTGAGGTGGAGATGGACAAGCAGAGTAGAATTCTGATCCCGGCAGCCCTCCGAGAGGATGCTAATATCAATACAAATGTTGTCCTGGCGGGACAAATAGAGAGAATCGAACTCTGGGACAGAAACGAGTGGGATAACTTATTTGATCCTGCGCGGATAGACAGAAAGTTCATAGAGGAAAAACTTACGACATATGGCCTTTAAAGGTTAAGGAACAATCAATAATCAAGTATGAAATATACATTCTTATTCAGAAATTTTTTTCAATGTTAACCCTGAGGGAACCATTGGGGGATTGATTAACCATGTTCCACATCTGCCGGTTATGCTGGAAGAAGTCGTCGAAGCGCTTAACCCGAAGATCGGTGGAATATATGTAGATGCAACAATTGGATCCGGGGGACATTCAGAGCGCATACTTGAGTTGATCGGCTCACAGGGAAAACTCATCGGGATCGATAAGGATAGCGAATCCCTCAGGTTGACTGAACAGAGGCTTTCTGGAAAAGGGGTTGTCTTAAAAAGGGGGAATTTTTCAGAAATGGAGAACATACTCGCAGAAGAAGGAATCCTCCAGGTTCACGGGATACTCTTTGACTTAGGTGTTTCGATGCTCCAGCTTAGAAACTTTGAGAGGGGGTTTAGCTTCCTCTCCCAAGAACGCCTCGATATGCGCATGGATAAGAGACAGGCCCTATCTGCCTGGGAGGTTGTCAATACATATCCACAGAAAAGACTCGAGGAGATACTGAGAGAATATGGCGAGGAGCGCCGCTCGAAAAGCATAGTAAAAGCGATTATCAGGAGAAGAAAAACGTCGCCTGTAAATACCTGTTCTGAACTTGCAGAACTCATAGGGCGAATTTATGCAAGAAGGGGTAGAACGCATCCCGCAACGAAGACGTTCCAGGCACTTCGGATAGAGGTAAACAATGAACTTGAAAAGCTTAAGGAAGGACTCGATGCATCGGTGCGGCTATTGAAAGCAGGCGGTAGGCTCTGCGTTATTTCATACCATTCACTTGAAGACAGGATCGTTAAGAGGTTCATGTTGGATTGCGCACGGAGGGGTATTCTCAATGTCATCACGAAGAAACCAAGAACCCCGGGAGCAAAAGAACTGAAAAGCAATCCGTCTTCAAGGAGTGCAAAACTGAGAGCAGCAGAAAAGATATGATGCATAAAGGCAGGCATGGGTTTCTGTTCCCCGGCATGATGAAGATGTTTATCATAGTCCTCTTGTTATGCGGTTTATTCGGCATAGTATACCTGAGGTCGAGTGTCATACAGCTGGAATACACGATCGGTTCACTTGAGAAAACAAAGATGAACAAGCTGAGGGAACGTAAGATGCTCCTTGCGGAAAAGACAAGCCTTTTATCCTTCGAAAAAATTGAGGCATCTCTGAACGGGGGTCAGGGCTTTGTAATGCCTGACAGGATCAGGGTGATTCATGTAAAGAAGCAAGGGGAGGTTATACCATATAGAACAGCACTGAAGACGGAGCATATGAGAGAAGACTGAGAAGAGAGGGGACATTTGCATAGGAAGAGGGCGGTCATCTTGCATACGGCGGTTATTTTCAGTTTCTTCCTGGTATCGCTGCGCCTGGTAGATTTGATGATATTGAACTATGAACGGTTTTCAGAAAGAGCCCAATCACAGCATGTAAAAGTCGAAGACATCCAGATAAGAAGGGGAATGATATTCGATAGGCATGGGAGGGAACTCGCATTAAACATCGACCTCGACTCCCTTTATTGCGACCCTGAGAAGATCAGCCGCGACAACGATACATTAGTGAGACTTTCATCGTTAATTTCAAAGGAACCGGAAGTTATCCTTTCAAAAATTCCCAGGGAGGGGAGATTTGCATGGCTAGGGAGAAAGCTTGACCCGGATATTGTTGAAGAGATACGAAGGCTCGACATGGAAGGCCTGGGTTTTGTCACAGAGGCAAAAAGGTTTTATCCAAAGGGGAGATTAGCGTCTCACGTACTCGGTTTTGTCGGCATAGACAACCAGGCGCTTGAAGGCGTTGAATTACAGTATGATAAGTATATGAACACTGTCGGCGGTAAAGTGTCCCTTGAGAGGGATGCCTCCGGTACGACTCTTTCTTCCGGTGTAGACAGGGAGGCAAAGGGAAATAACATAGTGCTCACGATCGACGAGGGGCTTCAATATCTTGTTGAGAAAGAACTGAATAAAGCGATAAAGGCATGGAAGGCGTCTGCTGCATCGGTTATCATGATGGACCCCTTGTCGGGAGAGATACTTGCCCTTGCAAACAGGCCAACGTATGATCCTAACAATCCGGGACTCTCACGAAGCGACGTCCGGAGGAACAGAGCTATAACAGACTGTTATGAACCCGGATCCACGTTCAAGGTTGTCAATGGAATCGCTGCGCTTGAAGAGAAGATAGCAAAGCCAGGGACATTATACGATGTTCATAAGGGTTTCATAGAAGTGGGAGGAAAAACTATTCGTGACGTCCACAAACACGAAATACTTACCTTTAAAGAAGTCATACAAAAATCATCGAATGTGGGGACTATTACCATCGGCATGAAGCTTGGCAAGGAGAGGATTTATAAATACGCAAAACTGCTGGGGTTCGGAGAAAGTACGGGGGTGGATCTGCCGGGTGAAATCTCAGGGTGGATATCTTCTCCCGAAAAATGGTCAGGCACATCGATCGGAGCAGTGTCAATTGGACAGGAAGTTGCAGTAACGCCACTCCAGATTCTCAGGGCCTATGCCGCTATCGCAAATGGAGGCTTTCTTGTAACACCTCACGTTGTATCCAAGATCGTCACTCCCGAGGGCCATGTGGTCGATCTGTCGAGAGATTACCAGATGAGACGTGTCATTTCTGAAAGCACTGCAGAAACATTTAAAGAAATACTGAAAAGCGTTGTTGAAGAGGGAGGAACAGGAAGACAGGCATATGTCGAGGGGAATGAAGTTGCCGGGAAAACAGGGACAGCACAGATGATAAATCCGGTTACGAAAAGATACTCCAGGGAAAAATTTGTCAGTTCATTCGTAGGTTTTGTGCCGGTAGATAATCCGAGGTTAGCAATGATTGTTGTTGTCTATGAGCCTAAGGGTGCGATTTACGGTGGTGTTGTGGCTGCGCCTGTATTTCGTGAGATCGCCAACCAGGCACTGTCATACCTGAACATCCCGATGGAGGATAATCTCGTTGAAACTCCTGTATTGGTGCTACGATGAAGCTGGGTGAACTTCTTCATGACTGTGAGTATATTAGTGATATAAAGGCGGCGCCTGGGGGTCAGCAGGAGGACTTGACGTCCCCCTCTCGCACCCCTAAATCCGATCATGTGCTTGATCCTTGCCTGCTCGACAGAGATATCTCGGGTGTAGCCTACAATTCACTGAAAGTAGAAAAAGATTATCTTTTCGTTGCTATAAAGGGTGAAATGTTCGATGGCCATGTTTTTATACAGGATGCAATGAAAAGGGGTGCGGTTGCTGTGGTTTATGAAAAAAGTTCCGGCATCCCGGTAATGGAATTGCCTCCTGAAAATACCGGTGCTCATGAGGTGGTCTTCATAGGTGTTGAGCGGAGCAGGCAGATGCTCCCCTGCATTGCGCATAATTTTTACGGGGAGCCTTCAAAGGGGCTGGTTATGATAGGTATAACCGGCACAAACGGGAAAACAACAACGACGTATATCTTGAAATCTTTACTGGAATCATTGGGCAGGCAAGTCGGTTTGATAGGCACCATTCAATATATGATAAAAGACAGGACTTACCCTGCATACCACACAACGCCGGAAGCTCTGGAATTTCAGGGACTCCTGAGAGAAATGCTTCTTTCCGGATGTACACATGTAGTATCGGAGATTTCCTCCCATGCCCTCGCACAGTTCAGGGTTGACAGGACCATCGTGAGGGTCGCTGTATTTACGAATCTTACGAGGGATCATCTGGATTTTCACAGGACTATGGAGGAGTATTTCAAGGCAAAGGAGAGGTTGTTCCGGGAGATTCTCGATAAAAACGGGACAGCTGTTATAAATAGCGATGACGCATACGGCAAGAGACTCATTTCTTCATGTCATCCGTCTCAGACGATCGTGACATACGGATTGCAGGCCGGCGCGGATATAAGAGCAGCAGACATCGAAAGTTCTTTCAGGGAACTGCGTTTCACCATATTATTCCGTGGGGAACGTCACCACGTCTGCTCAAGGCTCATAGGGCTGCCGAATGTATACAACATAATGGCTGCGGTTGGCGTCGCTCTTTCATTAGGGATTTCTTGGGAAGACATGAAAGACGGCCTATCAGCACTGGAGCATATCCCCGGGAGGTTTGAGAAGATAGAGGCCGGCCAGGATTTTTTCTGTATCGTTGATTATGCACATAGTGAAGATTCCCTTGAAAGACTTATCGATACCGCGCGTGACCTTGTCGGCCGACGCTCTGAACATGATGATTTACATGGTTCCTCACCACATATTATCACGGTCTTCGGATGCGGCGGGGATAGGGATCACGGGAAAAGGCCGCGGATGGGAGCCGTAGCAACGAGGCTGAGCGACCTTGTCATCATCACGTCAGATAATCCGCGAACAGAAGAACCAGGTGATATTATAAGAGAGATTGAGCGCGGTACTATAAGAAACAATTACATCTTAGAACCTGACAGGAAGGAGGCCATCGGGAAAGCAGTTTCTCTGGCACGTAAAGGGGACATCGTTCTCGTTGCCGGCAAAGGGCATGAAGATTACCAGGAGATAAAAGGCGTCAGATATCGATTCAGTGACAGGGAAGTTCTTGAGGAACTCATTAAAAATAAATTAAATGTTCAAAATGCAGTATGAATTGCCTGGGTTATATACATACAAAACTTATGGGAACCATATCGCTTGAGGATATTATCAGTGCTACCGGCGGAAAAGTTCTGGCGAAAAACGGGGACGTTTTTGCAGGAGTATCCATTGATTCAAGAACCATACAGCGAGGTGAATTGTTTGTTGCACTTAAGGGTCAAAGATTTGACGGGCATGATTTTGTAAAGAAGGCATTAGAGACAGGAAGCGGGGCTATAGTGGATACCCCCCCTGATGAATTTATGCGCGGGAAGACTGTTATTCAAGTGTACGACACGCTCGAGGCACTACAGAAGATCGCGCGGTATATGAGGCTAAAGAGGAATATACCTGTTATAGGAATAACAGGGTCTAATGGAAAGACAACAACAAAAGAACTCATAGCTTCAATCCTGGCTACCCGTTACCGTGTATTGAAAAACAGGGGGAATCTTAATAACAATATCGGCCTGCCATTGAGCCTGGCCGGAATGCACGATACAGATGAAATCGGGGTACTCGAAATGGGTGCCAGCGCTCCTGGTGAGATAAGAGAATTGTGCGAAATAGCCATGCCTCAATATGGAGTTTTGACGAACATCAGCCCTGCCCATCTCGAGGGTTTCAAAGATATCGAAACAGTAAGAAAGACAAAGCTTGAGCTTCTTGCTTATAGCGATGTGGCGCTTGTCAATGCAGATGACCTTTTCTTAATGGAGGGGGTTCATGCAACGGGTTTTAAAGGCTGGCTTATCAGATACGGGATAAAGAATTATGCCGAAATTCGTGCTACGAATATAAGGCTCCTGAAAAAGGGGATGGTTTTCCATTTGAGAACTTCTGAAAATATTTCCCTGGAAGTCCGTGCGCAGGTATCAGGGATGTTTAACGTATATAACATACTTGCTGCTGCGTCTATCGGGTATCTTTTTAATATCGACCCGGAGGCCATGAGAAATGCGATAGGTTCTTTTACAGGTGTCCCCATGAGGCTCGAGATGAAAGACATGAATGGCGTAAAAATTATCAGTGACGTGTACAATGCTAACCCTGCGTCTATGAGATGTGCTTTGCAGGAGCTTGCAAGGATCAAAAGAGGGAGGGCCATTGCAGTTCTGGGCGATATGTTAGAACTGGGGGATTATGAGGAGGAGGAGCACAGGCGGCTCGGAAGATTGTTGCAGGATCTGTCCATTGATATTTTCATCGCCGTAGGAGAGCGTATGGTATATGCGGCTCAGGAGTTCAAGGGGAATGTTTACGATGTCAAAAGCGCTGATGCCGCCAGTAAGCTCTTGCGGGAGATCTGCAGAAAAGGAGATACCGTTTTGATCAAGGGTTCAAGAGGGATGAACATGGAAAGGGTGCTCGAAGGATAATGCTCTATAGCTTATTGTATAGTCTCTATGACTGGTTTTCGCCCTTAAATGTATTCAGGTATATTACATTTCGGACGTCCCTAGCCGTCCTTTCGGCGATGGTCCTTTCCTTGTTGCTTGGTCCCTGGATCATAAAAAAACTGAAGAAGTTCAGCCTGACCCAGCAGATAAGGGATGACGGTCCCAGGAGCCATATGGGCAAGGCAGGTACCCCTACCATGGGAGGCCTTCTCATCATTGTTTGTATAGCTCTCTCGATGCTTATGTGGGGAGACCTTAAAAATATTTATATATGGATCATGATCCTTTCCCTCGTTGGTTTCGGGGCGATAGGCTTTCTCGATGACTATCTGAAGATTATCAGAAAGAACCACAAGGGTCTCAGGGCATACCAGAAATTCGGGATGCAGGTCCTTCTTGCCCTTTTTATCGGGATCTTCCTGTATTTTAACCCCAAGGATCCCTATACGGACGTACTGAGTGTGCCTTTCTTCAAAAAATGGCTTTTTGATGTCGGTTTATTCTATATCCCGTTTTCTGTGATCGTTATCGTGGGCTCATCAAATGCCGTAAACCTAACGGACGGTATCGACGGGCTCGCAATAGGACTCGTAGCTATTGCGGTCCTGGCCAATGCAGTGCTCGTCTATATATCCGGGCACAAGGGACTGGCCGAGTACCTCCAGGTTCTGTACCTGCCAGGGACGGGGGAGCTCACTGTTTTTTGCGGTGCCATGCTCGGTGCGTCTCTCGGATTTCTCTGGTATAACTCCTATCCCGCAGATGTCTTCATGGGAGATGTGGGGTCACTCGGACTGGGCGGTTCGCTGGGCACTCTTGCTGTTATAACAAAGCACGAAATAGTCCTTGCGGTTGTTGGAGGCATCTTTGTTATCGAGACATTTTCAGTCATGTTGCAGGTCGGATCGTTTAAGCTTACCGGTAAAAGGGTCTTTAAAATGGCTCCTATCCATCACCACTTTGAATTAAAAGGCTGGCCTGAACCAAAAGTGATAGTGAGATTTTGGATAGTTGGCATAATGCTTGCTCTCCTTAGTCTAGCTACCCTGAAAGTGAGGTGATACCATTGGCGTTTACAGGGGAAAAGGCAATAAAAAATAAGGGGTTGGGAGAAATTTACCGGGTCCTGTATTTTGCCGTCTTGCTGATATGTATGTCGTGGTTACTTCTGCCCCCGCTTGCATATGCTTACAAAGTCTTATCACGGTCTGCAATTGTCGTAGATGCAACAACAGGAAAAGTCCTCTATGCTAAAAGTCCAAACCTGAAGCTGCCTCCTGCTAGTACGGTTAAGCTCATGACGGCTATAGTTGCCATCGAAAATGCGAATTTTTCCGATGTTGCTACGGTGAGTAGAAGAGCCGTTCAAGTCTCACCTTTTAAAGTGGGACTAAAAGTTGGCGACAGAGTTACTATCGAGACACTTCTCTACGCTGCACTCGTGAAATCCGGGAATGATGCTGCTACTGTTCTGGCCGAGGCAGTCGCAGGGTCAGAGAGCAAATTCGTTCAGATGATGAACAGGAAGGCAGCGGAAATAGGCGCAACGAATACTAAATTCAAGAACCCCCACGGGCTTCCTTCACGGGGTCAATATACAACAACTGCCGATTTATCGAAGATAATGGCCTATGCTCTTACATATCCTGAACTGAGAGAAATCATCGGGACACGTGTCGTGGAGGTCCTTACCGAGAACGGCCATGCCATGTTTCTTAAAAATACCAACAAGCTCTTATGGTTAGATGATTGTCTTATCGGAGGAAAGACAGGATATACGAGGAGTGCACAGCATTGTCTTGTTTGTGCTGCTGAGAGAAGTGGGAGTAAGCTGATCGTTGTTTTGCTGGGAAGCCCGAACAGGGAGACTCTATGGAAGGAGTCCGAGAAGCTTCTTCGGGAGGGTTTTGAGGTCATACTCAATGGCAAGGATAAGATTCTTTATTCAAAAACAGGAGGGGATTTTTTATCAGACATAAGGGAGATATCCCATCATAATAAAACGAATCACACGTCAAAAACTCCAAAAAAGAAAAACGAGAGAGACATAGCAGAAAAGAAGATATGGAGGGAGAAAAAGCAGAAGATAGAGAGGAAGCTCGGAGATACTGTTACAAAAAGCATAGATCAGGGGGATGGGGAATATAGAATCGTTGAGAAACGTCATATCAGAACTAAAGGATAAAAAGGTAACCGTTGTAGGGCTTGCACGGAGCGGTATTGGCGCAGCCAATTTACTTTCAAGCCTCGGTGCAGACGTTACCGTGACAGATATCAAGAGGAAAGATGCGCTAAAGGATTTTATCCCCAGATTGAACTCATCGGTAAAGCTTGTTCTGGGGGAGCACCCCGAACATATTTTTACATCAGCTGATTTTCTCGTCATAAGCCCTGGTGTACAGCTCAATATCCCGCAGTTTTTCAGGGCATTCTCAAAAGGCATACCCATCATTGGTGAGCTTGAGCTGGCATATGAGATATTAAGAGGTTTAGAGAACGAGGAAAACGGACAGGGGGGGCAATCCACAAAGCAGTCACAGTTCCTTGCTGTTACAGGCACTAATGGGAAATCAACAACAACAGCCTTGCTCGATTTCATGATGAGAAAGGGTCACTTCAATACTATCGTTGGAGGAAATATAGGTAACGCATTGACAGATGAAATATACAAAAGAATACAGGTTCCCGAAAACCGCAGGAACGGGACCGCAGATGTTTCACGCATTAGTGTTGACTATGTTGTGGCTGAGGTGTCAAGTTTTCAGCTAGAATCCATACATGAATTCAGGCCCCACGTGGCTGCAATACTTAATATAACCCCAGACCACCTGGACAGATATAACACTCTCGAGAAATACATTTCTGCAAAGGCACGTATATGTGAGAACCAAAAAGAAAACAACTTTCTTGTCCTGAACCTGGACGATCCAGCAACGGTGAGTTTGTACGAGACAGCATTCAGTGGAAGGAAGGAGGACTTCCCAGCCGTGTATTTCTTTAGCCGTAAAGGAGCGGTTGAAGGTGTGTACTGCATGGATGAAACCATTTATTATAATTTACCTTTTCAACAGCGGGATAGTTCTCCTTCCCCCTTAATACATGCCAGTGAAATAAAGATACAAGGGATCCACAACCTGGAGAATGCCATGGCTGCTTCAGCCATGGCTCTCCTTGCAAAATGTCCGGTAAAGGCTGTGAGGGAGTCGCTTAAAGAATTCCCCGGTCTTGAGCATAGACTAGAGTTTGTCAGGGAACTGCGGGGAGTTCGATATTTTAACGACTCGAAAGGGACCAATGTCGGGGCTGTGGTCAAATCTCTCGAGAGTTTTAAAGGGCCGGTCATCCTGATCGCAGGCGGACGGGACAAGGCGGGAGATTTTTCAATCCTGAGGCCGGTTGTAAAAGAGAGAGTAAAGGCGCTTGTATTGATCGGTGAGGCACGCCGGAAAATGCTGGATGTGCTCGGTGATTTAACGGAGGCAGTAACAGCGGGTGATTTGCATGAAGCAGTTAGTATATCGCAGAGCATTGCATCACGGGGCGATGTTGTATTGCTTTCACCTGCCTGTGCAAGTTTCGACATGTTTTCAGATTTTGAGGATAGGGGAAGAAAGTTTAAATCATTCGTCATGGGTATGGAATAATGGGAAGATACGATAAGTGGATACTAATCGCCACAGTGCTCCTGGTAGGTTTTGGTGCACTCATGATTTACAGTACGACATCTGTTATCACTCCTTCACTGGCTCAGAAGGGGGTTACAGAATTTTTTTATTTTAAGAGACATGTCTTCACGATTATGATCGGGTTAAGCTTCATGCTAATTGCCTATCGTTTGCGCCCTTCTTTTATTAAAAGAATGGCAGTTCCCCTTTTAATCCTGTCTTTTGTCCTCCTGGTGCTTGTTTTCATGCCGCATATAGGGGTCTCTGCCGGGGGTGCGAAGAGGTGGATCAGAATTTGGCCGTCAACCTTCCAACCTTCGGAGCTCGTGAAAATTTCCATGGTCATATTTCTTGCACGATACATGTCAATGCCTGAATACAGGACAGACAGGTTTATATCTTTTATAAAACCCGTTCTTATCCTGATACCTTTTCAGATAGCAATTCTCATGCAGCCTGATTTCGGGGCAGCTATGAGCCTGGGTTTTCTTACAGTCGCGATGCTCTTTCTTTCAGGGGTCAGGATGAGATACCTTGCATCGCTCTGTGTTGCTGCTGTCCCTGTCGTATATTTCCTGATCATGGAACCGTATCGGTTCAAAAGGATCATATCGTTTCTTGATCCGTGGAAAGATCCCCAGGGGAGTGGCTTCCAGCTCGTGCAGTCTTTTATAGCACTCGGCAGCGGAGGGTTGACAGGGGTAGGGCTCGGGAGTTCAAAGCAGAAATTAGCTTATCTCCCTGAATCACATACGGATTTTATCTTCTCTATAATCGGTGAAGAGTTCGGGTTTATCGGCTTGGTGTTTATCATAGCTCTTTTCCTGCTCTTGTTTGTTAAGGGTATATCTATCGCCCATAAGTCAAAAGATGCGTTTGTATATTATCTGGCCACAGGACTTTCATTGATGATCGCCCTTCAGGCGCTCATAAACTTTTCTGTTGCTACAGGTCTGTTGCCGACAAAAGGCCTGCCGCTGCCGTTTATCAGCTACGGCGGGTCTGCCCTCCTTGTCAACCTGGCTGCTGTTGGGATACTCCTGAATATATCAAAAGGCGATTGGATAACCGTACCGTCAGCTTCAAGGGAACTCATGAAAAGAAAAATGGCAAAGAGAATTCTTTATGATAAAAAAATATAAACATGAAGGGGCAGAAGATTACGGGAGAGTTCGCTATGCCTCCCACCTTTTGCATATTGTCATCAATGCTGTGCTTTTTATCGTATGAGAGTACTTATAGCAGGAGGAGGAACAGGCGGGCATCTTTTCCCGGGGCTTGCAGTAGCGGAGGAATTCAAGAGGAGAAATGAAAATATAGAGGTCATATTTGTGGGGACTGAATACGGCATAGAGGCACGGGTTGTACCGAGGGAAGGATACCCAATACGTTTCTTACGGGCAGAAGGATTGGTTGGGGTATCACTTATGAAAAAAATAAGGGCAATAACAAAAATATTTTCCTCCCTTGCTGATTCCCGTAGAATCATTAAGGCATTACAGCCGGATATCGTCATAGGCGTGGGTGGATACGCATCCGGAGTACCTATGCTCACAGCATGTCTCATGTCAGTCCCGACATTAATACTAGAACAGAATTCCGTGCCCGGTCTGACGAACAAAATCCTTGGACGTTTTGTCAGGGGCGTATGTGTTACATACCAGGAAAGTATCTCGTACTTTCCTAAGGCACAGACATATCTGACAGGGAATCCTGTCAGGATGCAGGTGCTGAAAGGGAGTGTCGAGTCAGCTTACAGGCTTTTCCCGCTTGAAAAGAGCTTATTTACGGTACTGATATTCGGGGGTAGCTCCGGTGCCAGAAGTATAAATATGGCAATGACAGAGGCACTTAATTATCTGCATGACCTGCGCGACAAGGTTCAATTCCTTCATCAGACCGGGACAAGGGATTATGAGTATGTCAGGGATGCATATAGAAAGGCCGGTTTCAAGGGAATCATTACACCGTTTATTTATCAGATGGGTGAGGCATATGCAATCGCGGATATCGTGGTTTCAAGGGCGGGGGCAACAACACTTGCGGAGCTGACAGCCCTTGGGAAACCGGCGATATTGATTCCTTATCCTTTTGCAGCAGGACAACACCAGGAGTTTAACGCAAGGAAACTTCTCGAGATGGGCGCTGCCAAGATGATACTGAATAATGAATTGAAAGGCGAGTCACTCGCAGATAATATACGGGCTTTATTTAAGAATGAGACAATGAGAAAAGAAATGCAGCGTATTAGCAGATCTGTCGGAAGACCGGATGCTTGCGCGAAGGTTGTTGATATTGCATTGAGTTACATAAAAAATTCCACGGGTAAACGTGGCCGGTCTAGCGTAAGGGGCAGGGGTGTTTGAACGGTACAGGGTAATACATTTTGTCGGCATTGGCGGCATTGGCATGTCGGGCATCGCAGAACTCCTCCATAATCTGGGATATGAGGTAAGGGGATCGGATATAAGGGAATCAGCGACAACAAAAAGATTGGAGGGACTGGGAATTAAGGTTGCCATTGGACACAAGGCAGAGAATATTGACGATGCCCACGTTCTCGTTGTCTCCTCGGCAGTCTCTCATGATAATCCAGAGGTACGTGAGGCACAGGAGAGATCTATCCCTGTAATACCCCGTGCGGAAATGCTTGCCGAGATAGCGAGATTGAAATATGGGATACTCGTTGCAGGGGCACACGGCAAGACGACTACGACGTCTCTCATCTCGACGCTTCTTGCATACGGGGGTCTTGACCCGACCGTTGTTATAGGGGGGAGGCTTAAGGCAACAGGAAGCAATGCGAGACTTGGTCAGGGAGCTTTTCTTGTGGCTGAGGCCGATGAAAGTGATGGATCATTCCTGAAGCTATCCCCGACTATTGCGGTTGTAACTAATATTGACAGGGAACATATGGATTTTTTCAGGAGCATTGATGCTTTGAAAGGGGCATTTCTCCATTTTATAAATAAAGTCCCATTTTACGGGGTCTCGGCCATCTGTATTGAAAATGAACATGTGCGGGATCTCATTCCGAAGATACACAGGAGGTACATAACATATGGACTTTCAAACGAGGCAGAACTCTATGCGGAAAATATGGATAAGGGGTTCGCATCCGTAAGTTTTGACGTTCTCTCCAAAGGGGAACGGATTGAGCGTTTCGAGCTTCCGATGCCCGGGATACACAACGTTCTTAACTGCTTGGCAGCAATTAGCGTCGCATTAGTCCTCAAGATGCACGTATCGATTATTAAAGAGGCGCTGAAAGATTTCAATGGTGTCCAGAGGAGGTTTGAATTAAAGGGTGAGGTCAACGGCATCAGGGTATTCGACGATTACGGCCACCATCCGGCTGAAATAAGAGCGACGCTCAGGGCAGCAAAGGAAGGGCTCTTGGCTGAAAAGCAGCAACGGCGAGGAGTTCGCCGTAAGAAGGGACGGCTTTTTGTACTATTCCAGCCCCACAGGTATACAAGGACACGGGACCTTATGGCAGAATTTTCGTCATCGTTTCAAGATGCAGACTCTCTCGTTCTCCTGGATATTTATTCTGCGGGAGAAAAGCCGATCAATGGAGTGAGCTCCGCAGCCCTCATGAGGAGAATCAAGAGGTGCGGGATTAGGGATGCCCTGCATATCAAGGACAATGCAGAAGCTGTAGATCATGTAGTATCTCATATTCGGAACGGTGACATGGTGCTCACGCTGGGGGCTGGAGATGTCTGGAAATTAGGGGAACAGATCCTTGAAAAAATGCGAGGTGCTTATTGAGAAGTCTGCATATGCATGAGAAATACGAGGGAGTCTTCTCAAAGATGCATTTTAACGGTTCTATAAGATTCTCTGAGCCCATGAGCAGCCATTCATCGCTTAAAATAGGCGGGCCTGCAGATATATTTTTTATGCCTCGAGATTTTTCTTCTCTCAAGGGACTTCTCATTACGCTGAAAAGAGAAGATATTCCCTATATCCCTTTGGGTGGGGGGACGAATGTTTTGATAAAAGACGAAGGCATCAATGGTGCCGTTATTTCATTGAAGTCATTGGACAGCATTGAGGTGCTCAGTGAGGATGATACCTCTGTGCATGTCAATGCACAGGCTGGTGCACCGCTCCGGAAGCTCGTTGCCTTTGCGAGAGAAGCGGGCTTGTCAGGTCTTGAGTGGCTTGTCGGCATTCCCGGTCTCCTGGGAGGAGCCATCTTCGGCAATGCCGGTGCCTTTGGGTCCGAGATGAAGGACTTGATCTTTTCTGTTTGGTTGATGGATTCCAGCGGCATGTTGAACAGGCTCCTCAGGGACGACATACGTTTTGGATACAGAAGCTCGAGCATTTCCTTGAAGGATATCATTGTCTCCGGTGAGTTAATGCTGAAGAAAGACAGGCGAGAAGACATTGCATCGCGGATGGAGCATTTCATGCACGAAAAAAGAGAAAGGCAACCGTTAGCAGAGCCGTCTGCCGGGTGTGTCTTTAAAAACCCCCCGGGAAAGACTGCCGGGAAGTTAATAGATGAAGCCGGATGCAAGGGTTTGAGTATTGGTGATATCGAGGTGAGCAGGGTTCATGCGAATTTCTTTATTAACAGAGGTCATGGGACAGCCTCTGACTTCCTGCGTCTCATGGAGGAGGTTTCCCGGCGGGTTAAGGAAGGTTTTGGGATCATTCTTGAACCCGAGATAAAGATCATAGGGAGAGGAAGTGTTGACGGATAAACGTATCGGTATTTTCATGGGAGGAGTCTCACCCGAGAGAGAGATTTCTTTAAAGAGCGGGGCAGCTATTCATAAGGCTCTGAAGAACCTGGGATATAATGTGGTATGTATAGATGTTGGCCATGATATCTGTAGTGTTCTCGAAAAGGAAAGAATAGATATCGCGCTGCTCGCACTCCATGGGGGCTATGGTGAAAATGGATCTATCCAGGGCATGCTTGAGGTCCTCGGAATACCTTATACCGGGTCCGGGGTACTTTCGTCTGCTCTTGCAATGGATAAAGAAGCCTCCAAGAAGGTCTTTCTCTACCACAATATCCCTGTCCCGCTTTTTACGGTTATCACTTATGAGTCATCGAATATGCATAAATTACCGGCCATAGAGTTCCCGTTGCCATGGGTAGTAAAACCCGTTGCCCAGGGTTCAAGCGTTGGGGTCAGCATTGTTAGGGATGAAGGGGGTGTCAGCCTTGCATTTGAGAAAGCTTTCAGCTATGGACCGAGGATAATTATAGAACAATATATCGAGGGGAAAGAGGTCCATATAGGGATACTTAATGGTAACGTGCTGGGTGGTGTTGAGGTAAGACCATCTCTAGAGTTTTACGATTACGAGGCTAAATATACCGCGGGGCTTACAGATTACATATTACCGCCGGAGATCAGCCAGAGCGTTTATGAGAGATCAAGAGAAGTGGCCCTTTCTGCACATACCGCACTGGGATGTCATGGGGCCACACGGGTCGATCTCAGGGTGGATAGTAAAGGCAGACCCTATGTACTCGAAGTCAACACGATTCCGGGTATGACTGAGACGAGTTTGTTGCCTAAGATTGCAGGTCTTTCAGGCCTTTCTTTCCCGGGGTTGTTGGAAGAGATCCTGAGGGGTGTTATTGAGAAAGAACAGTAGATTAAAAAATTCAACGGCACGGATGCGCATCTTCAGGGCATTATGCAATGGTGCTGTTTTTGTTTTCATCATGGCGATCGTGACAGGCATTGGAGCCTACATATATTTGCATCCGGATAACATTTTTCCTGCTATAAACAACGTGGTTTTTACAGGCAACAAACATCTCACCGATGATGAACTCAGGGAACTGGGCGGTATCGGTTCTCATGAAAGTCTGTTGACCATTTCAAGCAGGGAAGTGAGCAAACGGTTACTGAAGTCTCCATGGGTTATGTCCGTGAACATAAAAAAAGAATTTCCTGAGACATTGGCACTGGAGATAAAGGAAGTAGAACCGTTTGCACTTCTTGACATGAACGGACACCTGTTTCTCATAGATGAAAACGGGAAACTCCTTGAGGAGATGAAGGACAGCTCAATCCCTTTCCTCCCGGTCATAACAGGAGATCCTTTTCGTGAGGAACGAGGGTTTTCTGACGCTTTGAAGCTTGCAAAGATCATGAATGACAGGGGGTTCTCACTAGAGCGGGATTATATCGAGATAATAATCAGCAAGCCACACGAGCTTAAGGTAACGATCGACGGAACCGTTGTCATTATGGGGTCTGGCATGTATAAGGAAAAACTTGAGAGACTGATCGAACTGGAAGAACACATAAAAAACAGTGGCATCCTAGTAGACCATATTGATTTGCGATTTTCTGACAAGGCGATTGTCAAGCCCATCAAGGACGAGGTGATTCATTGAGGGGAGGACATATTATAGTAGGGCTCGATGTCGGCACGACAAAGATATGTGCTGTTGTCGGTGAACTGTTCAACGGGGAATTGAAAATAATAGGGTTTAGCACATCTGACTCAACAGGTCTGAGAAAAGGTGTCGTCGTGGATATTGAGTCAACAGTAGTGTCGATAAAGAACGCGATTGAAACAGCAGAATCTCTCACGGGAGTGCAGATAAATGCTGTTAATATCGGAATCGCAGGAGGTCATATCAAGGGGTTCAATAGCTACGGGGCTGTTGGTATAAAAGGTAAGGAAGTGACATATGCGGATATAGACCGCGTGGTAGATTCTGCAAAGGCTGTATATGTCCCGCTTGACAGGGAAGTGCTTCATGTGCTGCCGACCGGTTATATTCTCGACGGTCAGAACGGGATCAAAGATCCAGTAGGCATGATGGGAGTGAGGCTGGAGGCAAATGTCTATATTGTTACTGGAGCTGTAACGTCTGTGCAGAATCTGCTCAAATGCTGTGAAAAAGTAGGGATCGAGGTCGTTGATATAGTCTTTGAGCCCCTTGCATCAGCTGAGGCTATACTGACTGAGGAGGAGAAAGAGCTTGGTGTAGCTGTTGTGGATATCGGCGGCGGTACTACAGACGTAATACTTTATAAAGATGGCTGGTTGAGGCATACATCGGTTCTTGCCGTAGGAGGTAACCATTTCACAAATGACATTGCAGTCGGGTTGAGGGTTACAGTGTCTGAGGCTGAGAGAATTAAAAAAGAATATGGCGTAGCAACAACGAGTCTTGTGAGCGACCTGGAAGAAATCACAATTATACAGGCAGGAAACGAGAGAAAGATATTAAGGAAGTATTTATCGGAAATTATAGAACCAAGAACAGAAGAACTGTTAGACCTCATTAAAACAGAACTAATGTCCTGTTCAGGATACGATATCGCATCGACTGGTCTCGTTATCACAGGCGGCGGGTCACTGCTGGATGGTTTTGACAAGATGGCAGAGGCGCTCCTGGGGCTGCCCGTGAGGATAGGGACGCCCAGATATGTCGAAGGGGGCAAAGAGATTAATAATCCAATGTATGCAACAGGGGTAGGACTTGTACTTTACGGGATTGAATCTGAGTCAAAAAAAGGGTTTTATCCTGACATGTTTGCAGGAATATTCGGGAAAATGAAAGGTTGGGTAAAAGGTATTTTCAGATAAAGGGAGGTGTTTATGTTTGAAATTCAAGAAGTAAAAGGGCAGCAGGCTAGAATCAAGGTTATCGGTGTCGGTGGTGCCGGAGGGAATGCAATAAATAACATGATTGCATCGAACCTGCAAGGAGTCGAATTTATCGCGGTCAATACAGATACGCAGGCATTGGAGACTTCGCTGGCATCGACAAAAGTGCAGATCGGCAATAATCTGACAAGGGGCCTCGGAGCGGGGTCCAATCCACAGTTGGGGAGAGAAGCTGCGATCGAGGACAGGACGGCGATAGCCGAGACTATCGAAGGGTCTGATATGGTCTTTATTACAGCCGGAATGGGTGGAGGCACAGGGACAGGTGCCGCCCCCGTTATTGCAGAAATTGCGAAAGAAATCGGTGCCATAACTGTTGCCGTCATCACAAAGCCTTTTTTCTATGAAGGTAAGATACGGTGTGGTAATGCTGAGGAGGGCATTAAAGAATTAAAGAAGAACGCGGATACATTGATTGTAATCCCTAATGACCGGATAAGCCTTGTTGTTGAGAAGGGGACCCCCATATTGAAATCTTTTGCCATAGCCAATGATGTATTGAAACGGGCAGTTCAGGGTATCTCTGATATTATCCTGATTCCAGGACTTATCAATGTGGACTTTGCTGATGTCAAAACAATTATAGAAGATAAGGGGCGCGGTGTTATGGGATCAGGGTCTGGAAAAGGTGAGGGTGGAGCACTTGAAGCAGCAAAAAAGGCTATCTCAAATCCCTTGCTTGAGGAAGTATCGATTGAAGGTTCCAAGGGGATACTAATTAATATCACCGGTGGCCTCGAACTTTCACTCAACGATGTTCAGGAGGCGGCATCTTTCGTCTATGATTCTGCGCATGAGGACGTTCACCTCATTTTTGGTGCTGTCCTGGACCCGGACATAGGTGATGAGGTAAGGGTTACAGTGATTGCAACAGGTTTTGACGAGAGAAAAGAAAAGGTAGAGTTGCCTCAGATTAAGAAATGGGCCCCGGTAAAGAGGCCTATGAGTCTTAAGGCATCAGAAAGGATTTTAGCAAAGAGTCTTAAGGAGGATTACAAGCCGGATGCAGTAAAGATTGATATGACCTCTTATGAAGATCGTATCGATGTGCCGGCATTTCTAAGAAAAACATATCAGAAAGAGATCCAGAAAGGGTTATAGGATTCCCTCCAACGAGGGGCTTCCCCCCCCGGAAGCCCCTCCCCCCCTCTTTGTTTAACCATAATAATGCAGAAATTGCTTCTGCCTCAGAGAATCCGCAACCCGAAAAAGCATCGGTTCAGGATTGCCTTCAAAGTCTTTTGATTGAAGACTCCCTGCGGCAGGACCGCAATCCCGGCTTTTATCGGGACAAAATACTTTTCTGTCAACCCGGCCTCCGGTAATGCGGTTACCGAATACGTTTAGGGAGGATATAGTATCCCTCCCTGTATTACTTTACTTCTTAGTGTGAACCTAAAAAACAGGTTATAAAACCGGATGCAGGATTGCCTTCAAAGTCTTTTGATTTCAACCTGATCCAATCACATGCCCTGCTGCAATTCACAGAAGTTCCATCATATTATTAAGCAAATCAAGAATTGCACCAGTGCATGAACAAGGTGTTGCTGCAAAATACTTTTCAGCCAACCCTGCATCCTATAAATGGAGTTTTCGGGTTAACCCGGAGGCAAAATCGCCTTCAAAGTCCTTTGATTATAATGCCTGGCTGAAATATTGCGTTTAAGAAATATCAAATATTGAGAGTTTTACACTTTATTTTGTAGCACTGATGCGCTAAATTGACTAATTCTTCATATCTCCATGTCCCCCTGTCGGTTAAATGATCCGAAAAGTGAGAGGGTACGGCACCGATTCCAAGGTAAGCACCGCTTATTGCACCAGCCATGGCAGCCGTTGTGTCGACATCCCCGCCTGCTGAGATAGCAGTACAGATTGTCGCCATGTAATCATCAGGTGACCTGAGAAAAGAATAGAGGCTCCACAGAACACTACTGACAACAAATGGTGATATGCCCCTCCAGCCATCTTCATCTACGTAATCTGCAGGAAGTCCTGCTTTGGAGATATATGTTACTGCCTTGTCAGGAGGCATGGTTATCCATTGATTGAGTTTTGTAAGTTCTGCTGAAAAGCCGGATTCGATATTCCCAACCCATTCTGAAAGCACTGAGACGAAAGAATCTGCATGTATCTGTTTGCCTTTCAGCACGAGCGAAACTGCGCCACTTATAGCTACTGATCCTGCTGAACAACGGGGGTCCTTATGAGTGATGCGTCCTTGATCGTGAGATGCCTTGATGAGACGCTGGGGATCGTCAAAGAAAAACAGTCCTATTGGGGCAGCACGCATGGCACTTCCGTTGCCGGCAGAAGGAGGGGGAGTCCCAGAGTCCTCCCACGGTATCCCCTGTGACAGTCTCTTTGAGGCTTGTTTTGTTGCATAGCCAAACCCTACAATTCTTTTTTCGGCAAATATCAGTCTTATACGCTCTGCGTAGTCATTCGGGTCAAATTTATTACAGGCTACGTAACTCTGGATAAGCTCTCTGGCAAGCTGGGAGTCATCTGAATATTGTCCGAAAGGAAAGGGAAATCGGCCGAATTCTATTTTCTGCCCGGTAATAAGATAATCTTCCACATACCGTTTGCATGCCTCGGGTGAGAACCCTTCCACTACAAAGCCGAGAGCATCACCAAGACATTGGCCGATCAAGCAACCACTGAATTGATCCCTGTGGGGTAGCATAGACATTACCCTGGCACCTGTAATTTACGGTTATCTCATCGTACTGCCCGGGGGGACCTCTCGCTCGGGATGCAGGAGAACTGGTTTGCCCCCGACATCTGCTGCTAGAATCATCCCCTGACTATCGACACCCCGGATTTTACGCTGTTCTAAATTTATAAGGACAGGGATTTCTTTCCCTATAAGTGCAGGAGGTTCATAAACGTCTGCAATCCCGGCAACAAGCTGTCTTTTTTCTGTGCCAAGATCAATGTCTAATTTCATCAATTTATCAGTCCCCTGGATTTTCTCGGCAGACAAAATCTTCCCGATTCTTATGTCTATTTTTTTGAAATCGTCGAATGTAATCATTACCTCCCTCGAAAGCTCTGCTGGATTTTAAAATAATAAAACATTATGTACTGTTATGAAAAATTTTTCCAATAAAATCTTTCAATGAGCCTTCAATGATAAGGGTTTACACAAGGTAAGGGTTTACATAGTTATCGGTGTATGATAGAATTTTTTATGAAAAAGGTTTTCTTGGCAGGACTTTCCATAGCCCTGATCTTCTTATTTTTCTTGATAATATGGAGTGGAGAAGATATGGGCAGAAATTTTCGGATACGGGGGGATACATTTATGGAAGGTATCCAAATAATCCAGAAGGATAACGGAGAGGCTATGTGGACCTTACATGCAAAGAGGGCAGATTTTTTAGAAGAAGACAAGGCTGAATTAACTGATATAAGCGTTGTCATGCAAAAGAACGATATAGTCCTTTATACAGAAAGAGGAATATATAGCCTTTCAGATAAACGTTTTACAACAGATTGCGCAGTAAAAGCCCGTGCAAAAGATTTTCTGATAACGGCTGAGTCGATCGATTACGACGTCTCTACAGGTAACATCGAGTCAGATGGAAGGGTGGAACTAGACAGCGAAAAGATCGGGATAGAAGGCAAGGGTTTGAGGACAACTGCCGGGGTAACAATTACGATATACGATGATGTTAAAGCAACGTTTTATCAATAGCATTCTCCGCTTAAGCAGGTTTGTTGTTATTTTTTCCCTGCTTATGCCGGTCTGCGCTTTTTCAACAGAAGCAGCTAAGAAGGCAAGCGACCCTATAGTCATAACTTCAAAGATGCTGACAATCGACAGAAAGAACAATACCGCCGTTTTTGAGAACTCTGTTGTTGCGGAACTAGAAGAAATGACCCTGTATGCTGAAAAAATGATCGTTTTCTATGATAAGACTACCGGGCATGTTACAAGGGTTGATGCGTCAGGGGGGGTTAAGTTAGTCAAGAAGGACAGCGTTGTCACTGCTGATGAGGCGACGTATTACGCTCTCGATGACCGGGTTGTCTTTAAAGGTGACCTGAAGGTTGTGGACAGGGAAAATTCAGTTTTGGGCGAACGGGAAAGACCCACTTCGGACAGAGACGGGACCTTGCCTGACAGTGAAGGCAGTAATAGCGATATAAAAAAGTAACAGGAACTTATCAGGTTTCATTATGCACCTCCTTGAAACAAAAAGTCTTTCCAAGACATATAGCAAAAGGCAAGTTGTTATGCAACTGAACCTGCATGTTACAACAGGGGAGATTATAGGTCTCCTCGGTCCGAATGGGGCAGGTAAAACAACAACATTTTATATGATGGTCGGTCTTGTGAAGCCTGATGAGGGCAAGATTTTCCTGGACAACGATGACATTACAATTCTGCCGATGTACCGGAGAGCGAGAATGGGAATAAGTTATCTGCCACAGGAGCCCTCGATTTTCAGAAAACTGAGTGTTGAGGATAATATAAGGGCTGTTTTAGAGATAAAGGGTCTCAGGGATGAAGAGATTACAATTGCTGCCGGACAGTTATTAAAAGAGTTCGGCCTTTCAGAACTTGCTGAAAAGGACGCCTATAAGCTTTCCGGAGGAGAGAGGAGAAAAGTAGAGATCGCAAGGGCAATCGCGATAAAACCAAGGTTTCTTCTCTTTGACGAACCATTTGCAGGGATAGATCCCCTTGCGATTATAGAGCTTAAAAAAATGTTGCAGTATCTTAAAAACAAAGGCCTCGGGATATTGATAACCGACCATAATGTCAGAGACACGCTTTCCATAATCGATCGGGCATATATAATCAATAACGGGGAGATACTCAAGGAAGGTAGCCCGGATAAAATCGTAGAAGACCAAAGGGTTAAACAGGCTTTTCTTGGCGAGGAGTTCAGACTGTAATGGCTCTCGAAGGCAGACTTGAACTGAAGTTAGCCCAGAAGTTAATCCTGACACCACAACTGCAACAGGCTATAAAACTATTGCAGCTCCCACATCTTGAACTCTCTCAGTTTCTGAACCAAGAACTCATGGAAAATCCTCTGCTCGAGGAATCGTTCGATGAACCTGCTTTAGAGGAACTGACTCAGGAGGAAAGAGAGTCTCTGGAACCTGAAGATACGTATGAAGACATGGAAGCCCCGCTGGAAAAGCTTATGAACTTTACCGTAGACGAATACTTTGAAGAAAGAGGATTCGACGGAAGGGATCTGGGATATTTTAATCCCGGGACTGTAAGCCCTCCTTCATTTGAGCAGAATATTACCGGGCAAGAGGACCTGTATGATCACTTGCTATGGCAATTGAGGCTCTCAGGGAGAGATGAGGATATAAAGAGTGTGGGAGAGTGCATAATCGGGAATATCGATGAAAACGGTTATTTAAGGGCATCTATGGAGGAAATCATTGAAGAGGCTAAAACTCAGAGGAATATCGCAGAGGAGGCGCTTGTTTTAATACAGAGTTTTGATCCCCCGGGGGTTGGTGCACGTGATATCAGGGAATGTTTACTCTTGCAGCTTAAGCCGCTGAATCTGCAGGAGACTCTCGTGGAAAGACTCATTGTCGAAGATATGGAAGGGCTTGGGAAGAAGCAATATGCACAATTGGCACAAAAGCATAATGTGTCTGTAAAAGACATTATGGCTGCCGTAAAGGTCATCGAGGGACTCGACCCAAAACCCGGGAGGAATTTTTCAAACTCTCCGGTAAACTATATTATTCCCGATGTCTATGTGGTAAAAACAGGGGATAGCTATCAGATTATCTTGAATGATGACGGGCTGCCCCATTTAAGGGTGAGCAGTTTTTATAAAAGGTTGATCAGGCAGAACAATGCCTTCCCCCGGGAGGACAAACAGTTCCTCTTGGAAAAGCTGCGCTCTGCTGTAGGGCTTCTGAAAAGCCTGGATCAGAGGAACAGAACAATATACAGGGTAACCGAGAGCCTGCTGGACATCCAAAGGGATTTTTTTGACAAAGGTGTCGAGCACCTCAAACCGTTGACACTAAGAGATGTAGCTTCAGGGTTAAAGATGCATGAGAGTACCATAAGCAGGGTTACATCAAGCAAATATATTTCTTGCTCCCACGGGATATTCAGTTTCCGTTTTCTTTTCAGCAGTGCGCTACAGAGTGGTCTGGGAAGTGTTTCCTCAACCTCTGTAAAGAATACTATCAAAAAAATCGTCAGCGAAGAGGATTTCCATAAGCCATTCAGCGATCAGTATATAGCAGAGATGTTAAAGAAAAGCGGTATTACCATTGCGAGAAGGACAATCGCAAAATATAGAGAGGAATTAGGGATTCCGTCACAAATTCAGCGAAGGAAAATAGGGTAACTAAAAAGGAGGATGTATGAACATTATCGTGACCGGGAGACATCTTGAAGTTACGCCTGCTTTGAAGAGTTATGTAGAAAAAAAAGTCAAGAGATTTAATCGTTATTTGTCGAATATATCGGAAGCCGTAGTCACAATCAGTGTAGAAAAGTACAGGCATAAAGTCGAGGTCTTGCTGAAAGTAAACGGGGTTCTCATACAGGCAGAAGGGGTTACCAGTGAAGTTTATTCTTCCATTGACGAGGTTGCAGAGAAGCTCGGGAGGCAGATAAAAAAATATAAAGAGAAACTAGTTTCGCACAGAAAATCTGAAGGGAAAACATCGTCTGTATCCCCTGAAGTTAGAGGTATGCTGGAGGCCGGAAGGATCATCAAGAATAAGAGGTTTGAATTAAAACCGATGAGCCCTGACGAGGCTGCCATGCAGATGGATCTCCTTGATAAGACCTTCTTTGTATTTACAAATGACAACAGCGGTGACATCAACGTTATCTATAGAAGGAGAGATGGTAATTTCGGTCTCATTGAACCCTTGAAATGAAAAAAATGCTGGGTACCCCGGCTATCGTTATTATTACCGGACTCTCCGGTTCCGGTAAGACTGTTGCACTCAGAGCCCTTGAAGATACAGGCTTTTTTTGCGTCGACAACCTTCCGATTGCACTCATTGATTCATTTATCTCTATTGTCTCAAAAAATAAAGAAACGAGGAAAATAGGTATCGGCATAGACATCCGGGAAAAGGGTTCGCTCCCTGATGTAATAGGGGTGGTGCAGACCCTTAAGAAAGAATACAGGACGGAGCTCCTTTTCCTTGAGGCAGAGGGAGAAGTACTCCAGAGAAGGTTTAAAGAAACCCGAAGGCCCCATCCACTCGGAGGGAATATAGAAGATGCCATAATGATTGAAAGGGGCAGGGTATTTGTTTTAAAGGAGGCCGCTGACAGGATTATAGACACATCTACATTTACACCGCACCAGCTAAGACAGTTTGTGACATCTTTGTACATGGAAGGTAATCGGAAGAAGCTTATGACAGTTGTGCTGATTTCTTTTGGATTTAAATACGGGACACCCCAAAATATTGATTTGCTGTTCGATGTGAGGTTTTTGCCGAATCCGCATTTTGTCCCTGAATTAAAGGCTTTGAAAGGTACCGATAAGGAGGTTTCCCGTTACGTCCTGCAGAAGAGAACGACTAAGGAGTTTATGAGCAAGGTCAGGGACCTGCTGGATTTTCTGATCCCGCATTACCTTGAGGAAGGGAGGCCGCATCTCACAATCGGTATCGGGTGCACAGGGGGGAATCATCGTTCGCCAGCCCTAGTGGAAAAAATGAAAGACTCTTTTAAGAAATATCCGGTACAGGTGAGTATCGTCCACAGGGACATCGTGTAGTCAGAACAATGCGAGCTCAGGGGTTCGGGGAATCCCACTGTTCATTTGGGAAAAACCTCTCAAATACAATATCTTTCCTGTAACGCAATCACCTTAACAGCTTTTTATAAGCACCAGATAATACGAAAGCGCATTTCTTTACAAAGTTTTACGTGAGTTGGTAGTATAGTAAGATTGCAGGAGAGGTGGCCGAGTCGGTTGAAGGCAGCCGCCTGCTAAGCGGTTGTGGGGGTAAAACTCCACCCAGGGTTCGAATCCCTGCCTCTCCGTCACGATTGTTTAACATGGTGGTTAAGGTCTTTGACAGGAATTTACGAAATGGTGCCGTCAAGTTGTATACAGGACACCTAAATACATATACCAGACGATACAGCAAAGGAGGATTCGAATGGGAAAGAAGCTTTTCATCTTTGTGATACTTATCTTTCTTGCAATGCCGGTTCAGTCATGCAAGAAGAAAGAGACTCCCCAGCCACCTGAAACCGGAGTGCCAGGCCAAATGCAACCGGGACAGATGCCACCCGGACCTGTCATGCAAGGGCCTATATCAACCGAAGGTCAACAGATGCAGGGACATGGTATGATAACACCGAGAGGGAAGACACAGATAGTAGTCCCTGATTCTGTGAAAGGAAAGTGGGATGCAGCGAGGATTATTATTGAGGACAAAACCACAAAAAAGAAAAACGAATACACCGTTAAATTAAACAGTGAATTTACGATTCCTAACTCAAATCTCAGGCTCTCTGTAGGAGAATATCTCCCCGACTTCAAAATGGAAGGTTTAAAGTTGACCTCGGTCTCCAACAAGCCCAATAATCCGGCTCTTGCTGTAAAGATTTTTGAAAAAAACAAGAAGATATTCCCGGCACCGGAGAGAGAATGGGGATGGTTGTTTGAAAAAGTCCCTACCATCCACCCGTTTGAACACGAGAAATACGGGATCATTCTGAAAGAGGGGATAAAGAAAGGCTGAGAGGAATAAGCTTTTTCATTTATCGTGGTTACCATAAGGTACGACTGGGTCGGCAGGATGCAATTAATGGGGGTGTCGTAGATGGCTGAGATTGGAAAAATTGAAAAACCGAAAGCAGAAAGCTTTTCTGAAAAGAAGAAACTGTACTGTGTGCCGAACGTTTATCCCCTCAAGGACGCCCCTGAGGGGTATCAGAATCTTTTTAATGCATACTGGGACGAGGTTGCGGAACAGTTAGAGAAACTGGAGACCATCGGAAAGATCAGGAAGATATTTTACGAGAACATCCATGTCCGGGGAGAAGAAGCACTTGATATCATATCAAAGATGAATGAACGTGCACTCCAGATCGTCAGGGGGAAGGTCGAGGAAGGTGCCGTTCTCCTTCCGATTGAGACAGAAGACATATTAGGAGCTTACCTGGATTGGAGTAACTGTTTGCGGATCGTGAGGACAAAGCCTGTTTTTGATAAGATCTTTGAATTTTACACTGAGAATTTTAATAAAAGGATGGAGCATATCCTCAATGTCATAAGAAGCAACTTGTCCGAAAAGGAAGCGGGACTTCTGATTATAAAGGATGAAGACAGGACAAGACTGCAGTTCCCCCAGGACATTGAGGTATTCCTCGTAACACCGCCCTCCTATGATGGTATTCTCAAATGGATAAGGGATAAATGGAGAGAGATTTACCAAAACAAAGAAAGCACGGACGAGAAAGAAGATTCCGTAAAGGAAACAAATCCCTGAATATGCATGATAAAAAAAGCAACGTTACAAGCACTTGAGTTCAATAAAATCCTCAATATAATTTCACAGTTTTCCCATAGCGAAGTATCTCAAAAGTCCGTCCTGGAAATCTGCCCTCAATACAACCGGGATACAATAGAGAAGAGGTTCGGACAGGTGAAAGAGATCCGGCGACTTTCCCATGAGGGATCTCCTCTAAGTCTGTCTCACTTTCGTGATATAACGGGTCTTATCGAAAAGGTAAAACCAGAGGGTGGAATCCTTGAGCCGGGAGAACTGGCAACATTCATCCCTGTTCTCCGGATAATGCATGACATATCCTTACATGTAAAAAATAATAATGCGGTCCCGCTATTGCAGAAGCTTATAGCACACGTGACCGGATTCCCTGAAATCCAGGATATCATGGAACGGTCTCTTGATAACGAAGGAAAGATCCTTGATACCGCTTCACCTGCACTCTCTTATTTCAGGAGGCAGATAAGGAGCCTTGACAGAAAGATACAGAAAAGGCTGGAGGATTTATTACATGACAAGAGCATCATGCATTTTCTCCAGGATACCTTTATTACGAAGAGGACGGGGAGATGGGTCATTCCGGTCAGGATGGATTCGAAGGGGCAGATCTCGGGAGTTGTCCATGATGTATCACGTACAGGGGAGACTGCATTCGTAGAACCTTTAGAGATTATAGGTTTGGCCAATGAGCTGGAAAATCTCTCCGCAGAAGAGAAAGCGGAAGAGATGCGTATACTTAGGGATATCTGCCAAAGAATCAGGAAGTCAGTAAAAGAGCTTCGCGAGCAGTATGAAACCGTTGTTTATCTTGATGTCCTGCAAAGCATTGCGAAATTCGCTGACCTTCTGAACTTGGGAGTCCCTCAAATGAATGATGCGTCTGAGATTAGGCTTGTCACGGCACGGCATCCCCTCCTCATGCTTTTACAAAGGGAAGGAGCCATAAAAGAGGTTGTGCCCATTGACCTGAGCCTCGGCGGAGAAAATACAATCATGGTAATAACGGGCCCGAATGCAGGCGGAAAAACTATTACTATTAAGACAGCAGGCCTTCTCCTGCTCATGGCATTATCAGGCATACCTGTCCCCGCAGATTCAGCGTCCAGCTTCCCTCTCGTTCATAATATCCTCGTTGATATAGGGGACGAACAGTCGATCGAGAGCAGTCTCTCCACCTTTTCTGCACATATCTCGCATATAGCAGAGATACTCGAACAAACTGATGAAAAGACTGTTGTACTCATTGACGAACTGGGCACGGGAACAGAACCCAGCCAGGGAGCCGCACTTGCATGCGGAGTTTTAGAACACTTGAGAAGGAAAGGGTCCCTTGTTTTTTCCACGACCCATATTATGGAAATAGTGGCTTTTATATATAAAACTGAAGGCATGGTAAATGCATCAATGGAATTTGATCAGAAAATGCTCACTCCTCTCTATAAATTGCGTATAGGGGACCCGGGTCAGTCTCACGCACTGGAGATAGCACAGAGATACGGTCTGCCTGGAAGCATTGTTGATTTTGCGAAAAAGATGATAGGAGATGTCCACATAGAATTCCACACTCTCCTGGCAGAATTGAAGGACAAGAGACTCTCCTATGAAAACTCCTTACAGGAGCTTGAGAGACAGAGGAGAGAATATGGAGAAAAGGAAAAAGCCTTGATTGAAAGGTTTATCCAGGCAGAGGTTCATGCGAGTCAGATCTTGGAAAAGGCATACAAGGAAGCCCAGGAGATCGTGCTGGCTACAAAGAGACACATGCATGAACTTCTCGATGAGATGAAGAGAGAGAAGAAACAGGAGACGATGAAGAACCTTGAAAAGATGCACCGGGAGATAAAAGAGAAGCTGGAATCATTCCGTAAAGAACCGGTCCTGTCGATAAACGAGGTAAGGGAAGGCGATATCGTATTTGTCAGGTCTCTCGGATACGATGCAACGGTTCATAACGTTGACAGGCACCACAAAAGGCTTAGAGTAAAGGCGGGGAAAATGGATATCGAGGTGCCTCTATCAGACGTAAGCACAAAACAGGGGAGGGCACCCGAAAAAGGGGCGGGTGAGGGAGTGTTTATTGAAAAAGGAGAAAGTATATGTACAACGCTCAATATAATCGGTTTGAGAGTTGATGAGGCAATTTCTGATGTAGAGCGGTTCCTCAACCAGGCTGCCCTTTCGGATCTTCAGGAAGTAACTATCATACACGGCATAGGGACCGGCGCGTTAATGAGAGCGGTTCATCAGCACCTTGACGGACATCCCCTTATTAAGAAGTACAGAAGCAGCAATCAAATCGAGGGAGGAAGGGGAATTACGACCGTTACCATGAGGTAAGGCATGTGAAAATTGCAAGCTTTAATGTTAATTCTCTCAGAGCCCGATTAAAGATAATACTGGAATGGCTGGAAAAGGAATCTCCTGATATCCTCTGCCTGCAGGAAACAAAGGTCCCGGACAATGCCTTTTCAAAAAAGGAGTTCGAAGGAAAAGGATACCATGCCATTTTTAGAGGTGAAAAGACCTTTAATGGTGTTGCAATTTTAAGCAAACAATCCTTCCAGGAGACCGGTTACGGGTTTGAAGACGGCTCAGAGTCCACCCGCATTATTTTTTCAAAGATAAGAGGGATACAAATCATCAATACTTATGTGCCTCAGGGTGTCAATGCCTTCTCTGATAAATTCAGAGAGAAACTCGACTGGCTTCAGAGGCTGTATTATTATGTAAAAGAGCATTATAAGCCAACGATGCCCGTGCTATGGGCGGGCGATTTTAATATTGCGCCAGAACCGAGCGATGTATATGCCCCGCAAATCCTAAGGGGCCATGTCGGTTTTCATCCGGATGAGCATGCAATTTTACAGAGATTTAAGAAATGGGGGTTTGTTGATGTCTTTCGTTACCATAACTCTCAGGATGGACAATATACATTTTGGGAATATACAATAAAGGATGCTGTCAGGAAGGGTATGGGATGGCGCATTGATCACATATGGGCAACTCATGCGCTTGCGGAAAAATCGACAAGGTGCTGGATTGACAGAGGGCCTCGACTGTTAAATAAGCCCTCTGACCATACGCCGGTTATCGCTGAGTTTGACATTTAATAAGATCAGCCAAAAAATGCAATAGATAGTTGAACAGGGGTAAAATTGCCTTCAGAGTCTTTTGATTTCAAAATGGTCCTATAATATGCCCTACAGGTGATCTTTTATGAAGCCGAAAACCAATCTCTTTCCTTCTCATCGTAATACAGTTTATATGTGTATCCATCGCTTCCTTTCACTATAAAGAACCTTTTCCTCGATTTGCCCGTGAAATCTTCTTCAATCCACCTCTTGAGAACCTCTCCCACAGTGACTTTGTTATCAAGGAGCATAAATTCTCTCGGGCACTCGTCGTTTCGATATCCTGAATAGGCAATGACAGTAATCTTTTTATCAGTCATATTTTTTCGTCAGCAACTCATTCTTGTCCAGAATGCATTTTAACAGGATGCCGGACACCACATAAACACACTGAATCGACAAAATAATAAAAATGGCATACCCATGTCGTTATCGTCTCAATTCCTGCTTTCGCAGGAATGACAAGGAAAGGAACATTTTATCTTTCGGATACCCGGTTGTCTTCTGCAGGGATTCTTCATTTTCATAAGACTATTATAGTATGATGTTTGTGAAAAGATATGCTGGAGGTTAGATGGAAAAATCAGTTAAGCAAAAGTTAAGGCTTCTTCTTCAAGAACGCAACCACAGTCGCTTGGTAGAACTCTGTGAGCAAGACAGGCATGCCTGGAATGAACTCCGTTTCCGGCTGTATGACATGGATGAGAAAATTCGCTGGTCTGCAATCGAAGCTGTGGCTCAAGTCATGAAGCGCTTATGGGAGGCAGGAAAGAAGGATAAGGTGCGGGAATATATGCGGAACCTGTTCTGGTCGTTGAATGACGAATCAGGGGGGATAGGCTGGAGCGCTCCCCAGACTATTGCGGAGATGATCGTGAATATCCCTGAATTGCTCAATCCTTTTGGCAGCATGATGATCGCGCATTCGCTCGATGAGCCTCCTTTGGTGAAAAGCGGCCTCTGGGGGATTGGCCGGTTAGGTAGGCGTGTAGAGGAGTCAGTAGATTTTTTTAAGGATCTTGTCCTGTCAAAGTTTCAGATTGATGATCCGGAAATACTTTCATTGGCAGCATGGGCGCTCGGAGAAGTACGGTACAGACCTGCGCTGCCTTTCCTTGAGGTACTAAAAGAGCGGGAAGAGACAGCCCGGATTTATACGGACGGTGAATTTCATGAAAAGCATTTGGGGCAATGGGTACGGGAATCGATTGAGAAGATCGAGGGGATGAACTGAAAACACAATGATTCAAAGATAGCAAACCACTGTTTTACCGGCTTTGGCTGAAGAAACCGGCTGAAATATATATGGAATGGAAATATTATGCATCACACTTCTTACAATACTTGCTAGCGGGATCGGAACACTTACAGGCTTTGGCACTTCAACAATAATGGTGCCTGTTCTTCTGCTGTTTTTTCCTCTTGCGCCGACGTTGTTTCTTGTAGGCATCATTCACTGGTTCGGCGATATATGGAAAATAGTGCTGTTCCGGCAGGGTGTTCGCAGGCGATTGATCATACTGTTTGGTATTCCGGGTGTCATGCTTACGTTTCTTGGTGCCAGCCTTGTTTTCTCGGTACCGGAAACACTGCTTTCTAAAATATTGGGAGCATTTATACTTGCCTATGTTACCTTTCTTTTCTTCAAGCCGGCTTTCAAATTCAAACAGAATGCCCCAATCGCTGCTGCCGGCGGAGCACTTTCCGGTTTTTTTGCCGGTATATTCGGTGTTGGCGGTGCGGTGCGTGGGGCTTTCTTGAGCGCATTTGACCTGCCCAAGGACGTCTATATCGCAACTTCAGGGGCGATAGCCCTTGCCATAGACTCGGTGCGCCTCACTACTTACTTTCTTGAGGGTGCAACACTATCTACAAGATTATATTACGGATTGCTACTTTTCATCCCCGCATCATTCGCTGGGGCGCAGATTGCAAGGAGGATTGTAGATCGAATACCGCAAAGGCAGTTTCGAGCGATAGTTGCAGTATTTTTGTTGCTCGTTGGGATAAAACTGCTTATATTTTAATCCTCGATTCACTGCATACACAAGGAAAATGCAATTAATTATTCTCTATTACCATTTCTTCTCATATAAAATTATTTAAATTCCCTGAAGATTAATATATGACACAAATGAAGTATATCAGCATAATTCCTATTTTCTTGTAGATACTTTTTGTACAGGAATATCAGAACTTTGCCTATAGTATTTACTCCCATAAATTGATAGTATGGCTTCAGAAAGGAGGTGAATCATGAGAACATCTATTGTCTTATGCGTTGTTTTGTCTTTCCTGCTTATTGGTGCTGTCGTCTATGCAAATGATGGTGGATGGAATTATTGCCCATACTGTGGTCAGTATCTGGGACCGGGAGGTGATTACGGCATGATGGGCGGCGGTTACGGCATGGGCCCAGGCATGATGGGTGGTCGGGGTATGATGGGCGGCGGTTACGGCATGGGCCCGGGCATGATGGGTGGTCGGGGTATGATGGGCCCCGGAATGAGGGGCGGTTATGTCCAGAGTGAAGAATGTCAAAAATTCCTTGATGAGACAGCCAAAGAGCGGAAAGAGTTATATAACAAAAGATACGAATATTTTGAAGCCTACCGAAATCCGAAGACAACCCCCGAAACAATAGAAAATCTTGAAAAGGAGATCCGGGCATTACAAGAAGAGATATACGGGAAGGCTCAAAAAGTTCCGCAAGGTTGCTGGTGGTAATAAGATTCAAGTAAAAATTATTAAGGTAGCCAGAAAAAACTGGCTACCACTTTTTTTAGAAAATAAAAATATGGATAGCAGAGCCAATGAAACAAAAAAGGCGAAATATTCCTGATTACGTTTTAAGGCATTCAACTCTTTAGAAGAGATAACAAAATATGAGAAACGAAAAAACGCAAATGATATGAAACATAAAGAGCATGAAATGCACATGAAACAGCAAGAGCATGCCACGCATAAAATAACAGCAGAGAAAGGGCAGAGGGAGCACCACGATTATCATGCCCACATGGTGGCTGACTTCAGAAAACGTTTCTGGATATCTTTAATACTTACTGTGCCTATTCTCCTTCTGTCTCCCATGATTCAAAGGTTCCTGGGTCTGGAGGATTCCATAAGGTTCACGGGTGACTTATATATCCTTTTTGCTATTTCCTCTTTAGTCTTTTTATATGGCGGGTATCCGTTCTTAAAGGGCATCTTTGACGAGCTGAAATCAGTAAAACCAGGTATGATGACCCTCATCGCAATAGCTATTACGACAGCATATGCCTATAGCAGCGCTGTTGTCTTTGGCTTGAGCGGGAAAATATTTTTCTGGGAGCTTGTCACCCTGATTGACGTCATGCTGCTTGGTCACTGGATAGAGATGAGGTCTGTAATGGGAGCTTCACGCGCACTTGAAGAACTTGCCAGGCTTATGCCTTCTGAAGCCCATAAGCTCATGCCGGACGGGGGCATTAAGGACGTTCCGATTGAAGAACTTAATACAGGCGACAGGGTATTAATAAAACCGGGTGAAAAGGTTCCGGCTGACGGAGAAATAGTGGAGGGTGAGACCTCGGTAAATGAAGCAATGCTTACAGGAGAATCAAAACCGGTATCAAAAAAGTCAGGGGCAAAAGTCATCGGCGGTTCTGTCAACGGTGAGGGCTCAATTACCATCGAGATTAAAAAAACAGGAAAAGATTCTTTCATTTCCCAGGTAATAGACCTTGTCAGGCAGGCACAGGAAAGCAAGTCAAAAACACAAGACCTGGCAAACCGTGCAGCCCTCTGGCTTACCGTCATAGCACTGGGAGGCGGGGCAATAACGATTTTTATTTGGCTGGCAGTCATGCAGAGAGATTTTGCTTTTGCCCTGGAACGTACTGTTACTGTAATGGTAATCACATGCCCCCATGCCTTAGGGTTGGCAGTCCCGCTGGTTGTGGCTGTTTCAACTTCATTGTCTGCAAAGAACGGACTTCTAATAAGGAACCGTGCTTCTTTTGAGAGGGCAAGGAATATTCAGGCCATTATATTCGATAAGACAGGTACTCTTACACAAGGAAAATTCGGAGTTACAGATGCTATTATTTTTTCAAATAACACTGATGAAAAAGAACTCCTTAAATATGCAGCATCGGTTGAAACTCACTCCGGCCATCCCATCGCACAAGGGATCGTATCATCTGCTGAAGAGACATTTCATGTCGAAGGATTCAGGGCAATAACCGGGAAGGGAGCGGCCGGCAGAATAAATGGTAAAGAAGTAAAGGTTGTCAGTCCCGGATACCTTAGGGAGAATAATATTGCCGTTAATGATAACAGGATTGAGAAATTGTCTTCGCAGGGTAAAACCGTGGTCTTCGTAATAATCGATGACAAGTTATCCGGGGCTATTGCGCTGGCAGACATAATCAGAGAAGAATCGAAAGAGGCCATCTTAAAGCTAAAATCAATGGGGATAAAACCGATGATGCTTACGGGAGACAACAAACAGGTAGCACAATGGGTTTCAGAGGAGATCGGGTTAGAGGAATATTTTGCCGAGGTCTTGCCGGAGGAAAAAGCAAAAAAAGTAAAAGAGGTCCAGTCCAGGGGGCTCCTTGTTGCAATGACAGGTGACGGAGTGAATGATGCACCGGCTCTCGCACAGGCAGATGTCGGGATTGCTATCGGTGCAGGGACTGATGTTGCTGTTGAGACGGCAGATATTGTCCTTGTGAGGAGTAACCCTCTTGATGCAGTGTCAATACTCGGACTTTCAAGAGCAACATACAGAAAAATGGTACAGAATCTAGGCTGGGCAACAGGATACAATGCATTCGCAATCCCTCTTGCTGCAGGAGTATTTTATAAATACGGCATACTCTTAAGCCCGGCCATGGGGGCAGCACTCATGTCTTTGAGTACCGTGATTGTGGCAATAAATGCGAAGTTCTTAAAAGTAAGAAAGGATTGAAATTTTCTCATGAAAAACAGCGGACGGCTCCCGTTAAGGGGTAATGCTCGGGAGCCTTTTGAAAAAGACCTAACGGCTGTTTGTCATGCTGAATCCTGTCCTGAATTTAGTTCAGGATCTGTTTCAGCATCTTGTAGTATAAATGGTTTTTGAGACCCTGAATCCCTCCAGAATGACGGCGGGCAGGTAAGTTCAGGGTGACACAAATCTACTTTTTCAACAGGCTGTGGAATAAGAAACTCTCAAAAAAGGAGGACATTATGGCAAAGGTGATATCAGTTAACAAGGCATTGGCAAGGATTATGAAGGACTGGAAGGCTCTGGAGGATAAGACAATATCACTTTCGGAGGATTTATTGAAGAAGTCAGACAATGATTTTGTAAAGGTGATCATGGAGATAATCAAGCTTGATTCAGAGAAACACAAGATAGTGCAGGATTTCATCATAGATCACCTCACGAAAAAAGCTGCCAGATTGACACCGCAGGAGCTGATACCGCTCTCAGGCATTCTGGAAAAGCATATCCAGGCCGAAGCGAAATCCATGAACTGTGCACAGAATACCATTGAAAAAAGCAGGGATTTTTTTGTCAATTTTATGGTGCGTTATCTTCTTGCTGACGAAGTAAAACATCATGAAATGTTGGTGCAGCTTGACCAGTTTAAAAGCCAGGTGTATCCTTACGGAATCGTAAGGTAGAAAATTTTTTCTTTTGCATTTTCCGGGATAACTGGGAACTGAAAGGGAATTTTATGTCTATCGATTGAAGAATAATCTTGACAACCCCTCGTATCCAGAATATTTTAAGACTAATAGTAATAAGATTTATTTCATACAATATAATGAGCTATGAAAAATAAAGTTGTTCTTATAACAGGCTCCAGTAGCGGGATCGGCAGGGAGACCGCCTTCAAATTTGCATCTGGAGAAGCAAAGGTTGTCCTAACGTATTGTAATGACAGGCTGGGAGGACAAAATACAGAAAAACGATGCAAGGAGTTGGGTGCCGCAGAAACATTACTCATTAAGCTTGATGTCAGGGATAGTAAAAGCATCTTAAAGGCCGTTGATGAAGTTATTAAGAAGTTTGGGAAGATCGATATTCTCATAAATAACGCCGGGGTTGCGGTCTGGAGGCCTTTAAAAAAACAAACCATTGAAGATATTGAAAATCAGGTCAGGACAAACCTTGAAGGGCTTATCAAGATGACCCGGATATGTCTGCCCCATGTGAAGGAGATTATTATCAACATAGCAAGCGGTGCAGGCCAGACAGGCTTTTCGGAACTTGCGCCTTATTGTGCTACAAAATTCGGCGTAAGGGGTTTTACACAGGCACTTGCGCAGGAGATGAAAAGACCAAAGATCTTTGCTGTCAATCCTGACATGACCAAAACGAGGATGACCGGCTTCCAGGGGCGGCCTCCTGAACAGGTTGCTCAGATTGTCTTCAATACAGCAAACGGCAGGTACAGGAAGTCACCCGGCAGCGACATTGATGTCTGGGATTATTACGAGTAATCCGGATAACAGTAAGCCTGGGAACTATGTAAATGTCCAGATTATGTATTGTATCCTTACCACTTCAACTATTGTAGTCCGCTTCTTGTCCGCTGTATGGAATTTCATACATGTAAATAACATTGTGTTTTCGCTAAATTAATTCCTGATTATCCAAACCTTTGAATCATATCGGTGTATGAATATTCATACAGCGGACTTTTTTTCGAAAGTTAAAACCATGTTTGACAAAAAATAATTTGCTTTTATTATCAAGACGTTAATAAATGTGGTGTGCTTCTGGCACGCCCTTTGCCTTTCTTTTATGGTGGAAAAATAAATATCAGGAAAATACGGATCGGAGAAAAGGAGGTGCTTTATGAGTTGTCCCTTTTTTATACCGGAAATTTTTAAATGTAGCACCAAGACCGGCAAAGAAGATTATTCAGGGGTTTGTTTTGCCTCTAAAGTGCCCTACATACCCAGTATTGCCGAGATGGAACGTTACTGCTTCAATTTAAGCTATAAATCCTGTTCGGCCTTTAAGTCCGTTCATCAGGTTAAAGATAAAACGAACTTTGGGGATATAAGAGAGAAGGTGGAAAGGGCAAACAAATAGGTAGTCAGGCTTTTTTCCCGGGAATGGCAGCTTTGAACCCACCTTCCTAAATGGGCGTCATGGGTGGTGGAGGAGCAAGTGACGCAACCAGCCAGTTTGGTAATAACTTTAAACAGCATAAGGAGGTCAAATGTGGGGAAAATGATTACGAAGCGATTCATTCCTCTACTTATAGTTTTAGCAGTTGTTCTCTCGAGCACTGCGGTATTTGCAAAAATGAAAATGAAACAGCCGCCCCCGCCGAATGGAGAAGCGCTGACCGGGACCCTTTACCTTTTCCAGAAAACCCCTGTACCGGAAATGAATGCACCCTGGCCAATAGTCCAGGGCGGATCATGGGGGCATATGAGATATAACCTGTGGGGAGACGATTTCAATTTTATTTTTCAGGGCCATAAACTTCAGCCTGAGACGAGTTATACATTAATATACTATTCGGACCCATGGCCGGGGACTAATCTCATTTGCCTTGGATCAGGTACTGCAAACGGGGGAAGCAACCTCAACATCATTGGTTTTGATGTTGATATCCAGACCAGTTTGCCTGCGGAGTATGATGCGAACTATGTACCTATGCCCCCATCCGGGGCAGTAGGTGCAAAGATCTGGCTTGTTCTGTCAAACGATGTCGACTGCGTTAACAGGCAAATGATCGGGTGGAATCCAGATTCGTATCTCTTTGAATATAATCTGATTAATTTTGAGTACCGACCATAATTGTTCAACCCTATAATTGCCAATCTCCATCTTCCCGGTGAGGCAGGTGAAGTATTACCTGCCTCACTTCATTGAGGCCTTTTGATGAAGGCTTAATTACTCACCGTTTTAAGGTCTTCTAACCTATTCCGCAGGGGTATTCACACATTAATGGGTCCCTCTGTGGTACGACAAAAATTATTTTGGATTTTTTCCCAAGGTGATATAATCGACTTATAGATTCAAAAAAGGAGGTACAAAATGAAAAAAGTGCGGCTTGTTTATCTGTTATCTTTTTTGATATGTGTATTCTTTATGACTTCAGATTCATTATTGATGGCTAAAGAGCCAGACTATCCGATGGTTTGCAAGGGTGGGGGTTCAATGGTGCTTCGGTATAGTGATTACGGAGGATTTGATGGGAAAAAATTCAATGCGTTTGTGCATATTAATTTTGCAAAAGCTCCTGCTGCAGCAAGTCAGAAGGAACCTGGTCCAGGTGAGTGTGCATGGTTAGACCGGCCTATAGATATAAATGAGCCTGCAGAAGCCCGCTATAGATTCAAAGATGAACATATCAGGGAAATAAAAATCGAATTAAATAAAATTTTTATTACTGACTACACTTCATCTGATCTGCGAAATATAGTCGATGCTGTTTACAATGGCAAAGTATTTTATTTCCGCTGCAAAAAAGAAGGTAACTTGTTAAAAATAACTAAGTGGGGCCCATAAGATAAACATGGCGTACTGGATATATATATTCATCATAACCTCCACGGACACCCTTTAACTGGGTATATTTATTGGCGCATTCATATATAACAGCTTCTGGTCTAGATATTATCGTTCTCTATAGATTTCGAAAATTGAACTAATTCTGTGTGTTTGATTGGGGATTCTCAAATAATAAAGCATTCCTGATTTTTTCCTGTTAAAGGTGATACGAATAATCGGGCAGCACGTTATATATTATCCTTTCGCTATAGTAGCCGGAAAGCTTGCATTTCTCCGCAATTACAATACAGAACTTTAAAACTGTGAAGTTAATAGAAACAGAAAATAATCCCCAAATGTTGATAATTCAAAGGGTTTTCTAATAAACTACATACCTGATGCGCCCATAGCTCAGCTGGATAGAGCGTCGGACTACGAATTATATTCCAAATAACCTCAACTATTTCCGTATCTTAGAAAGTTTTTGAAAGTCATACTCTTTTAGCTTGAAGGGGGATAGGCTATTTAACCTATTCCCCTGTTTCTTCCCATGTAAACACTGCACAGTTAGTGCACAGCAAAGAAGGAGAGAGCTAAAATGTGTATCTGTAGAGATTGTCCTTTGCATTTCCCTTGTATGGGCTGCTTAAGATCATGCAAAACTTGTAAATTATCAAGGGTAAGTTGTAAGGCAGGGGGTGGGGAGGGGAGCGGTTCGGATTTCGTTTCCGGGACTCCTAACTTCAATAAGCTATCAACACACAAGGGTAAAAATATTTAGGAAAGGAAAGCAGTATTCATTTAGTAACCAAAGCTGTTTATAAAAATCAGAAAGGAAAAGGAGAATGGCTGAAATTAAACAAGATAGAAAGAAACAACTTCTTGAAGAACTAATTAAGCTTTATATGGCAGAAAAGGAAGAAAACACGATTGAAAAAAAAGAGGAAGACACAACAGAAACAAAAGAGACAGAGGAAGGAGCAGACGAGGAATTATCAAAGGTTAAACAAATGTCCGCTTTGGACGCAGTGGACGAAATTAACAAGCATATAACCATTGTAAAAACGATACTCGAACTGTTTATCTTTGGAGAGAAAGAAATTGAAGACATTACTTTCTCATGTAATTTATACGAGTGTATTGAAGATCGTATGGAAAAGATCAACAAACTAACTGACAGTCTATTTGAGCATACGAAGCAAGTAAAGGTAGCAGCTTAAAGACTATAGAAAGGGGAAACAATGAAGGAAGGATTAAACACAAAGAAAATGGACGGTATAGCCCTTGTTGATGATTTCGGTAAGGAATTAGGGTTTGTAAGAGAGATTGTAAGAATGTTATCGGTAATCTCTACGGATGATGAAATGACCGAAAGAGCAAAAATGCCTTACTGGATTCTAAAGGAAGCTGAATACAAACTCAACAGAGCAGGGGCTATGCATGAGGAACTATGGGAACGATACAAGAAAGCTAAAGACTCTGGAAACTCTAAGGATATTAAAGAAGGAGTAACGAAGAAAAAATAAACTATAAAAGAGTATCAAGAATTATAAGCCCCTGGGGGAAACTGGGGGCTTTTTTTATTACCATAGATACCACATGGCTAATCAATGTTTATTAATGTTTTAACCATTTGATATCCACTAAGCGGGATTAATATATAACCTATACGGCTAATTAGCCAGTTATTTATCGTTAAATTTATAAGACCGAGAAATATCCCTCCTATAATACAACTGATAATAAATAATAATAATGGTAAATACCATGCAACTGAATATCCATAATAGATTAAGAACCCTAAACCAAACATTCCTGAAATAGAAGAGAAGACCATAAAAAATAATGGATTGGCATATACTCCTTTTGTTACTTCATCTACTTGTGATTTTAGAAATGCGAAAAAAACGGAAGAGCTAATGATTAAAGATATTGGCATCTTTTCGAGCATTATTCATACTTCCCTAACTAAAACAAATCTTAAAAAAAAGATAATGTAAAGTCAACTCTCGCCTCCTGGATCGCTTCCTCGATTTCCTTCGGATGGTCCGCAAGGGTTTCAGCATAATGTCTCTGTTTTCTTGAAATGCCTGTTTCTTCTAACTTTGTTCCCTTATTGGAACAAGGTTTTAAGTCTGTCCTTTTGCCGGATTCTTTCGGTATCGCTTTCAACAATTCCCCCAACTTCGCCTCTGCATATAGCAGTAATTGATAGTTATGATTTTAATGGTAAATGGTACGATATAGCACCAGACACAGTTGATGAAGCCATATACAAATATCTCTGCAAGAATGGCAAGTGAAGTCTATTTTCTAAACATCTTTTGAATGGAATATTGAAGAAGTTAGATGATATCAGACTGACTTAGACAGTGGATAGATTTCAAGATACGGAAATTGAACCTTTACACGATATTACAAAGGCTTACATTTCCTTGCAGATTTACTCTTTTTCTGATCGAAATAGTAATTGTCTAAATAGTATTTAAAATCTTCTTCCGTAACTACGGAGAGTTTTTTCCCCCATTTAAATGTTTTCTTGCGGACTTTTAGTTTCCCTTGTGATATATGATTATACAGAGTTCTTTTCTTTAGACGTGTGATCTTCGCTATGTCGTCGAGGAAATATAACACTCTACGAACATAAATGAATTCTACTCTTAAAATCAAGATTTAAATAACATTTATACTTGAGCTTGCTAAAGATGTCAGACAGAAGGCAGTAGAAACTTAAAGAGGCTGAAGCCCTTGAGAGGATTCTAAAGCCAAAGGCTAAAGAAAAATTAAAAACCCATACAAGTCAGGGTTATCAGAAATCTGAAAAGGCTGTAGACACCCTCAAAGAGACGGCCAAAGCAATCGGCACGTCCCATGATACGCTACACAAAATAAAGATTATAGCAAAAGCATATTCAGGGTAGGGTTATCAGAGAATTTATGCTATAAAGTAATAGAGGTAATATTAACCATATAAGGGGGATAGAATGAGTAATGCAAAAAGTGTGAAATTATTCTTTTTAGGTTTTTTTATTGGTATTATCCTCTCTGTTATAGGTTTCTATATAATAAAACCTTTTGAGCCCAAAAATTTCGAGGATTGCATACTCCATAATATGAAAGAAGGCATGGGCGACCATGCAGCTCAATTTGTGTATATAGCATGCAGTGATAAATTTTCTGAAAAAGAAAAATAGATTGTAATCTGACGGAAGTTTAAGCAACTTACCCGGTTTTGGCCTTACATATAGTAAAGCTCCCTCTTGCTCATTCTAACAATGTTAGAGTATAATTATATATGAAAAAGTGGACACCAAGAGATATAAAAAATTTCAGAACAAGATTTAAAATTACCCAAAAGGAATTAGCTGAGCTTGTAGGAGTAAGAGAAAATTATATTTATCTTTTAGAAAAAGGAGAGAGAAAACCAGGTAAAACTTTGATGTTACTGTTTGGTTATGTTGAAAAGGATTTAAAGAAAAGTAAGAAGTAAAATTAAAAGAAGATAGACTTTCAGGCTATAACAGCGGATACTCCTGATCGCTTTTTTATTGATTGATCAAAAAAGAGTCCACTGAGGAGAGGTGGCAAGAGAATGGAAAAAGACAAAAGAGACGGTAAAGAGAAATATAGGAAGCAAAAGTATACACGAAGATATACAAGAGACCTTGATAGTGAGATAAAAGAATTTGAAAGAAAATTAAAAAAGATTCCTAATAATTCACTAATAGAAACTTATAAACTCTTAATAAAAACTTTCAAAAAGAATCCAGATTTTAGATTTATCTTATTTGCTCCAGAAGCATATAGAAAATACCTAATAGAACTTGGTAAAAAAGGTGCAAATATCGAAATTATTTACGATGCTCTAAAGACTCCAGATATACCCGAGTATCTTAAAGGGGTTCATCCTTTTGGTTTACAGCTTTATGAAGGAGAGTTATCTCCAGAATGGAATCAACAGGTAGAAGAATATAATGAGAAAAAAGTAAAAATGAAAAACAAAGAAAAGGCTTTAAGAGGGGCTATTGGACAATTAACTTCTCTTGAACCTGTTTCTAACCCAGAAAAACGATATAGGAAGGATGAAGTGATTTTTGTTAATGCAAAACTAGTAGAGGTACAAAATGCACTTAAAGAATTTGAAAAGGTATTAGAAATATACCTTGTAAGAAAAGAAGGTATTATTGGCTATCCTCTCAAATGGGGGGTATCAATAGACAAATTAATGGATAAAAAATTCAAACGTGTAACCAGTAGTACACATGGAATTTTGAATAAAAGAATAATAATGCTTGTGGATGAAATGAAAAGAATTGGTTATTCTGATAAACAATCATACGTAAAAACTGCTGAATTATTATTCCTTGCCTTCCCACATATCTATAAAGAAAAAGACCCTGATTTTGTAAGGCAAAAGTATACCTATCACAAAAAATAATAATTTATCTTTTTCCCGAAAAACATCTTTTCTCAATGTAGATTCATTCATATTACTGCCGTAAGATATTCTTAGAAGGTAAGAAAACATTAATCAGAATTAAAAAAGAGGATGCAAAACGAAAAAAAGGCAAAAGAGTATGTTTTAGAAGACGCAACAATGGTTGCATTTCTTCATCTCAAGGGGTTTGAGATAACCCCCTTTAAAAAATCTACTGATAGAGTAGCTTTTATAATCAAAGGCAATATAGAACCTGCTTTAAGTGCTCTCTACGAAAATGAATTTGTAGGGGTACTGGACTTTATAAAATCACTAAAAACTATAAGAGGAAGTATCTACACATTCAAGAATCTGGATTCTAAGGGTACGCAGAGATGAATACCCTTGATCAAGCAAAATATTACCGGCAAAGGGGGTTTTCAATCATCCCACTGAAAGCGAAAGATAAAAAACCCGGTCTCGATTCTTGGAAGGCATTTCAGAATCATAAAGCCGGAGTGGATCAGTTTAAGATATGGTTCGGCGATGGTTCAGAGAGTAACATAGGTATTGTAACAGGTGAAGTATCCGGGATTACAGTTGTTGATCTTGATGGTGAAGAGGCCGTGAAGTTTGCGAAGGAAAACAGCTTTCCACAAACACCTCTTGTAAAAACAGCTAAGGGTTTTCATGCCTACTATAAATATAAAGAAGGAACTCATAATTTTCAAAAGCGTGATGACCTTCCCGGCATTGATCTTAGAAGCGAAGGGGGTTATGTTGTTGCTCCCCCCTCGATACATCCCTCTGGACATCTATATCAGTGGGTTGAAGGCAAAACTCTTGATGACCTACCGCTTGCTGAGTTACCGGAAATAATACTTGCTAAAAATCCAGAGGATAAAACTCCATTGAAAAAGCTATATCAAGGTGTACCTGACGGACAAAGAAACGTATCGCTCACAAGGCTTGTAGGGTCATGGGTGAATGATGGGTTGACGCTTGAAGAATGTCTTGAAAATGCTAATCTGTGGAACTCAAAGAATGACCCGACCCTGCCAGAAAAAGAAATTTATAGCACCGTCAAGAGTATCTTTGAGAAGCATCATAGGGAGAAGGGTAAAGAGGCTGTTTTGACAGAAACTAACGGAAATCCTGTAATTGTCTGTCTTGACTCAGTCGAGGCTGAAGCGGTCTCGTGGCTATGGAAGGGTGTTATCCCTCTTGGCAAAGTCTCTCTTTTCGATGGCGATCCGGGAGTAGGAAAATCCTTGGTGTGTGTTGATCTGGTAGCCAGAACTACTACCACAGGGATTATGCCGGATGGATGCGAAGGGGTACAGGGAGGGGCTGTAATCTTGACGGTAGAAGACGGTTTGGCAGATACCATTGTACCTCGACTTGAATTAGCAGGTGGGGATAAATCAAAGGTCGTCGCCTTGCAGGGAATCAAAAACCCGGAAGGGGCGGTACGCTTCCCTACCGTGGGCGATGTGGTGGCTCTTGCAGAGGCAATCCGCCAGGTAGGAGCAAAACTTGTTGTTATTGACCCTCTAATGGGCTATTTAGGAAAGGGGAACTCCTGGCGGGATCAAGATATGCGTATTGCTTTATCCCCCTTGGTTGATATGGCAGATAAAGAGAAAATAGCTGTCATTGTCATACGTCACCTTAATAAGTCTCAGCATTCAAATGCGATATACCGAGGGGGCGGAAGTATAGGGATCATCGGTGTTGCGAGAGCAGCTTACTTGATCGCAAAAAACCCTGAGGACGGAGATAAGAGAATTTTTGCACCTGTCAAGATGAATTTAGCCCCTATGCCCCCATCCTTGGCTTATGAAATTGAAGATGTAAATGGTTTACCCCGGATATTGTGGAAAGGTACATCAAACCATACTGCCGATGAGCTGTTATCAATCCCGTCCTCTGAGGAAGAAAGATCAGCCTTGGACGAGGCTAAGGATTTCTTGAGAGATATCCTTTCCGGTGGGTCTGTGAGTGCAAAAGAGATAATTAGGGAGTCAAAGAGTCAGGGGATTGCAGAAAAGACTTTACACCGGGCTAAGAAATTACTCAGTGTAACGGTTTCGAAACAGGGATATCAGGGGCAGTGGTTTTGGGGGCTGAAGTCCAAAGGTGGCCAAGAAAACCCAAAGATGGCCAATAAAAATAATGACCGCCTTTGGACTTCTTTGACCACCTTTGACGGTTCTGAGATACTCGACCTTGAGCATGAGACAGACCTTGAGGTGATCGAGTGAGGTATAAGATTTTAGATAATTTCAAGGTGAAGACCTCAAAGGGTGAACTCGAACTACAAGCCGGCCAGGTTATAACCCTTCCAAAGGATAAGGCTATTAGTTTACTCAATGAAGGCAAGATCACCCTGATTGATAAAGAACCCTACAAGGTCTACTCAGAAATCCTACAGGCTTACCTATGGGTGGTTGAGACAGATCAGGATATGCACTCTCTGAGGTCTAATGGTGTCACTGAAGCTATCTATACCCATGATGAGATAAGGGAACTCAAAAACATGGGTAAGGACTCTCTGAAGGAAATACACAAGGTTAAAGAGGTTTTTGAAAATTCAAAGATCATAGAGGTGAATAAAAAGGTTTTTTAATGGCAATGCGGAGAAGAAAAAAGCTTGATATACCGGGTGTTAAAAAACAGGTGATCGGAAGATTGGCAAGGGGCGAAGCCCAAAAAGATATCGCTAAAGATTACAATGTAAGCCAATGCACGATCTCACGTTTTAAAGAGAGAAACCATGATGAGATACAGAGGCAAGCGGAACGATATATTGAAGTCCTTCCGGATATTGCACAACAGGATATGGAAGATATTAGAAAGGGTATTGAGCTTAAGAAATATGTGCATGATAAAACAGGCACGGTTGAATGTCCTATCCGGTATGAGGACAGCGATAATATCAGGTTTTTTCTCAAGCAGTACGAGGACAAGACAGCGGATATAAAGAAATCACTCGGTATCTATTCTTCTCATAATCCCTCACCTGTTTTTGTGAACATCTATCAACAGAATAATGCAAATTTCTTTACCCCTGCTGTCAGGGAAATTCTTGATAAGTACATGGAAGAAGGAAAGAAATTTTTGGATATGGAGGTAATGGAAGATGGGGAAATACAGTCAGAGGAAATACACACCGATGACGAGTGAGAAAGCCAGGGGGTAATTATGAGAAAAATGTTTTTGTTTATTACCCTGTGTACGCTGCTTATATTTTCTTCAGCGTATGCACAGCCGATAGGGGGCGGTCTGATTGAAGGCATAGGGGAAAATGTCTATCTCTCTCACACGAGAGTTGTTTCCGCTTTCTGGTCTACTGGTGCTATGTCAGCGGATGGAACACAATGTGCTGCTCCTTCGGAAGTAACAATCAATTCCGGCCCTAAACAATACACGGTTCTCTGTGCTGATAATGATGCCTCTACCCTTTATGGACATGTTGTTATGCCTGATTCATGGGATGCTGGAACGGTAACTTTTGAACTTGAATACCTCCAGACAGCAGCAGATACAAATGTGCTAAATAGTGATATTGCTTGTATGTGCAGGGGAGCAACGGAAGAAGTCAATAACACATGGGGTACTGAGGTAGCTATTGACGATGCAGCGGTATCAGGTTCAAACAAGGTAGACCATACCACATCGGCAGCAGTTACATGTAATGGGACTTGTGCAGCAGGAGATAGCCTCTGGTGGAGATGGCAGCTTGATGCAACCGGAACAACAACGGCAGTTACTACGCTTCATATTTTGGGTATGAAGATGGAGTACACAATTTCAGGAGGAGATTAATTTATGGAAAAATTATTCGGCTTGATATTTCTTTGGGGGGTATAAATGAGCATAATAAGCGGAGTCAAACAGCCCATATTAGTAACTACCACTTTAGATTTTACTGCCGATATTGAAATAACGGGGACAAGTGTTTTAAACAGGGGGTATACACCGGCTTCTAACGGGAGCAATACGATAGTTACCGTAGGTGAAGCAGAGAGAATCAAGGTATATAAGGCTATCGTGTCCCCTTCGGCTGATATTACAGGGGAGGTTTATCTTAGTGTCGGTTCTACCAAAATCGGTACTGTCCAGAGTCCAAAAGCAGGGGGGCAATATATTCTTGTGTCCTGTTTTCCTGATTTCGAGTATGGGGCTTTGGGAGACGATCTAACCTTGACTTTGCCTTCTGCAACGAGTGTTTCGTTGAATGTTTCATATGAAATTGCATAGGAGATGAGATGAAGGGAAAAGTAAAAATTAGCGGTATGACGGTTGACCTAAAAGACAGCTCGATAGCAAGAAAAGAAGATATTGAGGCCATAGCTGAAATGGAACTCAACAACTGGGATAAGATGAATGAACTAAAAGCCAATATTGATGTTCTGGAAAGTATGTTCAGGGAGGCATTTAAGCCTAAACCGTCTTTAGGCCAGAAGATCAAAGGAGTTTTGAATAAAAGATTATGGTGATAAAGGAGTGATATAATTGCCTTTTGAATTAGTCATACAACCGTCAAGTGCTGATTCGTACATGGATCAATATGTCCTCAATGCAAATAATAACTACGGTTCTCTAACCTATTTAAAGGTAGTATCTCGTGCTTCCAGAAATAATCGAACAGTTTTGAGATTTGACTTCTCCTCACTTCCAGATGGGGTAACAATTACAGATGCGAAATTAAAGATATATTTTTATAGCACATACGGCTGGGGTAGAACATTTTGGGCATACAGACTTACTCAAACAGCCTGGATTGAAAGTGAAGTAACGTGGAACTCTTATAGCACTGGTAATGCGTGGACTACACCAGGGGGGGATTACACAACTGATAACGGAGCGTCTACAACTACCGTATCAGGCTGGAATGAATGGAACGTAACAGCCTTATGCCAATATTTTCAGGAAAACGATAGCGAAGTGGCAAACTTTTTAATAAGAGATGGGACGGAAGACGCTACTCTTGAATGGTCAAATGCCTATTCAAGAGACTATACCACCGATACTTCCCTGAGACCTAAATTGGTTATAACGTATGAAGAAGATATAGCTATTAATTATTTCTTATATACTTGTTTAGATGAATAATAAGTTATTTATATTATTTATATACTTAGGAGTTGATAGGTATGAGCATGGCACACACAGGGAAAAGAACGCAGGGTTGTAAAAGATGAAATGTAAATTCTGTAAAAAGGCCATTGAAACGCCCTTATTTGGGCTTAAGGGTTTCTGCTCGTATGAATGTAAAAAAGCTTATAGAATGGCTTATAAAGCCAGTTGGCAGAGAAAAAAGAGAGTTGTGGACACTAAGGGTGGCTATATAGGTATTAATTCCCAAAATGTGGACACTGCAAACCCGCATGAAAAGCCAACCTACAAAGGCGAAAAAAGCAGTCTGAGACCTCTTGAGGGTAAATTTTCGGATTTTGGGGGCAAAGAGTACTATAAATTAGCACAAAAGCACTGTTGCAATTTCGAGATCAGGGAACAGGAAGGATACTGTATTACTCTATCCGAACCTATCACACGTTTTAAGGTGAAGTGCAGCGAGTGTAATCTTATGCAAGGGTTTTTGTTAAGTAAAAGTGAAGGCTGAATTAGAGCAGGCGGATATAAAGCTGATTGCAAAAGAAATAGCAGAGATGTTGAAACCCTTACTTGTAAACAATGGGAAGTCTGAGGAAGATATTATTTTTGATGTCCCTAAACTTGCTAAGTACCTCAACGTATCAACTAAATGGGTTTATGAGCGAACACAATTCAAGGAGATACCTCACAGGAAAATAAAAGGTCTCTTGAGATTCAGGAAAAAGGATATAGACAAATGGATTGATTCTCACAATGTACCTTCCGTTGATACTCTTGAGAGGATTTCAAGAATTGCTAAAAGAACACGACCATAAGATTATATGTCTGATAACCTAAGCAAAAACCCTTTAAAAATAAACCACTTGCAAGACAGTGTGCTCTAAATTGTGCACTAAAAAACCTCTTGACAATGTTAACTAAGTTAGCATATAATTTAATCATGAGGGAGTGGACACAAGAGGACATTAGTAAATTAAGGCAGAGGTTGAAACTTTCTCAAACAGCCTTTGCAGCCCTCTTAGGTGTTACTCGTATCTATGTTTACTATTTAGAAAAGGGGGTGAAAAGGCCGGGCAAGACTTTAACGCTTTTGTTGGACTGCATTGAAAAAGAAAAAGGAAAGGGGGTGAAAAAGAGACATGGCAAGGCATAAAGGCATTTACCTGAGAGGCAGCAAATACTGGATTCGCTATGCTGGTCTTGATGGTAAGGTAATCAGGGAATCTTCTCACAGTGAAAAGTTTAGAGAGGCCGAAGACTTACTTATCAAGAGAAAGCGGTCTGTAAAAGAAGGTAAACAACCTGAGACTAAAAAGATAGCTAACCACACTTTCAATGAACTCGTTACAGAATATCTCAAATGGGTTGAAAGACAGAGGGGATACAAACAGAAAGAGAACATCATAAACCAGTTAAAAGCCGTGTTCGGTAACTTACCATTGAGACGGTTTACCACTATGTTGATTGAGCAATTTCAAACTGAGAGACTACAGAAGGGGAACAAGAAAGTAAAAATAGGAGAGAAAGAGATTTATTTACCTAATAAACCTGCTACAATTAACAGGCTCTTAGCTACACTCAAACATATGTTTACCAAAGCGGTTGACTGGTACATGGTAGAGGAAGAAACCTTGAAGCGTGTTAGAAAGGTTAAGCTTTTCAGGGAAAACAACAGACGCTTACGGTATCTCTCAAAAGAAGAATGTCAGAACCTTACCAACGCCTGTGATACTCATTTAAAGCCTATAGTGATAACTGCGCTCAATACTGGTATGCGTAAAGGTGAAATCCTCAATTTACAATGGTCTAATGTTGATCTCAAACATGGCTTTATCCTGTTAGACAACAGCAAGAATGGAGACCGGAGAGAGTTACCGATTAACAAAACCCTGGAAGCTACTTTCCTTGATAGAAACCTCATAAGACGTATTGATGTGCCTTATGTATTCTATGACACGTCTACAGGTAAACCTTACAAGGATATTAAAAGAAGCTTCAAGACCGCCTGCAGAAGATCAGGTATTCAAGATTTCCATTTCCACGATCTGAGACATACCTTTGCAAGTCATTTAGTTATGTCCGGTGTAGACCTAACCACAGTAAAGGAACTATTAGGACATAGAACACTCACTATGACATTAAGGTATGCTCATTTAGCGCCTGCTCACAAAGTAAAAGCAGTACAGATATTGGATAGCAGAATAAATGAAGTGCACAAAAAGTGCACAATTTCAGCAGTTAACAATTAATTTTAAGGAGTTTCCATCAATGGATAGAGAAGCTGAAAAGTTTGATAATTCAAGGATTTTTATGATACATTACATACCTGATGCGCCCATAGCTCAGCTGGATAGAGCGACGGACTACGAATCCGCAGGTCGGGGGTTCGAATCCCTCTGGGCGCGCCAGAAATATCTGCTATTTCAGATGAGGGATAAGAAACGCTGGCACAGCAAAACGTTTTTATTTGATACTTTTTCTTTTCCTGTCAACAAATTCCTTTAAACAGCGCGAAACCCTTTGAATCCCGTCTGTTTGCGGTAAATGAGCCATCATCCTCGATAGATAATCTCTCTCGGAAAACAACTGAAAAGAAGGCGCGAAATTCAGATCATATAGCCATGACAGCTGAAGGAGCTTGAAGTCATTCAATGTCTTTATCTTTGAAAGAGATACAATCTGTTTATCAGAAACGCACATGAGGACGTCTTCTGAATACCCGGGGATATCCGGCAACCCGAGACTGACCGCAGATGCCCTGTTTTCCTCTGGACTTTCATAATATTCTATAAAAACACGCCAGATATCCAGTTTATCAGCATCACGTATGAGTTTGATAAAAAAAATTATTTCGGCATTTTCTTTTTTTGGTATTGAAAAGGCGTTGTGAAATTTTACTGCTTCGACTATTAACTCCTGCTCGTTCCCTGGAAGTGAACGGAGGATACCCTCTTTGAGGAGTGTTCGTGCCCCCAGGAGTCCGTGATTAACCGATATACTGTCCCTGAAAGTTTTATATTGGGCATACTGCGGGAATCTGCCGATGTCGTGAAACAGTGCTATCGCTTCAGCGAGCATGATTTGATGACCATCGAGCGAAAGTCTTTCTGCAATCTCAATGATATTCTCGCATACCCGGGCAGTATGGTGTTCTTTAAGTAAGATATTTTTCTGGTCTTCGTTATCAGGTGAGTAAAAGGATCTGCAGTAATCCGAGAGCCATTTTTTAAAGAAGATCAGATCATCATTTGTCATACATATTCCCAGCATTGTAATTGTATCATGTTGTGCAGGAATCCGGGTTACTATAGTTTGGGAAAATTAAAATGGATAGCGAGCGTATTTCCCGTGGTCTATCCATAAAATCGTATTTTGTCATTGTCCGGCTTGCTTGCCCGCCGTCCTTTTGGAGGGACCGGACAATCCAGAACCTATTGAAAAAGCTGGATTCCCTCCCCCGACTTGATCGGGGGATAGAGTCGTGGAATGGCGCACCATCTGAACAGCAGTTTATACACAGACACTAAATAGTCTGTGCTGCATTCAAGGAAGGGAAACGCTTATGCTAAATGATTTTTCGGGGAACCTTCATATAGAATAGGAAGATGCGGGATGATGAAAAAGACATCTACTTCATGAGGATTGCCCTTAAGGAGGCTCAATATGCTTTCGATAAAGGGGAAGTCCCTGTTGGCGCAGTGCTCGTCAGGGGAGAAAAAGTTATCGCTAGGGCGCATAACAACAGGGAGGCATCAAAGGACCCGACTGCCCATGCAGAGGTCCTTGTGCTCAGGGCAGGAGTCAATGAATATCCAAGCTGGCGCCTGACAGATGCTGTCATTTACGTGACAAAAGAACCGTGCATCATGTGTGCCGGCGCAATGCTCAATGCAAGGCTCGGGAGGCTTGTCTACGGGTGCAAGGATGAAAAAGGGGGAGCCGTCGACAGCCTTTATCCTTTGCTTTCCGACAAAAGGCTTAACCACCAGGTAGAGGTGACATCGGGAGTTCTCGAAGAAGAATGCATTGAGATATTACAGAAATTCTTTCAGTCAATGAGGGTACCTGAAAAACCTTGAACCTGTTCTATTGAAAGAGACGCCTACCTTAAGGAATGTATATTTTTTAAGCGAAACCAGCTAGGAAAAAATTACCATGGGGCATGCACCTGCATGCCCCATAGGTAGGTTTAATTATTAATGTTTGCCTTTTCCCGGATGTTGGTTTGATACTAGGACCGTATCTTTGCCATGACAGTAAGAGCAGTCCATCTTGCCCTGCTGAGCCGGGAAGACACTTGTGGCACTTGTGTTATGACAGCTCATACACTGAGCGGTAGCAGCAGGCAATTCAAGCTCGCTTGCTATGCCGTTGAGTAATCCGGCCGTGAATGCTGCTACGTCAGCACATACCTTTGCACAACGGTCAGTTTTGTGGGCAGTTGCATAGGGAGTCGTATCAGTGAAAAGTACCCCAGCGGCCTCGGCCCACTTGCTGACAGACGCGTGACAGAGAGGGGAATCGGCTACTGTATATGCCAGGACCTCATTATCAGCCATGGGAATCGGTGCAAAGCTTTCATCCCATCCGTAGGTCGGGTCTAACTGGAGATCACGCAGACCCCTGCACGGGAACTCAGTCTGGCAGGCATATAACATTATCTGCTCATTGAAGCCCATCACTCCCATAAGATTGCAGACCGCGCAAGCTGCATTGGGGACCCCGCAGAGGCTGCCAAATGAACTCACACCCCCACCACCATATTTATACCAGCTTGTGGCGCCTGTAGGCACAACGTCCCAGTCCGTATCAGTAGATACAGGCGGGTAAGTATATGGATCAGCGCCTAATGCATATTTGATTGCCTCTATCAGACCAGAGGCGACTGCGTTCATTCAACCGCCTGATTTAAAGTAATGGCGCCAGGCGAATTTCCTTGCCAGGTTTTGATCAATCAGGCTCGTCGGGCGCGGCATATAGCCGGGCAACGCAGCATGGGCCTTGGTTGGTTTTATAAGTGAGCCACCGATGCTTCCTGCTATTACTCCGCCGACAATGGCACTAGCGCCACCAATAAGAAATTTCCTCCGGGAAAGATCTACATCCTTTAACATTGTGTTTCCTCCTTTATAAGTTTTCGGTTACTGGTTTCGATTCCATGAAAACTTACAAGGAGGACACCTTAGTGGTTTGAAACAAAATTTGCGAGAGGAACTCTCCCTTACCCTGAATTTTCGAATTCACTTGCGCATTTTTCTCACCACCTTTCAACGAAGCACATTGTTTATTCAATAAATGGACCTTAAAACCTTACCTTGCCTTGTATCTTGATAAGTGAGTTTTACACTGTCTCCTGTCTCTATCCCGGTCAAATCAAGAGACCCCATATTGAAAGCAACATCATCTATAAATACAGTTCCTGAACACCAATCGATGTTCGTTACTTTTCCTTGCACAGGACCTTTAATATCTTCTGAATCGCCAGTCAATGCAGCTTCATTGGTTGGTGTTCTTGGAGGCAGTCTTGCAGGGTCATAAAATGGCTTTCTGCTTGTAATTCTGGCGGGTCCGCTGTTTTTCTTACTGAGCACATGAATGGACGCTATGACTTTGCCCTGAGTTGTTTCTTCGTACATGAGTTCCACAAGGTCGCCTGTATCTATTTTCCCCGGTAAATCAAGAGACCCGGTATTAAAAGGATCGTCATCTATGAATACCGTCTTTGAACACCAGTCAATGTTGCCTACTTTTCCCTGTATAGGGCCTTTGAGGTTTCTTGTGACACCAGCTAATGCAGCCTCATGAGACGATGTTCTTGGAGGCAGTCTTGAAGGATCATAAAACGGCTTATCGCTTTTTATTGTATAGGGCCTGCCTTTTTTCCCGCCCGGTGTATCCCAGAGTGCCAGGACAATGACAATGAGGGCAACGAGAAACAGGGCTCCCAGCAAGTAAACAGTTTTGGCACTGCCGGAATTTGTTTTTATGGTCATATTTTTTATAGAAAAAGCTGGATTATCTTTGATACTTTCACGATGTCCCGGCCTTGGCTAGCGCACTCCCCTTTTAGTAAGAACCTTTATAAATCACTTCCAGGTAATATAGGCCCCTGGTCGTCAGAGGATACACTGATCTGTTTTATTAAATCTGTACTTTACAGAGAATAATGATATGGCAAAAATAACAGATACATATTGGAATGTCAGTGATTAAAATCACACATTTTTAATAAACTAAAACATGGCTTACAATGTATGGTAGAACACCAGTGTCCAAAATAAATTATTAATTCAGCACTTTGCCCATTTTTCTGAAGTTTTTTACATCGATGCCGGAAAGGAGCAATAAAATGAGAAGGAAGATTATGATATGATTTTTAAAGAAAGGTAAGATATTATATTGCTCGGAAAAAGAAAAATTGGAGAGGTGCCGGAGTGGTTGAACGGGGCGGTCTCGAAAACCGTTGTGGGGGTGACCTCACCCAGGGTTCGAATCCCTGCCTCTCCGCCAGAGCGTTACGAATATTTGCTTAAGGAAGAAAGGTTGTCAATTTAATTTTCACAGGATTTTATAGTTTTAAAATTGCTACAATACTGAGAATTCATCTCTTAGGCCCAAAGGAGAAAAGATGGCTAAAAAGAAAATGCGTGATATCGAACAAGAGTATCCTAAAAAACAATTTATTGGAAAATTGCGAAGATTAGCGGATTGCATTGAAAACGGTAAGAAATTCAGAATTCAGATAGCCGGGGAAAGAATTACAATACCTCCACAAGCGGTTATTAATATTGAGCATGAAATAGGAAGATAAACGGAAGAAATAGAATTTCAATTGAAGTGGAAAATTGGTGAATGAAAATAATAATCTACTACAAGCAACAATCTATATTAAATCTTCAACTAGTCATTTTTAAAATCTAATAATGTATGGTTCAAGCGGCAATAATGACAGAGGAACTTTTAAGGATGAGAATTAAAAAATTAAACGTTTTGATCTCGGAAATTAATACAGAGACCCAAAACGTCTTACAAAATGAAATTGGACAGTCCGCAGTTGAATATTCAGCCCTTCTTGGCCTTTTCAGTTCTGTAGGTATCTCAATAGATAATCCGCTCATTGCAGTCATAATAATAATTTCAATAATAATAGTTCTTTCCGTTTTACTTGTCTGGAAACTAAAATATTTTATACTGGCTGTTATTTTTCTTTCTTTACTTTTTGCCGGATTAGTCTACTTTCGCCGTTAACTTGATCCATGCAATTTACTTTTTAACGGGTCTTAGTTGTCCTTTCCGGATTAAATGGAAGGCGAGCGTATTCCCCGTGGTCTTGCCACGGGTGTTTTCGCCACGGCGGATCCGCCTGAGTGCGGAAGCGGGCGGATAGAAATAATAAAGAATTCCTTACATTAATCCCGAAAAAATTCGGGACTGCAGTCTTGCCGCAGGGAGTCTTCAATAGGCTGTTAATTCCTCGCATTTTTTTATTCAAATGGAAAATCATCGCCTGATTTTTTGGGTTTTATGCCGGAAATTGATAGAACTTTATTGTCTAAGCGAAACTTTGTTGTTTAAGCGAAACTTTATTGTCTCCGGACAAGGACAACAAATATGCTCATCTTGGTGTCCAGACCTTCCCCTTGTCGATAATGTGTTCGACTGTCCAGCCTCTTTTATTGAGTTCCCGTGAAATCCATTTCCTGTGGCATTTCCATGGAAAACGCTCTGCGCAGATGATGACCGAGGTCTTTGCTTGCGCTATGGATTCCAGTTTATCGATCCCATCCGTAAATGCCTCTGTAATGGTGTAAGCGATGTATCCGCCTTTTCTGAATCCTCCGAGCTCTGACCCGAGGAAGTGGTATTCAATACCTTCACGTTTGAGGAGGGGCTCGAGATTTTCACGTCTGAAAATGGGGATTCTACTCCTCGGAAAGCTACGCACGTCGATGACCGATCGAATATCATAGGAAAAGAGGATTTCAATAAAGTCCTCTTCAGTCCTCCTGTCTGTCCCCAATGTGTAGATAATTTTCAAGGTTTTGCGGATAATTATATCACGGTTGGAGATTTATCAAATCTTTCATCATGAAGGTAGCAGAATTTTGTTCTCGAAGCCACATAGAAAGGAATTCATTGCGAGATATCAGACCACTGGTTTGTTTCTTCCGAATTATTCAATAGTATTTTGCTAAAATATTGACATTTCTATTGGGAACAAAAATTTCAAAGGTTTATATGAAAGGTAGTGAAAGAACAAAAAAACAGTTATTGGATGAATTGGTTAAATTGCGTCACCGAATTGCTGAGTTTAAGATAGCAGAAAAACAGCGTAAGAAGGCAGAGGATTTATTAAAAAGCATCGAAGCTGAGAGTAAACAGGCCGAGGAGGCGCTGAAGGCATCAGAAACTCGATATCGGCGGCTCTTTGAAACAGCTCAGGATGGCATATTAATTCTTGATGCAAACACTGCGCAGATAACTGACGTTAATCCATTCTTGATAAGGATGTTGGGCTATTCTCATAAGAATATTTTGCAAAAGAAACTCTGGGAAGTCGGTCTTTTAAAAGATATTGAGACATCCAGAAATGTCTTTTCAGAATTACAGAAAAAAGGCTATGTTCGCTATAAAGATTTGCCGCTTAAAACAAAAGACGGTCGAACCATTGATGTAGAATTTGTGAGTAACGTCTATCTTGTCAACATGAAGAAAGTTATCCAATGCAATATACGTGATATCACGGAGCAGAAGCGCTTGGAAGAGAAACTTAAAAAACTTTCTACCAAAGATAATCTGACTGGATTTTATAACAGAAGAAAATTTAAAGAAATCATAAGAATAGAAATAGAAAGAGTTAAGAGATATAATCAGCCATTATCAATACTAATGTTTGATGTTGACCACTTTAAAAAAGTAAATGACAAATATGGACATGCTGCTGGTGATTATGTGTTAAAAACCATAGCGCATATTGTTAGAAAGAATATAAGAAAAATAGACTATTTATTCAGATGGGGTGGTGAGGAATTCCTGATACTTTCATTAGAAACCCAATTAGACAAGGCGCATGCATTGGCAGAGAGAATAAGAAAGGCAATAGAAAGCCATAAGTTTAAAAAGGGTAGAAAAGTAACAGTAAGTTTTGGAGTAACAGAGTTCAATGAAAGAGATACACAGGATAGCTTTATAAAAAGGGCAGATGATGCCATGTATAAGGCAAAGGAAAAAGGTAGGAATCGTGTTGAAGTGAGATTCTAAACTCAAGTACATATCATTTAATAGAACATTTTCTCTAAGCATAAATTTCATGCAGCTTTGTGTTCCATATCTCAACTATGTAAAATAAAAAAAGAAACTGTAAATAACAAGCAACTATGATAAGATTTTTAGAGATATGCAGAAACTATATAATCACTAGTTGGCCTTCAGTGCAAACAAGATATGCAAAACCAGAATCGGAGACACAAGAGCGCGCCTCACGGCGAGAAGTTGACTGACAACAAGAAAGGGTACATAAAATGGGTGACAAAGGCGGCAAGAAGGATAAGAACAAGATGCAGAAACAGAAGATAAAAAAACAGGAGCAAGAGGCAAAAAAGAAGCGGGATAAGCAACAACCAAAAAACCCGTAACAGGAATCAGAATTCAAACGCTCGAAGACCAGAATTCCTGATGAAGTTCGATTCCTGATAATTCCCTTGGGGCCACTATCCTCTTTTATATTTTTTACCGTAGAAGGCGCATTTTCAAGTTTACAGGAAAAAAGAACAGATAGGTGCACCAAGCAATTATACAGAGTGTCATAAAACTTTGCTCATAACACGCTCACATAGACTGTCATTCCGGCTTGCCCGGAATCTTTCCGATAGCTTCAGGGAAGGATTCCCGACGCGCTTCACTTGCGGGAATGACATGCGCTATTATTTATGACGTTATGTATAGAAATGTGAGGCAATTTATCTCTTCCTAAAAACGCACCAAATGGAGTCTCAATAAGCATGAGCAAAACACATAGTACAACTGTAAAAATCACGACCACTGTTGATTACCATTTCAGATATATACTTCCAGTCGTTACCACCCTTGTGCGAGTTGCCGCCTTAATGCACGATTGACATATCATTGCTGGTTTCAGGGATATAGTTGTAATTTGCCACATCTTTGTATTACTATAGATAGGCTAATAAATCTTACCATTCAGTCATACCTGATCATTAACCTCCAGGCATCTCTGAAAAAATTACCATTTAATAGACCAGGAGAACTATGCCAATAAAGACAAAACTTGAAAAACTGACAGTACTGCAGGTATCAACACTTAGCCAGCCGATCAGGCCAGATCTTGGGTATGGACCCATAGAAACAGTCATCTATAATATTGATAAAGGACTCCATTCTTTAGGTCACAGGTCAATCGTTGCCTGTTCAGGTGATTCCAGAGTCTCAGGGGAACATTACGTAACTGTTGATCGCAGCATCGGTAAGTATTGTAGCGACGACACCCCGAAACAGCGTAAAACCACGAATATGCACCTTTCAATGGCATTGTGTAGGGGAAGGATGGGCGATATTGACGTCATACACATGCATGATGCAGACGCGGTCGAGTTCATGTATGACGTTGCATTCAGCATGCATGTACCAATTGTGATGACTCTTCACGTGCCCGCAAAAGAAAGCTCGTTGGAGGGAGCTTACCAGCGCTGGTGCAATCCTCTGTCATCTCCCCTGGTGTATTGCGCTTCGATAAGCGAATATCAGAAAAGACAGTATAATGGCTTGGTAAACACAGCGAATGTTGTTTACCACGGCATTGATGTTGAAAAATACCCTGTTAAAAAGGAGCCGGACAAGGGAAGCTATTTATTCACCATTGGCAGGATAACCCGTGACAAGGGACAGGATAAGGCCATAGAACTTGCAAAGAAGACAGGTTCTAAACTTATCATTGCAGGTTGTATCCAGAATAAGATCGCAGACAGGGAGTTTTTTGCAGGCTTGAAGAATTCTATAGACCTGTCGGTTGACGTCGGCAAATATCCTGTTGATAATGATTATTATAACAGGGTAATAAAGCCGTTATTGGACTGTGACAAACAGATTATCTACATCGGAGAAATCAGTAGCGAGCATAACAGGCAATGGTACCGGCATGCTCGAGCCACCTTATTCCCTATACAATGGGGTGAGCCATTTGGACTTGTCCTGATCGAGTCAATGGCATGCGGCACGCCAGTTATTGCATTCAATAGAGGTGCAGTTCCTGAAATAATGCTGGACGGAAAAACAGGGTTCGTGGTAGATTCCATGAATGATATGATTGGGGCAGTTGACCACATCGACTCTATCGATCCTCGTGAATGCCGGAGACATGTACAAAATAATTTCTCTATAAGAAATATGGCCTATAAATATTCAGCGTTGTATCAACAGACAGTCAACGATCATAAAATATCAGGCAGCTACAGCAAAGTTTCAACCAGCTATCTTTCGAAACCCCTCCACGATGCGAGGATAGCCATATAGGAAAACATGCCCAAAGACATTCCCGTAAGCAATGGCAACCTTCTTTTTAACTTTGATTCCGATTACCAGATCAGGGATGTATATTTCCCCTTTATAGGCCAGGAAAACCATTCAAAGGGGAACCCATTTAGGTTTGGTGTATGGGTAGATGGACGATGCTCCTGGATGGGCCCGGAATGGGAAAAGGACCTCAGATATTATGATGACAGCCTCGTGACTAATGTCTTTTTGAAAAACAAGGCCTTGGGTTTGGAACTGCGCTGCTCTGACGTGGTCGATATATACGTGAACATATATATAAAAAAAGTCGAGGTAACAAATCTGAAGGAGAAGGAGCGTCAAGTGAAGCTCTTTTTCAGTCACGACTTTCATCTTTATGGCAATGATATCGGGGACACAGCTTATTTTGATCCACGAAGCCGCTCCATTATACACTACAAAGTCAATCGGTATTTTCTCATTGGTTGTTCTGCGGCCGAAAAGTGCGGCGTGGATCACTACGCCTGTGGAGACAAGGAGGTGCCGGGAAGGGAAGGAACATGGAAAGATGCTGAGGACGGCGAACTCAGCGGGAACCCAATTTCCTGGGGCTCTGCTGACTCTACAATCGGAATATCGCTGCAATTGCCGCCGGGCGGGAAAGCAGAAGCTTTTTACTGGGTGGCTGCAGGCATGCTTTACCATGAGGTGGCTCAACTCAACAATGAAGTGATAGAGAAAACGCCGACAGAACTGATCAAAAGGACGTCGAATTACTGGAAAGCTTGGGTCCAAAAAGAATCCAGATCTTTTGGAGATCTGCCCAAAACGGTCACTGACATTTTCAACCGAAGCCTCCTCATCTTGAGAACACAGATCGACAACCGGGGGGCGATCATTGCAGCAAATGACTCGGATATAGTCCGTTTTGGAAAAGATACATATTCTTACATGTGGGGCCGAGATGGGGCCTTCGTAGCCGCTGCATTGGCAAAGGCCGGTTATACGCATGTGTGCATGAAATTTTTCGATTTTTGTGCCCGTGTTCTCTCTGAGGAAGGGTATCTTTACCAGCATTACAATCCTGATGGATCACTGGCCAGCAACTGGCATCCATGGTTAGTGGATGGAAAGGCAGCGCTTCCCATACAAGAGGACTCAACTGCTTTGATTCTCTGGGCGCTCTGGATGCACTTTGAGAGTTCGAAAGACGTAGAATTCATCAGACCACTCTATGACAAGCTTATTAAAAAGTCTGCCGACTTTTTGGTAACCAACCGCGATCCCGAGACTAAACTGCCCATGCCCTGCTATGATCTCTGGGAAGAGCGTTTCGGAGTACACTCCTTTACTGTTGCATCAGTAATTGCCGGTCTCAGGGCGTCAGCGAATTTTGCAAGAGTCTTTCGAGATACTTCCCTGGCAGAGAAATATGACAAAGTGGCCGAACAAATAAAAGAAGGGCTTACCAAGTATCTGTACCATACTGGTCTGAAGAGGTATGCCCGCTCCGGTTACAGAAAAGATAAGGGTTATGAACTCGATAAAGTGATCGATGTCAGTCTTTTGGGACTCACGCTTCTGGGAGCATTACCTCCCAGAGATTTACGGATGGGTGAAACAATGGAGGCAATACATAAGAAACTGTGGCTCAAAACCCCTGTTGAAGGCTGCGCCCGATACCAGAATGATGTTTATCAACGGCCGAGCGACAGCCCGCCGGATATTCCGGGCAATCCCTGGTTTATCTCAACGCTCTGGTTAGGAGAGTATTTTATAGCCCGGGCCGAAAGTCTACAGGAACTTCGCGAGGCACTTCCTTACCTTGAATGGTGTGGGAGGAATGCTCTTCCTTCTGGTGTGCTTGCCGAACAGGTGCACCCTGTAGACAGTTCTCCTCTCTCTGTTTCACCTCTTACCTGGAGCCATTCCGCTTTCGTATGGACAGTATTACAATACATAGAAAAATTCAATTCGTTTGAAAATAATAATGGTGTTTGAGGAAACCAAGCTCTAAGATTTAAAAACACACGTAACATTTATATAAAACTACAGATTGTTGTGAAGAAACTCTAAAAATTATCTGTAAAAAACCAGTCCAAATGCTTATGGAGGTTGATATGAAAGCACTTATTGAACTAATGGCAAAGTATCTGGTAGATAAGCCGGAGGAGGTTACAGTATCTGCGGTAGACGGAGAAAGAACCGCTATTTTTGGATTGTGTGTTGCTAAAAGTGATATTGGGAAGGTTATCGGAAAGCAGGGAAATACAGCGCATGCTATGAGAACGATACTAAGTGCTGTCGGTGCTAAACTCGACAAGCGGTGTGTTCTTGAAATATTGGATTAAACTGGATGATACCTAAAAAATAAGGAGTTTAAGGAATTTATGGAATTTCACGATTTTAATTTACACCCCAAGGTTGCAGCTGGGATAACATCAGCGGGCTATGTCTCACCGACGCTGATCCAGGTACAGGCGATCCCGCCTGTCCTTGAGGGGCGCGACGTTGTGGGCCTGGCACAGACCGGCACCGGCAAAACCGCCGCTTTCGTACTACCTATTCTGCATCTCCTGATGCAAGGGGGGCTTCGGCATGTGAGGGCCCTCGTCATAGCCCCAACCCGCGAACTTGCCGAGCAGATCCATGAAGCAATCGGCATTCTAGGACGGCAGACCCGTCTCCGGAGCGTAAGCATATATGGCGGCGTGAGCATGAACCCGCAGATAAACAAACTGCGCAGCGGCGTCGAGATCGTTGTTGCTTGCCCAGGTCGTCTGCTCGATCACATTAATCGCGGTATGCTAAACCTGTCGCATCTGGAAGTACTCGTTTTGGATGAGGCGGACCGGATGTTCGACATGGGGTTCCTGCCAGATATCAGGAAGATCATCACGCACACGCCGGCCAAGCGCCAGACGCTTCTGTTCTCGGCAACCATGCCAGATGATATCCGGCGTCTTGCCCGCGAAGTCCTGCGTAAACCAGTCACCGTACAAGTAAATCCTTCCGCACCGGCAAACACAGTTGCACACGCCCTATACCCTGTTGATCAGCACCTCAAAACTGCGCTCCTTATTGAACTGCTGCGCCATACCGACACGGAGTCTGTCCTGATCTTTACTCGTACAAAGCACCGCGCAAAACGCTTAGGACAGCAGCTGGAGAAGGCCGGCTACCGGGCAGCCTCGCTACAAGGGAACCTGTCGCAGAACAGGCGTCAGGCAGCCCTCGACGGATTCCGCGAAGGTTTTTATCAAGTCCTTGTTGCGACCGACATTGCAGCCCGCGGGATCGATGTCTTACGCATATCCCACGTCATCAACTACGACATGCCGGATACAATCAACGCATATACGCACCGGGTAGGCCGTACCGGCCGGGCTGAAAAGACCGGCGATGCCTTATCGTTCATTACCCGTGAAGACGAGGACGTTGTACGCAGTATCGAATGCGTCCTCGGCGAAAAGGTGGAGCGCCGCATGATGAAGGGATTCGATTATAAGAAAAAGGCACAGGTGCGCGATACAGAGTTTCGCTTCCCTCCGCGCGAACCACAACGCAGCCGTAAGCAGAACAATCCGGGACCATACATATACAATACTGCCACCCCTGTACCCCGGGGTTCTACCACTTCAACGATACGTAACTACCGACCTCATAAACAGACTTTGCACAGAAGATAGAATCTATTCAGATTGAAAATAAGAATGCAGAGCACGCAAAAAAAGTGATGAAGTTGCTATCAAAGCAAAGGAAACTGCAAGGGAGCATGATGTAGTCTATGAAGTGGTGGAAGCTTGGTTTGACGATTATCTGATAAATACAAAACTGTAATAGGGTTATTTTAAGGAGATAGCTTTGAGAGAACGGGATATTTTTGATGAGATCATAGATTTAGGTAAGAGGCGTGGAACGCTTACTTATGATGAGATAAACGATGCCTTTCCTCCAGAGTTTGTTTCGCCTGCAGAACTATCAGACTTTATGGATCTTTTACAAAATATTGGGATTAAAGTTATAGATCATAAGGAACTCTGCACTGACGATGAAGAAGGTTTAGAGGAAGAGGAGGAAGAGAAGTATGAAAAAACAAATGACATTGTTCAATCATATTTCCGCTCCTTAGGGAACATTTCAATACTTAAAAGGAATGAAGAAGTGGAGCTCGCGAAGAGATTGGAAGAAGGAAAAGAGATAATTAAGGGGATAGTTATAGCACTGCCTTCATACAAGAAAATCGAAGCGAGTTTAGATGGCAAAAACGAAGATGACCTGAACAATGCAGAGGAAGATAAAACAGACCAAGTTCTTGAAATGAGTTTGAAAGCACTTGACAATCTCATGATAAAAATAGAAATAGCGGACAGAAAGATTGCGGTATATGGGACTTTAAAAGATCTAAAAAAATTGATACATGAAAAAAAGAAAAAAAATATTAATCCTATAAAACTTCACGCTATTGCAAAAGAAGTTCAGAACGAGTATAAGCAAGTTGAATCAGAGGTTGGGGTCAAGATTGACGAATTGAAGTCCAAGTGGGATAGAATAGCCAAAGCAAGAATCCTTATCAGCGAAGCAAAAAACGAGTTAATAACTCGAAATCTGAGATTGGTAGTGAATATTGCTAAGAATTATCTTGGAAGAGGTCTTTCTTTTCTTGATCTCATTCAGGAAGGTAATATTGGTCTTATGAAGGCTATAGATAAGTTCGACTATAAAAGGGGGTTCAAGTTCAGCACCTATGCAACATGGTGGATAAGACAGGGAACAACGAGGGCATTAATTGATCATACAAAGACTATCAGAGTTCCTGTACATATGATGGAATTTTATAACAAGGTTTCTAAGGCTTCCGGAGAACTTATATCACTGAGTGGAAGAGAACCCAGCAAAGAAGAAATTGCTGAGAGATTAGGAGTTCCTACTAAAAAAGTCGAGGATATATTAAGGGTAATACAGGATCCGATAGCTCTTCAAGCTCCCGTTGGAGATGAGGGTTCAACAATTGAGGATTTTATTAGTGATAAAAATAGTCCTACACCATACTCCGATACAGAACGAAATAATGGCACTGAATATATACTGAGGATTCTTAATACTCTAACACCAAGGGAAGCGGAGGTTATAAGAATGAGATTTGGGATAGGGCTAGATAGAGACCAAACTCTCGAGGAAGTAGGGAAACACTTTTCTATTACCCGTGAAAGGGTAAGGCAAATAGAAGCAAAGGCACTGAGAAAACTGAAACATACACATAGACGCAATGAATTGAAGGTATTAATCGGTTAATATTTTATTCAAATAAAACAGATATAATCTTCACTCAGTAAAAAATATCCAAGGTGCGTAACAGATGAAGTAATATTTCAAGATTTGCTTGTAGATCATTTACTGTTCAAAAGCAATCCACAGCATAGCATTGCCTATCAACAATGCTCCTCCTATAGTCATGCTGAGATGAAACTTATGTTCATCCAGGTATATTTTTTCAACATGCATGTATTCTCTCATTTTATTAACCTTCAATCCTTATTAATATATTACATGTTACCGGTGTCGAGTCTGATATCATCTTTTGCAGGAAAAATAGAGAATGATAGTAATGATGAGCAAGATAAGCGCGATGTTGCCCACAGTTTCTGTTAGATCCCAGAAATCTCCTTGCTTACATGAAAGAGTTTTGTATCTAACAGTGAAGGTGCAGTGACGGCCGCATTTTATTCTTTAATTTCAAAGATTTACAGCATAAATTGGCGTGGTTAAGCCATTTGATTTTCTCTTTAAAAACAAAGGGTATGGTAGGCGATGCTGGTTTCGAACCAGCGACCTCTTCCGTGTGAAGGAAGCGCTCTCCCCCTGAGCTAATCGCCCTTAACAGCATATAAAATAACATTTTTCCTGTCCCCATTTCCATCATATTTGGCTAGGGGTTTTTGTTAATGACTCTTCCAAAATATAGTGGAAGCAGCGGGAGAGAATGAGATTTAAATAAGGGGGGAGTTAAAAAGTGAAAAAAAAGCAGGCAGGTCGTGCAGTGATATAAAAAAACGGAGTTATTTTATATGTTTTAAAATAATACTTGCTAAATCCTCAATCGCTATATCATCCTTCTCAACAGGTACTGATACAAAGACATGTGCATCATCGTATGTATGCATGCCTTTAAAATGGGTTGTACCAAAAATACTATCTCTATTTACTGCGCCCTTAAGGTCAAAACCATAATTCGGTAGGAGATATAGATCGGGTCCGTTATCTGTATAAGTACCATGAAATATATCATTTTTTAAAAAAACATCTTTAATGATCTTTTGCCCTTCAAAGGTTACCGTGCTGAACTTTTCTTTTAATTCATCTGTCAATGCCTTATAAACGTCTTGTGTTATACCCCCCTTTCCGTACCGTCCTTCAAGATGGATATATATCCTTGACGGGTCGAGGCAGAAGGCTTTCGTTTGCGGTGTTATCCCTTTAAGATTATCTACACTGTTAAGTTTTAAATATTCATTTTCGATAAGCCATCTATTGACATAAAACTCGGTTTTTATCGGTGTAAACCCGTGATCCGAACATGTCATGAAGAGTGCGCCATCATCAGATGCCTTTTTTGCCATTAAACCGATGAAACGGTCAAGTTCTTTGTAAAATCTGTCAAATATGTGAAAATAGTGCCCGTCTAATGCAGAGTCAAAAAAGAAATGGTGAAGTCGATCTGTCTCCGTAATCGTTCCGATGAACAGCTGCCAGTCTTCATTATCATAAAGATGCTTAATGGCCTGTTTTCTTTTATCGAAGGTTTGAAAGAGATCTTCAAAAAATGCCTGGGGATTATCTGCAGCCAGGCGGGCTTGAATGTCAAGCTTATAACCGATACCGCTAAGATACTCAAAGACTCTCTCCGGATATGTTGCCGTCCTAAGATCCAGGGCAACAAATCCACTGACCAGTACGCCATTCATTGGCCTTGCCGGATATGTTTGAGGAATGTTGAGAGCAATAGTCTTTATATTCTCTTTTTCCCAAAAAGGGCTCTCTTTAAGAGAATTGAAATTTGAGAAAATATATTCATAGCTCTTTTTATCTATGTCCATAAAACCGAATATTCCATGTTGCCCGGGATTTCTACCCGTCATGAAACTTGTCCAGGCTACTGACGAAACTTCAGGCAATGTAGATTTCATCTTAGAGAAACTTCCGCCCTTATGACACAGTTCAGCAAATTCCGGCATTAAGCCTCTTCCCATATACTCGGTAAGAAGGGTATAGGGAACCCCGTCCAACCCAATGACAACGACACGTGGATCTTTTTTGCTTTTTTTTAAGATATTGAACAATCAGCCTCCTACATATACCCTAATGACCTCAGCTGATTCATGACCTGCTCTTTGTCCTGACCCCTTCCAACCCTCTCAGGGGTTTTTTCGAGATCCTGCATCCAGGCAGGAATATCGGACATCTTCCCGGTCGCACATCTTGCTCCAAGAGATCGATAGCCAAGTTTGTACAGTTTATTAAAAGGGATGTCAAACTTAAATATTGCTATCCAGATATCACGTTCTCTGAAGTGGAGTATAGGATGGACCCTAGTATGATCAGGGTCAGTTCTCTGACTGAAATATTCTTCTTCTTTCCGCGCTTCTTGTTCATCCCACCTTATAGCTGTAGAGAGTGACTTGATATTATTCTTAATAATGAATTCCCTCATTGGAATAGTCTTCATTAAATGATTGCAGACTGTGGAATCAGGAACAAATGGAAAACCTGCTTCATTAAATCCCATCTCCCCAAGTGCATTCTTGTTAGTATCATTAAGAGAAGAAACTTTTATAATATCTCCGATCGATGCAGCCTTAGAACTTACATCTTCATTCTTCAGACAGACTATATCAAGCGACCATTTTTGTTTTATATAATCGACAAATTCTTTTATCTCTTTAAAGACATCCCCCTCATCAATAAACATACAAACAGGGAGTTTAATCCCGAATTTATCACAGACCTGTTTATAAATCCAGAGATTGGTTGTACTGTCTTTACCGCCAGTTATAGCTATTGCCAAATTCTCGATACCAAACCTGTCAATTGCTTCTCTTACAATGGATTCCGACCTTTCTACTTTTAGGTCAATATGAAGTCCCCAAAGCTCTTCTACTCTATGTCGTTCCATTTTCCCCCTATATTAATTAATGTTGCTGGCAGCACTCAGTCAGACAATGAATCCTATTTTTACTTTTTGTCATTTGACAGAATGTTTTTAAAATATTTTACGGTTTTCTCTAATCCTTCTTCTAAAGGAACTGTCGGTTTCCATCGTAATTGTTCCTTAGCGAGTGTAATATCCGGGCACCTGCGGACGGGATCATCCTGAGGTAGATCCTTGAACAGTATTTTCGATTTTGAATGAGTTACCTTTAAAATCTTTTTTGCCAATTCAAGAATGCTAATCTCAGAGGGATTACCAAGATTAAAGGGGCCAATGAAATCATCTGGAGAGTTCATGAGTTTTGTCAGTCCTTTGATCATATCATCAATATAACAGAAACTCCTCGTCTGGCTTCCATCTCCATAGACCGTAATATCTTCACCCTTCAATGCCTGGATTATAAAGTTACTGACTACCCTCCCATCATTGGGGTGCATTCTGGGGCCAAAGGTATTAAATATCCTTGCAACCTTTATCTTTAGTTTATGCTGGCGATGGTAGTCAAAAAACAGGGTCTCCGCACACCGCTTGCCTTCATCGTAGCAAGAACGGAGACCTATCGGATTTACATTGCCCCAGTAACTTTCAAGCTGTGGGTGCATAGAGGGGTCACCGTAAACCTCTGAAGTAGATGCTTGAAGAATCTTTATCTTTAGTCTTTTCGCAAGGCCGAGCATATTTATTGCACCATGGACTGCGGTCTTGACAGTCTGAACAGGATCAAGTTGATAATGAATTGGCGAGGCAGGGCAGGCTAAGTTATATATCTCATCAACTTCGAGATAGATTGGGAATGTTATGTCATGCCTTATTATTTCAAAGTAAGGATTATTTAAGAGATGTGCAACGTTATCCTTGGCACCAGTAAAAAAATTATCAACGCATAATACATCATAATGTTCTTTCAGAAGCTTTTCACACAGATGACTTCCAATGAACCCGCCACCACCTGTAACAAGTACCCTCTTTCGCATTAAACCCTCCCAAAAATTTATTCTACCATAACTTAAATAGCTTCCAAGTGAAAAAATCTAAAGGTAATGTCAAGGAACCTTCGCACTTTAGCCAGGGAGCTTTAAAGACCGCCTTATGGAGAGAAAAAAATAACCAATGCAATGGAGAGGAACTTTAGTAACAGTTATTTTGGCAAAGCCGCTATTAAATCCTCAAGTATTAGATAATCTACCTTTGTTTTAAGAAAAGTGTTTATTGCCTCTTTAGGCATACATACTATGGGTTCCTGAACATTGAATGAGGTATTAAGGACCATCGGAATCCCTGTTATTCTGTAAAATTCATTTATTAATTTCCAGTATCTTGGATTGGTTTCTTTCGATACTGCCTGAGGTCTTGCCGTCCCGTCAACATGAACAACAGCTGGAACCTTGTCTGCTACGTTTTTTTTAACAGGAAATGTAAATACCATAAATGGTGACTTGTGATAAAATTCAAAACATTCCTCTGCTTTTTCAGCAAGTATAGAAGGCGCGAATGGTCGGAAGGACTCCCTTTGCTTTACTTTTTCATTAATTATATCTTTCATTTCAGCCCTTCTGGGATCTGCAAGCAGACTTCTTGAGCCTAACGCCCTTGGCCCCCATTCCATTCTTCCATGGAACCAACATATAAGTTTGCCTTCACTAAGTGCTTTTGCAGTTCTAAGAATAAGTTCGTCTTCACGGAGTTCCTCGTATGATATCTTCTTCTCATTCAGAGCCGATTTGCAATCTTCCGAGGTATACGATGGTCCTAGATACGCATCTTTCATTATATAATCCCTCTGGATATTATTTAACTTATGATAGACATAAAGTGCGGCACCTACTGCACCTCCGGAATCGCTTGCTGCTGGCTGTATAAAAATCTCCTTAAACGGGGTCCTTTTATATAACTTTCCATTAGCAACGGAATTGAGTGCAACTCCTCCTGCCATGCATAAATTATCAATTTTTGTTGCTTCGTATAAGTGATTGACCAAATGAAAAATGGCCTCTTCAACAACAGCTTGTGCACTGGCAGCAACATCTGCATGCTGCTTTGTTACCTCTTCCCCTTTCCCTCGAGGCTTTCCAAATATATCAATAGTTGTTTTACGAAATATGCCATTCCTTGCAAGATGGTAATCAATAAAATAAGGATTTGTTTTAAATAAACCGCGATGTATTAGCTTTATAACATTTTTTCTTAGATAATCTGCATATATTGGTTCTCCATAAGCAGCAAGCCCCATTACCTTGTATTCGTCCTCTTGAATCTTAAAGCCTAAAAAGGCTGTTACAGCGGCGTAAAACTGTCCAAGAGAATGAGGTAATTTGACAGATTTAAGCTTCTTAATTTTTGTCCCCTCACCGACCCATAACGTTGTTGTATCAGCCTCTCCAGCTCCATCTACAGTAAAAATGGCTGACTTTTCAAAGGGAGAGCATAAAAATGAAGAAACAGCATGAGAGAGATGATGATTAATGTATTCTATTTTGTATTTTCCTTTTCCAAGAGTATCTTCAATTAGTTGTCTCAATTTGAAGAGTTCCTTCCATTCATTCTTCATTTGGCCCATGCCTCTTGAGGCTTTTGCTTTAAAGAGCTTAGGAGATTTCAAAATGCTCTTTAATGCCTGAGTAGACCTAACGTGTAAAACCCATGGAATCCATGACGCAGCGATAACATCAACATCAGTAATTTTTATACCCGCATAGTCAAGACAGAAATTTATAGCATTTATAGGGAAGCCTTTTGTATGCTTAATTCTTGTAAATCTTTCTTCCTCAGCAGCAGCAACCACTTTGCCGTCAATAACAAGCGCAGCAGATGCATCATGCATATTGTTTATTCCAAGGATAATCATAAGTTAATTGTTACAACTCAATAAGGTACATTACAAAACAAATGTCATCGTCAGATGAGATGCCAAGCCTATTTTCAAATTGAAAATATGGTATTAGTTGAGTCACGTTGCCACGGTAAAGGTTGAACAGCTTTGATCTATTTTAACATTTCTCAAACCTTGATTTTCCATATAATGCATCTTTTTTAGTTTAGCCGTGGGTACATTGTAAAGCACACGATACTTATATTGTGCTGGGAAAGAGTTTCATAAACAATTTGGTATTCTCCAGCGTCTTTTACTAAGAAATACTGAGAATTACAAAGAGGGAGAAATAGATACAAAATAACTTTTTGAACACCTTATGGAAGAAGAAATTTATTGAAGGCAAACAAAAGTAGGATGTTAATAATTAATAGAATAAAAAAAAGAATATGAACTTCTAATAAGACTACTAATTCACGCTTTTTTAGTTTTTTATGGAGTATACCAATTCTTTCTTTTGGAACCCAGAATCCTTTGAAAAAAATCTCTCCTTGTTTGCGTTTCTCTTCACTCTCTTTTGCCAAAGCCTTTTTAAGATTCTCTCTGAATTCTTTTTTGTACTCCTTTATTGCAAGGATTAAATTTCTCTCTTCTTCCCGCTTTCCTCCCATTTTCAAAACTCCAGATGGAAAAGCCAAACAAATATCAAATAGTTTAAGATCAATGTAATGACTCCGCAACTAATCCCTGTTATTGTAAGCCCAAGAATTCCGAGATATGATTCGGTTTTCTCAAGCAGTGTATGAGTTTCTCTTGCAAATTCTTCATCTTTTTCAACTAAAGATAGCTCTGCGATTATTTTTTTTGTTTCGACAGCATCAATTACCATTTTGATTTCATCAAGTGAATAAGACATTAATCCTCTGCAAGTATCTCCTGTATGATTTTCTTCGTTCTTACTTTCCTCGTATCTTGAATATAATCGATTAGAAATGCATAGAATACGCCTGCAATTAACCCGCATATCAGAGCCACTGTTGCATTCAGCCACCATATGGGGAAAGCAGGCTTTTGGGGAGGTTCAGCGCTATCAACTAAGACAACAAATTGCATGTCCCGCAGATGCTGCATTTTCGTTTCCTGAAAATCCAATCTTAACTGTTCATGAATTTTCCTATAGTGTTCAACGTTATCATTCAATTTGTTCCATTCCGCCTTGATTGCCGGGTAAATCAGCAACCGATTGTTTATCCTGGATAACACTTCATGATACCCTTTTAGTGCGGCGTTGAGTCTGCTTTTTTCAACAAGCAAAGAAACAAAGTTCTGCCTTAATTGTTCGTAAAAGGTATCAGTTGGTTTAATCTGTGAAGCAACAAGGGTCTGGATCTCCTGTTTCAACCGCGCAGATGTTTCGTCATACTGGCTTTTCAAAATCTTGAGATTTGGATGGGTCTCCTTTAATTCAACCCTTGTGGCAGCAATCTGAGCTGCCTGGTCAGAGAGCTTTTTCTGGAGATGCTCAATCGAAGGATTTGATAATACAAAATCGCTCCTGGCAATAAGAACACTCTCCTTTCCGAGTTGTTCCTTCATTGAAAGTATCTTTTCTTCATTTTCCTTAATCAGAACCCTGGTGTCCTCGATCTGGCTCTGATAGGCAATTTTCTGGCTGGTAAGATTTTTTATTTCCTCTTCGAGAGATGCAAAATTATTATTTTTTTCAAAGTCTTTTAAGGAATTTTTGGCATTTTGCATATTTTCTTTTGCAGCGGTTAATTGGTTATTTATCAGATCCTTATCCTGAGAAGAGTTCAATAATGATGCCTCCTGAAGGAGTATGTTCAGATACTTGACATAGGCATTAGCTATATTGGCTGACAGGACCGGATCTCTGTCTCTGCTATAAATTTTCAGGAGGAACTCATCTGTAAGCTCAAAGTCTATATCAGACAATAGCATTTTATCGATCTCTTTTCGAGGGAACTCTTCATGAACATATTCGGCAATCCTTTTGCTTTTCAAAAGACCAATATAGGGCCCGAAAACGTCTTCCTTTGGTGTCGGCATAGTTGCATCGCGTGCCATCCTATCAACCGAAGTTGTAGAAAGATAGGTAAGCGCAGGGGAGGAGGACGGCACATAGAAGATCGCTTTTGCCTCATAAACGGGCTCAAGAGTCAGGCTGATAATGATAGCTGTAACAAATGCAATGGCAGTTATTAGTGCTATCTCTCTTTTTCTCTTATATAAGACTAACCAATAATAAAGTAAGGTTTTCTGTTGCATCGCTCTTTTCTAATACCGCAATTCATTTTATATAAAAACAGCATCCGATAATTATAAATTGTTCTATTATACCAGATTGAATTTCTTTAAATAAGTTTGTTTTTCCGCTTGCAGATGGCCGGTTAATTTCCTCTGCCGTGGTATTATTGATATTCTGCATTCGCTCCTTTTAAATTTTTATTCATCATTACAAATACATTGGCCTGAATGAGTGCCATATAAAGCCAGATAATTTTTTCAAGGAAAAACGGATGAAATTGCACTATTACCAACAGGGAAACAAAAGACCACAAAAGTGCTCTCTGTATCCATTTCTCATCATCTGAAAGAGCAATAATATTAACTCTTATGACATTAAAAATCGAGTAAAATAACAGAGCAACATAGGCTAACAGACCTATTAAACCAACAGTATCTGCAGCCATGATGATTGCATTGTGGGCCGGCCATTGTAGAAAATGGCCCGTGTACCTATACTGATTTCTTGATCCGGTGCCTGTCCATGTGTATTTATGCAGAAACCCTGAGATACCCTCCCTTGCCAATTGTATTCTAATCCTCTGCTCTCCCCATCGAACTTCCTTGCTTATCTCATTTGAAATATCATCTGCAAAATCAAAAACATATGCAGCAGCTATGAGTATCAGAATTATGCATAAGAGGTGAATGATCAGATAAGGTCTCCAGACAATGAGAGAGAGAATCATCCCGATTGAAAGTGATAATAAACCATCCATAGAAAACGTCAGGACAAGAGCAGAAAACATTAAAAGGAATAAGAATATCAGCATTAACCTTTTCCTGAGTATGGGTGGTTTTTTATAGAGATAATAATTGAGCACAATCAATATGGCAATGTTAAGGAAATAAGTGAATGGTTTATATGTTTCGAAAAAGGCCGGAACCCTCAGGAATTGCCCGAGAGATGTTGTTTCGAATAAAAATCTCATGTTTTCTTCTTCGACAAAACCAACAAGGGGTATCCCGAACGTCAGATATATAAATTCCTGAGCAATGGCTATTAAAGATGAAATAACTGTAAAAACTACCAGACATTTTAAAAAAAATACGAGCAAATCGCGATTATAAACAAAATTAACAATTAAAAAGATCAATATCTGAAATTTTACAACAGTCAGAAAAGAATCTGCGAGATAAATAATATTGCTATGTGTAATAGATATAAATACCGAAATAGTAAAAACAAGATTCAAGATGTCAAGAAAGGATATTTTTAATTTTCTTTCTTCTACAATAACCTTTAAGAAAAATATCGCTAACCAGAAGACTAAGACCAATTCACTGAAATCAATCCTCGCTTTGCCTGTCAGCGCTACGGTATGTAACCCAAAGATAAAGAGTATGATAAAAGACTTTTCTATATTGAAGTTTATCCAGGAAAAAGCCTTTTTTATTAAAAGCAGGAATAGTAAGAAGATAAAAAACAGAACTGAGAGTTCGTAGGGGAATATTTTTAAAAAGTTTGTGCCGTTTATGGTGAAATCAGATCTTTTGGCTAACGTGTTTATAATTAATGGGTCTAATGATATAAGTGTGCCCAGGAGACAACCCAGCAAGAGAGGCAGGCTATACCATTTTTGAAAAAAGGAGCCTGCCTCCCTATCCATTTTCATATAATTTCCCACTGCAAAATAATTAACTTATTCGGGTGTGAAAATTAAGAGTACAACAGAATATGGTTGCATTTTTATATCAAATGATTTCAAATCTGGCTTGACGCCTTCTTCTACCTTTTCTAACCTTACACCCTTTGATTCATTTATTTCTTTTACAATTAAACGTTTGGACCTAGCGAGCTCGTAGATTTTATCCCTTAATCTGTAACTGTTACTATGTTCAGAATCAATAAGATACTTTTCATATTTATAACTACCGGCTTCGGTATTCTTAAGTTTTAATGTTAAATACACCGGAATTTTCTGCCTCTCCCTATAACTTTTTAGATAGGCTAGAGCCTGCCGCAAATCTTTTTTTGAGCTTTCAGGGATTTTCAGTTTATCTACAGGTCTTTCCCCTGAAATTATTTCTTCAAGCTGTTTTTTAGTTATCCCCTTGTTTTTCATCTGCTCTTTTGTATAACCCTTTTCTTTTAATATTTGCGCACAAGTAGTACGGAGCATTTTCCCCCACGGCACGAAGTTTGATATAAGTATAGAAATTTTACCATTATTATTAGTCGCGATAGCCTGCACCGTAAGGTCATCTTCATCTACCTGGACTCTTTTGCTTTCTAACATACTGATAGCTTTAAAGGAATTGAAATTAGCCTTTATGATACCCCTTTTGGTAAAAAGACCGAAATCCCCGATAAATTCTTTTCCGGGAACACTGTCAATAAGATATGCGTAACTGTGCCTTTCTATACCGGCTTTGTCCATGGCCATCAGGCTGGAGATTATGTAAGATGCGTTAATTTCATTATCATGTTCGACATTTAAAAACCCATGCTCTTTGCCAAAATACTGCCATATGATCCATTCTCCTATTAAGAATTCTGTGTCCTCACTGTAGCCATATTTTTTCAACCATCCTCTTATAGTCGTAGCAGGCTCGGCATAAGCCCTGGGATTCAGCGGATTTGCATTAAACTGATGCCAATTTATGTAATCAATAGGCAACCTCTTTAATCCGACTTCGGGCAAAGGTGTCTTGCTTGCATAAAGGATAAAATTATGCATTAACGGCATTTTGCTTTTCTCATCCTTCTGCCCTTTCCAGTTAGATACGGCCGGGCCTCCGATCTTTGCTTCAGGGTCGGCCTTTTTAGCTCCTAGGACGGCATACTTGTAAAGTTTGAAATATTCTTCCTCTGTTCCCTGCCACCAAACTGTATCAGGTTCACCCCAGATGGTGTATTTAGCCTTAATCTTCAGTTCGTTGTTGAAATGGTTAACGATGAGTCCAACCATATCCGCCCACTTATTGTAATCCTTTGGCGGTGAGAGATTCCCGACCGGCGTATTATCTCCGATTGCGGGGTTAACGGGCTTTTTGCTGGGATTTGATGTCAGCCATGAGGGCATCGCAGCAATTTCGATTACTACCTCTCCTCCTTTTTCTGCTACTTTGCGGGAAACAGGATCCCACTCTGACAAGCGCCTCTCAAGATCTTTCATGTCTATTGAGGGCCGTATCGTTGTATGTGCAATATAAAACTCTACTGCCCCGGGTTTATGGTCAGTAATAAATTTGTCTAAATAATATCCTGTAGGAATGACATTCCCATTAAAAACCCCGGTACGGAATAAATAAGGTAGTTTACCTAAATCCTTTTTAACATCAATAGTTAGAGTGGAAGCCACGGTATCTGTTCTCTTATTTTGTGAAATTCCTATGCCTGCAAAAATAAGTATTATTGTCGATAAAACTAAAAAAATGAAAAGGTTCTTCATGTTTTTTATCTCCTTTGAAGAACGTATCTTGTTACTTCGAAATTTTTTAGATCGTTTATATTTACCGCTTTCCGAAAAAAATAATGGAGCGCTACAGATCCAAAATAAGCATTTGAGAGCACATCGGCATCTTTTGTCTTTCTGATGGACTGTATTTTCCCTCTCTTGTTCAATACTGAAGGCAAATGAATAAATATATAAATGAATGCAGTCAGAATAGCAGAAAACCTGATGATTTTCAGTGATGCCAAAGAGAATAAAAGGGTTATGAATTCGAGCCCGACCCGCAGAGGGAGAAACATTATTAAACTTCTGAGAGAAAGGTTTTTCAAGAGCATGATTATACTATTTCTATGTGTATAATACATCCTGTAGAAACTTTCTCTCCCTAAATGAGGACATCCTATGTGGTATATTTTTGCTGCCGGGATGTAAACAATCTTATGACCCAGTAAGTGAATCCTCCATTCAAGATCTATCTCTTCCATATATAGAAAGAAGTCCCGATCGAAAAGTCCGGAGTCTTCCAAGGTCTCTTTTCTTGCAAAAAGAGCCGCTCCGCTTGCCCAGAAAATTTCTACAATATCATCGTACTGACCTCTGTCTTTCTCAGCAACATCAAATATCCGGCCCCTTGCAAATGGGTATCCGAGTATGTCTATAAAACCTCCGGCTGCACTGCTGTGAAAAGTATCCCTGTTTGAATAATCAAGCATTTTGGGTTGCAATACTGCAACATCCGGGGCTGCCTCGGCAAAATCAACTAAATGCCTGATACAATCCCTTTCTATTTCAATATCATTATTCAGAATGAATACATATTTGCCTTTAGAAGCCCTTATACCCTGGTTGCAACCCTCTGCAAACCCAACATTTCTGCTGTTTTTAATATAAATTTTTTGTAGATCCTCAAAATTAATATTATTGATATCAAACTTATCGTCAACATGTTCATTATTGTCTATTATGATTATCTCCGTGTCAGAAATAGAAGAAGAATTCTTTATTGATTCAATACATTGTTTTAGATATTCATTACTACCGTAATGTATGATGCAGACACTTATTAATGGACTCATTGTTTATATTCTCAAAATATTCCTGTATATTTCCTGATATCTGGCGCTCATAATTTGAGCGGTGAAAAACTTTTCGACCCTCTCCCTGCCTGCTCTTCCCATCTTTTCTCCGAGGGCGGGATTTTTAATTAATGTTATTATTGCATCAGCTAAACTTTCTGAATCATTCGGATTACATATTGTTCCTACTATACCGTCCGGTACGATTTCCGGTATCCCCCCAACTTTTGTAGCTATAACAGGTTTAGAAAAACTCATAGCTTCTATTAAAACTAGCCCAAATCCCTCCCACAAGGAAGGGAGCACAAAGATATCAGCGGCGCAGATAAAAGGGGTTACGTCATGTCGAAATCCGGCAAGTACCACGGGAGCATTGAGACTTCTGACAAGATCAGATATTTCATATTTAAGAGGTCCGTCCCCGACAATTATTGCTGAAACTTTGAATCCTTTCTTAGCAATGGTGTCTATCGCCCTTACCAGAACCTGGATGCCCTTTTGTTCATGGAGTCTTGCAACTGTGCACACGACGGTCCCGTTTTCTGTAATCTCAAGTTTTTTTTTATTCACCGCTTCAGTTTTATCCTGGATTTCAATGCCATTATGCACAACTGCGATATTGGATTCCGGAATCCTGTATAAATGACAGAGAAACTGCCTTAGGGCTTCGGAGACAACAATGATTTTATCGCAATAGCCTATTGTTTTTTTATCCAAATATCTGACGACGGAATCAAAAACTTTTTTAGACATATGGTGGCTTTCTGTATTATGAATTGTTGTAATTACAGGAACTCTGCTTAGTGCAGAAGCGAGCCTGCCGTAAATGTCGGCACGTATGAGATGAGTATGCACGAGATCTATTTTTTCATCTTTTAAAAATCGGTTAATCCTTCTAAGGGCAAATATATCAAGCCAGCCACGCAGCGGCCCCCTCATGTTGAAATTGACTGTTTTTATCTTTTTCTCCCTGTACCATTTTTCCAGATCTCCTCCCTTATACATGCAGCCTACTATCGGAATAAACAGCGATCTGTCCAGATGTTCTATAATATTCTTCACCACTATACCGGGACCATCTATGATGAGTTTTGTCTGCAAGAATAAAATATTTTTCATATAAAATTCTCTTTCATCCTCTCAAGGGAGTGGAGATTTTTAATACCTTGAGCTCTTGCCCCTGAGTTTTTCATCAAAAGCCTTGTGACAGCATTCATAACTTCTTCTACCGTGATCATATCAATACAGGGCGGAACCTTATGGGTTTCTTCGCAGGGAGGGGTAAATAGAGGGTCGTGCATATAGCATGGACCACATGCCAGCTTTTTGTGAAGAATTTCCCCATTTCGAAAATTAGAAAGGACCTGTGCCGGAGAGGTTGAAGTGAAGATGCCTATAAATGGAGTTCCGATTGCAGAGGCAATATGTAAGGGACCTGAGTCATTTCCTATGAACAGATGAGAGAGTCTGATTATCGCTGCCATAAGAGGGATGTCTGTTTTCCCGGAGAGAGAGACTACAGATTTATCCTGAATTTCTCTTTCAATCCTCTCTCCTGCTGCAGTCTCGGTTTTACTGCCGATAATAATGACCTTTGCATGAATTTCGTTTAATAGCCTTTTAACAAGTGATATATATTTTTCAACCGGCCAGCATCTGTATTTAGCATTCCATAATGCTCCGGGATGTACTGTTATCAATGGGTAAGAATTGATGGATTCAAGCCTTTTCAGAATTTCCGATGCCGCATTCATTTCCTTTTGAGGCACCTCAATATGTATATTGCAGTTATTTGTTTTAAGGCTGGCAGCTTTAAGAAGATCAAGGTTCTGTCTGACAATGGGTATGTCTTCTTTTTTAAATTCAACACGGATTGTGCTTAAAAAACCGCAACTGCCTATCGTGAAACCCACCCTGTGACGGGCACCGGTGAGGAAGCTTATTAAGAGATGTTCTCTCATACCTTCACCTCTGCTCGGAGAATATGTCAGATCGAAATTGCATTTTCTTAGAGAAGATATAAGGGCGATTTTTTTTAAAAAACTATTATGTTTCCCTTTTATGTCATAATCGATTATCTCTGACAAAATTTCCATTTTGGGCAATAGAGACAAGACACCCTGACTGAGAGGAGAAGCCATGAGGGAGATTGAGGCATTTGGAAAATTGGAATGGAATGCTTCTATGGCCGGAAATATACGCAAAAGATCTCCTATGCCGCCACCTTCAAATACAAGAATCTTTTGTATCTCATCCCTGTTTGCGGGTAAGGGTTTCTCCTTGATAAAAAAAAACGCATGTTTATCAAGAATGAAAAAGATAAAACCTTTAATATTTCTTTTAATTATTGCTGCGAGATTCATAATAAGCTTTTTCAATAAGAGAATAGTATCTATCCATTAAAATCTTCCAGTCATATCCCTTGCCTGTGTTAAAAGCATTATCTTTACATTTTTTATATAAATTTCTATCGCCAAGCAGCGATTTTATCGCACCGCTTAGTTCATCACTGTCATATTTAACGGCAATACCAGCTTGTAAACTATCCACCAGATAACCTGATTGAGTATCCGCAGTAGCTATGACAGGAAGGCCGGCAGCCATGTATTCAATAACCTTGAGGGAAAAAGCATATTTTCTGAGGTCAATTGGCATGAAGACGGCCATACCTACGTCTGCCTGTTTTAAAAAATCGATAAGTTGTTCATGAGGTTTGTTCCCCAAGTATGAAAAAGAATCTCCGACTTTCAATTTATCAGCCATGCTCTTCAGATGTGTCAGATAGTCGGGAGTCGTATGCCCCAGTACATTGAACTTTATTTCAGGAATATCGTTTTTTACCTTTGACAGAGCCTGCATTATCAAATCGATACCGGACCACTGCCAGACATACCCCATATATATAAGAGTGGGTGGATGGGGCTTTTTATCCAGCGCCTGCTTGAAGAGTTCAATATTTACTCCGTTCGGTATAATCTCAACCCTTCGTCCGGTCTCTTCTTCCCGTAAACGGGCAAGCAGTTCTCCGACAGAAACTACAACATCAGCCTTCTTTATTAGAAAATTCTCAAGTGCTACAACGGATGCCTTTCTTGCCTTTGCGTGCTGATATCCGGGAGCATAGTCAAAGTCATCATAGACCAAAACCCTGATAAGGCCGAATTTTTTTAGTAAATATCCGATAACAACCTCCCACGGCCCCTGTCCGATAAATACATCAACTTTACATCTCACTTTAAGCAGGTATGCAAAAATAAATGATGGCACTATTGCAAAATCAGATAAAATCCCCATGTTGCTTAGGGCTTTCTTCATGAAATTCAGGATGCGGGACTTCATTTTTACATACGGATTTTCAGCTCTAACTATACTCAACCCCAGTCCTTCCACATGATTTAAAAACGGGTCAACTTCAACACTCAACTTGTTCTGATGAGAAGAAGACTTTATCTTAAGGGCAAAAAACGCCTCTAATTGCTTCTTAAGGGAATATTTCCCGGGGATATATGCCTTTTTATAGAGGATCGTCACCTTCTCAAACCTGTTCATGAATTGCCCGACCATATGATGGACTCTGTTATTGGAATAATAGCCATAATCAAGGAAAGTCACGATTAACAATCTCTCCGGTTTTCCCATTACACGATCATCCCATATGTACCTTTCTGTAAATTTTTATCGTCTCCCTTACCGTCTTTTCCCAGGAGAATAATCTTGCCCGCTCGAAACCTTTTTGTATAAGATTATTCCTCAGTTCTTCATCAGACAGTACCTTATATATTCCTTCAGCGATTGAATCTGCATTCATAGGATCAACCAGAAGCCCTGCATCTCCAACCACCTCAGGGATGGAACAAACACTCGAAGCTACGACAGGCACACCGCAGGCCATAGCTTCTATGAGGGGTATTCCAAACCCTTCATAGAGAGAGGGCATGCAGAATAAAGAAGCTCCTTTATATGCAGCTATTAGTTCATCATCTGTAACATAGCCTTTAAATATCAGCCTGTCCTTTATCCCTATCTTTTCAGCAGCATCCAGCAGAATAAAATAAAACCAATTTAATGGCCCGATGAATACGAGAGAGTAGTCTTTATGTGTATTTATTAATTTCTTAAATGCAAAGATTAGGTTAAACAAGTTTTTAAGAGGATCAAATTTGCCGACAAATAATATGTATGGTTGTGGAAATGAGTAATTCATTTGAATCCCTGAGCCTGCAAGAGAATTATTCTGCTTGAAGGAACTATTTAATCCGTGATATATAACGTGTATTTTTTCAGGAGAAACACCCAGCTTTTCAATTATCCTATTCCTTGAAAATTCGGAGACGGTTATAATGGCAAAAGCCTTTTTTAATGTTTGCGTTATATTAGTTCTCAAATTTTCGAAAAGGTGAAATCGTGCATAATAATCTCGAACGTAAAAGTCTGATGGGTGAGCCTTTTGTCTCAGAATACCAATCCATTTGTTGTCAATTTCTTCTGCATAGTCTTCAAGATACCTGATATCATGAATGCTTACAACTCCTCTGCCAAAAGCAATCATGGGAAGACAGTCAAAACAACCATGGAAAACATCGAACCTTCCTGCAAGTAATTCTACCGGAAGATTTATTATTCGCCGCAAGCGAGATGGGAACCGTGAAAGTCTGATATGAAAATTATGCCCTAAATTAAGCTGTTTTGTTGTTTCATTGAATACCGGCAAGTGCTCCTTCCTAAAAAAGTTAAAGAACAGCGTATAATCAATGTCGCTTTCTGCAGAACTGAGTCCCCTGATCAACTCGAAGATGTACCGGTATACGCCGCCTTTATCAGTAGTCGCGAGCCCTATGGGTGTGGCATCAATACATACTTTCAAGATCCATCCTTTAAAATCAGGACTCTGGGAGTGCAGCCTGAATCATGCCGCATGCTGTTGCCTTATTTCTTTTTTCTCCTGATTTCCTCATAGATATTGATAAGTTTATTTATATGGTGGTCTTTGCGGAAACGTGCATCCACCCTCTCCATCCCCCTTCTGCCCATCCTTCTTGCCAATGTTCTATCGTTTAACAGTCTGAGAATGGAAGACGATAAGGAATTCCGGTCACCCCTCTTAATGAGAAATCCTGTCTCCCCGTCAATAAGCCATTCCCTTGGGCCGCCTGAATCAAAAGCGACCACAGGCCTCCCAAAACTCATTGCTTCTATCCCTACCAAGCCAAAAGACTCAGGACTTACGGAGGGGAATATGACTACTGACGCCCTTCGGTAATATTCGTCAAGGCCGGCATAATCAACACCTGTGAGGAATGTTATTCTATCGTTAATTCCCAGATTTGCCGCCATCTTCGCAAATTCATCAAGTCCGGATGTCCCTATAATGTATGCTTTCCACTTATATCTTCTCAGATTGCTCAATGCAATCAGGAATTCAGCAATCCCTTTCAGTGGATCTGTCCTTCCTGCAAAGAGAAGCAAATTTTCCTCAGGTTCCGAATATTCCCTCCCTGGATTCTTCCCTGTAAAAAGAGGGATGACCCGTAGGCTGCCTGGAGCAATACCGTTTCTGAGAGCCTCTTCCTCAAGGTAGTGAGAGGGGACGACGACCCTGTCAGCCTTCTTGGTTATCTGTCGACGCCAGAACATAATTGTGAAGAGCCTGAAATCAGAACTCTTGAGACAACGGTTCAATATGCAAGGGGTTCCCATTGGATAAGCGCAAAGTTGTCCCTTTGGCAGGATTTTGGTGCCCTTAGGACAAAAAAAAAGGCAGTATGGAGTGTCTGGACCGTAGGGAAATGCTTCATTACTCTCGCAGTGATCAGCGGGCTGATAAAACCAAAGGTCTCGTGGAAGTGGATGATATCAGGAGCCTCTTGCCGGATTATATCTTCTACACGTCCTCGCATTCTGAATCCTGATCTGAGGCCAAAGGAATTTTCTATAAAATATTCCTTCCTGTCTCCGGTGCTGCGATAATTCTCTTTGTTTTGTGATGAAAGCACTATGATCCTGTGCCCCTTTTCCTCCAGGGCATCGCAGAGGTCGAAGAGATAGCGTTCACCTCCGCCGTAACTGTTGTATCGCCAATGGATCTGTAAAATCTTCATCGAAAATACTTGCCCAGTCGCTAAAACACATCGGAATCTGCCATGGTTAGATACCAGTTCTTAACGTCTTTGATATACGCCTCATCAGCTTCTTCAGGATTAAAGATGAAATATACAAGATTCACCGCCGGGAACTCGTCCCGCTCGCCGAACCCGAACTTTCTCAATAGGCTGAATACCTCGCTATTGGAGCACATCCATACGAGGACAAAATCTACCTTCCTTGATGCGAACACGCGAAGTGCCTTGCTGATGATCGCACTGGTTGTGCAGGAGTCCGTTGAGAGGATATCTACTATATATCCGATTTTCATCTCACCATTTTCCTTCACATCAGTGACGATATAACCGGTTATCTCACCTCCCTTTTCAGCTATATAGATAAGATAGCGATGTCCAGGTCTCGTAAATCTCCACCGGACATATTTCCGGTCTCTTACTCCCATAATTCCGTAGTGTCCTTTCGTTTTTTCCCAAAGAAGATCAAAATTCTCATCACGAGGATCAGCTTCCCGTATCTTAACGTCCTCCATGTCGTCCTTCCCCTTCAGACGAACCGACACCCTGAACCCCATGCTGCTGAGAGACCGGAGAAGTCCTAAAAGGGGTGAAGGGAGCCATGGCATTTTTGCTTTCACCCCAATAGCCCAATTCAGACGTTTAAATAATACCTGAATCTTTCCGGCTTCTTTGTATTTCAATATTCTCTTGCCGACGATATACGCCTCTCGGTTGGGAAATCCGAAACCGAAGGATATGTTGTTTATTCTGGAAAACTCATTCTGATATTCAAACATCACCTTCTGTATCCCTTTCATCCCTCCCCTAAATTCAGGACTGACAAAATTGTCAACAGGGAAGCCGACAATAGACAATTTATTCCGATATTTGAACAGGTAGGGCAAATTTGCATATTGGCCAATAATGCGCCCTTTCGCTTCGGCAACGGTTATGAGCTTTATTTTACACAGGGGATTCTCCTTGAACTTCCAATTCCATTCTTCTATGGAACGCTTTTCCTGGAATATCATGTTGAAGAGATCGTTGATAGAGTGCTCATCCCCGTCTTTATAAGCCCTGATTGTATATCCTTCCATTCAAGTTCCTTTTCCCCGTATCTGATTATTGAATGACCTGCCACAGACGCCTGTATTCCATCATAGTACACCGTACAAAGGCTTCCGCATATCCATTATTCAGCCCCTGCAAAACTGCCCTGTATCTGGACAAGCCAACAAAGGCATCCACAATATCGTATTGCGAAATCTGACTACGGTGCTCTCTCAAAGATTTTTGCTTGATTTCTATCACAGAACCGATATCGATGATGCAGTTAGGTGACGTTAGGGGTGTCCATATCTCATATCCATAACAGGTTACCACATCGTCGCACCTTTGCGAAGCCCTGACAAAGATATCGTTTGTTGCCATATGATCTCTGTGATGGTCAAGGAGGAAGGGCAGGAATACAGCATCGGGCTTCTCAACTGTAATGATCGAGTATAATTCATCGATGGTTTTGGGGCTTGGGGCGAGCTCGCCGTCCCTGTTGTCTAGAAATATGAGGTTGTCAATCCCGAGAATATCCGCTGCCCTCCTTGCTTCTTCCTGCCTCAGAGAAATAAGCTCATCTTCATCGTACTGCGGGTGTCCCTTTCTGCCGTCGGTCATATAGACAGACGTAATTCTCGCTCCCTTTTTTTTGAAAAGACGCAATGTCCCACCGCAGCCTAGGATATCGTCGTCAGGATGTGGGGAGAGGACCAGAACGTTCTTTTTCTCCAGATGCTCTCCCTTCTGCTCGATTCTCATATTGCTGAAAAGATCCAGGGAACTTCGCAGCCGGGCGGGCAGTATATTTCGATAAAGATATCTGAGAACGCTTCGTGTCACCCGAAATATCCCAGATCGCGAAGGGCCTTTTTCATTTTCTCAGTCTCTTTCTGATTCATGACTCCTTCCCCTGTCATAACTTCATGCTCTGTTGAAGGTATCATCTCGACAGTATTCTTCCGGAGATATTCTTCCTCAAAAGCATCTACGATAGCCTTGCCGTCCATATCTTCCGGTACCGGGAGTCCCATCAGAAAGAGAATTGTGGGCGCTACATCAATAATCCTTGCACCCTTTATGTAATGGTTCTTGTGAATGCCCTCCCCTTTTAGAATAAAAATTCCATCCATCCTGTGGGTCCCTGAAGTCTTATTCGGCCTATAGAAAATCTCACGATGATATATCTCCTTCTGCATCAGGCACCGCCCGCCTTTCATTTCTACAAATATATCAGGGGCTTCATAGAGATAAGGTCCATGGTAAATCTCTTCCTTCTTGTAGATTTCAATGTCTATCGGTTTATGCGTCTGAGAGTCCCTGACATTCCTGAGTTTCTCTATAATCATTCCCCTCACCTTTTCATACTCATTTCCCTTCTCGACAATCCCCAAAGGCTCTCTTCCCCTGAGATTAATGTAAATCCCTTGTTCAGTATGGTTTCCGCCATAGGCAAGTGTCTTTTCCCAGTCCACAAAAGAGGGGATGTCCAGTCCCTCCCTTGGATCAATTATCTTCCCGAGTGCTTTCAACTGGTCAAGGGGTACTGTCCAGGATATCCCCTTGAACTTCATTCTCCTTAAAACCTTGTAGCAGAGATGGGGTAATCGATACATCCAGAGGGGCGAGAGGGATTTCTTGAAGTGCAAAAACCCATTTTTACAAAGCCAGTTGTTAATTGAAAAGGATTCCTCTTCAGGTCCGGCTCCATGGTCAGAGAGTATCAAGACAGTGATATCTTCACCTATGCTTTGCAGAATATCACCTATAGCGGAATCGATCTTGCCGTAAAATTCTGGTATAATATTGCCGTACTTGGAAGCCAGGCCAGGATTATATAACGTATGGTTGGAGTCGAAAAACTTCCAGAAGTGATGCTGCATCGTATCTATGCTGTAAAAAACCGGCATGAATACATCCCATTGCTTCTTCTCAATAAGATATAAGATCGTTTTCCTCCTTACCTCGAAAATGTCCCTCCATTCTTTGAGTAGCTTGTCCAGATTGTTTGTGTAAAGACTTTCCATATCCCCATACATAACCCTGTATTCTCCGACCTTTGTCCGAATTTCCTCCATAAGTTCAGGAGGGTGGCAGAAATCTCCGCCGTCAAAAGAGTATTGCACACCAGGTATCACAAATCCCTTTATTTTCTCTGGTGGAAACGTCATTGGCAGGTTCACAACACCCGACGTAATTCCTTTCTCTGAGAGCAATTTCCATATGGTTTTAGCCTTAATATACTTTGAATTCCACACAGGCCTCGTATAGCCGTAAGAAGGGGAAACGTAGAAATCAAATACTCCATGTTTCCCGGGGTTCTTGCCGGTCATAAAGGATACCCAGGCAGGAGGCGTCACGGGCGGTATAGTCGAGCGTAATTTACCCCAGCACCCATTCTCTATGAGATTCGAGATGTGGGGCAATTTCCCTGCTGCTATTAAAGGCATCATTACATCGAATGTTGCACTGTCTATGCCGATGACAAGAAGCTTTTTCCTCCTATCTAAATTTTTCACACCCCTCCCCTTTCTTGAGATCCGCGTATTGTTTCATAACTTCATTCTATCGTATCTACAGATAGCCGAGCCCTTTCAAGCTGTCTCTGATCTTCTCCTCATCCTCTGCAGAACAGGAAGAACCCTGCGAAATATATTCTTCAATCTGTATCTGACGAACAGGATTTGCCTCCAAGTAGTCCGGGTTTATGCCTTCTTGCAACAGCTGCCCATCCATTTCTTTCATGACAGGCAATCCCATGAAATAGAGTATCGTCGGGGCTACGTCTATTATTTTAGGATTCAAGGGACCTCTTTTCATACAGTGCGGCCCGCTCATTATAAAGATGCCGTTTTTCCGATGCATACCGGACCCGACGGAAGATACCCCGAATTTACTTTCTGCACCGATCTTGACTTTATGGAGATACGATCTTTTGTTTAAAGAATAATATAGATCTGCTGCTTCACCTACAAAAGGGCCTCCGTATATTTCTTCTTTACTAAAAATCCAGTCCCCGATCTTTTGCGATCCATGTCCTGACTCAACCGTTAATAGGTAAAACTGGGATCTTATGAATTCTATGAGTTCCTCGGCTGCCTTTCCCCGTTCTACTATTCCATGAGGCTCTCTGCCCCTGATGTTTATATTTATTCCGCCGCACGGGTCGGCATAAGCCTTTGTCTTCTCCCAATCGATCATCTCATATGCATCACGGTCTGACATTCTGACAACGGGGAAGGGAATCCTCTGTGTCCATTTCAACCCGGGGATTTCTCCAAGCAGCCTTCTAAGTATCCGGTGTACATTCGTTATCCGGAAGTTCAATTTCTTACGGCCGAGGACTGTTTTTACCTTCAGGAGCCCGATTTCCTCTAGCCATTTATTTGCAAAGAAGTACTTCTCCAGAGGTCCAAATCCATGATCTGAAACGATAAATACTGTTGTTTCCGGGCCGGCCTTATCAAGAATCTCTCCTACAGCGCTGTCTATTTGGCGATATCCCTGCTGAATTGCGCTCCCGTATGTTGCAGAATGGCCGCTGTCCATGAATTTCCAGAAAAGGTGCTGAAGGCGGTCTATTGAAGTAAATACCACCATCAAAAAATCCCATGGATTTTCTTCTAACAACATGAGTGTTGCATTCTTCCTTTTCTCGGTGATCACCGAGATATTGCTGATAATCTTGTCATAGTGCAAATGGACACTTGATCTGTCAGCTCCTATCACTTCAGGACTCCAGTCGTTCATATCGAACCCGTTCAACCTTACCCTGAGCTGTTCATAGATATCAGACGGGTAACTGACATCGGTGGCACTCTCAGGGATGAACATCCCTGAGATCATAATCCCGTTTACCTTTACCGGAGGGTATGTGAAGGGGACATTCACGAAGATGACCTTCTTTTTTTCCTTGCCCAAGACTGCCCAAAGGGGGGGGAATCGTATATCAGCAGACCCTAACGGCCTTCCATTCCTTCCGTTATTATGAAGTTTGTCAAGAAAATAGAATATACCGTGTTTTCCTGGATTGACACCGGTCATCATAGAAACCCAGGCCGGGCCTGTATCCGGTGGAATCGTCGACTCAAGTTCCCCCCACACACCCTTTTTCATGAGAGAAGAGAGAACAGGGAGTTCTCCACGATCAACCATCGGCCTGATCACGTCAAAGGTTGCACCGTCTATCCCGATCACCATTACCCGCTTCAACGTATTTCGCATATTCGCCTGCATTACGAGAGGTATCCCAGATCTGCCAGATGCCTCCGAACTTTTTCCTCATCACTTGCAGATAACTGTTCGGCCGGAATCTGGCTATCCTTTTCATCAAAATCACCGGAGAGTATAGGATAGGTGTCCAGGATCTGCGGATTAAAGGCTTCCCTCAGAACACGGCCATCCATATCCGCCGGTATCTTTTGATTCAAAAGATACAATATTGTCGGTGCGATATCGGTAATCTGAGGGTTACTCAATTGAGAAGACTGCTTGATTTCCGGCCCCTTCATAATAAGTATCCCATTAAATCTGTGGGTTCCGCTCCATCTGTTGGGAGGCGGCCCAAATAAGTCCAAACCGCCAAAGCTGTAAGGATAAGGCAGGCAGGAGAGTCCCTTCATCTCAAAAAGCAGGTCAGGGGCTTCATCAACATATGGGCCTTTATAGATTTTCTCCTTCCTGTCCACCCTATCAACCATCGGTTGTCCTGTCTCGGGGTCCTCAAGTCTGTAAAGTTCCTCTTCGAGTATTTTCAAAAGCTCATCAGCACTTTTACCGGGTGAAACAATTCCCTCAGGTTCTCTGTTCTTCAGATTAATGCTTATCCCTAAAGAATCAGCTGCGTATGCCTGTGTCCTGGCCCAGTCGACGAGTTCATCCCACTTCTTTTGGGTAATCACCAATCTTGGGACAGTGAGATCGAGGAAAGGAGCAGGGAGAACCCTGGTAAAGATATCCATACTCAGTCTTGTCAGGATCCTGCGCACAGAGGCAGGGGTAATCGACAAATGCCAGGGAAATGTCCGGTTCAGTTTCATGAGCCCCTTTTGTATCAGCCATCTGTTTACAAAAAAACATTTATGAAGCGGCCCGAAACCGTGATCAGACATTACGATGACTGTCACCTCTTCACGTACTTTCCGTAGAATATGTCCGATTGCTTCATCTACTTTATGGTATCCTGCTGAAATCGCTTCGCCAAAGAGTTTTGCAAGTTCAGGATCGTGGTCCGGATGAGTGACGTCCATGAATTTCCAGTAGAGATGCTGGAGTCGGTCTGTTATTACATATACCAACATGAATAAATCCCACGGGTATTGTTCGATTAGATACAGGGCGGCCTTTGTTCTCTTCTCCGTCATATCATTCAGATTCTCTATCAGCGCACGAAGGCGGGCAGTAAGGTTTTTCTTTGATTGGAAGATCCTGTCATCTGTGTAATCAATCCTGTAATCTCCAACTGTTTGCAGAAGTTCCTTATAAATACTTCGCGGATAAGTAAAATTCTGACTCTCCAGTGGAGTTCCTATCCCGGATATCATGATGCCGTTGATTCTGGCCGGAGGATAGGTAAGAGGTACGTTTAGGAGGGTCACATATTTCCCGTATTCACTCAGAATATCCCATAGTGTTTTCACAGGAAGATCGGTTGCACTCTGTATCCTCCCCGTGTATGTTGCATGAGTTTTACCGGTGAAATGAAAGATGCCATGCTTGCCGGGATTCTTTCCTGTCATGAAAGAGAGCCATGCAGGAGCCGTAATAGGGGGTATTGTTGACTGTAGGTCTTCACTTGCTCCGTATTTCATTAGGGCACCGATATTCGGCAAATCCCCTCTCTCGACCATAGGCCTGATGACTTCGAATGTTCCTCCGTCAATACCGATGATCAGGATACGATTTTTTCTAGAACCATGTATTCTCATTGCCCGATTCCTTCCTTATTCCACCTGTCTGAGCGTTTTCTTCTTCTGAGACTGTCTATCAGCACTGCTATTCCCTGACGCAGATCTTTAATAAAGAAAAGGGCCAGAAAATAGAGAATCAGGGCGAGGGAAACGAGTGTAAAAATTCCCAGACCCGAAAATTTTGCAATAGATAATATAATGAATATCAGGATAATCGGAGCCAATAGCTTAAGCAATGATTTCAGAGTGTTCAAGCTCTTGATACCCCAGATTGTCTGGAGCAGGTAATGTCGCAATATGGTTTCAACTATCTTTGAAATCAGGAATGCAATAGCAGCACCCACAAAACTATAGTACATGATAAGCGGTACCGCAAGGACAATATTAATGCCCACTACCAGTGCTGCCCACGGTATAAATTGACGTATCTCCCGCGATGCCGAAAGTGTTACCGAAACAGGGGCATTAAAGACCTGGAGGGCATATGCCCAGCCAAGGATAGTGAAGGCAGGAGCTGATGCAAGGTATTTTTCCCCGAAGATTAGAACAAGGATTTCACCCGGGAAAAAAGTTGCAGCAATGATAAGTGGGACTATAACCACGGACAGGAGAGATTTAGTGGATTTCTCGATGATGCCTCCCACCATCTTCAGATTGCCTGCGTTTGCAGCAACGGTCGGAAGAGCAGCTTGCCAGAAGCTCTGAGGCAGCATCAGGACTGCCCCGCCTATTGAAGCCGATGGATTATAATATCCCATGGCCATATTGCCGTTTATAGGCCCCGGAAGTTTCGAAAGGAGCAGTATATTGAGATATGCGCCCCCACGCTGGAAAAATGAAAGAATTGCGAATGGTATTGACTGAGAAAATAGTCCTTTCCAAACAGAAAAATTGAAAACAAACCTGTACCTGAGGAATCTCTTCCTTATCCAGATTCCGGAAATGACAGCACCTGTAAGAGTCCCTATAAGGGAAACCAACACAATCCCCTTCAATCCGTAACCTAGATAAAGTACAAAAATGTTCGAGAGATTTCTGAGAAAAGATACCAGGACAGATATGACAGATGGAAACTTGAATTTCTCAAATGCTCTGTATAAAATCCCGAATGATTCAGAAAATGTAAGACATATAGCGGATAGGCCGCTTATATAAATAAGGTATTTCACATCTTCACTGTAACCGAGAAGATTCGCTGCCATCACCAGAACCGGATAACCGATAATTGAAAGGGTAATCCTCATTGACAGGACATGGCTGAAGAGTTCTTCGGCTTTATTTTTATCCCTGGCAATTTCTCTTACAGCCATGGGTCCGATGCCAAAATTCGCTAAATAGAAGAAAAGAAATGATACGCTTCCTATTAGCGCATAGATGCCGAAATTGGCCGGACCAAGAACCCGTGCAGCATAGATTATAAAAATCAGAGAAAAAATTTTATCTGCAATGCCCGAGAAAAAAACAAATCCGGTATTTTTTATTAATTTTTTTTCTATTCGCAAGTCGTTCTATTTCCTAGACAGCTCTTATTAAATAAGTCTTTTTATGATTTCTTTGAAAATATTTATACCGGCGCCCCTTGTATATTTTTTCTGGCTGGCTGTTTTCATAAAGAACCCCGATTGAATGTCGGGGTTCTTTGTATGATAACCTTGCTTCTAAGGTAAAAAAACAATACGTAAAATAACCCTTTCCTTGATATATTATCCTCTGATTCTGTTCTGCTCGAGCATTTTCCTCAGCATGACAACAGCATTATAAGCCTTATTATATCTGTTCTTAAACTCTGCGGATTCTCAAAATGGCTGCTTTCTTTTTCATAACCACCCTCATGAAAATTTTTGTGAAAGTCTTTACTGCTTATTAATTTTTAGTAAACAACGTCAGCGGCATCAATGTCAACAAAGGTATTCGCGGAGGATGGATTTTTTTCTCCTTTCACCCTTACAACTAAAGTGTGGCTGCCATTCACAAGTGCAAGGTTGGAATATACCACTTCCTTATGGATTATTGTTGGACTGTACAGGTCTATTGTGATCTTGTATCCAACGTCAATGTATATATCTGCCTTACCGAGGTTCTTTGCTTTTGAAGCTAACAACATTATGCCAGAACCGGAAAATGGAAATATTGCATATGCATTTCTTATGTTTGAGTATTTTACAAAGCCACCGCTGAAATTCGGGTTGGTTAGGTTAGTCCAAGTGCCACTGTAAGTGAAATCAGCTTCTTCTGATCTGGTTTTTTTCCGGGGCAGAAATCATTAATGAATTATAAGCATTTAGCCTCCCTGCTGTGAGGACAGGTAATCCCTTTTTATCTGCTTCCTGCAATATTTTATAAATGACCTGCCAGTTTTCGAGTGAAGAATCATAAGAGAGGAGTAACCCGGCTACGCCTGACACATGTGGGGTGGCCATGGAAGTGCCGTCGAAATATCTATATTTATTCCCCCTAGGCTGAAGTGACGGATACCCCTATAAACAGCAAGAAAATGATAAGTAATATTCTTTTCATTACATTCTCCTTAATTTTATTGCGTCACATCAATAATTATATCGGTTTCTCTTAGCCTTCTATCCCCCTTCAGAGCAGAATCAATATCAGAGCCGAGAAGAATGCCCTGTTCAAACATCAGAATTGGTCTAAGTATGTTTGATAAATATTGCGAGAACCTGCTTACATCGGCGATAAATGTTGAAGGTACATAGACGATATCCCCTTTCTGCAACTGAATATTCTGGGATATATTCCCATCTTCCAATGCGCTTTCTATATCCAGTTTAATCAGCTTGGGTTTCTCCTTATCTCCTCTTATTAAAATGACGCTCTCATCTTTTGCATCATGTGTGAATCCACCTGCAGAGGATATTGCATCGAGCACATTTTTAGGAATATCAAGGCTGAATACCCCCGGTTGCATAACTTCACCGACAACATAGACTTTCTGGCTTTGAACGCCAAGGACGCTAACTGATACCTGGGGATCAATAACATAGTATGAGAGACCGGTCCGGATCGTATCCCTTAACTGAAAAATGCTCAATCCGCTTACAGTTATGTCTCCGAGAAGGGGATATGTTATCTTACCGGAGGAGTCTATCTGGGTAATCATTTTCAGGTCGTCATGACGGTATACCAGAATTTCTATTTTGTCTCCTGCCCCGAGGATATACTCGCTTATTTTTACTTCCCTTGGTGTTTCATTTGATATTGAAGAAACTGTTTCTACACCACCTTTCGATGTGGCATTGGTTGTCGAGCATCCGGTTAGTATAATCACATAAAGAGAAATTACCATAAGCAAAGGAAATGATATCTTCATTTTTGTAATCCTTTTTTTTTGATAAGTTTTTTTATTATTTAAAAGATGCTACCGCCCTTAATTGTCATAGACAATTTAATTTTTAAGGAAAAATTAATTAACATAAAAATACTTTCAGAGAGCCTTTTAATTTCAAATTATAATTTAAGATTATAACTTGAACTCTCTTATTTTGCTTTATGCCAAAGAATCAATATGCCCCTACTTTTTTTAGAACAACTTTTACTGTCTTCAATAATATTTTTATATCCAACCAGAGAGTATGATTTCTTACATAATAGACGTCATAGCGTATCCAGTCATGGAATGATGCTTTACTCCTTCCCTGTATCTGCCACAATCCGGTTATGCCAGGTTTCGCTTTCAGTCTTGTATCACGCCAACTTTGGCTGAATTTCATCTCATCCATTATCAATGGTCTTGGACCAACAAGACTCATTTCCCCCTTAAGAACATTTAATAGCTGGGGAATTTCATCGAGGCTGGTCTTTCGTAATATTCTCCCAAGCCTTGTAACTCTCGGATCATTTGAGAGCTTAAACATAGGGCCGTCGCAATCCTTTTTGGAAGTTAATTCTTTATGGAGTTTTTCGGCATTGGCAACCATAGTCCTGAATTTAAACATATTAAAAAACTTACCTCCTAAGCCACATCTCTTTTGAACGTAGAAGATCGGGCCTGATGAATCGAGCTTAATCGCAATGGCAATCATAAAAAATATGGGTAAGAGTAAAATAAGTCCTATGATTGAAAGAGATACATCCATAACTCTCTTAACCGCTTTATAAAAATATTTTGTATTTATTGCTGGTAACAAAATGCTTTTTAGATTATTATCGGAAGGGACAAGAAGAGCATCTTTTATTTTTGATCCATTTAAAACGATCATGTCTTTAACATGATAATTTTCTGGAATTGTAGACTGCTCGCCTATAATTGAATATTCAATCCTTGAATTATTTAATAAAGATATTCTATCCCACAGGATACATTCACGGACAATAACTCCCTCAGATATTGAACAGTTGTTTCCAATGACTGAAGGGCCAATAATCTGTGCGCCATGTTTTATGTTAGATCCATCGCCGATAAGAATCGGGCCTAACAGATAAGCTGCAGGAGAAATTTTGACATTATTACCTGCCCACACGTTCGGAACGATTTCTTTCTTATCTGAAAAGTCCTCATGTCTCCCTTTTAAGAGAAGGGATCGATGGATATTTATGTAGTCGTTTATACTATTGATGTTCATATGGAACCCTTTGATTTCATATGCTGATATTGGGATGCCTGTCTCCTGAAGGGAGGGAATTAACTGTTCCTTGATATCCATATAGTTCTTATTGTTGATAAACCGGAACACCAAAGGTTCAAATAGATATATACCAAAAAACCTCCAAGGGGACCTCCTGTCCATGGAAGAATGAATGAGATGAAACTTTTCTATCATGCGGTTCCTGGTGAGAGCAATATTTTCCTCGATCCTCTTTGGCGTTGCATCTTTATATATGCCGACAGTAACCATTGAAGCAGTTTCTTGATGAGACTTCAGAAAATTGGCAAAATCTAAATCTCCAACAAAGAGGTTACCATTCATAACAAGAAAGGGTTCCTTATCAAAGAATTTCTCGAGGTCTTTCAGTATGCCAGCTGTTCCTCTCGGTTTATCCTCAATATGATATCTGATGGTAACCCCGGGAAATGTTTTTTGTTTGAAAGAGTCTGATAGGATTTTTTCTTCAGAGGTGGCGACTATTATTTCTTCAATCCCATTCTTTTTTAGTAAATCAATAGTATATTCTATGAGTGGTTTATTGAGGATAGGGAACATCCATGTCGGGCAGTAATCGGTCATAGGAGCTAATGCCGTACTTTGTCCACCGGCTAAGATTATAGCTTTCTTGATTCTCGTTTTTATCCTTCTAACAGAATTTATAGCCATGATAAATTACATTTGAAGTAAATTAGCGTATTCCCTTAAAACCATTGTTGCAACGGATCTTGTCATCCAGATGTTGCCTGAACTGACAATGTCTAATGCCTTTATACAGGATTGCTTATCCAGATCTTTTGTGATAAAGCCTTTAGCTCCGAATCGTGCTGATAAATATTCCTTTTTCAAATCATACGTATCAGATGTAATAATGACAGCGGCCTTTGGAACCTTATTTTTAAGAAAATGAATATCCTGGAAATCAAGAACTACTAAATCTGCTTTGCCATCCAAAGCCTCATTGAGTTTATCTTGCTCGGATTCTGTATTTGCAAAGGTGAGATTTGAGGTTTGCGATACGATCTTCTTTAATTTTTTGAAGAAAGTCTTGTCAGCAGAAGCTAAGAATATTTTAGGCATCTTATTAAATACCTGAAAATTGGAGGGGAGTCAATACTCCAAAAGGAGGATTTTTTATTGAAAAAAAAGAGAGATTGCCTCGGTGCGTTTGTTGATGCCGAGTTTTCGAAAAATATTTTTAAGGTGGGTTTTAACGGTCTTTTCGCTTATAAAAAGGTCCTTTGCTACATCTTTATTGCTGTAACCCCTGGAAATAAGGTTGAAAACCTCTTTTTCCCGTGCGGATAAATTATTAATGAGGTCGCTATTAATCCTCTTTTTTCTTATATGCCTTGAGAATTCTTCAAATACCATTGAAGTCATTCTCCTATTAACCCACATCTCGCCTTTTTCAACCATTCTTATAGCTTTGGCCATTAATTGTGGCGATATATCATGTGTTAAAAAACCATAGAAATTTGGATAGCTAAGATATTGGAAGACCTTTTCTTTTGTTAGGTTACCAACAACGAGGACTTTTGTATGTCCGTCAATATTATCAGGTATTCCAATGTCGTCGATAATGAGTATATCTGCAGTGGATGCTGAATCTTCATTTATGGATTGAGGGTAAAAAAAGAATATATCCTTTGTTGAGTTGAACAGGATTTTATTGATGTTCCTGCAGGTAATGGATACTTTTATCATATGATTATTGGTTTTTTGATTTATTAATATTTTTTATATATTTTGCCAATTAAATGTATAAATTGCAATATTTTTCGATACAGCTCTTTCTGACAGGAGATAATCAAACGGACTCTTAATCCCTAACGGTTTATTAGGGCGCTAGGTATTATAAAAGAGGAGATACCCGAAAGAAGCTCCCTAATGCCTCGATATATCGAAAACATCGGGGTTGTTATATGCAGAATTCTCCTTTAACCCAAAAACTGCATTTATAGGAGGCAAGGTTGACTGAAAAATATTTTGTCCCGACAAAAGTCGGGATTGAAATCACAAGACTTTGAAGGCGGCTTTGCCTCCGGTTCAATAATCAATTGCATTTTTCGGGTTAAAGTTCGGTTAAACCCTCCTAAGATTACGATAATCCTCTATCAAATGCGCCATGAGCTCGCCTCTTTCTTCATTCCCATCGTTCTAAAGGAGTAGATTTTATTGATAGACCTCTGATAAATCCTTGCCTGTTGCATACATGAGCCCGGCCTCTGCACGTTTAAAGTCATAGAATGATTTGTTGTAATTGGTTTCCGCTATGGTGAGGAGAGTCACCGCATCAAGCACTTCTGTTGCCGTACCGACACCTTCTTCGTACCGGAGCCTGTTTATCCTCAGGTTTTCTTCTGCCTGGGCGATTGCAGTGCAAGTTACGTCTAATTTTTCTTTGGAAGACAACAAGTCGAGATAGTATTTTTCGACCTCCAGCCTGATATCGTCCATGAGCCTGTTCTTCTGTTTAAGAAGTTTCTGCCTCTGCTGCTGTATCTTGTCTATCCCTGCTTTAGTGCTTGATCCACTGAAGATGTTAAGGCTCATCCCGGCAATCAGTGACCAGTTCTCTTCGTGTACATAGAAAGGATTTTCCATGTAATCGTATGAACCTTTTAGAAAAAAGCGGGGAAAGTATTCCGACCTCTTGGCCGTTTCTTCCTTGTCCACGGCTTCTAACGTTGTGTCTGTAATCTTTATCTCAGGTCTTGTATTTTCGGCTGACTCCCATGCCTTCATGAGATCCATATGTAATGTATCCGATAGTGTCCCTGTTACTTCTGCCACCTGTACATCTGTACGTAAAGGTCTTGACAAAATATTATTGATGCGGGATGCGTTGATTGCACGGGCATTTTTAGCGGCGATTAGTCTCTGTTTAGCGTCTGAAAGCCGAACCTCTGCCTGAAAAAGGTCATTTTTGGTGATGACGCCTTCTTCATAGAGATATTGTGCATCATAGAGGTGGGACTCGAGCCTTTCAACCTCCTTTTCGGCCACAAGGATCATTTTTTCTGATTCCAGAAGGTCGAAATAAGCCAGTGAGAATTCGAGGGAGACAAGGTTCTTTATCCTTTGTGTGTCGAGCTTTTTTGTTTCCAGGATCAACCTGCTTGCTTTATACAGTGATGCGCTCCCCTGAAAGTCATAGAGCAACTGTTGAATGCTGACGCTGTATGAGAGGAAGTCTTTATCGGAGACCGGGACTATCTGGGGCCCAAAGATCGCCTGGGGACGATATGCCTGGAATGTTTGAGACAGTGAGGCATTTATTTCAGGCAGTAACGGTGATCGTGCGATAATCGTATCGGCCTCGGAAATGGCTTCCTCACGTTCGGTTATCTTTATAAGCCTGCTGTTTTCAGTGGCAAGTTTCAGTCCTTCAGAGAGCGTCAGCATATCTGCAAAAGAAGCGCGATTGAACAGAATGAGACACAAAATGACACTGGATAGAAAGAGTAAAAACATTGCCTTGCTTTTCATAAAATACCCGTATATGCCCATGGTAAAGACCTTAAAGTCTATAGTCATAAAATGCTCACGGGGTATTTCCAGGATTTTTTTTAGCTTCATTCCATAAACTGTCCATCTCATCGAGAGACATGTCCGACAGCATCCTGCCCTGCCGGGCAGCGGTCATTTCAATGTAACGGAATCTTGAAATAAATTTTCTTATCGTTTTTCTCAGTGCGTCTTCGGCATTGACTCCGACAAACCTTGATACATTAACCAGCATAAAGAATATGTCCCCGAGTTCTTCTTCTATCTTTTTGCGTTCTTCTGTTTCTACTGCGTCTCTGAACTCTTTCAATTCCTCGTCGAGCTTTTCCAGGACATCTTCGACATTTTCCCAGTCAAAACCGGCCTGTGCCGCCCTTTGCTGAAGCCTGTTTGCCCTGAGCAGGGAAGGCATCGACTCGGGGACTCCCTCGAGGATGGATTCACGCATTTTCCCTTCGAGTTTTTTGTGCTCTTCCCAGTGAACAATGACTTCATCTGCTGTCCTGTATGCTGCTTTTCCAAAGACATGAGGGTGCCTTTCGATCATCTTTTTGCTGACCTTGTCGATAACATCATCAATAGTAAATTCTTTCCTCTCCTTGGCAATTTGACACTGGAAAACTATCTGGAACAAGAGGTCTCCAAGCTCTTCACATATGGTCTCAGGGTTATCATCCTCTATGGCCTCGATAAGCTCATACGCTTCTTCGACAATATAGGGTCTGAGAGACATTCTTGTCTGCTCTTTATCCCACGGGCATCCGTTCCTGCCCCTGAGTTTCGCCATAATTTTTAAGAGCGCCTCTAAATCACTTTTTTTCATAGAAGGCCTTCCCAAATATTACTACCATGGACGGACTTAGTGTCATGGGTATGATGGACTTGCCTGCCAACTTATTAACGGATAAATTGCATTCAATATCATGCAAGGAGCATCATAGCATGTGCTTCATATGATTTGCCACCTCACTGTTCCTTTTGCTTCCTTTCATATAGAGAAGCGCAGACACTGCAATAAGAATTACGGTTAGCACAAAGATTGTTCCGGGGGTCAGTTCCAAATAGACTATCCGTTCAATGTAGTGGATCAAAAAGGAGCCACGGTACACGAGAGAGGGGTCATGTTTCTGCCTGAGCCAGACTTCAAGATACGTAAGTGGGCAATACCATCCGAATATCTGTATTATGACCGCAAAACAGAGACCGGTTATATGAAGGTACTTGATAGCGTGGGACTTCCTCCCGATAAATGCACCGAATAGCAGGAATATAATCCACAAGAAATGGATGAAGACAGTAAAATCTGCTGCTAGTTTATATAACACGAATGCTGCCTAGGATCCGGAGATACATGACATCATCTACACCATGCCGTGCCTCTGAACAAGCCGTGTTATGTCGATCCCTATGGATTCTGCAGCGGCTTTCCAGCGTTCTTCGGGAGGGATGTCAAAGATGATTTTATTGCTCGCCTGAACTACTAGCCAGCTGTCGATCGTGAGTTCATATTCAAGCTGTCCGGGCGCCCATCCGGCAAAACCAAGCGCAAACAGGAATTTTTCCGGCCCCCGGGAGGCTGCAATATCAATGAGAATTTCCTTTGCTGTAGTAAGTGAGAGATTTTTACTGATCTTTATTGAAGGCGGATAATTCATAGAAGACGAATAAAGAATATACCCTTGTTCGGGCTTGACAGGGCCGCCATAGAACACAGGGATGTCTGTTGCGCACTCTTTAATATCAAGTCCGCCAAGAAGCGGGATGAAACTGTTCAGGAGAACACGGTTTACAACAAGTCCAAATGCTCCGTCTTTGGTATGGTCACATATGAGTACAACCGTCTGTTCAAAATTTGGGTCTTTTAAGCTGGGAACTGCTATGAGGAACATCCCTGTAAGGTTACTTGCATCAATATGTTTCATAATGATCAGGCCGTTTTCCCGGATTGCAGCGGCTGTAACGCGTGCTTGTATTTTTTAATCTCACTTTTTGCAAGTTTATCACACCGTTTGTTCTCCACATGATTTTCATGGCTCTTTATCCATTGCCATGAGATGTCATGATGCTGTGAGAGATCGAAAAGCCTTTCCCAAAGGTCCCTGTTAATAACGTTCTCTTTACGGCTGTTCTTCCAGCGGTTTTTCATCCAAGAGTAAATCCACGTTGTTATTCCTTGTACAACATAATTAGAATCTGTCGTGACCGTCACCCGGCAGGGTTTTTTCAGGGCTTCAAGCGCTTTTATGACCGCGGTAAGTTCCATCCGGTTATTTGTTGTAAGGGGTTCATATCCGGAGATTTCCTTTTCACGGCCGCCGGACCTTAAGATAGCACAGTAGCCTCCTGCTCCGGGGTTGCCGCTACAGGCACCGTCCGTGAAAATTTCAACATAGGGTTTCCCGTTTTCTTTCATGACTACTCACGTATTATATTATATTTCGGACCCAATTGTAATAAAGTTTCAATAACGGGAGTTCACAATAAAGTGAAAAAGGCTTATGAAACAAGGGCTTGAAATATTATAACTTGTTTCATCCCATGTGCTAAAATATGATCCCATGTGCATTTCGGTCATAATCCCTACGCTCAATGCATGTGACTGTATTGGGCAGTTGCTTTCAATGATTCAAAAACAGGATGTTCGTGCATCTGAAGTCATAATTATAGATTCTTCCTCAGAAGATAAAACCGTAGATATTGCAAAGGAATTCGATGCCAGAACGATCGTTATCCCGAGGCATGCATTTAATCACGGAAGGACGAGAAACCTGGCAGCGAAGGAAGCAAGAGGTGACATACTCGTCTTTATGACACAAGACGCACTTCCCGTGGATGATACACTTTTACGTACCTTGACAGCACCTCTGCAAAAACCTGATATCGCAGCAACTTTTGGCAGGCAGATACCCAGGGCAGGTGCATCACCCTTAGAGATATTCGCGAGGAGGTTTAACTATCCTGACAAGGGGGCTGTGAAGGGTTTAGATGATGTAAGGAAGTACGGGATAAAGACCTTTTTTTTAAGTAATGTCTGTTCGGCCTTTAAGAGGGAAGCCTTCCTGAAAGCCGGGATGTTCCCCGAAGATGTAAATGCAAATGAAGACATGCTCATCACGGCCAGATTACTCATGAGCGGCTACAGGGTAGTATATGTGCCGGAGGCGAAGGTGATCCATTCGCATAGCCTCTCGCTTCCCGGTCAATTCAGGCGCTATTTCTATATCGGGTCATCCCTTAAAAAAAACAGGTGGATCCGGGAGTATGCTCAACCGGAGAGCGAGGGCCTGAAGCTTGTTTTACAACAGGTGAAGTTTGTTGTCAATAGACATGAGTACCGCTGGATACCTTACATTTTCATCGAGTCTGTGACAAAATATCTCGGGTACAGGATAGGGTTATTTGCAGGATGATAGAGTTTACTAAAACCATGAGAAGGCTTGTGCAGATTTTCTGTCTCATTTTTATAGACCTTGCAGCCTTTTACTGTTCTCTGTTGATCGCATGGGTATTGAGGGCCGAGGTCGTCACAATGCTTATTCCTGATCTGCCTGTTTTCTTTTTTTCATATCTGCATTTTGTATCATTCTGGTGGATACCGGTTGTGTTTATTTTTTTTATCGCTTATGAGAACCTCTACACTTCAAACAATCCCTTCTGGGACGAGACCTGGCACCTGGTAAAATCCATTACCCTTGCGAGTATCATGGTATTCGCTATTGTCAGCCTTGGCAAGATGAGTGACAGGGTATCCCGAATAGTGCTGGTGGGCATGTGGTTTTCTTCACTCTTTGCATTCCCTGTTTTCCGCCTCTGGGGAAAAAAATTACTTTATGGGATAGGGGTCTGGAAAGAGCGGGTACTTATACTCGGCGCAGGAAACGCCGGCAGATTGGTCATGGAAGGGCTCAGGAGAGAAAAGCATATGGGCTTTGACGTTATCGGCTTCCTGGATGACGATGATAAGAAAAAAGGGGTATTTATTCAGGGGAAAAAGGTATTCGGGGCTATTAAATATTTCCCTAAATTCATAAAAGAACTGGGAATCGGTACCATTATTGTTGCGATGCCGTCGCTCCCGCCTCAGAGACTTGCTGCTTTAACCTCGCGAATACAGAACTGCATACCCAACACAATGATAATACCCGACCTGAGGGGCATAGCTCTCTTGAATACGGAGCTTTTCCATCTGTTCCGTGAAGAGATATTTCTCATGAGCATAAAGAATAACCTTAAATCACGGACAAACAGGACACTGAAAATGCTCTTTGATCTCACGGTAAGTATCATTTCAATCCCGTTGCTCCTCCTTGTAATCGGAGTTATAGGGTTAATAATCCGGTTAGAGACTCCCGGCCCCGTTATCTATGCCCACGAAAGAATCGGCAGAAAGGGGAAAACATTCAAGTGCTATAAGTTCAGGACTATGCACAGAGATGCAGAGGAGAAGCTCAAGGAGATACTGGATAAAGATGACGCAGTACGAAACGAGTGGGAGAATAACTGGAAACTGCGGGATGATCCAAGGATAACAAGAGTAGGCCGTTTTCTGAGGAAGACTTCACTCGATGAACTACCCCAGATATTCAATGTTATCAAGGGAGAAATGAGCCTCGTTGGCCCGCGGCCGTACCTGCCAAGGGAAAGGGTTACTATCGAGAAAAGCATCGATGTGATTTGTTCCGCAAGGCCCGGAATTACCGGTCTGTGGCAGGTTTCAGGAAGAAGTACTACGGGTTATAAATACAGGGTTAAGTTAGACTCATGGTATATCATGAACTGGTCTTTATGGCTCGATATCGCGATCATTTTCAAGACAGTGAGGGCAGTAGTAAGAATGGAAGGGGCTTATTAAACTTTTCAGTCAACCCAGCCTCCGGTAAATGTTGGTGTTGGGTTCAGGGATATGACCCGATTTCCGAAGCAAAATAAACTGACTCTTTTTATGTTCAAACCTTTATCTCACTTCAGTGTTATTTCACAATTCACAGTTGAGATCTCCGCTTCGTCTCCGATCTCCTCAGGGTTACCCGTGATTTTGCTTCGGAAATCGGGTCATATCCCTACTCCGGAAGAATATGAAACTGGTAGCGTAAACAGATGACAAGAAACATATTCACCCCCTTGGTGTTTTATTAATAAAAAAGTTAATATGAATGGCGGGATTGCAATAAAGGCTTGTAACCATGCTATATATTTACATGTGGTATAATTTTGTGAGGAGCGTATTGTGATTAAAGACATTCCCCTGATAAAGCCTGAAGATCTCCCGAAAGTGCCTTTCGTCATAAACGGCATATCATCCCGTTTTATACGTGAAAACAGGATCATTCCCCTTGAACTCAAAAATAATATATTGAAAGTCGTTGTTGCGGATCCTGAGGATACAGCAACGATTGATGCCCTTAAGGTTGCGGCATCGTCAGATGTCATTGTATACACCTGCGACGGAAAAACGATTGACGAGTATATAGCCAAATTTTACGGTCAGGAATCACAGAATATCGACAGGATCATTGAGGATATTGGTGATAAGGGGGTCGAATTTATCAGGGATGAGGAGGAAGACATCGGCCACCTGAAAGACCTGGCTTCAGAAGCGCCTATCATCAAGCTCGTGAACCTTTTTATTACAAGGGCCGTTGAGAGCAGGGCGAGCGATATACACATTGAACCATTTGAGGATGAATTAAGGGTAAGGTACCGTATAGACGGCGTACTCCACGATATCGAAACTGCGCCGAAAAGGCTCCAGGCAGCAATCGTATCAAGGGTAAAAATCATGGCCAAGCTCAATATTGCAGAAAGAAGACTCCCTCAGGACGGCCGCATCCGGCTGCAGGTTGGCGAACGTGAGATAGACCTGAGGGTTTCTACCATACCGGTACTTTACGGTGAGAGTGTCGTCATGAGGATCCTGCTCAAAGAGGGAATCATCCTGGATCTTGATAAAATAGGGTTCTCTCATCAGATGCTCGAACTATTTGACCACCTCATTACAAAGCCAAACGGCATTATCCTTGTAACAGGACCTACAGGGAGCGGAAAGACAACAACGCTCTATGGGGCACTTGACAAGATAAATTCCCCGGATAAGAAAATAATTACTGTAGAAGACCCAGTAGAATACCAATTGAAGGGGGTAAACCAGATACAGGTTAAGCCCCAGATAGGGCTGAATTTTGCAACTACCCTGAGGCATATCGTCAGGCAGGACCCGGACATCATATTAATCGGTGAGATACGGGACCTGGAGACGGCGGAGATAGCGATCCAGTCAGCCCTTACAGGGCATCTTGTTTTTTCAACACTGCACACGAATGACGCCCCAAGTGCGATAACGAGACTACTGGACATGGGGGTTGAGAATTTTCTCCTCTCGTCAACTATAAGGGGAATCCTTGCCCAAAGGCTTATAAGGATGATTTGCCCTGTTTGCAAAGAACAGGTTACATCAGTCGTAGCCGACAGTGAGGAACTCAGGCTTCTTGGTTTAAAGGGCGACATACCCCTTTATCAGGGGAGGGGGTGTGAACACTGCTCCCGGACAGGATATTACGGCAGGTCAGGGATATTCGAACTGCTGCTCGTTAATGACGATATACGCAGATTGATCCTGAAGAATGCAGACTCGAACCAGTTGCGGGAAACTGCGCGGCAGCACGGCATGAAGACCCTGCTCGAATATGGTGCTGACAGGGTAAGACAGGGCATGACAACGCTCGCTGAAGTATTACGGGTCACCCAGGAGGCCTAGTTTTGGCCATCTTTTCCTATAGGGCTACGACAATCGACGGGACCGTTGTCGAAGGTGCTATAGAAGCAGCAGATGAAAAGTCCGCCCTTGAGAGGCTAAAGAATACCGGTGTCATTCCACTAAAGCTGTATGTGCCGGAAGAAGGCATAAAAAAGAAATTCTCCTTCAGGTCTTCAAGGGGAGATGTCCTGACCTTTACTACAGAACTTTCAGCACTCCTGGGTGCCGGCCTGCCTCTCGACAGAAGCCTGAACATACTCTCCGGCATATCTGAGAGCAGGGAGATGAAGAACGTTGTCCAGTCAATCCTGAAGTCTATTCGCGAGGGAAGCTCTTTTTCCGACGCGCTCCAGAGGCATCCAAAGATGTTTCCGCAGATATACGTCAATATGGTACGGGCCGGTGAGGCCGGTGGCGTGCTCGATGTTGTTCTTGAAAAACTCAATGAGTTCCTCGAATCCTCAAAAGAACTCAGAGAACATATAACGTCTGTTATGATATATCCGACCATACTCGTTATTACAAGCGGCCTGTCGATAATCATCCTCCTTACCTATGTGCTCCCGAAATTTTCTGTTATATTCGAAGAACTCGGTGGCTCAATACCGTTGCCTACACAAATTGTCCTTGCAATGAGCAATGCCCTGAAATCTTACTGGTGGGTAATCCTTTCAGGGGTCATAGGAGGATGGATCCTTTTCAGACAGTATACAAAATCCGATACCGGGAGATACAAATGGGACGCCTTCAAGCTCAAGCTTATGGGGGACGTTATCAGGAAGCTTGAGACCGCCCGCTTCTGCAGGACACTGGGAACCCTGCTGAAAAGCGGAGTACCGCTCCTCCAGGCTTTGAACAACTCGCGGGATGTTATCAGCAATAAGGTCATAGCTTCATCTATCAATGCTGTCTCAGAGGGTATAAAACAGGGTAAGGGTATTGCTGTACCCCTGTCAAATGCTAATGTATTCCCCCCTCTTGCCCTTTCCATGATCAAGGTGGGAGAAGAGACGGGTCAGCTTGATTCCATGCTTATGAAGGTTGCACTGACGTACGAGAAAAGTCTTAATACCGCTATCAAGCGTTTCGTCGGTCTTCTCGAGCCCGTCATGATTGTGGGTATGGGTTTGATCATCGGGTTCATAGTGTTTGCAATGCTCATGGCTATCTTCAGCATAACAGAGCTGCCGCTATAATGTTTAATTACCGGAGGAATGTCGCATGAAGCCGGCATATCGCCCGTTCTCACCTTTTTTTCACAGGCAAAGCAGGCTCCGGACGGGAACCCGTGGGTTTACGCTGCTCGAGGTTATCATTGTAATGGTGCTCATTACCCTGGTCATTGGCATGTCGACTGTATTCTTTGCAAACACTCTTATGTCGGGTTCCTTCAATACAACAGTGCGGGACATATCGTCTTCGATACGCTATGCGCGGTCCCTTGCGCAGATTCACGGAGAAAGAAAGACCTTTACGATAGATCTCGATGCGAAAACTTTTGCAGTACAGGGGAAGGATGCAAAGGAGATACCACATGATATAAACATCAAAATTGTCGACCCGTTATACGGTGAGATTTTTGAGGGAAAATATCAGTTTACAGCAAATGCACTGGGAGGCGTTCTGGGTGGTACGATCGTGTTATGGAATGAAAGTAAAACTGTGAGCATACGGCCTGACCCGGTTGTCGGTTCCGTGGTGGTGCAATGAAACAGAGAAACAGGGGCAGGAATGCGAATCAGGGGTTCACCCTTCTTGAGGTGCTGGTGGCTGTAGCATTATTAGGTATTGCGGTAACAGTCGTCATGCAGCTCTTTTCTGCCAATATCAGGGCTATTTCCGCATCCGAGGATTACATCTCTGCATCTGTAAAAGCCGAGGCAAAGATGAGAGAGATTTTGGATAATGACGACATGTACGAGATGTCATATGCCGAGATAACTGACGAAGGGTATAGGATTGATGTCTCAATAGCCGAGGTCTTGCAGGACAGGACCGAAAACCTCCAGGTGAGACTCATGGAAATATATTTGACAGTGCACTGGACAAGCGGTGCACAGGAGAAATCATTTTCACTGAGGACAATGAAACTCTTAGAAAAACAGGTTTAAGGAAAACGGCGTCAGGTACCATGAAACAAGACGGCTTTACACTCTTAGAGTTAATTGTTTCGATAGCCATAATAGGGATTATTTTGCTGATTATAACAGGTGCAATGCAGCTTGGCTTTCGTTCCGTGGAATCCGGTGAAAGAAAGATAGAAGCCCATGAGCGGATGCGATCTTCACTTGCCATTATAAATTCGCAGATCCAGTCCGAAATCCCGCTGACATTTGATGATGAAGGAGAACGAAAATATTATTTCTCCGGGGAAAGCGGGTTCATGAGGTTTGCTTCGAATTATTCAATGCTGGCGATGGGACATGGTTATGTCATAACTACATACACAGTGGAGACGGACGAGAACGGCAAGCAGATTCTGAATGCAACTGAAAATACTGTGGGGTTAGATAACGCGCAGTCTGCCAGACTTTTCGAGGCATTTGATATGATATATTTCGAATATTTTTACAGAGATCCGACAATAGAAGAGGGTGAATGGGTAGAAGAATGGACCGACGAATTCACCATCCCTGAAAAGGTAAAAATTCATCTTGTTAAAGATAGCCGGGACTTCTCAATGATTATCCCTGTAAGGTCAAGAGGTTCCATGGTTCAGGGGACCATGGATTATCCTCAGGTTCAGATACCAAAGAGTTTTGATTATTAAATCTGCCAATGATTACAGATAAAAGGAAACAGGGGAGTAAAGCAGGGAAGCTCAACCGCATGTCCCAGGACGGCATTGCCCTCCTGATGGTATTATGGGTATTGACAATCCTCATGGTTCTGGTCTTTTCATTTTCATTCATGTCAAAGACGGAAACATTGTCAACGCTGTCTTTCAAGGAAGGCATGGAAAATAAATTTTTGGCCGAGGCAGGGATAGAGAGAGGGATTGAAGAGGTCTTTTATCGAACCGTGAACAAGAACCAGGTACTCGTGCTCGAAGAAGGCGAGATCTGGAATGTTGACGGTACGCCGTATAGCGGTCGGCTCGGTAACGGATATTATACTGTCAAAATAGTCGACGAGTCAGGCAAGCTGGACATCAACATGGTATCTGATATACTATTAAAAAATCTTTTGATGAATATGGGGGTTGAGGAAGAAAACGCCGACATAATTACGGACTCTGTTCTGGACTGGAGAGATCCTGACGACCTTCACAGGATCAACGGGGCTGAAGATGACTACTACCGTTCTCTGCCTAACCCATATGAGGCAAAGGACGACAGTTTCGATACATTAGAGGAATTACTCCTGGTAAGAGGGGTCACACCTGAGATCCTTTACGGCAATAGTGAAAGAAAGGGTATAATCAATTTTCTCACCGTCTATTCAAACATGAATAGAATTAATATCAATGCTGCCCCGAAAGAGGTATTAATGGCAATCCCCGGTATGAGCTCGGAGTTCGCAGATACGATCATAGAAATGAGAGGCACGAAAGAGATAATGAATTTGCAGGAGATCGGAATTACCGGGGAAAACTATTCGATCCTCATGCCTTACGTTATCACATCGGGTTCCAGCTCTTATACGATCGAAGCAACAGGCTCACAGGAAAAAGAGAAAAGGGGGTACGCTATCAGGGCAACAATAGTTATTTCAAGTTATAATAAATATAATTATGTTTATTATAAAAGCCCTGTAGAGACCGGAATTGGCAGCTAATTTTAATATCAGGAAGATAACATCCGTCACGTCTGCTTCGACAGAAAGACTGAAGGGAATCACCGAACCTCTCTGGAAAATCCTCACGTTTAGCCCTGCGGACGATACGATTTCATCGGGAAAGATTGTCTCTGTCTCGCTCGAAAAGGGGGTCATGTCAGTAGCTTATGGGTCAAGATTCTTATCGAGGGTGAAGATAAAAGGCATCAGACGGTATGAGTTTGAGGAAGGAAAGTATCCACCCCCCGAGGGAGTTGCGTCTTCCTTATCACTGGCAATAAATGATTTTGGGGCACAGGGAGCTTCTGTATCTTTATGCATTCCGAAGGCATGGGCTGTTATTAAAACCGCTGAATTTCCTGCCACGGTCAAAGAGAGTCTTGTGAACGCTATCTCGTATGAACTGGACAGGATCACGCCTTTCAGTCACGAAGATGCTTTGTATGATTTCAGGGTGGTTAAAGAGAGTGACAACAAGATAACCGTTGTCATTGTGGCAGCCAGGGAAGATACAGTAAGACCTTACATAGAGGCGCTGAAAAACAATGGTATTATAACCGGAAAGGTCAATATCAGCTTGTCAGGCACAGGGGCTCTCTTTCAGTACGTCTACAAAACCAAAGACTTTATTTTTTTGGAAATCGGCAAGGATAGCTATGAAGGAGGTTTATTCCTTGATAGTTTGGCGAACGCTGCGTTTACGGGGAATTTTGATACGGATGAGGAAAGTTCACAGATGGATTCGCTTAAGGAAAGAATCGGACATCTTGTTTCCGCTGCGCAAAAGAGATCTAAATCACCTTCTCTTGTCGTTCTTTTCAGGGACAGAAACCCCATCCCCGAGGATGCACTGAAGCCCCGGTTCAACTTGCCGGTCAGGATAGTGAATGAATCAGATATCCCGTTCCGGCAGCCAGGGTATCACAAGGAAATTCCCTACAGTGCAATCGGTGGTACCCTGGAATCCCTGCTGCCGTATGCGAACGGGTTGAACCTCATAAGGAAAGGATACCAGGAAAAAACCAGGACGCCCATGACGTTTACCGGTGTACTCGTCCTCGTACTCTTAGCCGTGTGGGTTATATATATGTTAGCTCCTCTCCGTATTGAGGGGAAGCGGCTCGAAGAGATAGAACGTCAGGTACAGATACGCAAGGAAGACGTAAGGAAGGTTGAAGCATTGAAGGAAGAGATATCGCGCCTTGAATCGGAGATATCACTGATAGAGGAGTTTAAAAAAAGCAGCCCGATGTCCCTCGACATCTTGAGAGAGCTGACCACTATCATCCCAAAAAACACATGGCTGACGAGGGTCAGGATATCCGGGCCAGCCGTGAATATAGAGGGATATGCTGCCTCTGCGTCAACGCTTCTGCCGAAACTGGAGGCATCCGCTTATTTCAAGAAAGCTGAGTTTGCTTCCCCGACTTTCAGGGACACAAGAATGAATGCCGACCGTTTCAACATCAAAGTGGAGATAGAGGGGATCAGTCAAGCTATGGAAAAGGGAAAGAAGCAATGAAAAAGAGCAGGACTCTCCTGATCACACTTCCGATCATGGTCATACTCATCGGGATCGCTGTTTACCAGTATGTGTATGTGAGGATCCAGACCGATGTTGCATCGATCAAAGAGGAACAGGCCATGAGGGAGGAGGTGCTCGAAAAGTATATAGGCCTTATTTCCGAAAAGGCCCAACTGGAAAAAACTCTGGTCTCGGTAAAAGAGGCCCGCAATGCAGAGGCTTCGAAGATTGTTGAAGGGCAGACCCTCTCTCTTGCCGCAGCGACTCTTCAGGAGACGGTCAAAGAGGTTATAACGAGCAGGGGAGGGACCATATCAAGTGAACGGGTAGAAAAGCCTGAAGATTACGGGAAGTTCAAAATTATTACAGTCAGTATAGACAGCGTTTTACCGGACTCAAGGACATTGAGTGATATCCTCTATTCAGTCGAGACACGCACGCCGTATCTTACCGTAAAAGAACTCGATGTAAGGGTCAGAAATTTCAGGGACCCGAAAGAGCTTATGGTAAAGCTGAGTGTTTCAGCATTAACAAGCAGTCGCTGAATATATTAATAAATCCACAAATTCCGAAAAATGCAATAGACAGTTGAACCGGAGGCAGGATTGCCTTCAAAGTCTTTTATTTCAATCCTCTTAACTTTGTTTGTGCCGTCTATTTTAATAACCCACCTACACACCTTCCCTTAACTTAAGGGGAGGATGGAGGGGTTATACAAAAGGAAAAACAAAGATGCAGTCCACCTGGACAAGGTGTTGCTGCAAAATACTTTTCAGTCAACCCGGCCCCCGGTAAATTCACTACCGCATAGATTCAGGGAGGGATATTATATTCGAGCGGCTTTATATTCTTTCGGAGAAAGAATGTACCTTGGAGGCCTGCGAAAGCAGGCCGAGAATGAGGGAGGATATAGTATCTCCCTGATATGCTAAGTTCAGTCAAAAAAGCTGATTGAAAAACCGTAGGAGTGAATGAAATTACCGAACGCAGTTCCTCTTTATGCATTCTTTAAGGTCTTCCATTACAAATGGCTTTGAAAAGAAATGTATCATACCGGCCATAAAGACCTCTTCGATGTCGCCCAGCCCGGCATTGCCCGAGAAAACAATGGCAGGTATCCCAGGGTTGAGCTTCCTGAGAATCCTTAAAGTGCTTATTCCGTCAAGCCTCGGCATTTTGATATCGATCAGGACGAGGTCATAAGAATTTTCGATGAAACTTAATACCGCCTCGACACCGTCATGGACAAGATCAATCGAGTATCTTTCTTCCTCAAGCTCGTTCTTCAGGACAATGCCAAAGTTTTTGTCGTCTTCAGCCAGGAGAATTTTCAATTCATCACTCCCTAGGTGCATGAAAAAGGATTCCGGGTCCCGAAAGCATTAGGGACGAACGACAACATCTATCTTTAAAATATTGAGAAATAATTGCCATAGAATCAAGCAAGATGGATGCCAATGCATAATACATTGAATTGTTAAAACTTTTTACGCGAGAGGTTTCAGTCATCGGGCAAATTATCCTGCCCGACAGACATATTGCCCGATAGCACTGAAGGCAGGGTTATGGTGAAAGTTGTCCCCCTCTCTCTTTCGGAGACGAACCGTATCTTTCCATTATTGTCATTGATTATCTTGTTGGCGATAGAAAGGCCGAGCCCGATGCCGCCTTTTTCCGATTTTGTCGTAAAGAAGGGGTCGAAGATTTTGCCCTCGTCCACGGGAGATATCCCGGTGCCGTTATCGCTGATTTTTATGAACGCCTCCTTGTCTTCAATACCCGTTTCGAGTATTATCTTACCTCTATCCCCAATTGCATCGAGGGCATTCATAATGATTGAGAGAAAGACCTGTTTCAGCGCGCCTTCGCTTCCATGGACAACCGGAGAGTCCTTATAGTTTCTTATAATTTCAACCTTTTTCAGTCTCCCCTGGAAACCGATAAGTTCAAGTGCCTTGTCAAGTATATTTTCTACATGGACATGTTTCTTCTCGTATGTCTTTTCTCTTACAAACGAGAGCATGCCTGTCGTGATATTTTTACAACGGGCGACTTCTTCATGGATGATATTAAGATAATTTTCAAGTAGCCCCGGGTCGCACTTCCCTCTTTTCAGCCTGTTGAGAAGTCCCTCTGCACAGGCTGAAATTGTGGCAAGGGGATTATTGATCTCGTGGGCTATCCCAGAGGCCAACTGGCCGAGGGCGGACAGCCGCTCGCTCATTATAAGACGGGCCTTGTTTTCCTTCTCCTCTGTGATGTCCTGAACCGTTCCCAGCATGCGGACCGGCTCGCCGCTCTCACCGAACGTAACCTCTCCCTCTTCATGAACGAATCGTATAGTGCCGTCAGGCAAAACGATCCGGTGGTCTATACTGTAAGGCATCCCGTATAATGCCTCGTTGACTGCCCTGTTGACTAAATCCCGGTCATCCGGGTGAACAGAAAGAAGAAATGCGTCGTACGTCGCTCCGAACTCCCGGGGAGTCAATCCGAAAATGCGATAGATCTCGTCTGACCATTGCAGTTCATTCGTTTCTATATTCCAGTCCCAGTTCCCAAAACGCGCGATCCTCTGTGCCTCGGCAAGACGCGCCTCACTCCTGCGAAGCGCCTCTTCTGCTTTTTTCCGCCTGGTAATGTCGCCGACAGATCCGACCCAACCGATTACGTTATCGTTTCTGTCCTTTAACGGCGAAACCAGGAGCAATGCATCAAAACGCTCACCGCTTTTCCTCATGAGCCTGATTTCAAAGCCCTCGGGAGGCATCTCCGATCTCAAGGTTTTCTGTAAAATTTCCCAGGTCTTATCAACGTGTTCCGGTGCCCAGTAAATAAAAGGAGGCCTTGCTCCCACGAGTTCTTCTGCGCTCCATCCTACCATTTTGCAGAAAGCAGGGTTTACATAGGTCTGCCGTCCTTCCAGATCTACAACCACTATGCCGGAGAGAATGGAATTCTCTATGGATTGACGAAAGGCATGTTCTGCTTCGAGAGCAGCGGTACGCTCCAGCACCCTCATTTCCAGTTCATCCCGTGCCTTTTTAGGAGCTTTTTCAGTCATAACCCTCGCGTGCGAAGCGGCTTTTAAGAGAATTTTATTCCGTTATACCATAACCTGCCAATTTTCTGTACAATGTCTTCGGGTTTACACCCAGAATCTCGGCAGCCTTCCCCCTCTGTCCGCCTGCTTCCCTGAGAACCCTGAGGATGTGTTCTCTTTCGACATCCTCGAGTCGTGCGCTGAAGGTCTCGTGCTTTGCAATCATATCAAAGGGAAGGTCGGCCGGCTCTATAATGTCCTTTTTTGAAAGGAAGAGAGCCCGGTAGAGGACATTCTGAAGTTCCCTCACATTTCCCGGCCAGTCATATTCCGAAAGTACCCTTATAGCCTTTTTGCTGAGGTGCTTGTTTTTGAAACTAGTGTGCTTTGTGATAATGTGATCTACGAGCAGCGGAATATCCTCCCTTCTCTCTCTTAAAGGCGGGATATGGAATGATAAAGCGCTGATGCGATAGTACAGGTCCGACCTGAACTTGCCCGCTTCGACCTCCTTCCTTATATCCTTGTTGGTCGCCGATACAAAGCTGACATCGACGTTGATTTCTCTCACGCCGCCTACCCTGAAGAAACTCCCTGTTTCGATTACCCGCAGGAGTTTTCCCTGAAGCTGGACGGTCAGCTCTGCAATCTCATCAAGGAAGAGAGTTCCATGATTTGCTATCTCCAGCAATCCCAGCTTCTGTGCGTGTGCACCGGTAAAAGCCCCTTTTTCATGGCCGAACAACTCGCTCTCCAGCATTGTTTCAGGGATTGCACCACAGTTGATCGCTATAAAAGGTCCTTCCGATCTGTTTGATGCGTTATGGACCGTCCTTGCCAGTATCTCTTTCCCGACACCGCTTTCCCCTGAAATGAGTATTGGCAAATCCGAAGTTGAGGCCTTTTTTACCGTCTCCAGTAGCTCGCGCATACCGGGGTCTTTCGTAATTATATTCTGTGATGTTGACTGTCTCCGGATTTGTGACTTCAGGAGGAGGTTCTCGAGAACGAGGTTCTTTTTTTCGAATGCCTTTTCAGCGACTGCTAAGAGCTCATCCATCTGGAAGGGTTTTGTAATAAAATCATATGCGCCCAGCTTCATGGCCTCGACAGCCGAGGGAACGGTCGCATGTGCTGTAAGTATTATCGTCTCTGTTGCCATCCCCATCTTTTTTATTTTTTTCAATACATCTATCCCGTTAATACCCGGCATATTCAAATCCAGGATTAATACATCGTATTCATCCTTCCCGAGCATCTCGATTGCTTTCCTTCCATTGTCCGCGTCGGAGACATAAAAGCCTGCATCGGCGAGTTCATTCTTAAGGACTATCCTCAGATTCCTGTCGTCGTCAGCAATTAATATTTTCATTACTTTTGCTATGCACGTTATAGTTTTTAATAACTGAGAACCCTATGGTCCTGCCACAGGGTTACTTTGTATCCCCCCTTTAATACCCTCCTGCAAGGGGAGGGATGGTTTTTCGACTTTTCGTCCTGCACTTCCGGCTCAGGGTTATTAGCGTAAATACCTTTTAATTTTAGCACATTTCAAGCCACAGTAATCTATGCCGGCAATTTTGGGAGAGGGGGCTTGTAGAAACGTAACAAGGAAGCATGGTACAATAAGACAAAGTATTTTAAGGAAGGATTTTCAGACCCGGTCAATGCCTAACGTGAAACATTTTTTAAGGAACTTTAATCTCCTTAACGTGCTTCTAATAGCCGCCATCCTCGTATTCGCCAACTACAGCATTTTGCCTCTCCTGGATATGAATGTCCGCTTTTCATTGCCTGCCGGAACGAAGAAACATCCGGCCCATGAAAATGAGAAAGCAAACGAGGAGACCTCTGCCCCTTCTCTTACTGATTATACGATGATAGCAGATGAGAATTTGTTTCACCCCGAGAGGAAAATCCCCCCCGAGACAAAAGAAGAACAGAATGTGCCAAAACCCGAGTTTGTCCTGTACGGGACATTAATAACAGATGATCTAAGCATCGCATATCTGGAGGACCTCAAAGCGCCGGTCACCACACCCGGGAGGGGAAAGAGGCAGACAGCCTTGAGAATAGGCGACACCATTGGTGGTTATACCCTGAAAGAGATAGAGCCGGACAGGGTAACCATGGTCAGGAAAGAGGAAAGTGTCGTTATACCTCTTGATGACCCATCGCATCCGAAAGAGAGAAAAGAAACCGGTATAGCAGGCACTGCATCCAAGCAGCCCAAGACTCAAGTTAGGACATCAACGTCCAGAAGGGGGGCGGTTTCCTCAACATCCAGGACAGACAACAGCTTGAAGAAATCGCTAACTCCCCCCGTACGTACTGACGTTCGGAAAAATAAAGTCCAGCTCCCACAGGGTTATCGTCCCAGCGGCAAGGGGGGAGCCCTTTTGTTCGGTACAAAAAAGTAACCTCTGATTCATGCCGCATCATAATCTCCCTGCCTGTAACAGTAATGGTCAAGAAAAAAACCGGGAGAAAGCCTTGAATCCTCAAAGGCTTTTAATGTATACGGGATCCCCTTCCCGCCCCTGTAACCAGCGTTACTCAGATCTTGAAAAATTCCTTCTGAAGGGTTGATCCAGAGACTTATTTTTTTCAACCCCCTTTTTTTTGCAAATGTTTCTATGGCAAAAAAGACCTTCATGACATTTGTGCTCCTGTCACAGAAAAAGTCGAGGACAGACAGTTCGTTATTTTCCGTTTTAATAATCACATAGGCCTTTAAATCCTTTTTTAAAAGACCCCTGAATACCACTGCCTCATATCTTCCCCGTGGATTATCCCTGTAACGCCACTGGATGTACCTGCTTTCCTTTTCTATGGAAAGGGAGTACGAATCCCTCGTCTTCATCCACAAATTATCCTCCTCACCGGGGCTTATCCTGTCCCACCCGGTTTCTGTTTTCAACAAGAGGTTCCGGTGAGTGCTGAATTCGCTGCTGTCTTTTTCCATCACGTTGATAAACCTCGGGACTTCCCATCCAAGCTGGAGCTTCATGAGCCTTCCGTGCCGCTCTGACGGAAAACCGAAGATAAACTCCGAGGGATTCGCCTTATAAAATGCCTCTGCTGTCTTCACGATTATTCCTTTTTTTGCAAAGAGCCTTGCACGGTATTCCGGGTGCGTCATCACATCGCAGCCCTGGTATGCATTGAATACCGTACCGTTTGAATAGAATCTCATTCTGAAACCGCCGTAGTGGGCGATAATCCTTCCGTCGTCTTCTGCAACAAGGGATGAAGTCCCGAGATATGAGTTTTTGTATTTCCAGAGCCATTCCTCGTGAGACATCTCCTTGCCGAAGCATATCTTGAACAGTGTCCTTATGTCTTCTTCGTCTCTATCTCTTGTGAGTCTTATATTTAACATTCCCGGAGATTACTTGAATGATTGGAACGAGACAGCAGCCTGGAAGAGTTTCCATTGAAGCGTGTTTTTCTTCTTTCCCTCATCGCCATCTGCTGACAGGAATGCCTCTGCGTAGAGAACGTCCCTGCTCAGGGTAGAGGTTCTGTAGGTGTTAAGTCCCTCAATCTTTTCTGAATAGTCATTGTAGTAAAGCTCTGTCCAGTAACTCTCTATTGCCCTTTTCTTGTATCGCCATTCGCCCGTTATATCAACCAGTATATCCGGGTAGAATGGAACAAGCGTCTCGTAGAGCAGGAGTTTCAGTGGCGTCTTGTGAACCACGTTCCAGGCAACTGAAAAAGCGGTCCTGTGGTCAGGGTGGATCTCAAACGGCGACGGAGCATAGAGAAGAGAAGGGCGGAAATCTTCCACAGTGTGCTGCAATCTCTCCGCTAGCCTTTCCTCTGCCCCGTGGATTCCCCTGTCAGTGTACCCCCAGAACTCATAATCGCTCACTCCCAGGATCCCGAGGGCTTTCCGGGCGCATCCATGCCGTATTTCGAGATAGTCTGCGCCGAACTTTCCCTCAAAGTCTCCCCCGTCTCCGTTTGTAAGAAATATGACTTTTATCCTTCTGCCGGCCCTTGCATGCTTGACAATGCTACCCCCGCAACCGATCGACTCATCGTCAGGGTGGGGTGCTAGCACAATGGCATCCTCACCCGAAAAATCGTGTACCGTATAAGGATAGAGCTGCTCTTCCGTTTTCATTTATCTTGGTTCAAAATAAACAGCATGTTAAAAAACCTATCATGGACAATTTGTCATGCTGAACTCGTTTCAGCATCTCGTAAAATCAATAGGTTATGAGACCCTGAATCCCTCCAGAATGACGGCGGGCAGGCAAGTTCAGGGTGACACAAATATACTTTTTCAACAGGCTGTGAATCACAGATCCCAATTCATATAGACTTCTCCTTTGATTAACCCTTCACATCCTCCACTTAAGTTAAGGGGAGCTAAAGGTTGGTTAAACAGGCACCTTTGCCTTGAATCTCAGGAAAGTCCTTTCAATAAGGTAATATGATACTGTAGATAGAATTAATGTTGCAACAAGCGCAATAACAAAACCCCTTGCCCCTAGCCAGATCCCATCCAATATCCTGAGAATGAACACATGCCACAGGTATATGCTGTATGAAATAAGGCCGATAAAAGTAACGGGTTTGAAAGACATTGCTTTGTTCAATGTGGCGACGGTCAGGACCAGGAGGAAAGACAATCCGTATCCCAGCCCCAGTAAGGGATAATAGAAGGTATTGTAAAACCGGTGGTCAAGCACAGAGTCGCCCATCCTGAGCCATACTGACCAGCAGGCAGATATTATAAGGAAAGCGAGGATGCCGATAATCCCCGCAACAGGCGGCCTTTCAATAGTCACCATGAGTTCTTCCTTCTCGATAAACAGTTTTGCGATTATCATCCCGTAGCAGAATTCGCTTACCCTCCCGGGCAGTATGCTCCCAAGCACCAGCCCTGTGTTTGAAGATGCACTGTAGAAGAAAGGAAAGATCAGCCTGTAAAGTAAATTCAAGCCAATGAGACCGAGCATCCACTTCATGCCGCCTTTACCTGTAAGAATGGGAGCCAGGAGAATCAGGAATATATAAAACTGAACCTCGACAGCCAGTGTCCAGTAAAGGGGTTGTATGCTGGTTGCAACGTCATAGTCGAAGATATAGAGGAAGGAGAGGTGCATGAGAAACCCCTGGGAGAACAGCTTGTCCCTCCCGAAGAATAAAACCATTGCAAACAACGACGCATAATAGGCCGGGATGATCCTCAAAGCCCTGTTTTTCAGATATCCGAGATAGTGGGTTTTCCCCTCTGCATGATATTTCCTTTTTACCTGGAAATAAAGCACAAAGCCGCTTATCACAAAGAACAGGTCAACCCCGGACCATCCGAAGGAAAAGAACCTGTGCTGGGGGAAGAATTCCTTCGTGTAATGGAACAGGACAACAAGGGTTATTGCAATCGCCCTCAGGCCGTCTATTTCCTCAAGCCTTTTCCGGTTTTTCATGGTATTAATAACAGTATTAAAAATAGTATTTACTTAAGAGTACCAAATTCTTTTTTAACTTATTGATTTTTAATGGAAATCATTTGCACTAATTCGTCATTCCCGCTTCTCCTCCTCGGCTGATCCGCTGGGGCGGACGCAGGAATGACAGAACTCGGTACTCTCAAGAGTATTTACATGATTATCATAAAATCCCTCCTAACCTCCCTTTGCCAAAGGGAGGAATCATACCCTCTTTTCCGTTACAGCATTCGCCCGGGGCGAAGGCAAAGAGGCCTATGGCCCGGGGCCGGCTGCTAATAAAGGGCGAGGTGAAATTTTCTGAATAATATGAATCCTATTATGAGACCTATAATAATAACAATAATTATCCAAATCCAGCGATAGGAGATATAAGCTATGATATCAAAATAATGTACAGAAAAGGGAGGCAGGGGTTTATGTTACCGGTTATAACCGGTTATAACAATCTTGACAAGTAAATGTCCTTATTGATAACCTTAACGTCAGGGTAAAAGATGGGTAAATGTCAAAATAAAAAGGAGGACATATTATGAAAAAGGTAATTGTGGCACTTCTTCTCATTCTGGCTGTTGCCGTATCATCGCCGGCCTGGGCAGCAGACGTAATTTATAAACTTCCATTCCCTAGTGATTATCAGTACCTCGAGACATCAGGCACCGTCGGATATTACAGAGTCAACTATGGTGATGTATATGATGTGACTGATACGCTGGTCGGGCATTATTACATGACATGGCAAATTCTTGCGCCATACACAAGTGCAATAGGCACTCAATGCTTCATGACAATCCATATGGTTGAACTGGAATCCGGCGGTCCGCCGTGGTATAACTTTACCCTCCAGGGTTCTTATGCAATTAACCAAGGCATCGGTTATGGCGCCATAACGAATATTACCGAATTCCCTGGCTCGCTGACAGGAGCATATTTTACAATGGAGTATAATTCTTCACCAAGCTACCATTGGACCCTAACCCTTCATTTGCCATGAACAAAGATTTACCCGTCTTTGCCTTGATGTATTTTCAGATCGGAGCATGGTGAGCTTTTCGAAAAGAATGGTTATCATTTGGCCTGTAGATAAAATGTGATCTATTCTTCGTCTGGCGAATGCCCCGGAACAGGGCATTCGTTGGATTCATCAAAGGAGAAGATGTCCTCAAAAAAAAAACGCATATCTGTCGTCACCCCTGCCTTCAACGAGGCAGAAGTCCTTAAAATCTTCTATGATAGCTTGTTCCGGGTTATAGAAAAGACATTTGACTACTATGACTGGGAAATCATCTTTGTAGATGACGGTTCAACTGATAATACACGCCATGTGCTGAAAGAACTCCGCGGGAAGGACCAGAGGGTCAAATGGATCTTTCTCTCAAGGAACTTCGGACACCAGACAGCATTAACGGCAGGTTTAACATATGCAAAGGGAGATGCAGTTATCACAATGGACTGCGACCTCCAGCACCCTGCATCCCTGTTGCCGGAGATAATCTCCCGGTGGGAATCCGGATATGACATCGTAATGACGATACGGGAAGATGACCGCAGCGCCGGGTTTCTAAAAAGGGTTTCTTCACAGTATTTCTATCGCATAATCAACTCCATGAGCAATACCAGGATAAAGCCTTCTGCGGCCGACTTCAGGCTCATGTCACGCAAGGCAGTCGATGCATTTTTAAAGTTCGGCGAGGCCCACAGGTTTATCAGGGGCATGGTCTCATGGATGGGGTTCAGGACCTGCGAGCTGCAATACAGGCCGGAAACCCGCCAGGCAGGAGACTCGAAGTACACCATCAAAAAAATGGTCAACCTCGCTCTCGACGGGCTGACGTCTTTCTCGATAGTCCCCCTGCGCATAAGCACGATACTCGGTATTTTAATCTTTTTCGGCACCCTTGCCTATGCCCTTTATGCAATAGTTATATGGTTTATAAAACCGGAGGACCTCCAGGTCGGATGGACTTCCCTGCTTGTAACGGTCAATCTGCTCGGCGGTGCCATACTCCTTTTTATCGGTCTCATCGGAGAATATGTAGCCAGGATCTATGAGCAGGTAAAGATGAGGCCACTCTATCTCATTGATGAAACAGACGGCTTTGAAGATGAATTATAGTGAAAGTCAAAATTAAGTATAACCCCCCTCACCCTAACCCTGGTTTATTTTTGTCAAGTGCTTTTTCATGACATTAATATATGGAGGTCTTAAATGAAACACCTTGCCTTACCCTGGTATTTGAGAGTCTCAACAGAGCTCTTATCTTGCTTCATTGAGGCTAA
>Ga0209270_1000110_pt1 | contig 208690 bp, 190 predicted proteins | sample MTBAKSrepl1MetaG_FD_187456 | JGI IMG/M metagenome (GOLD analysis project Ga0209270, IMG submission 187456) | Enrichment culture microbial communities from Arthur Kill intertidal strait, New Jersey, USA, that are MTBE-degrading - MTBE-AKS1... | ecosystem: Environmental > Aquatic > Marine >...
CAAAAAAACCAACTTGGTGCCCCACAGCTCTGCTGTGGGATAGTTCCATTGAGCCGAAACTCCACCGCCCTTCCCTTCCCGCCGGCTTTGATCAATCCAGGGTCTTGCTGACCCGGCGCACGGCCAGAGTCATCACGCCCAGGCCGATGGCCAGCAGGGCGGCCAGGTGGGGCCAGAGCACGTCCAGGCCCGCGCCCTTGAGGAAAATCCCCCGGATGATGACCAAAAAATACCTGAGCGGGTTGAAGTAGGTCACGTATTGAATGACCTGGGGCATGTTCTCGATGGGGAAGATGAATCCGGACAGGAGAATGGCCGGGAAGAAAAAGAAAAACGTGGTCATCATGGCCTGCTGCTGAGTCCGGCTGATCGTGGAAATGAGCAGGCCCAGGCTCAAGGTGGACAGGAGATAGACGAAAAGCGCCCCGAAAAGAAAGATCAGGCTGCCCCGGAAAGGCACGCCGAACCAGAAGACCCCGACGCTGGTGACCAGGGCCACCTGAACCACGCCGATCAAGCCGAAGGGCGCGGTCTTGCCCAGGATGAACTCAACCGGCCGGATCGGCGTGACCATGACCTGTTCCATGGTCCCGATCTCCTTTTCCCGGACCACGGCCATGCAAGTCAGGATCAGGGTCACCAGCATGATGATCAGGGCGATGATGCCGGGGACGTAAAAGTTGCGGGAAATCAGCTCGGTGTTGTACCAGATGCGCACCTCGGGCCGGACCACTCCGCCGGACCCGGCCGGCAGGATTCTTTTGAGGCTCGGATTCTTGTTTAAACGGTCGGCCAATTGGTCCCGGTTGAACTTCTCGACGATCTGCAGGGAATAACTTTGCACCAGGGAGGCCGTGTTCGAATTGGTTCCGGCCACGATGACCTGGACCTCGGCCGTCCGGCCGCTCTTTACCTTAGCCGCCAAATCGGGTCCGAAATGGACCACGGCGCTGACCAGGCCCCGGTCGATCAGTTCGGTCATTTCCCCCGGCCGGCCCACCCGGGCCTTGAAGCTGAAATACCCGGAAGAAGAAAAAGCAAAGGCCAGTTCCCGGGAAACGGTCGAATTGTCCTCGTCGTAGAGGGCGGTCGGGATGTTCTTCAGGTCGAGATTGGCCGCGTACCCGAAGGCCACCAGTTGGAGGACCGGCGGAAAGAAAAGCAGGACCCTCATGCGCGGATCGCGCAGGGCCATCAGAAGTTCCTTGACGATCAAGGCCTTGACCCGGAGGATGAACAGCCTCATCACAAAATCCTCTTGCGGAACCGGCCCCGGGCCAGGCTCAGGACCACGGCGGCATAGATAATCAGGGCCAGGACCTGGGGCCAGAGGTAGTCCAAGCCTAGGCCTTGCAGAAAAAGCCCCTTGAGGATTTCCACGAAATACCGGGCCGGGACCAGGTAAGTGATGATCTGGAGGACCCAGGGCATGTTTTCGATGGGGTAAATGAACCCGGAAAGCAGGAAGGACGGCAAGAAGACGCTGAGCATACCTATTTGGCTGGCCTGGAGCTGGGTTTTGGACACCACGGAGATAAAAAGCCCCCAGGCCAGGGTCCCGGTCAAAAAGAGCAAGGCGGTCAGGAGCAGGTTCAGGTAACTGCCCCGGAAAGGCACCTCGAAAATGAGGATGCCCGCCCCGACCACCAGGGTCAGGTCGATCAAGCCTAGGCCCACGTACGGCAGGAGCTTGCCCAGAACCAGCTCGGCGCTGGACACCGGGGTCGAAATGAGCTGTTCGAGGGTCCTGGTCTCCCGCTCCCGGGCGATGGTCAGCGAGGTCATCAGGGTGCAGATGACCATCATGATCACCGCGGTCAGGCCGGGAATGATGAAGTTGCGGCTCTTGAGTTCCGGATTGAACCAGACCCTGACCCTGGGGTCCAGGGGCATGTCGGCCATTTTCAGTCCGGCCCGGCTGAGTCGGGACTCCTGGATATTCATGTCGTAACCGGAGGCCACCGCCTTGAAGTAGCCTATGGCGATGCCGGCCGTGTTCGAGTCCGAGCCGTCCACCACGGCTTGAACCTGAACGGGAAGTCCCTGTTTGATTTGGCCGCCGAACCCGATCGGCAAAACCACGGCCATCAGGGCCTGCCTCCGGGCCAGGACCCCATCGATTTCCGCCAGGCGCTCCAGCGGCCGGACCAGGTCGAAATAGCGGGAATCGCCGAGCCGAGTCAAAAAATCCCTCGACTGCGGGGTATGGTCCAGATCGAGTACCGCCAGGGGGATGCGGTCCACGTCCAGGCTCAAGGCGTAGCCGAAAAGAAAGATCATGAGCAGCGGAATAACCAGGGCGGCCATGAGGCTGCGGACATCCCGCCTCATCTGGATGACTTCCTTTTTGGCCAGGGCCTTGATCCGGCGACCGCTCATCATGATTTAATCCCGCCTTTGTCCCCGACCAGGGCCACGAAGACGTCTTCCAGACTGGGTTCGATGGGTCGTATCCGCCGGACGCTCTGACCGACGGCGGCCAAACGGTCGGCCACGTATTTTTCAGGGTCCACGGCCTCGGCCAGGCGGACGTGGAGGACCCGTCCGAAAACGGCCGCCTCGTAAACCTGGTCCGCCTTGACCAGAACATCGGCCGCGGCCAGAATATCGTCGGTTTCCAGTTCGCAGACCCGGCCGGTCAGATGTTTCCGTTTCAGTTCCTCCGGCGAACCCAGGGCGATGAGCCGGCCCTGGTTGATCAGCCCGATCCGATGACAATACTCGGCTTCCTCCATGTAGTGGGTGGTGACGAACACGGTCACCTCCTGGTCGGCCAGGGTGTAAATCAGGTCCCAGAAATTCTGCCGGGTCGAAGGGTCCACGCCCGAAGTCGGTTCGTCCAAGAATATGATCGGAGGCCGGTGGAGCAAGGCGCAGCCCAGGGCCAGGCGCTGTTTGAGTCCGCCGGGCAGCTCTCGGGTGATGTCCCGGCGGCGTTCCTCCAGGTCGATCAGGACCAGGACCTCGTCAATCCGTTGGCGGCAGATATGATTGGTCAGTCCGTAAATACTGCCGAAGAATTTCAGGTTTTCTTCCACCCGCAGGTCCTCGTACAAGGAGAACCTCTGGGACATGTACCCCAGGTTGGCCTTGATTTCCTCGGACTGGGTGACGATGTCCAGGCCGTTGACCCGGCCTTCTCCCGAGGTCGGCGTCAACAACCCGCACAACATGCGGATGGTCGTGGATTTCCCGGCCCCGTTCGGCCCGAGAAACCCGAAGATTTCCCCGCGGCCCACCTCCAGGGAGATATGGTCCACAGCCACGAAATCCCCGAAGCGCTTGACCACGTCCTTAAGATAAACGGCCTGATTCACTGGTGCTTTCCGTCCGGTCTCCTTGGACCAGAAAGATGTAGACGTCCTCCAGGCTGGGCTGGATCGGTTCGGCCGATATGACTTCCAAATCCGCCTCTTTCAGCCGCCGAACGACCGGGCCGATTTCGGCTTGGGGGGCCAGGGAAAAATGGATGCCGGTCCCGAAGACATGAGGGCTGTGGACTTCGGGCATGGTTTTTAAAATTTTGAGGGCGGTCCGCCGGTCGCTGACCGCCAGATTGAACAGCCCGCCCGGCATCAAGTCCCGCATGGCCAAGGGCTCCCTGACCAGCCTGACCCGGCCCCGGTCGAACAAGGCCACCCGGTGACAGCGGTCGGCCTCGTCCAGATAGGTCGTGGCCACGATGATGGTCACTTTCTCCCTCTGGAGTTCATAGAGAATCTTCCAAAAATCCCGCCGGGAGACCGGGTCGACCCCGTTGGTGGGTTCGTCCAGGAAGAGCACCCGTGGGGTGTGGATCAGGGCGCAGGTCAGACCGACCTTCTGTTTCATCCCCCCGGACAGGTTCCGAAAGAGCCTCCCGGTGAAAGGGGCCAGGCCGGAAAACTCGAGCAGCCGCTCCATCCGCCGGCGGTATTTCTCCGGCGGGACCTGGTAAAGGTCGGCGTAGAATTCGATGTTTTCCTTGACGGTCAGATCGTCGTAAAGTCCGGCCGGCTGGGACATGTACCCGATATGATGCTTGATGGCTTCCGGTTCACCGGCCACGTCCCGGCCCAGGACCAAGGCCCGGCCGCCCGTCGGTTCGATCAGGCCGCAGAGCAGCCGGAGGCAGGTGGTCTTGCCCGAGCCGTCCGGACCGACCAGGCCGAAGATTTCCCCCTCCTCGACCGAAAAGGTCAGACCGTCGACCGCCTTGACCCGGCCGAAGGCGCATTCCAGATTGTCCACTTCCACCAAGGCCATCGGCCTCACCTCAACTGGACGTCCACCGGCATGCCGGCCTTGAGTTCCTGGTTGAGGTTGGACAGGCTGACCTTGATCCGATAGACCAGCTTGACCCGTTCCTCCTTGGTTTGGACATTCTTGGGTGTGAACTCGGCCTCCGGGGAGATATAAGTCACCAGGCCCGGATAGACCTTGCCTGGGAAACTGTCGGTGGTCACTTCGGCCTTTTGCCCCAACCGGACCAGGCCTAGCTGGGTTTCGGGGACATAGGTTCTGACCCAAACTTCCTCCAGTTGGGCCAGGGTCAGGACCACGGACCCGGCCTGGACGAACTCCCCTTGCTCCACGCTCTTGACCGTGATGAATCCGTTGAAGGGGGCGTAAAGCCGGGCGTCGGCCAGGTCTTCCTCGGCCAGGGTCAAGAGGGCCTGGGCCTGGGCCAGTTGGCCCTGAAGGGCCTTCAGGTCCAGCTTCAACTTGGCCACTTCCCGGCGGCCGGCCCGGGCGGCCTCGAGCACGGCGTCGGACCCGGACAGGTTGGCCCGGCCTTCCCAGACCGTCTCCCGGCGCGGCCCGGCCTTGACCAGTTGAAACCTTTCCTCGGCGGCCAGATAGGCGGCCTGGGCCGCTTCGGCCGCGGTCCGGGCGTCATCGAACTGGCTGGTCGAAATGATTTGACGCTCATACAAGCTTTTCATCCGCTGATGTTCCCGCTCCCGGTTCTCCCACTCGGTCTTGGCCCGATCCCGGGCCGCGGCGGCCTCCCGAATCTCTTCCTCCCGCGAACCTTTCTTCAGGCTGACGAAACGGGCCTTAGCCGCCGAAACCCCGGCTTCGGCCTGTTTTATTTCCGCGGCCAGGACTTCCTCTCTTATATCGATGGACAAGGCCAGGGAAGCACAACGGGCCTCCAGCTCCTCGACCTGGGCCGCGGCCTGGCTGCGGCGGGCCTCCAGAACCTCCCGCTTCAATTCCGCCAGCAAGTCCCCTTTTTTCACCTGCCGGCCCTCTTCAACCGGCAAGTTGGCCACGTGGCCGGAGATGCGAAAACTCAGGTCCACCTCAGTCACCTCGATGTGGCCCGAAGCCGCAATCCCGGCCGCCGTCTCTTCCTGGCGAAACCAGCCGAAATAATAAATCAAACCGGCCGCCACCAGGATCAAAAAGCCGACGACGATCACCCTTTTCCGCTTCATCTCTCACTCCTTGCCGAAATCGGCCAGTCTGGTCCGGACAAAACTCACGATCACGGCCTTGATCGCTTTTCGCCTGTTGCCGAGATAGGCCTGAAAGTCAGACAGGTCATATTGAAGGACCGAAGCCACGATGGGCGGACCGAGAAAGCTGATCAGACACATGCCGACCAGGTTCTGGATCAGATGAATGGCTTCTTCAAAATTCATCTCCAGTCCGGCGGCCACCTGGGCCAGGATTTCCCGGGGGTGAGCCCCGCCTTCGGCGAATTCTTCGGGCTTCATGCCGCCCAAAGTCCGCCGCAAACGTTCCCCGCCGTCGACGATCTCCCTCAAAATGATCCGCAGCAGGTTGGGATTCCGGGAATAGTTGTCCATCAGGGCGTCGATGACCCGCTCCGTCCTGACCGTCATGGGTCCCTGGGCCAGCCAGGCCTGCCCGGCCTGGACGATGACCCTTTTGAAGGCGGTCCGGATAACCTGTTCGTACAGGTTTTCCTTGGTTTGGAAATAGTAGTGGAGCATGGCCTTGTTGGTCCCGGCGGCGTCGGCGATGGCCTGGGTTCGGGCCCCGAACAGGCCCTTGGCCCCGAACTCGGCCTCGGCCGAGGCCAGGATGCGCTGTTTGGCCGAGGCTTCTTCGGTGGGAGGGGGATGAGGTTTTGGGGTCACCGGGCTATCTTTCTTTTGTCCTTGTTAACCCTTTGGTTTAACCAACCGTTTGGTTAATAATACCCGGGTCCAGCACCTTTGTCAAGAGAAAAAACCAATCACCAGAAACCTATCAAGGAACCACGGCCCATTGTTCAAGGTAGGGGCACACGGCGTGCGTCCGAATCGCTCCTGGCAATTATCCCCCATCTGACCTGCCGGCGGCATGGATTCTGTTCCCATTTATCTTCAGGGTGGCAAGAGGCCTGGTTCACGCGGCCCAACAGCCCGGCGTCTTAAAGTAGTAGGGGCACGTGGCCACGTGCCCCTTGTATCTTGATCCAGAGATAATGTGTGAATCGATGGAAGCAAAAAGGGGTGGCCGGTGGCTGGCGGAGTGAGCGCAGCGAACAAAGCCAGCCGCCGGCCCGCGCCCGCCAGGCCGATGTCGGGCGAGGCGCATGTTTAACCCCAATGAGGCGGAGTCAGGGAACCTGGAGTAACAAATAACTCAACAATGACGCCCCTCCCCAAAAACCACTTGTCTCCGACCGACCCCTTCTGTAAAATTATCTAAAATATCATCCTTTTCAACGCCATCAGCTCCTTGACTAAGGAGATTTCCTAATATGGGCCGAAAACCCGACCCCAAAATCGTCCTAAGAGCCATGGCGCCGTATCCCGTGGTCCTGGTCCCTAATTCTTTCGGCGGATTTGACGTCTTTTTCCCCAATTTTCCCGGAAGCGTGACCACGGGCCTCAACTTGAATCTGGCGCAAAAGGCGGCCAGGGAAGAACTGACCGTTCGGCTTTATCGGGCCCTCAGGGACAGCGAGACCGTCCCCGCCCCGTCCGAAGGAGACCATCTGCTGATGGATGAAGAAGAAATAAGCGGGACCAGGCTCATCATGATGGAACCGGACCAAGATTGGATAATGCGGCAATTGGGCCTGAGCAAAAAACGTTGGCGCATGTCTCCCGGCGGAGTCAGGTACGAACCTTAAACCGGACTTGCCATACCGGGGGGCCCCGACCACGCAATCATACCAATTCATTTGTATTTTCTTATAAAATATTTTAAAAAACCGATAAGTCGGCCCACCGGCTTACCGACAGACCGACGACGGGAAATGAATCGCCCCCAGGAGAATTACAGGCTCGAAAGGATAGGCAATCTGTTGAGAACCCGTGGCTATCCCCTCTTTTGATTGGAGTCCTGGGAGTCAAGAATCTGGATGAACGCTCCTCAAAGGATCAAAAACAAGGTCCTTATAATCAGGGAAAAGATGACCAGGGATAATGACCGGCCTCAAAAAATCGAGGCGGAATGGGTCAAGCGCCGAGAGGGCCTTGAAGAGGTGGTTCGAGAAAAGAGCATCGAGATCGATCTACTCAACGAAAAACTGGCAAAGGAGATTCGGGACCACCGGGAAACCCAGGCCCGACTTAAAAAAGCCTTGGAGGAACAAGATCTCCTCCTGCGCGAGATTTATCATCGAGTCAATACCAACATGCAGGTGATATCCAGCCTTTTGAATCTTCAAGCCAAAAAAATCAGGGACGGGAAAATGCTGGCCGTCTTTAAGGAAGCCCAGAATCGGGTCCAGGCCATAATCCTCGCCCATGAAATACTTTTTCAATCCGGAACATTGGCCTGTCTCGACCTGGCCGCTTACCTGACCAGACTGGCTTCATCCCTTCTGATCTGTTTCGGCGCCGACGCCCAAGACATCCGTCTGAAGGTCAACGCCGACAGAGTGATCCTGGGGATAAACCGAGCGGTCCCGTGCGGCCTGGTCCTGAACGAACTGATCACCAACTCCCTTAAACACGCCTTTCCCAACGGCGGTCCGGGCCTGATCAACATTATGGCCCGCCCCATGGAAGAGGGAGAAGTGGAAATGATCATCGAGGATGACGGCGTCGGGATGCCGGAAGAATTGGACTGGCGCCACTCCAATACCCTGGGTTTATCCTTGGTGATCGGGTTGGTGGAACACCAATTAGGCGGCCGGGTCCAGTTGTTCGGAAATCCCGGCGCCCGTTTCGTCATCCGTTGCGGCCGGGAAGCCGATCGGCTCTGAATTTCGGACGCCCGCCCCGGAATCATGTCTTTTTATCCCTCAATCCCAAGGCCAGGACGCCAAGAGTCGAACCCAGACCCACCGCCGCTCCGGCCAGGACGTCGGACGGATAATGCAACCCGAGATAGACCCGGGACAAGCCGACCATAAGGGCCAGGGCCAGGAAGATCGGGGACCAGCGGGGGTGGCGCACGGAAAAGAACGCGGCTATCATGAAAGCGATGGCGGCGTGTCCCGACGGAAAACTGGGGTCGGTGGCCAGGGATAGACTCGGGTCCATCCTCAGAACGGCCTCGTTCAGCAAGTGGGGTCTGGAGCGAAAGATAGCGTATTTCAGGGCCTTGAAGAGGGCGGCGTTGACTCCATAACTCAGACCGGCCAATAAAAAAAGCCGGCGGCTCCGGGTGACCGCCAGAACGGCCAGGATAAATACGAACCCGGCGGTGCGTCCGCCCAGATGGGTCAGCCAGGGACAGAGCCGGTCAAGCCAAGGGTGCGACCAGCCCACGTTGATCCAAAGGAAAAGGTCCTTGTCCAAAGCCAGCCATTGCTCGAACATATTTATTGCTTTATCGCCGGATGTTATTTAACGTTTACAAAAATTCAGGTGGAGGTTGATTCATGCCCGCCGCGATTTTGGTAATCGATCTGGTTAACGACACTTTCAAACACGAAACGCCCCTGTCACGGGCGGCGAAAGAAATGTTGCCGAGACTGAACGAATTTCTGGCCCGGGCCAGACGGGACGGCCACATCATCATCTTCAGCACGGACAGTTTCCTTCCCGGCGATTTTATCTTCAAGGGCCGCATGAAGGAGCATTCGCTTCGTGACACGCAGGGCGCTGAAATCGCCGAGGGTCTTCAGCGTGACCCGAGCGATATTTGGCTGCCCAAACGCCGGTTTTCGGCCTTTTTTAAAACCGATTTGGATCAGAGCCTCCGGCTGTGGGGCGTCCGGACCGTGGGCGTAGCCGGAGTGACGACCAACTTTTGCGTCCTGGCTACGGCTTTTGACGTCCTGTCCCACGATTTCCGGGCCGTGCTCCTCGAAGACCTTTCCGCGGCCGGGAATGACGAGATTCACCAGACCACCATCAATCTTTATCGGAATTTGCCCCTCGACCCGTTGTTTCGAGTCATGACCGGCGACGGGTTCCTCCAAACCATGAAGGATGAGGAATCGGCCGAGGTCTGATCCGCGGCGATTTTCCTAAAAGCCCTCGGGCCGCACCCGATTGATCGCCATTTAATCCGGGTCAGCGGCCCCGGTTTTTTAAAGATGGAACCGGTCGAGAAATTCGAGGATAGCCCGGTTGACCTGGTCCGGTTTTTCCATGGGCACCAGGTGACCGGCCTCGGAAATATGGACCCGGTGAACTTTTTGTAATTGTTTTTCCAAAAAATCGCCGTACTTGGGCGGAGTGAGTTGGTCTTCTTCGGCGTTGATCACCAGGACCGGGGCCTCAATCGAGGCGACCTCGTCCATCACGTCAAAGGCGTCGCAGGCCCGGAAATCCCCTAAGGCCACCGGCCAGGGGCATCGGGCCGCCACTTCGACGATGGGCCGGAGCAGTTCCGGATCGGTCCGGGTGGAAGCTCCGTGGCTGGGCAGAGACCGGACAAAAGCCGGATAATCTTTCTCGATGGTCTCCAGGATGACCGGCAGGACCCTGAGCCTGGCCCCGGTGCCGATCAGCAATCCGGCCCGATACCTGTCGGGAAAATCCAAAAGAAGCCGTTGGACGATGGCCCCGCCCAGGCTGAGCCCGCCGAGGATGGGGTTGGGGACGGCCACGGCCTCGATGAACTCGGCCACGATCCGGGCGTAATCTTCGACCCGGTCCAGGCCGGGTCCGGAGCTTCGCCCATGACCGGGCAGGTCCAGGGCCAGGGTGTTGGCCCGTTCGGCCAGAGCTCCGATTTGGGCCTGCCAGAGCAAATGGGAACCGGCCGAGCCGTGGATGAAAACCAGGGTCGATTTGGCCGGATCGAGCGGCCGCCGACCGGTCACATAAGCGATGCCCTCGGCCTCGAACATTTCCATTCGACTATCCCCTTTCCCGCCTTGATGTATCCGTCCCCGTCCTCCGGCGCCGGACCATAAATTCGGATGTCCCTATCTTTCAATCAAGGAAAAAATTTCGAAATATCCAATCTTAAAAGTCAAAATAAACCTGAAAAGACAAAACTGGCAAGGATAAAAAAATTATGGCCGGCCTCCATCCAACTTTCTTGAATTTTGGTGCTTGACACCTAGAGTTAACTTTATTTATATATAAAATTCAAGATTTCTGAACATCGCGAACCGAGAACCTCCGGGCGGACACACGACCTTTTCATGGTTTCGGAGGAATTTTAAAATCATGTTGCAGGTCAACAATCTGGAAGTCGTTTATAACGACATCATTTTGGTCCTGAGAGGCATTTCCCTCGAAGTTCCCAATGGCGGCACTATCGCTTTCTTAGGTTCCAACGGCGCTGGAAAATCCACGACCCTCAGGGCCATTTCCGGCCTTTTGGAATATGAGGACGGGGAGATCAAAAAGGGGGCCATCGAATTCGAGGGCCAGGCCATTCATAAAATGGGCCCCCAAAAAATCGTCCGCCTGGGCATAACCCAGGTGCCGGAAGGACGTCGCATATTCAGGGAATTGACCGTCGATGAAAATATCCGGGTCGGCGCCCACACCCGCAAGGACGGCCGGAACGAGATCGACCTGGATTACCAGAGGGTCTTGGGTTACTTCCCCGTCCTCAAGGCCAGGCTGAAGGTCCAAGCCGGGTTCTGCAGCGGAGGGGAACAGCAGATGCTGGCTATCGCCCGGGCCTTGATGGCCCGTCCGACTTTAATGATGCTCGACGAACCGTCCCTGGGACTGGCTCCGCTTCTGGTCAGTGAAATATTTGAAATTATCGAAAGGATCAACCAGAAAGAGAAAGTGTCCATCTTGTTGGTCGAGCAGAACGCCTTGATGGCCCTGAAGGTCTCCCAATACGGGTACATCATGGAAAACGGCAAGATAGTCCTGGACGGCCCCAGTCACAAACTGATGGACAACGAGGACGTCAAGGAGTTCTATTTAGGCGTCAAGGAAGATAAAGAACGAAAAAGTTATTCCGAAGTCAAACATTACAAACGAAGAAAGCGCTGGCTTTCATAATGAGGAGCTTAACCACGGGTCGGGAATGACGAATTTAGGACATTATTCCTTTTCAAGACGCTTATCTTTCAACTATCCACTTATAACCGCTTATTATTTTTCCCCAATCCAGGGTCGGAAACGAACGTTTGGTCTTCTTCACAACAACACCTTTGGAGGTGATTTATCAGTTATTGGTGGCCCGGATTTCCGCTTGCGCCGGAATGATGCTATTAACTATACGTCATTCCTGCGAAAGCAGGAATCCACTTTTGTCGGCCGGATAAAAATATGCGAAAAACGCCACCGTTCACTGATAGGTTGCCTCGGACCAATGCGCCCTCGGCCGGCGGCCCGAGCGTCGGTCCGATATCATTAAGATTTCTATGGATGGCGGCGGCAACAAAATGGAAATCATCGACGTAAAAGAAGTCTATTTGACTTTCGGCGGCCTCGAAGCCTTGAGCGACATTTCCCTTGCGGTCGAATCCGGCGAACTCTACGCCATAATCGGCCCCAACGGCGCGGGTAAAACCTCGCTCTTGAACTGCATCAGCGGCTTTTACAAGCCGGACCGCGGGGCCATTTTCTTCGAAGGAGTGGACGTAACCCAAAAACGCCCCGATCAGGTGGCGGCCCTCGGCGTGGCCCGGACCTTCCAAAACGTGGAACTGTTCGCTCACATGAACGTGATCGACAACATGCTCCTGGGGCGTCATCACCATTATCGGGCCGGGTTCTTTCGCAACTCGATCTTCGGATACCGGTTGGCGGAGGAAAGCGAGCACCGCCGTAAAGTGGAAGAAATTATCGATTTTTTAGAAATGGAACAATGGCGGAAACACCTGGTCTCCAGCCTGCCTTACGGCGTGCAGAAACGGGTCGAGCTGGGGCGGGCCCTGGCTCAGGAACCCACGCTCCTGCTGCTCGACGAACCCATGGCCGGGATGAATGTCGAAGAAACGGAAGACATCGCCCGGTTCATTCTGGACATCCACGAGGAACTGGGGACGACCATCGTCATGATCGAACACGACATGGACGTGGTCATGGACATTTCGCAAAAAATCTGCGTCCTGGACTTCGGCAAAATTATTGCCGTGGGAACTCCCCAGGAAGTTCAGACCAATCCCGAAGTCCAAAAGGCTTACCTCGGGGAGGATTACGCCAAGGTGATTAAAAAAGAGGTCGGCGCATGAGACAGGATACCATCCCTCATCTTTTTCTGGGCAAGGTGAAAAAATACGGCGACCGGGTCGCCCTCCGGGACAAGGAATACGGCGTCTGGCAGGAAATTTCCTGGAACGAATACTGCCGGCACGTCCGCCATTTTTGCCTGGGGCTGATGGAACTGGGGCTCAACCCCGGCGACCACGTCAGCATCTTCGGCGAAAATGAACCGGAATGGCTGTATGCCGACCTGGCCGCTCAGAGCGCGGCGGCCGTGGCGGTGGGGGTCTATCCGACCAACCCGGCCAAGGAAGCCAAATACGTCATCGGCCACTCCGAATCGAAATTCGTCATCTGCGACAATCAGGAACAGGTGGACAAGGTCCTCGAAGTCAAGGAGGAACTGCCCCGGCTTAAAAAGATCATCGTCACCGATATGAAAGGCCTGCGCAAATACGCCGATCCCCTGATTATGTCCTTCGAGGCCGTGGAGGAGATCGGAGGCAAAATCGACCAGGCCGAACCGGACAAGTATTACCGCATCCTTGACCGGCTCAAGACCGAGGACGTGGCCATCATGGTTTACACTTCCGGAACCACCGGACCCCCCAAGGGCGCCATGCTCACCCACGGCAACGTCATGGAGTTCCTCAAGGGGGCCAGCCAGGTCATCCCCCAGTACGACACCGACGAAATCGTCTCCTACCTTCCCCTCTGCCACGTGGCCGAACGACTCATGTCCGTCTTTCTGCCCCTGAATTCCGGGGCCACGGTCAACTTCGCCGAGAGCGTGGACACGGTCAGCACGGATATGCGGGAAATCCTGCCCACCTTCTTCCTGGCCGTGCCCCGCATCTGGGAAAAGATGATGGCCGGAGTCTTCATCAAGATGAAGGACGCCAGTTGGCTGAAAAGAAAGACCTACCAGGTTTGTCTGCCCGTCGGCCGACGGATGGCCGAGGCCCGCCTGTCTGATGACAATATCCCTCTGGGCCTGAAAATCCGGTACGGCCTGGCCTACCTGCTTCTGCTCCGCCACCTTAAAAAGGAACTGGGACTGTTGCGGGCCAGGCTGGCCTTGAGCGGAGCCGCGCCTATCGCTCCGGAAGTCCTCAAATACTTCCACAGTCTGGGCGTGCCGGTCATCGAAGGTTGGGGCATGACCGAGGAAACCGGGATCGCCACCGCTAACCTGCCCGGCGACACCAAGCTGGGCACCGTCGGCCGGCCCATCCCCGGCGTGGAAGTCAAGATCGCCGAAGACGGAGAAATTCTTCTCCGATGCAAACACATTTTCGCCGGGTACTGGAAGGACCCGGAAGCCACGGCCAAGACGATCCAGGACGGCTGGCTTTACACCGGCGACGTGGGCGAGATCGGCCCGGACGGCCGCCTGAAAATAACCGACCGCAAAAAAGAAATCATCATCACCTCGGGCGGCAAAAACATCGCCCCTTCGGAAATCGAAAACCGGTTAAAATGCAGCCCTTACATCAACGAAGCCATCGTCATCGGCGACGGCCGCAAATATTTGACCGCCCTCATCCAGATCGAATACGACAACGTGGCCAAATGGGCCCAGGAACGCGGCCTGGCTTACACCACCTTCAAGAGTCTGGCCCAAAACCATGAAGTCCGCGAACTGATCCAGAAAGAAGTGGACGAGACCAACAAGGACTTCGCCCAGGTCGAAAAGATAAAAAAATTCAAATTACTGGATAAAGAACTCGACCATGACGACGACGAGCTGACGGCGACCTTGAAACTTCGCCGGAAGACCATCTATAAAAAACTCGCTCCCCTGATCGAAGAGATGTACTCGAGAAAATCTTGATTCTGGCGGTCATTGTCAATAAGTCCTGCTGAGGTATTTTTATGGGAGTTCAATTCCAGATTTTCCTGCAACTGTTTATCACCGGTCTGGCCTGGGGCAGTGTGTACGCCTGCATCGCCCTGGGTTTCGTTCTCATTTTCAAGGCCACGGACATCTTCAACTTCGCCCAGCCCGAATTGATGATGCTGGGGGCCTATCTGTCCTTCACCTTGATCACCATGATGAAATTGCCTTTCGTGCTGGGTTTTTTTATCACCCTGATTTTAATGGCCATCATTGCCGCGCTCCTGGAAATGTCCGTGGTCCGGCCCATGGTCGGAGAAATACATCTGGCCGTGATCATGGTCACCCTGGGTCTGGCCAGCGTCATCCGAGGGACCGTGGGCCTGGCCTGGGGCTATGAGGAACTGCAATTCCCCAGTCCTTTCCCCCAGGACCCCATCCTCTTCCTGGGGGCCGCCGTCAATCAGGCCGAACTATACACCATCCTGGCCACGGCCATCCTTCTGGCCGTCTTCTTCCTCTTTTTCAAATACTCCGCCTCGGGCATCAGCATGAGGGCCACGGCCGAAGACACCACCACGGCCTTTTTGATGGGCATCAACGTCAAGAGGGTTTTCACCGCTTCCTGGGTCATCGCCGCGGTGGTGGCCACCATCGCCGGCGTATTCCTGGCCAGCTTCACCTTTCTCGAACCGATCATGGGCTTCACCGGGCTGCGGGCCCTGCCGGCCATCATTCTGGGCGGGATGGACAGCGTCCCGGGCGCCATTATCGGCGGTCTGATCATCGGGGTGGCCGAGAACCTGGCCGGCTTTTATCTCGAACCTTACCTCGGCAGCGGCATGAAGGAAATCACCGCTTACATTATAGCCCTGATTGTTATGATGATCCGGCCTTACGGGCTGTTCGGAACCAAGGAAATCGAGCGAGTTTAACGGAGTCGGTGGGAAGAAATTATGGCAGTTACACGATTTTGCGTCAGGGATTATCGCCAGGACCTCAGAATATTCCCCAGTCCGACCGCCAAGATATCCTTGGCCTTGCTTTTTTTATTTCTGCTGACTTTCCCTTATTTCGCCGGCACCTACCTGGTCTTTGTGGCCGCTGTCTGCGGCGTCTCGGTCATCGGCGCCCTGGGACTTAACGTCCTGACCGGATACACCGGTCAGATATCTCTCGGCACCGCCGGCTTTATGGGCATCGGCGCTTACACCGCCGCCATCCTGGCCGCCAAGGCCGGTTTCCCCTTCTGGGCCGCCCTGCCCCTGGCCGGGGTCCTGGCCGCCCTGGCCGGCTTGATCGTCGGCGTCCCGGCCCTCCGCCTCAAGGGCCTCTACCTCGTGATCACCACCCTGGCCTTCCAGTTCATCATCGAACACGTCATCTACCACTGGGAAAGCCTGACCCAGAGCGACAAGGGCATCAAGGTCCCCCCGCCCGAACTCTTCGGCTGGAAACTGGACAGCTACGAATCGCTCTACTACATCATCCTAATCCTGGCCGTGGCCACGGCCGTTTTCACCAAGAACCTGGCCATGAGCCGCACCGGACGGGCCTTCATCGCCGTGCGCGACCGGGACATCGCCGCCGAAATTATCGGGGTCAACCTGGCCAAGTACAAAATCCTGGCCTTCATGGTCAGTTCCTTCATCGCCGGAGTGGCCGGCGGTCTCTACGCCTACCTGCTGGGATTGATCGGACCGGATCATTTCACCTTCAACCAGTCGGTCCTTTATATCGCCATGATCATCGTCGGCGGACTGGGCACCGTGATGGGTTCCATAATCGGGGCCGTCTTCATGGTCCTCCTGCCCGAAGTCATCAACGCCATTTCCGGGCCTATCGCTTCGGCCTACCCGGTCCTATCCCCACGCATCGGGGCGGTGGCGGTGATAGTCTACGGCTTAATTATCATTCTTTTTCTTCTTTTAGAACCCGACGGCCTTTTCGGCATTTGGATTCGACTCAAACGGTACTGGAAACCCTGGCCTTTTAGTTATTAAGCTTCGAATTAAGAATGGACACCCACAAGAAACGAATTGTTCAAATCTCAAGAGGACTGATACGGAAACGGAGGAACAATTGATAAAAAAGATCGAGCATATCGGCATCGTCGTCCAAAATATAGAAAGCAGTTTGAAAAAATACAACTCGCTCCTGGGACTCAAACTCAAGGAAATCGAGGAAGTCAACATAGACAACGTCATCAACCGGGTGGCCTTTCTGCCGATTGGTCCGACCAACATTGAACTGGTTCAAACCACTGCCAAAACAGGTCTGGCCGCTGATTTCCTCAGGGAGCGCGGCGAGGGCATCCACCACATCGCCCTGGAAGTCGACGACCTGGAAAAGATATTCAATGAACTCCGTACCCAGGGGGTTCAGTTTGTCTGGGATAAGATCATCGACGGCTCCCGCGGCTCGAAAGTGGCCTTCTTCAAGGCCGAAGAGTTCAACGGGGTCTATATCGAACTCGTGCAGAAACCCGAAAACAAGTAAACCAACGGGCGACATTAATTCAAACCACCTCGGTTATGGAAAAGTCGGTCCGACGTAATCTATCAGTTATTGGCGGCCTGGATTCCCGCTGGCGGTGGAATGACGGTAGTAATTAGATGTCATTTACCCGAAAATTCACTCTCGACATGCCGTCTGGACCTGACCTGAAGCCCCATCCGTCACCCCTGCGCAAGCAGGGGTCCAGAAAAAAGCCCTATCGAAGACTGGGTTCCCGCTTTCGCGGGAACGACGGTTTGGGTATTTCGCGTGGTTTGGTTCCGGGGACACAATAGGCATGAATGTTCCTGCGCAAGCAGAATCCACTTCTATCGACCAAACAGAAAGAGGCGGAAAATGCCGTCGTTTGCTGATCGGTTACCTTGAACGCGACATTAATTCAAACCATCTCGGTTCTGGAAAAGCCGGAGACCGAAATTTTTCTTTGCTGAACCTTATTCAGCGGGTAAAATTATTATCATACCGGAGTGCATAGGTTCGTTGCCGGCTCGTTGGAGGACAAGCCGGTATTTCCAACAATGTATAACCAACATTAAGGAGGGTGTTATGAGGAAGTTGTTGCTTTTGTCCGCGATCCTTTTATGCTTGCTGGCCCTTGGTTCCATCGGTCCGGTTCCGGCCCGGGCCGAAGTGGGCGTGACCGATGATACGATCCTCTTCGGCTCCTTCCAGGACATGTCCGGTCCCGGCGCTTACCTGGGTAAGCAGTGCACCCTGGCCCTGACCGTCTGGAAGAAATGGGTCAACGAAAAACTCGGCGGCATCCATGGCCGCAAGGTGGATTTCGTCATCGAGGACAACAAATACGACCCGGTCCTGACCAAGACGGCCTTCACCAAACTGGTCCACCAGCACAAGGTCTTTTCTCTGATCATGGTCTACGGCTCCACGCCGTGCACCGCTGTCAAGGAAGACATCAAAAAAGAAAAGATTCCGGTCTTCCCCACCGCGGCCACCGTCCAGTCCATGTTCGATCCGATGAATCGTTATTTATTTTGGTACGCTTGCAGTGACGAGGATAACGCCATCATGATGGTCGACTACATCATGAACGATCTGAAGCTGGACAAGTCCAAGGCCAAAATCGGGGTCTGCTACCAGGACGATGAATGGGGTAAATCCGCCCTGACCGGGGCCGAGATCGCCTGCAAGAAATACGGATACGACCTGGCCAGCGCCGCGTACAAGCGGGGCGAGAAAAACCTCAACGCCCAGGCCATGAAACTGAAGGCCGCCGGCGTGACCCATTGTTTTTACGCCGGCTACGCCCCGGTTTATGCCGCTTTGCTTCAGGAAGCCAACAAGATCGGCTGGAAGCCTGTCTTCTTCGGCGATTACGTCACCGTTGACCCCAGGACCTTCATGGCCGGCGAACTGGCTGAAGGCCATTACCACTTCTTCAACCTGGCCCTCCGGGATGAAGGCGTGCCCGGCTGGAAACAGATGGAAGAACTCTTCACCTGGGCCTTGAACAAAGAGGAGGCCGATTCGGCCTTGTCCTGGAACCTGCTGCCCCTCATGTGGGTCCCCATGCTTTACCTCAACCAGGCCCTCAAGGACGCCGGCCCCGACCTGACCAGGGAAAAACTCATCACCGCCCTGGAAAGCATCAAAAACTTCGACGCGGGCGGACTGGGCCGGATGGAGTACTCGCCGGACAGCAGGAAGGGGAACGAATACTACCGGCTCCTGCGCTGCGATACCAAGAACAAGACCTTCAAGGCGGTCACCGACTGGCGTAAACCCAGCATCCTCTGGGGGTCCGAACTGCGGCCCAAACAGACCGAATAGCCACCCGAAGGCCCTTAAACAACCGCTCGGGACCAAAACCTTCCGGGCGAAAACAGTCTGAACGGCCGAGACTCGAACGGAGAAAGGCGGGACTATCCCGCCTTTCTCTTGAGGCCGACCAGGCTTTAAGGATGATCGAACCGTGTCGCCGACCATAGACCAAAGTCCTTTATATCGGATGGCCAACCCCCGGAGCATCGCCTTCTTCGGGGCCTCCAACAATGTCGGGGCCATGGGCACCAGCCTGCTGGCCTCGGTCCGGGCCTTGGGTTTCCCAGGAACCATCTACCCCGTTCATCCCCAGGAAAAAGAGGTCCAGGGTCTGCGGGCCTACCCAAGCGTTCTGGACCTGCCGGAAATTCCGGACCTGGCCGTTCTTGTGCTGCCGGGTCGAATCGTCGGTCAGACCCTGGAAGACTGCGGTCGCAAAGGCCTCAAACAGGCCATCGTCATTTCCGGCGGATTCAGGGAAGTCGGCGGAGAAGGGGTCCGCCTGGAACAAGAGCTCGTCCAGACCATCCGCCGTCACGGCCTTCGCCTCCTTGGTCCCAACTGTATCGGCGTGGCCAACCCCCATCAACACCTGAACACCACTTTCTTTCCCCACGAAGGAGAGCCGGGCTTTATCGGCCTGGCCTCCCAAAGCGGCAGCTTCATCACTCAAATGTTCAATCCCCTGGCCCGGCTCGGCCTCGGGTTCAGCACGGCCTTCAGCGTCGGCAACGAAGCCGACCTCGATATCGTGGACTGCATGGAATACCTGGCCCTCTGCCCCAAGACCAAGGTGATCGGCCTTTACATCGAAGGCATCAAAAGAGGCCGGGCCTTTCTCGAAACGGCCCGGTCCATTTCCCCCCTTAAGCCGATCGTCGCCCTCTATGTGGGCGGTTCCGAAACCGGAAAGCGGGCCGGTTTTTCCCACACCGGGGCCATGGCCGGCCCCGACGACCTCTACGACGGCATGTTTCGTCAAGCCGGAGTGATTCGGGCCGATTCCATCACCGAGCTGTTCGATTTCTGCTGGGTCTTGGGAAGTTCGCCCCGGCCGCGAGGCCGCCGGGTGATCATTCTGACTAATTCGGGCGGACCGGGCGCGGCCGCGGCCGACGCCTGCGGCCGGGCCGGACTTGAACTGCCGGCCCTGTCGCCGGTCACGGCTCAAAAAGTCGCCTCTTTCATACCCGGCACGGGCAGCGTCAACAACCCGGTCGACATGACCTTTTCCAAAAATCCCATGGCCCTGTTTTCAGAGATTCCCCAAGCCCTGCTCGAAGAAGACAAGGCCGACGCCCTCCTGGTCTATTTCCTGACCTCCACTAAAATTGTAAAAAGGTCCTTGAGGTTCTTGGGCGTGGCCGAAGACAGACTGGTTGAGGAAAGTTTGAAAGTCATCGATGAACAATGTGAAGCCTTGGTTAATGTAGCCCGAAAATTCGACAAGCCCCTGATCGGCTACACCCTCCGACCCTTGGAAGAACCGGGCATCCAGGGCTTTCTGCGCCGCGGCCTCCCGGTCTTTCCCGGCATTCGGCGGGCCGTCCGGGCCGTTCAGGCCCTGGCCGCCTATTCCAAACTTCGGGCCGGGTCGGCGGCGGAATTATCCGACGGCAACGGCTCGGAAGGTTCCCCCAAAAAAAGGGCGATTTGAGCGGCGGCGGCTTTCAGGCCTTCGCCGTTCCAGTGGGTGTCGTCCCGCCAGAAAACATAACGGTCCCGGTCAATCAGCTCCCGGGCCTTTTGTCTTAAAACCGCAGTCAAATCAATCACCGGCACGCCGTAAGCGGCGAAGAATTTCTCCGTGACCAGATAAGCCGGGGGCGGCTCGGGCAGGCGGCGACCTTGGTGGTCCGACAATAAATAAAAATAGACCCTGTACTTGGTCGGTATAAAAAAAACGGCCTTCAAGCGGGCCATGACCTCGGCCGGGCATTCGCCGGGCTCCAGCCTGAGACGGGGTTGGGCGGCCAGGGCCGCTTCGATGTAGTTGCCGTAAAATCCCACCTCTCTTTTCCCCACCCGGTAAACCTCGACCGGCTGCAAACCGGGTCGATGAAGAACCCAGCCGGCCTGTCGAGCCAGGTTGAACAAGAAGCGGGGGTATTCCAGTCCCAAAAACTTGATCGCCGCGGCTTTAAAACGATCATAAGGGTCGGGGGCGTCGGGATGGCGTCGGGGGGTGATAAAATCGTTGCCTTCGAAAATAAAGGCCAAGGCCACGGCCCGCTCGTCGATGGTATTCAACAACTCCTTGATCCGGCGGCAGTAATCATTCGGATGGCCCGGATAAGCGGCCAAATAAGCGTCCAGGCCGTGCTCCCGCTTGAGCACGTTCGGCAGAATCTCGTCCTGGTCCGAGCCGTTGCCGACGACAAAAGAGTCCCCGACTAGAATAATCTTCTGGCCGTGATAGTCGAGATCGTTCCGATAGCCGAGCCGGTCGGTTTTGAAACGAACCCGCCGGGGCTCCTTGATGCCGGCCGGGGCCAGGAAATCAAGGGCCAAAAGGTCCCCGTGGGGCATGTCGAACCGTTCGTCCACATTCGGCCGATAATTGGGACTGCTCTGGAACTTTTCGTGGGGCCGATAAAAGGTCGTGGGCTTATCCGGCAGAACGCGGAAGACCGTTTCACACATCATGAAGGCGACCAGGATCGAACAGGCCAGAAGAATCAGGTTCCCGACTTTGACTCGGAGAACCAGCACGATCAAAAAAGCCCCCCAGGCCAGATCGGCGATCAGAGGCAGGCCCGCCGTCCACCACACGGCGGTCATCAATAAAAAAACGGCCGCTTTGGCCGCCGGCGCCCAAAGTTTCCGTTTGGATGAGGCCCTCACTTCACCCCCCAGGATTCGGCTTGGTCCGCCTTCGGCCCGGAACCCGGAACCGGCCGGATCGTTTTATCAACATTCATGATTTCTCATACCTGTTTTAAGGATGATAAAACAACTGTTTTCAGCCGAAATCATAACTCGATTGCCTCTCCCGGGAGAACATCGCCAAACCCATAACCGTTCGCCTTTACCTCCAGGCCACGAAGCCGGTTCCACGGCCAATCGATCCATTTTTATATTTATTCACTATAGTTACTTTTTCATTTAACGGAAAGTCGACACTTAACTGGTCGCCTTGACCTGACCCGACGCCCCGCCCGCCGCCCGTGCGCAAGCAGGGGTCCGGAAAAAGACCAGACCGCGGACCGGGTTCCCTCTTGCGCGGGAACCACGGGCCGGGTATTTCGGGTGGAAATATTGAGCACACCTCGTTTATCCGTTCATATCAAAGTGTTTCCAATTCTCACCGGCCGTGCTAATATCCATCCCGCCCGCTTACGTCTGGAAAGGCTGGTGATACTCGAAAATGATTTACGGCGCCACCAATTCACCTCTGCGACCGGTCACTGAAGAGATGGAAATCCTGGCCGCCTTGGGTTTCGATTACCTGGAATTGTGTCTGGACCCGCCCCAGGCCGATCCGGAAAAGGTCAGGGCCCAGAGGTCCGGAATCGAGGCCGTTCGGGAAAAAACCGGACTGGACCTGTCCGTGGCCCACCTGCCCACCTTCGTTTGGCTGGCCGATGTCTACCCCGGTATTCGGGAAGCCTCGGTGCTTGAAGTCATCCGGGCCCTGGACCTGTGCCGGGAATTAGGAATCAGAAAGGCCGTCCTCCACCCCGGTTACGCCACCGGACTCCTCCGGTTCAATCCCAAGGAAGCCAAGGCCTTGGCCATGGAAACCCTCGGCCGGATCATCGAGGCCAGCCTCGGCCGGGACATCACCCTTTGTCTGGAAAACATGTTTCCCCGGTCCGGTCACATGTACCGGCCGGAGGAATTCAGCGAGGTCCTGGCCCGGTTTCCGGACTTGATGATGACCCTTGACCTGGGCCACGCCTTTATCCAGGCCTCGCCCGACAGGCTTTTCCGCCTGATTGAAGCCGGCGGCCGCCGCATCGGCCACGTTCATGTCAGCGACAACACCGGACGTGAGGATGAGCATCTACCGATCGGCGTGGGGCGGGTCGACGTGGCCGGCGGGTTGGCCGCCCTGAAAAAAATAGGTTACGACCAGACCATGACCTTGGAAGTTTTTTCACCGGACCGAGACTATTTGGGCCTGAGTCTGAGCAAGGTCAAGGCCGTGTGGGCGGGAGCCGATGGTCCGACAACGACTTAAGCAACAGAGGGAGGGCCTGAGCCGTTTTCTGATTTATGTCCTGGGACATCGGCCCGATGAGTTCGGTCTTTTTCCCGACGAAGAGGGCTTCATCCCGCTCAAGGAACTTCTTACGGCGGTTAAGGAAGAAGAGGGCTGGTCTTTCCTGAGGGAGAATCACCTTGAGGAGCTGCTGCGGGAGCCGGAGAGCAGGGAATTTGAACTCAGGGGTAAAACCATCCGGGTCCGCCCGGAAAAATCCAGCCTTGAATTCGGTCCGCCCAAATCCTTCAGCCCCCCGATTCTGCTTTATCATGCCGCCCGGCGCAAGGCTTATCCGGTCATTTTGGAACATGGACTGCATCCCGGCGCCCGTCCCTGGACCCCGCTGTTTACGACCAAGGAGATGGCCTTGAGGGTGGGCCGACGCCGGGACCCCGATCCGGTCCTGCTCACCATCCAGGCCGGCCGAGCCGAAGCGCGGGGGACGACCTTTCACCGCTTTCAAGAAAACATCTTTTTAGTCGAGTCCATCCCGGCCGAATTCATCACCGGCCCGCCCTTGCCCCAGGAAAAGTCTCCGCCAAAGGAAAAAAAGGCCTCGCCTCCGCCCGCCCCCCGCTATCCCGGTTCCTTTTTCCTGGACGCGGAGCGGGACCCCGACCTGAGCCGCCGCCCAGGCAAGGAAAAAGACCGGGAGAAAAAAAGGGGGAAAGACGGGCCGGATTGGAAACGGGCGGCCCGCAAGATGCGCCGCGACAAAAATCGCACCAACGGGGATACGGAGGTGTAAACGTTTATCGCCACCCCCCGGTCGAATTCAGGTCAGCCACCTTTTCCGGCGTTTGTAATGCTTGACGTCCCGATAGCTCCTTTTGGTGCCCACATCGGTCAGACCCAGATAAAACCTTTTGACGTCTTCGTTGTTCTGCAATTTTTCGGTGGTGTCGTCTAAAACGATCCGCCCGTTTTCCATGATATAGCCGTGCTCGGAGATGTTCAGGGCCATGCGGGCGTTCTGCTCCACCAGAAGGATGGTCGTTCCTTCCCGCTGGTTGATCCGCTGGATGATGTCAAAAATCTCCGAGACCAAAAGGGGCGACAACCCCAAGGACGGCTCATCGAGCATCACCAGTTTGGGCTGGGCCATCAAGGCCCGTCCGATGACCAGCATCTGCTGCTCGCCGCCGCTCAAATACCCGGCCAAACCGTCCCATCTCTCTTTCAGCCGGGGGAAATAGGAGCAGACCACGTCCATATTCTCTTTCATCTTGGCCTTGCTCTTCTGGGTATGGGCCGCGGCGACAAGGTTTTCTTCCACGGTCATATCCTCAAAGACCCTCCGGCCTTCCATAACCTGGAAGATTCCCAGACGGACGATCTTTTCCGGGTCCATCCCGTCGATCCTCCGGCCCATGAACTCGATGGAGCCGTCGGTGACTTCCCCCTCTTCCGCCTTGAGCAAACCGGAAATGGCCTTGAGCGTGGTGGTTTTACCCGCCCCATTGGCCCCCAGCAGGCAGACGATCCGGCCCTCTTCCACCTGCAGGGACAATCCCTTGAGGACCAGGATCACGTCGTCGTAAATAACCTCGATATTGTTGACATTCAGAAGAAGGCCCATTTTGAAATCCCTTTCGCCCGGCCGTCAAGAACCGGAACCGGAGAGCCCGCCCCCGGTTCCGGCTGACCGATCACCAGCCCAAAAAATCCGGCTTCCGGTCGATGCTGACATCGGTGACCAGGGTCAGCTTGCCGCCCTTGATCGCGTAAAGACCGCAGGTGGTCGTGGCCCGATGGTCATCCGACGTGTAGGTCAACGGCGGGGTCAGGCCGCCGGTCCCGAAATCCTTCAAGGTCTCCAGGGCCGCTTTCAGACCGGGACCGTTGAGTTGGCCGGCCTTTTTAGCCCTTTTCAGACCTTCCCACATGACCATCATCGAGGCCCAGGCCTTGTTGTAATGGAGCGTATAACTCTTATCACCAGCGATGGTCTTGATCGTCTTGGTCTCGGGGACGTCGAACCCGAAGGGGCGGACGACGATAAAACCGAAGGTCCGTCCTTCCGTGGCTTCGCCGGCCAGTTTGGACAGATTCTCGTCAATGCCCCAGGTGTTGATCAGGAACTTGGTCTGGAGACCGAGTTTGGCCGCGTCCTTGATGATGACGGCCGTGGACATGGTGGTCCCGCCGATCCAGGCGAAATCGGGGTTGAATTCCTTCATCTGTAAAAGCTGGGAAGTAGCGTCGGTGGCCCGCAGGTCGACCGAAATGTCCGGACCGACCTCCAGTCCCATCTTCTGGGCGAAATCCTTGCCGGCCGGAATGGGATTCTTGCCGTAGGGATGATCCGGGTAAATGAAGCAAACCTTCTTGCCCCCGTTTTCCTTGGCGTAACGCATGGCCATGCGGATGTGGTCGGAGTAGCTCGAACCGATGAAGAAATTGTAAGGCGTCTTCTTCGGGTCGGTCAAGTTGCCGTCGTAAGACGCGGACATGTAGACGATCTCATCCTTGTTAATCAAGGGTTTCATGGCGTTGGTGTCTCCGGTGCCCCAGCCTTGAATAATGAAGACCTTGTCCACGTCTTTGTACTTCTTGTAAAGATTGACGGCCTTGGGAATTTCGTAAGCGTAGTCGTTGGGTATCAAACGAATGGGGGTCCCGTCCACTCCGCCGTTCTTGTTGATGTATTCCGCCGCGTCCACGGCCCCTTGAGCATAGTCCTTGCCCACATCGCCGGTCGGGCCCGTGATGTCGAAGATGCCGCCCACCGGGATGTCTTGGGCCACGGCCGCTCCGCCGCCGATCACGACTAGACTCAAAGCCAACACCAGACCCCAAAGAACCAAAATTTTTCTCGTCATAAATCTCCTCCCCTCACGCAACTATTTTTTTTGGACTTGCCCCAAACCAAAACCTAGGCCAAATTGCCCAATCCGGCCGATTCCCCACCTCCTTTCTTCATTGAGACTGCGTTGGACACACCAGGGACCCCCTTTAAATAATCGGCGCGCCCGGCCGTTAATAGGAAAACGGCCATAACTTCCAATAAGCCCGAATGGTGTGCCACCTGGCGGCCAGGCCATCCGGCTCGAAAATCAGAAAAAGAATGATGATCAACCCGAAAACGCCGTTTTGCAGTGAACCGAAGATTTCAAAAATATTGGGGTAGGAAGTGCTCAGGGCTTCGGCCGGAATTCTGAGCAATTCCGGCAGCAGGACCATAAAGCACGGCCCGAAGATGCCGCCCAGGACGTGGCCCAGTCCGCCGATGATGCACATGGCCAAATACTGGACCGAGAGCCACATGGTGAAATGCTCGTCGCTGATGATGGTGATGTAATAGGCCCAGAGCCCGCCGGCTATGCCCACGTAAAAGGAGCTGATGCCGAAGGACATGATCCGGTATTTGAAGAGGTGAACGCCGATGACCTCGGCGGCCAGATAACGGTCCCTGATGGCCACGAAAGCCCGGCCCGGTCTGGTCCTGGTCAGGTTTTTGGTAAAGGCGGTGGCCAGGATGACCAGGACCAGGACCAGATAGTAAAAACGTTCATCGGTGTTGAATTCAAATCCCCCGATGGCGGCGAAAGGCACATTCAGTCCGGCCGAACCGCCGGTGAGGGAAGACCAGTTCCTCATGGCATAATTCAGAATGAACTGGGCGGCCAAGGTGGCGATGGCCAGGTAAAGCCCCTTGAGCCGGAGGGAGGGGATGCCGAAAACCATCCCCACCGCCGCGGTTATCAGTCCGGCCACAGGCAGGGTGATGTAGAAGGGCAGGCCGAGCCTGGCGGCCAGGATGCCGGCGGCGTAAGCGCCCACGCCCATGAAGGCGCCATGCCCCAGGGAAATCTGCCCGGTGAAACCGGTCAGGATGTTCAGTCCGTGAGCGCCGATGATGTAAATCATGATGACGACGAAAAGATTGAGCACATTAGTGTTGAAAAAAACATTGAGCTTGGCGCTGAAAAGAGGAAAGACAAAGAGGAAGGCCAATAAAACCAGGAGCCAGAGCTTGACCCACCAGGTTTTGAAAATCGAGTCGTCTCTCCGATAATCGGAATAAAAGAGTCCACAGGGCATTGCCTGATTAACCTCCCCCAGGGACCGGGCCGAAGCCCGCCCCCGCTTTTTCCCCGATTAAACCCGCTCGATCTCCTCGATGCCGAACAGCCCGTAAGGTTTGACCATCAGGATGATAATCAGCACCACGAAGGGGGCCACCTCCTTGACCCCGCCGCCGAAAAACTGATCCAGATAGCCGCCCATCATGTTTTCCAGCACGCCCACCGTCAGTCCGCCGATGATGGCCCCCAGGATGGAGTCGAGACCGCCGAAAATGACCGCCGGGAAAACCTTGAGGCCGAAGTCGGCCAAGGTTATGTTGATGCCGTTGATGTTGCCGATCAGGATGCCCCCGACCCCGGAGACGATGGCGGCGATGCACCAGGAAATGGCGAAGACGAACTTGACCGGGATGCCCATGGATTGGGCGGTGATCTGGTCGCTGGCCACGGCCCGCATGGCGATGCCCACCCGGGAAAACTTGAAAAAGGCCGCGAATATCCCGAGAAAGACCAGGGCGAAGAAAAAGGTCCAAATGTAAACCTCGGAAATGACCACCTGACCCAAATAAATGGGTTTTTGAGAAAAAATGTTTGGGAAGACCCTGATCTCGGTGCCCCAGAAGATGGTGACCATGGCCTTGAGGACCGAAGCCAGGCCGATGGTGACCATGATGACCGAAATGATCGGTTCCCCGATCATCGGCCGCAGCACGAGTTTTTCCACCAAAATACCCAGGACGACCGCGCCGACCATGGTCAGGATGAAGGCCGGAATAAAGGGCACGCCCAGACCGGAGACGATCCACAGGCAGACGTAGGCCCCGACCAGAACGAACTCCCCCTGGGCGAAGTTGATGATGCTGGTGGATTTGTAAATCAGGACAAAACCAAGGGCCACCAGGGAGTAGACACTGCCGGTGACCAGTCCGGTCACCAGCAGTTGCGAGAATTTAAGCAGCTCATTATCCATTTCTTCACTCCGTCAACTCCAGAGGGCCCACCACCTGCGTTTCTTTTCCACATACTGGTCCAGGGGTTTCATCCGGCGGATGCCCAAATCGGTCACGATGGTGGTCTTTTTCCCGTCCTGATACTGAATCTCGCTTTCAATGTGGACCTGGTCCAAATCCTGATACAAGGCCTCGATTTCCTCGGCGTACTTCTCGGCGATGAAACGGCGCCTGAGCTTCCGGGTCCGGGTCAATTCACCGTCGTCGGGATCAAACTCCTTGTATAAAAGGAGAAATTTTTGAATCCGGGCCCCTTCGGGCAGGGTCTTGTTAACCCGGACCACCTCTCTTTCAATCAGATCGTAGACTTCGGCCTTGGAAGCCAGGTCGGTGTAAGTCGTGTACGAAATGCGGTGGTCCTCGGCCCATTTGCCCGTGTGTTTGAAGTCCAGACAGATCATGGCCGTGATGTAATCCCGTTCGTGACCCAAAACACAGGCCTCGACGATATACGGACAGAACTTGAGGCGGTTCTCGATGAACATGGGCGAAAACTTCCGGCCGCTGGTCATGTGCATCAGGTCCTTGACCCGGTCTATGCAGACCAAATGGCCGTTGGCATCGATGAACCCGGCGTCGCCCGAGTGGAGCCAGCCGTCCCCGATGGTCTCCCTGGTGGCCTCGTCGTTCTTGTAATATCCCTGGAAAAGGGCCGGACTCCGGGAGACGATCTCGCCCACTCCCTCCGGATCGGGATGCTCGATCTTTATATCGGTCTCGGGAATGGGCAGACCCACGGTGTTGGCGTCGATGTCCCCGTCCCGGTGGATACAGGAGATACCGGAAATCTCGGTCTGGCCGTAAATCTGCTTCAGATTCACCCCCAGGGCATGGAAAAACCGAAAGACATCCGGCCCCAGGGACGCCCCGCCGGTGGTGGCCGAACGAATCCGGGAAAAACCCAGCCGATCCTTCAAGGCCCGGAAAAGACAGAGCCAACTGAGGCCGTAAAGAATCTTCCAGCCCAAGGGAATAGGCTTTTTTTCAAATTTGAAATCGGCGATCCGATAACCGATAGGCATGCAGGCCTTGTAAATAAAACGCTTCAACCAGGAAGCGTCCAGGTGTTTGACCATGACCGATCGGGACAGGCCTTCCCAGACCCGGGGCGGAGAGAACATGACGTTGGGGCCGATTTCATAAGTGTCGGCCGTGGCCGTCTCCGGTTCTTCCGGAAAATTGATGGTGAAACCTATGGCCAAAGAACTGGCCACCCCCATCATCTGTTCCCCGATCCAGGGCAGGGGCAAAAAGGAGACGAACTCGTCGGTCTCGTGTTTGGGATCGACCCGGTTCAGGTTCATGGCCATGGACAGCATGTTCCGGTGGGTCAAGAGCGAACCCTTGGGGAAGCCGGTCGTGCCGGAGGTGTAAGCGATCAGGGCCACGTCATCCTCGGATATTTCCCGGACGGTCTTATCGAAAAACTCAGGATTTTCCTCATGGAATTTCCGGCCCAGCTCCTCAACCTCGGGGAAGTAGATCAACAGGGGATCATCATAATGACGCATGCCCTTCGGGTCGGTGTAGATGACTTTTTGGACCTTGGGCAACTGATCCTTCATGTCCAGAATCTTGTCGCTCTGCTCCTGGTCTTCGGCCACGACGAACTTGGCGTCCGAGTGATCGATCACATAGGCCACTTCATTTAAAATCGAGTCCTGGTAGATGCCCAGGGGCGCGCCGTTCAGGCTCTGGGCGGCCAGCTCGGCCCAGACCCATTCCGGCCGATTGTCGCCGATGGCCGCCAGCTTGTCCCCCTTGCGGAAACCCAGGCGGTATAACCCCAAGGCAAAGTCCCGGACGTGCCGGTAATAATCGCCCCAGGTGTACGACTGCCAGATGCCGTACTCCTTTTCCCGCATGGCGATCTTGTTTTCGCCATATTTCTTGTAGTTGTGCAACAGAAGGGCCGGCAGGGTCTTCTCGTCCATCCTAGCTCACCTTTGCCGAAACCATCTCAGGTCCCCAATTTCGAGTAAGCTGATTCCGTATCCCCTAAATAAGCCTTAACGACATCCTGGTTGTCTTGAACCTCCTCGGGCCGCCCCTCGGCCAACTTGTACCCAAAATCCAGAACACAAACCCGGTCGGAAATATCCATGACTACACCCATATCGTGTTCGATCAGGATGATGGTCACCCCCCATTCCTCGTTGACATCCAGGATGAATCGGGCCATGTCCTCGGTCTCCTCGAGGTTCATCCCGGCCATGGGTTCATCGAGAAGCAATATCCTGGGCTGCATGGCCAAGGCCCGGGCCAACTCGACCCGTTTCTGAAAACCATAAGGCAGGGTCCCGACCACCTGCTTCCGGATAGCCTCGATCTCCAAAAGATCGATGATCCTTTCCTCGATGTCCTTGCGCAGGGCCACTTCTTCCCGGTAGGCCCTGCCCCAATAGATGCCCCCGGCCAGCAGACCGGTCCGCAGATGGACGTGCCGGCCCAGCTTGATGTTGTCCAAAACGGTCATGCCTTTGAAAAGTTCGATGTTCTGGAAGGTCCGGGCGATACCCCGGCTGGCGACTTTATGGGGGGGCAACTTGGAAATATCCTCGCCTTCGAAAACGACCCGCCCCCGCTGAGGGCGGTAAAACCGGCAGATACAGTTGAGCATACAGGTCTTGCCCGCCCCGTTCGGACCGATGATGGCGTAAATCTGTCCTTTTTCGACGCCTAAACTGACGTTGTTCAAGGCCATCAGGCCGCCGAAACTCAAGGTGATGTTTTGAACGTCCAGTTGATGTTCAGGGTTATATTCAACCATGGCCGGCTCCCGTCCCAAGGTAAAATCGGTCGATTCCTCGGCCCGGGCGAACCTCTCCCCCGAGAATCATGAGTCGTTCCGGGCAACCCTCGAATATCCTCGATAAACAATTAAAATACACGCGTTTATCGGCGGCTTGGTGGAACCGGTCGTATTGGTTCCGCACCAGGAGAAGCCTTTCCCTCAAAACCGTTGCTATTCCTATTTTTTGGATTTAACTGAATTATTTTTAGCTTAATTTTAATGAGACTGTCAAGGATATTGTGAGGAGGACTTAAAAAAAGGACAAAATTATACGAACATTTGTTCACGGTAACTGGGCAGCAGAATTTGCCGGGCCAGGCGCAGGAAATATTCATCGGTCATGCCGGCGATAAAATCCCTTACCACCACCGCCGGCTGACGATTTTCCAAATATTCCGGGGCCATATCGATTAAAAATTTGGCGAAAACCGGTGATTCCTCCCGGCCCGCTTGAAGATCTTCCACGAGACGATGAAAGATCATTTCGAATAACGACTCGATCTTGGCGCCCTCCGTCTTGATTAAAGGATTGAAATAAATCCTTTCCCGATTGAAACTTTTAAGGCGGATAAGAGCCGAGGCCTTCTCGGGACTGAAGGTGATAAAGTCCTCCTCTTTACTGGCCGAGATCAGGTCGACGACCAGGCGGTAAACAATCTTGCCGTTGGTGTCCCCCACGACCTCGACACATTCGGCCGGCAGGTCTCTTCGTTCGATCAAGCCCAGACGAATGGCGTCTTCCACGTCCCGGCCGACGTAGCTGATGGTGTCGGCCAGCCTGACCACACAGCCCTCCGCGGTCATCGGGATGATCCGCCCGGACGGGTCCCGCTTCTTTTCCTCCAAACGACGGTCCAGGTCCTCGAACGTCAAGGCCTTTTCCGGACGGAGCAAAGGTAAATCCACTTCGCCGTCGTGGGCCAGGATGCCGTCCAGGACCTGCAGGGTCAAATTCAACCCCCGCCCCTTGCGCTCGATGTGCTCCAAGAACTCGAGGCTCTGCACGGCGTGAAGAAAATGGCCGATGCCGTGGGCCTGGCAAAGCTTGGATAAATAAGTTTCCCCGTCGTGGCCGAAGGGAGCATGGCCCAAGTCGTGCCCGAGGGCGATGGCCTCGATCAGGTCCTCATTGAGCCCCAGATGCCGGCCGATGGTCCGGGCGATGCGGGAGACGAGCTGAACGTGAAGCACCCGGTGGGTGATGTGGTCGTTTTTGACCAGATAGAAGACCTGGGTTTTGTCGATATAGCGGGTATAGGCGAGGGAATGTAAAATCCGGTCGGCGTCGATGGCGAAGTTCTGGCGATGGTCCCGGTTCGCGGTGGGGTCCGGCCGGCGGCGGACGGCCGTCCGGCTGGGCGTGCCTCGGGGGGACAGGAACGCCGTCTCCTTTTCATCCAACAATCGGCGCAGATCGAAAATATCGGCTTTCATCTCAAGACCAAAGTATAAGACATCTTGACCGGCCTGGCAATCGATGGAGACCCAAGTCCATTGAAGTAAATTCCTTGAAAAGATAATAGGGCAACTATCCCCCGGCGGAGCCGTGGGACGCCCCCGACTACCTGGCTTTTCGGCCGAAAGGGACGCCCAACTTTCTCATCTTTTTACGAAGCGTCGAAGGATTGACTTTCAACAGTTCGGCGGCGCCTCTTTTACCGCCAACCTTACCCTCCGTCAAGTCCAAGACCCGCCGTATATGGGCCGAGACCAAATCATCCAGGGCCGGCACGGTCTTTTCCTTGACGGCCTTGATTAATCCAGCCCGATCATCCAGCCCCTCTTCGGCGGCGGCTTCATGCACCGAGGAAAAATCGGGAAAAAACAAGGGCCGGCCCCGGCTGAGGATCATGGCCCGTTCCACCGCATTTTCAAGCTGCCGGACGTTACCCGGCCATTCGTAGTTCATGAGTCGGTCCATGGCCTCCGAGGGGACCTCGGGTATGGACCTCAGCCCCAGTTCCCGATATTTCTTTTTAATAAAATTTTGGACCAGCGAAGGTATATCGCCTTTTCGTTCCCGCAGGGGCGGAACCTTGAGGGGAAAGACATTCAGCCGGAAATATAAATCCTGACGAAAAGAACCCAGGGCCGCCATTCTTTCCAAGTCCTGATGGGTGGCGGCCACCACGCGGATATCCACCTTGATCGTTTCAGTCCCGCCGACCCGTTCGATCTCTTTTTCCTGCAGCACCCTCAAGAATCGAACCTGGGCCTCATGTTTGAGTTCGCCTATCTCGTCGAGAAAAATCGTGCCGCCGCCGGCCCGTTCAAACCGGCCCCGCTTGCGGGCCAAGGCCCCGGTGAAAGCGCCTTTTTCATGACCAAAAAGCTCGGAATCCATCAGACTCTCCGGAATAGCCCCGCAATTGACCTTGATGAACGGACCGTTTTTCCGGGAGGAAAGATTATGAATCGCCGCGGCCAGCAACTCCTTGCCGGTCCCCGTTTCGCCGATTATCAGAACCGGGCTGTTTAAAGGAGCCACCTGACGGGCCTGGTCCATCACTCCCTTGAGGCCGAAGTTCAGACCCACAATTTCATCGCCGACCGCCAAAAGGTCCTGCTGCAGATGCCGGTAGTCTTCGGCCAGCAACTCTTTTAACTCCAGCAGCTCCATGTACCGGACGCTGTTGGACAGGGCGATGGTGAACGGTTTTCGCAGAAGGGCAACCAGCCGGGCATGCCCTTCATTAAAACGTCCTTCCCCGCGGGCCGTAAAGACCAACCCGCCAACCACTTCCTGTTCAGCGACCAGACGACAGATCAGAAGCGAGGCGTCCCGTTCCAACCAGCCTTGGGCAATCCAAGGTCCGGCGGTGGGATGGTTCTCGGCCCGGTCAATCACCAGGGTCTGTTCGTTAAAGCGGACCACGAACCTTTGAATTTCCGGCGGCATTTTGATTTTCAAATTCATAAGCCGAGCCGTGGCCGCCGTGGCGAAGGCCACCACCGCATGCTCCTCTTTTTCCGGATAATAATGAGTCAGTAAGACCTGGTCGGCCGGGATATACCGCCGGAGGTAATCAAAACTGTCTTTTAGGAATCGATCGGGCTCCAGACGGCCGCAAATACGCAGCGTGGCTTCCCGAAAAAAAGTGTTCTGGTCAATCCGATCAATGTCCATAAAGGCCCCCGCTCCATGAAAGTGCCCTATGGGACATTATGGGGGATAAAGTGTCCCATAGTCCACCTAAAAATGGACCCTGGTCCAGATGCAATTAACCTCATAATATAACTTACTAATATCACATGATATTTGAATTTGGCCCGCTTCCAGCAGTAAGCATGGGCAATAAACAGGAAAGAAGGACCCTTGATATGAAATGGTGGGAAACATTCTTGATTCGGGCCGCGCCTGGATTTGAACAAGAAGTTGAAAATCAACTGGCTGAACTGGCGGCGGAACTGCCGAAGAGTCCAGGCTGTTCTCATCTGATCAAGGCGGAAGCCGGCCGTCATGCTTTCCTGCCGAACGATTTTGTTTTCCGTTTGGAGTGGAACTCGGAGCGGCCGCTTCCCGGAGGCAGTCTGGCGGCCCAGGGGTTAAAGGAAGCGTTTAAAAAGTATGGTTTGGTGGTTTACGAGGTCTGGAGACAGATATAGGAGGTCAAAATGAGAAAGTCTCAGGTTCAAACCAGTGGTTTTGTTTCCTGGTTTTCTTTTTGGATCATTTCCATGGTCCATGACAATCGGCTCTTGCCCTTGTTCAAGAACCCTTATCAAATACTCAAAAAAACAGGCTTAAAACCCGGACAGCAGGTCTTGGAAGTGGGGTGCGGGCCTGGTTTCTACACCATTCCGGCCGCGGAAATCGTCGGCCCCGCGGGCCGGGTCTGGGCCGCGGACGTCAATCCGTGGGCGATCAAACGGGTAAAAAAGAAGATCGCCGCCAAGGGTCTGGAGAACATCCAGCCCTTGCTGGTCAACGCGGCTGAATCAGGCTTGCCGGATAAAAGCATCGATCTGGCCTTTTTATTCGGCCTGCCCCGAGTAGCCGGCGGTTTGGACAATCTCATCTCGGAACTGGGGCGGCTCTTAAAGCCGCAAGGCGGCGTGGTCATTGAACGAACGACCAGGGCGGAATCAGGCCTGAAGGAGGACCTGGCTAAGGCCGGGTTTGCCTACAACGGACGCGAAGCCCGAATGCTCAAGTTCAACCGGACTGAAGTCATTGTTAAGTAAAATGGAAAAGGTCCAAGTTTGATTCAAACTTCGTCATTTTTTTTCTATTGATCATTAATATGGAGATCAGTCATGACCAAGGCTCAAAGAAATTTCTGGTTGGACGCCGGCCTGCTTATGATATTTATGTTCCTGACGGCCACGAGTTTTATTATCGATCCCAAGGAACCGGGTTACGCCTTTGGGGGTCTGTCCCGGCCGGCTTGGGTGGGGACTCACGCCCTATGCGGAGTGATTCTGTTGATTTCAACCATCTTTCATATTAGTTGGCATTGGACTTGGGTCAAGTCCGCCTTTCGTCCGACGGTCAAACCCAAGCCTAAAAAAGTTCGTTTCAACCGTGGTCTTGACATTTGTCTGGCAATGATTTTTTTCTTATTGGTAGGGACAGGCTTGTGTATCTGGCCGGCCAGGGGGCATTTAGGTCCTGGCGATCCCGTCTTGGAGGCTAAATTGTGGCTGCTGACTTATCATGACTGGAAATTCATCCACGCCTGGGGAGCGGTGCTGTTGCTTGTCTTGATCATTTTTCACCTGGCGCTGCACTGGAAATGGATTATAAACATGGGCCGCAGCAGATTCAAGGTCGACTCTGCACCCATGGCCCGTCTGGATATAGGGAGGTGTTGATTTGACGTTAACGGACAGCCATTGTCACCTGGACCTGCCGGAATTCGACCGGGACCGGGAAAAAGTCATTCAGCGGGCCGCCGATAACGGCCTGGGACTCATGATCACCATCGGCATCGACGCGGTCACTTCGGCCCGGGCCATCGGCCTGGCTGAAAAATACGACTCGATTTGGGCCACGGTGGGCTGGCATCCCCACGAGGCCGAAGCCTTGACCCAAGCCGGCCTGGACAAGTTGAAAGACCTGGCCGATCATCCCCGGGTGGTCGGGTTCGGGGAAATCGGTCTTGATTTTTACCGCAACCTTTCCGCGGCCCGGGTCCAGGAGGACCGGTTCGACGACTTGATCCATTTGGGTCTTGAACTGGGCCTGCCCCTGATCATTCACGACCGGGACGCCCATGAAAAAGTTTTCGAGCACCTGAAGTCGGCCGGGGCCGAGCGAAACGGCGGGGTGATCCACTGTTTTTCCGGGGACTACGCCCTGGCCCGCCGGTTTCTCGATTTGGGTTTTTATATTTCCATCACCGGGGCGGTCACCTTCCGCAAGGCCGACGTCCTGCGGGAAGTCGCGGCTAAAACCCCTCTGGACCGGCTGCTGGTGGAAACCGACGCCCCTTTCCTGGCCCCGGTCCCTCACCGAGGCCGCCGGAACGAACCGGCCCTGGTCAGATACACCGCCGCGGAAGTGGCCCGCCTCAAAAACATTTCCTTCGAGGAAACGGCGGAAATCACTTCGGCCAACGCCCGGCGACTGTTTCGGCCACCGGAAGCCTTGAAATCCCGGCCATGAGCCGCCCCCTGGTCCTGGCCTCGGCCTCGCCCCGGCGGCGGCGCTTGTTGGCCCTGGCCGGCCTTGATTTTGAGGTCGTCCCGGCCGAAGTGGACGAGTCGCCCCGGCCGGATGAAAGGCCGGCCGATCTGGTCCGACGCCTGGCCCAAGCCAAGGCCGAGCACGTCGGGCAAAGTCGGCCCGCCGATTGGATTCTGGCCGCCGACACCTTGGTCGTGCTGGGGAACCTGGTCTTGGGCAAACCCAGGGACCGGGCCGAAGCGGCCCGGATGCTGGCCCGGCTGTCGGGAAAAACCCACGAAGTCCTGACCGGCTACGGCCTGTTTAACCAGGCCCTGAAGCGAGGCCATCTCGACTGCTGCCGGTCCGAAGTGGAATTCAGAGAGTTGACGGCCCGGGATATCGAGAAATATCTTGATTCCGGCGAACCGCTGGGCAAGGCCGGGGCCTACGCCATTCAAGGACATGGTGCCGGGCTGGTTAAAAGAGTCAACGGCTCTTATACCAATGTGGTCGGTTTGCCTCTAGCCGAAATAATCGAACTGCTCCGTCTTTACCGGTTGATCGACTGATCCGGAGGCGGCGGCCCGGGTATGGGCGTCACGTCTTGAAGGAAATTCACGGTCCGGATCAAAAAATTTCATAGGTTCTCTGGTCGTAAAAGCTGCCAAGCCGGCTTAAGCAGGTTAGGGTTTCAGGTTTATTTGGTGCTATAGCCGCGGTCGCCAATCCGTGAACCCTTCCTTCCTTTTTATCCATGGTGGGGCTGCCTGAGCCGGGTCTGGTCCGGCGCCGTCCAACACAGGCCTTCGGGTCAGGCCGCCGGTAAGGATTGGCCCTTTAAGGGGCGTCAGCCGAGTGAGGGCTGATGGGTTTGGGTTTCAGGGTGGCGACAATCATGGCCCCTATAATACAACATGTCTTGGTTTTTGTCAAGCAAAAACAGGGCGTATTGTATATAAAATTACGGTAAAAGATTGGTCGGGTTTCGCTTCGCTCTACGCCAACCTATGATTTATTTATATATATCAATATTTTATATTATAGGGAAGCCGAAGCTTCCAGGAGGAGGCTCTCAAGCAGGAGCTTGGGAGCCGGCAAAATAAATCCGGGCGGAATCGGCTTGTAATCCCTAAAGTGCGACAGAAAATCCGTGTCCCCGCCCAGATGAGCATTCACCTCTTAAGTTTATCGCGGTAAACTTGCTGGACGGCAGAGAGGTTGTGTCGTTGACTTGATCGTTCTAACGCTTATTCATCACCGGCATCGTCATCATCGTTATCACATTCCTGAAGAAACATTTTCTAGTTGTTTTATTCAGACGCGTGTAGTACAAAACGCATGTACTTATCAATAAGTACCAACATTTTGTCGAGATAGCAGCATGTCCAGCGAGTACGAAAAGAAAATCCTAGAACTTGCCTATGAATCAGTCGGGGTCAACCTCAAAGATCTGGAGGAAAAAGGGATCCCCCGTCACTACCTGTATAAGCTTTACAGACAGGGCCTTCTGGCACGTGCGGCCCGTGGCCTGTACGTCCGTTCGGACCTCGATCCATCAGAATATCAAACAATTGCCGAAGTCGCCAAGCGCGTGCCCGAAGGAGTTCTGTGCCTCCTCTCGGCACTCCAGCTTCATGAACTGACCACGCAAATGCCTCATCAGGTTTGGCTGGCCATTGAACCCATTAAACGACGTCCCAAAGAACCTGGTCTCCCAATACGCCTGGTTCAGTTCTCCGGGGAATCGTTCAGCGCCGGAATCGAAGAACGCGACATAAAAGGCGTCAAGGTAAAAATATACAGCCCGGCCAAAACCGTGGCCGACTGCTTCAAGTTCCGCAACAAAATCGGTCTGGACGTGGCTCTGGAAGCCCTGCGGGATTGCCGACGTCAGAGGAAATGCTCCAACGACGACCTCTACCGCTTTGCCAAGGTTTGCAGGGTCTGGAAGATTATGCGGCCCTACCTGGAAGCCATGTCATGAGCAGGACGGTGAAAAATGTCCCCGCCTCCATCCGGCGGCGTCTTTATAACCTAACCCGTGAGAGAAAGGAGGATTTTCAACTCGTTCTGACACGCTATGGATTGGAGCGGCTGCTATATCGGCTTGGAAAATCAGAATATGCCGACCGGTTTGTTCTAAAAGGAGCCATGCTTTTCGCCGTTTGGACGGACAAGATTTATCGGCCGACCAGAGACCTTGACCTGCTGGGATACGGGGACCAATCGGCGAAAGAGGTGAAGGCCTTATTTCAAAGGATTTGCCAAGTCGAGGTTGAGCCGGACGGAATGGTGTTCGCCCCTGACAGCATCCGAGTGGAAGACATCAGGGAAGGACAGGAGTATCAAGGTCAGCGGGTTAAACTCAAGGGAATGCTCGCCCAAGCCCAAATCGACCTTCAAATCGACATCGGGTTCGGCGACGTGATTACACCGGAAGCCCAGGAAATAGAGTATCCCACGCTTTTGGGGCTTCCGCCGCCCCGCATCCGCGCCTATCCCAAGGAGACCGTAGTGGCGGAGAAGCTCCAGGCCATGGTCGCTTTTGGGATGGTTAACAGCCGAATGAAGGATTTCTATGACCTTTGGATCATATCCAAGCAGTTCCCTTTTGACGGCGAAACTCTTACCAAGGCGATAAAAGCGACTTTTGACCGGAGGAAGACAGATATACCCAAGGAAACGCCGCTGGTGTTCAGCCCGGCTTTCACCGAGGATCGTGATAAAAATAAACAATGGCCGGCCTTCCTCAACCGGACGGGCTTGTCGGATGACGGCAAGGGACTGCCAAGGGTAATGGAGGAACTTCGTCTGTTTTTGGAACCGCCCCTGCTGGCCGCAGCCAGGCAAATGGGCTTCGCCAAGGTCTGGAAATCAGGCGGACCATGGGAATAAAATCGATAGATTCCAACGATATATCCCCCAGCCGACCCGACGGCTTTCGACAAGGTCAAGGGCCGGCCTGATAAAATCTAAAAAATCCGTCCATCGGCAGATATTTGGCTCGCGGCCCGGACTTTCAGCCCGTGCTAATCATGGGCCGGATGACCAGGCCGCCTGCGCCCCCGCCCCAGGGCGACCTTCCAACGGCCACCAGACCGGCAAGGTCTTCAAGTAGAGGCCGGTTTTCAGGCCGGAGCAGGCCTTGATAATTATTTCTGGCTCTATTTCTAACGATATTATTTTTTTCTTGACATCCGCAATATCATTATACTATCTTCCCAATTAATAAAAAATCATTTCTTTTAACCTCTTAAAAGCCCCGTAGACAAAAAGATGGCGCTATATAGCGCCCTGGATTAAAACACAGGGCTTGATCTTGCCCACTGTAGTTCCTATTTTTTTGCAGACGTGAAGGTGCGATCGATGAAGACTTCCATCAGGTTGACACCGCCTTGTTCTTTTATGTTCTCGCCCCGGACCATGAGGATTTCTTTAAAAACACCTCCTTTCGACCACTACGCAATAGGCGCACAAGTTCCGGAACCAGCAGTGGCAGGTTTGGCAGGGCGGATAACGGTCGGGCAGGTCTTTTCAGGGTGCTCCTGTTCTCAGAATTCAAAGAATTCCATTGATAACCTCGCGGGTCATCTTCACCGGACGGGCACGACCCCCGGGTTAAGGTTTAGGAAGTAAAATTAATGGCTCTAGCTACTCTCAATGTTCATCATTAAGTCCATCTCACGAATAGTGCAAGTGGTATTTAAACTAAACCTAATTTTTTAGGGGACATGTTCTAATAAATTAAATGATTATTTTTTTTAATATTGGAAAAAGAAAGGGGAATTTTAATGAAAGACATTGATGTATTAAATAAAGAATATTTTTCAAATTGGAAAAACTTTCGTGATCCTGTACATGGTGATATAAAAGTTTATAAGTATGAAACAGCCATTGTAAATACACGAGCTTTTCAACGATTACGAGGTATAAAACAATTAGGAGCCTCTGAATTAGTCTGGATGGGAGCTACACATAATCGTTTCCAACACTCTATTGGAACTCTAGCAATGGCACAACGAATGATTGATAGTTTAATAGAAGAAGCTTCGATTAATCCAGCGCAACGTATTATAATTAGACTATTTGCACTTTTACATGATATAGGTCATGTTCCATTTGGCCATACCATTGAAGATGAAAGACCAGTTATTGGTGAGAAACATTATAGTTATTCTCGTGTCCAGAGAATATTCTCTGGAGAAATAGAAAGTTCTCTAAAAGAAATTGATAAACTGTTTACTAAAAATATATGGAAAAATATTGGAATTTATGAAATTAATAATAAGAATATAAATCAATTGTCTTTGATTAAATTAATACTATTTCTTATTACTTCAGACAGTGGCGAAACAGTTCCAGATAATGAAAGAAGTACGATTCCAGAAAAATACTCTCTATATTTTGATATGGTTGGCAATACAGTTTGTGCTGATTTATTTGACTATCTATTACGAGACACATATTATACTGGATTAAGGAGAAGTTATGATGAAAAAATATTTTCTCACTTAGTAATAAAAAATGGAGGATTAGTAATAGACCTTGGCCTACCCAAGCGTTATGAAGAAAGATCTACAGTAAGAATAAGAACTCGTGGAGGTATTATTACAGAGATAAGTAATCTTCTTCGAGTTCGTTATACTTTAACTGAAAGAGTTTATTTTAATGATACAAAATCAGCAGCATCTGCAATGATTTCACAGGCGATAGGTTTATCTGGTATTGATTTAAAATTATTAAGTGAGATGCGGGACGAAGAGTTATTAGATTATTTAGAGGGAAAAAGTCGACATATAGGTATAAAAATAAAAGCAAGTGATAAAAAAAAGTATCATAACCTTCTCGAAAAGGATAAGAAATATTTTAGCGACCTTTTTTCTCCTGGTGGTGAAAAAGTATTTTCATTATGGAAACATATTTCTTCGAGACAACAGAAAACTCTTAATATGGAAGATTTAACAAAAAAATTAATCAATGCTTACAGAAGAAGAAATATATTTAAGCCTGTTTACAGGATAAGCGGCATCCCTAAAGATACTCGTATTTTTCTTTGTAAATATCTTCATAATTATGATAACAAGAATTTCAGAATGGATTTAGAATATTGGCTCGCTGAAATGTGTTCACTTGAGGCTTGGCAAGTAATAATATATTGCCCTGCTCATACAATGAATGTAAAAGTGGCCGAAACCCCTGTAGGTCCACTTCCAGGGGGAGTTTTCAAACGTATGGACCAATTAGATGATTCTGATGTGAATGGAAATGAGGCCTTAAAAATACTTAAAAAAGAGGCTGATAGCCTTCAAAAACATCATGAAGTTCTTTGGTCCATGGAGGTACTTGTTGATGAGGAGGCAGACGAAGAGAAAAAAAGATTTCTTGCTACATGTTCATCAGCGCTATTTTTCTTTTCAAATAAATCACCTTTAGATATAGGAGATGTAGCCTTTGATTCTGTTTTAATAAATAATTTAAAGAAAGCGTGCGATTGTTTAAATAAAAAATTCAGTGCCAATTTAGTTGAAAAATTGATACATCAACCTTCTACAGATAGAAAGAAAGCATATACGATTTCTGAATTCATTGAAGTGTTACAAAAAACTGCTGGCCCATAAAGATTAAAAAAAGGCCAGAGTCATCATGTTTTATAATACAATGATTGAGGGAGGGGTTAGGTCTTGCCTGATATTATGAATTTATGGCCAGGCCATTGAGAATTGAATACGCTGGGGCACTGGACCACGGTAACCAGCCTTGGGGATCGGCAAGAGTGAAAGGAATAGCAGATTTCCTTGGGTCCATTATGCTACGGTCAGCCGGACGTTGAAGAAATTCGGATAAAACTGTAGGATTGCAAGTCCTGACCCCACATTGTGCTATCTTGATTTTGGAGAAAGAATGTCATCTAACGAAAGTTTTATTATTAAAGGCAAAATTTTCGAACTCGAAAATCAAATGGCTAAGCTTAATGCAAAGATTCGAGGCTCAGCAGAACTATTAAGGAGTAATTGCCTTCTTATTCTCAAGGATTCATATGATCAAATTGATGATCAAATCATAGAGGTATTTTCAGCAGAATTGGTCCAGGACGTACGTTCCTTAAGGGAAATTAAGGGTAAAATTAGGGAACTCTACAAAGAGATTGGCCAAGAATACATTTAGGACCCAATGTAATGTGCATTAAAGCGATGAGTGGGTGGGGTCAGCTCTTTCATTCTAATATTTGACCTGACGAGTGAGCATAGGATCAGGTCTTGAATTCTAGCATTTGACTTTATTATTGAAGCATGGTTACCTTATAAAAGAAATAGCGTATTTCTTTGGTGTCCATTATGCTACGGTCAGCCAAGCGGTGAAGGAATTCGGTTAAGAATGTAGGATTGCAAGACCTGACCCCATCATGCTCTATTCATGAGCAGTGCGTTTGGGCATAATAAAGAGAATTATGAATGATCCTCATGTAAATAAATTATACTATAAAGTAATAACCGGGAAAGATGTAGATTATAAAAATGCACCCGCTTTATCTGAATCTACGCATGAATTTGAATTTTATATAGATGGTGAGAAAGCTGTTTTTATAATGAAACAACATTATCCCTCTGCTGGTGAGGCAAGAGCGGTAGTGGAACCTTATTTGCGTGCTTGGGATATATTGATCGGTTTGACACATGATCCGGGTGATCTTCAATTAAAATTTGACCATGCTGACATTATCGATAGAGCTCCCAATTCAAATAATAATAAAATGATTAATTTACAGGCAGATATCACAGATAATGTTATTTTCTCTGATAATTGCCATGTTCATGTTTCGCGGGGTAATTTCCCTTCCTTTCCGAAGAACTTTAAAGCCTCACCTGATGCTGAGACAATGTATTTAAGGTACAAATCCTATCGCGAAGGAAGGGAACCCCTTACAGCAATGGCATATATGTGTTTAACGGTTTTTCAGGCCAGCGCAGGTGGTCGCAAAGAAGCTGAAAAAATGTATTACATTGACTATAATGTATTAGACACTCTTGCCAGACTAACAACAACAAAAGGTAGCCCCGAAGATGCTCGTAAATATCCAAAAAACGGAAAATATAATCCTCTGAGTGCTGAAGAAATAAAATGGATTATATCAGTTATTAAAACTCTTATTCGTCGTGTAGGGGAGTATGCATACGATAACAAGAAACTAAATCAAATTTCGACAAAGGATTTTCCAGAATTGCCTTAACCATTCGCTTCAGCTGTTTGCTAGGACAACCGTTGAGTGTATTGTTCAAGAATAATTATCCTATTTGAAAGGATTAGACGGTTAGAAAAATATATAATATCAATACTAGTCATAAATTAGTTTTGACTATTGGAAGCATTTGATTTATAAGAATGAGTAATCGGAGAGGTGGTATCAGAAATAGAGAAAAAACGGAGAAACAGGTGTGATGTCTTTCGAAGTTAGGATCCTTTTAATGTTAGGATTATAATAGAGGGAAAGTACTGTGTATATTTATGCAGATGAGTCAGGTCATTCTGGGCGCCATATTTTCAACGATCCACTCTATTACTTTCAAGGGGCAATTATCTCCGAAATTGATCCTGAACCAATATTATCTGAAGTTGCTGAAAAATACCTAGCAGAACTTGGTTTGACAATGCTACATGCAAATGAAATGAGGCAGAGTATTGTAGAAAGAATAGCAGCTTCTTTTCTATGCCTCCTTGACCAAATAAAATGGATTTTTCATATCACGGCAATTGAAAAGCCATATTTGGCAGTTACAAAATTTGTAGACAGCCTTTTTGATTCCTATGAAAACAAGGGGGTGCGATGGCTATGGTATAACCATGAGTATTTCAGGCATACACTATGCATTCTCTTTGACGAAATACTTTTAAGAGAAGATAAAAAATCATTTTGGACTGCTTATCTTGCTGACGATTTTAATAGAATCGCGTCAGTAGTAGAAATAGCACTACAACGAATTAATGCCATTAAAATTGATAAAAGGCTTCGTCAGGTGGTTGTTGAAGGTCTTAATTTTGCACTTAAATATCCAGAAGAAATTACTCTTTTAGCAAGTATGACCAAGAAATCATATAAGGGGCATACTCCCAATATGGTGGCATTTTCAAGTTTGATCCAAGCAGTTCATAAGTTTTGCAAAGAGAATAACATGAAACCTGAAGCCTTTGTTCATGATTCTCAGTCAGAATTTGGGTCAACTATGAGAGAGTACCATAATCTATTTAGCAGGGTAAGGCTTGAACATAATTCAAGTGGATTAGCCTTGCAGGGCGAACGGGTTGAATATGATCTCGGCAAATTTTCTTTGTCATTGTCAAAGCAGTCAGTGGGCCTTCAAGCTGTGGATATTTTTCTTTGGCTTTTCCAGAGAAGGGATAAAATCAAAAGCATTGGTTTAAGAAATGAATTGCTTTACGTTACAGAACCTTTCTATATATCAAGAAATTCTTCTGAAAGGATTGTTATTGGATGGTTATTAAAACTCTCAAACAGTGACTTAACTGAGGAGGATATAGAAAGGGGGAAAACAACAATAAAAAGAATGGAAGATATTCATTTAAAACAGCTAATGGAATTCGAAAAAAAGCGCACTGAAAGATAAAAAACTTAACATTTCTTCCAGTGGACTGTAAGAATCTGCATCCGTTGAAGAGTGGCGGAGCGTGCGACTGCGTTACTATTCAACAGTAATTATCCGAAACTGGAGTATTTAAAAAACAAAAATTATTAGCATACCATCTCAATTATTGATTTTTTAAATATGTTTTAAAATAGATGAATCGAAGTCAACCCCTGTCTTGGTGCCTTACAGCCCCGCCGTGGGTGATGATCCACATGTCGTTAGAATCTTATAGATTCAAGGGTTTATCTTTTCCAACTTATACTGATCCGTGATAATTAGGACCAGTCCCCTTCTCAAGTGCTGATCTTGGAGAAGTCGGCGATCAAGGCGAAGAGGTCGGCGATGCGGGTCAGGAGGGCCAGGCGGTTGGTCTTGAGCTTTGGATCGGGGGCGTCGACCAGGACGCGGTCGAAAAAGGTGTCGATGGCCGGTTTCAAGCCGACGATCAGACGGAGCAGGCCGGCGTAATCATCGGCCGAGGCCAGGGTCCGGGTCTGGGCCGCCACGTCTTCCACGGCGGCCAGCAGGGCCTTTTCTTCATTTTCGGCCAGCAGGTTGGGGTCGAAATCCGCCTTAGCCCCGAACTTTTTGATGATGTTGACCACGCGCTTGAAGGCGACGGCCAGGTCCTGGAAATCGAGCCGGGCCTTGATCTCCTCCAAGGCCCAAACCCGGGCCGCGGCCGGGACCAGGTCCTGATAATGGAGGGACAGAACCGCTTCGGCCCCGTCCGTGGAGGCCCCCTGGCCGGTGAGCTGGTTCTTGAGGCGCAGGCGGAAAAATTCCAGGACCTCGGCCCGGACTGCCTCGGCCGGCCGGGTCAGCCGGGACTGCAAGCCGGTCAGGGCCTGGCCGATGACCCGGCCCAGGTCCAGGCGATACCCCTGGTCTAAAATAATGTTGATTACGCCCAGGGCTTGGCGGCGCAGGGCGTAAGGATCGGCCGCGCCGGTGGGGATGAGGCCCACGCCGAAGCAGCCGCAAATGGTGTCGATCTTGTCGGCCAGGCTGAGCAGGGCCCCGGCCGAGGTCCGGGGCAGTTCGCCGCCGGCCCGGATGGGCCAATAGTGCTCCTGAATGGCCTGGGCCACCTCTTCGGGTTCGCCGTCCAACAGGGCGTATTCCCGGCCCATGACCCCTTGGAGCGAAGGGAACTGGCCGACTACGCCGGTGACCAGATCGCATTTGCACAAACCGGCGGCCCGGAGCAGGACCGGTTTGACCGCCGGGTCCAGCCGGTCGGCCAGGTCCTCGGCCAGGCGGGTGAACCGCTGGACCTTTTCCCAGGACGTGCCCAGCAGGGAATGAAAGACCACTTCCTTCAAGGCTTCCTGCTTGGATTCCAGGGTGGTCTTGCGGTCGTCCTCGAAATAGAAGCGGGCGTCGTCCAGGCGGGCCCGGAGGACGCGCTGGTGGCCGCGCCGGACCACGTTCAGGTCCCGGGCCCGGGTGTTGTTGACGGCGATAAAATAAGGCTGGAGCCGTCCCTGACCGTCGGTCAGGGCGAAATAGCGCTGGTGTTCCCGCATGGCCGTGATGAGGACCGGGGCGGGCAGTTTCAAGAACGATTCGTCGAAACGGCCGCATATGGCCGCGGGTTCTTCGACCAGGTTAGCCACTTCGGTTTCCAGTTCCTCGTCGGGCAGAACGCGCAGATCGGTCCCGTTTTCAGCCGCGGCCCGGGCGATTTCCTCTTGGACCAGATCGAGCCGGCGGTCGAAGGAGACGATGACGTGGGCGGCGGCCAATCGGTTTTCGTAGTCATCCGGGGAATCGATCTCGACCGGTTCGGGGTGAAGGAACCGATGGCCCCGGCTGGTGTCGGCGGCGGTGATGCCGCCCAGGGACAAAGGCAGAACCCGGCCGTCCAGGACGGCCAGGACCCAGTGAATGGGCCGGACAAAAGCCACCTCGCCCCGGCCCCAGCGCATGACCTTGGGGAAAGGCAGGCCCAGGATCAAGGGCGGCAGGATTTCCGTCAGGACCTCGGCCGTCGGGCGGCCTTGTTCCTTGCGCCTCACGGCCAGGTACTCGCCCTTCTTGGTCTCGACCGTGATCAGGTCGGCCACGTCCACGCCCTGATTTTGAGCGAAACTTAAGGCGGCCTTGGTCGGCCGGCCGGCCTGGTCGAAAGCGACCTTGACCGGGGGGCCGGTGATTTCCTTGAGCGTGTCCGCCTGACCTTCGGCCAGTCCCCAGAGGCCCACGGCCAGGCGGCGGGGCGTGGCCCAAGTCCGGAGGCGCTTAAAATCCAGGCGGGCGGCGGTCAGGGCCTGGCTGAGTCTTTCCTCCAAGGCGGCCAGGGCCGGGGCCAAATATCCGGCCGGGATTTCCTCGGTCCCCACTTCGAACAGAAAATCGATCCGGCTCATGCCTCTTCCTCCCACCGGCCCATCAGGGGATGGCCCATTTGCTCGCGCTGGGCCGCGTAGGCCGCGGCCACGGCCCGGGCCAGGTTCCGGACCCGGGCGATGAAACGGGTCCGTTCATTGACGCTGATGGCGCCCCGGGCGTCGGCCAGATTGAAAAGGTGCGAACATTTGAGGCAGTAGTCGTAAGCCGGAAGGACCAGCCCGGCCTCGACCAGGCGCCGGGATTCGGCTTCGGCCAGGTCGAAACATTGAAAGATCATGTCCACGTCGGCCAGCTCGAAGTTATACTTTGAAAATTCGACTTCGCCCTGGTGATGGACGTGGCCGTATTTGATGTGTTCGTTCCAGGCCAGGTCATAGACGTTGTCCACTTCCTGAAGGTACATGGCGATGCGTTCGAGGCCGTAAGTGATTTCCACGGAGATGGGGGCCAGGTCCAGGCCGCCGGCCTGCTGAAAATAGGTGAATTGGGTGATTTCCATGCCGTCCAGCCAGACTTCCCAGCCGATGCCCCAGGCCCCCAGGGTGGGCGATTCCCAGTCGTCCTCGACGAAGCGGATGTCGTGGTCCAGGGGATCGAGGCCGAAGCTTTTCAAGCTGTCCAGGTAAATGTCTTGCACCTCGAGGGGCGAAGGCTTGAGCAGGACCTGGTACTGATAGTAATGCTGGAGCCGGTTGGGATTTTCGCCGTAGCGGCCGTCGGTGGGGCGGCGCGACGGTTCGACGTAGGCCACGCGCCAAGGCTCCGGTCCCAGGCAGCGGAGCAGGGTGGCCGGATTGAAAGTGCCGGCCCCGACTTCGAGGTCGTAGGGCTGCTGAATCACGCAGCCTCGGCCGGCCCAGAAGCGCTCCAAGGACAGGATCAGTTCCTGGAAGGTGAGAGGTTTTGAATCGCTCATGACCTGGCTCCTCAAACCTGAAATAAGGTGTTGGAAATTAACACCGCCGAGAAGGGACTGTCAAGTGCGGGGGCGGTCAACTCACTTCAAGTATACAAACAATTCAGCCGGGAGTTGGCAAAATACATTTTTTTTGGTATAAAAAGTTAACATTAATGAAACCGCCGCGCCGGCGGCGCAAGACAGGGACCGTGACCACTTGTTCCGAATATAGGGCCGGCCTGGTTCTGTCGGCTTTAAAAAAGCGATTGAACGAAGAAGACCTCAGCGAGGAAGAGCGGGAGGTTTTAGAGGCGGAAGCGGCGCGTCTGGAAACCGAACTCAAACTGGTTTAGCTCCGCCCCCCTATCTCCGGACTTTTTTTAACCAAGCAACGGGAAAATTGTCTATTATTTCGAGCAGGGAGGGCCGGTCCGCCCAAGGGCGGCGTCCGGAAAAGGGTTTCTTCGCTTTTTACCGCAGTCCCCATCGGCTCTTGACCGCCGGGAGAAATAAAATGACCCGAATTTTAGTCATCGATGATGAAAAACCCATCCGAACCCTGGTCCGGCAGATGTTGGAGAAGGCCGGTTATGAAGTAACCGAGGCGTCCGATGGAAAAAAGGGCATGACCATCTTGCGGGAAGAGTCGTCCGACCTGGTCATTACGGATATTTTAATGCCCGATCAAGAAGGCCTTCAGACCATCAAGGAATTGCGCCGGGATTACCCGGAAGTCAAGATTATCGCCATTTCCGGGGGCGGGGCCGTCGGCCCGGAGACTTACCTGCAGACGGCCAGGCGATTCGGGGCTGACCGGACCTTGACCAAGCCTTTCAGCAGGGACGATCTTTTGAGGGCGGTGGGCGAGCTTATTTGACCCGGCCGGGATTGGACCGCGGCCAGAACAAGGGCTGAGTGGTCCGGTCTATGGACTTCCTTGAAACCGAGAATAAAAATTCATCGGGTCGTTACTTTATCGTCCGGCCGGAGGCAGGCTCGCGCGGCGCGGAGTTCGGCATGACGGGTGGGTGCATTTCGGCCCGGTTAAGCGAGCGGTTTCGGGTTTAGTCAAAAAAGGCTTGACAAAGCATTCTCCATAAAGTATGTTATGCCTACTCAGAAAAATTAGGCGGTTTTTTTAAAAAATAGCTTGCTATTTTAACCTGTTATCTCACTAAGTAAGCCATACTTTTCAGCCGGCTTGCTTGGATCGGGAGGCCCGATGCCCAAGGGCGTATCCAAGCAGAGATCAGGAAGACCGACGGGGTCCGGATCGTTTCCGTCGGGCCGGGTCAAGATCACCGAGGCACTTAAAACACTTTTAAAGGAAAAGGAGTTCAACGCCATCACCTGGGCCGAAATCGCCCAGACCGCCGGGGTGAACGAGGCCTTAATCTACAAATATTTCAGAGACAAACGCAATCTCCTCCACCAAGTTCTAGCCGAGTATCTCGAAAGCTATATAGACGAGACCGACCTGGCCCTAAAAGGCGTCCAGGGGGCCTTCAACAAGCTGCGCAAACTCATTTGGTCCAATTTCCACGCCTACAATGAAAACCGGGTCTTCGCCAAGATACTTCTTTTGGAAGTCCGGAGTTTCCCCGGGTATTTTGAAAGCGAGACCTACCAGTTAGTCAGAACCTACGCCGGAATGATCCTGGAAATCATCAAGGAAGGCGTCAAGCGCGGGGAGATTCGGGACGACGTCCGGCCCCGCCATATGCGCGAGATCATTTTGGGCAGCCTGGAACATCTTTGTCTGCCCGGATTGATTTTCGGCCGGGAGATCGTTCCCGACCTTCTGACCGACCAAATGTGCCGGGTCATTTTTGCGGGAATGGCCAAGGCCCGGAGCTGATTGGACACTGTTTTCATCATCATTATCCGGGGCGGCCGGACGCCTTGGACTGGGGAAATTGGGTATGCCCGCCTGTCAGTCGGAAAGCCCCTTGGGGCCGGGGGGCCAAGGCGCCGGGAATGCAATTTATCAGTCATCGGCGGCGGGGATTGCCGCCGGCGCGGGAATGGCGTTAGATGCTAGTTGTCATTTACCCGAAAGTTCACCCTCGACGCGCCCTCCGGACCCGACCCTAAGCCCCCCGTCACCCCTGGGCAGGCAGGGGTCCGGAAAAAAGTCCCATCGAAGAGCGGGGTCCCGCTGGCGCGGGAACGACGGTTTGGGTATTTCGGGCGAAAACAACCATCAAGCCTTACCGACCCGGACTTTCATTTTGCAGTTGCGCCTTAAGAGGCATGAATGGTCCCGCAAAAGCGAAAATCGACTTTTATCGGTCAGGCGGAAAGGGGCGGGGAATGCCACCGTTGACTGAACAGTCTGCCGTATGTCCGGCCGCGGCCGGGAACCGGCCCGCCGGCCGCCCTCCGCTGGCAATCGAGAACATTTATCTCCATTTCGGCGGTCTGGTCGTCCTCAATGAAATCAATCTGCGGGTCGAGGCCGGAGAACTTCTGGCCGTTATCGGTCCGAACGGCGCGGGCAAGACCAGCCTGCTCAACTGCATCACCGGGTTTTATCGGCCTCGGCAGGGCCGGATCTATTTCGAGGGCCGGAACATCACCCGGCTGGCCACGTACAAGATCGCCAAACTGGGCATCTCCCGCACTTTTCAGAAGATCGAGCTTTATACCGGCTTGAGCACCCTGGACAATCTCATGGCCGCCCGTCACAACCATCTCAAGCGCGGCGCTTTGTCGGCCAGCCTCTATTTCGGTCCGACCCGGCGGGAAGAGGTCCGCCACCGGCAGGTGGTCGAGGAGATCATCGACCTTTTGGAACTGGCCCCCATTCGCCGGAAGCTGGTCGGAATGCTGCCTTACGGCCAGCGCAAGAGAGTGGAACTGGGGAGGGCCCTGGCCACCGAGCCCAGACTCTTGCTGCTGGACGAACCCATGACCGGAATGAACGTGGAAGAAAAAGAGGATATGGCCCGGTTCATTTTGGATATCGCCGAACTCAGGAAGATCCCCATCGTCCTGATCGAGCATGACATGCAGGTGGTCATGGACATCTCCGACCGGGTGGTGGTCCTGGACTTCGGCGAAAAGATCGCCGAAGGACCGCCCGAACAAATCAGAGCCGACCCTGAAGTCATCCGGGCCTATTTGGGCGAGACCGAAGAGGAGGACGAAGATGAGTGGTGAGGTCCGGGACCGGCCCGAAGCATCTTTTCAGGTTCCAGAGGTTTCGTCCGAGGAAGACACCCTGCCCAAACTGCTGCGGCGGAACTACCTCCTGCATCCTGATGACGACGCCCTCCGGGTCAAGGATCGCGGCGTCTGGCAAACATACGCCTGGAAGGATTACTACGAGGCGGTCAAGTATTTCTGCCTGGGTTTGATCAGTCTGGGCTTGGAGCGCGGCGACAAGGTGGCGGTCATCGGCGAGAACAAGCCCGAGTGGTATTGGGCGGAGTTGGCCGCCCAGGCCGCCGGAGCGGTGGCCACGGGCATCTTTGTCGACTGCGGTCCCGATGAAGTCAAGTATTTCCTTATGGCCTCGGATGCCAAGTTCCTGGTGGCCCACGACCAGGAGCAGGTGGACAAGGCTTTGACCGTCAAGGATGAACTGCCCGGGCTTAAAAAGGTGATCTATTGGGACCCCAAGGGTCTTTGGAGTTACGACGATCCGATTCTGATGACCTTTGAGGCGGTCCAGGCCCTGGGACGGGAATTGGAGAAGGACCAGCCCGGACTTTTCGAGCGGAAGATCGACGAAGGTTCGGGCGATGACATCGGCATCATCAGTTGGACCTCGGGCACGACCGGCCTGCCCAAGGGGGCCATGCTGGGCAACAAATTTTTAGTCAACTTCACCCTGGTCTGGAGCCAGGTGGACCACTGGTTCGGGAAAGGGTACGAATACGTCTCCTTTATTCCGCCGGCCTGGGCCACGGAGCAGGCCGTGGGCATCGCCGGTTCCCTGCTGGCCGACCTGGTGGTCAGTTTTCCGGAGGAGCCGGAAACGGTTCAGGAGGACCTTCGGGAGATCGGCCCCCACGTTCTGTTTTACGGGGCCAGGCAATGGGAGATGGTCAACCGGATGGTCCAGGCCAAGATGATCGACGCGAGCTTTGCGCGCCGGCTGGTCTACCGGACTTTTTTACCGGTCGGGCTGAAGATGGCCGATTTTCGGATCGACCAGAAGCGTCCGGGCCTGGGCTGGCGGCTGCTTTATTTTCTGGCCTATCAGGCTGTTTTGCGTTCGTTGCGGGATCGTCTGGGCCTGTCCAAGGTCAAGGTGGCTTATTCCGGCGGCGCGGCGCTCAGCCCCGAGATCATCCGCTATTTCCTGGCCTTGGGCGTGGAAATCAAATTGGTATACGGCAGCACGGAAATGGGGCTGGTTTCGATCCCCCGGGCGGGTGAACTCCGGCCGGAGACTTCCGGCCGGCCTTTGCCCTGGGTCAAGATCAAGATCGCCGAAGACGGTGAAATCCTGGTCAAGCATGAGTATATTTTTTCCGGGTATTACAAGAATCCCGAGGCCACCAGAAAGAATTTCGACGAGGAAGGCTGGTATCATACCGGTGATTTCGGACACCTGGACGAACACGGACACCTGATCGTCATCGACCGCATGGAGGACCTCAAGCCCCTGGCCGGCGGGAAACGGTTCTCGCCTCAGTACGCCGAAGTCCGGCTGCGCTTCAGCCCATATATCAAGGACGTCATCGTCGTGGGCGGCGAGGAAGTGGAGTTCGTCACCGCCTTGATCAATATCGACATCGACAACGTGGGCCGGTTCGCCGACGCCAAAAAGATCGTGTACACGACCTTTACCGATCTGTCTCAAAAACCTGAAGTAATCGACCTGGTCAAGCAGGAAATCCGGCAGCTCAACCGGACCCTGCCGGAATACGCCCGCCTGAAGAGATTCGTCAATTTGCACAAGGAATTCGACCCGGACGAGGCCGAGTTGACCAGGACGCGCAAGCTGAGGCGGACCTTTGTCGAGGAGAGGTACAAGGAGCTGATCGACGCCTTGTATGGAGAGCGGGATGAGGTGCCGGTCGAGGCCCAGGTGACCTATCGGGACGGCCGGACCGGGGTGATCAAGACGGTGATCAAGGTTAATCCTCTTTAGAGCCTCGGCAATCCGGGTGCGGTGAACATCAGGGACGGATTTTAGAAGCTGAAACGGGAGGAACAGGTGGGCGGATTTTTACATTACTTCATCGGGGGGATGTTGGAAGGCGGCCTGTACGCCCTGATCGGGGCGACCATTGTTTTGGTCTACAAATCCACCCACGTGGCCAGTCTGGCCCACGGGCAGTTCCTGGCCTTTGGGGCGCTCTTTTTCTATCTTTTTTACGATCCCCTGGGCCTGCCTCTGATTATCGCCCTGCCATTGACCTTTGCCGTGACCGGCTTGGCCGGTATGGTCACCGAGCGCCTGTCCCTCCGCCCTTTGATCGGCCAGCCTCTCTTCGCCTCCTTCCTGGTGACCTTCGCCATCTTCACGGTTCTGGACGGTGTTTTCAACATTGTTCTTAAAGGCAACATGATCGGGTTCCCCTCCTTTCTGCCCAAGGGCCATGTGCCCATCCTGGGGGTGAACGTGTCCATTTCCCAGTTGACCAGCTTTATTTCCGCCCTGGTCCTTTTCGGTCTCCTGGGACTGTTGTTCAGATTCACCAAAATCGGCCTCAACATGCTGGCCACGGCCGAAAACCACCAGTTGGCCCAGAGCGCCGGCATCAGCGTCCAGAAGACTTTCTCGATCGTCTGGGGTCTTTCGGCCGTGGTGGCGGCGGTGGCCGGAATGGCCACGGCCAACGTGATGGACATCTATCATCCCCTGCCCTATCTGGGCATCAAAGGCTTGATCGTGGCCCTGTTCGGGGGTCTGGATTCACTGCCGGGGGCGCTTCTGGGCGGGATTATCCTGGGGGTGTTCGAGAATGTTTCGGCCGGGTACCTGGACCCCCTGGTCGGCGGCGGGGTCAAGGAGGTGGCGGCCTACGCCATACTTATGTTGATCCTTCTGATCAAACCTTACGGCCTTTTCGGCCAGGTTCGCATCGAGAGGATATAAAATGCGGCGTCCCTGCGGCGTATTCGACAAGAAGTACACTCAAGATATGGCCATTCTCAGGACCTGGCAGCACTGGGCCGCCTTGATCGTTATTCTGGTCCTGCTGTATGCCTTCCCCTTTTTCGGAACCGGGTATTATTACGTCAGCCTGATCAATCGGCTGGCCGTGACGATCATCGTGGTCCTGGGTCTGCAAATAGTCAGCGGATATTGCGGCCAGATATCCTTCGGTCAGCCGGCCTTCATGGCGGTGGGGGCTTACACTTCAGCCGTCTTGACCCTGCACTACGGCTGGAGTTTCTGGCTGGCCATGCCCGTGGCCGGCATCACGGCCGGTCTGGTCGGCCTGATCGGCGGGGCCCCCTCCCTGCGCATCAAGGGCTTCTACATGGCCATGGCCACCTTGGCCACCCATTTTCTGGTCATGTGGCTGATCATGCACCTGGATATCACGGGCAAGAATGACGGACTGACCATCCCGCCGCCGGAAATCGGCGGCTTCGCCCTGGACACGCATGAAAGGATGTACTTTCTTATCATCACGGTCATGCTCATCATGACCTTCACCGCCAGAAATCTGATCCGCAGTAAGATCGGCCGGGCCTTCGTCGCCGTGCGGGACAACGACCTGGCCGCCGAGATCATGGGGGTGAATCTGTTTTATTACAAGCTTTTGGCCTTTTTTATCTCCTGCTTTTACGCCGGCGTGGCCGGGTCCCTGTACGCTCATCTGCTCATGGTCGTCCATCCCGAGCAGTACAACATGTTCGACGCCCTGTGGTATTTAGGCATGATCATCATCGGGGGCATGGGCAGTATTCCCGGCGTCTTTTTCGGCGTGCTCTTCGTCCGCCTGTTCGACGAACTGGTCCTGTTCGGCTCGCCGGTTCTGGCCCAGGTTTTCCCCTGGCTGGGCATGGCCCCGGCCTCTTCCATCGGGATGATAATCTTCGGCATTATTCTTATTGTCTTCCTCATCTTTGAACCGCGGGGCCTGGCCCATCGGTGGGAAATATTCAAGGCTTCTTATCGAATCTATCCATTTTCTTATTAAGTATGGATAGATTCGCGGGGAGATTGGAAATCGGTTCGGAGTCAATAATTAACAATCAATGGGGAGGGACAAGCATGAAGGCAAAGAAAAGACTGGCGGTCCTTATGGGCTCGGTTTGTTGGTTCATGATCTTAAGTTTGAGCCCGACCACGGGATCGGCCGAGGACAAGTTCGTTTCTTTTCTCCTGTCCGGCCCGCTGACCGGACCGGGGGCGGCGGCGGTCCTGCCGGCGATTCAGGCCACCAATGACTATATGTTGGAACTCAACGCCCAGGGCGGAGTGGACGGAGTCACGGTCAAGACCATCACCGTGGATGACCGTTACGACGTGGCCCGGGGCATTTCGGCCTACCAGAGATACCGCAAGGCCCCCAATCTGATGGCGGCGGCCCCGTACAGCACGGCCCTGACCAAGGCCCTGCTGCCTTTGGCCACCCGGGACCATGTGTCGCTGTTTACGCCGGGCGGCGGCCTGTTCCAAGCCAAGCCTGGTTACGCCTTCCTGCTCTCGGCCGCCTATCAGAACGGCCTGGGCGCGGCCCTGGACTGGATGGCGGCCGACTGGAAAAAGAAAGGGAAGACCGGGATGCCCACCGTCGGATACCTGGGCTGGGACAACGCGGCCGGCAAGGACGCCCTGAATGGAAGCATGGAATACGCCAAGAAGCTGGGCGTGAACTTTTTACCGCCCGAGTTTTTCCCGCCCGGCTCGCTCAAGCACGACACCTGGCTGACCAGGCTGGCCGAACAGGGGGCGAATTATATCTATATCTTCGGGGTCGACCCATCGCACACCAATGTGATCCGGGACGCGGCCGGCCTGGGTCTGACCGAGAAAATACAATTCCTCAACTGCTTCTGGGGCGTCATGTCCACGGTGGGGGTCAAGACCCATCCCGAAGTCTTGGAAGGGACGGTGTTGACCGCTTCCTTTTTAAGGGGAGACGACCGGCTGAAACATCCGGCCGCCGAGCTTTTTAAGAAATATCAAAAACAACCCGTTGAGGAGATGAACCCCTTTTACCTGATGGGTTACGCCAACGGCCGCATCTTCCAAAGGGCTTTGCAGATCACCCTGAAGGAAGTGGGCTATGAAAAAATCAACGGGGAAGTTTTTTACAAAGCCATCCAGAAATTCACCGGCGAGGACGTGAGCCAGGGAGCGGTCGGAGCGATTGATTACAGTCCGACTTCCCGTCAGGCCAGCAAGTATGTCAGGTTCTATCAAGTCAAGAGTGGGAAGCTGGTCTCGATCAGCGGCTGGATCGAAGCCCCGAACTGCGTGGCTTTGGGCAAGTTTTAACGAAACGGCTTTCAGGTATGGGAGGTGAAAAGATGACAATGCTTATCAGGCCAGGCTTGATTTTGACGGCATGCTTGGTTTTATTCGCGGCCATCGGCGTCGGCGCGGCCGCGGCCCAAACCTGCAATTTGGCGTTGACTCCCGACCAAACGCCGTTGACTCCGGCCCTGATGAAGGCGCCGATCACCGTAACCGGCTCGGGTTGGAAGGCCAACGAGCTCGTGGTGGTCGATCTGGTCCTGCCCAAGGGGGTTACGGTCAAGGGCGTCAACGAGGGTGAAGACGTGGGCGTGGCCACGGCCACGGCCGATGAGCAGGGCAATATCAAGACCGTTATCGGCCCCATGGCTATATTAATGACCTTTTTCCAGGCCGGCTGGAACGACGATACCATGAAACCCGACTTCACCAAGGCCACCCCTCTGCCCCCCGGTCAGTATACTCTGCGGGCCACGGGCACGGAATCGGAAATGAAGGCCGAGACCACCCTGACCCTGCTGCCCCCGCCGAAGAAGGAGTGACGGGTCCGGGGGAGATAGATGCTTAACCTGAACAACATCGAAGTCATTTACAGCAATGTCATCCTGGTCCTCAAGGGCGTATCCTTGAAGGTCGAGGACGGCCGGATCGCTTCTTTGCTGGGCGGGAACGGCGCCGGAAAAACCACGACCCTCAAGGCCGTTTCCGGACTGCTGCGCACCGAGCTGGGTGAAGTCACCGACGGCGGCATCGAGTTGGACGGCCGCCGGATCGACCGGCTGAGCCCGGACGAGATCGTCAAGTTGGGCATCGTCCAGGTCATGGAAGGCGGTCAGATTTTCGAACATCTGACCGTCGAACAGAATCTGAAGGTCGGGGCCCAATTCCGGTCCGACTCGGTCCAGGTCCGGCAGGACCTGGACAGGATCTACGGCTATTTCCCCACGCTCCTGGAAATGAAGAGTCGGGTCAGCGGCTACCTGTCCGGCGGGGAACGCCAGATGTTGGTCATCGGGCGGGCCTTGATGGCCCGCCCGAAAATCATGCTCCTGGATGAACCGTCCTTGGGGCTCAGTCCCATCCTGGTCAAGGAAATCTTTAAAATCATCCGGCAGATCAACCGGGAGGAAAAGGCCTCCATCCTCCTGGTCGAACAGAACGCCCGGATGGCCCTGAAGATTTCCGAATACGCCTACGTCATGGAGAACGGCCGGATAGTCATGGACGGTCCATCGGACTCGCTGAAAGACAACGCCGATATCAGGGAATTCTATTTGGGCCTGAGTGATCTGGGCAAGAGGAAAAGTTACCGGGAGGTCAAGCATTACAGAAGAAGAAAAAGATGGCTGGGCTGAGGTAACCGTTGAGTGAACGGGGGCATTTTCCGCCTATTTCAGGCCGGCCGCCAGAATTGGATTTCTGCTTTCGCGGGAACATTCATGCCGCTTACGGCGCAACCGCAAAATGAAAGTCCAGGTTAATGAAGCTTGATGGTTGTTTTCGCCCGAAATACCCAAACCGCCGTTCCCGCGAAAGCGGGAACCCAGTCTTCGATGGGGGTTTTTCTGGACCCCTGCTTGCGCAGGGGTGACGGGCGGGGCTTCGGGTCAGCTCCAGACGGCGCGTCGAGGTTGAACTTTCGGGTAAATGACAAATAGTTAGTAACGTCATTCCCACTTGCGCGGGAATGACGGTGTCCATATTTCGGTGATAAACATGGAACGAATCACCCGACCTTGGAACCGAATTCGTGGTCGACAAAAAGGAACCGGTCGTGGATTCGGCCCTGATGTCATAAGATATAAGGAGGTAGTTGGATGGCGCTCAATCTCGATATAGTCGGCCGGAAAAAGGAAGGCATCCCCTTCACCTATGACCAGGACACGGTCATTCTTTACGCCTTGGGCATCGGGGCCGGGGTGGAGGAACCGGATTTTATCTATGAAAAGAACCTGGAAGTCTTTCCGACTTTTGCCGTGATCCCGTTCATGCCGGCCTTTCTGCCCATGATCGGCGAAGCCAGGCTTAATATGCTGGCCGTCCTCCACGGCGAACAAAAGATCGTCCTGCACCGGCCCATTCCTCCGGCGGGAACCGTTTACACTGACGCTGTTTGCCGCGCCATATACGACAAAGGGGACAAGGGGGCGGTCCTGCACTTCGACGTCGACTGCCGCAACGCCGAAGGGGAACTGCTTTTTGAAAACCAGGCCGTGGTCGTGGACCGGAGCGCCGGCAACTTCGGGGGCGAGCGGGGGCCGAAGCCGGAAAAGTTCGATCCCCCCGAGGGCCGGTCTCCCGATTTCGAGGTCGAGTATGCCACTTCGCCCAACCAGGCCGCCCTGTACCGCCTCAGCGGCGACAAGAATCCGTTGCATATCGATCCGGAAGTGGCTAAACTTGGCGGATTCGATCGGCCGATTCTACACGGCCTTTGCACTTTCGGTTTTGCCGGCCGCGCCGTCCTTAACGGCTTATGCGGGGGAGATCCGGCCAGATTCAAATCCTTGGCCGTCCGTTTCACCGGCGTGGTGTTTCCCGGCGAGACCCTGATCACCTCGGGCTGGAAAATGGAGCCGGGCAGATACATCGTCCAGACCAGGGCCCAGGACGGCCGGGTGGTTCTGGGTAACGGCCTGGCAGAAGTCGCGTAGGATCAATTTATTTAACGAACGGTATATCACTTGGCGGATTAGACCCGGCGTCCTGCTTATGGACGCAGGTCAAACATGATAGGGACTGATTGGAGGGAAATCATGAGTTTCAACTTCTACCAGGAAGAACACGAGATTTTTCGAGCTACTTTAAGGAAATACCTGCAGAAGGAGGTCGCCCCCTATCTGGATCAGTGGGAAGAACAGCGGGAAGTGCCGCGTAGCGCCTGGAAAGGACTGGGGGAACAGGGCTTCCTTTGTCCCTGGCTGGAGGAGGAATACGGTGGTTCCGGCGTGGGCTTCGAGTATTCGGTCATCATCAACGAGGAACTGACCCGGATCGGGGCCAACGGCTTTCAGGTCGGCCTGCACAGCGACATCATCGCCCCGTACATCAATTCGTTCGGCTCGGAAGAACAGAAAAAAAAGTGGCTGCCCGGCTGCGCCAGCGGTGACGTGGTCCTGGCCGTGGCCATGACCGAACCCAACACCGGGTCCGACCTCCAGGCCGTGAAGACCAAGGCGGTCAAGGACGGGGATTCCTACGTCATCAACGGACCGAAAACCTTCATCTCCAACGGGTGGTGTTGCGACCTGGTTATCGTGGCTTGCGTGACCAATCCTGAGGCTTCTCCGGCCCATAAAGGCTTGAGTCTGATAGCGGTCGAGGCCGGGACGCCCGGATTCATCAAGGCCCGCAAGCTGAACAAGATGGGTCTGCACAGCGCCGACACCTCCGAACTGGTCTTCGAAGACTGCCGCGTCCCCCGGGAGAACCTGCTCGGTGAGGAAGGCCGAGGGTTTGCCTACCTGATGGACAAGCTGGACCGGGAAAGACTGGTGGTGGTCATTCAGTGTCAAGTGGCCGCCGAGGTGATGCTGGAGATGACCGTGGATTACTGCCGGCAGCGGGAGGCTTTCGGGCAGCCGATCGGTCAGTTTCAGCACAACACTTTCAAGCTGGTGGAGATGGCGACCGAGGTGGAAATCGGCCGGACTTTCCTCGATTCCCTCCTGGCTGACCACCTGGCGGGTAAAAGCATTACCAAAAAGGCCTCGATGGCCAAATGGTGGACCGGAGAGATGGCCAACCGGGTGGCTTACGACTGCGTTCAGCTTCACGGCGGTTACGGTTACATGGAAGAGTATCCGATCTGCCGGTGGTATCGGGACATTCGATCCTCGACCATCTACGCGGGCACTTCGGAAATCATGAAGAGGATCGTCGGCAAGATGATGGGTTTTTAAGGGGGGTCATCGTTCAGTGGAGGTCGGTCTTTATTCCTGTTTTCGAAGGAACCGTCATGCCCTTCATGGCACAACCGCGAAATGAAAGTCCGATTACATGAGGCCTGGTTGTTTTACCCGCCCGAGATATCCGAGCCGTCATTCCCGCGAAAGCGGGAACCCAGTCTTCGGTCTGGTCCTTTTCTGGACCCCTGCTTGCGCAGGGGTGACGGGTGGAACTTCGGGTCAGGTAAAAAACGCATTAAATATCTACTTTCAGATAAATGACATATACTTACTCTCGTCATTCCCGCACGGGCGGGAATCCATTTCCATCGGTCGGCTTGAAAGAGACAAAAAGATGTTGCCGGTCGCTGAACGGTTTCTTTTGAGGCGGTTTTTTGTCTCGGTTCGGGACTGAAGACTGATCCGACCCAGCTTAGGGAGGACCGGAGTTCATGGCCAGACCTAGCCGGCGGCGCGGACCCGAGGCGACCAGTCCGAGGGTCCCGCCCGATTTGCCCAGCCGAACCAAGGTGATGGAGGCCCTGAAGCTGCTTCTGGCCGAGAAAGAGTTCGAGGCCGTCACCTGGGCCGAGCTGGCCGAGACGGCCGGGGTGAACCAGGGTCTTATTTATCGCCACTTTCAGGACAAAAGAAACCTGCTTCATCAGGTCCTCAAGGATTATGTGAAAAAATACCTCGACGAGTTGGACCTGGCTTTAAAGGGCATCGAGGGAGCCTTTAATAAACTCCGCAAGCTGATCTGGTCTCACCTGTATTTATGCAAGCGGGACCGGGTTTTCGCCAAAATCCTTTTTCTGGAAGTAAGAAACTTTCCAGGCTATTTTCAGAGTGAAACGTATCGGACGGTCACAAGATACGGGGAAATGATCATGGCCATCATCGAGGAAGGCCTTCAGCGGGGAGAAATCAGGCCGGACGCTTCGCCCTGGCATCTCCGCCAGATTATCCTCGGATCGATCGAACATTTAACCCTGCCCGGTCTGATTTTCAACCAAGAGATTTCCCTGGACGGGGCCACGGAAGATTTATGCAAAATCATCTTCGCCGGCCTGAAAAACAGTCCGGACCCGGTCAAGAGTCCGGGTTGAGTCCGGCTGTTTCGGCGATATGGCGGTTCAGAGGTTGAAGAAAAAAACGAGACATCATCGATAAAGGCAAAAATAGATGAGGAGGTTGGAAATGGAGTTTAAAACCTTGATGCTTGAAAAATCGGAGGGAATCGCCTTAGTCACCCTGAACAGGCCCCGCAGTTTCAACTCGCTTAATTCCGAGCTTATGGTGGAATTCATCCAGGCTTTGGATGAAATCGAAGCCGACCCGGAAATCGGGGTGATGATTCTGACCGGACATAAAAAGTTCTTTGCCGCCGGGGCCGACATCAGCGAAATCAAGAAGATCACCACCGCGGTCGAAGCCCGACCCTTCGGTAAAAAAGTCCAATACATGTTCAAGCGTCTGGCCGAGCTGGACAGACCGACCATCGCCGCGGTCAGCGGACTGGCCTTGGGCGGCGGGTGTGAACTCTGTCTGGCCTGCGACGTCAGGATTGCGGCCGACAACGCCAGTTTCGGCCTGCCGGAGATCAAGCTGGGCGTCTTGCCCGGGGCAGGCGGCACCCAGCGGCTGCCGCGTCTGATCGGTCCCGGCCTGGCCAAGGAGATGCTTTTCTCGGGCGATCCGATCAACGCTCAGGAGGCCTATCGGATCGGCCTGGTCAACAAGGTCGTGCCCGGCGAAGCCCTCATGGATGAAGCCCGGAAGATGGCCGCGACCTTCCTAGCCCGGCCGTCCTTCGCCTTGAGGACCATCAAGGCCCTGGTCAACGCGGGTTTGAACATGGACCTGAACTCGGCCCTGGCTCACGAAGCCCGCAGCTTCGAGATTCTCTTTTCCACGGAGGACCAGAAGGAAGGGACCGCCGCCTTCATGGAAAAAAGGAAGCCGGGGTTCAAGGGCAGATGATCCCGGTCAAAAAATGAACACCAAGACTTGTCTGGACTGCCGATACTACGTCATGGCCAGCGGGCCGGAAACCGGTCGGACCAGTTTCGACTTTTGCGAGAAGAATCAAAAAACCTTGCCCACCGCGGCCTTCGGCTTCGAGGACACCTGCTGCGCCACGACCTCGACTTACAACATCGCGGCTTTTTCCATTTTTGAGACTATCGCGCTCAAATGTGAAAATTTTGAAAAAAAACAGGAGGGCTTTTAAATGCCGGGGATAATGTCTTATGGCGCTTATGTGCCGATTTGGCGGATTGAACGGAGCCTGATCGCCCAAAATTCAGGGGCGGGCTCCATGGGCGGCGAGAGGTCCTTGGCCGCCCGCGACGAGGACAGCCTGACCATGGCCGTCGAGGCGGGAGTGGATTGTCTGAAGGGATTCGACCCCCGGGAGATAGACGGGGTTTACTTCGCCACGACTTCTCCGCCGTTCAGGCAGAAGCAGGGGGCGGCCGTCATCGCCTCGGCCCTGGACCTGAGAAGGGACGTCTGGACCATGGATTTCAACTCCTCGACCAGGGCCGGCACTTCGGCGGTCAAGGCCGCGCTGGACGCCATCCTGGCCGGCGGCGTCCAAAAGATTCTGGTCGTGGCCGCCGAGCATCGGATCGGCCGGCCGGCTTCCGAGTTCGAGCAGATGTTCGGCGACGCGGCCGCGGCCTTGCTGCTGGGCCGGGACGGAACCCTGGCCGAAATTGAAGGGTTCGCCACCATCGCCAACCCCATTCCGGGCCCCTGGCAGAGAGATGAAGATGAGTATCTGCGGACGTTCGAGCCGAAATTGGACCGGTTGTCCGGGGTTCTGGGCGACATGCCGGCGGTGGTCAACCGGCTGTTGAAGGAAAAAGGCCTGACCACGGCGGAGGTGACCAAATTCGCCCTGGCCGGACCGGACCCGCGGGCCTATCGAGACCTGGCCGGGCTCTTGAAAATCGATCCGAAAACGCAAATGGTCGAGCCCCTGTTTTCCAGCGTGGGCATCACCGGGACGCCCCATTGTCTGCTTCTGCTGGTGGCCGCCCTGGAAAAGGCCCAGCCGGGGGACAAGATCGTCTGCGTCAGTCAGGGCGAAGGCAGCGACGCCTTTCTGGTCACGGCCGGGCCGGGGATCGGGTCGATCAACGGTGCTCACCGGGGGACCGGATACATCGCTTCGAAAAAGATGTGTCCTTCCTACGGCCGGTTCGCCGACTGGCAGGGGACCAGGGACACGGGTTGGCCGCCCAAGGACGGCACGGCCTCGGTGGTCACTTTCTGGCGGGAAGAGAAATGGGCCCTGCCTTTTTACGGCATGAAGTGCAATGTCTGCGGGACCAACCAGTACCCCATCGCCCGGTGCTGCATCAATTGCGGGGCCAGGGACGACCACGTCGAGATCAAGATTCCGCCCAAGGGGACGGTGTTCACCTTTGCCCATGACTATCTGTATGCCCACGGACTGATTCCGGCCGACGGGATAAATCCGGGGACCAGGGTCATGGCCGACATGGAGGATGGGACCAGAATTTGGATGGAGATGGTCGACTGCGAGCCGTCCGAGGTCGAAATCGGGATGGACGTGGAATTGACTTTCCGGGTGCTCCACGAAAAGGCGGGGTACCGTTTTTACAGTTGGCGGGCCCGGCCCGCCAGGGGTTAGGCTGGAGGTGCGAAATGAAAAAAGGGATCCGAGACAGAGTGGCCATTATCGGCACGGGCGTGACCAAGTTCGGTGAACGCTGGGACAAGAACCCCGAGGATTTGATCGCCGAGGCCGTGTTCGAGGCCTGCGCCGAGGCCAAGGTCGATTTACAGAAAGACGTCGAGGCGGGCTGGGTCGGCGTGGCTTATGACACCACCGGGGCCTCGGGCAGCGCCCTGGCCGACCCGGTCCATTTTTACGGCAAGCCGGTGACCAGAACGGAGAACTACTGCTGCACGGGCATGGATGCCTTAAGGAACGCCGCCTACGCCGTGGCGGCCGGCATTTACGACATCGTGGTGGCCGCCGGCGTGGAGAAGCTGCTCGACACCGGTGGCAGCGGTTTAAAAATGGACCAAATGTATCCCCACCCCACCCTGGTGGCTCAATCGGCGCCCGGTCTGTTCGCCCCCGGGGCCATGCGGGCCTTCAAGGAATACGGCTGGACCAAGGAAGACCTGGCCCGGGTGGCGGTCAAGAACCATCACAACGGGGTCAAACACCCCAAGGCCCATTTCCGCCGGGAAATCACCCTGGAAATGGCGGTCAACGCCCCGATGGTCTGCTACCCCCTCGGTCTGTTCGACTGCTGCGCCATTTCCGACGGATCGGCCGCCCTGATTCTGACCACGCCCGAGATAGCCCGGGACCGGGTCGGGACGGGCAATTACGTGACCATCAAGTCTATCGGCATGGCCGTGCAAACCAAGTATCCCTTCAATGATCCGAACTACACCGGCATATCCGTCCCCTCGACCCTCGAGGCGGCCAAGGCGGCCTTCGGGGAGGTCGGGGTGACCAATCCCCGGAAGGAGATGGACTTCGGCATCGTCCACGACTGCTTCACCATCGCCGAGTTGTTCCATTACCAGGACCTGGGGCTGTGCCGACGCGGCGAGGCGGCCGATTTGATCCGTGAAGGCGTCACGGCCATAGACGGGGAGATTCCCATCAACCCGGACGGCGGCTTGAAATGTTTCGGACATCCCATCGGGGCCACGGGCTGCCGGATGGTGGCCGAGTCGACCCGGCAGGTCCTGGGCCGGGCCGAGGGCTACCAGGTCAAGGACGCCAAGGTCGGTTTCGCTCACAATCTGGGCGGACCGCTGTCCGTGGCCATGATCACCATCGTGGGGACCCCGGAATGGGAAGCCGGCGGTTTTTAAGAAAACCTGGTAAATTTTAAACAAATAATATCAAGAGGTTGACCGAGGTGGTCAGCCTCTTTTTTTGTGTCCTGAAAATCATACCTAACCGTATACCTAACCTTCAGGCCGAAAACAGCCCCCTTGGCCGGAGTCAGAAACGGCCAGACTACCCAGGCGCCAGCCGGCCCCTGAACGCAACTTCTTTTCAACGAGAGTTCACATTAGGAGCAAGGGTGGTAGTAAGACCAAAGCGCGGCGGCTCATCTCCCGCACCCAGTCCTCGGACAATGTCGCGGCTTCCAGAAACCCCCGTGTCCGCTCGATACGGGTCAGCCCGGCGGTGATTCGGTTGTTGATGGTGAAGAAGGGTTGAAGCGTTTGATCACCGCGCGCCTTGCTTCGCTGGCCGTTTTGTGAGCATGACAAGATCGTCATCCAGCCCGTGGCGGAGAAGATCGAGTCGGGATGACGCAGCCACGAGGCTTTCGGCGTGGACCGGCTTGATCCGGAATGGGAAGAGGCTCGGGCTGTCGATCAGATATTTCAGCGGAGCCGTGCCGTTGGCCCGGGCGTGGAGGGATGCTTCGGCCAGCCAGGCGATCAGTCGGGAATCATCAACGGCGAGCGTTGCCCCGGCGGAGTAAACCCCCTTTGCAACGGTCTCCTGAAGCACGCCCCAGTCCAAGTACGAACGCAGCACGCGGCGGGCCGCTCGGGAAACAGTCTCTCGCTCGCCGTATTGCTCGCGGACCCGGCGCTGGACATGAGCCGCGGCAGCGGAGCCCTGAAGCCTCAGAAGACGGCCGGTCTGGGCGGCCACACCCGACCAGAACGGGTAGACGGCCATAACCATCCCCCAGTGGATGGCCAGATGATCGCGTCGAGGAACACGTTTGAGAAGTTCCAGTCCTTCGACGCGCAACGACTCGAGTTCGCTCGGAACCGCCAGCCACGTCTTGAGGAGAATCGTGATGATCTTCTCACGATTGCCGCGCTCGGCCTGGCCGCCTACGGACACCTTGTCCCTCAGCAGCTCCTGCAAGGCATCGTTGACCGCAGCCTTGTCATTCCCTGCCAGGATCAGGTTGGCCGTCTGCTCAAGCCATTCCAGACGCACCCGCTGACTGAATCCGATCTGGTCGGTCCGTCTGGTCATTCGCCCCTCCTCTCAATTTGGATCAGAGGGACGATGAGTTCCTCGACTGAAACGCCGCCGTGGCTCACGGTGCGCTGCTTTTCTTGGACAAACGCCTGCCGAGCAGGAGCCAGGAGAGCGAGGTAATCCTCCGGAAGGCCAACGGGGCCCCATTCCAGCGCGGACGGAAAGCGTTCCTTCACCTTGCTGCGAAGTGCTGCGTCAGGATAGACGCGGACCCGTTCACCGCGTAGGTCTGCCACGGCTCCTTCAGCCGGACGACCGCAACCTTCCGCCTCGACGTTGCCATGATCAGAAGTCAGATAAACACGGAAGCCCCGATCTAAAAGCAGATTGAGGAGAGTGTTCATGAACGGTTGTTTGGCCCACTGGCGCACCTGGTTGTGCATTCCGGCGGTGCCCATTTCCATCCCGTGCATAATCTTGTCGACCTTGTCCACGACCAGTCCGGCAACTCTTGCCTTGGGATGAGAAAGCGCTTCAGAAACGGTTTCCAGACTGCCATCGCCCAGCCCCTTGATGTAGACGACCTCGTTTGGCGTAAGGCCATGATCCGCCCAGAACTGCGCCCATAACGCAGGTTCCTTGTCCGTCGTCTGAATGCTGCTCGGGAAAAAGATGGGAGCCTTGCCTGCGAAGGTTGCCTGGCGTGAAACGGACGTAAGTGAAGGAATCCAGGCGAAGACCGCCTGCTCCCGGAATTTCAGGCCGGGCTGCTTTGAAGCGAGCGCGCTACGGACCACCAACCACTGGTCCAAAGCAAGGCCGTCCACCACGATCAGTGCGATCTTCGAATGGCGGTCTTCGCCCACCTGGCGTGAAAGAAACCGCGGGAGGTGATGCAACATGACCGGAGGCACTGGAGGAAGGTTGATAAGTCCTGCGTACCGCTTGAAGAGCCAGGCCGCGAAACCGGCATCCACCTGTGCCTGCAAGTTCTTGATGCGTTCGCCCGTCGGTTCGGGAATCGCTTCGGCCTGATCGTTCGCCAGCAGGATCGTCTCCGCCCATCCACGGGCAAAGTGGAACCAGTCCGTGTGCTTTGCGTCCTCGGCCGGAATGGATGTCTGCAGGCTATCGATGAGCTTGCCCAGGCGACGAGACCTGTCCTCGATTGGGGCGGTTCGAACGCCGATACCTACCCAGGTTCTGGACAAGGTGTCCGCGTGCTCGTGTGGAACTGAGTGCAGCAACCCCTCCACGAACAGGTTGTCGATGTAGACCCGGATGTCATGGTGGTCGAAGGGCAGTTCGACAGGTCCCTCAATGGACAGGCCATAGGGCTTCTTGTCCTCACAAACGCCGGACGTCCCTTTGGCTGCCTCACGGTCGAGGAAGATCGGCCAGCGCTCCTGGAGGAATGCGAAGAACGCCTCCCGGTCCGAAACCAGCGTCTCAAGCGGCCAGTCATCGAAGACGTTGCTCTGGCGCAGAAGCTGGATGAACCGCTCGTCGAGGTCGGTTGGGATGCGCTGTCCGCGGTAGTGACGGCGCAACAGCACCCGCAAAAGGTCCGATGGCTGTTTGACCAGCTCGGGCGCGATTTCAAAGACATGCCGGAGGACGAACTCCTTGGTGGCGTTGTCGCCCAACTGGCCGGGTGCATGTCTCTTCTGCGCCTCATACAAGGCATCGAGGTCACCGCGGTCCAGGGCAGCCACAACCGGGTAACTGAGGTTCGGGAAGATGTCGCCAAGGTTGAACGAAAGCCTGCGGCCAGCCTGAAGGAGGTCGAATGGCAATCCACTGAGATCGCTGGCTTGCGAGCGCAATACGACAACGAGGTCTGTGTGCTCGCCGCGGTCCCAGCGGGAGCGAAACTTCGACTCGTAGGCGTAACGGAACGCGATGTGGTCTTCAAACGGGATCAGCTCGAAGCCACGTTCGCGGACGCCTTCGAGAATCCCTTCTTCAAGGAGAAGTCCGTCCGGGTCAGCCACCAGGGTGAGTCGGGCGACCTTCGGGGTGAATTCCTTCAGGATTTGATCGCGCCAGCTACTCATGGCCACCGCCCTCCACCCGAATCACAAGCAGTGGCACCATTTCGGGATAGGCATGGGCCTTCTGATCGAGCTGCTCCTGGAAACTCCGCTCCTCCTGCGAGAGGAGGTTCAGTCGATAGTTGCGGACCTGGGGCAGGCCGATCCGCTCGACGGTCTTGCGGCGCGCGGCAAAGGCGTAGTCGGCCTTCTCGCGCTCGCGTGCGATGCGCCCCCGGTGCTCTTGCACGAGCGCTTCGTAGATGGGCTTCCCGTGTTCTTCAGCGGCGCTTTGCAACTTCTCAAAGGCAGCTTGCGAGACCGAGGTCTCCATCACTGACCGGACGTGTGTGCTTGCCGCGAGGAGTTGGTCCCACACGTGTCTGGCCGTCGGCATATAGACCATGCCGTTGTCGGCCAAAAAGAGAGGCATGATCCTTCGACGGTTCCACTCCATGGTGGCAATCGCGATTCGCCACAAGGACCAGACGCCCTGAACTTCCCCGGAGAGACCTGGGATCGACACGATGGAGACCGGCTGGCCCGGCGCAAAACGCGGGAGCCGCATGGCCAGTCCGCGGACCTTCGGCTCTTCAAGGGTAAGATGCCGGGCGGCCGGAAGCCTCTCGGCTTCCTTGCCGGTGAAGACCACATTCTCGTAGGTCTCGCCGTCGGGCCAGGTGAGGTTCCAGCTTTGGCTTCTCATCTCGGCCTGGCCGCCATGCGCCTTCAGGTAGCTCACGGTCATGCGCTCTACCCAATGAGGCAAAGGGTGGGTCAGCAGCCGCTGGGCTTCGCCAGGCTCCAGGTCCTCGGTCGCGCCAAGTACCGATGCGGTCGTGCGCGCCTCGCGAGCCTGCTCCTGCAAGCGGGCAACCACGCTCTCGACGGAGTCCTCCACCTTTTCGGGGTTGAGGATCGCCTCGACATACATCTCGTCGAACATGTGGCCCGCCTGGGCCGAGTCGAGGACGTCGCCGGTCTTGTCAATGCCGAACTCCTCGAAGATGACGGCGAGCTTCTGCTCCAGTACCTCACGGACCCGGTGCTCAACCGAGCCCTCGAAGACGAAGTTGACCGCGCGCACCGCATGGGCCTGGCCGATACGGTCCACCCGGCCGATCCGCTGTTCGAGACGCATCGGGTTCCAGGGGATGTCGTAGTTGATCACCACGTGGCAGAACTGGAGGTTCAAGCCCTCCCCGCCAGCGTCGGTGGAGATGAGAATACGAACATCCTTGGCGAATGCCTCCTGGACCCGCTTGCGCTCCTCCATGTCCATGGAGCCGTTCAGGCAGACGACCGAAAACCCGCGCTCAGTCAGGAACCGACGCAACATCTCCTGGGTGGGAACGAACTCGGTGAACACCAGCGCCTTGAGCTCCGGGTCGCTCTCCTCGGACTGGAGGCGGTAGAGCCAGTCGAGCAGCGCCTCGGCCTTTGCATCCGGTCCGATCTGTTCGCAGCGAGCCGCGGCCTCCAGCAACAGCTTGACCTCGGCGCGCTCGTTTTTTAGTGCCTTGAGGCGGGTGCGAAGCAACACATCGATCTGCTCCTGGCCGTCCAAGTCCGCCCATTCCTCCTCGGAGGTGAGCGGGAACAGGGTCAGTTGTTCCTGGGGTGCGGCGAGCGCCTCGATCCGCCTTTCAAGCGTAGTGCGGATGGCGCTTGTGCTGGAGACCACCAGGCGCTGCATCAGGATCATCAGAAAGCCGATGTAGCTCCGCTTCTCCCGCATGGCCTGGTTGTAGCCTTCGCGGACGTATTCGGTGACCGCTTCATAGAGAAGCTGCTGACTGCGGTGACGCTCTTCCCAGGAGACCGGGCCAAGCTGCGTGCGCCGGGGTTTGAACAGGGGCTTCCCATCGGCATCGATGGCGCGGCGCTTCTCGGTGCGGATGACATGCGGCTGGACCCGCTCGCGGGTGACGCTGCTGATGTCCGGGAACTCCTGGGCGTCGATCAGGGAAACCAGCCGATGAAAGGCGTCGGTCTTGCCCTGGTGCGGGGTGGCCGAAAGCATCAGGAAATATGGCGCGGCCTCGGAGAGTCCCTGGCCCAGTTTGAAGCGGGCCACCTGGTCGGTGCTGCCGCCGAGACGGTGCGCCTCGTCTACGATCACCAGGTCCCAGCCGGCGGAGATAAGGTCCTCGAACCGTTCGCGGGCCACCGCGCCCCCGCGCCCTTCCGCAGGTTTGACAGAATCCATGGAAACCACTATCTGATCGAGCATTCGAAAGGGGTTCTGGACAGTGGGCGCGGCAGGACTGAGTGCTGAGTGCTGAGGACTGAGTAACCGCTCGCGATGATTTGCATCCTCTTCCAACTCAGTCCTCAGTCCTCGTACCTCAGTCCTGTGGATTGCCGAGATACGTTTCAATGTTCGATAGTCCTCGGTCAATACTGAGTGGAATTGCTCATTAAAATGCATCGCCATCTCGGCAATCCACTGTGTGACCAGCCCCTTCGGGGCGATGACGAGCGTCCGCTTGACCAGCCCGCGAAGTTTGAGCTCCCGCATGATGAGCCCGGCCTCGATGGTCTTGCCCAAGCCGACCTCGTCCGCCAGGAGATAGCGCACCCGGTCATTGGCGATGGCGCGGGACAGGGCCCGTATCTGGTGCGGAAGCGGGATGACGGAGGACTCGATGGGCGCGAGCAGGACGTCCTGGGTCAGGGCGTCGGCTACCCGCGCGGCGGCAGCGATGTAGGACAAGTGATGAGGACTGAGGACTGAGGACTGAGCAGGAAAAAGCTGTGACGAGGACACTCGAACGATGGAATCAGTTGAAGGAAGCCAGACACGGAAGGACGTGTCGCCCCATAGGCAGGACTTCTCGATGACTTTGCCGATGGTTTGGCTGGAATGGACATGAACCCAGTCGCCTTCAGCGATGGAGGACTGAGGACTAAGGGTTGAGGACTGAAGGGCGTCGTTCATTTGCCTCCGCCCTCTTTCTGCCGCTGAACGGACACGCGCAACCCTCCGACGATACGCGCCACTTCTTCGGCCTGCTGCAAAAGCCGATCAAATGTAGTCTTATCCAAGTACCCGACATCGAGTGCGACATAGAGTTGGGAGCGAACCTCGGCGCAGGATGCCTTTGCGGTGGAAAGGAATTGATGAAATTCACCGCGCCCGCCCCGTTCAAAGCCCTCGGCAATATTGGACATGATGGAAACAGCAGCCCTCTGGATCTGACCGCTTAACCCAAAGTCCTTGGCAAACGCCCCTTGCCGCGTCACCTCATAAATAGCTCTCGTCAATTCCCGCGCTTTTTGCCACGCAATCAAATCTTCGAATCTCTCAATCTTAGCCATACTCAGTCCTCAGTCCTTTAAGCTCAGTCCTACTCTGCCCCAAAGCGTCTGGGTCTCGATGACCTGGCAGAGTTGCCCATGGTCCGGAGAATAGGCCCAGTATAAAGAATCCCCCATGCTACTTCTTCTTCCGTTTACGCTTCTTAGCTTGCCTCTCAAGCTTGCGCACATGCTTTGGGTCTTTAAGATTGCGAAGTCTTGCGGCTTCTTGCTCTTGTTTCCTTTTTTCTCGAGTTTTCCATGCTTTGTCTTTTTCAGATTGTAGTTGCTTAACTTTCGCCTCGGCTTCTAATGCGCGTTGTCTTGCTAATTTTTCTCTCTTTTCAGACGCCTCAGCTTGTCGCCAGCCCATTTGCGCAACAAAGAATGGTTTCTCGAGATCTGGGGTTTTCTCGAATGCATCATCAATATCTCTGGTATATGTTTCTTCCAGGTCATTAATATAATTGGTTCTTTCTTTCTCATAAGAAGCTTTAGCCGCATCAATACTAGGCCCGAAGAATCGAACGTAACGGTCTCTATCTATGAATGAGATTCCCGCATAATAGTATTCATGAAGCATGCATTGTTGAAGTAATTCTGGTTTAGTTTGCTGCCCAGGCAAAGCCGAAAGGTATCTGTATAAAGCCTCCGGCCCCCATGTTGCGACATCTTCTGGTTGAAACGCCAACTCCATCATCCGACTCTGTGACACAAAATAGACTCTTTCCACTCTCTCCAAACTGTCTATAGAGTATTTACCGTTCCTCAAGTTTTTTACGATAATCCAGACCTCTGCTTCAGATTCGACTTGAAGTGAAGAACGGTATATTCCGCGTTTCTCCCGTTCACTTTGGAGGTCAGACTTGGCGGCCTCTATCTCGCCCCAGTCTTCCTGAACAAATCCATTAAAATCTGAAAGGTTAACTATACAAACACCAGCTTGACCAATTTGCCTGTCAAAAGAAGGTCTATCAAGGTTTCCTTGCGGCATGATCAAATCAATATAATCTTTGAAGGTGCCAATTCGTCCATCTGCGCTGAGCCTAATATAACCGTCCAAAAAAAGATTTTGCTTGTAACTTCCTTTCACCAGAACAGCACGCAGAAATTCGGGCGATTCCGCTCCAGTTGTTTTCATGAAACGCAAAGCCCAGTCGAAATGCTCCCACGCCTCTTGAAGTAAATTTGAAGTTGTATATATCAAAGCCTTAGCATCAACAAGCATTTGGAAAAGTTCAATAGCATACTCATGGTTATGGCACCCTTTGGCCATAAGAGGAAGAACTACACTTGCATCTAATAGCCATATGGTTCTTTCGAATATGTCCTGCCTTACTTTACAACAGTTTGGGTCAAGCCCAAGAAGGTGATATAAAAAGTAGCCTTGGGAGACTGAGGCAAGATACTGCCTTTGCGGAGGAGTTGGTTCTACAAGGAATTGATACATCGCTTCGACAAATCCGGCCTGTAGCACCTTTTCATCAATCTCAGCAGCTCTTTCAGCAATATACCCGAAAATATCAGACAGTTCTTCAGGGCTTGGGGATTGTCCAGGAAAAATTTTATTAGCTATCACTAATCCACGATTTGCGAAACTTGTTACTATAACTTCCTCGGCTAAACTTTGACAATGTTCCAACTGTACGTCGGTCAATCTGCCATATATATTCTTTAGGTTGAGCCCAAACTGTCCATAGGCCTGATCTTTTTCAGTTTCCCGAATCGATTGGTATTCTTGGATCTTCGCACGACCACTGCTTGAGGTGATGAACCTATCGCCAATCTCAGATACGAGGCCTTGACCTTTAAGATTTTCTATTGCCTCTCTAATAACTTCTTCGGAATTCTTATCCGCCCTTTTGAAATTTTTCAGAGTAGGCAAAGACATAATATTCTCTAAAATTATTCCTTCGTCATCCGCCGAAGCAAGACCAGTGAGAATAAGCGGTGACAGATAATCTGTTGCTTGTGCTCCCTGAAGACGTCTGTAGAGAAAAAGAGCAGTGGCAGCCTCAATTTCTTCTTTCGGCCGTACAGCAGGTTGACTCCTCTCTCTAAGACGATGCCGCGGAACAATGAATCGATCGGCAGCCTTTAGCTTTAATCTTAGATTTGTGTGTTTGCCATCAGGGTTGGAGTATCGAATTAGCACAATGTTGTACTTTTCAAGGAACTCCTGCTCCATGGCCTTTGTAAAATCAGCAGCTACCATATATATGGGGTGTTGAGGGCTTGCTGTTTTACATGCAAGTTGTAAAACATAGTCTATGTCTGGGTCAGATAAGCTGTGGCCTATTATGAAGATATCAAACATTTCGAAAATCTGGCGCAGTTTATCGCGGAAATATTGGCCAGAATCCTCTACGTAAAGACGTTGATAATCGGTAGATGTAAGAACGACCTCATCCGGATGGTTCAGATCGGAGTGAACCTTTTGAATTAGATGACTGGCACCATCACGCAAGGAATAGAAGTCTTCCTTACGGTTTCTGATGACCGTAAAATGCTCGTTCAATTTTGCAAGACAAGTCGCAATCTCATCATCGTAGTTCGTGGTGAGGTAGCAGGCAAAAGGCCACTTGCTGATCAATTCGTAAAGAACGCCTTGGTTCTTGGCGGGAAAAGTTAGCAGAGGCTTGATCAAATTAACCAAGGCGATACGGTCGCCAAGATCACGCTCCGCCTGCCGAAAGAGTTCGGGATATTTCTTGTCCGCAAGATATTTCTCATATGATTTGAAGTCTGAGACGCAACCCTTCTTTTTGAGTTCTGCATAGGTTAGTTCAGCAAGTCTTTGCCATGATGGGTAACCTACCTCACATGACGGGCCTGACCCAACGAGAACGAAGCATCGCCCATTGTTTATCGTTCGTATAAGACGTTTATCAAACATGTTATTCCTCCCCTGAGCGGGTAAGCGCCTAGTCGTACCACACTTTCTGGGAAACGTAGAAAGGGTGAAACGGCGTCACGGAGATTATTTGATGAGCCATTTGTTGGCGTCTCCTATCATTGTTACCAATTGGCCAATAATCTTGTCGTAGCATTGGTCCACCTCTTCAGCTGAAGCTTGTTCAAGATAGCCGCAACGATGAGCGAACTCGATTCAAACTTGCGTCTCGCAAGCTTCGCTCTCCGCATCGCTCAACTTTGCAACAAACGCCGCCTTATAGCGCCGCTTCCGCCAGGCTTCGGCCAAATTCGCACACACTGACCGCGATGACCTTCGCATCTGGTCAACCATCGAATATTTTTCCTCGGTCGGAAACGCTTTGGTCAACTCAAATATCCTCATCGCGACATCCATCGCATTCTGGTAAACCCGCAGTTCCTTGTAGCTTCGTATATTTCCACTCATACTCCGCGTCTCCGTGTCACCGCGTCTCCGCGTCGCCAGTACGTGTCACTGCCTGGTCGTACCACATGAGGAGCTTGGGGTCTTCCTGGAGGACGTTCTCAGGAACCTTGCGGGCCACGGCGATGATGGTGGCGTAGTCCCGCTCCTGCCAGGCCTTCTTGAAGCCGGCGCGGACCGCCTCGAGGCGGAACACCTTCAAGCGCTTCTGGCTGGAAGTCCGGTAGTCCTCGAACTCCTTGAGCAGAGACCGCTCGCGCAGCTTTTCCAGGTCGCCGGCCTTGTTGGGGTCGGGCACGTACCAGCGATCCTTTGAACGAGTGATGAGGACTGAGGACTGAGTGCTGAGTTGGCCGTTTTCCTCCCTGGCGCTCCCGGAGGCGAGCTCGTCCTGAATGATTTTGCGAAGATCGGCGCTTTGCTTCAGCCAGGAAACGATTTGGGCTGGGATCGGTCCCTTGCCGTCGTAGCGCAGGAAGTTTTGTTCGAGCAGCTCGGAGAGCTCAAGTGGCTTTTCATACTTCTGCCAGCCACCGATCTCTTTGAGAAACTGCGGGTGGAGTTCTTGGAAGGTCTGAGGCTTCTTTGTTATCTGCTGCTTGAGCCACTGAATCGCCGACGACTCGTCGGTGACGAAAAGCTGGAGCTGCAAAACCTCTCGGACGGTCATTCGCTTCTTGTCGTATTCGGCCACCTGTTCGGGCAGGAAGTACATACCATCCCGCTCGGAGAACCGCTGTGTAATTCCGGCATAGAACTCAGCCGCGGACAGAGGAACGGTTACTCCGCGCTGAACGTGGAAGGCCACCATGCGGTCGAAGAGCAGGTAGTTCTGCCGCTCTGCGATGATCTCCGCCTTGCCGTCCTTGGACACGAACACGGGCAGTTGCTTCAGGTGCGTGCGAACGAAGTCCCAGACGCCTTCCTCCGTTCCCGCTTCGAGCTTAAAACGTTCCTCCAATCCACCGTTTGGCTTGTAAGCAGAAATGACAAGGTCTTGTTTAACAGCGCCGGCGGTGCTGACTTGTTTGTAACTCCCCTGTTGTTTGTCTAATGTGTGAACATCGGCAATTATAAAACCAGCAGAGGCCAATGCTTCTTGAATTGCACTCCATATAGCATTTTGACTATTGTGAAATTCAACAGTAATCCACCTTCCGGGTTTGAGTGTCCTATGCATTTCCTTAAAACAGGTATACATTAGATTGCTATATTCGAGAAAACCCTTCTTTTGATGGGAGCTGACTATTGCCTCTGTCCCTTGTTTAGAAAAAACTCGGAACCAAGCTTCCCAAAGGAAATTGAGCTCAGAATAAATAATGTTACTTCCAAATGGCGGGTCAACAAAAACGTAATCGATTGAGTTTTCAGGCAGTTGATGCAAATCGGTAGAAGATTGTGTGGTTGTCAACGGCCTATGTCCCTTGGGAATCTCCATAGCTGCTTCAATGAAAGCTTTGCCCTTTCGTTCAAGTACCTCAATAGGATTGTATTCTTGAATTAAAGAGGGGATATGAAGATTGTTTATCGCTCCAGCACTGCGCCCACCCTCTCGATATGGCATTCTCATGGAACAACGCATGGCAAGTAAAGACGTCACTATAAAGCGCATAAAATCAGGCAAATTGAGGTCTGAAATCTTTTGCCACATGCATGCGATAGTCCATAGATTGCGCTTTGTGTAAAAATCAGAAACCCTCTCATATCCTTGATGGTAACCAGCTCTATAGTAATCACCCCACGGCGGGGGAAGCTGGAGCATATTATCTACTGGATACCAGAACGGAATAGCTTTTGTTTCGATGTCTTTTAACAGGGCAAGATCATGGGCATTTGCCGGCCGATCATACCTTTTTTTGCTTACGAAATAGTATATGTGGACTGGTCTGACTTCAGTTTTTCCGGAAGCGGTTATCTTCCTTTGTAGTTCCCCCTTCTTTAGAGTTACACCACAATGAGGACACTCAGATGTTTTGTCGACCTCCCAGTATGTGATTTCGTTTGTGCAGTTCTGACAAAAGAAGACTTCACTTAGAATAGTATAGTTGAGGATACCATCCTGAGTTTCAGAATGCTTTACTCTATACAGCCACTCGCAGGAAAGCCTCACTTCTTTGATAAGATCATTTAGCGCCGATTTTATCTCGGATGGTTTTGGAAAGGCATTATAATAATTGGCAATGAAAGTCGCTCCAGGAGCAAGATCGCAAAGAATAGTGGGTCGTTGACATTCTTGTCCCGCAAGACCTGTCATCCCACTTCCACAAAAAGCATCAAGAATGATGTGGTCGGGATCGGTAAAATGTTGAATAAAGGGGACAATAGCCTTCGGGGGTACTTTTGTATGGTATGAATGTGCCCGGTAGACTTTAGCGTTCTTCCCCTCGCTCACATCTGCGGCGAATGGCTCCCGATGATAGGACTGAGGACTGAGTGCTGAGGACTGAGTGTCTTGGGCTTCTTGCTCAGTCCTCAGTCCTCGTTTCTCAGCACTCCAGTGAGCGATGAAATCGCGAACGAAAGGGTTCGGGCAGGCGGTGTAGTACGGCGGGTCGGAGAGCGCCAGGATGTCTTCGTCCGAGCCAATGGGGAATCCCTCAATCTTGCGGAACTCGGGGTCGCGCAACCGTTCGCGTAATTTGTCGAGGAAGTAGGTGCGGCGGGCGTCGTCGCTCTCGAAGGTCATTCCCAGGCATTCGACGGGGCGGTTGCGCGAGTCCAAGGTCCCTTGTCCATAGTCCAAAGTCGACTGTTGCGGCTGCGGTGTGTCCAAGGTCTCGGGTCCAATGTCCGAAGTCGGCTGATCGTCCGCGCTCTCTTCGACCTTGGACTTTGGACCTTGGGCTTTAGACTTCTTTTCAATCATTTGTACTTACTCCCTTTGAACTCAGAACTGCGCAGGTACTTCATGAGCCCCGCAAGCATCCGGTTGATGTGGATCGTTAATTCCGCCAGCCGGTCAAAGGTCTGCTTGTCGATGTAGCCTTGATCTAAAGCGACATATAGTTGCGCCCGAACCTCCGCTGATGAACCTTTGGCTTGAGCGATGAACTGCCCGAATTCTTTGTCTCCACCGCGTTCGAATCCTTCGGCGATATTCGACATGATCGAAACCGCTGCGCGCCTAATTTGGTCACGGAGCCCGTAGTCTTTGGCGAACAGCCCCGTGTTCGAGGCAGCATAGACTTCTCTCGTCAATTCACGTGACTTCTGCCAAGCCTCAATATCCTCGAACTTTGTTATCGTCGCCATTTGAGGTCCTTTGACAAGAGACTTTGGACCTTGGATATTGGACCAGAACTCGGTCATTCACCCACTGACCAAGTTCGTTCATGGGCATGCCCGACTTGTGCAGTGACTTGGTCGCTGTCTGGTTGATAATAGCTCTTTGTGATGCCATTAACGCCCTCATGATCCCATTCACCGCGCCTGCTCCTTAATCAACCGTTGTTGCATTTCCAACATAGTCATATAGTGGGAACATTGTCCCCACAATTCAAAGTCCAAACCGAATAAGGCGGAAATGGGCCGCCTTGTTTCCGCCTTATTCATCTGTGGCCCTCACTTATAAGTTGGCAATGAGCTGGACGATCCAGCTTATTTGACCGCGTATTCCAGCCATTTTTCCTAATAGTGCAAGAATAGTGCAACGCTATTTCGCTATTAGCTTCGCTATTCATTTACCTTCCTCAGACAGTAAACCGCACCCCGGCCGCGCCCCTTCGATTCAACAAGGTCGAGTCGACGAAGGTGGGCGAGGTCTTCCTGAATCATGCGATCCGAGGGCGGTTCAGAGAGACGTTTTCGGATCTCTCGCAGAGGCGCAGGGCCTTGCTGTGCAAGTATTTGTAGCAATCCCCTTTGGCGTTCGGTCAGATCATGCGCAACCCGATGCGGGGCGATATAGCCGCTCGGCAGGAACCGCACCCAGACGCTGCCGGCCTGTTCGCCGAATTCCGGTTCCGGATGTCCGGCTTTGACGCATAATTCGACGATCTTCTGGGTGCCACGGCCCCACCGCTCAATCATGCCGCGCAGATAGAAAACCTGGGCAATGATTGGATTGCGCGGCCTGGAGGCATGATCTTTTTTGAGGTCTTCGGGCGTCAGATTGAAGGGAAGAGCGCCGTCACTCCAGATCTCAAGTCGGTCGTCATAAACGGCCAGGCTCACCGCGCCGCCGACGATGGCATAATCCCTGTGACAAAAAGCGTTGACCAGGGCTTCGCGCAAGGCCTCAAGCGGGAACAGCGGTTCATCCTCCCGCTCGAAAAGGCCGGGAATAATTCGCCCGGCTACAGGCAGGTGGCGGCGAAGAAACAGCATGGCTTCTTCAAGCAAGTGAAAGGCATGGCCTTCAAGTTGCCTTTGATCGAGAAACTCCGATTTGTTCACGCCACGGAAGCGTGCAAGGCGCAACTGGCATTGCGGATAATCGGGCATGAAACGGGAACCGAATAAAACAACGGAAGCCTGATTGGGACGGCCATCCCGGAGCAATCTCAAACGTTCCAGGATATCGGGGATACTGCTTCCGGTTGACTCCGGCAATCGGCCGGAGGCAATTCCAAGCCGTACGGTGCGGAGAATCTCTTCGGAATCCAGGTCCGCGATATCATAGTCTGAGGCAGCCTGATTTTCCCATCGAATGTGGCTGTGCGCTCTTTCATGCAGAAGGCGTTGATAGGTTGCTTGTGGCATGATTGAAGTCGTCGAGCCGCTCCGCTGGTACGGCCGCCCGTTAAACGCATACGGCCGGGATTCGGGATGGGGAATCGCTTCCAGAAGCAGCACCTCTTTGTTATCCGCGATATTCACACGGACCTGGGCAACAAAAGCCGGCGGCTCAAACTTCTGGAGTTCTTCCGCCACTTCCCGGATCGTCTTATCGGAAATCGTCTGGCCGAGGATGCGGCCTTCCGGGGTTACACCGATCAACACCCGGCCGCCGGATCCGTTGAGCATGCCGCAGAGAGTCTCGGCCGCCCGACGTAATTGGCCTGTAGATTTCTTGAACTCTACCGTTTCCGATTCTCCACTGGAGACAAGCTCTTTCAGCTCTTTAATATCCATTAGGCATCTTTATCTTTTCTATCCGTGTCGATTTGTGTCCATTCGTGGTTCCTACTCCAACACGATCCGGACTTTGCCGGGTTCCTTGCCCTTGGTCAGCCCGTCCAGGTATTCCTCGAACCGCTTCCGCATCTCCGCCGGGGTGGCCGGTGAGCCGCCCGAGAGCAGGGCGTCGCGCAGGTCCGCGATCTTGACCGAGACCTTGGTGAGCCCGGAGAGCACCTCCTGCAAGGCGTGGATGAAGTCCTGGTCCAGGTCGTCCGGCAGGGTCCGCTTCTTGATGAAGCCGTCCACCAGTTTGCGCGGCTCGGGCTTGAGCAGGCTCAGGTTCCCCTTGGTGGTCGGGTCTTCGAGGTTGGCGAGCAGCGTCTGGGTCCAGTTCTCGACCAGCTTATCGAGCTCGCCGTCCAGGGCGTCGAGCATCGTCGCCGCGGGAGCCGCAGGCGGTTCCGCGCCCGGCTTGAAGTTGCAGTGCGGGCAGACCGGCGATGCTTCCAGTTCCTGCTCGGTGAGCGCAAAGCAACTCCTTAATCCGGCGAGGCGGTTTTGGAAGTCCGAGAGGTGCTGGCGGGGCATCAGGTCGATGGTAGAGAGCTTCTGCAGGTCCTTGAGCCGCTCGTCACCCATGAGCTGGGCCTTGCGCTTGTCCTCGTTCACGCCGAGACGCGCTTTCGCGTGCATGGAGAGGTAAGCCAGCAGGTAGGCCTTCTTGAGGTCGCCGAGCTTGCGCTGGGTCTGCTGGCGGAAGGTGGCTGCGCTCCGCTTGGCCGGGTCGCCGATCTGGGCGAGGACCTCGTCCCGCGCCGTCTTCATCTTGTCGATCCACTCGTGGCCGGTGGGCAGGACCGCCTCGGCGGTGGAGAGGTACGAGGCCGTGGACCCGAGGTCGACCACCAGTTCCTCAAGCGATTTGATCTCGGCCAGGGATTCGAGCCCACTCCGATGGGCCGTCACTTCCGAGGCGTCGTAGCGGAAATTCTTGAGCTTGCCGGTCGTGGTGTAGGCTTGCAGGGATTCGAGGAAGGTCTTGGTCTCGTCCAGTTTCGCGCGGAGCTTCTTGACTTCGTCCTCGGCCAGCAGGCTGCGGCCCCAGAAGAACAATCCGGTTTGCATGCTCTGCTGTACGAGTACCAGCCGCTCGACGGCGTTGGTGACGGCCTTCTGCAGCTCCTGGACCGGCTCGTCCTTGCCCTGGGTGACCAGTTGCGCCATGCCCGGCGTGAGTCCGAGCAGTTCGAAAAGCGCCTTGAGCGCCGGAAGGTTCCAGTCTTTGGGCCGCTCGATGTGCTTGAACTGGGCCAGCTCGTCGATGCCGGTTCCGGCCAATTGCTGGAGCCCGGTGGCATCGAACTTCTTGCCAGGGATGGAGAGGACCACCTCGCCGGCATAGACCAGCGCGGCCAGCACCACCACGGCCCATTCGGGTTCGAGGCGGAGCGATTGCGGCGCGAGGTATTCCACGCCGAGGACATCCTGGATCAGCTCGGAGCGGTTAACCACCTGTCCGTGGCCCTTCTTCTTGGCGACGCAGAGAATGTGCTTGGCGTATTTGGATCGGTAGGGATCGAGCCGCTCACCGTCGAGAAGCTCCAGGGCATCCAGCACTGCGGTGCCCTGCTTGGTGCGGTTCTGTCCGGCGATGGCGCGCAGGGCGTCCTGCGCGGCCTGGGCCCGGTTCGCTCCAGTGATGAGCACCGAGAAGAACGGGTATTCGGGAGCCTGGTCCTGGAACTTCGTCCCGAGACAGATGCCCGCGGTGGTGTTCACCAGGTCGCGGAAGTTGATGCGCTCGTGGGAGCCAATGCCGGAAAGCTCCCGGATGGACTTGCCCTTGGCCCATTCGGTCAGGGACTTGGCGCGCCCCTGGTAGGTGACCTCAAAGGCTGTGGTCATGTTCTTTTGGAGCCACTGCACGAGGTCGCGCAGGAAGTTCGACGCCTTGGATTCGTAGGTGGACTTGGCGTGGCCCGACGCGGTGGATGCAAGGTCCAGGGCAGCGGCGTAGCTTCGAAGCGCGGTGCGGAATTCCTCATCCGTGTTCGTCAGGCGCAGGAACAGCTCCTCGGGTTTCTTCTCGTCCTTGAAATGCGGCGCGTCAAAGGGCTGGATGAAATAGAGGTAGAAGTCCCGCGGCGGCACCGCTGTGGAGCGTTCGTTGGGCGCGCCGAAGAAAAGGTATCCCAGGCGCGCGGCTTTGCGTTCCAGCCATTCGAGTTCATGCTGCCAGATCTTGTAGCCCGTCACATAGGTCTGGTCGGTGCATTCCATGACCCGCCGAAGCGCCTCGTAGTAGTAGCGGTCGAGCTGCGAGGAATCGAGGCTTTCGGCCCGCTTCTCGATCAAGGCGTCGAAGTCGTCAGTCTTCTTGAGGTCCAGGTAATACTGGCGGTTGTCCGGGTTGGACGAAATGAACTGCCCGCTGACCGTCTTGTGGATTTCCCGCAGGACGGTCTCCACCTGGGAGAGCAGGTCATCGGCCGGATCGCCGCCCAGTTCCTCGATACCCGGCTGAAAGAGACACAACCCGTCGCGCAGTTCCTCCGCCGTCGCGCCCAGAGTGGCGTAAATGTCGCCCGTCGTGAGCCGGTGGACCGACAGCGCGTGGATGAGCTGGGTCGCCATGGGTCTGTAGGCCGGGCGGGTGAAGGCTTGCTGGATGCGGGACTCGAGCACCATGCTGCAATCGATGACCGCCTTGATATCAGGAACGGCGCGGAAGGACGGGTTCTCGCGCAGGGTGGTCCAGTAGCCGTCATAGGCGATGACTCCGGGCCGGTCGTCGGGCACGTTCTGGTCGATGAGCTTCTTCATGGCCAGGGACAGAGTCTTGAGCACCTCGCGCTTTTCAGCCACCTTGATCTGTTCAAACACATCGATGTAGTCGGGGTGCACAGGGAAAAGGCGCACGAACTCGTCCATGCGCTCGTTCATGCGGCCATAGAACTTGGCGAAGGGTGTCAGGTGCTCCCGGATTTTCACCTGCTGGTCGGCGGTCTTCTTGAGCAGACGCTCGGCCACCACGAACTTGACATCCTTGCGGGCGATGAGGATTTGCTCGAAGCGGTCCTTCACCCGGCGGATGCTGTCGGCCACAAAAGAAAAGCGGGGGCTGTCGAAAATGGCTTCCTGGACACCGGCGATGAAGCGGAAGCGCAGGTCTTTGCAGACCTCGCCGATCTCGCGCAGGAAGTTGAGATCGAGAATGAGTTCCTGGTCCTTGCGGGTGCGCAGGTAGTCGAGCAGTTCGTCCACCACCAAGAGCAGACCATGGTCGGGATGCTCTTGGTGGAAGGCGGTCATCATCTCTTCGAAGGAACGCTTGCTGTTGGACACCTTATCGGCGGGCGGGAAGGAATAAGACACGCCCATTCCGGCCAGGTGCTCCTCCAGTTCGGCCACCAAGATGTCGCGCAGGGACATGGTGGTCGCGCCGATCTCGGTCCGGACTACCTTGAACCGCCCGCTGATTTTGCCCGCGGTGCTGGCCACGCTCTTGTCGTTCAGATGCGCTGCGAGATCGCCGTTTTCAGCCAGGGCGGAGATGACGGACATGAGGTGCGATTTACCGGTGCCATAGTTACCCACGACCAGCAGCCCCTTGTTGTCCATGGGCTGGTCGAACTGAAGCTGAGGAACGACCAGATTGATCAGCTTCTCAGCCATCTCCTCGGAGATGACATAGGTCTGGACAAGCTGTCGGGCAGCAGCGGCCTCTTCGGCGTCCCGTAACTGGACCACGGCCTCGATAGGCTCGAATTGGATCAGGTCTCCGTATTTCATCGCGTCTGCTCCCTTGTGCTTACGTTTCGGGTCTTCATGCGATGGCCTCCGGGTTCACTACCAGGAAATCTCGTAAGGGATATCTTTTGTATTCGGGGTGGTCCGGCGTCGCATAGACCATGTGCTCTCCATCGATGGAGCCGCTCCAGGCCGCGACCACCGTTTTGTTCCGGGAGAGCCCCTGCAGGAGCCGCAACGGGTCCTGTTTGAGCGAGACATCGAAGAGGACCTCGACGTTGTCCAGAAGAACCACATCGGCCGCGGATGCGCCCACGATCTCCGCGAGAAGGCGGGGCAACTGCAACGCCCGCTGGCGCTCGGTGAGGTCGAGCATGCGCCGGGAAAGTTCGAGATTGACGTTGATCAGAGGAGCCGCAGTACGTTCATGAACATCCTGGAGCGCGGCGGTCTTGCCCGCACCGGCCGGGGCCACCAGCACGATAAGCCGGTGGTACAGCTCGGCAGCCTGGTCAATTCTTCGTATGACTCTATCGGCGAGTGGTTCCGCCATTAGCGATCTCCTTTTGATCCAGGCTCGTTCGCTCGCGTTTCCTCAAGCCAGTGGTCAATGGCTCCTTTCCGGAAACGCCAGTGCCAGCCGATCTTCATAGTAAGAAACTCGCCATTTTTTATCCACTATATTTAAACGGAATATCCATTTAGCTCGTTACGGGGTGCCACAAAAAAAGGAAAAGGTCTGATTCTTCGTTGCCAACCCACAACTTGCTAGGGGAATCCTCTTCTTGACTTGAAAATACAATCCTAATAATTTTAAACGAGAATAAATTTTACAGTTACTGGAAATTATCGTCAATAAATTGTCATAGTCAAAAAAAGAGAACGTTTGGAAAAGTGAAGGTTTGAAGTCGAAAGAGAATTTCCGAAAAAGAAATACGAAGGCCTGTCTTGAAAAGGGGTCGAATACGCCGCTTCTAAAAAAGTATCCGCTTTTAAACAAGTATTTTCTGGGGGAGCACTCCGCTTGTTTCTGAAGCGCATCTCCGCCGGATTCGTCACAATTGGTCCATTCTCGACTCAACGCTGGCTCGTTAGGCGTGCTCCAGGACGGCGGTCCAACTCCTCCCACTTGATTCGGTGGGGCCTTTGTCTGTATGATGACTTAACTGGCGTGGCTCTGCTTCTATAACTGGCCGCAATATTTGGGATTGGGGGGCGGAATAGATTCCAGCTAAAACTGTGGGTATTCTTGCTGTTTAGTGGTAGCCCAGATGTTTCATGGCTCAACGTCCAGCACGGGGTTCAGAATCATGAAAGGCCTCAACAAACCTATCCGGCTATCAGAGCATGCCCGGCAGCAGATGCGGTTTCGCGGAGCCGCGGAGGATCAGGTCATCGAAACCATCCTGACAGGAACCTGGGAACCAGCGGAGCTGGGCCGGCTTGAATGTCGGAAAGATTTTTCATTTAAATCCGTGTATAATGGAAAATACTACGAGACCAAACAGATTCGCCCCATTTTTGTGGAAGAACCGGGCGAAATCATCGTAGTTACCGTTTATGTCTATTATTTTTGAGGGAGAAGCCCTATGAAAATCACCTATGATCGTGAGGTGGACGCCCTTTACATTCGTTTCAAGGAGACGCCCGTCACTACAAAACATCTGGCTGAAGGCATAGCCGCCGACTACGATGCCGACGGCCGCCTGGCCGGAATCGAGATTCTGGATGCTGTAAAACGCCTAGGCGACCCCCAAGTCTTTAAACAGGTCACCCTGGAGGACATCGCCTTTATCAAGCCGGAACGGCCCTCAGCCTAAAATAATTTCGAGACTAAATCGTTCAATGAGTACCAATTTTTGGGAAGAGCGTATCACTCTATGGGTACCATTTGGGTCCCCTTTGGGTAGGGTTTTTCACCTTTTTCGGCGAAGCCGGTTGAACTCGATCAGCCACAAATTCAATTCCACGACCAGGGCCACGGGCCGTCCACCCGGCCGCCTGAGGACGGGCATGCCGTATTGCTTATGCCACCGGCGGGCGGTCTTCCAGTGGACCTGAAGATAATCGCCGATCCGCCGCCAGCCGGTCAGCCAGGGCATGTTAAGCGCTTGCTCGAACTGAGTATTCAGAGCGGCTTTACTGTTCATGTCTACGATTTTTCAAAACCGACCAGCTTCGCATCAGGGAAAACTTCCGCCGTCATTTCAAGTGCCCTAGTCATTTCCGATGGCATAATCCGGGTAAGTTCAGACCAAACAGCTTGGCTTACACCGAGAATACCGTCTTCGGACTCAGAGTTAGATACAGGTTCAGGTTCAGGCAAATTTTCAGAGAACTCCGCCGGTTCATCTTGTACTTTTTCGTCACTCGCCAGTCCTGCCTCAACCCACTGCCTGAGATTAAATCCATGCCTCACGGCCTCACCGGGGTCTTTATGGCCGGGCAAGGGCCAGCGCTTGGACTTCTTATAATGTTTTGTCCACCAGCCCCAGGCTTCCTTGGCCCCGGCCTCGTCTGAGTCCAAAGCCACCAGAATCACGCCGGCCTTTTTTAGTCTGGCCGATATCGCCTTGTCCGGTCGGACCTGGGCGCTGCCCAGGGCAATAGTTGTAACCAAGTCGCCGGTCTCTTGATTCATAAGAAGCCCGTCAAGCTCTGACTCCACGACCAGACAAGGCCGTTGGTCCCCCAGGATCATCGGACCGGTCTGAGAACCGGAAAGCAAGATGTAGGGCGGCTCCCCGCTCGTCCGCCGGAAGCGCACCCGGACCACCTGACCGTCAAGCACATAAGGAATGACCAGCCCGGTCGGGATCCAAAGCTTTTTTGCCCGCCCGTTCTCCTTAAACTTCGGTTCAAGGCTCCAGTCCTGCCGATTACGATAAATGTCTTTAGGATTAAAGCCCAGCCGGGCCGCCTTGATAGTATGGTCGGTCAGACCCCGGTCACGGAGAAAAGAAAGGGCCTCAGCCCTTTGGTCCGACCACAGGTTTTTTTCGGCCCAGTTGATCAAGAGTTCGGCTTTTTCCATCCAGACCGAAGGCGGCAAATTGGGAGTCGAGGACCGGGCCGACGTTTGTCGGCCTTTTGCCCCCTTTGCCTTGGACTGGATTTTAGGTTCCCGGCCCAGGACCCGGCAGGCTTCGGAAAAACTCAGGCCACGGAAGCGCCTGAGGTATTCAATCTCATCCCCGGATAGACCGCACTGCCTGCACCACCAACGGCCGGAGGAAGGCCAAGCTCTGAACCGGTCCCGGCCGCCGCATCCCGGGCAAGGTGAAGCGTATTCGCCCCCGTGGGTCGAGGCCACCCTTTTGGGCCATAGGCCGTCTTCTTGGAGCAAGTCAAGGATGTTCATTTACTAAAACCTCTTGCCAAAGATATGGGTGACGCAACGGGTGACGGAACAGATGAAAAGGAGAAACAGAAGAAAGTTTGTTTTTTCAATCCTTTAAGCCAAGGCAAGGAAGGGGTGACGCTAGGTGACGCCATTTTCGGTACTGTTGCTTGAAACGCGCGCGCGCGTATAGGGCTTCATCGGGAAATAGCGTCACCTAGCGTCACCCTTTGCAAAGGGGCGAAAAAATTGGAAATTCCCTTTGCCCTAGCGTCACCTGTTGCGTCACCCTAGCGTCACCCGTTGCGTCACCCGGGCCCAGATAAACCGGATAAACCAGATAAACCACTTTTCTGCACCCCCCTTGATTGCCCATGTCGACTATGTCAACCACTTGCCGGCTCCTCCTCCACCTCCTCATTCCTGGTCAGGAGCCCTATTCCTTGCCAAAGCCGTTTTTGCTTAGTCCGGTTGCGCTTAAAACCCCTATCCTCCAAAAGAGCCGCAAAAATCTTCGGGCCGATCGCATCTTGGCCGTTCGCCTTACACCATTCCAGATAGGCCTGCCTCAACTCGCCGCCGCTGACCTGGGCGTGCCCTTTCACAACACAGCAGTCCGCAAGAAAAAGTCCAAGCTCGTCACTCGATTCTCGGTATTGATTGGTGGCTTCATTCACCGGACTCGGCTCGTTCAGACCGTGAGCGCGCCAGTCGGCCAGCCCCTGCAAGGTCCAGTTGAGGATGCCCGGAAGCTCCTTTTTCAGCTTGTCCAGAAGGGCCGGGTCTTGCCTGTCCGCCGGTATCTGGACATCGAACGGCACCAACCGGACCCGCCGCCAGATGGCGTGATCCACACCTCTGATTCGAGGCTTGTGATTGGTGGCTAGGACCAGCTTGAAAGTAGGCTGGTAGGTGAAAAATTCGGCGTATAAAAACCTCGTAGTGATAGGCTCGCCGCCGGTCAACTGTTTAATCAGCGACTCGTCCAGCCTCTTTCCCGCGTTTGCTTCGACCGCCGTGACCAGCCGCGCCCCGCGCAAGGCCGCGATGTCGTTCCTTACCCCTTGATCTCTCCCCTGGTCCAAAAAAGCAGAGAATTCAGCCTGCGCTGCATAATCGCCCAGGAGCGCCCGCATTGCTTCCAGGAGTGTGCTTTTACCGTTCGCTCCCAGACCATAAAAGAGGAAAAAGCATTGCTCGCTTATATTTCCGGTCAGGGCGTAGCCGAAAATCCTCGCCAGATAAGAGACGAGCTCGGGCCGGTTGTTCATGATCTCAAGGATGAAACGGTCGAAAGTCGGACATTTGGCCGCCGGGTCATACTCGACCGGGGCCAGCTTGGTCAACTTGTCGGCCTGGTTGTGGGGACGCAGTTGGCCGGTCCGCAGGTCCAAAGTCCCGTTTTGGACGTTGAAAAGCCAGGGGGCGGCGTCCAGGTCGGCCGGCAAAACCGGCGCTTGCATGCGGGCCAGATGGATCATCGCCTGAAGCCGCGCTTTGTATTGAAGCTTCAGCGCCTGCTTGATTTGGACCAGCTGGTCCTCAAGGAAAGAGCGCGCTGTTTCTGCAGCCCGCCGCTCCACCTCGCCTGTCTCGTCCTTCAGCCAGCGCCGGCCGCCCCAGACCAGCCAAGACTTCCAAGGGTAACAATACAGGAGGTCCTGACCATGCCGGCTGATCAGCCGTTCGGCGCTATCTAGGTCGGTAATTTTGGGGCCGCTCTCGGCTTCCTCCTGGTCTTCCTCGCTCTTAGTATTCTGGCTGTGTCTATATTGAACCTGCTCGGCTTCGGCCACAGCTTGGACCGCTTGGCGCATTGATTCAAAATCGTGAATTTCACCCATCGCTTTGCCTCAGCACGCCGGGTTGGTGTTGACTTTGTGGTCTTCCATGAACTGGAGCAGGTCCGCCAACGGGTAGCGGATGGACCGATGAATCCGGACATAGGGCGGTCCAAGGCCCAAACTGCGCCAATTTCGCAAGGTTTGCAGGGCAAACCCGGTGAGGCGGCTGACCTGTTTCTCCGATAGAAATTGAGCGTCCATGCGATATTCCTCCATATCCCAAATTCTTACCTTGTCCTCACCTTACCCGGAGATTACCCATTCATCAAGTTATTTTCTCAATATAATCAATATTTTATGAACTTTTAGTCTTGGAAAAAATTCCACGACTGCGGTCTAAATCCGCAATTTTTAGATGAACTTTTAGGGGAGACCGAAAGACTGTTACCGGGAAGATTTGGCGGCTTGAACCTGTTTGCGGATTGCCGCGGCGCTGGGTGGTTTTATGTCTTTTATATCGAGGGCATCATACAACTCTTTGATTAGCCTGATTTTCTCTGATTCAGTCCCGTAGCTGACCTCAAATAAAAACTCGGCCAGCTTTCTCGTACTATTGGCTACAGGGTTGCTCTTCTTGAGACGCAACCTGTCGCCTCGAAGTTCAACAAGGGGAAGTCGTGATCTTCTGTTGAGCCCTTCACGCAAAGCTTCTCGAACATCCGGCAGCTCAAGGGCCTTTTGCTCAGGCTTGATATACTCCTGGGCGATTTCTTTCCAAATTTCCTCACGGCCCAAGGTGAGGTCATGCCATATCTCGGCCAGAAGCTCCATCAGGTCCATGCCAAGACCGGCCTGGTATCTCTCCAGTCTATGCACTAAGGCGGCCATTTTTTCTGGGTTCTTGGCCTGACCGAGCATGTCTCCGATGCGTCGCAAAACCATGAGTTGAACAGAGGACAACCCTGAGTGAAGGATTTGGTCCAGGTCCTTGCTCTTATAGCGGGCGTGCAGAAACTCTTTACCTATTTCGGTCTGCCACGCGGCCTGAGAACGAATCTTTTTGATCGCAAAATCATCCGCCATGTTTGACGCCTCTCACAAACACCCCGAAAGGGTGCTAGGGATGGCCGTTCCTGAACGGCTCTTTACAAAAAAACTTTGTATCCGACATTCAGAGCTTTTGCCAGGCGCTTGGCCCGCGTCAGGCCGATGGTGGCCTTGCCGCGCTCCATAAGGGAAATATGGGCCTGGGGAATGCCGGACCGTGCCGCCAGTTCTTTTTGAGTCAGCCCTTCCCGCCGCCTTATGGCCCGAAGACAGACCGAAGGGGCTTCTTCGGCTGTGTATTCGGGAAACGCTTCCCGCCAGGGGATAAGGTCCGCGCTTTCAAAGCCAAGGTCCTTCAGGCGCCGGGCCGCTTCGTCCCGCAAGGCCGCCGGACCGCGGAAACACAATTCCACCAAGTCAGTATGGGGCTTTTTCATGAGTTCCGACATAGATCACCTCGATCAACCGAATTTCTTGACCGCCTTCCTCCCACACGGCAACATAGGTCGGCTTCCCTTTCTTTAAATGACAGTGGTGCCGATCATGTTTCAGCTTGCCGTAGTTCGGCCAATTGCCGCGCACAGGGCCATAGTTTTCAATGTCTCGAAGCAAGGCGAAAAGACTTTCCCGGACCATGGCGGGCAAGTTTCTGGCCTGCTTCTCCACCTTCCGGCTGATGACCACTTGCCATACTGTCATATTATACCTTATAAGGAATATCGTCAATCGTTTCTTTTTCGGTCTCGCTTAAGGCCTGTTCGACCAGCCGCCCGGCCAGGTTCGAGGCCTGTTTCAGGGTTTCGTCTCTAAGGTGAGCGTACCGCTGAGTCATGAGCGGGCTCTTGTGGGTCAAGAGGCGTTGCAGGACATACATGTCCACTTGGCCGCTGGAGGCCAACATCGAGGCGTAGACGTGTCGCAGACCATGCAGAGGCCGAAAGCCCTTGGGCAGTCCGGCCTTGTCGGCAATTCGGCGGACGATATTATGAATCTCAACCCGCTGATTTCCGTCCCGGCCGGGGAAGACATATTCGCTTGTTCGGGGCAAGTCGTTCAGGATTGCCCGCGCCGCGTCGCTCAGGGGTATTACTTGGTCCTTGCCGCCCTTGGGGTTCCGAATAGTGATAAAGCCCCGCTCAAAGTCCACGTCGGCCCATTGGAGTTTGAGCATTTCCCCGCGCCTCATGCCGGCGAGCAAGGCCATTTTCATCATCGGCCCGGCCACGGGGTGCGGGTCGGTCTCGATGACTTCCAAAAGCCGCCTGATTTGTTCCGGGGTCAGGTCTTCGGTTTTGATGTTGTCGACTTGGGGCTTTTTGACCTTGAATGACAAGGGGCCGTTCAAACGAGACGCCACGCCGAAATTAACGATCTTGTCCAGAAGGTTCAGGACGTGTTTCACGGTTTGAGGGGCCAGGCGCTTACCCATGGCCACGCGCAGTCGGTCAACGGACAGGGGGTCTATCTCGCCAGGTTCCTTGTCTCCGAAGGGCTCTTTCAGGTATTTGTCAAACCGGCCCTGGTCAATCATCAAGGTCTTGGTCAGCGGCCGCTGGCTTGCATATTCCCGCCAAAGCCGGGATAGGGTCCACCGGTCGGCCTCAGCTTGCTTCCGCGCCTTCTCGGCTTCCCGCCGGTCCTTGTTGGTGGGGATTCGACCGCTGATTTTATCCGCCCGGAGACGTGAGGCCTTGGCCGGGGTCATGCCTTGACCGGCCCGTCCGGCCTTCTCGACAATCAGCCGACCGCCAAGCTTGAACCGGATGTAATAGATTCGTTCCTCACCGCCGCCCGGCGCTCGGCCCATGATGTAAAAAACTCCGGTCCGGTCGGTCTTAAATTCACGTTGTGTCGGCATGTTTAATCCCCTTTCAATGATCCCCGGCTTTTTAAGCCAACGGTCTATTTTGAGGCCGGAGGCTCAAGCCGGAGTTTTCATACCTAACCGTATACCTAACCTCCAAACAGTATTTTAAGGGTGAAGCCGGGAAAGTGTCAAGTAGAAAAGTGCTTGAATTGCAGGCTTTTTTGTATCAGGCGGGAAATTACGGGAAACGTTAAAAACTGGCATGGGAAGCCGGAGGTTGATCGGACCGCGGCCGGGATTGTAAGGCCAATGGTCCCGGACCCGGCGCCGCCGGGATCGAGGCGACGCCGGGTCCGGGCCTTTACCAGGAGGGACCGACCGCCTGACGGCCTGTCGCCCGGATCAAACGGACCGGGCTATTCGAAACCCGATTCTGGAATCGCTCACCTCCGGGCGCTCGCCCACGCGGATACCGCAGCGGATCTGCACGTCCAGGCCGCCCCAGGAACCGCCGCGAACCACCTTGGCTTCTCCCGTGTCCGGACCTTTCGGATTGCGGTAAGGCGAGAGCCGGTAATAATCGAGATCGTACCAGTCCGCGCACCATTCCCAGACGTTGCCGACCATGTCGTGGAGACCGAAGGCATTGGCCGGATATGAGCCGACCGGGCTGAGGGTGTGTCTGGGGCCGGCCCAAGTCTGATAAAATTGGGCCTGTCCTTGAGGAGAAGCGTTGCCCCAGGGATAACGTTTGCGGTCCAAGCCCCCGCGGGCGGCCGCCTCCCATTCGGCTTCCGTGGGCAGACGGAAAAGGAGGCCTGATTTGGCCGAAAGCCATTGACCATAGGCCTGGGCTCCGAACCAGGTCGCGCCGTTGGCCGGATGGGCGGCGCAGCCCCGCCGGGGGTGAAAGCGGCCCTTGACCTGGATGACCGTGGTTTCCTTGGAGGGCTCGAAATATTTCGTCTCCGGATTCCCGACTTCATTGAGGAACCGGGCCCATTCGGCGGCGGTCACCAGATACCGGCCGATGAGAAATTCATCCACCCAAACTTTATGGGGCGGGAACTCATCCAAATCGCCATGACCGAAGGAACTGCCCATGATGAATTCCCCGGCGGGAATGCGGACCATGACGAAACGACGTTTGGAGCGGACCGGGTCGGTCATGACGGGCCTAGACCTTAAAATTCATTGATTTTATTTTAGCACGATTTCGACCAAGCTCGAAAACATTTCAGGCGCGGGGACGAGCCTCTCTCCAAACAGGGACAGGCCCGGCCCTTAAGCCGCCTTTTTCGCCGGCGCTTGAACGCCGTCTTGTCCAGATTGGAAAATTATTGACGGGCCGAAGAGATTTTGTGAGTATATGGCCCTTGGCCGCGGATATTTCATCGGGGGCGAGTGCTCCGGTCCGGTCCAATGGGCCGATAACCGGGAACAAACGGGCGTTCCCCTTTAATAAGGAGACTTGCGATGGACAATCTGGTCAGCATACTTGATTCTTTCCAGCCGGGCTGGAGAGACAAGAAATACGTGGATAACTTGATCTCAGTCCTCAAAGAGCTGATCATTCCGAGCTATCCTTTTCCGGAAGCCAAGATAGAGAACAACCAAGCGGTTTTCTCCGGACCATGGCCGGAGATAGTGTCGGCCCTCGAAAAGGCCCACATCATCGAACTTTTTGTCCCGCCCGAGTATGGCGGGATAAAGAGTTCCGAAGAAGACATCTATTACATCATGGAGCTTCTGGGTTACTCTTCCCCGGCCATCGGCATCATGTTCGTCTCCCACGGCCGGGCGGTGGACATCATCCTGCGGGGCGACGAGAACCAGAAGAAAAAACACCTGCCTCAAATGGCCGCCGGGAGTTTCGGGGCCATCGCCATGACCGAGGAAAAGGCCGGCTCCGACGCCAGCGCCGTGGGACTGATGGCCCAGGAATCCGACGGATATTTTCGCTTCAACGGACACAAAATATTCATCTCCAACAGCGGTTTGGCCGGGGTCTACGCCGTGCTGGTCAACACCAAGGGCATCAAGGGACCCCGTTCCTTGAGCGTTTTTCTGGTCGAAGCCGAAACGCCCGGCTTCACCGTCGAAGGGCTGCCCGAAAAAGAGGGTCTGAAGACCCTGCCCACGGGCCGATTGGTCTTCAAGGACGCCCCGGTGCCGGCGGAAAACCTGGTGGGGGACGAAGGCAACGGCCTGCTCCTGACCCTGGACGTGATCGACCGGGGCCGGATACATATCGCCGGGATATGCTGCGGACTGGCCTACCGCCTCTTTCGGGAACTTTATCATTACGCCCACCGGCGGCGGCAGTTCGATCACCCCTTGACCGGCAGCCAGGACGTCAGTTTTCAGATGGCGGACATGTACGCCAAAATGAACGCGGCCCGGGGACTGTGTTTTCACGCCCTCCAGCAATTCGGCACGCCTTATTACCGGATCAGCTCCTCCCAGGCCAAACTGTTCGCCACCCAAATGGTCATGGACGTGGCCTCCAGGGCCCAGGTGCTGATGGGCGGCCGGGGTTACTTTAAAAACGACCTGGTCAACCAACTGAGTTCCGACGCCCGGGGCATGGAATATCTGGAAGGAACGTCCAACATTCAACGCATGATTATTGGCAGGGAACTATTTCGGAGTTACCATAAAGAGAAAAGTCACCTCAACGGCGAATAGTCGCCGTTCCCGCCCGACCGAAGGCCGGACGGGAAACTGTTTCCGGAAAAAGGAGAGTAGCGTCGGTGGAAGATTCTCAACATAGTCCGGAAAAAATATTGGAGCTGGCCAGAAGTTTCACTCAGGCCAGGATTCTGCTGACCGCCGCCGAACTGGACCTGTTCACCCTTTTGGCGGCGGAGCCCCTTTCAGCCCAGGAACTATCAGATAAAACGGGCTTTTTCCTCAGGCCCCTGTTCATCCTCCTCGACGCCCTGGCCGCCATGGGCTTTATCGTTAAAAAGGGCGACCGCTACCGAACCGAGCCGGCCCTGGCCCCCGTTCTCTCGGCCGACACGCCCCGGTCCATCCGGCCCATGCTGCTCCATAGCGCCGGCCTGTGGAAGACCTGGTCCGATTTGACCGCGATAGTTCGGGACAAGGGCGTCACGGACAGACCGGCCGCAATCTACCGCAATGAAGACGAACTGCGGGCCTTTATCGGGGCCATGCATGTGGTCGGTTCGGCCCAGGCCGAGAAAATGGCGGCGGTCCTGGGGCCGGAGCGGGTCAAGGTCCTGCTGGATGTGGGCGGCGCTTCGGGCACGTACACCCTGGCCTTTTTGAAGGCCAACCCCAATCTGACGGCCATTCTCTTCGACCAGCCGCCGGTGGTGGAGATGGCCCGGGAACGTCTGGGCCGGGCCGGCGTCCTGGACCGGGTCACCCTGGCCGCTGGAGATTTCCATGTCGACGAGCTTCCGCCGGGGGCCGATCTGGCCCTGTTATCGGCCATCATCCACCAGAACAGCCCCGAGCAGAACCTGGACCTATACTGCAAGGTCTTCCGAGCCCTGGTCCCGGGCGGGCGCATAGCCATCCGGGACCACATCATGGAACCGGACCGGACCCGGCCCAGGGCCGGGGCGGTCTTCGCCGTGAACATGCTGGTGGCCACGCCCGGCGGCGGGACTTACACCTTCGAAGAAGTCCGGAAGGCCCTGCAAACCGCCGGTTTCACCAAGATCAAGCTCCTTCAGACCGGCGAACGCATGGAGGACTTGGTCGAGGGCTATAAACCATGATGATAGGTTTAGGCCTCCTGACAACCTTGGTGGTGTTCCCGACAAGCCCATCCGTTTCCGAACCAAGAACCTTAATCTTTCCGTCCGCTTGACCGAAAAGAAATCCAGACGCCAAAAAATCCGGGCCCCGGTTTCGACCAGTCAAAAGCCTTGACAATGACGTTCGGATATGTTGAATATCTTTAACCTTCGGAAAAGACAGAGCGTTTGATTGTTTAGGCTGCGGATCGGGCTTCAAGGGGATTTCTCGCCCGCGAGCGGAAATTTTCACCCTAATTAAGGGAATTGAAAGGGATGTAATAAGGAGGGCAGGCATGAGATGGGAGGAAATGACGGTCGGTCAGAGAATCGGTCTCGGTTTTACCGCCGTCCTGGTGATCCTGGCCGTGTTGGGCGTTTTGGCCTTGTTCGGGGTGAACGGGATCGTGAAAAACGCCGGTGAAGTCATCGGCGGCAACAGGCTGGACGGGGACCTGGCCCAGAAAGAGGTCGACCACCTGAGCTGGGCCGCCGAGGTCAACACCCTGTTGACCGACGAAAAAGTGACCAAACTGGACGTTCAGCTCGATTACAAGTTGTGCGGATTCGGCAAGTGGTATTACGGCGAAGGCCGCCGCGAAGCCGAGAAAATGGCGCCCAGCCTGGCCCCGATTTTTCAGAAGATCGAGGAACCCCATAAACGGCTCCACGAATCGGCCGCCAAAATATCCGCGGTTTTTCGCCAGCCCCACCCCGGTCTGACCTTGACCCTTTCCAACCGGCTGGCCGACCATCTCCAGTGGGTTTCCGATGTCAACCGGAAGCTGGCGACCGAGGCCGGCGGCCTCTACACCTATCAAGCCCAAGTGAAGAATATAATTGACGAAGCCTTCTCCATTGTCCAAGGCTTGGACGCCGACGCCTCCGGAGGAACGCCGGTTGTTCGTCAAGCCAAGACCAAAAAAATCCTGGAGAGCATTCGTTTCGGCCTGGACACACAGGATTATGTCTTTGTGATCGACACCCAGCCGGTCATGTTGGTTCATCCCACCCAGGACTTGATCGGTAAAAACCTGGCCGATTCTCAGGACCCCAACGGCAAGAAGCTTTTTATGGAAATGGTCAAAATTTGCCAAGAGAAGGGCGAAGGATTTTTGACTTATTACTGGCCGAAACCAGGCAGTGACAAACCCGTGCCCAAGATGACCTATGTAAAAATTTATAAGCCTTGGGGCTGGATTTTAGGCACCGGAGTCTTTCTTAATGTAAAAAACCAGGCCCTTCTGGCTCGGGCCGATGATTTCGCCCAAAACAAGCCCTTTTCCTTGGGCGTCCAGATTGATCCGGCCAAGTGCGCCTTCGGACGTTTCCTGAACGATCCGGCCACTTCTCAATTAAAAAGCGAATTCCCCGAATTCAAGGCGGCCATGGAAGCCGTCGAGGAGCCTCATCATCGCCTCCACAATTCGGCCGCGGCCATTGAAAGGGCGATCAACGAACTGGATATGCAAGGAGCCATTCAGATATTCAACACTCAGACCCTGCCGGCCCTGGAGGGAGTGAAGGAACATTTACACCAGGCCATAGCGGCCGAAGAAAAACTGGCCGAAGGATTCAGCGGGGCCCAGAACATTTATGCCGTGGAAACCGTTCCCAATTTGAAACAGGTCCAGAAATTGCTCCATGAAATACGGGCGGAAGCGAAAAAGCACATCATGACCGACGAGGTCATGCTGGCCGCAGCTCAAGGGACCAGGCGCAACGTGATCATCTTCGGGATTCTGGCGGTGTTGGTGGGCATTGCCCTGGCCTTGTTCATCCGGTGGGGGCTGGTTAGAACCCTGACTCAGGTGGCCGAGGGCATCGGCGGCAACGCCGACCAGGTGGTCGAAGCGGCCGGGCAAGTCTCCGGCTCGAGCCAGCAACTGGCTGAAGGGGCTTCGGAGCAGGCGGCCTCGTTGGAAGAAACGTCTTCGTCTCTTGAAGAAATGTCCGCCATGACCCGTCAGAACGCCGACAACGCCACCCAGGCCAATTCCTTGATGGACGAAAGCAAAATCGTGGTAACTAAAGCCGAGTCGTCCATGGAGGAAATGAGCCGGGCCATGAAGGAGATTTCCGATTCCGGTCAGGAAATCAGCAAGATCATCAAGACCATTGACGAAATTGCTTTTCAAACCAACCTGTTGGCCCTCAACGCGGCGGTGGAGGCGGCCCGGGCCGGTGAAGCCGGACAAGGTTTCGCCGTGGTGGCCGACGAGGTGCGCAACCTGGCCCAGCGAGCGGCCGAGGCGGCCAAAAACACGGCCCAGTTAATAGAAAGTACGGTCAACAAAATCAACCAAGGCAATCACCTGGTGACGGAATCCCAGGAAGCCTTCATGGAAGTAGCGGCCAAATCCGGGAAGATCGCCGAACTCATCAACGAGATCGCCGCAGCCTCGGCCGAACAGGCCCAAGGCATCGACCAGATCAATCAGGCCATATCACAACTGGACAAGGTCACCCAACAAAACGCGGCCAACGCGGAAGAATCGGCGGCGGCTTCCGAGGAAATGAGCTCCCAGGCGGAAAACATGAAAGACTTGGTCGGACAGCTTCGGGCCCTGGTCGGCGGCATCAAGGCCGGCATGGTCCGGGAATTTGAACGAAGGGGGCCTCGGGCGGCGCCGGCCGGACCGGCCGTCAAAACCACGGCCGTTCAGAAGGCTCCCAAGCCGGCGGCCAAGCTGTCCAACAAAGGCAAGGAGGTCAAAGCCGATAAAATCATCCCCTTTAATGAGGACTTCAAGGATTTTTAGGACAGGCGGGCGTTGTAAACGTGATGATTTTGTCGGAGATCGAAGAGGGGGCGGACCGGCCGGTCTTCAATAGGAAGAGCGCCGGCGGATGTCCCGGGCCATTTCGCGGTCGGCTTCCTTTTGCTTGAGGGTCTGCCGCTTGTCATAAGCCCTTTTACCCTGGGCCAAGGCCAGTTCCACCTTGGCCCGGCCATTTTTAAAATAAACGGCCAGGGGAATGAGGGCCTGGCCCCGTTCCTGGGTCTTGCCGTAAATCTTTTTAATTTCCTTGGCATGGAGTAAGAGTTTACGACGCCTTTCCGGGTCGTGATTGCCGTAATGAGCATAGGGGTACGGGCTGATGTGGGCGTTGACCAGCCAGACCTCGCCGTCGATGACCTTGGCGTAAGCATCGGTGAGATTGGCCTTGCCCAACCGGAGGCTCTTGACTTCGGTCCCGGTCAGGACCAGGCCGGCTTCGTAGCGTTCTCCCAACTCGTAGTCGTAACGGGCCCGTTTGTTACGGCAGACGATCTTGGCTTGCTTCTCCTGCGTCCGGCCCATGAATATCACCCGGTTGACCAGATTTGGGTTTGAGATAAAGAAACGGCCCGGCGGCAGCCGACGTTTTTAAACGGCTCTGGCCTCGGCCAAAAAATCGAAATCCTCGCTGAAACGCCGGACAATGACCCCGCGGACGAACTCGTTGACTTCAACCGTGGTTCGACAGTGAAGAATGGTTTGGACGTAGTCCCGGCATTCGGCCAGGCTGGCCATGCGAACGAGGCGCTTGATCCTGGGGATGGCCAGGCTGGTCATGGACAGTTCATCCAGGCCCATGCCGACCAGGATGGGCGCGCAGACCGGATCGGAGGCCATTTCCCCGCACAGTCCGACCTTGATCCCGGCGGCGTGACCGGCCTGGACCACCGTCCGAATCATGCGGAGCACCGCCGGATGCAAGGGTTCGTACATATGGGCCACCCTTTCGTTGACCCGGTCGATGGCCAGGGAATACTGGATCAGGTCGTTGGTGCCCAGGGAGAAAAAGTCGGCTTCCTGAGCCAAAATATCGCTGATGGCCACGGCCGAGGGGACCTCGATCATGGTCCCCACTTCGATATTCGGATTGTAAGCCAGACCTTCCCGGTCCAGTTCCCGGCAAACGAGTTTGAGAATCTTTTTAGCCTCGAGCAGTTCCTGAAGACCGGAGATCATGGGGAACATGATTTTGACGTTGCCGAAGGCCGAGGCCCGCAGGATGGCCCGAAGCTGGGTGCGGAAGATCTCCGTTTCCTTAAGGCAGAACCTGATGGCCCGCAGTCCCAGGGCCGGATTCATCTCTTCAGCCAGGTCCAGGGTGGAAGTGAACTTGTCCCCGCCTATGTCGAGAGTCCGGATAACCACCGGCCGGGGAGCGAGGATCTGGGTCATATCCCGGTAATCCTCGAATAGCTCCTCCTCGGTCGGCAAATGACGCTTGGACACATAGTGGAATTCCGTCCGGTACAAACCGATGCCTTCACCGCCATGATCGACGACCGCCGAGACTTCTTCAAACAACTCGACGTTGCCCATGACGGCCAGACGGTGCCCGTCGATCGTTTCGGCCGGCAGATAGGCGGTCCGGACTATCTCGGCCTGGTAAGTCTCAAAACTTCGCTGCCGGCCGTAGTAGAACTCGAGGGCCTTATCATCGGGATTGATGATGACGTGGCCGGCCAGGCCGTCGACGATGATCAGATCGCCGGTCTTGATCCGCCGGGTGCAGTCCTCCAGGCCGACCACCGCCGGGATTTCCAGGGCCTTGGCCATGATGGCCGTGTGGGAGGTCCGGCTGCCCATGTCGGTGATGAAGCCCATGACCCGGTCGAGACGCATCTGGGAGGTGTCGGCCGGGGAAAGATCACGGGCCACGATAACGACCCGTTCCGTGAGGCTTTCCAGGCTTTCCTGTTCAGTGCCGACCAGATTGCGGATGATCCGTTCGGTGACGTCCTCGATATCCTTGATCCGACTGCGGATGTATTCGTCCTTGATCCGGGCGAACTTCTCGCGGGCCTGGTCGACCGCTTTCCTCAAGGCCCACTCGGCGTTTATGCGCTCATGCCGGATCAGATCGATCGTGGCTTCGTAAATAAGCTTGTCTTGGAGCAGTAGCAGATGGGTGTCAAGGATATAGGCGTGGGCAACCAATTCCTCCGGAACCCCGGCCTTGATCTGCTCGAGTTGGGCCCGGGCCTGGTCGACCGCTCCTTCGAATCTCGAAACTTCTGCCTCCACCAAAGGGATGCTGATGAGGTCCTGATAAATAAATTCGATCTTGCTCCGGTCCACCAGGTAGGCTTTGCCGATGGCGATGCCCGACGAGGCGGCTATACCGCTCATGGTCGAGGTTTTGCTGACAAAAGGGGGCGGCAGATTCATTCTTCCCCGAACCTGTTCTCAATCAGGACAGTCACGGCGGCCACGGCCTGGTCCGCGTCGTCTCCCCAAGCCTTGACCACCACCTTGGTCCCGATCGGACACTCCAGACTCAATAATGCAACGACGCTTTTGGCATCCACGCTCTGTCCGTCTTTTTCCACGGCCATTTCCGAATGAAATTGTCGAGCCAATTCCACCAGCCGGGCCGCGGCCCTGGCGTGAAGTCCCAGACGATTCTGAATGCATAACTCCCGGGCGATTAGACTGTTGTTCGAACACACCTTGTTATTACCACCGCCAGCCGAATTTATTCGAAATTATCCCCAAATATGGGTCACAATCAATAAAAGAACCAGTAAACCGTAAATCAAGGTCTCCACCGACAAATGATATTTCAGCAGTTCGGCCAACAACCAGATCATCGGTCCGGCCGCCACGCCCAATCCCAAAATCACGGCGTCCGACCAGTTGACCGGAGCCCGGGCGAAAAGAGTCCCGGCGGCCAAGACGCCCAACGCGCCGGCCGTGAAAAGTCGAAGGCGCAGGGCCTGCCTGGGCAAAGCCAGCCGGTCCAAAAGAGAAGTCAAGGCCAAACCACGACGATATCCCATCCAAAAGCCCCCGATTCGAAGGCTCAGGTGAATCAGGTTAAACAGGATCAAAAAGACGGCCACCCCGACGCTCCGAGTCCGGACGGCCCAAAACATACCCAGGACCGCCGCCGCCGGGAGCAGGGCATTCCAGAAAAAAGCATCCCCCAGGGCGGCGAAGGCGGTCATCAGAGCTTTTTTATACCTTTCAACCCGCTCAGGCGGAAAACCTCCGTCCGGGCCAAGCGCTTCCAGGTTGATCAGGATGCCTAAAAGAGGCCCGGACAGATACGGGTGGGTGTTGAAAGGCTTCAGGGCCCGTTCGAGGGTCCCCCTGGCCGCCGGTGAAGCCCGGCCATGAAGTTCCTCCACCACGGGTCTCAAGGCGGCGGCCAGGCCCAGATTCTGCTGCCCGTTATAATTCCAGGCCGCTTGCAAAAAGCTCGAGGCCCAGAGCACCCGGCCGAGAATAACTTTGTTCATCCCGTTTTTCCGTCAATTATCCGACCATTCATCGTAGGCTAATCGCCGGCCCCTGTCAACGCCGAGCTCCGGGTGGCGCCAAATGCCTTGTTAATTTAACCAACATTCCCAATAACCCGTTCAGCGGTCCCGGCCGGAGACCTCCAGGACCAGGCGGTAGAGTTCGCTGCGGCTCAACCCGGACGAACCCGCGAGGTCGGCCACGATCTGCCGCACCGGCCGACTGTCGCCCCGGATTATTTGGGAAAGCTCCTCCCGATTGAGCAACCGTGTCCGGGCGTCCGGCGATCCGGCCACCACCAGGGTGATTTCCCCCTTAACGGCTTCCTCCCGCCGGGCCGTCCCCTCGGCCAGCTCGTCCAATCCGCCTCGAATAAATTCCTCATGGACCTTGGTCATCTCCCGACAAACCACGGCCGCCCGATCTCCGAGGGCCTGAACCATATCCCGCAGGGTTTCGTCCAGACGGTGAGGGGCTTCATAAAAGACCAAGGTCCTCGGTTCAAACCGCAAAGCGGTTAAGGCGTCCCGGCGGGCCTTCGGCCGGGCCGGCAGGAAGCCGACAAACAGGAAATTGTCGGCGGGCAGACCGGCGACCGAGAGGGCGCAGGCCACGGCCGAGGGCCCGGGCGTCGGCACCACGGTCGCGCCGCTTTGGACGGCCCGACGAACCAGTTCAACGCCCGGGTCGGACACACCGGGGGTCCCCGCATCCGAAACCAGGGCGATGTTTCGACCTTGGTTCAAAGTCTCAAGCAATTTCGGCAAAACCCGAGCCTGGTTTTGCTCCCGATAGCTGATCAGACGGGCGGACAGCCCGTAGTGGGTCAGAAGGTTACGCGTCCGGCGCGTATCCTCGGCCGCCACCACATCGACTTGACCCAGGACCCGCACGGCCCGAAAGGTCATATCCTCAAGGTTGCCCAGGGGCGTTGCCACCACGTACAGCGTGCCTGACTTGGACAAAGTTCCCACTTTTTAATCCAGCACCAGATCGAAGGCATCGGCCAAATGATCCAGGCGGGCCTCGGCCCCGTCCATAATCACGGCCACCACGTCGAAACGGGCCCGGCGGTCATGCCACCCCCGGCGGGCCAGATACGACAGGGCCGCCTTGGACAGATGGCGCCTTTTCACCGGGCCGACCGCTTCGCCCGGTCGGCCGAAGGCTTGGGAAGTCCGGGCCTTGACCTCGACAAACACCACCACCCGGCCGTCAAGCATGACCAGGTCTATCTCGCCGTAAGGGGTCCGCACGTTTCGCTCTATAAGGCGGAACCCCCGCCCGGTCAAATGTTCGGCGGCCAGGTCCTCGCCCCGGCGTCCCGTGATCAGATGCCGAGACAAGTTTTTTCCTTGGCCCGAACCCCTTTGAAAGTCAACCGATGCAAGGGACACGGGCCATGGCGGGTTAAGGCCTCCAGATGGGTCCGGGTGGCGTAACCCTTATGAGCGGCAAAACCATAGTCCGGGAAAAGCCGGTCATAAGCGGTCATCAGCCTGTCGCGCACGACCTTGGCTACGATGGAGGCCGCCCCGATGGACAGACATAAGGAATCCCCCTGGGGCACGGCCAGGCAAGGCGAGCCGAGAGGAGGAGTAATGGAGCCGTCGACCAGGACGAAATCGGGCCGGGGATCGAGTTTCAGCCAGGCCTGAAACATGGCCTTGAGGGCGGCCTGAAGAATGTTGATCCGGTCTATTTCCTCCGCTCCGACCAAACCGACACCAACGGCCCTGGCCTGGCGGAGGATCAAGCGGAAGGCTTTCTTCCGTCCGGCCGCCCCTATCTTTTTCGAATCACCCACGCCCGGGTATTCGCACTCTTCGTTCAGAACCACGGCGGCGGCCACGACCGGACCGGCCAGGGGACCCCGACCGGCTTCGTCCACCCCGGCCACGAATTGAAAGCCCTGTCGCCGCAAACGGTCTTCGAACATCCGTCCGGGGCGCTCTCGCCCCTCGACCAGGTCTGAAAAGAGGAAAGCAGAAATCTTGTCCCGGCCGACCAAGATGAAACCCCGATTATCAGCGGGTGTTTCGGACCTTGATCCGGGAAGCCTTGCCCCTTCTCTGCCGCAGATAGTAGAGGCGCGAACGTCTGACCTTGCCGGGGGTGATAATCTCGATCTTGTCGATCAGGGGTGAGTTGGTCGGAAAAATCCGTTCGACGCCCACCCCGTAAGAGACCTTCCGCACGGTAAAAGTGGCGCCGGTGGCCCCTTTCCGTTTACGGATGACCGCGCCTTGAAAGACCTGTATTCTTTCCTTGTCGCCTTCCCTTACCCGGACGTGAACCTTGATGCTGTCACCGACCCGGAAATCGGGCAAGTCCGTTCTCATTTGTTCCAGTTCGATTACATTCAGGGGATCCATATCATTCCTCCCAAGACACCTAACTCCGTCCCAAAAGCCGATCTAAAACGATCCCCGCGGCGGACCTGACGGAAAGGTGGTTGTAATTTTTTCGACCGCTGATCGGCTCCAGGAAAAGATGGCAGCCGGCTAAAACTTCTTCGGTCAAACCCCAGGCCGTGCCAAAAATTATGAGCAAGGGGCTCTCGCCTTGTAAAAAAGGGCTCATTTCCGAAAAGGCCAACCGCCGGCCGCCCTCGGCGGCGGAAGTGCCGACCAGCAGAGGCTCTTTCCCGGTTATTTCCCTGATATCCTCGACAGTTTCCTCCAAGCCGGGCGCTAAACGCACCAAGGCCACGGCTTCCTTTCGGGTTTGATTGTACCCCGCCCCCCAGCCCTCGGACCAGTGGGCGATCATTTCCTCGGCCACCCGCCTCTGATCATCGAGGGGAGTGACCAGGTAGAACCCGGCCAGATCATAGGCGGCCGCCAAGCGGGCCAGGTCGTGAAGATCGATGGTGGTCAGAGCCGAAGCAATGACCTCCCGGTTCTTGTTGTAAACCGGGTAGTGAACCAAGGCGATAAAAACGTCGGCCAAGATTAGTCATCCGCCTTGGAAAAATCAAGTTCTTTCGTCCGGCCCTCCGCCTCCCCCCGTTCCCGGCGAATCTCCTCTAGATATCGGGCGTCCTCGGAGGAAAGTCCGGCCTTTAAAAGCAGGTCCGGCCGCCGGCTCAGGGTTCGGCGCAGAGATTCCCGGCGACGCCAGGCCCGGATGGCGGCATGGTCCCCGGAAAGGAGCACTTCGGGCACTTCAAGTCCCTGGAAAACCCGGGGCCGGGTGTAATGGGGATATTCCAGCAGTCCATCGGAAAAGGTTTCCTCTTGGGCGAATTCCATTTTGCCGACCACTCCCGGCAACAAGCGGGCCGCGGCTTCCACCAGGAGCATGGCCGGGACTTCCCCGCCGGCCAGGACATAATCGCCGACCGAAATCTCTTCGTCCACCAAAGATTGACTTATCCGCTCATCGACGCCTTCGTACCGGCCGCAAATCAGGATCAAATGGTCCAGGCGGGCCAGGGCTTCGACCTTGGCCTGGGTCAGGGTTTCTCCGGCCGGGGTCAAGAGAACCACCATCCCGCGGCCGGTTTCCGGGCCGCTTCGCCTGGCAAACCGGACGGCTCCGGCCGTGGGTTCCGGTTTGAGGACCATGCCCGGCCCGCCGCCGAAAGGACGGTCGTCGGCGGTGCGATGCTTATCCGCGGCGAAATCCCGGATGTCTATGACCCGGACCGAGAAAATCCCTTTTTCCAAGGCTTTGCCTATCAGGCTTTCTCGAAGGAACGAGTCGAACATCCCGGGAAACAAGGTCACCAGATCGAAGAGCACGGGCCGGCCTCATCCAGGGTTGACATATCGGGTCAGAGGTCCAACAAGCCCTCGGGCAGGCTGACCAAGATGCGCCGACCTTCCAGGTCAATCTCCCTGATCATCTCTTCCCGAAAAGGGACCAGCAATTCCCGACCGTCGCAGTCGACGGCCAGAAGATCATCCGCCGGGGTGGACAGGACGTTTTCCACCCGGCCCAGGGCCAGGCCGTTTTCCTCGACCACGTTCAGGCCGATCAGATCGGTCCAATAATATTCACCCTCTTCGGGTTCGGGCAGCCATTCCTTCAGGACGGCCGCTTCCGCTCCGACCAGACCGCGGACCTGCTCTCTGGTGTTGAGCCCGTTTAATTTTAAAAGAACGAAGTCTTTGTGGGGCCTGGCCGAAACGACTTTAAACAAAGAGTCTTCTCCCTCAGGCCGCCTCAGATAAATTTTCTTGAACCGCGCCCAGGAATCCGTCGATCCGGTGAAGGGCCGGACCCGAATCTCGCCGTGGACCCCATGCGGCCGGGCGATTCGACCCACGACCACGAGGTCCCCAGGCATGGCGATTATTCCAGAATCTCCAGGACGGACCTTTTCCTGATTTTGGTCGAGGCCGCGGAAAGAATGGTTCGCATGGCTCGGGCGGTCCGTCCCTGTTTGCCGATGACTTTGCCCAGGTCCTCTTTAGCCACTTTCAGCTCAATGACCGATGTCTGCTCGCCTTCGATCTCGGAAACCTGCACCATTTCAGGGCGATCCACAAGCGACTGCGCGATGTACTTAATCAACTCCTTCATCTGCACACCTCCAACGATTCCGCAATAAACCCGCCTGAAAACTCATGCCGCCCGCCGCAACCAGACCAAACCCCGAGTTTCGGCTTCATTCCGGGATTGACGCCGCCGAACCACGACCCTGATTCAGACGGCCTCTGGCGCCGCCTCGGCCCGTTTGATCAAGCTGGCCACCGTGGTCGTGGGCTGAGCGCCTTTGTTCAACCAATCCTGAAGCCTTTCCTCTTTGATCCTAACCTCGGCCGGGTCCTGATTCGGGTCATAAGTGCCGATAATCTCCAAAAATTTACCATCCCGCTTGGCTTGACTGTCGGCGACCACCACCCGATAAAAAGGTCTCTTCTTCCCACCCATCCGGGCTAAACGTATCTTAACCGCCATTTCCTCTCCTTATAATTATATAATATTTTCTTTTTGTTTCCAGTCCAGGGCCGCCAATCTCAGGGACCGTCAAAACGGGAAACCGCCCCGTCCCAGACCGGCCAGACCGCCCTTGGTGAATTTTCTCATCATTTTTTTGGTCTGGATAAAATTCTTGATCAAGGCGTTGACGTCGGTCACGCTGGTCCCGCTGCCCCTGGCGATGCGCTTTCGACGGCTGGCGTTGATTATGGTATGGTCCCGCCGTTCGTCCTTGGTCATGGAATTGATGATGGCCTCGATCTGTTTCAGCTCCTTTTCGTCGGGCCTGGCCTCCTTGAGCTTCTTGATTTTGCTCAAACCCGGGATCATGCCGATTATCTGTTCCAAGGAGCCAAGTTTCTTAACCTGAGTGATTTGCTGGCGGAAATCCTCGAGCGTGAACTCGTCTTGTTTAAGCTTGCGGGCCAGTTCCTCCGCCTTTTCCTGGTCCATGGTCTCCTGAGCCTTTTCGATCAGGGTGAGCACGTCACCCATCCCCAGAATCCTTGAGGCCATCCGGTCCGGATGAAAAGGCTCCAGGGCGTCCAGCTTTTCCCCGACACCGACAAATTTGAGGGGACGTTCGACCACGGCCTTGATCGACAAGGCCGCGCCGCCGCGGGCGTCGCCTTCCATCTTGGTCAGGACCACGCCGGTCAGATCAAGCCAGTCATTGAAGGATTCGGCCACATTGACCGCTTCCTGACCGGTCATGGCGTCGGCCACCAGGAGTATTTCGTTGGGGGCGACCTTGGTTTTGATGGATTTGAGTTCTTCCATCAGGAGTTCATCTATATGGAGGCGGCCGGCGGTGTCCAGGATCAAGGTGTCGCATCCTCGTTCGCCGGCGGTGAGCTTGGCTTCCACGGCGATATCGACGGGGTCCATGTCCGTGGTCGAGGGAAAGGCCGGGACGGAAACCAACTCGGCCAACCTGGTCAACTGATCAATGGCCGCCGGCCGGTAGACGTCGGCCGGGACCAGCAGGGGGTGCCGCCCCTTGCCCTTGAGGTGCAGGGCCAGTTTCCCGGCCGTGGTGGTCTTGCCCGAACCTTGCAGCCCGACGAGCATAACGGTCCAGGGCGGCCGGCCGGAAAAATCCAGGCTGTGATGGGCGCCGCCCATGACGGACGTGAGTTCTTCGTAAACAATCTTGACCACCTGCTGGCCGGGGGTCAAGCTGCCCATGACCTCCTGGCCCACGGCCCGGGCCCGGATCGTGTCGATCAGGTTCTTGACGACCTTGTAGTTGACGTCCGCCTCCAAAAGGGCCAGACGGACTTCGCGCATGGCTTCCTTGATGTTATCTTCGGAAAGCTTACCCCGTCCCTTGAGCTTACGGAACGTTTCGTTCAGTTTTTCGCTCAGACCGTCAAACACTTCGCTTCGACTCCCCGCTGCCGGACTCTGAAAAAAGATAAAAAATTAATTTACTTATATTTAAAGCCGGTGTCAAGGGAAAATGATTTTTTGATTTTTTTAGGACAACCATATCAGTGAACCAGGCCTGGATTCCGTCCAGGTCCGGAACGAGGTTGGCAACTATGGATCATTTACCCGAAAGCGCACCCTCGACGGGCCGTCCGGACCTGACCCGAAGACCCGCCCGTCACTCCCGCGCAAGCAAGGGGCCGGAAAAAAGCGGAAAGTTGGGTAGTTAGGGCCAAAACAATCACTAGGCCTCGTTAATCCGGACTTTGGCGTCGGACCCGGACCGCCCTTGGGATTGTTCAAGGGTTTTTACTATAAAAATCAGGCGAGTGCAGGGGCAGTCTCAATCTAAAGAACCGAGACGCCAGGAATTTTGGCGGCTTAAATAGACTTCGATGAAAAACATATTCAAGCTCCGGGCTCCGGCGGCCGATAAGAAAAAGTGAAAGGGGGGGTCAAGATGCGTATGCCGCCTGCCAGTAGTATGACGCCGACGGTGACGGTCAAATTCTCGGTGGACACGGCCAGGGACGTGGTCCAGGCCAAGGTTGTCGACACCCGGACCAAGGAGATCGTCCGGGAAATTCCGTCCGACCAGCAGGTCCAGGTCAGGGAGACGGTAAAACACTTGGTTGATGAAGTGGCCTGACGAGTTTTTGACTTATTAAAAGAAACTTCTCTCCGGATGTGAAGGGAGAGGCTTGTTTTTTTACTCCCGCCTGTTTCTTGTAATCATATAGCCATGTTGGGGAAAAGGAGCGAAAGCGGCCGGTGGTTCCGAGGACCTGGCCGTGACGACTTGACCTCTTGGTCTTGTTTCAAACTTAAAACGGCATAAATCATAGATCACGGCGCCCCCCCTTTTGTCATTGACAATCCCTGGACGGCAAAACTATCATGACCGACGGATTTAACCGACAGCGGTCTCCGGGCCGCCAAGCCGGTCATTGATTGATGCATCCTTCTGAACCTTATAACCTGCCGGGCCTTTTTATCCATCAAGGGGAGGTTTCCATATGAGCGGGACGGGGATTGTCAGGGACGATCTTTTTATTGACCACGACCCGGGGGAATGGCACCCCGAATCGCCGGCCAGACTTGAAGCGATCTACCGGATGTTGGACAGCCGGATTCGGCCCGGCCTGGTCACCTTGGACCGGCGCATGGCCGCCAAGGAAGAAATCACCCTGATCCACACCCCGGCCTATTTCGGCAAAATCGCTCAAACCCAAGGGCGGTCTTCCACCTACCTGGACCCCGACACCCGGACCTCGCCGCGGTCTTTCGAGGCGGCCCTGGCCGCGGCCGGCGGCTTGATCGAACTGGTCGAACTTGTGCTGAAAGGGGATTTGGACAACGGGTTCGCCCTGGTCCGGCCGCCGGGCCATCACGCCGAGACCGACCGGGCCATGGGTTTCTGCCTGTTCAACAACATCGCCATAGCCGCGGCCTGGGCCTTGAAGTCCGGGGGCCTGTCCCGGGTCATGATCGTGGACTGGGACCTCCATCACGGCAACGGCACCCAGTACGCCTTTTATGAAAACCCCAGGGTCCTGTATTTTTCCACTCACCAGTATCCCTATTATCCGGGCAGCGGCGGGCTGAACGAAAACGGCTTCGGCAAGGGCGAGGGTTTCACCGTCAACGTCCCCCTGGGCCGGGGTCACGGCGATCAGGAGTACACCGCCATCTTTCAAAAGATCGTTGAGCCGCTGGCCCGGACCTATCAGCCGGAACTGATCCTGGTGTCCGCCGGGTTCGACATCTATTTTCAGGACCCTCTGGGCGGCATGAAGGTCACGGCGGAAGGCTTCGCGGCCATGGCCCGGATTTTGAAAAGTCTGGCCGAAGAACTTTGCGGCGGCCGGCTGGTCTTCACCTTGGAGGGGGGTTACCATATCGAAGGCCAGGCGACCGGGATCGAGAAAGTTTTGGAGGTTTTGCAGGGCTCGGGCTCGGCCGGAGAAAAACTGGCCCGCAGCGAAGCGCCCGAACCGAAGATCGTGGAAGCCGTCCGCCGGCATCAGGCCTCTTATTGGAAGTTTTAGACCAAGGTTAGGAATCTAGTAATGAAGATCGACCTGCGGGAAGTTTACCAGGTGGCCCGTCTGGCCAGGCTCAAGATCACCGAAGAAGAAGCCGAACGACTGATGGCCCAGTTGAACCGGATTTTAACTTACATGGACAAGCTGAACGAACTGGACACCACGGGCATTGAACCCATGGCCCACGCCCTGGCCCTGACCAACGCTTTCCGGGCGGATGAAGTCAAGCCGTCCCTGCCGCCGGAAGAGGCCCTGGACAACGCCCCGCGGCGCCAGGGAGAGTTCTTTGCCGTGCCCAAGGTCTTTTAGTCATGGACTTGATCAGCCTGACCATCCGTGAACTGGCCGAACTTTACGCCCGCCGGGAAGTTTCGCCGGTGGAAATCACTAAGACCTATCTGGACCGGATCGAAACCATAAATCCCTTGATCAACGCCTATATTTCGATCAACACCGACCAGGCCCTGGCCCAGGCCAAGACGGCCGAGCAAATGATCGGCCGGGGGGAACAAAAACCCCTGACCGGCGTCCCCTTGGCCATTAAAGACGTCTTGTGCACCAAAGGCACGGCCACCACCTGCGGCTCGAAAATTTTAAGTGGTTTTGTTCCGCCTTACGACGCCTCGGTCGTCGCCCGCCTGCGCCGGGTTGGGGCGGTCTTTTTGGGCAAGACCAACATGGATGAGTTCGCCATGGGTTCGTCCAACGAACATTCGGCCTTCGGCCCGGCGCGCAATCCCTGGAACATCGAGCACATCCCCGGCGGGTCCAGCGGCGGCTCGGCCGCGGCCACGGCGGCCCGGCTCTGCGCCGGGGCCCTGGGCTCGGACACCGGCGGGTCCATCCGCCAGCCGGCCGGCCATTGCGGCGTGGTCGGCCTGAAACCGACCTACGGCCGGATTTCCCGGTTCGGGCTGGTGGCTTTCGCCAGTTCCCTGGACCAGATCGGAACCATCACCAGGGAGGTGACCGACGCGGCCCTGCTTTTGAACGTCCTGGCCGGATACGACCCGGCCGACTCGACCTCGGCCCCCCAACCGGTCCCCGACTACACGGCCGATTTAACCAAGGACCTCAAAGGCCTCAAAATCGGCCTGCCCAAGGAATACTTTATCCAAGGCCTCGATCCCGAGGTGGAAAAGGCGGTCCGCTCGGCCGTCCAGGTCCTGGTCGATCTGGGCGCGGACACGGTCGAAGTCAGTCTGCCCCACACCGAATACGGGGTGGCCGCTTACTATATCGTGGCCCCGGCCGAAGCCAGTTCCAACCTGGCCAGGTACGACGGGGTCAAATACGGGTTCCGCGCCGGGGCCGGCCAAGACCTGACCGACATGTACCTGAACACCCGGTCCGAAGGCTTCGGGCCGGAGGTCACCCGCCGGATCATGATCGGCACCTATGTCCTCAGCGCCGGGTACTATGACGCTTATTACCGCAAGGCCACTCAGGTCCGGACCCTGATCCGCCGGGATTTCGAACAGGCCTTCGAAAAATGCGACGTCCTGGCCTGTCCGGTCTCCCCTATTCCGGCCTTCAAGATCGGGGAAATGACCGACGACCCGCTGACCATGTACCTGACCGACGTCTTCACCCTGTGCATCAACATGGCCGGGATTCCCGGCCTGTCCGTGCCCTGCGGCCGGACCTCAACCGGGCTGCCCATCGGCCTCCAGCTCCTGGGCGGCTTTTTCCAGGAGGAAACCTTGCTCCGCGTGGGTTATCATTACGAACAAGCTTCGGAATTTTCCTTCGGCCGCGTCACGCCCTCTCTGCCATGATCCGGCTGACCACCCTGGAAAACCGCTTCGAGGCCGACCTGATCACCCAGGCCCTGGCCGAGGAAGGCGTCGTCTTCGTGGTCCGCACCTATGAGGATTCGGCTTACGACGGCTTGTACGTCACCCAAAAAGGTTTCGGCGTGGTCCTGGTCGAGGAAGAAGACGAGGACCGGGCCAAGGTCATCGTCGAGGAACTGCGCCGGTCCGTGGAAACAAGCGTGACCACAGATGATGATTAAGGCGGGAGCTAAGCCGAACCGGTTGATTCAGTATTAATAAACTTCCAAGCCCCGTACTGTCCCCCCGCCGAATTCGGCCATGGTCTCGGCGGCCACGGTCAAGCCCTCCTCCAGAAACCGGCCCTCGATGCCGGGCACGGCGTAACCGTAAAAAAGCACATTCATAGTGCTCTCATCCACCCGGGTCTTTTCGTCGGCCCCCTGGCACAGGATGCAGACGATGTCCTTTTCGTCCCGAAACACGATTTCGCCGGCCTTGGTTATAAAATCCCGGCCGCCCATGCCTCGGCAGAGTTCGCCTTCCTCGGCCAGGTCCAGGGTCAAGGCCCCCTCGAAACGGTCGAAATCAGTCACGGCCACCAGGATGCCCGCGCACATCTCGGCCAAAAAATGGGCGTCGACCATGAGGTTGTATTTGGGAAAACCGCTGTTCACAGTCCTTTTCAGGTGCTTGGGCAAGGGACACTCGAACCCGAAACCTTGAAAAAAGCGGTCGTAGGTTTCAATGCGCCCGGTGATCTCGGCCAGGGTCTCCCTTTTGCGCATCCGGCGGAGCAGTTTTTTCTTGTGCTGATCCAGACCGGACGGATCAAGGTGGTTGGTGCACCCGGCAATCAGGGTCAGCCCGAAGGCCGCGTCCGGATAGCGTTCCCCGTATTGCTGTGACTTGGAAAATTTCCACGGCGGAGTGGTCATCGGTCTGCCCCCCGGTTTTTCGAGAATGGAACCATCCTACTGGCGGGAGACGGGCGAGTCAACACCGGACATTCGCTTGGCTATTGACAAATAAGGACCAGGTTTTAAGACCAAGACCTGACCCGCTGGTGGATTAAACGATGGGAAAAGAGAACCGAAATCCGGGTAACTTGTCAGTTATTAACGGCCTGGATTCCCGCTTGCGCGGGAATGACGTTACTAACTGGAGGTCATTTACCCTAAAGTTCACCCTCGACCTACCGTCTGTAACTGACCCGAAACCCCACCCGTCACCCCTGCGCAAGCAGGGGTCCAAGAAAAGGCGGTTTGGGCACTTTCCCACTCGGGCCTAGGCTCCGCCTTGGCGCGCTCTGTGTTTGAGGCTCCGCCTCAGTGGGGGTTAACCATGACCCCGGCCGTGGTGCCCCACAGCTCTGCTGTGGGAAAATGTGGATATGATCTCGTGTCTCATAGAGTCATCGCCACACCCATCAACGGTTTTTCTTTTTTATAAAAACAAGTTATAACTCAACCGTTTCCATTAAAACGGCTTTGATGCCAGACCTCAAACCGGAAATGAGTCTGGGTCTGTGGTCGCCGTTCGCGAAACCTAGTGCCCAACCAACTATCCCACAGCAGAGCTGTGGGGCACCCGGCCCCGGCTCCGCCAGGGCGCGAGAATAAAAAGCGCCGTGTCGTCATGGCGAGGTCCGCGCCGCGCGGACCGAAGCCATCTCCGAGATTTATGATAGATTGCTTCGCCCCGTCGGGAACGGGGCTCGCAATGACCCTGCTTTTTTCGCTTATTTTCCCAACGACTCAAGGATTACGCAGTCTCCAAATTATCCGTCTTGACTTTCCTGCTTAAACTTATATAAAATTTATTACGCTGGCTGGGGGACCGGCGCAAGTGAAAAAAAACGGCCAATACTCAAATGTTTTATTCAATATCATCAAATACAAGATGGTAGATGGACTTAGATGATATTGGCATGAGTCGTTAGATCTACTAGAAATTAAAGTTCTTCATCTTATGTGGATTTTTTTAAATATTGTTAGTCTCCAATGAATGAGTTCATAGAAAGAATCTATATCAGTGAACTGCTCGCACAGTGCGAGTGTGCCATTAATTCAGTAAAGAGATTGAATAAAATTTTAGAAGCTAACGATAAATCACCGAAGGAGTTTTTCCGAGAAGTAGGAGATCTTCTCCAACATAGCAGTGCTGTTTCGAGATTTTTGTGGCCACCCGGCAGCAAGGATCACCAAAAGAAAAATAGAGCAAAAAACCGCGGAGTCCATCTACGAAAGATCCTGAAAGTGACTAATGATCATATTTTGAAGAATCGTACGTTACGTGACCACTTTGAGCACTTTGATGAACGACTGGACAACTGGGCAGAAACTAGCCATTACAAGAATATTATCGATAACTTTATCGGACCCCAAAATGCCATTGGAGGCGAAACAATCAAGAATCAAGACATATTTCGTTGGTATGATCCAGAAACCAAAATTCTCATCTTTCATAGTGAACAATTTGATATTCAGGCTCTGATAAATGGAGTAATCGATATTCGGTTGAGAGCCAATGAGCGACTTAAACAGTTGGATGCTAATCACTGGCTGGCCCTAACACGTTCTGATCCGCTCTCAGGCGGCCCAGAGGGCCGGGCTGGTGAAGTAGACGGGAAGACACCAAAGGACCCTTCCTGAATAGGCCGCCGGGCTGAACCGAACCACCAGGCTTCTCGAATAACCCACCCGTCCTGATTGAACTTGATTGGCCGGGACGTATTTCAACCTTTTCTAATCCCAAATCCATCATAGGCGAGACGAACGCCGCGCCCGGTTCCCTTGTCCGGGCGGAGGGCATAACATGTTTAATCCATTATAATAATCGTTGGGTTTCGCTTTGCTCTACCCAACCTACCTTTAAAGGCGCTGACCGGCGGACCAGCCGTCAAGCAGGGCCTCTGGCGGCCTCGACCGCCCCGACCCCGGGATCAAAGGCCGACAGAAGCCATCGCCAGGCCGGGATGTGGGGGATAAGGATAAATCAGCCCTCACCCAGCCCTCTCCCAGAGGGAGAGGGAAAGACAAACAGCATTATTTTTTAAAATTGTACCTACCGCTACTGTTTGCTTTCTTTTCGGCTGAAGATTATCTGGGGGTCGGTTGGTGACAAATCAGGACAAAAAGAAAGGAGAATAAATATGGCGGAGGCGGAGCATCTTTATATTCTGTGGACCAACGGGGACCCGGTCACGGCGGAAAAGATGGTCTTTATGTACGGCCTGAACAGCCTGAAGCATGGCTGGTGGAAAAAGGTGACCATCATCGTCTGGGGGGCCACGGCCCGGCTGGCCGGCGAAAACGAAAAAATACAGGAAAAGATCAAGGAGATGATTGCGGCGGGCGTGGCCTTTTCCGCCTGCAAGGCCTGCGCCGATCAATTGGGCGTGAGCGAAGCCTTGAAAAAGGTGGGGATTGAAGTCAAATATTGGGGCGAACCCTTGACCCGGCTATTAAAAGACGGGGAAAAGCTCTTGACCATTTAGGCTGAGCCGGGACCATCTTCCCGGCCGTTCAACCCCTTCGGGCCGAAATGCACCAGGACATTACCGCCGGCCACTTATTATACCAGGCGCCTTCAAACAAAGTTTATCCATATGTCATGGCGAGCCTCGCCGCGCGGGGCCGCTTTGGCGGGATGATGAAGCAATCTCTTTAATCGCAAGGGATTGCTCCGGTCCGCCCGCGGTGAACCTGGCAATGACCCGATGGTTTCTCTACTCTATGCATGAAGGCAACTTGGCATGAGACCTGTGTGGAAGGCTCAGCCCGATAAACCCGGAAAATTGGGGACGGCCGGGGCGCGTTAAAAAAAACGGGGCGGCTTGGGTCAAGCCGCCCTTGATGATTTCATTCCTGATTTATATTCATCCGGCGACCGGATTTCCGCCCCGGTTTCTCTGGTTCCAAGAGCCGGACCGGTTCACGGGGCCGCCGGGGTTAAAAACCTTTTTCTCCTTGACCGCCCGGCGGAAACTTTCGGCTTGGTCCGGGCCGGTGATTATCCAAAGGGGCGTCTCCTCCAGGTCGCCGAGATCCGCGCAAGCGGTCCGGCAGCCTTGAACCGCCAGGACCAGGTCCAGGTCCGGGGCGGAAGCCGGGAGGAATTCGACGTCCTCCCGCAAGTCCTCGGCCAACCGATTTACGGCGGCCACCCGGTCGTATTCGGGATTGCAGCCCCCGCAGTATTTGATCCCGACCCGGAGCCGCTTCCCCGGCCCGGCTTTAGCGGTCGAGGCCACAAAGCTTTTTGGCCGCTTTCATTTTTTCGGGCATGTTGACCCGCCGGGCGATCATGATCCGCTGGGCCTGGGGCGAGCCGGCCCCGTGCATGGACTCGGTCAGATAGCCCACGGCGGCCGTGCCCAAGGTCAGGTTCTCGATCAGCCGCAGGATGTGCATCCTCTCCCTGGTGGTCGCCTCGGGGTTGCCCCGGAAATATTTTTCCAGCCAGCGTCCGACCTCGGGCGAGTTCAAGTCCTTTTCCGAGGGCAGGGTCACCATGAGGCCGCCGGCGATGTCCTGGGCCAGCCGGGAGATTTCGTAGGGGAAGCGGGTCACGTTCTGCTTATGGACGTTGGCCAGCAGGATGTTGACCGAGTAAGTCCCGCTGGGCTCGCGGTGGCCTTCCGAGGCGCAGGCGATGCAGCCGCAGTACAAGGTTTCATTGAGGTGGTTCATCTCGATGATCTTGTCCTTGATGTGGCTGGCCTGGTCCGCGCCGTTATATTGGGCGGCCAGTTGGGAAGCGCCGATCAAGACGTCCCCGACCCCGACCTTGCAGGCGTAGCTCTGGCGGTGGTAAGCGGCGAAGCTTTCCACCAGCGGCCCGGCGAATTCGTACTCGCGGAACATGAAGACCCGGTCCCAGGGCACGAAGACGTCGTCAAAGACCACCAGGGCCTCATGCCCGCCGAAGAGCAGGTTGCCCTGGTCCAGGGCTCCGCCTTCCTGTTTCCGCGTGTCGCAGGACTGGCGGCCCATGATGTAGACGATCCCTTCCGCGTCGCTGGGCAGGGCGAAACTGACCGCGTAGTCCTTGTCTTCCTCCCGCATGGCGATGGTCGGCATGACGATGATTTCGTGGGAATTGACCGCGCCGGTCTGATGGGCCTTGGCCCCCCGGACGATGATTCCGTCGGCCCGCTCTTCGACCACATGGAGAAACTGGTCGGGGTCGGGCTGCTGGTGAGGGGCCAGCTTGCGGTGGCCCTTGGTGTCGGTCATGGCCCCGTCACAGACCAGGTCGTTCCGCTGGACATAGCGAAGGTAATTTAAAAAACGCCCGTTATAGTTGGCGCCATGCTTGGCGTCGATGTCGTAGGTGACGATGGACAAGGCGTTGAGGGCGTCCATGCCCACGCACCGCTGGAAGCAGCACCCGGTTTCCCGGCCGAGCAAGCGGCCCATCTTGCTCTTTTTGAGCAGGTCATCGATACTCTGGTGGATGTGGGTGAAACGATTGATCCTTTCCCCGGTGAGGTGGGAAACGGCCGTCATGATGTCTTCATGCTCGGGCCGCTGGGCCAGGTCATAGGTCTTGGCCACGGCCTGCATGGACGGACGGATGATCGGGTCGTCGACCGGGTTCTGGACCCGCCGGCCGAACATGTAAACCACCAGATTCAAACGCCTCAGACTCTCTTCGTATTGCTCAGCCGTCATCATGGGCATGGCAGGGACTCCTTGTTTGTAAATAAATATTAGTGCTTAATCTAATACTTTCAGGGCCGGAATCAACAGGCCCCGGTGTTTTTAAGGTTAATACATCACGGAGGGTAGCCAGGTCGAGATAAAGGGCGACAATATTAAAATGACCAAGCCGAACATCAAGGCCAGGATAAACGGTATAGCCCCCTTGATTAAGCGTTCCATCGGGATGTTGGTAATAGAGGCCACCACAAAAAGGTTCATCCCCACCGGGGGAGTCAAGACGGCGACCTGGATGGACACGGTCTGAACCACGGCCAAATGAAAAGGGTCCACGCCCAGGGCGGTGGCCGTGGGAAACAGGACCGGCACCGTCATCAAAAGCAGTGAAAAACCGTCAAAGAAACAGCCTAGGAGAACGTAAGAAACAGCCATGGCCAGAAGAAAGCCGTTCGGACCCAAGCCCAGGTCGTTTATGGTGTTCACCAAGGTCTGAGGGACTTGTTCCGAGATAAGAATGAAGGCAAACATCATGGCCCCGACCAGGATCAAATAGATCATGGCCGTCTGGCGAACCGTGGCCACACCGGCCAGATAGATTTCCTTCAGGGTGATGGAGCGGCGAATAAAACAAAGAGCCAGGGTATAGACCGCCACAAAAGCGGCTACTTCCGTGGGCGTCAATAAACCGCTGTAAATACCGGCCATGACAATAAAGGGAATGGCGATCACGGGCAAGGACCGCACCAGATTGCGCGTGGTTTCCCTTCTATCGAAAGCGCCGATCAGACCGTACCCGTACCTCCAACTGATGCCGTAAGCTAAAAGAAAGAAGAGCCCGCCCAAAAAAGCGCCGGGCAAGACGCCGGCCATAAAAAGTTTATCCACGGGCGTCTGGGTGATGTTGCCGTACAGGATCATGATGACGCTGGGCGGAATCAAGATGCCGAAAGTCGAAGCGGCTCCGATCAAACTGGCGCTGAATTCCGGAGGATGTCCCGATTCTCTCATAATGGGATAGGTGACCGGTAATATGGCCGCGGCCTCGGCCACGGTGGACCCGGTTATCCCGGCAAAAAAGATACAGGCGCCGGTAATGGCCAGGGCCACGCCTCCCCTGAACCAGCCTAGTAAATTGGTGGTGAAGGTGATCAGGTCCTTGACCAGATTACCGCGATTGGCCAATTCCCCGGTTAAAATAAAAAAAGGAATGGCCAGCAAGACATAGGAATTGATGCTTGATAAAATAGTTATCCCAAAAATATCCAAGGAAGCGTCGCTGAAGATAAGAACGACGATGGAACTTGATAAAATCAAGGCAAAAGCGATAGGCACGCCTAAAGCAATCAAGATAAGCAAGAGAAAGACCGAGGTTAGTAACACGTTCAGGATCTCCTTGCTAAATTACTGACATCAGAGAAGAGCGCCTTCAAAATATAGATGACCAGAAAGGCCGATCCCACGGGTATGGCCAAAGTGACGAGGTACATGGGTACGGCCAGGGTGGTTTGAGAGACGATATGCATACGAATCTGGTGAGAAGTCAGAGACCAGCAGGTGGCCCCCAAAATAATGGTCGAGGCCAGGACGGCCAGTCTGCTGAAAATGACAAAAAATATTTTGGCCCGGCCCATCCGCTCAACCAGCCAGTTCAAACCGATGTTGGCTTCCGTAACAAACGTTTCAGCGGCCCCCAGGAAAACCGCCCAGATGATTAAATATCTGGGCAGTTCCTCGGTAAAGGCGGGGTAGGAACCGACAAAATTTCTGGATAAAACTCCATAAAAACTGATGAAAACGCTTAACCAGACGGCCAGGGAACTCACGGCCTGGACAATCTTTAATAAACCTATTTTCTTCAAGGCTTAACCTCACTAAATCCGAGGTTTAATCTGATCTCCCGATAGGACAGGCGGCCACGCACCGCCCGCATCGAATCTTGATCGGCCCCTTGCTGAGAATAATCTCGTTATATCGATCGCAACGCCACTTGTCGAGGCCGTTTTCCAGGGAAATGGCGCCGACCGGACAGGCCTTGACACAGGCCAATTGGCATTTTTTCCGAAAATCCTTACAAAGACTGCCCGATAGAGGTTGGCTCGCCGTTAATTCGGCCTCGGTGATCAAACTGGCCAGTCTGACTCTCGGCCCGAATCTTTTGGTCAACAAAAGATCGCAAAGACCCCGCTGGCCTATACCGGCCATTTCAGCCGCATATTTATGGGAGATGAAGCCGCGTAAACGGACCCCGTCATAAGGCGGGCCGGCGGGAATCGGAATCGAGGCATGGCCCTGGTCGTGTAAACTTCTAGCCAATCTGTAACTGAGTTGATCCAGCAGGTTGGCGGCGATGAAAAAATTGGCCGTGTATTCATGGATACCCAACGGTATATTTTCGGAATTCAACTGGGCCAGTCTTGGGAAATCAAAAAGCCTTACGGCATAGACCAAAACGGATTTAGCCGCAGGCAAGATGTCCTGAGGGCGATGCCCCGGTTCAGCCTCGGCAAAGGATTCAATACCGGCCACTCCAAAAAGGTCAACTCCACCCTGTTCGAGAAAGAGACGCACGTCGTCAAACAAAACCATTTTTCGTGATTCCTTTCAAGCAACTATTTCATATTCCAAATTGGTATTGACAAGAGACTCTCCCCGAGACTTCGTTCGGGAAGAGTCTCTTCCGCACTGATTTCCTTTGGCTCCTACACCGTGCCGGTGAATTATCTATTAGCTTCCAATATCTTCATGATGTCTTCACCGATCTTCTGCCTGAGACCCGGGTGCTGCCAAGCTTTGTATGTAATCTCCTTCCAGCGCTTCATTTCTTCCGCCGGAAGCCGGTACAATTCGCCGCCTCTTTCCTCGATGCCGGTCAACATGGCCTTGTCGATCTCCTTACCGTTGATCACGGCCATCTTGGCCACTTCATCGCCGGCTTTTTGGATAGCATCTTTCTGCTCGGCCGATAAAGAGCCCCACCGTTTGGAGCTGACCAGCAGGGCATAGGAAGCCACGTAAATCGGGCCGGCGTCCGTGCCGTATTTGGCGTTGGTGAACTGGTACCGCCAATAATTATAAGTAATCGGGCTGCCGTCGATGGTCCCTTGAGCCAGGGCGGTCAAAACCTCGGTCGGTGAAAGCTGGACGGTCGAGGCCCCCAAGGCCTCGAAGGCATATTGCTGCGGAGCCCCGCCGAGGGTGCGGATTTTAAGACCTTTAAAATCTTCCGCGGTCTTGATCGGCCTCTTCATGTTGACCACCGGCCAATCGGTCATGGCCCACCAGGAAACATTAATAATGCCCTTGGGGGTTAGCTTGGCCAACAGTGTTTTGGATAACTCTCTGTTTTCGTTAAATGTATTGGCCAGGTCCTCACTTGATTTAAAGGCGTAGGGCAAGGCCACCGCGTTGAAAGATTCATCTATGGTGGCTAAGGCGCTGGTGATGATCATCTGCATGTCCAAGGCCCCGCCGGAAAGGGCTTGAAGCCCGTCCACCGACTTGTACAATTGTCCGGCCGGATAAACGGCCACCTTGATCGAGCCCTTGCTGTATTCCTCCACTTTTTTAGCAAAGGCATCGGCCCATATCGCTCCATAATGGGTCGTGGGCATTTCGTGAGACAGTTTCAAAGTTATGGCCTTGCCCGACTGGGCATAAACGGAACCGCCCATCAAACATAAGGCCACGAAAACCAGAAAAACCACTCTGAAAAATTTCATTCCACTTACCTCCTTGGGGTTAATTTGCCGATGCAGTAAAACAAACCTGACAATCCTTTATGCATTTTCTTTTAGTCTCGACAATTTACAGTTAGACATATCCACGCGCTAATCGCCTTCGCTCTTTAAGGGCCTCGCATTCCGGACCAAAATCAGCGCTGTTTAAGTTCGCCGACCAGCACGAGCCGGTCAGACCACGCCTTGCGTTTTCAGTTCCTTGAATTCTTCGGGACTGATGTTCAGCCAGGAGGTCAAAATTTCTTCGGTGTGTTCTCCCAATAAGGGAGGCGGCAGGGTGATCCGGCCCGGGCTCTTGTGCATCTTGACCGGCAATCCGATGACCTTGATCCGGCCGGCCTTGGGATGATCCAAGTCGACCACCATGTCTCGGGCCAGGGCCTGGGCCGAGGTCAGGACTTCACCCACTTTCCAGACCGGTCCGTTGGGGATGCCGGCCTGGTCCATCATGGCCCGGAGTTCACTGACGGTATACGACCTGGTTTTTTCCTCGATGACCTTGATCAATTCCGGACGGTTCTGGACGCGGCTGGGGTTGTCGACGAATCGCGGATCGTTCTGATAATCCTCCAATCCAAGGACGCGGCAGAAGGCGGCCCAGAGGTTGTTGTTGCCCACGGCGATGTTGATGAACCCGTCCTTGGCGGCGAAACTCTCGTAGGGGGCGATGAGGGGATGCTGGTTGCCCATGGGTTCGGGCGACCGGCCGGTGGTGAAGTATCGCCCGGCCTGGAAAGTGAGCTGGGCAATCTGGCTTTCGAACAGGGAAGTGTCGAGGAGTTGCCCCTGTCCGGTTCGTTCCCGGTAAAACAAGGCCGTCATAACGCCGTAGGCGGCGAACATGCCGGCGGTGATGTCGCCCAGGGAGACGCCGACCTTGAGGGGGGCCCCGCCCGGTTCGCCGGTGAAACTCATGATGCCGCCCATGCCCTGGGCGATCAGGTCGTAGCCCGGCCGGTCGGCCTCGGGACCGTCCGGTCCGAACCCGCTGATGGCGCAATAAACAATCTTCGGGTTGATTTGGCTGAGCACATCATAACCAAGCCCCAGCTTGTCCATGGTTCCGGGCCGGAAGTTCTCGACCACCACGTCGGCCTTGGCCGCCATCTCCTTGAAAATGGCCTTGGCCCGGTCGTGCTTCAGGTTAAGGGTGATACTTTTCTTGTTTCGGTTGACGCTTAAGAAATAGGCGCTTTCGCCCTCGACAAAAGGCGGGCCCCAGGACCTGGCCTCGTCGCCGCCCTTGGGCATTTCGATCTTGATGATGTCCGCGCCCATGTCGCCGAGCATCAGGGTGCAATAGGGTCCGGCCAGGGCCCGGGACAGGTCCAAAACAACCACGCCTTCCAGTGCAGTCTTCATTTGATATCCTCCCGACCGCCGGGCTTCAGCCGGCGGAGTAACGTTTTATTCTAGTCAAGCTCCCGCGGGCTTTTGTTGAGTTTTTCGTAAACGGCCAGGTCGTGGGAGGGAATGATTTCCGCCTCCAGGACCTGGGCCAAATGCTCCAACCGGTACAGGCTTTCCACGACCTGCTTGGCGCTGGAAGCATTGCTCAGGGGTATCTTGCGCTCGAGGTTCTCCTTGATCGGCACGGCGTCGCCGGGGAAGATGTAATTTTTCCCGGTGGACATGCGCACGAGGACCGATTGGTGCCCCGGGGTGTGGCCCGGCGTTTTTATGACCGAAACGTCCGGGGCCACGAGGCCGTCGCCTTCCATAAGCCGGTAATCCAGGGGAAAATCGAAATGATTGGGCATATACGGCGCTGATAAATAAGGGTCCGGACTGAAGGCGAAGCGGTGTTCCTCCCGCTGGACCACGATCGGGCAGTGGGTGAAAAAGCGCAGGGCCCCGGTGTGGTCCCAGTGCATGTGGGTCAGGATGACCATCTTGACGTCCTTGACTTCCAGACCGAGCTCCTTGAGCCGCAACCTGACGTCGTCGGCCTCGGTCAGGCGCGGTTTGATCAGCTTGGCCCGTGCCCCCCAGGCTTGTTCGGGGTTTTTGACCCCGTCCGGGTTGAAGCCCAGGTCGATCAAAATCGGGCCGGAAGAACCCAGGAGCAGGACCGAGTAAACCGGGGCCTGGATCACCGTGCCCATGTCCACGGCCGTTAAAAAGATGGAGCGGTCGATGTCCAGAAACCCGCCCGGTAAGATGAATATCTTGTCTACGCTCATTTTGGTTTCCTCATAACTCTGTTCTCTTCCGGGAAAACCCGTGGACTAGACCTGAGACGGAATCCCGCAGAGATGAAAGGCGCAGGATTTGAGCCTGCCCACGTCGGCCAGCCGGCTGATCATGATCTTCTGGGCCTGGGGCGAACCGGCGCCGTGAATGGACTCGGTCAGGTAGGAAACCGCTCCGGTGCCCAGGGTGATGTTCTCGATGAGCCGGAGCAGGCGGAGGCGCTTCTCGCTGTCCACCCCGGCCTTGCCCACCATGTATTTTTTCACGTACTCGCCGATCTCCGGATTTTTCTGGTCTTCCAGAGAAGGCATGGTCACCAGGAGTCCGCCGGCGATGTCCTGGGCCAATCTGGATATTTCAAAGGGAAAACGGGTGATGTTGAGTTTGCAGACGTTGGCCATCAGGGCGTCGACGGCAAAGGCTCCGCTGGGCAGGCGGCGGCCCCTTGAAGCGCTGGCCAGGGCGGCGGCGTGGAGGCACTCGTTCAGGTGGATCATCTCGGCCAGTTTGTCCTTGAAATGGGAGGCCTGGTCCGTGCCCTGGGCCTCGGCGATGGCCGCGGTGGCCCCGATCAGCACGTCGCCGACCCCGACCTTGCAGCCGCCGTAACTGCATCGGTGATGAGCGGCGAAGAGTTCGACCAGACGGCCGGCGAACGGATATTCGCCCTTCATGAAAATCCGTTCCTCGGGCACGAAGACATCGTCAAAGACGACCAGGGCCTCACACCCTCCGTAATAAAGGTTGCCCACGTCCGTTCCGGCGGCCTCAAGGCGGCGGGTGTCGGACGGCTGCCGGCCGTAAACAAAGGTCACGCCCGGCGTGTTCGAGGGTATGGCGAAGGCCACGGCGTAGTCCTTGTCCTCCTCCCGGAGGGCCCGGGTGGGCAGAACGACCAGCTCATGGGAATTAACCCCGCCGGTGATGTGCAGCTTGGCCCCCCGGACCACGATTCCGCCCGGACGTTCCTCAACCAGATGCAGGTACTGATCCTTATCGGCCTGCTGGGACGGGGACAGGCCGCGGTCGCCCTTGGCGTCGGTCATACAAGCGGCCGGAACCAAGTCGTTTTGCTGAATGTACTTGAGAAAGTCCCGGAAACGGCCGTGGTATTGGGTGCCGTATTGTTGATCGATGTCATAAGTAATGGCGTAAACAGAATTGATGCAGTCGGTCCCGGCGCACCTCTGGAAACAACAGGCCGTCCGCCGGCCCATTTCCCGGAGCATGACGACCTTGTTGACCAGGTCCTCGACCGAGTGCTGGATGTGGGTGAAACGATTGATCCTTTCCCCGGTCAAATGCGAGGTGGTGGTGAACAAGTCCTTGGTCTCCTCGCTTTCAGCCCGAAGATACGTTTCGGCCAAGGCCATGGCCGGCGGTTTGGAGATGGGATGGTCGGGCACGTTGGAAATCCGCTCGCCCTGGATATAGACCCGGTGGCCCAACTCCCTCAGACCGGCCAAATAGTCTTCTTTCGTCTTAAGCGGCATGAATCGCTCCTTTTTAAACGACCCCTTCTTCCCGGAGTCGACGGATGTCTTCGGGGGAAAGGTTGATCTTTTGGGTCAAAAGTTCGTCGGTGTGTTCGCCCAGGTCCGGGGAAGCCTTTTCGATCCGGCAGGGCGTCCGGGAGAACTTCATGGGGGTGCCCACGACCTGGACCTGGCCCAGACGGGTGTGCGAGACGCTGAGCACCATGTCCCGCTCCCGGACTTGGGGGTCTTCGACCACCTGTTTGATGTTGTTGACCGGACTGGAAATCACCCCGGCTTGGTCGAAAACGGCCAGCCATTCGTCCCTGGTCTTGGTCGCGAATATCTCCTTGAGCAGCGGTTCGAGGACGGCGTGGTTGGCCGTCCGCCGGGCCGAGGTCTTGAAGCGTTCGTCCTCGATCCATTCCTCCCGGCCGAAGACCCGGCACAGGTTGGCCCACTCCTCGTCCCGGAAGGTGACCACGACCATGTGGTCGGTCTTGGTGGGAAAGACCTGGAAGGGCGTCAGCAGGGGGTGTCTGGAGCCCATGGGCTGAGGAACCTGGCCGGTGGCGAAATACCTTGCGCAGGCGTTCTCACATAAGGCCGCCTGGGTGTCCAGCATGGCCACGTCCACCTGCTGGCCCTGGCCGCTCCTTTCCCTTTCGTACAGGGCGGCCAGCGTGGCCGAGACCGCAAACAGGGCCGCGCCGATGTCGCCGATGGAAAAGCCCACCCTGACCGGGGGACGCCCCGACTCTCCGGTGATGCTGACCGTCCCGCCCATGCCCTGGGCGATCATGTCGAAGGCCGGCTTCTGAGAGTAAGGCCCGGTCTGGCCGAACCCCGAGATAGAAACGTAAATAACCCGCGGGTTGATCTTCTGGACGGCCGGATAGTCCAGCCCCATCTTCTTCATGATGCCCGGGCGGAAGTTTTCCACCAGGATGTCCGTTTCCAGAAGGAGCTCCCGAACGATGTCCTTGGCCTTGTTCTCCCGCATGTTCAGGGTGATGCTCTTTTTACCGCGATTGACGCTGAGGAAGTAAGAACTCAAGTCGCTGACGAACGGCCCGTTATTCCGAGCCATATCTCCCTTGCCGGGGTCCTCGATCTTGATCACCTCGGCCCCGAGATCGGCCAGCATCATGGCCGCGTATGGACCGGCCAAAGCCCGTCCGAAACTCAACACTCTTACTCCCGTCAATGGACCCGACATATCTATATCTCCTTTGTCAGCCTATGTTTGCACCTTGTAAAAAACCAAACCCCGCCTAAGCATAATAATCCGGGGCCTTCTTCAATTCCGCCCATTGGTCCTGGTCGTGACCATGGACCAGCATGGCTTTCTCCCGAGTCACCAGTTCGTGAAGACGCTCAATGGTCAGCCCGGCCGTCTCGTTATCCAGGTTGTTGCGGGAGACGATCCGCTGGTAAAAATTCTCCCGGCAGGGCGCGCAATCCCCGGTCAGAACGACCGAACCCGTCTCGGCCAGCCTGACCAGCATGACCTGATGGCCCAGGGTATGCCCGGGCATGGGGATGATGACCAAACGGCCGTCGCCGAAAAGGTCCCATTCGCCTTCCACGGCCTGATAGTTCAGGCCGATGTCCCAGTCGGAACTGATGTAACCTTTACCCTCGAGTTCGGGATTCCGGGCGCACTCGATTTCCTTGGCCGCCACCAGAAAGACGGCCTGGGGGAAAAACCGGTTGCCGCCGGCATGATCAAAATGGAGATGGGAGTTGACCACGTACTTGATGTCGGTCGGGGTGAAGCCGATTTTACCAATCTGCTCGACCACCCCGGACTCCTGGTCCCCGATGGGGGTGAAAGCCTTGGCCAAGCCGCCCCAAACGCCTTCCGGGTCTGAGAAGACCTCCGGGTTGGGGCCGGTGTCGAAAAGGACGTTGCCCTCGGGGTGGGTGATCAGAAAGACCGGCATGGGCGCATCAATCAACACCTGCTTGTCCGCTTCCGGCACGTATATGTTCTTGCGGCCCCGGATATGGCCGCAACTCATGGCGTAGAGCCGCATGACTCCCCTTTCCTCGATGTCTCCAAACCGAGAATCATAAAGGTATGTTTCCGTGCTTCTTCCAGATAACCTGTTCGGTCTTCTTGTTTTTTAAGAGGTCCAGGGCGAAGATCAGCCAGCGCCGACTGTCGGCCGGCCGGATGACTCCGTCCACGTATTGCTTGGAGGCCGAATAATACGGCGACAGAATGGTTTCCTTATATTCGATCATCTTTTCCAGGCGGACCTTGTCCGGATCGTCGGCCCCGGCGATCTCCTTCCGGTAAAGGATGGGCACGGCCCCTTCCGGTCCGATCATGGCGAACTCGGCCGTGGGCCAGGCCAGAAGCAGATCGGCTCCGGTCTCATGGCAGCACATGGCCGGAATGGCCCCGCCGTAGTATTTCCGTATGACGATGGTGACCTTGGGTACGGTGGCCTCGGAAAAGGCGTAAAGCATCTTGGCCCCGTGGCGGATGATGCCCTTTCTTTCCTGGTCCGATCCGGGCAGATAACCGGGCACGTCGGCCAGGATGACCAGCGGGATGTTGAAGGAGTCGCAAAAACGAATGAAGCGGGCCGCCTTGTCCGCGGCGTCAATGTCGATGGCTCCGCCCAGGTACCGGGGCTGATTGGCCACCACCCCGACCACCTTGCCGTCCAAACGCCCGAAGCCGACCAGCATGTTCCGGGCGAAGTTGGGATGAATCTCGAAAAATTCGCCCAGGTCCATCAGTTCCCGGATCACCAGCCGCATGTCGTAGGTCCGCTTGGGTTCGGCCGGAACGATCTGAGTCAGGATGTCATTGCTCCGGTTGGGGTCGTCCCGGCTGGGGATGGCCGGCGGTTCCTCCCGGTTGTTCATCGGCAGATAGGAAAACAACTGGCGGATCAATTGACAACAATGCTCATCATTGTCGGCGGCCAGGTGGACCACGCCGGAGACGCGGGTGTGCACATCGGTCCCGCCGAGGCCCTCAAAGGAAATCTCCTCGCCGGTCACATCCTTGATCACTCCGGGACCGGTGATGAACATTTGGGCCGTTTTCTTGACCTGGATGATGAAATCCATGATGGCCGGGGAATAGACGCCGCCGCCGGTGCAGGCCCCCATGATGGCGGCGATTTGAGGCACCACCCCGGAGCACTGGGTGTTTTCGAAAAACATCTGGCCGTAACCGGATTCGTTCTGCATGCCATCCTGAAGGCGTCCACCGGCCGATTCATACAGGCCGATCACCGGCGCCCCGATTTTGCGGGCCGTCCTGAGCAAAAGATTGATCTTCTCCCCATGGGCCCGACCGGCCGAGCCGCCGAAAACGGTCACGTCCTGAGCATAAACCAAGACCCGCCGGCCGTCGATCTTGGCGAATCCGGTGATCACGCCGTCGCCCAGAATCTTCTTTTTCTGCATGTCGAACTCGAATACCTGGGTTTCGGCCAACATGTTGATTTCCATAAAGGACCCCAGATCGACCAAGGCCTCGATCCGCTCACGGCAGACAAGCTTGCCTCTATCCTTTTGCGCTTCCAGCTTATCCCGACCACCGCCCAGCATGGCCTGAGCTTCCTTGGCCTCGAGTTCGACCAACAATTCTTCCCATGTCTTCCAGGGTACCACTGATTGTCCTCCTTCAAAGTTCACGATTCCCGGCCTCCGCCGACCGGGGGTCCGGGTCAGACTCACCCGGCGATTTCAGCCAGTTCCTTGACCCGTTTTTTATATTCTTCCAGACGTTTGCCAAGTTCGCCCTTGATGACCATCTGCTGGACCACCACCGGGGCCCCGCCCTGAGTGGACTCGGCCAGGAGAATACATCCGATGCCGGTCAGATACTCCATCAGGCGCATCATTTTCAGGCGGTCCTCCGTGCTGACCCCGGGGTTGGCCTTCATGTACTTTTCGATGAAGGGGCCGAGGTCGGGATGGGCCAGGTCGTCCGAAGTGGGGGACGTCATGATCAAGCCGCCGGAAATGTCCACGGCCAGACGAGCCACGTTCCAAATGGCCACCGTCCCCTGCCGCTTGGCCACATTGGCCATCAGGGCGTTGGGGTAGAAGCTTCCCGATGGGGAGGCCATCCCCAGGGTGGCGGCGGCGATGATCGAGCCCCAGGCCAGTTCACCCTCGAAAAGCATGTCGGTCATTTTGTCCATGATGTGACCGGCCTTGCCCACGCCGTTATAGTCGGCAATCACCGCGGCCCCGCCCAGAAGCAGGTCCCGATGTCCGCACTTGCAGGATGTAGTCACGCAACGGAAGGTCGGCGAGGTCTGGGACAACAATTGATGAGTGTATTCGGCTTCCCCGCACATGAAGACCCGGTCCCAGGGCACAAAAACGTCCTCGAAAAAGATATGGGCCAGGTTGTAAACGCCGTAACGCGGGTTGCCCATGTCCAAGGCGTCCTTGCCGGTGAATCGGCGGAAATCCGGGGCCGGGGCGCCGTGGAGATAAGTGATGCCGGGCGTATCGACCGGCACGGCGAAGGCCACGGCATGGTCCGATTCGTCCTCCCTGAAGGCCGTGGTGGGCATGCAGATCAGTTCGTGGGCGATACTAGCCCCGGAAATCTGAAACTTGGCCCCGCGAACCACGATGCCGTCCTTTTTCTCTTCGACGATGCGCATGTACATGTCCGGGTCCGCCTGCTCCACGGGCCGCTTGCCCCGGTCGCCCTTGGCGTCGGTGATGCACCCGGCCACGGACAAATCCTCGCTTTGGACCTTCCGCAAAAAGGCCAGGAGGCGGTCATGATAAGGAACCCCCTTCTTTTGCTGCATCAAAAAAGTCACGGTATGCAGGGCGCTCATGATGTTGCCGCAGACACACCGCGCCCCGATACACATCCCGTGGCGCTTGGTCAGGTCCCGCATCAATTCAAAGCGCTTAATCAGGTCCTCGGCGTTTTGATAGACGTGGGTCAGCCGGTTGATTCTTTCACCGGTCAGGGGCGAAATCAGGGTGATCTTATCCTGGTACCCCGGGTCCAGGGCCAGATCATAGGTCATGGCCACCGCTTCGATGGCCGGGCCGGTCAGCTCATGCTCCAGGGGATTGTCAATCCTCCGGCCAAAGGCGTAGGATTTGAGCTTAAGGTCCTTGATGCTGTCCTTATAGGCGCTGCCGCTCATTAAAGCCATTTGCTCCCCTCCCTTTGTTCAAACCGGGCCCCGCATCGAGACCCATGATTTTTAGAAAAGAACCTTGCTGCGCCGGTTGATCCTGATGGCCCCGATGGGGCAATTGGTGGCACAATGTTCACAGACCTGGCACTTGGACGGGTCCGTGGGTCTCAGCCAGCCGTCGATCACCTTGAGTATCTCCGAAGAACAAGTCGTCACGCATGTGCCGCAGTTGTTACAGCCCAGGCTGATGTTGATCTGCCTTTTGGCGATCTTTCTGGGTATGGGCAGGACGTTGCCGTAGCTTAAGGCGCCGGTCGGACAAAAACTCACGCAGACCGGCTCCTCCCGGTCGGGGCAGAGGTCGCAGACCGCCACCGGCTCGGTGTCCGAAACCAGGACCATGGCTCCGTAGGGACAGGCTTCGACACAGCGCCCGCACTGGTTGCACTCTTCTTCGTTTATCTTAATGGCCAGGGTTTCGGGGTCCCGGGTCAAACCATGCCGCGGACAGGCCAGGACGCAAGCCGGATCGCCCTCGCAGTTGACGCAAGTGAAGGCCTTGGTCAGGCCGTCCTGACTTTCCAAAACCTTGATTCGAGAAACCCGGGGATCGAAAACGCCGGCCTTGACGGCCGAACAGACCATCTCGCACAGGCGGCAGTCGATGCAGAGGTTGCGGTCGCAGATCAGCATCTTTTTCTCAGGCATGTTTGCTCCTGAACATCAGTCGATCCGGGTGCGGAAGGCCCGGGCCCTTTTATCGGCCGCCTGTTCCTGAACCAGACGGACCTTGGCCGCCGGAGAAACCAGTTTGCCCTGCATTTCCATCCAAAGCTGGGAACGCAGCGGCTGTCCCCGGATGATGTCTCTTTTCACTTCCAGGGCCGCGGCCTCCGGACAGACGTTGGCGCAGGCCCGGCAATAGATGCAAAAACGTTCGTCCAGGCTCACCCGTCCCTCCTTGAACTCGAAGGCCCCCGAAGGACAAACATCGGCGCAGGCCCGGCAATCCGAAGGACAATGTTCCGGGGAAAAGATGACCAACCCCTGGCGGGCCTTTTTCACGGCAATCAGACCATAGGGACAAGCCGGTTCGCACCGGCCGCAATAAAGACACCGGCCGCAGTCGACGGCCACGTCAACGATGGTTTCGCCCCCGTTTTCGGCCGTGGGCTTGGTCTCGACCTTGACGGCCTCGACCGGGCAGGCGGCCTGGCAGGCCAGGGCGCAGTCGATCCGGCAGTCTGCCACTCTGATTTCGAGGCCCTCGTCGAGCGGGGGCAGAATTTCGCCGGTGACGACCGTGGGGACGGTCTCCTCGTTTTCCCGCCAAAAGATCGATTTAGTCGGACAGATGACGGCGCATTGGCCGCAAAAAATACAGGTCTCCGGATTGATGTCCAGCCGAACGCGGGCCTTGACTCGGCCGTCCTCGACCACCGGCTCGGTGGAAGAAACGGACTCGGTGGGGCAAATGGTTTGACAATCCCGGCAGCCGCAACAAGTCTCCTGGTCCAGAACCAACTCCTGGTCCAGACCGATCATCCGGCGCCTCAAGACGAGCTTTCGGTCAGACTTTCTTGTTTTTTCCGTTTTCCCAAGACGCATCCACTTTGCTCCTGCTATTCTCCGGCCGGCGGTTCCACCGCTGGTTCCGTGGTCCCTAGACCATCCAAAAGCGGCCGGACACCGGTTCGATGGAGGCCCAATCCCAAGGAGTCGGCCGATTCGCCCATGGCCAGCCCTATCAGTTCGGTCAGATAAAAAATCGGCAGCCCCAGGGTCCGGCCGAACTCCTGTTCCATGCGGCGCTGATTGAGGTCAAACTGGAGCATGCAGGAGGGACAGATCAGGACCACGGCCTGGGCCCCATAGTCTTTCATCAGTTTCAGTTTTTCAAAACCCATACTCAGGGACAAGTCCGGGTCCACCCCGGCGACGGTCAGGCCGCAACAAAGCATCTTGCGGGGATAATCGATCACATCCGCGCCCAAGGCCCGGACCAGTTCTTCCAGCTTGGTCGGGTTGTCCGGGTCGTCGAATTCGAGAAGATGGGAGGGCCGCAGAAAATGGCAACCGTGATGAAAGGCGGCTTTAAGCCCCTTCAAGGGCCGGCTGACCAGTCCGGTCAGGGCCTCCGGCCCCACCTTTTCGTATAAAAACCGGGCGAAATGTTCCACGCCCGGGGCGGGGGTATACTGCCGGTTGATGCTTTCCAAATTCCGGGCCACTTTGTCCCTGAGGGACTTATTTGCGGCCAGCAGGTGTTCGCTTTCCCGAAAAGTGCTGTAACAGCCGGAACATAGAGTCATGAGCGGCTTTGAGGCTTGACCGGCCAGGGACAGGTTTCTGGCGGCCAGGGTCAGCCAGACCTCTTCATCCAGCCCCCGGAATCCCACTCCCTCGGGACAACAGGTGGCCCCTTCCAGTTCGGACAAGGTCACGCCCAGCCGGTTGAGCACCACCCGGGCCGATTTTTCCAGATGGGGCAGCCGGGACCGGATCAAACAGCCGGGATAAAGGGCATAGGATCGGTTATCAGCCACGGGGTTTCACTCCATTTCTTTTTCGCCGGAGGGGGCCTCCGGATCGGCCGGACCGCCGCCTTGGAAAAGGGCCGTCTTGGCCGGCCAGTCAAAAATACGGCTCAAGGCGGCCAATTCGGCCGGGTCTATTCCGGGGTCCAATTTCGGCAGCCCCAATTCCTCACGCTTCTTGAGGGCCCTCTTGGCCGGGACATCGGTCCACCCCTGGCCCATGATCAGGCCGCCCTTTTTCGCCTCGCTTTCGGGCGCGCGCCCCATCCGGGCGGCGGCGTTCTTGAGCTGAACCAGGACCTCGCTCACCTCGATCTTCTGAGGACAATGTTCCAGGCAGGTCAGGCAGTAAGCGCACAGCCAGATGGTCCGGTCCTTGACGATTTCCTCCAATTGTTCCCGCAAAATCATTTCGATGAACCGGCGCGGATTGAAGTCCCAGCGCAACCGGCCCACCGGACAGCCGCCGGCGCAGGACCCGCATTGATAACAGGCCTGGGCCCGCCGGGGCAGATCGTGTTCTTCCAAAAACTTTTTCAGGACCTCCATACCTTCCTCCAGTCCAAATTCGATCCCCGTGGGGCTAGCTTTCGCTACCGGTCAAGGATATGGTCGGGATGTGGCCCAAACGCTTTTCCAGTTCCGGCAGGGCCTTGGCGTTCTCTTCCATGATCCGGGTCCGTCCCAGTTCCTTCAAGGTCCGATCCATTTCGGTGATGACCCGGGCGTACTTGGCCCCTTCGGCCGCGGATATCCACTCAACCCTGAACCGTTCCGGAGAAACACCGAGCTTCTCCAGGCGCGAGAACATGGCCGACATCCGCCGTTCGGCGTGATGTTGTCCGGTCAGATAATGGCAGTCCTGGGAATGGCAGCCGGAAACCAGAACCATGCCCGCCCCCCGGCGGAAGGCCTCGAAAACAAAATCCCTCTTGATCCGGCCGGCGCACATGACCCGGATACCCCGGGATACGGCCGGATACTGAAGGTGATTGACTCCGGCGTTGTCCGCGCCGGGATAACTGCACCACCAGCACATGAAAGCCAGGATTTTGCTCTCCGGCCCTTCCCTCAGATAAGACTGAATCTGGGCATGGATTTGCAAATCCCGGAAATGGTTCTGGCTGATGGCTCCCGTGGGGCACTCGGCCGCGCAGGTGCCGCAGCCCATGCACTTGGCCGGGTTGATGACTGCGGCCTGACCCGGCTCGGCGGTTATGGCCCCAAAGGGACAACGCTGAACGCAGATACCGCATTTCTTCTCAACGTTGCGGCAAAGACCCGGGTCCACCCGAGCCACAATCGGCTCGATAAGCAGACTGTCCTTCATCAGGATTCGGGAAGCCCGGCCCGCGGCCGCACTGCCCTGGGCCACGCTGTAAGGAATGTCCTTGGGTCCGCAGGAAGCGCCGGCGAAAAAAATGCCTTCCGAGGGCGAATCGATCGGCCGCAGTTTGGGATGGAACTCCCGGAAGAACCCGTTCTCGTCCAGGCTCACCGACAGCCTGGCCCCCAACTCGTCGGCCCCGGCCGCAGGCACGGCCCCGGTGGCCAGGACGACCAGATCGGTCTTCCACTCCAAGGGCCGGCCGAGGTTGCGGTCTTCGGTATAAACCACCAGACCGCGGCCCCCTTCGCCCGGGGCCACTTCCGAAGGCTTGCCCTGGATAAAGAGCACCCCCGCCTCCCGGACCCGGCGGAAAAACTCCTCATAAGCCTTGCCCGGTGTGCGGATATCCAGGTAAAATACGGCCACTTCCATCTCCGGATATTTTTCCTTGATGTGGAGGGCCGTCTTCAGGCTGGCCATGCAACAATACCCGGAGCAATAAGCGTTATAACCCCGGTCCCGGGAACCGGCGCACTGGATAAAGGCCACCCCTTTAGGCTTTTGGAAATCGGAAGGCCGAATCAAGTCGCCCTGGGTCGATCCGGCCGGATCGAGCAGCCGCTCGAGTTCCATGCCGGTGATTACGTCGGGCCAACGGCCGTAGCCGTATTCGGAAAGAGGGGTCGGGTCGAAGACGTCGAAGCCGGTGGCCAGAACGATCGCGCCGGCGTCGACCTCGACTTCACGGGGCCTTTGGGCGAAATCGATCGAACGGCTATCACAGGCGTCCACGCATCTGAAACAGCGGATGCATGAGTCCAGGTCCACCAGGAAAAGAGAGGGCACCGCCTGGGAAAAAGGCTGATAGATGGCGTGTCGAGGGGACAGTCCCAGATCGAACTCATTGGGAACATTGACCGGACAGACTTCCAGGCAGGCGCGACAGGCATTACAGCTTTCGCCCACATACCGGGGCTTCTGCTCGATGGTCGCCCGGAAATTGCCGACGAAACCCTCGCATTTCCTGACTTCCGAATAGGCCATCAACTGAATTCGGGGATGACGCGCCGCGTCAACCATCTTGGGGGCCAGTATTCAGACCGGACAATCCATGGTCGGGAAGGTCTTGCATAGCTGGGCCATGCGCCCGCCCACGCTGGGCTCCCTTTCGATCAGGACCGTGTCGACCTGGGCCTCGGCCAGGTCCAGGGCGGCCTCCAAACCGGCAATGCCCCCGCCGACCACCAGGGCCTTTTTGGTCACGGGCACCCGGATGTACTCGAGGGGTTCCAGCAGGCCGGCCCGGGCCACGGCCGCGGCCACCATGTCCTTGGCCTTGGCTTGAGCCCCTTCGGATTCATGGCTGTGCACCCAGGTCACGTGTTCCCGGACGTTGACCATCTCCATCAGGAAAGGATTGAGTCCGGCTTCGACCACGCATTTCCTGAAGGTTTCTTCATGGAGTTTGGGCGAGCAGCCGACCACCACCACCCGGTTCAGTTCGTTCTCGCGGATAACCCTGATGATCTCCTGCTGGCCCGGCTCGGAACAGGTATACTGGTTGGCGGCCACCTTGACCACGCCGGGCAGGCGGGCGGAGAAATCGCCTAAATCCTGAATGTTCAGGACGCCGGCGATGTTATGACCGCAGTGACAGAGAAAGACCCCGATGCGCAGTTCCGGGTGTTTGTTTTCAGTCATATGGAATCCTCTACAGCGTCAGTATGTACACATCATTTGTTATATATTTTAAATTGTATATAATCCACGACCCGAGTCTCCTCGTCAACCTTCAGAACCAGGCCGCCCCTCGGGACTCCAGCCCCGCCGGGCATGATAGGCCGCCATCCGTTCCCGCCAACTTTCCTTATCCAGTGCGGGGATACTGTTTTCGGTCCCCTTAAGATCTTCCCGGAAAAATCTCTCCGGAAGTTCGTCCGGTCCAGGCCTCCAACCTTCCCGCCAGTCGAAGGCCCTGATCAAGTTGACCAACTTGACCCCCCATCCCCTCAGAGTTTCAGGGGACAAAGAGGAAGGATGGACCAGACCGCCGAAAGTTGCCAGGTTGTCCAGGAAATCGGGCTGGGCCGCCGCGGCCCAGGGACAGACTCCGACCGTTTCCAGGAGAGCCCAGTCGTCTTCCCAGGCCATGACTTCCCGGCACCAATCATCGGGGGCAAGATTTGTGTCCGGGAATGGCCCCCGAGCCGGAATCCCCAGGGCCGGGCCGAGAAAAGACAGAGGCCAGAAGGCCGCCCGGGGGTCGAGATATGACAGTTCCTGACCCCGGAAATGAACAGTCAGGGAGGCGGCCGCCGTCCCAGTTTGCTCCCCGGCCCGCCGGACCCCTTGGCCCAGGAGGTCCCGCCATTCGGGAAGAACCATGAGTCTTTCCGGCCACTCCCCCAGCCACGAGCCCTGGCCGAAACCGGCCTCAGTTCCGAAATCCAGTCCAAGGTCAAGGCCTTTCTCCAGGCACTCGGCCGTCCAGGCCGCCGCCTCGCCCAAGGATAACGGATCGAGGCCGTAATCGCGGCAGGCCCGCAGAATCCCCAAGGTTTCCTCCACCGAGTTCAGGCCGACCAACGGACCCCAGGCCCAAAGATGTTCGGGAAACAGGGGCAGGGTCTCCGGAGCGGAATCTCCTTTAAACTGAAAAAGTTTAACACAGGCCACGGGGCAGCCGGCGCAGGCTCTCTTCCTGGCCCCCAAGCCTTCGACCGAGTCCAGCCACTCATCGGCCACACCGTGGTTCTGGAAATTCCTGGCCGGCAAGGCGCCGGCTTGGTTGAGCCTGCGCAAGGCTCGAAGCGTGGCCATATCCATGACCGGGGATTCTTCGGACTCGCTCAAGGACTTGATCAACGGCCCGGCCGTCTTCAGAAATTCGTCCGGCCGGTCTATTTTGACGGCCTGATCTGGCCTGACGGCCACGGCCTTGAGATTCTTGGCCCCGAAAAGGGCTCCCAACCCGCCCCGGAGCCAAGGCTCCGGTGAACCGTCGCTGAGGATGGCGAACCTTATCCGGGCCTCGCCGGCCGGACCCACGCCCAGCACCGCCGTTTCCCGGCCCCACGTCTTCTTCAACTCGGTTTTGGCTTGGGCCAGGGGCTTGTTGATCAAAAAGCCGGCCGGCCGGATATAAGCCCGGCCTTCGTCCAGAAAAAGATAGACCCACTCGGGGGCTTGGCCCTGGACGACCACCGCGGACCAGCCGCTCCGGGCCAAAGCCCAGGCGAACTCCCCGCCCATGGTCCCGCCGGTCCACAGTCCGGTCAGCGGTGACTTCCCCGCCACGGCCATCCGGGTCGCCCCGGGAAAAGGCAGACCGGCCAACAGTCCGGGGGCCAGGACCACGACGCTCTCCGCCGACAGAGGATCAACCCCCTCGGGCTGATGAAGGCCGAGCAGGTAAGTAGCCAGCGCCGCCCCGTAAGGATAATGCTCTTCGGCCTCCGCCGGAATATTTCGAACTTCCGTCCGACCCTTGGTCAGATCGACCAGTAAGTATTCTATAGTCTTGGTCTCAGCCATAACTTGCTCTTCAGTTTTTTTAACGCTTGATCTTTATTCCGGCCTTCTCCCGGTCCCAAGTCCGCGGCGACGTCCCTGTCTCGCGCAGGACGGCCTTGCGGATTTTGCCCGTATCGGTTTTGGGCAATTCCGACAGAATCTCCACGTACCTGGGCACATGAAAATAAGGCATGCGGTCTTGACAAAAACGAATCAGTTCCTCGGGAGTCAGATCGGCCCCTTCCTTAAGCACCACACAGACCTTGACCTCGTCCTCGGTCATGACCTCGTCCTTGACGGCGATGGCCGCGCTTTCCAGCACCGCCGGATGAAGATTGATGACGTTCTCGACCTCGAACGAAGAAATATTCTCGCCCCGCCGGCGGATGGAATCCTTAAGCCGGTCCACGAAATAAAACCACCCGTCATGGTCGACATACATGCCGTCCCCGGTGTGGAACCAAAGATTGCGGTAAGCCTCCAAGGTCTTTTCCGGCATGTTGTAGTACCCGCTCAGGAGGGTATAGGGAATCTTGTGCCGGATCACCAGTTCACCCACCCGGCCCGTCGGCAGTTCCTGGTCATATTCGTCGAATATCTTAAGCTCATAGGCCGGGATGGCCTTCCCACAGGACCCGGGCGGCAAGTCATCGTCCAGGCGGGAAAAGATCGGCAGATTGATCTCGGTCATGCCGTAAGTCGTGGCCACCTTCAGGCCGAAGCGCTGCTCGAAGGCCTGGTGGTCCTTGGGCGTGGGCACCAGGAGAGACAGGCGGACCGGGTTGTCGGCATCCTCGGGCCGGGGCGGGGCGTTGAACAGGAGAGGCCCGACGGCCCCCAAGCCGTTGAAAACCGTGGCCTGGAAATGATGGATGTCGCCCCAGAAACCCGAAAGACTGAATCGCGGGGCCACGGCCACTTGAGCCTCGGCCAGAATACAGGGGTAACTGCACATCAGCCGGGCGTTGGCGTGGAACAGGGGCAGGCAGGTGTAGTCGACATCGTCCGACTTGAGCCCGATGTTTTCGGCCACCACCCAGGAAAAGTAGTAACAGTGGGCGTGGGACATCATCACGCCCTTGGAAGGTCCCGTGGTCCCCGAAGTGTAAATGATGGTGGCCAGGTCCGAATAATGGACTTTTTGGCCTGGATCACTGTCCGGCTTCGAAGCAAAGTCGGCCATTTCGGTGATCTTTTTATTTAAACCTACCTCGATTCTCTCCGCCCCGGACGGTCGGTAGACCACCACGTGTTCGATCTTATCCAGTTGATCTTCAACGAACTTGATCCGGTCGAGATAAACCTGATCGACCACCAGGACCCTGGCCTCGGAATTATTGACGATATATTGGAGAATCTGGCCTTTATAGGCCGTGTTGATCGGCACGTCCACACAGCCGATCTTGCTCAGCCCGAACCAGCAGTAATAATGTTCCAGGCAATTATCCAGCAGCAGGCAGACCTTGTCCCCGTGAGCCAGGCCCAGATTCAAAAAGCCATGAGCAAAGCGATTGGCCTGCCTGTTCATTTCCGCATAGGAAACCTTGGCCTCCCTGGTCCGCACCAAGGTCTTGTCCCCCAGCTTGGCCGCCTTGTCGCTCAAAACCCGCCCGATGACCCAATCCGACATGGGATATGCCTTCATCTTTCCGACTTCTCCTTACTTTCCTGCGCAGGCAGGTCCGATCGCCGAAACCTCAGCCGGCTTATAACGGCATATTGCCGTGTTTCCGAGGATTTTTTTGTTCATACTTTTTTTCCAGCAGATTGAAACCTTGGATGATCTTCCAGCGGGTTTCGGTCGGGGCGATCACGTCGTCTATATTCATCGACGAGGCATGGTAATAGGGATTGGCGAACTGTTCCCTGTACTCCCGGATTTTCTCCTCCAGGAAAGCCTCCTTATTTTCCGCTTTCTCTACTTCCTTCCGATAAAGCAGGGCCGCCGCCTGCTCGGCCCCCATAATGGCGAATTCACCGGTGGGCCAGGAATAAACCAGGTCCAGGCCGTGCTCCTTGTGCCCGCCCATGGCCAGATTGCCGCCGCCGTATGCCTTGCGGACGACCACGCTGATCTTGGGCACCGTGGATTCGCACACGGCATAAAGGAGCTTGGCCCCATGGGCGATGATCCCCGCATGCTCCTGATCCACGCCCGGCAGATAGCCCGGCGTATCCACCAGAAAAAGCAGGGGGATATTGAAGGAGTCGCAAAACCTGACGAAACGGGAGCTTTTAACCGACGATTGGACGGTCAAGCACCCGCCCAGGTGATAAGGCTGATTGGCGATAATCCCCACCGACCGACCTCCGAACCGGGCGAAGCCGACGATGATGTTCCGGGCGAATTCGGGTTTGATCTCAAAAAAGACTCCGTCGTCCACGATGCGCCGGATGATCTTTTTCATGTCGTACATCTGGCGGGGGCTGGATGGAAGAAGATCGCCAAGCTCGGGCTCGGACCGGCGGGGGTCATCCCGGCATTCCGCTTTCGGCGGCATTTCCCGCCAGTTTTGCGGCAGATAGCCGAGCAGCTCCCGGATACGCTGAAAACACTCCTGTTCGGTCGGCAGGCGCAGGTCGGCCACGCCGGTCAACTGGGTGTGGACCTTGGCCCCGCCCAGGTCAGGGTAAGATATATCTTCCGAGGTGACCGCCTTTATCACCGCCGGTCCGGTAATATACATCTCGCCCAGACCCTCGACCATGAAGATGAAGTCCGTCAGGGCGGCGCCGTAGACCCCGTGGCCGGCGTTTCGGCCCAAAATGGCCGTGATCTGGGGCACCACGCCCGACGCCTGGGTGTTGCTGTAGAAAATCGACCCGGAATAAGACAGATAATGCAGGCCCTCCTGGACCCGGCCCCCGCCCGAGTCGTTGAGTTGGATCACCGGGACCCCGATCCTGGCCGCGGCGTCGACCAGCTTGCACCATTTGCGCAAATGAGTGCAGGTGCCCGAGCCGCCCAGGACGGTGACGTCATGCGCCAGCACCGCCACTTCCCTTCCCTCGATCCGGCCGAAACCGGTGATCAGACCGTCCCCTAAATAACGTTTGTCGGCCAGGTCGAACTCGGTGCAGAGGGTCTGGGCAAAGGTGTGAACTTCTTCGAAAGTCCCAGGGTCCAGTAATTGCTCGATCCGCTCGCGGGCCGAAAGCTTGCCCTTGGCCCGCTCCTTTTCACGGCGTTCTTCCCCGCCGCCGGATCGAGCCTGTTCCCTCATCCTGGATAGTTTTTCAAGTTGTTTAAGGTTTTCTTCGGTCAAGTCCAACACCTGTAAAAACCATCTATATGTTACCCTGGATGACCTGCGGGCAGGCCCCGGGGGCCGTTTCCAGCCCCCGGGGTGTCGGCCGAAAGACCGATTGGGCGCCTTGACCTTCCCCCTGGCCTAAAAACTCCTACCAGCCAATGCGCCCCAGGTTCAAGAAAGCGATGACCGGATACAGACAAGTGAAGAAGGCGGTAAAAATGGTATAGTACCCGGTGAACGTGGTCCACTCGGTCTTGCCCAGGCCCCAGCAGGTCCAAAACAGCCAGAACAACAGGGCCCACAAATACCAGAACACGGCAAACTGGGACGAAGCGATCAAAGTCGTGCCCAGGACGTGGGAATACCCCAGGGCGATCAGGAACATGACGATCCCGCCCATGAAGCAGTACCAGCCCAGGGCCTTGAAGTCCGTTCCGGCCCAAATCTCGCCGGCCAGCAGGATGTAAACAAAACAGAAGGTCAGACACGAAGCCGCCGCGGCGAAAGACTGGGTCGGCCCGACCCCCTTCAGGGCGTCGGTAAAACCGATAAAAAGGCCCATGACGCCGATGGCGATCCCTACCCCCAGATTCAAGACGGCCACCTGTTTGCCGCCGAATCTGCCCAGGACGACCAACCCGTTGAAAAAGAGAATAAGCGCCACCAAGGTGAGAACTACAAATATCATTTCTCCATCTCCTCTCTTGAAGCCCGTCCGACTTTCGACGGGAAATGGGAAGGTCTTTAAATCTTTTTAATCCTTTGGGTCGAAAGGGACGGGGTTGACCCGCCCCCACGACCCGTGGATCATGCCCTGGCCGATTGAACAAAGGCCCCGAGCCGGGACCTAGATCTTGCGGGCATAAAAAGCCGCATCGTCAATGGCGTGATAAATGTCAAAGGGCTTGACACAGTCCCCGGCCGCATAGACTTCGGGCGCCTTGCCCTTGAGGGCTTCGTACAGTTTCCGCTTGGGCTTGCGGTCTATGGCCAGGATGACGGTGTCGGCTTCGAGGGTCTTCTTGCCTTCGGCGTTCTCCACTACTACGCCGGCGTCGGTGATCTCCAAAACCTTGGTCTTCTTCATGGTCTTGATCTTGGCCTCTTCCACCAGCCGTTCCAGCATGAAGGTCCGGGAATAGAGGTCCTGGATGTACCTGGGCCGGACCACCGTGTCGCTTTCCTCGACCATGGTCACCTGCTTGCCCTCCCGGGCCAGGGACACCGCCGTTTCGGCCCCGTAATTGCCGCCGAGGATCACGACCTTGTTGCCCACGGCCATGGCCCCTTCGGACCGGAGGTAGGCCTCGTTGGTCACTACTTTCTTGTTTTTGACCCCGGGGATGTCCGGAATCAACTCTTCCGAACCCACGGCCACGATGATGGCGTCGGGCTTCTGCTTGCCGACCAGCTCCGCCGTGACCTCGGTCTCCAGATGCAAGGTCACCCCTTCGGTCTTCTCGACCTGGGTCACATGATAGTCAATGATATTGCGCAGGTCGCGGGTGTTGAGTCTGGGATGGGTGGAAGCCACGAACTGGACCTGGCCGCCCAACTCATCGCCCTTTTCATAAAGATCGACTTTATGACCGCGCTGGGCCAAGGTGATGGCCGCTTCCATGCCGGCCACCCCGCCGCCGATAACCATGACCTTCTTGGACTTAAGGGCCGGCTTCAGTTCGTACTCGCCCTCCCGACTGTAACCTGGGTTGACGGCGCAAATGACCCAGAGCTGCCGGAACAGGGTCTCCAGGCACCAGTTGCAGGAGATGCATTTGCGGATATCTTCGTCCCGGCCCTCCAGAATCTTCTTGGCCAGGTGCGGATCGGCGATGGCCGGGCGGCAGAAATGAGCCATGTCGGCCCGGCCGCTTTCCACGACCTCCCGGGCCAGTTTGCCGTCCATGATCTTGGCCACGCCCATGACCGGCTTGGTGGTCACCTGCTTGATGGCCGTGGCCAAAGGCACCCGGGTCGCTCTTTCCGAGTAGAGCGGCGGAAAGGAAAACATCGAGGTAAAACCGATGCGGCCGCCGGTCACATCAAAGCAATCGACGTAAGTTTCCAGACGTTTGGCCATTTTCTGGCCCCACTCCTCGGTGTAGCCCGGCTCTCCCAGCCAGTCGCCCATGAACTCGTGGGCGGCCAGACGCCAAATGACCGGAAAGTCCGGACCGACCGCTTCCCGGATGCGCTTGGCGATTGTCTCGGGAAACAGGCCCGGGTCCTGGCCCCATTTGTCGTCCCGGTCATTAGTGTAAGGCGACATGAACTGCTGGATCAGGGTGCCCTGGCAGCTATGGATATTGACCGCGTCGAACCCGGCCGTCTTGGCCCTGACCGCAGCGTCGACATACATCTGAACCCGCTCGTCAACCTCGTCGGTGCTCAGTCTTTTGACCGGACCAAAGATGCCGCCTTTATCGCTGGCCCCGACCACGGGCAGACCGGTGATGGCCGAACTGCAAATAGCCCCGCCGTGGATGAGCTGGATGGAACAAAGCGTCCCTTCACGATGAATGGCATAAGACAAACGTTCGAGCCCGGCGATAGACCTGTCGTCGTGAATACCAATCTCACACCGGAAAATACATCCTTCCAGATGGATAAAAGAGGCGCTGACCTGCATCAGGCCCCAGCCGCCCCGGGCTTCCTCGGTAAACCCCCTGATGACCCGGTCGTTGAGATACCCGTCTTCGCCGGCATGGTTTTTGACCGTGGGGGCCAAAATCAAGCGGTTGGGCAGCTCCAGGGTGCCTATTTTTATCGGATCACTGACTTTCGGCATTTTCCCCTCCTTCGTCCTCCGTAAATCATTTAACGTTACATCGTGTTTCGCGTTGATTGATTCTCCGGCGGCCGTCTAATGACAGCCGCGTCCATCGTTGACGACTCCCCCGCTGGATTTATCCCCCCTTTCTCTTGTGAATTATGTCACCAACGGCCCCAACTAGATTACACCGCCACGGCCGGGCGCGAATTAACGTGGGGCGAAGAAGCAGCCCCTGAAAACCCCGAATGTTTTAGTTTTGTGAGTAGCTGATAAGGTTGCGGACATTTTTGGGTTGACATGAAGACACATTTATTGTATACACTCTGTATACATTTTATATTAGAAATAAAGGCTCTTGTCAAGGAGAAAAAACAAAAAAATCTATTACGGAACATATTGTTATGAAAGATAAATTACAGGTAATCCCTCGACCGGGCCATACCATTCCCCTCTCGGCTTCTGAAAAGGCCCTTGAGGATGTGAACAGGGCGATCAACCAAATATTAAAAAGTTAAATTAGTAAAATCATAAGGGCGTGGTAGTCGTCTCCCATCATTTTCACCAAAGAAGGCCGGTCTGATTTTTTATAACCTTATCGGAAATTTTGGTCTTTGGACCACTCCAGGTCCTGAAGTGAGGCGCCCGATAACGGTCACATCGAAAATTAAATTAAATTCAGTAGGTTCTACTTGATGATATATCTTGACGAAATCAAGAATTTTTTGTTAAGAAATGGCGGTTTCATTTATATTAAAATTGGGACCGGCCTAGCTAATATAAATTGATCCAAAGAAACCCTGGTTCTTATAGGTGGGTGACTGAGCCGAAGACCGATCCAACCTCCAACCCAACAACCAAAGGTCACGACGGAGATCCCTCAATGATGGAAAACTCCAACCCGGCTTGCTTCAAGGCCTATAACATGATCAAGGGCAAAATTATCCGCAACGAACTGGACACCAGACAGCGGCTCAACGAAATCAGTCTGGCCAAGGAGTTCGGCCTCAGCCGAACGCCGGTCCGCGAAGCCTTGATCATGCTGGAAAAAGATGAACTGATCACCCGGTACGACCGGACCCGCGGCTTTTACGTCAAGCAATACAGCCTGCAGGACGTCTATGATCTGTACGAATATCGGGAAATCATCGAAACCGCCACGGCCGAACAACTTATCGCCAATGTCACCGACCAGCACATCGAAAAACTTTACGAGATCATGAACCATGTCGGCAAGATCATCGATCAGAACCGCCCGGCCGACGCCCTGGTCAGGGCCGTCGAATTCCATCTGCTCTGCATCCAAATCTGCACCAGCAATTCCTTCATCATCAAATCCATGAGAAACTGCTTCGAAAAAATCATCCTGATCAGTTGGACTTGCAACAGCCTGGATACTTGCATTCACAGCGCCGGGGAACACGAACAGATCGCCACGGCCTTAAAAAACAAGGACCTCGCCCGGCTGCTGAAAGTCGTCCATCAACACACTCGCGGGGCCAGAGAACGCATCCTGGACACGCTGAAAATCAACACCCAGCGACTCTACTTTCTCCCCTGAAACAGGGGAATCTCCCGACTCCGAGTTCCCCTAAAATTCAAGGCCGGTTTTTTTCGTTTCGGCCGGCCAAAATAAAAGTAGGCCCCTTCTCTTGATAAAGGGGCCTAACTTTCTCAACATATCCCCACCGAGCGGATCGATCCTTGTTGAACTCAGGTCAACCGCTCTCAGGTCGTAACCGTTGACTCACGAACCTTGCGCTTACCATAAGTCGGCGGTCAAAGACCTCGCCGGGGCGGTGGTCTTGTTCCGAGGTCTTGGTCATCGGAACGAAAGGTCTCGGAGGTTCGGCTTATTTTTTCTTCAGCCAGGGCATCATGGCCCGCAGCTTTTCCCCCACCTCGTTGATCGGATGCGCGGCCTCCTGGCGGCGAGCCGCGTTGAACATCGGCCGGCCCGCTCTATTTTCCAGAATCCACTCCCGAGCGAACTCTCCGGTGCGAATTTGTTCCAGAATCCGTTTCATTTCCGCCCGGGTCTCCTGGTTGATAACCCGCTTGCCTCGGCTGTAGTCGCCGTACTCTGCGGTGTCGCTGACCGAGTAACGCATGTAGGCCATGCCGCCCTGATAAAAAAGATCGACGATCAGTTTCATTTCGTGCATGCACTCAAAATAGGCCACTTCCGGCTGATAGCCCGCTTCGACCAGGGTATCGAAACCGGCCTTGATCAATTCGGAAACACCGCCGCATAAAACGCACTGCTCGCCGAAAAGGTCGGTTTCAGTCTCCTCGGCGAAGGTGGTGACAATGGCCCCGGCCCGGGTGGACCCGATGCCTTTGGCGTAGGCCAGGGTCGTATCCCAGGCCTTGCCGCTGAAATCCTGATGAACGGCCACCAAGGAAGGCACCCCCACACCCCGCTCATACTCCGAACGCAGAAGGTGTCCCGGACTTTTCGGGGCCACCATGCAGACGTCCACATTGGGAGGCGGAACGATCTGGCCGAAATGAATATTGAACCCGTGAGAAAAAAACAAGGTTTTGCCTTCGGTCAGATGTTTCTTGACATCATTTTCATACAAGGCGGCCTGGACGTCGTCCGGGGCCAGAATCTGAATGATCTGCCCGGCCGCGGCGGCCTCGGCCGCTGAAACCGGCTGAAAACCATATTGTTTGGCCAATTCATAATTTTCCACGCCCGGCCGTTCGGCCACGACCACATCAACGCCGCTGTCCCTCAGGTTCAAGGCCTGGGAGTGTCCCTGGCTGCCGAAACCGATTATGGCCACCTTTTTGCCCTTCAACAAATTAAGGTCGGCGTCGTTTTCATAATAAATCTTCATTTCATTCTCCTTCCGAAAAAAATAAGGTTGATAAAAAGGCTTCCCTGAATGCCCTCATGGTCCGAACCAATCCCTGGAAACCCTTGTTCCTAAAAAAGGTGATATTGACCTTCATAGGTCCTGAAAACCAAAATCCGGGCCTAATGAGATAAGACTTTTACCAAGAGCGCCCCGACAAGTCAATCGCCGATTAACCGCGACCCGGCTCAAATCCGAGATGAAACGCCGCGGGTCAGCCGTGGACCGACCGGTCCAAAGCCTTGTAGGCGGTCTCCACCATTATTTCCGCCAGGGTGGGATGGGCGTGAATCGTTTCGGCCAGGTCCCGGACCGTACAGCCGGTCTTCACCGCCAGGACCCCTTCGGCGATGAGGTCGGTCGCATGGGGTCCCACGATGTGCACCCCCAAGACTCGGCCGGTCCCGGCCTCCGAGACGATCTTGGCCTGGCCGACGATCTGCCCGATGACCTGGGCCTTGCCGATGTTGCGGACGTTGACCGCGTCGGCCCGATAATCGAGCCCCTGCTCGCGGGCCTGGGTTTCGGTCAGACCCACATCGGCCACCTCGGGCATGGTGAAAATGGCCCCAGGCACGGCCGAATAGTCCACGGTCCGATTCCCCCCCATCAGGTTTTCGGCCGCGGCCTGCCCCTCGACCGAGGCCACGTGGGCCAACATGACCCTTTGGGGCCCAAGCACGTCGCCGATGGCGTAAACCTCCGGAAAATCGACGGCCAGGCGGTCATCCGCCACAATCCAACCCCGTTCGTCCAGTCGGACCCCGATGGTCTCCAGACCTAATCCATCCGTGTTGGGCCGCCGGCCGATGCAGACCAGGACTTGGTCCACGTCGACTTCCACCGGAGACAAATCCTTCCTTTTCAAATCCTGGGCCAGAGGGGAAGGTCCGATGAAGACCCTCAGACGGCCGCCGGCTTCCTCCACCCGGTCCACGATCCGATTGACCATGAACTTGATGCGCATCTTCTTCATCTCCCGGCCGATGATTTTGGAACAGTCCTCATCGACCGAGGGCAGAGGCAGAAGGCGGGACAGGGCCTCGACCACGATCACTTCGGCCCCCAGGGCGGCCAGGATAAAAGCGAACTCGCAGCCGATCACGCCGCCGCCGACAATGAGAATGGATGAGGGGATTGCTTGCAGACTCAGGGCCTCGTTGCTGGAAATGATCTTCCGGCCGTCCAGAGGCAGGCCCGACACGCCGGCCGGTCTGGAACCCGGGGCCAGGATTAAGCCGTCCCAGGCCATGTCCTCGGAACGACCATCCGGCGACTCGGCCACCAGGCGATGCGGACCTTCGATCCGGGCCGTCCCTTCCAGGTATCGGACTTTTTTATAAGACAGCAAGTTAAGGATTTCCTTGCCCTGGGTTTCGACGATCCTCCGCTTTCTGGCCATCAGCGCCGCCAGGTCCACTCGGACCTGGTTTTCGACCGACAAGCCGAACTCGCCGGCCCGGCGGAAATTTTCCAGCAGCTCGGCCGAAGTTTTAAGTATTTTTGAGGGTATACAGCCCCAATTCAAACAGGTTCCGCCCGGTTTATCCCGTTCAATCACGGTCACTTCCGCGCCCAACTGGGCCGCCCGAATCGCGGCCACGTACCCGCCCGGACCAGCGCCGATCACGGCGATCTTCTTGCTCATATGAGTCTACCTCCCGGCTCTTCCGGCGTTTTCCGTCTTTCAGCTTGATAGCACAATAAATACAATCCGTATACCCATAATATACCATTCGTGGGCAGTCCAAAACACCATTGACAAATAACGGAAAATACCATAATCCTGGCCCACAAATCAGATTATTATCTGGAGGGAAGAATCGTGACGGAACTTAGTGATCTGAATTTTCCCGACGACCTGCGCTATACCGACGAACACCAGTGGATCAGACTTATCGGAACAAAAGCCGTGGCGGGCGTCACCGACTATGCTCAAGACCAACTGGGAGACATCGCTTTTGTCGATCTGCCTGAAGTCGGCGAAACCTTTGAGCCGGGTGAAGAATACGGAGTGGTGGAATCGAGCAAGACCGTGTCCGACCTGCTTATGCCCATTTCCGGAGAAATAACGGCGATCAATGAAGCCTTGCTGGACAATCCCGGTTTGGTCAACGCCAGTCCTTACGGCGACGGCTGGCTGATCGAGATCAAACCCGATGATCTCGAAGAAATGGGCGAATTGTTGACCAGGGGCGCCTATATCGAGATGCTGGAGGGCCTGGCGTAACGGCCGGCCCGGCGCAGTCCGGCTGATGGATCCCACTGCAACGGGATGACGAAGTAATGTCTTGAATTTCAGGGGATTGCTTCGGTCCGTCCGCGATGAACCCCGTAAGGACCTTATAGTTTCTTTACTCTTAGGTATATCAGACCGGCTTGGTCGAACACGCCGACCAGGAAGTTCGGCTTCTCGGCCGTCTTCTCTCGGTCCCCATGTCCCAGGCCCACCGGCTGCAACCTAAAACAATCGAATTTAGTTCAGACTTAACGCCCCTTGAAAACCGGCTTGCGCTTCTCCCGGAAGGCCTTCTTGCCTTCTTCAATGTCTTCACTCTGTAAAGAAACCATGAACAGCTCGCTGATGGCCTCTTCCTCTTCCGGCGGAAGCTGGGGGTATTTGACGATCCGGTTGAGGACGGACTTGGTCCCCCGCAGGGACAAGGGGGCGTTGTCGGCCAGTTCTTCGGCCAGGTCGTATGTAAATTTTTCCAACTCCTGATCCGGGACCACGTAGTTGACCAGACCCATCTCCCGGCACCGGGCGCTGTCGTAATAACGGCCGGTCAAAAAAACCTCCAAGGTCCGGCTGTAACCCAGGACGTTGAGAAAACGGCGGTAACCGCTGTAAGGATAGATCAATCCGATCTTGGCCGGGGGCATGCCCATGCGGGCTCTCTCCGCCGCCACCCGCAGGTCGCAGGAGATGGCCATTTCGCAGCCGCCGCCGAAGGCGTATCCCTGAATCATGGCGATGACCGGATAGGGATAGTTCATAATGGCTTGGATGGCCGTCTCCATGGGCGGCTTGCTCTTTAGTTCCTCCTGAATCTCGGCCGGCACGTCCCGCGGCAGGGAAGCAATGTCGTAACCGGCCGAAAAGGATTTTTCCCCGGCCCCCCGGATGATCACGGGCCGGCTGGTCTCGGACATGCCCAAGGCATTCAGAGTGTCGGCCATTTTCCAGAGCACTTCCGGCACCAAGGTGTTGAGTTTCTCCGGTCGGTTGATAATCAGGGTCAGAACGCGGCCATCTTCACGGATTAAAAGTTCTTCGGTCATATTAATTATGGTTCCTTTCTTAAATCATCGTCTTTGCCGACATCGAAGCAAATGGGGTCCTTCCTGTCAAGGCGAATTGTAAGGCCGATCGGTCCGGTCAATCGGAAGAAACAGCTTTAAAGAGGCACGGTTACAGGTTCTTTGAGGATCAGGCCCACGGCCGTTCCAGCCGTGGAGGCCAAAGCAGGGTGGCTTTCCTTCAGGCCGGCCATCTGGCGGAGGTTGTCCGCGGTGCGGAAGACCAGCATGGCCATGTCGCCCGGGTCCAAGCCATAAAGGCGCACCGCCGCGTCCCAGTCACCCCAAGTGGCCCAAGCATAGACGGCCAGGGCCGGGCGGAAATCCAGTTGCGGAGTCTCGAACCCCCAGGCCTTCAATCGCTCCAGAATAGGGCTGACCGCCGTCTCCAGACGCACCCAGGCCGGGGTCAGCCGGCCGGGCGCCATCTTCTTTTGCCGGTCATCTTCGATCTCCCGCTCTTTATCCACCACGAACGGGGCGATCACCCCGGCCAGCAAAGCCGGATCGTCCTCCGGCCAGGCCCGAGCCCTGATGCCGGCCGCAATGAGCAGCGGGTGGTCCAGCCTGAGCCGGGCGGCCCATTGACCGTCATCGGTCAACTCACTGTTTGGGGCGACAAAACCTTCAAGCTTCAGAAAGTCGAAATGCCGGAGAAAGGAGGACCACAGGAGGCGGCCGGAGGTCTGGGTCGCGGCTTCCATTCTTTCCAGTTGTTCCAAGCCCCGGAAAAGTTCACTGCCGGAGTCTCCTAAGCAGCGACTGAAAATGGGGCACTCGCGGCAGGGCAGCCGCTGGAGTTCGGCCTCGATTTCAGCCAACCGGGAATTTAAAGCGGCCACCGAACCTTCCCCGTCTTGAGCGGTCAGTTCTTCCGGGTCGAAGGCCGGGTGGTTCTGCTTGGCCGCCGCCCGGATGAGCCGAAGGGCCTGATCGGGCTTGGCGGCCGGATTCAAGTCAAGACGGGTCTCCAAGAGCGCGACGATCCGGTTGAGCGGGAGCCATTTTTGCCGCAATCGGCCTTTTTTCAGGCCCATATCCTCCCGGACAGGGACCGCCAGGACCCCGGCCCGGCCCCGCTTCTCCTTGCTCTCCAGAACACAATAGCGTCGGCCGCCGGTCGCTTCGATCAGACGTCCCGGCTTCAAGGCGGAATCGAGGGCCTTTTCCCAGGCCAGGCCGGGTTTGGCTCGGGCCAGGCGCTCAGCCTCCCGGGCCAGACGTAGGCGGCCTTGCCACAGGATCAAGGCTGTCTCGGCCTTCCGGCAAGCTCCCTTGGTTAGAAGACCGTCCAGACGTCCGTTCAGGCGGCTTATCTCCCCCTCCCGACGGGAGCGGCCCTGCTGGTAGGCGGCCAGGGACAGGTCCAACAAATGTTTTATTTCCGGAGGTCGGTGGGATTCAAGCAGGTTTAAAACCATCGAAAAGTTGATTTTTATCTGGCTGATCACCGGGTCCGGCTGCGTCTCGAACAAGGTGTGGATCAATTGGGGGTCCTGAAAAGGTCCGGGCACGATCAGGGCGAAGCCGATCCGATCCATGCCCCGGCGACCGGCCCGGCCGGTCATCTGCAGCAGGTCCGTGGCGCTAAGGTCGACGAACTCCCGGCCGTTGAACCGGTCGCTCTGGCAGATCACCACGGTTCTGGCCGGGAAGTTGACCCCGGCGGCCACGGTGGAGGTCGAAAATATGGCTCTGAGCAGGCCCTCCTGCATCAGACGTTCGACCAGGAGTTTCCAGTGGGGCATATGTCCGGCGTGATGAGCGGCCACGCCCGGCCCGCGCAGATATCTTGAATGAGGATGGGTTTTTAAAAACGGATATTTCTCCAGAAACTGCTCCAACCGACCTTCGAGGCGACTCCGTTGCTCCGGCCCCATGAGGTCTTGGACCGGTAGACTCCTGGACAGGGCTTCATCGCAGTCGGCCCGCGACTTGAGAAAGAAGATGGCCGGCAACAAGTTGGCTTCATCCAGGACCCTTAGGATTCGGCCGAACGATATCCTGGCTCGGCCCCCCCTTGGTCCGCGGACCTTTTTGGTCTGGACAAAATGCCTGACCTTGGGAGAAAGGGCTTGACCTTTGCCCAGGGAAACCAGTTCACCGTCCGGGAAAAGAAACAAAGGATGGAGCGGGACCGGCCGTTCATGGGACATGACCGTGGCGGCCTTTTCCCCCCGCACATGGCTGAGCCAGCCGGCGATTTCTTCGGCGTTGGCGATGGTGGCCGAAAGGAGGAGGAGACGAACCCGGGCCGGCAGGTAGATGATCACCTCTTCCCAGACCACGCCCCGGTCCGGGTCGCCCAGAAAGTGGGCCTCGTCCAGGACCACCAGGTCGGCGGCCAGGTTTTCCCCGCGGCTCATGGCATCGTAAAGCTGATTGCGCAGGATTTCGGTCGTCCCGACGATCAGGGGAGCTTCGGAATTGACCTTGTGGTCCCCGGTGAGCAAACCGACCCGCTCCGGTCCGAACCTTTCCCCGAATTCATGAAATTTCGAATTGGACAGGGCCTTGAGAGGCGAGGCGTACCAGGACCGGCCGTCCCGAGCCAGAACTTCGGCCATGGCTTCCACCGCGATGTAGGTCTTACCCGAACCGGTGGGCGCGGAAACGATCACATCGCCGTCCTTGATTTTGTTCAGGGCTTCGATTTGAAAGGGGTCCGGGGTGAAGGGGCGGTCCTCGGGCGTGCCGATTTCCCGTAAGATTGGATTTAAATGGCGACCGATTCGAGGGACGAAGGGAATCTTCGGTCCAGGAGACCTGGAAGCGGCCCTTCCGCGTTTCGGATGGTGAACTGGACGTCTGGTGGTTGACATTTCTATCCCTGGTCAGCTTTGTACCAGGTCTCGGCCGGTTGTCAAGGACGGAAGATGGAAAATGGCGGGACCGGCCCGGCGTTAAGGCGCCGGGCTGGTGGTGAGTCGGACTATTTAATATATACTGGGCTGGACCATGAGATACAACATGGCCCCCTTCATGGCCGTGCTGATGGCCGTCGTCCCATTCAAGGTGCCGCCGATCCGGCCCGCTGTTTGGCCCAAACGCTGTTCATAAGTAAGACGGGCCGCGCTTTCCACCGCCATCCGCTCCTCCTGGGTGGCGTTGGGGCCCAGGTTCTCCCAGGACAGGTAGCGGTTGGTCTCGATGATGTCCAAGTCTTCCCTGAGGCCCATCAAGGCGGCGAAGGAAGCCGGCATCCCCTGGCCGACGAAATCGGTCCGGGTGCCGGTGTCGTTGTTCAGCCACTGCATCTGGGGCAGGGGCACGTCCAAGGTGTCTCGGGTGTAAGTCAGTTCCCCCCCGGCCGCGATGATGGAGGCCACCCAATTGGTCAGGACCACCTCGGGGATGGGGCTGTTGTGAACCGCGTTGTCGAAATCCCGGTAGGTGCCCAAATCCGGGGCATCGGCCTCGAGCTGGGCCACGGTGACGCCCAGGGCGTCGGCCACATTCTGCTTCATCTCGGCAACCTCCGCATCCGTGGCCTGAATGTCGGTCATGAAGGTGGTGAAGGCCGCCATCCAAGCGGCGTCCATGGCAGCCTGGACCGCCTCATGCGTCGTCCCGTGTTCGGCCACATAGCCGTCCGGGTCCGTCCAGTAAGCGCTGTAAGTGGCCTCGGTCCGGGCGAAGGTGTCCATCATGGTTGCCACCGCCGCCAGGAACCTGGTCACCTGCTCGCCGGTGGCGTTGAGGGTGTTCAGGGCGTTGGTGTAATTCTGCTTGATGGTGTACACGGCCATGCGCATGTGGAATCCGCTCATGGACTGGTCCATGGCTCGGGCCACGGACTGGGACATGGCCGCCATCCGGGCCTGGTTGGTGGAGTTGGCGGCCACTTCACCGGCCGCGTTGTGGGCGGCCTGGATCAGACCGGGCCTGACTCCGGCTGTAACAGCCGCATCGATGAACATGTCGGCCATGAACCCGCCCGCCTTGGCGATTTCCTCGCCACTGCCGGTATCAATAGCCGTCTTGAACGCGGCCGTGTAGTCGGCCAGGTCCACCGTGCCGGCCGTGGCGTTGTAAATCAAGGCCGACTTGAAAGCCTCCAGTTCCGCGGCGGACACCCCGTTCCCGGTCAGGAAATCCTCGAAGCCCCCGGTCCCGAGAATGGCGTCCCGCCCCAAGGCCACAATCAATTCCACATCGTCCGCGGTCATGTCCGCGACTCTCATGAAAGTCAGGAGAAAGGCAATCGGAATCGGGTCATCGGTGCCGATCGACTCCCCGGCCATGATCAAAGCCTGGGCCTGGGCCGTGGAGAGATTATTGATACCGGTCAAGGTCGTTGACCCGGCCGGCGGGGCCGGGGCGAAACCCTGACGGACCACGTTGCCGTCGGCGTCTTCCACCGACAACAACAGGAAATTGGCCTCCTCGTTGGTGGGCACGCTGCTTAGGGTGAATTCGATTTTTCCATTGTTGTCGGCGGTGACGCTGGTCGAACTGACCTCTTCCAAAGTTCCGTTGCTTTTAAACTTGTACAGAATCACCGTGTATTCCGCGCCGGCGGTCAAGGCCCGCGCCGGGGCCGGAGTCAGACCAATCAGAAAAACAACAGCCAGCGCCAAAATCACGAAAATCTTTATCGAACTGTCGATCCTTTTCATGGTCACACCTCGCAAAACTCTGATTCCGCTGGGTTTCCGGCGAACTACTCGCCGCTTCCGCTTACCGTCCCGGTGTCCTCGGTCCCAGGCGCCGCCGCGCCTCCACCGCCACCACCGCCGCTGCTGCCGCAACTGACCACGCTCAGACAAAGTCCGGCCATCAGGATGAACACGGCTAATAAAGTGGTCGCGATTTTCTTCCAAGAGCGTTTTCGGCCCTTAAGGTTAAAATTTGATCTAAATCCAGACATTCCTTTCCCTCCTTTTTGCTCACATTTAGGGTCCAGTCAAAAAGAGAGACCCCGGCCAAACGTGGCCTCCTCGGAATTGACTATTTTTCTGCTTGCCAAACCGCGCTGTCCTCAATCCTAAAAGGCGATATTTGACCGTGGCCCAAAGTTAAATTCACTGAAAAATTTTAATTTATCCCTAGATTAATAAATTATCTTTTAAAAGTAAAGCCGTGTCTGACCAAAGATGAAAATCAATCCTTAAAATTACCCAGATCCGATCTAATCGACAGACTAATGTTCTGAATTTTATCAATAACTGTGCCAAAAAGTTATTTTCAGTTAACTAGGTGAAATATATAATTTAATTATCCTGGTTTCGATGCGGGCCCGGCCATTTTCGTCCGGTAAATCGGACGACGTCCGAATAATCGGACTCGTTTTTCAAGGCTCAAGGACAAAAAGACGGAAATGGCCCAGGTTATTCAAACAGGAATCCATCTTAACTTTTACCGCTCCTCCTAACGGTGCCGTGGCCCGCCCGACCGACCGCCAGGCGGGCGGATGAACAACCGCCGCGGCTTAAACCAGAAGCAAGCTTCGGGAAACCAATCCCAATGTAATAAAGAAAGCGGAGGGGATTGAAGCCGGCCGGGTAATGGGCTAAGATAAAAAAGTGTGCAGAATCATGGCTGATCTAGGGTTCAACATCGGTTCGGTCGGAGTGGACAACCCTCTGGTCATGGCCCCCATGGCCGGGGTGACCAATCCCCCTTTCCGCCGGATAGTCAAGGAACATGGCGCGGCATTGGTCTTCACCGAAATGGTCAGCGCCGCCGGCCTGGTCCGGGACGGAACCAGAAGCCTCAAGCTGCTGGCCATGTCGACGGACGAACAGCCTTTGGCCGTCCAGTTGTTCGGGGCCGACCCGGACACCCTGGCCGAAGCCGCAGCCTTGGCCCAGGATTCCGGCGCGGCCCTGGTCGATCTGAACATGGGCTGTCCGGTGCGCAAAGTGGTCCGCCACGGGGCCGGCGCAGCCTTGCTCAAGGATTTCAATCTGGTCCGGAAGATCGTGACCAAAATGCGCCAAGCCCTGGTCATACCCTTGACGGTCAAGACCCGATCCGGCTGGCGGGAAGGTCAAGGCGAAGTTCTGGACCTGATACCGATCTTGGCCGAGGCCGGGGTGGACGCCCTGACCCTGCATCCCCGCTGGGCGATCCAGGGTTTCGGCGGCCGGGCCGACTGGGACCTGACGGCCCGGGCGGCCGAGCGTTTCCCCGGTCCGGTCATCGGCAACGGCGACATCACCCGGCCCCAGCATGTCCTGACCAGGCTGAGGGAAACGGGCTGCGCCGGGATCATGATCGGCCGGGGGGCCTTGGGGAATCCCTGGATTTTCAGCCAGGCCCTGTCCCTGCTTGAAGGACGGCCGGCCGTGGAGCCGGTCCTGGACGACAGACTGGGCACGGCCGAAAGACACGCCCGGAGGCTCAAGAAACACCTGGGGCCGGACCGGGCCGCTTTCATGCTCCGGTCGGTTTTGATGTGGTACACCAAGGGTCTGGCCGACTCGGCGGCTTTCCGCCGCTCGATCAATCAAATCCGGGATTACGACCATTTAATGGCCGAATTGAAGACCTATTTCGGCCGACCGGCCCATTGTCCGGGGCAAGCCGAACCGTCAAGGCGCGAGGCCGCGCTATGAAGATCAAACTGGCCAAGAGCTCGGGGTTTTGCATGGGGGTAAGAAGGGCCGTGGAGACGGCCCTGGAGGCGGTTCACCACCGGCCCGGCCCCATCTATTCCTACGGGCCGCTCATTCACAATCCCCAGGCCGTGGAGCTTTTAAACGCCAAGGGGTTGAAGGTCCTCGAGTCCGGCCGGACCGACCTGGGCGGGATCAACCGGGGCACGGTCATCATCCGGGCTCACGGTATTCCGCCCCAGGAACGCCGTCGTTTGGAGGAGAGGGGTTTCGAGGTCATCGACGCGACCTGCCCATGGGTCATCCGGGTCCAGGCCATCATCAGGAAGCACACGGCCCAGGGCTACACCCCGATCATCTGGGGCAATCCCAGCCATCCCGAGGTGGTGGGGCTGCTGGGTTACGCCGAGGGGCGGGGCCTGGTCATCGGCGTCCCTGAAGACGTAGCCGGGCTGCCCGACTTGAACCGGGTCATCCTGGTGGCCCAGACCACCCAAAATCAGGCCCTTTTCGCGGGGATAATCGAAGCGGTCAAGGCCCGCTGGCCCGAGGCCTTGGTTTTCGACACCATCTGCGGGGCGACTCAGCGCCGTCAGGACGACGTCCGGGGGCTGGCCCGCCAGGTCGAGGCCATGGTGGTGGTGGGGGGGCACAACAGCGGCAACACCACCCGCCTGGCCGCCATCGCCCGGGATGAAGGGAGCAGGACCTTCCATGTGGAGACCGACGGGGAGCTGAACCCGGACCAACTGGCCGGAGTGAACACCGTGGGCGTGACCGCCGGAGCCTCGACCCCCAACTGGATGATAAAGCAGGTCATCCGGGAATTGGAAAGGATCGGCCGCAAGGGCGACACCTCTTTTCGGGCCGTCGCTCACCGGGTCCTCCGCTTCCTGCTCCTGAGCAACCTGTACGTGGCCCTGGGGGCCGGGGCCTTGAGCCTGGCCGCGATCATGCTGCAAGGAATACCGGTCCAAATCGAGTACGTCGGGGTGGCTTTCTTCTACGTCCACGCCATGCACATGCTCAATCTGTTCATGGACAAGGAAGCCAGTCAATTCAACGACCCGGACCGGGCCCGCTTTCTGGAACGGCACAAAACGGTCCTGCTAGGCTCGGGCATCCTGTCGGGCTTGATCAGCCTGAGCCTGGCCCTGGTCATCGGCGTCAAGGTTTTTGTTTTTCTGGCCTTGATGAGCACCCTGGGCTTGCTCTACGCCGTGCCCCTGGTCCCCAAGTCCTGGTCCCGCTGGACCAGACTGCGGCGGCTCAAGGACATCCCCAGCTCGAAAACCCTGTTCTTGTCCGGCGCCTGGGCCTTGACCTTGAGCCTGGTCCCGGCCCTGGCCGCCGACCACCGGATCGACCCGGCCGCGGTCCTGACCGCCTTGATCATCTTTCTCCTGGTCTTCATCCGCAGCGCCCTGGGCGACATCATCGAGATTCAAGGGGATCGGGTGGTCGGCCGGGAGACCATTCCCATCATCATCGGCGAAGAAAAAACCTTGTCCTGGCTCAACGCCGCCGTGGGCTTCCTGGCCCTGGCCCTGGTCGGCGGCTGGGCCTTGCTCCTCCTGCCTTCCCTGGCCCTGGTCCTGACGGCCTGCGCCGCCTACACCGTCTTCTACCTGGTCCTCTTCCGCCGCGAACAGATCATCGGCGGCACTTTCTTCGAAGCCCTGATCGACGCCAATTTTATCCTGGCCGGCCTCCTGTCCTGGCTTTGGGCCGGGCTGGCCTAGGGCCGGACACCGGTGGAGGGAAGCTTGAACGCGACGGGGTCGGAGGACAGGGCCGGAACGACGCGCCCGGTCAGCGTGATCATCCCGACATACAACCGGGCCGACCTGGTCCGGCGGGCCGTGGATTCGGTCCTGGCCCAGACCTTTCCAAACTTCGAATTGATCGTGGTGGACGATGGTTCGACCGACCGGACCCAGGAAGTCCTGGCCGCGGTTGATGACCGGCTGGTCCTGATCGCTCAGCCCCGAGCCGGGGTCAGCGCGGCACGCAACCAAGGTCTGGCCGCGGCCCGGAGCCCCCTGATCGCCTTCCTGGATTCGGACGACTACTGGCTGCCGGAGAAACTGGCCGTCCAGGTTCATTTTTTCGAGGAAAACCCGGAGGCCGTGATCTGCCAGACCGAGGAAGTCTGGTACCGCCGGGGCCGCCGGGTCAATCCCCGGACCAGACACCGCAAACCTTCGGGAGACGTTTTCCGGCCGTCCCTGGAGCTTTGCCTGATCAGCCCCTCGGCGGTGATGATGCGACGGGAACTGTTCGACCGGGTCGGACGATTCGATGAAAGCCTGCCGGCCTGCGAAGATTACGACTTGTGGCTGCGGGCGGCCGCCGAATATCCGGTCCATCTGTTGGACCGGCCCTTGGTGATCAAAACCGGCGGACATCCGGACCAGTTGTCCCGCACCGTGGTCGGCCTGGACCAGTATCGGGTCCAGGCCTTGCTCAAAATTCTGGAGTCGGGCCGGCTTCGACCGGACCAGCTCTCGGCCGTCCGGGCCGAGTTGTCCCGTAAAGCCCGGATTTACGGCCAGGGCTGCTTAAAAAGGGGACGGATCGAGGAAGGCCGAGAGTATCTTCGACTGGCCGCGGTGCATGACTCCGGGGAAGAATCGTAACCGTTCAACGAATGGGGTCTCTGCCCATGGGTGGTCCCGACAACTCGTTGTCGGGACGCCGAAGGCGCAAGAGGCCGGTCAATCCCTTTCAGAACCTTCCCCGTTGCCAAGAAGCGATGCTTTCCAAAACGGTCTGCAATTTCAACAATAATAGGGGACGCCCTTCGCTGAATAATTACGAAAAACCGGGAAAATCGCTTGTCCGGGAGCAGGTCCGGTAGTAAATTGAAATCATGATCCATTGCCGTGATAATGGTCTGGTTTATTACCGGTTTGAAATATTCCAAGACTTTCCCGAACTGGTGCACGGGGTGTTCACCAGGCGGGGCGGAGTCAGCCCGGCCCCGTGTCAAGGCTTGAACCTGGCCTTTGTCCCGGAAGACGACGAGGAAAACGTCCGAACCAACCTGGACTTGGTCCGGGCCGCCCTGGGGTTTGAGTCCCTGGCTTTCGCCGGACAGGTCCACGACCACCAGACCCTGGTGGTCCGGGCCGGGGACGGGTACCGGCCCCGACGGCCGGCGGAAATGCGCCGGGGCTATGATGCCTTGATCACCCCGGACCCGGGTCTGGGGCTCCTGGTCAAACTGGCCGACTGCCAGGGCCTTATGCTGTTCGACCCGAGGACGAAAATGGTGGCCGTGGTCCACTGCGGCTGGCGCGGCAGCGCGGCCGGGGTCATCGGTCGGACCGTAAACCGGCTGGCCGATGAATTCGGGGTCCGGCCGGGCGACCTGCTGGCCGGGATCGGTCCCTCCTTGGGACCTTGCTGCGCCGAGTTCGTCAATTACCGGGATGAACTGCCGGCCGAGTTTTGGCCGTACCGGGTTTCCAACAACCATTTCGATTTCTGGACCATCAGCCGGGATCAATTGGTCGCGGCCGGCCTTCAGCCTGAAAACATCGAAACCGCCGGAATCTGCACGGTCTGCGATTCCGAAGAATTTTACTCCTACCGGCGGGAGCAGAAGGTCACCGGTCGTTTCGGCCTGATCGCCGGCCGGAGAAAGGGGAAATAGCCTTGGCCGAAATTTTCCTGGGCCCATGCCCGGTCTTGGAGAACCGGAAGCTGGCCCGGAAAACATATCTGATGCGGCTGGAAGCTCCGGCCGTGGCCCGGCGCGGCCGGCCGGGGCAGTTCGTCATGGTCCGGACCGGCCCCTATCCGGAACGGGGCGGCGGGCCTTTGCTCAAACGGCCCTTTTCTATCCACCGCCTGGGTCCAGACGATGAGATTTCCTTGCTTTATCGGGTGGTCGGGGTGGGGACCGACCTCCTGGCCCTGGCGCGGCCGGGCGAGAGTCTGGAACTGCTCGGTCCTTTAGGCCGGGGCTTCGATCCGCCGGACGGACTTAAACGGGCTTATCTGGCCGCCGGGGGCGTGGGTCTGGCCCCGCTGCTGGCCTTGGCCGAAAACCTGGCCGGCCGGACCGATTTGACCTTGTTTTACGGGGAAGCCGCGGCGGTGGACCTGCCGCCCGAATCCTATCTGAAACTGTTTCCGGCCGAGATCGTTTTGACCACCGAGGACGGCACGGCCGGGGAAAAGGGCCTAGTCACACGGCCCCTGGCCCAAGCCCTGGTCCGGGACCCGGCCCCGATTTTCGCTTGCGGCCCCAAGGCCATGCTGGCCGAAGTATCCAGGCTGGCCAGGGTCTCCGGCGTCCCGGCCTGGGTCTCCTTGGAAGCCCGCCTGGCCTGCGGCCTGGGGGCCTGCCTGGGCTGCGCCGTGCAGGTCGATAAAGGCGTTTACGCCCGGGTCTGCGCCGAAGGCCCGGTTTTCCGGGCCGAGGAGGTGCAATGGCCGTAAAGCCGGACTTGAGGGTTAACCTGGGCGGGCTGATATTGAAGAACCCGGTCCTGGCCGCTTCGGGAACGTTCGGGTACGGCCAGGAATACGCCGAATTCGTGGACCCGGCCCGGCTGGGAGCCGTTGTGACCAAGGGCATTTCCCTCCAGCCCCGGCCGGGCAACCCGCCGCCCCGGATTATTGAGACCCCGGCCGGGATGATCAACGCCATCGGCTTGGAAAACGTCGGCCTGGAGGCCTTTGTCCGCGACAAGCTGCCCTGGCTGGTCGAACGCGGGGCCGTGGTCATCGTCAACATCCTGGGCGAGAGCGTCGAGGAGTACGCCGCCCTGGCCGAGGGTTTGGACCGGGCCGAGGGTGCGGCCATGATCGAGGTCAACGTGTCCTGCCCCAACGTGGCCGGCGGCGGATTGGCTTTCGGGACCGACCCTGATGCCACAGCCCGGGTGGTTCGGGCCGTGGTCGACTCGACCAGCCTCCCGGTCATGGTCAAACTGACCCCCCTGGTCACGGACATCGTCGCCGTGGCCCAAGCCGCTGTGGACGCGGGCGCGGCGGCCCTGTCCCTGATCAACACCGTCCCGGCCATGGCCGTGGACCTGGCCTCCCGCCAACCGGCCCTGGGCAACGTGGTCGGCGGGTTGTCCGGGCCGGCGGTCAAGCCCATCGCCCTGCGCCTGGTCTGGCAGACGGCCGGAGCGTTGGCGGCGCCGGTGGTCGGCCTCGGCGGGATCATGACCGCCCGAGACGCCCTCGAGTTTCTGCTGGTCGGAGCCGCGGCCGTCCAGGTCGGCACGGCCAACTTCGTCAACCCCAGGGCCTGCCTGGACGTGTTGGAAGGAATCGAACATTATTTTCGCCAAAACGATCTGCCCGATCTTTCAGCCCTGGTCGGCCGACTGGAAGTCCAAGGTTTTCCGTCCCGAGACCTGAACCAAAGCCAACGGCAAGAGGAAAAAAAGAGATGACCCAGAAGCCCCAAAAGCAGATGACCATGGTGGAGGTGATGAGGGAGTTCATCAAGATATCCCCGTTCACCACCTTCATGGCCCCGGACGTTCGGGTTTGCGAAAACGGTTTTTGCGAAGTGGTCGTGCCCTTGAGAAAGGAGCTGACCCAGTCCCACGGGTATGCCCACGGGGCTGTCGTCAGCGGAGTGGCCGACGTGGTCTCGGCCGGGGCCGCCGCCTCGCTCGTCGGCCGGGTGGTCACCGGCGAATTCAAGATCAATTTCATGGAACCGGCCGTCGGGCAGGCCCTGGTGGGCCGGAGCCGGGTCCTCAAGGCCCTCAAACGCCTGGTCGTCTGCCAGACCGAAATCTACGCGGTCAACGAAGGCCGCGAAAACCTGGTGGCCGCGGCCCTGGTGACCATGATGCCGGTCAAGGCCGGCGACTTCAAGTTGATCGACGAAGTTCGGAAAAACTCCGGAGGCGGCTCCCCCTCACCTCCGCCCTCAGATTGACCCCGCTCGGTTCAGCCGTCTTCAGCGGGTTCGGTCGAAGCCGGCCCGCCGAAGTGACCTCCAAAGGATGGAAAGGAAACAACCGGTATTACCCATCGGTTCCCCTCCTCGGCCGGCGGAGGATTATCCGATCTATCCTTTCCTCGGAGGAGAAAGACAGGTAACAGCTGAAAAAGTTCCCTGCACCCGGCTTGAATGGCCGCCCCGCCCGTCAATCAATCCATTGACAAAGGCCGTCGTTTTGGTGAGAATGGTTTTAGAAAGGAAGTGCGCAGCTACCTGGTGGGGCTCCTGGACTTCAAATCCAGTGGCGGGCGCTGGAAACGTCCGCGGTGGGTTCGATTCCCATGCACTTCCGCCAAAATAACAAAAGATATCACCTATATACTATTTTTAAAAACGCCTAAATCCGTTATCGGTCAACTTAAATTGGCGGATGTATTCGGATGGCGGCGGGCCATTTTCCCCCGGAGAATCTCCCGCAGTTCCGCGGCGATGTTCCCCGCCAAGACCTCTTTGTCTTGCTTTTCCTGCAGCCCCTGGATCAGGACCTTCAAGCCGGCCTTCACTTCGTCGTTCGGTCCGGGCAGGGCCACGATGAGGCTGCCCAGGTATCGGCCCACCGCGATCCTGACGCCGTCCTTGACGTGCCGGCCGGTGCCGACCTCGAAGTGACAGATATAAGGCGCGGCGGCCTCCGGGTCCAGGGTCTTGACCGCCTCCACCGTCTGGTCCTTATCTTCCGCGCCCACGCCGCCGGTGGTGACGATCAGGGCGTATCCGCCGTCCTCGGCGGCTGCCCTCAGTTTGGCGGCGATCAGCATCCTGTCGTCCTTGAGGGTCGGGCCGGCCGTGACCCGGTAGCCCTGGGCGGTCAGGCCGTCCCTGATGGCCGGGGTGTTGGTGTCCTGGACCTGTCCGGCGGCCACTTCGCCCCCGGTGGAAAAGACCATGACCCTCTTCGAGAGGTTGTCCATGATCTCGACCGCCATTTTTTCGGCCTGGCGCAGGGCCTGTTGAGCCGAGTCCCGGTCCAGGTCGATCCAGCCCAGCATACCGTTCGAACGGATGGATGTTTCCGCCGAGACCGTCACTCCCGAGATCCGGCCCAGGGCCTCTAGAAGCAGCTCTTTTTTCCCCACGATCTGATAGGCATTCACACAGGCATCGAGGACGTCCAGGGTCAGGACCTCGTGGCGATAATCCACGACCAACACGTCGCCCGGATTCAAGCCCAGGGTCCGGGCCGCCTGGACGGCGATGTCGGTCAGGTTGGCCTGGCTGAGGACAATTTTTTCGATGATCAATTCGGTTTTACTTAGCAGATCATAAGTGGTCATGAGGATACCTCCGGTCAAGACGCGGGCATGTTCAGGCGGACCCGGTACAGGGAACTCCGGGCCGTGATGTAGAGGGTCCGCCGGTCCGCGTCCCCCCAGGCCAGGTTGGAGGGAAGTTCAGGAACGAGGATGACGCCGATCCTTTCGCCCTCCGGATTGAATACCCAGATTCCACCCCGGCCCGTGCTGTAGACATGGCCTTCCGTATCCATCTTCAGCCCGTCCGGGGCCATGGGTTCGCATGATTCCGCCCGCCACGTTCCCGGCGGCGAGAAGCCGGTTGACCCCTTCCCGGAGTGGAACGACCAGGCATCCTTACGCCGGGTGATTTTATTGAAAACTAATGACCTCGTATTTCAGGTCCAAAAGCGGGGCGTCAATTATAGCCCGACCTATATCTAAAATATCCACGTCCAGGGTTTTAAGCCTTTGTATCTTTTCGAGTTTTATCCCGCCGCCGAAGGCGATTCGGAGTTTATCCCGCAGGCCCATGTTCTTGATTTTCTCCAAGACCCGTTCGAGGTCGTCCATCTTCCCCGTATCGATAAAAATTATATCGGCCCCGGCCCGAGCCGCTTTTTCGGCCTCTTGTTCGACCGGCTGGTGCTTGCCTTTCAATTGCACGACTTTCAAGCAACCCTTCAAGTCAGCGACGGCCTCCAGGCTTTTTTCTATTCCACCCAGGACTTCCAGGTAGTTTTTATCCAAATACACAAAAGGATGGTCACTGATCCTGATCGAGGCCTGTCCTGTCTTTATCGCCCGGCGGATGGTCTCTTTCAGTTCAAGAGGCATTTTTTTCCAGGCTCCGCTGACAATCTTCGGTTTATCGCCGGCGGCTTGCACAAAGTTGTAGGCGGCGGTGGCTATCCCCGAAGGTTTGCCGATGTCGCCGACCAGATAATCCTCGCCCATGATCACTTGCTTGACGTCGCCCTGCAAATCGGCTATGACCTCGCCTCGTTGCACCAAGCTTCCTTCCTTGAGGATTTTTTTAATCGTCAGGCCCAAACCTTCGGCGTCTCGTCTCGCCTGATCGGTCCCGGCGATTACTCCCGGTTCATAGGCCACTATGAGGGCCTCGACCTTTTTTCCCGTCAAATTCCGAAATATTTGATCTCTTAAGTCACCCATGTTCCGCTCGTGATCCCGCCCCGCTTCATATTGCCGCGGCGTTAAAGATTAGACCGTGGCCGGGTCGATGCCCCTTTGTTTCAGACGTTTGGGCGCCAGTTCCTCTTCCACTTCCCGATTCACTTCCGGGGCCGCCTCAAGTAGAAAGTCGGCCAGACCTTGACTGAGGTGCATGGACCCGAAACCGCCTTCTAAAACAATTATTTTATCCCTTCGGGCAAATATTTTTTGCAAACCCGACCCCGGCTTTAAGATTTTGCGCGGGCACACTGTATGCCATGAATTTCGTGTTCATCGGGTCGGCGATCAGGATATCCTCCAGGTCCCGACCCACGACGATGGTCGGAGTGTGACGCCGGGTATTTTGCTTCATCCACCCAAGCCAGGCATTAAAGACACTCTGAGGGAGAATAGAAATCATCATATCCTGCGGGCCTTGCACAAGACGGGCTGGAAGGTGCGCGGTCCGGACGGAGCCGCCGAACGCCAGGGCACTCATCCGTCCAGTCTCACCTTCCGGATTAAAAGACTCGGCGTCTAAAAACCCAAGGGCATCTCCAAGAGGCGGGTCGGGTGAATCGACGAGACAGGCCGGATTTGCGGGATTTCGGGGACACAATTAATTCTTTTTAATTATCGTGTCCCCGGAACTCCACCTTGGATTCCGGAAAAGACCAACGGGAACAACCCTTGCGGCCCGTGCATCCTTCCACCCCGTAAAATCGAAATCAGCGGCCGGAGACCCATGATCCCGGCCGCCATGTATCCGGCCGGGACGATCAGCGGCATTGATCCCGCCTTGAAACCGGCACCGGGTCGGGAATTCTTGTCCCCAAAAAGGTTTTTTCCGCCTCAAGTCGACCACGTCCGTCACCGAGGAATGCGGCGGTTGCGGCCTGATCCAAGCCGAGAAATTTTTCCCGGTCAATGGCCTCGTTTCGCCTCGATGGCTTCCATCAGGGCCTGCAGGCGGGTGTCGACCTGAGCGTCACTGTAAAACCTGGGATCGCACGAGTCCCCCCCGATCATCACCGCCGGTATGTTCAGGGCCTTGCCCACCCCCTCCATGATGGCGAAGGTGTGGCTGTTGATCCCCCGGCAGGTCTGGGTCTCGCTCATAACCATGCCGTCGATGGAGTATTCACGACAGAACCGGGTGATGATCTCGATCCGGTAGTCATAGTCGTAATTCATAACGGTGTCGCACAAGTTGTAAGCGATGCTCTCCAGGGGCTTCTCCGGGTCGATCTTGTCCATCCTGGGCAGGAAGATCATGTGGCTGTATGGTCCCGCGATGACACAGGCCTTCAGGGCCGCGAATTTACGGGCCAGAACGCCCAGCCGGGGCCAGGTCATGATGCCATCCCAGTAGAGACGGTATTTTTCACCCGGCACGGAGCCTTGGCCTTGGGCCACGCGTTCCTGGACTTCCTCCTTCATATCCTGAAGCAGGTCGGCCGTGCCGGGCAGACCCACCAGGTGACAGACCGGCCCGATAGTGGCCACCAGGTCAAAGAAACTGGCCGGAGCCGGAACGGCGCGGCATATGTCCATGATCTCCCGTCTCAGGGTGATGGCCCGTTTCACCTCGTGGAACACGCTGGTCAGCAGGTCCCAGTCATAGGGTCGGCCGGTGACCTTTTCCAGCACGGAAATCAGTTCCTTCTGCTGGCGGATATAGTCCTGGATATTGTCGTCCAAGTCCGATGGGTCCCAGTTGACCCTGGGTTCCAAGTGAACCACCGGTACGTCGCAGAGAGTGGCCACCGTGTCGCCCCACAGCCGTCCGGTGCCGCAGCCCCCGCCGGGGACGTTGATGTACAGGTCCGGCTTGGGCAAGACATACCGGTCTTGATCCAGGGATTCGTCCAGGGCCGCGTTCCCGTTGGCGATGAGGGCCGCCCCAGTGAAACTGCGCGCGTAGGAGCAGGCGTCCGGAAGCAGTCCGAAGGCCTCGGCCGCCTCCTGAAACGGTTTTTCCTCCCCCCGCGCGGCCATGCCCGCGATCAGCCCCTCGGCGTGGACCACCAAGGCCCCCGCGCCCCGGGCCAGGAGAAAGGCCGGGAGACCATTGACCCAGACCACCTTTTTCCCCTGGGCCGCCTGCCGTTTGATGTCCGTGAAAGAGGCCCTCATCATCCCGCCGATCCGGGAGACGCTCTTGAGCAGATTAGGACCTTGGACTTTTGTTTCCATCCGTGTTTCCCCCTTGTCAAGCCTCTCCGACTCGGCGGAGCCCGCCGCGAGCCGCCAGGTCCAGCAACTCATCGCCGGCCGCCGGGGAGCAGGGAAGTTGTATTAACCACCAGGAGCGAACCATATGCACGTCTTCATTCGGGCGAAAGACGCAAACAAGGCCGCCGGGTCGGCGAACCCCGGTTTTGATCGGGCTGTAAAAACCTTCCCGAATCCCGGCTAGCCCAGCATTTCCACAAAGGCCTGCAACCGGGTCCGGACGCCTTCCAAGGACATGGCCTCGTGTTCGGTCTCGATCATGATCTGGGGAAGGCCTCGTTCGGCCAAGGTCCTTTTGATGAAGGGATAGGCGAACATATGAGGCTCGCAATACTTGGCCAGCAAGATGACCACCCCGTCCGCTCCGCAGGCCGCGGCCCTTTCGGCGATGTAACCGTCCCATCTTATCTTCCCGTCGCTCCGGGTGGGGATCGGGACGGACCGGTCGAGATAGCGTTCGACCAGACTCTCCATGGGCTGTCCGTCCGGGTCGACGTCCAAGGCGTAATAACGGTATCCCGTGTATAAATCATCGTCGACGATCCGGGCCCCCGTCTCCTCGATGAGGTCCAGAATCTCCCGTTTCGGCGCCTGGCAAAGGTGGCCCGACAAGAACAAGCGAGGCCCGCCCGACGGTTCGGCGCTTGTTTCGTCCAAGGCTTTCAACAGCCGCTCCAAAAGCTGGACGTGCTCTTCCTTGGGCATGACCAGGCCCGAGGTCACCACGGCCTGTCTTTGGCCGAAGGTCAGCCGGCCCGGATTCCGGCGGCACCATTCATGAATTTGCCGCAACAAGGACCGGTGCCGGTTGTAAAGCGCGATGCTTCGGGCGATGTCCTCGTCATGAATCTTGCGGCCGGCGATCCCCTCGATCACGGTCCTGGTCTTTTCCAGTTCCCGGCGAGCATCGGCCGCAATGTCGGCCCTCTCCAGGCTGGTGGGAAGCTGAACGTAGGCCACCCGCCCGGCCGGGAACATCCGCTTGAGGGTCATAGCCACATTGGCATTCTGAATGCAAATGTTGCTGTAGAGCAAGCCGTCGAAAAAAGCAAGCCGCCCCTTGGCCGCCAAGTCCATGACATTCCTGGTGATGCCGCAGAAGAAGGGATGCACCCGGGAATAGCCCTCGGTCACGTTTTCCTTGGTCTCGATGAGGACCACCGGCAGCATGCCCGCGGCGTGGATGAGTTCCTCCGGGAAATGCATGGGGCTGCAAACCACCACTTTGACCTTGTTTTCATCTTTCCAGCGTCGAAGCCAGTCATACGGGCTGTCGATCACTTCGTCAAACTTCGCCAGGATCTCCTGGAAACCGCCCTCGGCCATGAGCACCCCTCCTTCAGCCTGCGTTTTTACCGAGCTCGTCCAAGGCGAACAAGGCCGCCCCCAACGCCCCGACAATCTGTGGTTCCTCGGGGACGGTGATTTTCACTCCCAGAAATTTTTCCAGCGCCCTGACCACGCCTTGATTCTTGGCCACCCCCCCGCTCATCAGCACCGGGGCCGTCAAGCCCGCGTGGTTCACCAGGGAGATCATCCGGCGGCCCACGGCTTCGTGAATGCCGGCCACGATGTCCGGCGCGGCGCATCCCTTGGCCTTAAGGGAGATGACCTCCGATTCGGCGAACACCGTGCACAAACTGCTGATGGCCGGGGGGACGGCCGAAGCCAGGGCCAGCTCCCCCATTTGACTCAATTCCACGTTCAGCGCCTGGGCCATGACCTCGAGGAACCGGCCGGTGCCCGCCGCACACTTGTCGTTCATGGAAAAATTGGCCACCCGGCCCTGGACATTCAGGGCGATCACCTTGCTGTCCTGGCCGCCGATGTCGATCACCGTCCTCACTGTCGGAAGAAGAAACCGCGCGCCCCGGGCGTGGCAACTGATCTCGGAGATGTTCTTGTCGCCGAAGTCGACCATGGTCCGCCCATAGCCCGTGGTCACCAGGTAGCCGATCTCGGCCCGGCCCAGCCCGGCCTCCTTCAAGGCCCGCTCCAGCGACTGCAAGGCGGCCTTTTCGTCGACGATCAGGCCTTGGACCACATGGTACGACACGATGCCGCCCCGACCATCCACCACCACGCTCTTGGCGGTCAAGGACCCGATGTCCACGCCCACCGCCGCCGCCTTTTTACTCTTGGCCGTCGTCATGGACTTGGGGGGCCGCCTCGACGGCCCGCGATGGTCCATAGACAGCGGATCGAGCGGAGGCCATGCCTGCCTGCCGGTATACAATGACCACATGCTTTGCCCAGGCGGTAATCAAAACAAACGGCGGTTCCCAACTCTGCCTCGACAATCCGCGTATTTGCTTACTGGTTTGATCCAGGCCGGAGTATAGGTGTTGTCGTTTCATATGTCAATGGCCGGTTCCGCGGGGTTCCAGGGCCAAAAGATTTAATTCCTTTTTATTATCATGTCCCCGGAATTTCATCTTGAATTCCGGGAAAGACCACCGGGACCGATCCCCGCGGCCGCTACATCCTCCCGCCCCGTAGAATCGAAATCAGCAGCCAGAAACCCATGATTCCGGCCACCACGTACCCGGCCAGGCCGATCAGCGGAATGTCGTGCCACTTGGGCGGAATCCCGGACAGGACGATCAGCGACGACCCGATGATCAACGACGCCAGGACAATGGCGAAGGACAACCGGTTGCCGGCCCGGTCCAAGGCGTTCAGAATCGGCTCGAGCCCCAAGTGCTCGAATTCAAGCTTGAGCTTGCCTTGGCGGGCCAGCCGGAGAATGGCCCTCAGTTCGCCGGGTACTTCCTTGACCACGCTGACCAGTTCCCGGCCGAAATCCCACAGGTCCCCGGCCAGCCGCCGCGGATGAAGGCGCTCCCGCTGAATACGCTCCACAAAAGGCCTGGCCTTCTCGATCATGTCGAAATCCGGGTCCAACCGCCGGCCCAAACCCTCGATCGACGTCAGGGTCTTGAGCAACAACAGCAGGTCCGGGGGAACGCCCAATTGGTACTTGGAGGCCAGGCGAAAAAGTTGTTGCATCAGCCGCCCCAGTTCCAGTTCCTTAAGGGGCCGGTCCAGGTGTCCCTCGATAAAATCCCTCAGCTCCCGGCCCAGGGCGCGGCGTTCGGGTTCTTCTTCCCAGACGGTCAGCCTGAGCAGGACCTCCACCAGGGCGGCTTCGTTGCGCCGGACTACGGCCATGACCAGGTCCACGATGTCTTCCCTGGTCGAGCGGTCCAGGCGGCCCATCATGCCCAGGTCCAAAAAGCAGACCACGTGACCCGGCAGGACCACAATGTTGCCCGGATGAGGGTCGGCGTGAAAAAAACCGTGGATCAGAATCTGCTCCATGACCAGGTCAGCGCCCCGCCCGGCCAGTTCCTTCAAATCGAACCCTTCTGTCCGCAGTCTGGCGATCTGGTCGGCCTTGATTCCTTGAATGTACTCCATGGTCAGGACCCGCCCGGTCGAAGCCTCCCGAAAGACCTTGGGCACGTATATCCGCTGGTCCTTCAAAAAATTGGCCGCGAACCGTTCCAGGTTCGAGGCCTCGCTCCGGTAGTCCATCTCCTGTTCCAAAATTCGGCCGAACTCCTCCACCACTTCCGTCGGCTTGTGCAAGGCCCAGCCTTCCAGATGCCGCTCCATCAAAGTGGCCAGGTGAAAAAGGATCTCCAGGTCGACCTCCACGAGCCGCTTGATCCCCGGCCGCTGAATCTTGACCGCCACCATCTCCTCGCCCTCGACCAAGCGGGCCAGATGGACCTGGCCGATGGAGGCCGCCGCCAAAGGCTCCGGGGCGACCTGGTCCAAAACCTCGGACCAGACAGGCCCCAGTTCGGCCTCCAGAATCCCTTCGGCCTCCGGCCAACCAAACGGCGGCACTTCGTCCTGGAGCTTGGCCAGCTCCTCCAAAAAATCCGGCGGCAGCAGGTCCGGCCTGGTGCTGAGCATCTGGCCCAGCTTGATGAAGGTCGGCCCCAGTTCCTCCAGGGCCATCCGCAGCCGCTCGGCCCGGGCATAATGCTCGATCCTTTCCTTGCGCTTGAAAAATAAAAGCTGCCGGCCCAGGTCCAGGTAATGTTCCACCTTCAGGCTGATCACCAGGTCCTCGAACCCGAAATTGAACAAGACGCCCAGGATTTCCGAGTACCGGGCCATGTGACGATAAGTCCGGCCGACCAGGCCGATCTTGCGAATGATCATGAACGCGCCCCCGCTCGCTTCAAGGCTTCAAGGCTAAAGGCCGGTCCGGCCCCGGGGCCGCCCCCCCGGGCCGCAACCTCGCTTCCGCCGACCTTTTTATGACCTTAACATGACCGCGAGCGTATTTGTAGCGCCAAAAAAACCGGCCCTTTTCAGGAGGTTAAAAGAAAAAGTTAAAAAGGCGGGACGCGGCCTGATCGGGGACGCCGTTAAAAGACGGAAAAAGCGGTCCCCCCTGAAGCCGCGACAGCGTTTATCATTATAAATTCGGTCTAAACGATAAAAAACTCCGGACGGTTAATCCTTGCGGCCGACCTCGGTCTTGACCTCGACCCACAAACCGGTCTGTTTCGACCGGCAGACCGGACACAAGCCCCAGAGCCGGTCTGTCTCGGGATACATCTCCTTCATGAAGTTCATGGGTTCCGGCGCGAAGTACCGGCCGCAGCCGGCGCATTCTTCCAATTTGACCTGGGTATGCCAGGTGTGCAGAATCCGTAATCCGCCCCGGTCTTCAATCTTAATGGCCCCGGTGGGACAGACCTCGGCGCAGGCCCCGCAGCCGATACAGGCTTCGGCGTGCAGGTCGAACGGAGTGCCGACCCTTCGGTTTTCGCCCCGGCCCATGAATTCGATGGCTGAGGCGCCTATGGCCTCGCGGCAGACCCGGACGCAGAGTCCGCACAGAATGCACCTTTCCTGCTCATCGGAAGCCGGCGGGCCTGCGAAGCGTGATGACTCGATACCGGCCCGAGCGGCGAGCTTTTTGATCAATTCCGAACCGGGGGCTCGGGCCAGGAGGAATTCCAGGGTCAGCCGGCGGGCCCGGACCGCCTGGGGGGCTTCGGTTTCTATGACCATTCCCGCTTCGGCCGGATGAACGCAGGCGGCGGCCAGGGTGTTTCGGGGATGGGTTACGGCCACCATGCACAGGCGGCAGGCCCCGTAGGGTTCGAGTCCGTCGTGGTGGCAGAGGGTGGGCAGTTCGACCCCGGCGATCCGCACCGCGTCCAGGACCGTGCCGTTGTCGGGGATGGTTACGCTCCGGTTATTCACCTTCAGTTCAATCATGAATCACCTCACCACCTGAACCGCCCCTTCCGGGCAGACGTCGGCGCAGATACGGCATCTGGTGCAATTGACCGGATCGATGACATGCGGGGCTTTCTTTTGGCCGCTGATGGCCCCCGCGGGGCATTCTCGGAGGCAAAGCCCGCATCCGTTGCAAACTTCCTGGTTGATGGCCAGTTCGATCAACGCGGAACATACCCCGGCCGGGCATCGTTTTTCCAACACGTGGGCTTGATATTCGTCCCTGAAATAGCGCAGGGTGGTCAGAACGGGGTTGGGCGCGGTCTGCCCCAGGCCGCATATCGAACAGGTTTTAACCCAGCCTGCTATCTCTTCCAGGGTGACCAGGTCCTTGGCCTCGGACCGCCCGGCGGTGATGCGGGACAGGATGTTATGCAGTTCCCGGATGCCATCTCGGCAGGGGGTGCATTTCCCGCAGCTTTCGGCCTTGGTGAAAGCCAGAAAATATTTGGCCACGTCCACCATGCAGGTCCCTTCATCCATGACCACCATGCCGCCCGAGCCCATGATCGAGCCGGCCCCGGTCAGCGATTCAAAATCAATGGGCAGGTCGAAGAGCCGGGCCGGGATGCAGCCGCCGGAAGGGCCGCCGGTCTGGACCGCTTTTATCCTTTTTCCGGAAAGGCCGCCGCCGCCCACATCTTCCAAGAGTTCTTTTAAAGTCAATCCCATGGGCACTTCCACCAGGCCGGTGTTGGCCACTTGTCCCACCAAGGAAAAAACCACCGTCCCGGAGTTGCCTTCGGTTCCTATCGAGCGGTACCAGTCCGGACCCCGGCGGAGGATAATCGGCGCCGAAGCCAGGGTCTTGACATTGTTGACCACCGTGGGCCGGCCCCACAGTCCTTGGACGGCCGGAAAAGGCGGTTTGGGATGGGGCTCGCCCAAGGCCCCCTCGATGGAACCTATCAGGGCGGTTTCTTCCCCGCAGACAAAGGCCCCGGCCCCCCGAACGATGGTGATGTCAAAATCGAAACCGGAACCGAAGATGTTTGGCCCCGCCAACCCAAGTTCCTCCGCCTGGGCCAGGGCCCCGGTCAGCTTTTCCACGGCCAGGGGATACTCGTCCCGAACGTAGATATAACCCTGATTGGCGCCGATGGCGTACCCGCCGATGATCAGGCCTTCGATCACGCTGTGAGGGTCACTTTCCAGAACGGTGCGGTCCATGTAAGCCCCGGGGTCCCCTTCGTCCGCGTTGCAGATGATATACCTGGGTTCCCCGCCGGCCTCCCGGCAGATACGCCACTTGCGGCCCGTGGGAAAACCGCCGCCCCCCCTGCCCCGCAAACCCGATCGGGCGATTGCTTCCACCACCCGCTCGGGATCGCCGTCGGACAAGACCCGGGCCAAGGCCTGATAACCGTCGCCGGCTATATACTCTTCAATACTGACCGGATTTATCAGGCCGCTGTTGAGCAAGACCACTTTCTGCTGGCGGGCATAAAAAGGAAGCTCATCCAAAAGAGGCAGGTGTTCGAATCCCTCGGGCCGGGCCTCCTGCGACCCCCCATCTTCAGCCATAACGGCCAGAGCGCCTTCGGGAGGCAGACGGCCTTGGGCCAGGGCGGCGATCATATCGGGCACGGCCTTTTCCGAGACCTGTGAGTACAAAATCCGGCCCCGGCCCGGCAGGCGAACGTCCACCAAGGGCTCCTGCTGGCAATACCCCAGACAGCCCGTCTTGATCAGCATTCCATCAAGACCCGCCCGGCCCGCTTCTTCCTGGATGGCCTCGTAGACCGCCCCGGCCCCGGCGGCCAGCCCGCAGGTGGCCATGCCCACGGCGATCCTCAAGCCGGGCGGGTGCAAAGCGGACAAACCGGCTTTCTTGAGACGCCCGAGTTCACTCGGATCGATCGGTTTCATACTTCCCCCTCTTCCACTTGCTCACTCGTGGCTTCCCCGGCGGCCGTTCGAGATTTTAAAAGACGGGACAGGCGGTCGGGCCTTAAACGGCCGTGGGCGGCCCCGTTTAACCTGACCACCGGGGCCATGCTGCACGAACCCACACAGTGGACCGTTTCAAGGGTGTATTCCCGGTCGGCCGTGGTTTCTCCGGGTTTGACCTCGAGCGCGCTTTTCAGTTTTTCCAAAAGGCGCTCCCCTCCTCGAATGTGACAGGCCGTGCCGAGACAGACCTGCACGGTGTGGCGGCCTCGAGGCTGAAAGGTAAAGGCCGAGTAAAAAGTGGCCGCGCCATAAAGCCGGCTCAGGGGCGCACCCAGTTCCTCGGCGGCCCGGCGCATCTCTTCTTGAGGCAGATACCCATGTTCGGCCTGGATGGCGTGAAGTTTGTGCAGCAGCGCCCCTCCCGGCAACGGCGGGCATGGTTGAATTAACCGCATGGCCGTCTCCTTTAAGGAATGAATTGATTAATCGGCCGGTTAGTCCATCGGCCTATCGGCCGATTGTTTGAACCATGGGCGATAATTCGGCCCGAACCCCAAGGCCCGGGCCGGATCATTTTCAAAGGCCGAGCGCGGCTCGTTTCTTATCGATATGACCGATCATCAATTGAGCAGCTTTAACCGGGTCGGGTTCCACGGCAAAACAGGCGCCCACCACGTCCGTGGCGCCCTGGGTCAGCAATTGAGTGACCACCGGGCCGCCCAGAACGGGAGGGACGGTGCCCAGGACGGTGAATATGCCGGAAGAAACCACATAGGCCCCGATGCTGACCGCTTTTTCGCTCATCCACTCGGGAGCGGCCCCGGCCACGGGCAGATCGCTGATGTCCACCCCCAAGGCCTTGGCCACGGCGGCGCAGACGAACAGGATGCGGCTGATGTCCACGCAGGAACCCATATGCAGGACCGGGGGGACCCCTAAGGTCTGGCAGACGCCTTTAAGCCCGTCGCCGGCCTGCTCGGCCGCCTCGGGCAGCAAAAGTCCGGCCTTGGCCGCGGCGATGGCGTTGCAGCCGGTGGTGGTCACCAGGACGTTGTTCTTGATCAGTTCCTTGAGCATACCCACGTGGCCGTAATCATGTTGGACCTTGGGATTGTTGCAGCCGACCACGCCGGCGATTCCCTTGACCGCCCCTGATTTGACCGCGTCCAGCAGGGGGTCCAGACCGCCGCCCAGGGCCTGGATAATGGCTTCGGCGCTGAATCCCACCATGCAGTCCATCTTGTCGTCCGGGATGAAGACCTGATCCGGCTTGCGCAGGCGATAATTCTCCACCGCGGCTCGGACGATTTTCTTGGCCGTTTCCCAGGCATGCTCCTCGTGAAATTCGATATGTTCGGCCCCCGGAAACTTGGCCTTGGGCGAAGTGGAAATGAATTTGGTATGGAAGCACCCGATCAAGGCCCCCAAGGCCGGCATAATGCACTGGACGTCCACAATCATGGCTTCGACCGCGCCGGTCATGACCGCCAGTTCCTGTTGGAGGAAATTGCCGGCAATGGGCGTTCCGTGACGCATGAGCACCTCGTTGCCGGTGCAGCAAATACCGGCCACGTTGACGCCCTTGGCTCCGTTTTTTTCGGCCAGGGCCAGCATTTCCGGGTCCCGGGCCGCCTGGACGATCATGTCGGACAGAATGGGTTCGTGACCGTGGACGATGATGTTCACCTGGTCCTTTTTAAGCACCCCCAGGTTGGCCTGGGAACGTTTGGGGGTCGGCGTCCCGAAGAGCACGTCCGATATTTCCGTGGCAATGGTCGATCCGCCCCAGCCGTCGGATATCGAAGCCCTGAGTCCGTGCAAAATCAGGTTGACCGGATCGTTGTCCACTCCGATATGGGTCCGGTGCATGATCTCCACGATCTCCCGGTCCACGCCTCGAGGATCGATGCCCAGTTTTTGCCACAAGGCCACCCGCTGGTCCGGGGCCCGCCTGGTGGTCTGAATGGGGCCTTCCTGTTTGCCGAATTCGGCGTATACCGCCTTGGCCAGGTCCAGGGCGATCTCCTCCTTGCCGCGGCCTTCGGCCGGAATTCCGTATTCCTGAGCCAGGGCCTTGAGCTTGGTTTCATCCTTGATTTCATACCCGCCGCTTTTCCCTTGGGCGGTCAGCAACAGGGTGTGAGCCAGGTCGCGGCCGTGGTCGGAATGAGCGGCCGCCCCCGCGGCGATCATCCGGATCAGGTTCCTGGCCACAATGATGTCGGCCGTGGCCCCGCAGACACCGGCCTTGGGGCCTTCTTCTTCAAAGGGGCTGATGCGGCAGGGTCCCATGTTGCAGTTTCGGCAGCAGACGCCCAACTCGCCGAATCCGCACTGGGGCAGCATGGCTTCGTACCGGTCCCAGGCCGTCTCCAGACCCAGTTCCTCCGCCTTGGCCAGCATTTTATGCACACTGGGATCAATGCTCCGAGATAATATCTTTTTGCTGTAACTCATGGCCTAACTCCTTCGTGGAATTTTTGTTGGTCGATGAAATGCCGCTAAGATATGTTTCTCATCCGAAATTAAACCGCAGTCGTCCTTCAGGCCGATTGGTGGAATGAGGACAGGGCTTCGAGAAATTGCCTGGCCGCCGCCTGGCCGGCCTGGCGGCTGAGTTCCTTGGGATAACGCAGACTGAGCGCCTTGGTGGGACAGGCCTCGACACAAGCCGGGCCCTCGGGCCGCCCCACGCACAAATCGCATTTGATGGCCGCCCGTTTCTCCCGACCGGCCGCCTCGGCGGTGACCACCTGGATGGCCCCGAAGGGACAGACCATCATACAGAGCCGGCAGCCGATGCAGCGCTCCACATCCACCGCCGTGTAGGTCTCGGTCCGATAAGTGGCCCCGGTGGGACAGACCCGGACGCAAGGGGCCTCCTCGCACTGCCGGCATTGGGTAGACAATTTTACGGCCTCCACTTGAACCACCCGGTTACGCGGGTTCAGTTTTTCTCCGGTCGCTACCGCGCCTAAAATGCTGCCCGCTCTGGTATGCGCCGCCGCGCAAGCCAGTTCACAGGTGTGACAGCCCAGACAACGCTCCGGATCGACCAGCAAAAATGGGCCTTCTAGTTTGAGCATGATCCAGCACCTCCTTTTAGGTAAATTTGTTGAATCGCCCCACAAACAAAAAGGTTGGATAAGATCAAGGCACTCCTGGTAAAACGGAATTATCGCGGCTCAGCCCCGATTCCTTGTTTCGCTTCCTCCGACCCTGCTTTTTCCCCTTGAACAACGCGTTGAGACGGTCAGGTAGGTTCGGAATTCCCGGCCACTAAATGATTTCTCGGCAATGTCATTGAAAAACAAACGAATTTTCCACTAGTCCCTATGGTAATCCTTTCGGCGCCCTAATGTCAAACCGATTTTGCTTGTTTTTCACCATCGTTGACTTAAAACCTCCCTGATGCTACTATTTTTTACCGTCTTGTTTGTTATTGGTTGGTTTGTCTTCTCTCCCTTACTGCGGGGAGCGTGAGGAAGAATATAATGGATGGCGAGATGGCCCAAATCAAGAAAAAATCAGATGAGACATGCGTAATAAAGAAGAGATCGAACATCCGAGACCGGTTCGGCATCAACCAATTGCTGGAGCAAAAACAGAGCATCACCTCTCTCGCTCTGGCCAAGCGAAAAAAAAATTGCCTGGCCTGCACCAGGTGCGTTGGGATTTGGTTATAGTTGCCGAGGCCCACCGGATGTCCTGGCCCCCCGGCCCGCAAGACGGCCCGGGACGCGTTGGGTGAATTGCTCAGGGACGCCATGACCAAGCCGATGATGGTGCGGGAGGGTCAAGAAGACTATGGAGATGAGGGATGAGAAAGAAAGACCGAAAATGTCATCTGCAGTTTAGTCATATTCAACTAAAGAATTGGAAAAACTTTGCAGGTGCGGACATTGACATCCAGAGTCGGGTATTTCTGGTAGGACCGAATGCCTCCGGGAAATCTAATTTTCTAGATGCCTTCCGTTTCTTAAAAGATATTGCTTCCTCAGGTGGAGGATTTCAGGAGTCTATTAATAAACGGCGCGGTGGAGTCACTTCGATTCGCTGCCTGGCTGCTCGACGCCAATCGGATATCGAAATCCACGTTGCGCTGAAGGAACGCGACAGCACATCGAGCTGGGTTTACGAAATAGCATTCAATCAAGATAAACAACGACGTCCGCAGTTGAAAAAGGAGCGCGTTCTCCGTAATGATGAGGAAATCCTCAATCGGCCGGACAATGAAGATAATAAAGACCCGGTTCGATTAACTCAGACCTACCTCGAACAAGTGAATGTCAATAAACCGTTTCGCGACTTAGCTATATTCTTCAGTTCTATCCGTTATCTGCACATCGTCCCTCAGCTAGTCCGCGAACCGGATCGCTCCATCGGCCGCTCGAACGACCCTTTCGGAGGCGATTTTTTAGAACAGATCGCAAAGGCTCCGGAAAACACCCGCAACTCTCGACTGCGCCGTATAACGGATGCCCTTCACGCCGCCGTTCCGCAACTCCAGGAGATTATACTTTGGCGCGACGGACGCGGCACGCCCCACCTGCGGGGCAAATTTCAACACTGGCGACCACAGGGGGCATGGCAAACAGAGGAGCAATTTTCGGACGGCACTCTACGTCTCATGGGACTCCTTTGGGCTACGATGGAGGGAGATGGTCCGTTGCTACTGGAAGAGCCCGAACTCTCTTTGCACTCCGAGATCATACGCGTGCTCCCACAGATGTTCGCACGCGTACAACGGCTTACTGGAAGACAGGTTTTAATCAGCACGCACTCACCGGACCTTCTACGTGATGAGGGAATAGGCCTTGACGAGGTACTGCTCTTCTCTCCGGAGGCCGAGGGTACAAGAGTGACGACCCTGGAATCTCTCCGAGACATTAGACATCTGCTTGAAGAAGGGCACTCCCTGGCTGACGTTGTGGTTCCCATAACACGACCTGAACAGGTACATCAATTAATATTGTTCGGAGATACCTAGAATGAGTGGCCTAGTCGAGATTTCTGCGGCCGTTGAGGGTGACGTGGACGAAGCGGTAGTGCGAAAACTAATTACTCAGGTGGGTGGAAATCCAGTAGCGGTCTTGGGGAAAAACGGCAAACCATTCCTACGCAAGCATATCCAAGGATACAACCGCGCTGCTCATCACTCACCTTGGGTGGTATTGGTGGACCTCGATCAAGAAGCCGATTGCGCACCTCCGCTCTGCCAAAAATGGGTTCCCTATCCTGCCCCGTATCTGTGCTTTCGCATAGCTGTGAGGGAAATTGAGGCTTGGCTAATGTCCGATGCGGAGTCGCTGGCCTCGTTTTTAAGCGTTGCCCCTAGCAGGGTGCCGGCTAATCCGGAACAACTCCTTCAGCCGAAGATAGAGATGGTCAATCTTGCCCGGCGTTCGCGGCGTCGGGATATCCGGATGGACATGGTGCCGCGAGAGGGAAGCGGTAGATCCGTGGGGCCAGCCTACTCATCTAGACTAATTGAATATGTTGAAACATCATGGCGCTGCGAAATAGCCATCAGACGGTCCGAAAGCCTAAGACGGGCAATTACGTGCCTTCAACAGATGATAAAAGGGTTTCAACGTCATCCCCAAGGAATATAAACGCTTGGCCGAAGCAGATTTCCCTATCGCCGTGGTGTCGAAGCACTCGGTCCATCCGGCCTATCTAAAAGTAGGCCGGGGTCTGGTCCAGGCGGCCACACCTGGAAGAAACCCCGCTCGTGGTGGCCCCCTTCGCCGGGGGTGGGTCCATCCCTCTGGAAGCCCTTCGTCTGGGTTGCGACGCCTTTGCCAGCGACCTCCACCCCGTAGCCTGCTCGATCCTCAAGGTCATGCTGGAAGACATCCCTCGCCGGGGCTCGGGTGCCCCACAGCTCTGCTGGGGGACGGCTGGTTGGACCACTAGGTTTAGCGAACGGCGACGGCAAACTCAAGACTCATTCCTGGTCGCGGTCCGGTGTCAAATCCGTATGATTATTTTTTTGCAGATGAAAGGAGTAAACAATGAGAATCCTGCTTTTCCTTCTCGCTATCCTGGCTTTTCTGGCTGGTGCGGTATTCTTTGTTAGTGACAAAAGCACAATTCACGAAATAGAGGCATTCATCCTATTCCTGATCAGTGCGGTCTTAATTTCTGGAGCAGGCATTGTTGAGACTGTCAATCTCCTCCGACAAGAAATGGCGGCCTTTAAAAAATAGGCTCGGGTGCCCCACAGCTCTGCTGTGGGCTAGGTGGTTTTAGCAATCTGGTTTCGTGGATATAGGCAATGCCGGAAATTACGCCGCATCATCAAACCAGGGCCGAAAAATAGTCGATCCGGCGGGAGGATTGGGAGAAACGGCAATTTGTCAATCACCCCCACCCAACCTCCCCCACCAAGGGTTCCGATTATGCGCAACTTTTATTGTCGTGATGAATAAAAAGCTACAAGTTTGCCGCCCGGGGGCGTTGTCCTTTATTCCGGCGGTTTAGGAACTACCGTTCGGTAAGAACAAAGGTCACAATTTCACCCGCCTTTTGCCGCCTGATCCGCCCTTCTTCCTCCAAATAACGCAAATGGGAAATGGCTTCGCCCGTGGCGAACCATTTCTGGGCCAGGGGGAATTGGTCCCAGGACTCACATTCGATGTCCCAGGTCATCTTGGAGGCCGTCTCATAAGCGTTCATCGGGCCGTTGTTTTGTAAAATTTCCAAAATCTCCTCGGCCCGGTGATGATGATGTTCCTTCAATTCGGCCACCCTGGCCCGGCAGTCGTGAATCAAACTCCGGTGGCCGGGCAGGACCAGATCGATTTCCAGCCGGTCCACCTTGTCCAGACTGTTGAGGTAATTCTTCAACGGATTTTCCTGGTCCGACCAGCATTGGATGTTGGGGGTGATGTCTGCCAAAACATGGTCCCCGGCCAGAAGCACTTTTTGAGAGGCTTCATAAAGGCAGGTATGCCCCCGGCTGTGGCCCGGCGTGGATATGCAGCGAAAAGAATAATCGCCCACGTCGATGACGTCGTTGTCGTCCAGGACGCTGAGCTGAGGGACCCAGTCGGAGCTGAATTTACGCCCGGGGTGACTGTCCAGGGCCGCCCGCAACTGATCGGCCGGGAATCCGTTCAGTCCGCCATAAACCAGCATGGGCTCCCACCCGCCCCAGGCTTCGACGATCTCCGAATCAGGCCGGTTGAAGTAAGTCTTCCGGCCCGGCTTGATCAGTTTGGAGACCAGGCCGAAGTGGTCGGCGTGCAGGTGGGTGATGAACAGGTCGGTCTCGGTCAGGTCCACTTCGAGTTCCTTCAAGCCCGACTCCATTGCTTCGAGGCATTCCTTGCGGTTCAGCCCCGTGTCCACGATCAAATTGCGGTCCGGGCCTTTGATCACGTAAGAGTTCAGGTATTTGAGGGGGCTCTCCGGCATGGGGATTTCGATCCGGAAAAGGTTGGACAGTATTTCTTCGGCCATAATTCATCTCCTTGTATTTATTAAATATATTACAATCAATGTCTTCAGGTATTAATGGTCACGGTCCGCCAACGACCGTCAACCATGAAAAGACGGCTGGCCTCTCCGGGCCGGGCCGGCTGTTTATACTCGGCGATGGAGTACTCGGGGTCATGGGGCAGAATGATCCCGAAGGTGTCCCCGTCCTTGTAAACTTGGGGCAGTATGGGCCGTATTTCCCCGGACCGGGCCGCGGCCAGAAGCTGATCGACCGAGGCGAACCGGGCCAGTTCCTCCATGGTCTTCAGGGTCGGCGGCATGAGCAGCAGCTCGCCGGCGGCCTGCCGGGCCAAGGCCTGGGCCGGGGTGGCCCACAAGGATTCGGTCATCTCGACGGCGTCGGGCAGAGGGACCTGCCGCCGGGGCATCCGGGCCAGGAAAAACCGGGTATCGAACCTCTTGCTTTCAATCTGAGGCGTAATCCAATGGGCATAAGGCGTCAGCAGGTCGAGACGATAGCTCAGGTCTTCTTTTTCGGCCAAGTCCTTGAGGGTAAGTTCCCGGCGGTGCAACTTGAGCCGATAGGCCTCGAACCTGGCCTCTCCGCCCACGTATTGGAAATAGCTGTGATCTTCCCCGTTGGGCGCGGCCAGCAACACCCCGGCTTCCTCGAAGGTCTCCCGGACCGCCGCGAAAAAGAGGCCCAGAGCCTTTTCCGGCGGGAGCTTGGGTTCCTTGAGTTTTTGCCGGGCTTCGTCGGCGGTCAGACCCAGGGCCCAGGCGGCCAGTCCCGGATCGCAATCGGCCGGATCAAGCTGGCCTCCGGGAAAAACAAAGGCGTTGCCCATGAAGCTCTGCTTGCGGTGGCGCCGCATGAGAAAGACCTCGAAAGGGCCTGGGTCAGTTTCCCTGGTCAGGATCACCGTGGCCGCATCCGGCGGCCAACTCTGGTCCGTTTTATTGATATCCGTCATGATTACCGTCCCGTTATTCTTCTGGTTCCGCGGCCAAGCCCCGGCCCCAGCCGATCGTTTCGATCACTGGATTGTGAATGATTGGTGAATGTGGCATTAAGGCCTAAAAACAAATTACGTCCCCGGCCTCTCCATTCCCGGTCTCTGGACGGCTTCCGTATATTTTCGAGCCAATATAACAAGAACAGCCGGGGGGTGTATAGTTTTTTATTCCTTCGCTTTTATAGCTGGACAACACGCGCGCCGACCGGGACGCCACACCATGAGGCCCAGGGATCGAAGCCCCACCGGTAAAAAAACAAAAAAAAAGGAAGGCGCTCACCTCCCTTTTTTGGCTTGATATCGCCCGTTTGAATCTATTTTTCCAAAACGAAGATCACCTCGAGGCGAACTCGGTATTCGACTATTTCTTCGTTTTCCACGGCGACACGCTCCTCCACTATCCGCAGCCCGGTGATGCCTCGCAAGGTTTTTCGGGCTCGGGCGAATCCTATTTTCACCGCATCGTCAAAACTTTTATTCGAAGCGGCGATGATCTCCGTGACGCGAGCGACTCTGCCCTCGGGCATTACACCCTCCTTTGGCTTTCAAAAGTTTGGCCGAACGGAACGGCTACAAACCTGTCCCGGACCGGGCCTCTCCTCCCAGGCAGACTTCGATTTTGAAAAATCCGCCCTCTCTTCGTCTCCGCCCTAAAACCACAGGTGTGCGAAAAACAAAAACATTATCAGGAAGATCGGCCCAAGGTCCCGAACGGATTTTGTCAGCTGGTCCGCGCGGCTTCATCAACCGCCGGGCCGCTCCAATAGAATTCCCAGGCCTCCTGGTCGCTGATTTGACGGTCCATGACTTCACCGCATTCGGTGCAGACCAAGGTTCGATCATCAATACCAGCCACTCTTTCTTCATTCAGATCGCAAGCGCGGCATTTGTAAAAATAAAGGGGCATCCTACACCTCCTAACATGTCTCACCCTGAAACATTGAGCAAGAAAGGTGCCATTCCCTTGGATTCACCCAAAAAACAGCCGATTCTCGGGCCGATGAACCCTGTTTTTCTCTTTATTGTAAATAAACGAACGAATTTTCGAGTAATTCCGCATTAAAACGCCGCTAGCTTGTATCCTTGTCCCGTGAGGCCGCCAGCCGAATGGGGAATATCGCCCCATTTTAAGGAGAAAAACTCTCCAAAATGCAGCCAGTAGGCGATACAATATGTGGGTTACAGCTTTATATTGAGATTCTCAAGACGGGAAAGCTCGATATGGTCGGTCAGGTCCGGTTTGATCGGGGTAATAGTGATATGGCCCTGGGCCAGGAGGGCATAGTCGGACAGACCATCGACCTGTCCGGGTTTTTTGTCTTCACCCCGCCAGTAATAGACATTCCCGCGAGGATCGATCCTTCGGGCGAAGGTTTCACCGAAAGGAGTAAGACATTGCTTGGTCCAGACCGCGCCCTTGATCTTTTCCCGAGGCAAGGCCGGGACGTTGACGTTCAAGGAGACGCCGGGAGGAAGCCCGAGTTCAGGCCAAAGACCGGCCGCCCGGGCGGCGAATTCAGCGGCCAGCGTGAAATCCGGGCGGAAGAAAGTGTTCAGGGAAACGGCCAGAGCGGGCAGGCCCAGGACGGCCGCTTCGGTCGCCGCCGAAACCGTGCCTGAATACAAAAGATTGATGCCGACATTGGCCCCCAGGTTGATGCCGGAGACGACCAGGTCGGGCTTGACTTCCAGCAATTCGGTTACGGCCAGCTTGACACAGTCGGCCGGAGTTCCGCTCACGGCGTAGCCGAAAAAGTGACCGTCACGACTGATTTGTTTGATCCGGATCGGATCGACCAGGGTGATGGCGTGACCGACGGCGCTCTGCTCCATCTCCGGCGCCACCACTTGAACCTGGTGTTCCCGGCGCAGACGTTCATGAAGGGCCAGGAGGCCCGGGGCCAGAATGCCGTCGTCGTTGGTCAGGAGAATATTCATGAATTGCTTAAATACCTCAGCTTGGTTTAAAGATCAAGGTCAGGTCAGGCCCGAGTCGGATCGCCGAGTTGTCCTTCGACCCGGAAGCGCTTGAATAACGACCGGAAACCGATTATAGTGAAAAGTAACGTGGGGGAAGACATGGAAGTATTTTATATCAGGAAATGTCAGGGCGGTAAGTCCTTCGCCGCTTCGGCCGATCCGGATTTCAAAAACCTGACCGGGCAAAAAAGCCCCTTTACCGGCCGCCCCTTCGAGGAAGCGGTCGAAAAGGTCACCGCGGACAAGGCTGAAAAAATGGGGGTGAATTTCCAGGAGGTCGCCGCCGCCCTCAAAGAAAAAAGTACATATTTCGGCAAATTTCGAATCAATCTTGGCGAAACCATGATTTTGGATCGCTAGCCGATTACCTCACCCGATGCCTAAAACCGGTGCCCCACAGCTCTGCTGTGGGATAATTGGTTGGGCCACCAATTTTCGTGAACGGCGCCCACAAAGTAAAGACCTATTCCCGATTGCGGTCTGTCATCAAGGCCGTCTAAGGGCAAATGGTTGGGTTATAATTGTTTTTCATGAAAAAAAAGAACCGTTGATGGCTGAGGCGATGGCTCCATGAGACATGAGAGCGTATCCACGGTTTCCCACAGCAGAGCTGTGGGGCACCCGCGCCGCGGTTTAAGGAAAACGGCCCACCGAGGCCAGGGCGGCCTGGTCTTCGGCTTGTTTGAGGGCGAAGCCAGCCCGTTCATCCACGGTCATCAGGACGATTAACCCGATCAGGAAGAACGCCCCCACGGAGAGCATGGCCGTGCGTTGGCTGCCAGTGAGGGCCGAGATCGAGCCGAAGACAAAGGGTCCGACCGCGGCCGAGAGTTTGCCGAATACGCCGTAGAATCCGAAGAATTCAGCTACTTTAGACCGAGGGGTCATCATGGCCATCATGGAACGGGACACGCACTGGGACGCGCCCATGGCCACCCCGGCCGCCGCCCCGATGAACCAGAAGACAAATTTGGAATCGGACAGAAAGGCCGCCGTGGTCACCCCGAACCAGATAAGCAGGGTGAAGGCCACCGTCCGCCGGGGCCGGAAGCGGTCGGCCGCGTACCCGAAGACCAAGGCCCCGACAATTCCCGCGCTCTGAACCACGACGTAAAAAAGAATAAGCTCCCGCAGGGTGAATCCCAAGGAGTCACTGGCGTAAATCGTGGCGAAATAGATGACCGTGGTCACGCCCTCGATATAAATGAAATAGGCGATCAGGAATTTGAACAGTTCCCGGTAACGCCGGACCGAGGTTAAGGTCCGGCCGAGCCGGCTGAAACCGGCCCGGACGATGGCCCAGTCCGGCCTTAAGCGTTCGGACCCGAGTCCCCGGTCCTTGAGCCAGACAAAGACCGGCACGGAAAAAATCAGATAGAACAAGGACTGAAGGATGAAGGTCAGGCGGACGTTGATCAGGTTTTCTTCGGCAAAGCCGCCGGAAAGAAAAGGACCGGACAGAAGGACCACAATGATGGCCCCCACGTAGCCCACGCCCCAACCCAGCCCGGAAATGAGGTTTACCTTATCTTCCGGGGCCAGTTCCGGTAGAAAGGAGTTGTAAAAAACCAGGGCGCCTTGAAAGCCGATATTGGCGGCGATGAAGAGCAGCATGCCGTGAAGGACCATGCCGGCCTGGACGAAGAAAAGCAGGGCTGAAAAGACCACGCAGACCAGAGTGAAGATGAACAGGAAAAATTTTTTGCCCCGGGCGTGATCGGCCATGGCCCCCAGGACCGGGGCGGCCGCGGCCACCAGGACCAGGGAAAGAGTGGCGTTGAGGCCCCAAAGGAAATCGCCCCAAGGCTGCCCGCGGCAGACGATCGCTTTGAAATAGACGCCGTAGACAAAGGTGACGATCATGACCGTGTAGGCGGTGTTGGCGAAATCATAGAGCATCCAGGCCAGGACTTCGCGCCTGGCCGGACCGGTGACGGAGGGCCGCCGCCCGGCCGAATCGCCGGACCGGTTGGAATCGATGGTCATGAATTTCTACTCGGATTCCTTGGGGCCGAGTCTGGTTGGGCCGTGATCATAACCGACCAGGCATCGAAAACGTAGCTGTAGCGGAGAATGAATTCGAGCCCCTCGGTGGTAAAGACTTTGAAATAGTCCAGTTTCTGGTCCCGAGACGACAATCCGCCCTCGTACCACCGGTCGATTATTTCCGCGACTTCATGGCGTCGGTCTTCGAGGATAAAGGCCAGGGGCCGTTCATCGGCTCGGTACCCGGCATAAGCTTCCACCTGGACCTGGACGAACTTCATGCCGGGGTCGGACTGGAATCTTCCCGGGCCTGGACCTGGGCCGTCAGTTGCTCAAGGCGGTCCTTAAAGCCCTCCGGATCGGGCAGACCGTAAATGAGGATATTTTCCTGGTGAGGCGCCTTGGACCTGACCAGAACGTGGCCGGCTTTAAGCAGGCGGAGAGTAAAGCCCTGATGGGTCTGAATGTCGGCCATGTCGGACAGTAATATGTCGGTCGAGTCCCGGGCCAGAAGACCGCCGCGCACCCTGAGCCGTTTAGTGGTCAAGGTGTAAACATTGGACCAGCGCCGCAGGATGAGGAGGAAGAAAATAACGGCGAAAACCAGACCGGTCACCGGACGCAGGGGCGGGTCTGCCCTGAGCCAGGGACCGATCAGGCAAACAGCCATACCGAAGAAAAAAACGGCGAAACTCCGCCAGGCCGGCCTGGTCCGAAGGAGGATTTGTTCTTCCGGAGGGAAATCATTAGGTTGAATGGTCATATTTCTTTATCACCGCTTTTGAGATCAAATAACTAAGTTCACACCCGATTCCACGGCGATTTTCCGTAAAGTCCGGTCAAGGGTGGCCAGGGCCAAACCGGTTCTCTGAGCCAGTTCCAGATAACAGGCATCGTAAGCCGACAGCCCATATTCGCGAGCTAGAAGACGAGCGGTCCGCAGAGTCGAAACATCTCCCGGTTCCACCTGGATCGGCAGGCTTAGAAGCAGTTCAACGGCCCTGGCGGCGTCCGCCGCCCTGATTCGCCCTTTTCTTTCCGCCGCCACCAGCACATCAGCCATCTCCATCGGCCACAAGGCCGGGACCAGGCCTTCATGGTCCTTCAGTAGATTCAGGGCCTCTTCCGCCTGATCATTGGTTTCATCCTTGAGGACCCATGAGGCGGAAACCGAGCTGTCCAGGATAAAACTTTTCAAAGGCGTCGGCCTTCCTCAATCAGTGCTTTGATCTTCTCCCGGCCGGCCATGGTTCGCTGTCGAATGGTTTTGAGTTCCTCAATGGTCGCGGCCAGGTCGTTTTTTTTAGGAGTTCCCGGCGGTCCAAGTTGGGCCACGGGCATACCGTGCTTGGTGATGATTATTCTTTCCCCTCTACGGGCCAGTTCCAGTAGTTTGGAGAGCTGGGTCTTGGCTTCAAAAGCTCCGACTTCCAGGGCCATGAATTCGTCTCCTTAAAAATAAACCAGTTGCAGACTAGTTTAGTTTAAGGTTAAAATCACTCTGTGTCAACCCGTTCATTTCAAGCATGTATCTCAATAATATCCTTGTCCCGCAACACGTAATCCCGCTGGACCATCTGGCCGTCGTACTTCTCGCCGCCCCAGATGCGGGCGAACTGGAATGTTTCGGCCATGTCCTTGTGGACCTTGGCGGCCAGGTCCAGGACGGTCGAACCTTGGGGGACGACGTAAGGCGTCCGGTGGTCGGCCGGTTTGCCCGGGGCCTTGGTGTAGACCCGGATGACCCCGAGGGCCTGAAAAAGGAGGCGGGGGAGACGGCTGAGGTTGTCGGCCCGGTGAATGGACATGGGCAGGACCGGGCGATCAGCCCCGAGCATTTCCTGGAACAGGATTAGGGTGTCTTCCGCTTCGGGGTGGTCCAGCTTATTGGCGGCTAGCAGGCAGGGTTTGACCACCCCGATCACAGGTTCCTCGGGCCTCCGGCCGCCGGCCAGGAAGATGCGTTTTTCGGCCAGGATTTTTTCCACGGTTTCGAGCTGATGGAGGGGGTCGCCGCTCAGGTCCAGCAAGACCAGCACCAGGTCGGCCCGGCGGACCTGGTCCGGCAGCCATGTCTCCATGAAGTCCTCGGTTAGGGGCGGCAGGTCGACCAACTGAATCTGGGCGTCTTCAAAAGCGGCCATTCCGGCCATGGGCGTCCGGGTGGTGAAAGGATAGTCGGCTATTTCCGGTTCGGCCCGGGTCAGGGCCCGGAGGAGGGAGGACTTGCCGGCGTTGGGCGGGCCGACCAAAACCACCTGGCCGGCCCCTTCGGGTTTGATTTGAAATCCGGAAGTGCGTTTGCCGGACTTTTTTTGTTCCTGGGTTTTGAGTTTGGAAATGCGCCGCTTCACATCCGCCTGGAGCTTGTCCGTGCCCTTGTGCTTGGGCATGATGGCCAGCATCTCTTCCAGTGCGGCCAACTTGTCCTCGACGGTCTTGGCGGAACGGTATTTTTTCTCGACTTCATAGTACTGAGGCGGCAGATTGGCGGGCATGGCTGGTTTAGTCTACGTTAGACCTCCATCTCCAGGCCCTCGACCGCCAGGACAATCTCCAGGTGGCCTTCATCGCGGACGAGGGAATAATATGACTTGGTTTTTTCCACGATTTCACTGAGTTTATCGTCCGTATAGGTCGGTTCGTGGTGAAAGAGGACCAGCTTGCGGATACCGGTTTTTCGGGCCATGTCCACGCCGACCAGGGAGGTGCTGTGGCCCCAGCCCTCCTTGGTCACCGATTCGTCAAAGGTATACATGGCATCGAAGATCAAGACGTCGGCGTCGGCCATGAAGTCCAGATATTGCTGGAGGGCGTTTTGATCAAGATTCTTGTATTCACCGTCGGTGGCGTAGACCAGGGCTCTGCCTTTTTCCTCGATCCGGTAAGCATAAGACCCGCCTGGATGGGGCAAGAGAATGCACTCGATCTTAACGCCGCCCAGGTCAACTCCCTCTTCGGCGTTTATGGTGACAAACTTCAATTGGGCGGCCATATCGTTCAGCCGGATGGGAAACATGTCCTGGTCTATCTGTTGGGTGGTGAACTTTTCCTCGATATCCTTCTTGGGGCTGTATATAAAAAACCGATTGCCCTTGATATAGCCGGGGACAAAAAATGGAAAGCCCTGGATATGGTCCCAATGGGTGTGACTCATTAAAATATGGGCGGTGCCCCGGCCTTGCCCGAAAGGCCCTTTCATCAGGCTCAGACCGAGTTCACGCATTCCGGAGCCGGCGTCAAGGATGATATGGTGCTTATCCGTCATTACTTCCACGCAGGGAGTATTGCCGCCCGAGGTTCCCCGAATATCCAGGGGCAATGACTCGACGTAAGTCCTGACCGCCCGGGAATCTTCCAGGTCAACCCCCTTGGCCCGGCTGAGGGCTTGGATGATCTTGGCCGTAATCATTTCCGTACCGATAGGCGAGGGAATCGAGCCTCTTACGCCCCAAAATTTGAATCGCATCCTCTTGCCGGGCCTCCACCAGATTGATTTGTCACAAATCGGACAATTTTATCTGAAATTATTGCAAATTTAACAGAACACCTCAGGCTTGACAAGTGGAAATAATTCATATCCCCTAAAGGCGTTGACAGTTCAACGCCAGCCGCCTAATCTTTAAGTCACAAATCGAGAGAGGACGGCCGCCATGATTATGGAAGAAATGACCAGCCCCGAATTCGCCGCCGGTCTGAAAAAGACCCGCACCGCCATTCTGCCCATCGGATCATTGGAGGAGCACGGCCGGCATCTGCCCCTGATCACCGACACCATGCACATCGCCGCGCTGGCCAGGGCTGCGGCCCGGAAGATCGACGTATTCGTGGCTCCGGCCATTCCCTACGGCCTCTGCCGCTCGACAGCCCGACATCCCGGCACGGTGACCATCGGCTTCGATACGGTCCGAGCCCTGGTCCGCGACGTGGGCCGCAGCCTGTACCATCAAGGCATCAGACGGCTGATCATCGCCACCGGCCACGGCGGCCTCAGCCATCAAAGCGCCCTTTTGGAAGCCGGCGATGACCTCCTGGCCGCCTGTCCGGACCTGGTCGTGGCCGTGGCCAGCGTGATCGACCTGCTCCGCGACCAGGTGGCCGACCTGCTGACCACTCCCAACGACGCCCATTCGGGCGAACTGGAGACCTCCATTGTCATGCATTTGGCCCCTGACCTGGTCAAGGGGACTTCCCCCAAAGAGTATCCCGGCTTCCCCGCGCCGATCCTGGTCCGCAACAAAACGGCCTATTGGCCCGGCGGCGTCTGGGGCGATCCCGGGGCGGCCAGCGAGGCCAAGGGGCGGGAACTGGTGTCCCGAGGAGTCGAGGCCCTGGTCCGTCTGATCAAAAAGGTCAATGAGTTTGAAGAGGCCCGAAGTTAGAAATCGACGACCCCATGGGGACGCCAAGCCCGAACTCCTGGCCCCGGCCGGCAGTCTGGCCGCCTGGGCCGCCGCTGTCCAAGCCGGAGCCGACGCGGTTTACCTGGGCCTGAAAGAATTTTCCGCCAGGGCTTTCGCCGCGAATTTTTCCCTGGGAGACCTGACCAGACTAGTCCCCTTGAGCCATGAAAAAGGCGTCAAGGTTTTCGTGGCCTTCAACGCCCTGGTCAAAGAAAAAGAACTGCCCCGGGCGGCCAAGCTCCTGGACGCCCTGGACCTCATCCAGCCGGACGCCCTGATCATCCAGGATATTGGTCTGCTCAGGCTGATTAAAAAACATTTTCCCCGGTTCGAGGTCCATGCTTCCACCCTGACCGCCGTTCACAACCAGGCCGGATTGAAAACCCTGGCCGAGCTTGGTTGTGACCGGGCCGTCCTGGCCAGGGAACTGACCCTCGAAGAGATAGAAAAACTGGCCGAAAAACCTCCTTTAGGCCTGGAAATCTTCATCCACGGGGCCATGTGTTTCTCCGTTTCCGGCCTGTGCCTCATGTCGAGTTTTCTCGGCGGCAAGGGCAGTCTGCGGGGGGCCTGCACCCAGCCTTGCCGGCGACGTTATGTCTGCGGGAAAAAAAGAGGCTATTTTTTCTCGCCCACCGATCTGGACGCCGGCGGACTGATAGACCGGATCAGGACCCTGCCCCTGGCCGCCTTGAAGATCGAAGGCCGGATGAAGGGGCCGGACTATGTGGCCCGGGTGGTTAAGGCCTATCGCCTTCTTCTGGACTCGCCCGCGGAAGACATGGAGGCGGCCTTGGCGGAAGCCGAAACCCTCCTGGCCGAGACGCTGAGCCGTCATCGATCCACGGGCTTTTTTCTTTCCGCCCGGCCCGCGACCGCCCTGGCCCCTTACCAGGCGGCCACCTCCGGCCTTTTTCTTGGTCAGGTCAAGGAAGACGGTCCGACCGGCGCATCGGTCGTTCTCCGGGCGGCTGTCGAAACCGGGGACAGGCTGCGGGTTCAGTTTAAAAACAACGATGAGCGCCAGGCCTTCACCCTCAAGGAACTCAGGGTGGACCAAGGGCCGGCCGGAAGGGCCGAAGCCGGAGAGCGGGTTTGCCTGGCCGCCCCCTTCCCTCTGTCCCAGGGGGATTTGGTCTTCAAGGTTCAGACCTCCGGCAGCGAGGACGAAGCCTTGTCTTCGAGCCTGGTCGAAGCCTTTGACGCCCGACCGACGGGTAAGCTCAACCCGTCCCCTCGATTAAAAAGTGTTTTGGCCCGGATCGAGCCGCCGCCGTCCCGCCCAACCCGGGCCGGCGGCCGGCCGGAACTCTGGTACCGCCTGGCCCAGGCCGAAAGCGTGTCCGGTTTGGGACCGCTCAGGCCGGACCGGATCATCCTGCCCCTCTCCTCGGCCAATCTCAGGCGGATATCGAGGTTGAGGGGTAAAATCGGAGAGCTGTATTCCCGGATCGTCTGGGCCGCCCCCCCGGTGCTCTTTGATTCATCTTACCAGGCTTTCAGCCGGGACCTGGCCCAGGCGGTCAAAACAGGGTCCGCCGAGTTCATGGTCTCCAACCTGGGGCATTTGCCGCTCTTCAAATCGGCTCAATCCGGGCCCCGGCGGCGGGGCTTCAAAATCTTCGCCGATTATCGCTTCAATTGCCTGAACAGCCTGACCGAAGCTCAACTGGCCGATTTGGGCTTGGCCGGAGCGACCCTGAGCCTGGAAAGCGACGAGGAAAATTTAATCCGGATTCTCGAACATCCCGGCCCCCTCCCCCGGCTGCTTTACCTGTTCGGCCGCCCCCCTCTTTTCACCACCCGCTTCCGGCCGGCCGGACTGAAAGAAAATGTTCCGGTGGAGAGCCCTCGAAACGAACGTTTCCGTTGGCGGACCGAATCCGACCTGGTCGTGGTCTTCGCCGAACAGCCCGTCTTTTTGGCCCCCCTCCTCAAATTAAAAACCCTGGCCGGAGTCAAGGCCATGATCGTTGATTTGGAATTCGATCCCCGGCCCCTTGCGACCGCCCGCCTGGTCCACGAAAGCATCAGGCACGGCCGTCCGATTAAAAACACCTCCAGGTTCAACTTGAAAAGAGGGCTCTTTTAGCCCTTGACCCGAATTTTCATCTCAAGTCCCCCGGGGAGAAGCCGGAAGGGAGTACGGTTTTGATTCTTACGCCGGTCTGATTATTGGGACTTTGGCGGTCATCAATGATTCTAGCCGGCGAGCCTGGCGCGACCGCCCGCCGGCTCCGTATCATGGCCCCCTGAAAAACTGGTAGACCTGACCCGAAGGATTCTGCAAAAGAAGTTGGTTCCCGGAAATCTGGAACAAATAGGGCACGACCTGGCCGGTCTGGGTGCTCTGGGTGGTCAACTGGTTGCCCTGGACCTGATAAACCCCGCCGTCGGCCATCCGGCCGGCCTGGTAGTAAGCCCACTCGTTCGGGGTGAAAACCACGGCTTCCCCCTGGGGCGTCCGCCAGGTCCCGACCACCGGGGAACCCGGCTCCCCCGGCTGGGCCGGGGGAGCGGGCGAGGCCGGCTGCCCGCCCGGACCGGCGGCCACGGTTGATAATTTAAGGGGCGGGCCGCTGCGCTTGACAAAGACCTGAAGCTCGCCCGTGACCAGATCAAAGGACAGCATCAGGTTTTGCCCGTCTTTTTGATCAAAGATGGGCAAGGACATCCTGGCACCGTATTCCAGGGTGGGCACCCCTTCCTTGTCCAAGACGTACTGCTGCACATGGGGCAGGCCTGAAGTCCTGATCAGGTCCACAATATCCAATCCCGGCATCAGGTTGTTGCCCCTGGGTTTATGCAGGGTGACCTTGATCAGGTTTTTATACTGGGGATGAGGTTCATAGGTGGCGAAGCCGCCCAGGCCGACCAGCCGGCCTTGTTTGAACCACTGGTCGGCGTCGATGACTTCCCATTCACCGACGAAGTTTTCCACCATCATGTCGGCCCGGATGCTTTCCCGGTGTTGGGTGGCGGCCAAACCCAGATCGTCATCACGGGCCTGGACCGGAAACCGGTGCCGAGCCATGGTGCTCTGTCCGGTCAAGGTTTCGACGAACAAGATGACTTCATATTGACCCGGTTTGACCAATTCCCGGGTGATGGACAGGCCGTCCCCCCATTTCAGGGTCCCGGAGGTCACATAAGTCGACTCACCTCGGTCGGGAATGGCTTCCAGAAGAAGGTGGATGTCCGCTTCGGGCGGCGGCTCCACTTGGGCGGACATGAACGAGCCGTCCTTCTGGGGCACCTGGACGATCATGGTCACGGCTCGGGAAAGCCAGTTGAAATAGATGCGGCCGAACAGTTTGCCCGCCTGGGGATGTTCTAAAACAGCCGGCACCGAAGACAGAAAAGCTTCGAGGTCGCCGACGTCGGATTGGTCAATGGTGGCGGGAAAGGTTTGACGTCCATTGGTTACCAGGCCTTGAAGACCGTCGTACCTGAAACCGACCTGATGCTCCCCGTCGGAATATGCCAGGGTCTCCAAGAGTTCTTCCCGTTCCCTCTTCTTGACCGTCATCCCCTCGTCGGCCCACTCTTTTCGGAGAAAGGCCTTGTCAAATATAAGGGTTTGCTTTTTGGCCTCATCCCGGACCCCGATGAAGGCCAAGGCCCACAAAACATTGGTCCCGTCGAAGTTAAAAGCAAACCCGTCCTGACCCAACTGGATGACCTCCCCGACCGGCTGCTTCCGATAAAGGCTGTAGGTCTCGATCCCCTTTATGCTCGGCCGGGCCGGGTTTTCAGACTGGACGGCGTAAAGACCTTTCAAGGTCTGAAGCCAGCGGGAATTCCGAGCAAACCGGGTCTGCCCGTATTCCTGGTTCCACAAGTCCTGGCGGAAGGGGGCATACACGGCCACGCCCTGGCTTTTACGGAAACGATAGCTGGTTTTGCTGTCCAGGACAAAACCCTTGAGTGCGTTTTGAAGCGAAACATATTCCGGCGCGGATTTGAGCTCGGGCAGGACGCCGACCAGATTGGTCAGGGAATCGCCCAGGTCGATGCTGAGCGTGGCCCCCGGTCCTCGGCGCAGTTCATCCAAATCGCCGTAGCCCACGGAAAAGAACAGTGAACGGGTCAGGGCCGGCCAAGTCTTGGAAAAGGTCGGGTCCAATCTGGCCAGAAAGGCATCGAGCGACCTGACCAGTTCGCCGACCCGGGTCAGGTCGAAAGCCGACTGAGTGGCCATGGCCGTGCCCCGCGGTCGATAAAAGTTGTCGAAAGCCTTGACGATGCCCTTGGCCGCTTCCTGGGTGGAGAGCCCGGCCTGACCGAAGAGGGGGAGAACCTGGTCGTACGGCCAGCCCTGGTTGGGTTCGCTGGCTTCGGACCCGACCATGACCCCGGCCAGGCCCTCAAGTTCGTAAGCCGTCTCCAATTGGGCCATCAGGCACATGTCAAAGCCGATCAGGTCCAGTTTTTTCAAGCCGGTTTCAGCCAGGGCTTCGGTTATGGCCGCCCGCAATTCCGGCAAGGTCAAGCTGTCATGTCCCCCTGGAGCCCCCGGCGCCTTTTCGTCGCTGACGTGAGCCGCCCAGCCGCCGCCGTGATCCCAAAGGACCAGGGCGTAACGCCGGGCCGGATACGTTTTCACCGCCGTGGCGATGAAGGTTTGCAGGGTCTGGGGATCACCCATGTTGACCTCGCCGGGCGCGGCCAATACCTCGGACTTGATCCCTTCCCGAGTGTCCGGCCGGACCCGGAAAATCCGGGCGTCGGTCCAGTCGCCGTCGGCCTGAGTGAATTCTTCCGAGCGGTCAAAAAGGACGATAACTTCGACACCGCCGGCCGGGAACCCCGATTCCATCTCTTCCAAATCCTTGAGACCGGCGGCTTCGAGATTGTTGTCCCCGTCCAGATAAACCATGATCGTCCATTCCCGGCCCGGGTCTTTTTGGACCGGCCCCAGATCGGCCATCGACCGGGAGGCCGCGGACGCTGAAAGAGAGAGGCCGAGAATCAGACCGGCCAGGAGAAAAAAGACTATTTTACTCGCACAAGCCCGGCGCATAGAGCTGCCCCTCGAACTGCACTTCGCTGATGGTCCCGTCCCCTCGCCGATTGTAAACCGTGGCCACATCGGAGCCGCCATCCTTGTACATGAGCACGATCTGGTTGCCCTGGACGCGGTAGGTGCCGCCGCCGTCCCCCCCGCCGCCTGAATAGTACTGACCGCCGGACCCGGTCGAATAGGCTGAGGAACCATAGATGAAGTTCCCCTGGCCGTCGAATTCAGCCCATCGGGAACTGGACCCGTAGCCCCCACCGCCGGAGGCGCTGGAATAACTGCAATACCTGCCCCTTAAAAAACGCTCCTCGCCGGTCGGGGCCATACCGCCTTGTTGGCCGGAACCCATGCCGCCGGGTTGGCCCTGGTGACCGGGCGCGGCCCCTTGGGGCCCCTGACCCATCCCGCCTTGTTGCCCGAACGGCGTTCCACCGGGTTGGCCGTAACCCTGGCCTCCTTGTTGGCCGAAGGGCGAACCTCCAGGCTGGCCGTAGCCCTGGCCTGTTTGAGGACCGCCGGGCGCGCCGCCCCCCTGCCGGACAAAAACCAGCTCCCGCATCCGGCTGTAGTCCGGCCGGTTGTTAGCGTCAGGCTCGATCAAAGCCACCATGAGCTGGTTGTCTTGGGACTGTGCCCCGAAAAAGAGTCCCCCCTGGTTGTTATAGGCCGCGCCCACGGCCATGCCATCCTGGTCGAGCTGAGCTTCCACCCTAAGCTGCATCCCGGTTGAACTGGACAGGGTCCCCAGAACGTTGCCCTGAGCGTCCTGCTGCAAGACCAGGGTCATGGACACCCCCTGGCCGGCCATGACGTAAGTGCCGGAAAAGTTTTGGGCCAAGGCCGGGCCGACGCCGAGGACCAGGCTGAGTCCAATCATAAAAAAAATTTTCTTCATCGTCCCCTTCCCCTTTTTTGTAAACAATCCGGACGCTGAAATCGGCGTTATTCTTCTGATCAAGCCTGTTTGGAAGAAAAACTTCGCCGACCCGGCTTTCCGGTCTAAAAAGCACACCGTTGTTTTCCAGGCAACCCGACACCCGCTTCTCGACGGACAGGATTGTCGGCAGGTTAATGAAGGTTTTGATCCGCTGGATAGAAAACCACGGTTGTATTTTATGAATCATATTCATTTAACCAGCGTGATTGGGGAAATGTCAATAATTTTCCTTAGCTGGAGCATATCTTTCCTGTCTAGGCTGTTTGACCCGGCTGGACGGCCGTCTGACGAAACCGGATAGTTTTCAATCAACCGATAGGCGGAGGCAAGCCCGGAGCGGTGGGGGCCTCGGGTTTTCGGCGCCTGGTCAAGGCCAGGCCCAAGACAACGGCGCTGGCCAGGATGGCGCCCCCAAAAACGGCCGCTCCGGTTAAAACCATCTTAAACAGCCGGCCCATGAAGCCCTGCATCATGGTCAAAACCACGGGGCGGGCCGGCATGGTTCTGGTAAAAGAAGCGATGAATCTATAGCGGCCGGAATGGTCGATCTTGAAGGACATCACCGAGAAACCGCGTCGCCCCCCGAAGGAATATGTGCTGGCCCCCGACGCCGGTCCGACCGGGATGGCCAGTCCGGAGAACGTTTCCAAGCGAACGCTTAAGCCGTTGAGGGTCTGGTAGTCGGTGTTCTCGGATTGGTTGATATTTTCAGGAAGTTCCAAAAAAATGGTATAGGCCCCCGGGCGGTCAAGTTTTATCTCGTGAACGCCGGGCGCGTTTATTCTGATCAGATCGTCGGCCATCCCGGTCAAGCCGCTGACCAGGAAATAAACAAACCCGGCCAGCCCGCCCAAGGCGATGAAGGCCGCCAGGACGAAATACCAAAATCTTGAAGGCGATTTCCCCGGTTCCATTAAGCCCACCTGGAATTCATATTGAACCTAATTGGCGACCATTATATAAAATTTCGGCCCGAATCGACCTCAAAATGGATCCATATTGTAAAAAATATGGATAACCAAGGGAAATACGAGGCGGCCGCCCTTTTAACATTAAATATCGGCAACGGTCGATTGATCAACCTACCAGGCGTAAAGGCATCCACCGGCTCCTGGCCTTTATTGGGACGTGATATTCTTCGGCCGGTCGGCTTCCTTCCGGGAGGTGGTCGGGGCCGGCCTGGCCATTGGCGCCATTTACCTGGGGGCGTCGAGTCGGACCGGCCCTCCGCCCGGGCAATCCGGCCGGAACAGTTAGGGCGGCGGCCGGCTCGATCGGGTTGAAACGCCCCCCGGACCCTCGGTCCGGGGGCGTAATCTATTTTTTAACGGAAGGCAGTAACATCTGAGGCTGACCCAGAAGGAACTGGCCCTTTTCTATCCATTCTTTCAGGAGCTGGGCGATTTCCCGAGCCCTGGCTGTGGAAGAGAGGGGCACGGTGGGTATGTCCTGTCCGTTCAGCCTGATGGTTCCTGATTTCAGTTCAGCGTAACTTACTCGGCCCAAGCTCCTGCCCGTGGCCTTGGGATAATCGACCCCGTAATCCACTATCTGGGTGAAGAGGTCCTCGTCGGACACGCCGACGAATCGGGCTATCTCCTCGTTAAGAACCGGGATGGGGATGCCTATGCCCACGGCCAAGGTGCAACCGTAACCGAGGATGGAGGCCCCGACCAGATAGCGGGGGTTCATCTCCTTGATGCTGCCGATGACCATGATCGTCCCGCCCGGCTTGACCGGGGTCCCGTTGGGGGCCCGGGGCGGGTCGGGATTGTGCTGAGTGCCGGGCCAGGCGACAAAACCCTGGGCGCCGCCGAGAAAAATCCTGGTTCCCACGCCGATGGTCATAAAGTAGGGGTCGTTGAACAAGGGGGAAAGCTGCCCGGCGCTGCAATAATTGGCGTTGCCGAAATTAGGTTTGAGCGGCCCCATATAGGTGTAAACGATCTTCTTCCGGGAATTGACGGCGCAATTGTAATTCTGGTAGGCGTTACGGGGATTGCAGAGCACCGCGTCGGGAATATCCTGGACGGTGAAAATTTTTTCCACGCCTTTATTGGGGTAACAGTCCGTGCCGTAAGCCGTGGCCCGCAACTTGACCTTCTTGCCGGCGGCCAGGTCCTGGATCACGTGGCCGCCGCCGTATTTGAATTGGCCCGGATAGACGCTGTTCAAGGGATCGCCTTCCACCGGTTCGGTTGCTCCCACATAGACGTCGACCGCGGCCAGACCGGCGTAGGCCGGGACCTCGTTGATCCAGACCTTGGAGGCCTTGATCGGGGGATTGGTGTGGCCGAAGTTCAGAAAAGCCCCGGAGGAGCACATGGTCGAAAAAGTCCCGGTGGTGACCACGTCGACTTCCTGGGCGGTTTTGACCGGACCGCTTTTCTTAACCAGATCTATGACTTCCTCGGCGGTTAAGACCACGGCCTTTCCTTTTTGGATGCGTTGGTTTATTTCCTCATACGTCTTGTTAACTTTATATTTTGGGGCCATAACATCTCCTTGGACACTATCATTAGCTGTTTTAAAAGTTATCTCCCGCACTCCTCATTCGGTCCGCGCGGCCGAACCGGATGATCGAATTTGGATCATCGGTAGGCGCCCCCGGGCGCTGGGTTAAAATGGAAAAGTCGGATGATTTCAGGGGTCGTAAACGGTCAATGTCCCCTCGACCACGTTATCGGCCCGGAGACGATCAAGGGCATCTTACCCCCCATGAAAGGGGGCTGGCCTCCTTCTCTCCCCGTCGGCCGAAAACGTCCGGAGGGAACGGCCGTTTGATTAAGTGGCGGGCTGGTCCGCTTTCCTTTCAAGTTATTGAACAAGCCTTCTCCAAAATAAATAACAACTTCGGGATTCAGATCAAACTGGACACGACCATGTGGCCGGCCTGATTAAGGGTTTCCACAATCCCATCCAGGTCGGTTTTTTCCAGGCGGAAAAGGTGGACGGGAAACTTGCCGCCGAGTTGAGTCAGACTTATGCCGATGATACGGCCTCCGTGTTCCTGAATGATATGACAGGCCTGCTCCAAGGCGTCGGGCCGGTCTTGAAGGATGACGTCCAGGCGCGAACTGGTCGATAAAAACCCCATCAGTTCTATCAAGGCCGCCAGCATATCGGCCACGGTGATGATGCCTTTCAGTTCGCCCTTCTCGTCCACCACGGGCAGGCAGCCGATCTTGTGCCGGTAGATCAAACGGGCGGCGTCCTCAAGCATTGTCTCCGGGTTGACGGTGATCACCTTGGTGATCATCAAGTCCTTGATTTCGATATCTTCGAGAATCGCCGGAAACAAGGCCCCTCGCAGGTCGCCTTGGGTGACCAGGCCGATCAGTTTTTTCCCTTTGACCACCGGTAAATGTCTTATATCAAACTGCTTCATCAAGGCCACCGCCTCTTCCAGGCCGGCCGTCACCGGGATGGTCACCACGTGTTGGGTCATTATTTTTTTAACTTGCATGCTCCGGCCTTTTCGTTTGCATCTTTATTCTAAAGTAACAAAAGTCCTTTTTTAAAAACAAGTAAAATTCTATGGCTCCAACGACCCGAGCCGCCGTCGAGCGGTGCAACTTTTTTTAACAATTCGGCTGAAGCCGGTAGGTCTCATGAAAGGAGCCGAGCCGTTTCACCTTGACTTTCTCAAATTGAAAGAGCTATAATTAATCTACCATAAAGGCGGAATTGAACTGGAATCTGAGTTACAGCTTTTCCTCTAGCGCACTTTTTTCGTGCTGAGCGAACCAGCCTCCTGGGGAAGGAAAAAAGCCTACCTGAAATAGGAGGCTGAGAATAACGATTCCTTCTCTATAGATTTATCCCGGATGACAGGTAAAATTTATCCCCCGGCCGGTTGATCCTGAATTCAATTCAGGGAAAAACAACCGAACCGGTTCCTGCTTTTTTAAGGCGCTAGGGTCAAGGAGGTGGTTACGCCCAGAATAAGAACCTTTTATATCCCTTGAGTTGTTCCATTTAAATATCTAAGTGGAGAGAACTTGTTGGTTTTGGAGTGTGGGTGACTCAATACCCCCCAATTAGGGGTGCGCTTGTTTCCGTTCTCAACGACCGGGGAAGAAAAACCGGGGCGGGTTAAAAATTTTAGGAACATAGACGGTTATAACTGAAAGGAGTTACCGGAGCCTGCTTTATTGGCCAAAGAGAGTTCATCCTGAGATTCGAGGTGTGAAAAGTTTTTCAAAAATATGGGCCTGACCAATTTCCAACAAAAACTGATTGATTAATTTTTTTTAGAAAAACCGACCAAAATAATTTTTCATATCAAAACAAAGGAGTTAAGCCCATGTGGAACATCGTCAGCACAGGGGCGTCCGGCGTCGAGGAGGCGGTCAAGCAATTCCTTCCGCCTTGTCAGCTCCAATGCCCTATAAATGAGGACATCCAAAGAACGAACGTTCTTATTTCTCTTCTGCCGGAAGACCCCGAATTAGCCGTGAACGGGGTTATCCAAATCGGCGATTACCTCTATGAGAAAAATCCCCTCTTCACCATCTGTGGTTACGTTTGCGGGTTGTGTGAACTGGAGTGCAATTATCAAGCCAAGGGCGGGGCCATAAGGAGAAGGCTGCTCAAAAGGTTTCTGTCTGATACTTACACCTATCATATGGATAAAAAAGAAGAATTCAATATAACCAAAAGCAAGGAGAACGTGGCCGTGGTCGGCGGTGGTCCCGGAGGTCTGATGTGCGCCTTTGACCTCAGTAAAAGAGGTTACCGGGTGACCATATTCGAAGCGTCGGACCGTCTGGGCGGAGCCTTGTGGCTGATACCGCGATATCGCCTGCCCGAGAAGGTTTTGACCTCGTCCATCGACAGTCTGATCAGGATTGCCGGAATCGACGTCAAATACAATGTCAAGGTGGGTGAAGGGAAGTTGACCCTGGACCGGATAATAAATGAAGGGTACAAAGCCATTTTCGTGGCTAAGGGCACCCCGAGTCCAAGGACCTTAAACTTCGGCCACGGGCAGGTGGAAGGCCAGGATTTGTCCGGGGTCATGTACGGCCAAACCTTCTTATACGAAGTAAGTCACGGTTACATCAAACCGAACTATTTCAAGGGCCGAAAGGTCTTGGTCATCGGGGGTGGGAACGTGGCCTTCGATGTGGCCAGGACGGCCCGCCGGCTGGGCGGCGACACCACGATCATCTGCCTGGAGTGTGAGGACAAGTCATCGCCGGATGGAATACCGGCTGACGCCGAGGAGATAAGAGGCGCCTGGGAAGAAGGGATCAGAATCGTATATTCCCGAGGCGTGAGAAGAATTTTTGGCGAGGGTGAAAGGGTCAAGAGAATCGAATGTCCTCTGTGCACCAGCGTTTTTGACGAATCAGGCTTCAATCCTCAATTTGACGAGTCGGACATCATCAACCTCGACGGCGATATTTTAATTATTACTGTGGGCCAAGGCCCGGACCGGGCCTCCTTGCAAGCGGACCAGCTCTTGGACAGCCGGGGACGCTTGGCTTTAGACCCCTTAACCTTGCAGAGCCGGATCAGAGACAACGTATTTGTTGGCGGCGACCTTCGAAAAATCGGGTTTATGGTCGAAGCCATGAAAGACGGCCTGGTGGCCGCCGAATCCATTGAAAGATATCTCCGGGACCTGGACATGAGAAAAGGCCGCCAGCGGGCCTATGAGGCTCAGGATATACCTATGCGCCGAGTCTATCAGACCGAACCTGAAGTCCTGTGGATTCCCCCCGAAAAAAGGATGCATTTCCAGCTTTTCGAAAGAGGATTTACTTTAAGTGAAGCCATCGAGGAGGCCAAAAGGTGTCTGACCTGCGGTCCGTGCATTTCATGCAAGGCCTGCTTGTCCATTGGTATTCAAGAGTCATTGCCCACGGTGGAGGTGAATGACGATCGGTGCTGCGGCTGCGGCATCTGTGTCTCTGTTTGTCTCTATGGCGCGGCCCAGTTGAAACTGGTCGAGAACAAGAGAATTTCCATGACCGACATGTTAAGATGTAAATCTTGCGGCATCTGTGTGGTCTCTTGTCCTTCAGGGGCCCGGCGACTGGTCGGTGACCCGATGGAGAAAAAAATCAACGAAGTTTTCTCAGCTCTGTCTGTGCCAATAGGAGCGTGAATTATGAATGGATACAAGCCCAAGTTGGTCTGTTTCTCATGCAATTTCGGCTGGGGTTACTTGACCGATCGGTCCGAATTAGCTTCAAAAATAGCCAACTGGATACCGGTCACATGCACCGGTAAGATAGAAACGGCTCATATCTTCAGGGCTCTCAAGGAAGGGGCCGACGGCGTCGTGATCCTGGCTTGTCCTGAGGGGCATTGTCATTTCCAGGACGGAAATTACCGGACGGGAAAGAAAATATTTCTATTGCAGAACGTCCTCAAGACTTACGGCATTGAAGAAGAGCGGGTCGGCATCATTTTCGCCTCGGACCCCGACGGCAAGCGGATACCCCAATTTCTCAACGATATGGAGGATACTCTTCTCAAATTGGGACCGATTAAGGAACTCTGAACTCGGAGTAAGGGGAGGAAAATTGATATGGCTGACAAACTAAAAGTAGCTATATGCTGGCTGGGGGCCTGTGGTGGCTGTGACGAGGCCATCGTTGATTTAAACGAGACTTTGTTAGAAATAGCCGAACAGATTGATCTCGTCCTTTGGCCGATCGCTATGGATTTCAAATATGCCGATTTGAACTCCATGGTTGATGAGTCGATTGATTTGAGCATCGTCAGCGGGTCGGTCCGGAATTCGGAACACCTGGAAATAGCCGAATTATTAAGAAAGAAATCGGCGGTGATTTTATCCTTCGGCGCCTGCGCCTGCTTGGGCGGGACGCCCAGCCTGGCCAACTTCAGAACAAAAGAAGATATTTTTAATTGGGTTTATCGCGATGCTCCGACGGTGGTAAATCCCAAAGGGTATTCCCCCAAAATCGAAGCAAAAATCGACGGCCATAATTTAATTCTGCCTGACTTTTTCGAGCATGTTTATGCCTTGAACCAGGTCATTTTTGTGGACTATTTCCTACCGGGGTGTCCGCCGCCGCCGGACCTGATCGCCCACGCCCTCAACGCCGTCATTACCGGCGACCTTCCACCGAAAGGCTCGACTCTAGCCCCCCGGAAGGCTTTGTGCGACACCTGTCCGCGCAATAAGACCAAACCATACCTATTGGAAATACCCCAAATCAAACGGATTCATGAAGTCGAGGCCGATCCGGAGTACTGTTTTCTTTCCCAAGGCATAATCTGCATGGGACCGGCCACCCGCACTGGTTGCGGGGAAGCTTGCATAAATATAAATATTCCCTGTCGCGGCTGCTTTGGCCCCATTCCGGGCGTGACTGACGCCGGGACCAAGTACTTATCCGCCCTGGCCGCCTTGATCAAACCGGCCATGGATGAAGACGTCAAGGAAACGATGAACTCCATACCCGATCCGGCCGGTTACTTCTATCGCTTTTCCCAAGCCACTTCGATTTTGGGCAGTAAAATGTTGAAAAGACCAGCGGAGGGTTGAAAATGGCCGAAAAAATTACGATCAATCCGATAACCAGACTGGAAGGACACGGAAAAATAGAAATTTTTCTAAATGACCGCGGAGAGGTCGAAGACGCTTTCTGGCAGGTGACTGAATTGCGGGGTTTTGAACGGTTCTGCCTGGGCCGGCCGGCCGAGGAAATGACCAGAATCACCCCTAATATTTGCGGTGTTTGTCCCTCGGCCCATCACATGGCCTCCACCAAGGCCCTGGACGCCCTTTACGGCGTGGAACCGACCCCGACCGCCCAGTTGATCAGGCAGCTGGAGTATAACGCCTTTTTCATTGAAGACCATTACATCCACTTCTTTTTCCTGGCCGCCCCTGATTTTGTGCTCGGACCGGACGCCTCGCCCGCGGAAAGAAATATCCTGGGCGTCATCGGCCGACTAGGTAAGGAAATCGGCTTGAAGGTTATCGACATCCGCAAGAGAAACCGGGAAATAATCAAACACATCTTCAGTAAACCGGCCCATCCCGAGGGAGGACTGCCCGGGGGGGTCCCGCGGGGAATAACCGAGGACGACCGGAAATGGATCAAAAGCACGGCTGAAGATTCCGTGGAATTCGCCAAATACGCCGTTAAGCTGTTCAAGGACCTCGTTCTGGCCAACAAGAAATATCTCGAGTTGATTTTAAGCGACGCTTACAGCCTTAAGACTTACTACATGGCCCTGGTGGACGAAAACAACAAGGTCAGTTTTTACGACGGCAAGGTCAGGGTGGTCGATCCCCATGGCAAGGAACACGCCCTGTTCGATCCCCAGGACTACGCCGAATATATCGGGGAATGGGTCGAACCCTGGACCTATATAAAATTAAACCACCTCAAAAAGATCGGTTGGAAGGGGCTGATTGAAGGCGATGAAACCTCATTGTACAGGGTTGCTCCATTGGCCAGGCTCAACGCAGCCGACGGCATGGCCACACCCCTGGCCCAGACCGAATACGAAATCATGTTTGACAAACTTGGCGGAAAACCGGCCCACCAGACCCTGGCCATGCACTGGGCCCGGTTGATCTGCGCCCTTCAGGCCGCGGAACACAACTGGATCATCGCCAACGATCCTCTTTTAACCAGCAAAGACATTCGCAATATGAACCTGAGACTGAGGAAGTCGGGGGTGGGTTGTGTCGAGGCCCCCCGGGGGACCTTGTTCCATCACTACGAAACGGACGACCACGGGATATTGACCAGGATCAACCTGATCGTAGCCACCCAGAACAATGCGGCCCCGATCTGCCTCTCGGTCAAGAAAGCCGCCCAGGCCATGATTAAAGGGACCAAGGTCAAGGAAGGATTTCTCAACCGGGTCGAGATGGCCTTCAGGGCTTATGATCCTTGTCTGGGCTGCGCCACCCATGCGCTGCCGGGGCGAATAGAGTTGCGGGTCAATATCCGGGACTCCCGAGGCGATATTATCAGGACGCTTGGGCGCTCCTGAGGCCGGCCGTGAAGACCCTTATCCTTGGTTTGGGCAACCCGATTCTGTCGGATGACGGGGTGGGGGTCTTCATCGCCCGTCGTCTCGAGGGCCGGATCAACGGCGTGGACATAACGACCACGGCCCTGGCCGGTCTTAACCTGCTTGACCTGGTCGCCGGATATGAAAAGGTGTTTGTCATCGATGCCATGACCACCGGTGAGGGCCCCGTCGGCCGATTGGAGAAAATAATGAACGGGGATGGGGCTCTCCACCTTTTTTCGTCCCACGGTCTGGACTTTTTCAATCTCTTGGACCTGGGGCGCTGTTTGGGACATAAAATCCCGGAAGTGGGCGGCATCTACGGCATCGAAATCGGGGCCGACATTTCATTCGGTCGGAGCTTGTCTTTACCATTGAGCGAAAAAATCGAAACCATCACGGAGGAAATATATCGAGATATCCAAGCCGGACTGAACGCCGATTTTTTTACGTGAAGCAGGGCCCGGCCGGGAACGGGCCATCAGACCGGACGGCCGGCTCCATCCCGAAGGGACCGGACCTTGGAGGGGTGAGGAAAGCCATGATCTACAACGATCTTCGGAAACTGATCGCCGTTTACGAGATGATCAAGGAGGGGGAGGCTTATACGCGGCTTAAGGATTTCATGGAGGCCGTCACTCGGGATACCACCCAGATCATGGGCGTCAAGGCTTGCTCGATCAAGCTTCTGGACGAAGAGGGCCATAAGCTCCGCTTCGCCTCGACCTATGGTCTGAGCGAGGATTATTTGTCCAAGGATTACATCAGCATCGAACAAAGCGGAGTCAACCGCCAGGTGGTCGATGGCTCTCTTTACAGCATCGGCCATATCGATGAAAAAAAATATTTCCAATATCCCGAGGACGTGCGCAAGGAAGGCATCGTTTCCATGCTTTGCCTGCCCCTGACCATGGACACCAAGACCTTCGGCGTCCTTTGCGTTTATAGTGATCAGCCCCATTATTTCAAGGAGTCGGACATAGGCCTCTTTTCGCTGATGACCGACCTGATCGCCCTGACCATGGACCGAATCACCCGGGACGTGGCCAAGACTTGGTTCATGCACAAGGCCGCCCATCAACTCCGCTCCCCGCTCAACACCATCCAGAGTATGCTCCGCCTGATGGAAAGAGATTATCTCGGCCCCCTTAACGAAAAACAAAAGGAGACGGTCGGCCGCTGCCAGAAGAGACTCTCCATTCTTCAGTCCACGGTGAACGATCTGCTCAAACTGGCGGCCGATCGACAGGAAGTCGGCCCGGTCCAACTCAATCCGGTGGACCTGTCGGCGGTTTTAAAAAATCTGGAATCGGTTTATCGGCCCAGAGCCGAAGAGAAAGGCTTGGGCTTTGAATTCAATCTGCCCGACCATTTGCCCCTGATTATGGCTCAGGAAAGAATGTTGGATGAAATTTTCAGCAACCTCTTGTCCAACGCCATCAAATACACGCCGGCCGGCGGGCGGATTGCGGTCAACCTGTCGAGAATATCAAGCGAAATGCTGCTGGCCGAAATCAAAGACACCGGGATCGGCATCCCGGAATCGGATATCTCCAGGCTCTTTTCCGAGTTCTTCAGGTCTGAAAACGCCAAGGAGATGGTGGAAGAAGGCACGGGCCTGGGCTTGGTCATCGTCAAGGAAATAGCCGACCGCCTGGGTTGGACCATCAAGTTCAGAAGTCGAATAGGCCTAGGCACCAGGGTAAGCTGCCAGATTCCCTTTAAAACTTGAATCGGCCTTGTCGCCAGAGATGATAAGCCTTGGTATGATGTCTTTTGACTCGGCGGTGACATGTTCGCCGGGCCGGGTTCGATCCGACCGAAGCCGACCGGACCTAAAATTCATCCGGAGAAAATATTCTTCCCTTTCAGGCTCGATAAAGTTTCGCCGAAAAACCTTGACAAATCCGGCCGAAGCCTTTAAATAAGATTTTTTACGGCTGGGATGTCCGGGTCGGGCCGTTAACTCAGACGGTAGAGTATCTGCCTTTTAAGCAGAGAGCCGCTGGTTCGAGTCCAGCACGGCCCACCATAGTCAATAACGTCCCCATCGTCTAGCCAGGTCCAGGACACCGGCCTTTCACGCCGGCGACAGGGGTTCAAATCCCCTTGGGGACGCCAAATTTTGAATTAGAGTTACGGCGGGTTTTCCCGCCGCTCTTATTTTCTGGCCAAGCTCATCTGTAGAAGTCGTTCAATAGCGCTTTTTATGCGCCGCCCGTTCTTCAGTAATTAGGTGTATTAGTTAGGATCTTCCCGGACAGTTGAGAGTTTGAGCATGGCTCTCAGGAGGCCGCCACCCCGGGGGGATCGAAAAAAATCCCCCCGGGGTGGCGGCCAGTCGCCCTCTCGGTATAATGGCTTAACCCACAAGGTCATTAACCGAAAGGAGACGACCATGACCGCCAAGGAGAAATTAGCACAAAAGAGGCTGACCTTGCTACAACTGGCCGAGAAGCTGGGCAACGTGTCCAAGGCCTGCCGGAGGCATGGGGTGTCCCGCAGCCAGTATTACGAGTATAAGCGAAGCTTCCAAACCCATGGGCTTGAAGGACTGGCGGACAAGCCGCCGCTTCCCGGTCCTCACCCCAACGAACTGCCCGAGGCGACCAAGGAGAAGATCATCGAGACCTCCTTGAAGCATCCGGTCTTCGGACAGCAGCGCATCTCGGACCAGCTTCGTTTGGAGGGTCTCAACGTCTCGC